>Ga0153977_1000007_pt1 | contig 198372 bp, 167 predicted proteins | sample TSGA061MetaG_FD_104710 | JGI IMG/M metagenome (GOLD analysis project Ga0153977, IMG submission 104710) | Attine ant fungus gardens microbial communities from Georgia, USA - TSGA061 MetaG | ecosystem: Host-associated > Fungi > Mycelium > Unclassified | place: USA: Georgia, Yuchi Wildlife... | reverse complement strand
TTTTGAACACGTCATGGTACTCACCACTCGGGTACCACTGCGGGTTCAGCAAATTGTTATCGATGAACTGCCAATCGGTCATCATCGTCCTCTCGGAAAGCTGGGAAAGTTCCATGAACAATGGAACACGGACAAGAAATGCACGTCCAATGATTTATCCAGGCCAACTTATGCACCCAATTCATTCCGCTTGGGCTCTCCCACGGCGGCCCTCCAGACATGAACCGGTTGCCACCTCAAGGCTCGGGTAGCAGAGCCGACAGGCAGGGGCGTATACAGCGGCGAGGCAGGGCTACAACTTCCCGGCACCAAGCGTCGCATGTCGTCTCAAGTCAAAGAGGGCTTGGATGATCCTCATCCAACCGGGGACGGGACGAGCCCACCATCGCGTTTGCCCAGCCCGATAAAAGAGCGGTAGGGCTGGGCGAACACGATTCAAGGCAGTCTGTAACGGCTCACCTATAGGGGGCTGCTTCTATATTCAGGCGACTCAAATTACTGTCACGGGCGTGGCAACCGATCGGTAATCAGCCAACGCACGATCGGCTGCCGTCCGCAGCGTACCAAGGTCGCTGTCGAGACTGCCAAAGTCAGCCAGGTCATCGAATCCGTACCCAAGCGGGGCACCAGCTTTCACTCCGTGCGCATGCGCGACGCTCGCGACTCGCTCCCACAGTTCCACCAGCTGGTCTCCGTCGGCGATCATATCGATGCCGAGGTCCTGAGAAAGGTCGGCAAGTCCGAAGAAGATGTAGTCGACGCCTTCCACTGCGCATATCTCTTCGATATTGTCCACGCCGCGTTTGGTTTCGATCAGCGGCATCAGGATTGCATTGTTGTTGAGCTCGCGGGCGTAATCATTCCAACCCGTCCCAGTGAATCCGGCGGCCGGGACCATTGGACACATACCCCGACCACCCGACTGATACTTGGTGGCATCAACGGCGCGCCGGGCCTCATCGGCGGAACCAATTTTGGGGACGAGAACACCCTGGGCTCCGGCGTCCAGCGTCTGTTGGATAAGTGCTGGCCGATTCTCCAATACGCGTACGATCGGAACAATGCCGGACGCTTCGGCGGCCAGCAGGTGGGCGCGCATAGCGGATTCATCCATAATGCCGTGCTCACGGTCAATCAACACCCAGTCGTACCCCGCCACCCCATAGATGCTCGTTGTGTTCGGGTCAGTGGACATCACAAAGGCGCCGGCTGGTCGACGGCCGCTCTTGATGATTTCGTCAAATGTTGCTCTCGCCCGTTTAGTCATAGTGCATGATCCTTTTCTTGTCTGTGCCGCCACCCGCCTCGCACTCGCAAGGCCAGCCAGTACTACTGGCGGCTCCGTCGTGGCGTGTGAACGTTGAGCTCACCCGCTCAACCGGCCCGACTGACGGGGTTGTCGGCAAGTTTGGTCGGCCAGTGCCGAGATTTGCATCGAAGCCAACGGTGGCTGCTCACGAGAAGGCGGAACACCGTTGTTCTTGTCCCTCGAGGAAACTATCCATTCCGGCTCCTGTCCAATGCATAGAAATTTGGCTCCCATGTGCAGAATGCATCAGGTTGCCCACCCGTCAGAGTCACGAGCATTGACGTTCGCTCTCCTCTAAGCCCTCTTAGAAGAGGATGCGTGCCACGCATAGGCGATTGTCAGCTTTGCATTGGACGCACTCATGTGATGATCATTACCGTTACGTCGGATGCACGAGCTCTCCGCACGGTGGCCTTCCGACTGCTGACTACTTCCGGCACGGGTCTTGTTTTCCCTTCTCTCCTGTTCCGCGGGCCATAGCGTCGCGTTCTCGTCCGGACTTGGCGCGAGGGACGGATGCACGGCAACGGGGCCATCAGTAGTTCGCCTGCCCTATTCGTTAGTCTAGGAACAACACATGACACTCAATCGAGCAATCTCCCGGCCGCAGGTCCAGTGGAGCCAGTTGGTGAACGTCTTGGTGGAAGTCCGCCAGAACGGCCGAACCATCAGACAGGGCATTGTTGACGACGCCATGCCCGACTCCTCCGCGTTGTGGATTGCCGCCGACAGCACTGACCCCCGCCGGATTTTCGAAGCTTGCCGAGGCTACGAGGTCTGGGTAGCCCCGCAGGAGCTCTCGGGCGACCTTCACTACCGGATGACGACAGAACAAATTTTCGGATAGACACAGCCGGGTGCCGAATAGGCACATGCCCACTGGCGAGACACCGCCAGGCCAGGCCCGGAACTGCTGCGGTTCGCCCGCGACGGGAATTCCGTCGAGATGTACAGCATGGAGAACGAGCCGCCGAGCTGGACGTGCAGGCAGTGGTTTGCCGAGAACCTTGCTTGCCCTAACTGTGGAATCAGCCCGTGCGACGGTCTATCAGTACCTGCGCCACGCCAAGCCGGAGTGAATATTCTGCCACCGGTACAGCGGGTTGCCATGCACGAGAGGGTGAGAGGCTTACCTCCCACCCTCTTTCGATTTTTAAGCTTCCAGGCTGACCGTAGTGGCCCCGGGTTCACGAGAGGCTTGTAGTCCGAGCAGTTCGGCCCGCAGTGACGGATCCAAGGCTGCATCCAGTACGGTCAGGGCTAGGACAGTGGCGCCGTCGAGGACTGCCTGATCGGCTTCCGGTGAGGCAGCGTCCGCTGTGAAGGCGGGGTGGTGTGGCACCGCTGAGCTGTTCCTGACCGTCACCATTCCGTGCACGGCCGGGACGACTTGAGAAACGTTGCCCATGTCGGTGGAGCCGCCGCCGAACACAGGGGTCCTGTCGACGGGCCGTCCTACAAGTTCCATGTTCGCGTCCCAGGCGTTGCCGAGCGCGGGGTGAGTGTGGAGCGGGGCGTAGGGGTGTTCGGTCTGTCGGTGGGTCCAGGTGCATCCGGTGGCGATGGCTGCGCCCTCGAAGCACGCGAGCACGCGTCGCTTGAGGTCCCGCCACACATCTAGGTTCCCGGCCCGGACTTCCACCTGTACGGTGGAGTCGCCGGCGATGACGTTGGTGGCGCCGCCGCCGTGCGAGATGAAGGCATTGGTGTTCGCGTTTTCCGGCAAGTGCTGGCGCAGGACTGCCATGTTCATCAGGGCCAGGCTGGCAGCTGCGCCGGCGTTGATGGCTTTGTCGGGGGCGGCGGCGGCGTGCGCTTCGCTGCCTCTGAACTGAACTTCGAAGCGTTCCACGGCGGCCAAGCCGACTGCCGCGGCGCTCCGCTCGGCACCGGTATTCCCGTGAACCATGAGGGAAAAGGCGGCGTCTTCCCATGCTCCGGCTTGCAGCAGTGAGATCTTGCCGCCGCCGTGCTCCTCGGCTGGGGTTCCGAGGAGTTTGATGCGGAGTCCTGCGGTGTCTGCCACTGGCTTCAGGGCCAGGGCTGCGCCGACGCCGGCGGCGGCGATCATGTTGTGTCCACAAGCGTGGCCGACTGCGGGGAGGGCGTCGTATTCGGCGCAGATGACCACTGTCAGGTCGCCGTCGCCGTAGACGGCCTCGATCGCCGTCGGCACATCGTATGCAGACTCTATGACGTCGAAGCCGCTCTCGCGCAGAACTGCGGCGACGGCCGCCGCCGACTCGTGCTCCTCCCAGGAGATCTCGGCCAGTGCATGCACCTTGTGGCTAAGTTCGATGATCGAAGGCCCGACGGCGGACAAGGACTCGCGTACTGCTTCGCGCAGAGTGTCTTTGGCGGTGATGTCGATTGAGACTGTCATTGGGGTTCCTTTATCTCGTAGAGGTGTCAGTTGATGGGTTCCAGTGCGTCTGGCGATGTCGCCGGGGCCTCGGGTGTGGCTGCTTTGGCCGGACGAATGAAAAGCACGGCGACGGCGAACAGGACACACAGCCCTGCGCAGATCCACCACACGGCGTGGAAGGAGATCTCGGTGGCGGCTCTGGCACCAGCGGCAGTAGGGGTGGTGAGTGCGGCCATGAGGAGGGCGAAAAGTGCTCCCGCCACGCCCCCTGCAGCGGTGCGGGCAGTGTTGTAAAGGCCGGAAGCGATGCCGACGGAGTCGGCTGCTGCGCGCTGGACGACCAGTGTGGGCAGGGCGCCGCTGACGAGTCCGGCGCCCAGGCCGGCCACGACGAGCCACACCGTGAAAGTCACCAGGGTGCCCGGGGCGAGGATCATGCCGGCGTAGGCGATCGCGCTCAGCCCGCCGCCGAGAGCCACGCTCCGCGGCCCGCCAATTGCACTGGATACGCGGTCGGCGAGTGATGCCCCCAGGAACGCTGCCAGCGCCATGACGCTGAGCATGGTGCCCGTTGCTGAAGCCGCAGCGCCGAATCCAAAGCCCAGAGTGGCCGGATCGGAGCGGAGGTAGACCGAGATGGGCGCCTGAGCGCCGAAGAGTTGTGCACCGTAGAGGAAGGCGACCACTATCGGCAGGCCGATGCCACCACGCAGGAGCATGTTGAGGTTCACGAGGGGGTGCTCGATGCGGCGGGCCGAGATCACCCAGGCAGCAAGGAGTGCCACGCCCAGCAGCATCGTGCCAGCTGTTGCCAGGGGCGGCCAGGTTGTCAGGTTGGAGGCGCCCCCGAGCAGGGCAACCAGGCCGCCACCGAGCAGGACCGCGCCGAGGTAATCAACCCGGCCTTTGCTGCGCAGCGGTGTTTCCTTCACGAACAAAGCAATGCCGGGAATGCAGAGGGCCATAAACATGGCGGGCACCAGAAGGGTCATGGACAGGTTGCCTGTGGCGTCAAGGACGAAACCGGCCAGGAGGCCACCAACGGTGGCTCCGAGGGTCAGTGCCGCCACGAGTCGGGCGATGCTGCGTCCGGAACGTTCTGAGTCGCGCTGGTGCACGATGGCGAATTCCAGCGGCAGGAAAACAGCCAGTGGGGCCTGGATGGCTCGGCCCAGCAGGAAGAGTTCGTAGTTGGGTGCGAAAGCGACCAGGACTGATGCTGCGGCAACGATTCCCGTGGACACCATGAGGATTCGTTTGTGGCCGTGGATGTCGCCCAGCTTGGACAGCAGTGGCACCACTAGGACCGTGGCCAGCAGATACGCGGCGCTGATCCAGTTGAGTGATGCGGCGGAGACACCGTGGTGTTCGCCAATGGAAGAGAACAAAGGATTCAGCCACCCCTGAAGGATGCCGCTGCCCAGTTCCATGACCACGAGGAAGCCGACAGTTCCTGCGGCGGTGGTGGACTTTTGCGCAGTTGTACGCATGTGCGCTCCGATGTGATGAGAAGTGAACGGGATCACAACATCATGGGGCGGGCTTGTTTCTGGTGGATGAAATTGCAGCTATTCGTGGATATTCTTGTTGTTGTGCAGGAAAATATGCTTGATTCCCTTGAGGAGCGCATCATCCATGCTCTCCAGGTCGAAGGCCGCGCCCCTTGGAGCGAGCTCGCGCCCGTGATCGGAGTCGACGCCGTTACTCTCGCCCGGCGCTGGGAATCCCTCCGTGAACGGGGACTTGCCTGGGTGACAGGTATCTTCACAGGCGGCGCTGCCGCGCTCGTTGACATCACGTGCGTGCCGCAGCACATCGGCGAGGTGGCGGAGCACATCGCCCAGATCCCGGCCGTGCTCACCCTCGACCACACCTCCGGCGGCCGCGACCTGCTGGCCACCATGCTCGCCGAGAACCCCCTCGCCATCTGGGACGTCGTCACCACCAGAATCGGCGCACTTGAGGGCGTGCGGAACACCCAGACGCACCTCGTCACGGAGGTGGTCATGGAAGCTTCCGATTGGCGCCTGCGTGCTCTGACGCCGCAGGAGATTGCGAGAATCCCGCGCCCCCGTGCACCCAGGGCACGGGCTCCCCGCGCGGTGCACCCCGATGTGGAAGCATCTCTTCGGCACTGCCTTGCCGAGGACGGCAGGCGCCCCGTCAGCCGGATTGCTGCCGAGCACGGCCTCAGCGAGCAGCGCGTTGCCGACGGGCTCGCCCGGATGCGGGCAGACGGCTCGCTTCGCGTCCGGACCGATGTAGCCCGCAGCGTCACAGGGTGGCCGGTCTACGCCTGGTACTTCGTCCGCACACCCGCCAGGCAAATCCAGCAGATGCGCCAACTCATGGCGCAAGTCCCCGAGGCCCGGACCGCACTTGCAGTTGCCAGCCAATACAACTTGGTGGTGGCCGTCTGGCTGCGCGAGATGACTGACGTGATGCGCTTTGAAGCTGCCCTGGAAGCAGCCGTGCCCAGCGCACGGATCGTGGACCGCAGCGTGGTGTTCAGGATGAGCAAGCACCTTGGCCGGCTGATCGATGAAGATGGTGCTGCAACTCGCGGATTCATCCACCCAGGATCAGGTGCCTAGCAACACATATCTGAGGTTAAGTGGTTCTAAAACCCCAGGAGGTTCTGTGCTCGATATCCGCCGGCTGCACGTCCTCAAAACCCTCGAGCTTGAGGGAACCATGACGGCTGCGGCAGCCAAACTGCACATGACCACCTCGGCCGTGAGCCAGCAGCTGGCCGTGCTCGAAAAGGAGGCCGGGCTGGCCCTGCTTGTCCGGGCCGGGCGGAAGGTGCGGCTCACTCAAGCCGGCACCACGCTCGTGGAACACTTTGACCGCATTGCCGCGGAGGTAGAGGCCGCTGAGGCCAGCCTGAAAAGGCTCCAGACCGATGTCCGCGGCCGCCTGGCCATCAGCGCCTTCCCAAGCTTCTGCAGCACAGTACTCCCGGCCGCGGTGATGTCGCTGCAGTCGGCTTATCCTGGGCTGGAGTTGACGGTAGCTGACCTTGAACCCTTTGAAAGCGTGGCACAACTTAGAGCCGGGCAAATTGACGTAGCCGTCGTAGATGACCTGCATGAGATTCATGAAGAAGGGCTCGTCAAGACAGTTCTGGCGCGGGACGAGATCATCCTTTGCGTCCCGAAGGACCGGCAGGCGCCGGAGACCGTCTCCCTCACCGATTATGCGGACGAGCGCTGGATTCTGGATCAGGAGGGAAGCGTCTTCGAGCAGTTCGTGCGCCAAACGTGCCGCGAGGCCGGATTCGAGCCGAACGTCATTGCGAACTGCCGGAACCTGATGGCCATGCTGGGGCTCGTCCGCGGGGGGCTCGGGGTCGCGCTCATGAGTGAGTTGAATCTCGGGCGGGAGACAGAAGACCTCCTTGTCCGCCGTGTGGAGCCCAGCTGCGGGCGCAACATCATTCTCCTGTACCGCACCGCGAGCCGAAAGTCACCGGCGGTCGCTGCCGTCGTCGAAGAACTCTGCAACGCAACCAACGCCCGACCCAAAGCATGAACGTTAAGTACTCCTTCACATCGAGTTCATAAGTTCTCGATGGACGCCGCCGAGCTTCCACCCCGAGACTCGAAGGAAAGTCACCGCTTCATTTATCTCCCGGAGGTTAGCCATGGCCCTGAGTGCCCTTGATCTGTTCTCAATCGGGATCGGCCCGTCCTCGTCCCATACCGTGGGACCCATGCGCGCGGCCTGCTCCTTCATCACGGACCTCAAGAAGACAGGCAAGTTCGACGCCGTTGATCGCCTTCACGCCGGCCTCTTTGGTTCCCTCGGGGCTACTGGACGGGGACACGGCTCGGATAAAGCAGTGATCCTGGGCTTCATGGGAGAGTTACCGGAAACCGTTGACACCGTGACGGCGGACAGCAGGGTTGCCGAGGCGACCGAGTCCAAGAAGATCCTCCTTGATGGACGTCGGGAGATCTCATTCAACAGGGCCGAGGATGTAACGCTCCACATGCGCCAATCCCTGCCCGCCCACCCCAACGGCATGCGCTTTCAGGCCTTCGACGACCACGGCAACGTGCTGAGCGAACGCGTCTACTACTCGGTGGGCGGCGGATTCGTCGTGGATGCAGAAGCCCTCGGGCAGGCACCCCAGTACGACGTCGCACTCCCCTACCCCTTCACCAGCGCGCATGAACTGTTGGCTCACTGCGACCGCGAAAACCTGTCCATCAGCGACATCATGCTGGCCAATGAAGGAGCCTGGCGCAGCGAAAATGAAACCCGCGCGCAACTGCTCCACATCTGGGAAACCATGAAGGAATGCGTATCGCGCGGCTGTAGCCGCGCCGAAGAACACCTCCCCGGGAACCTGATGGTCCGCCGTCGTGCGCCCCGACTCTTTGCCGACTTGCAAACAAAAGACGACACCAGCGATCCTCTGCGCGCCGTCGACTGGGTCAACCTGTTTGCCTTGGCCGTGAATGAAGAGAACGCCACAGGCGGCCGTGTCGTGACCGCGCCCACCAACGGAGCCGCCGGCATCATCCCCGCCGTCCTGCACTACTACATGAAATTCACGCCCGGAGCATCGGAGGAGTCCGTGGTGCGCTTCCTACTCACAGCTGCTGCCATCGGCGTGCTGTTCAAGAAGAACGCCTCCATCTCAGGAGCCGAAGTCGGCTGCCAGGGCGAAGTGGGGTCTGCCTGCTCCATGGCCGCCGCCGCCCTCTGCGAAATCCTCGGCGGCACCCCTCAACAGGTCGAGAACGCCGCCGAAATAGGCATCGAACACAACCTCGGACTGACCTGCGACCCCGTAGGCGGCCTGGTGCAAATCCCATGCATCGAACGCAACGCCATGGCCAGCAACAAAGCCATCAACGCCGCACGCATCAGTCTGCGCGGAGACGGCATCCACCACGTCTCCCTCGACACCGCCATCAAAACCATGCGCGAAACCGGCGCCGACATGAAAAGCAAATATAAAGAGACCTCACGCGGAGGCCTTGCGGTCAACGTCATCGCCTGCTGAAACCCAGTGTCTCCGGAACACGATGGCCTGACTGCGAGGCGCCACCCCGCGCACACTTCCTTCACAGCTGTCCACTCCCCCACGAGCACAGATCCGCGGCAGCATCTGCCCTAAAGCAGCGTGAGATCAAATGCCCGGGGTACCCTCACTCTCGTCGTCGCAGCCAGAGTGGTAGCAGCCAGCGGACAGGCTGCATGACACTCAATCCAGCAACACCCCGGCACCATGTCGAGTGGAGCCAGTTGGTGAACGACTTCGTGGAAATCAACTCCTCCGCGTTGTGGAACGCAGCCGACAGCACTAGCTCGCGCCGCATCTTCGAAGCGAGCCCCGGCCACGGGTGCGGGTCACGCCCCAGGAACACTCGGGCAACCTGTACTAGCGGATGACGACAAGAAAAACTCTCCGATAGGACTTTTTTGATCCCAAGCAGCCACGTGCGCATCGCCTCGTAGGTCCTGCGAGGATGGTTGATGCAAGCGTGCACCATGGTTCGGGCATGGGAACCGGGGCGACGATGATCAGCCAGAAGCCGGCTAACTTCCTCTGATCCGTTCACCTGCAGTTCAAAAGTGACCTTCTACTCGTCAGAGCAAAGCTTTCACGGATATGCCTCCAAGTATCACCAGGCCTTTAGGGCTCCAGAGCTCGGTTTGGGGTTGCGTGCGTCCGGTTAGGGCACACTCAAACCTGACGTCAGTCTGTTCCCGGTATTCCGTCAAGATAGGGTTCAAAGAGATCTTTGTGGACAGCCGCTGGTGACGGTCATAGATTCCGATCTGGCGCATCCGAAGCGTGCGGGACATATTCCGTGTATAAAGCGTAGCCCCATGAGCAGGACCGAGATGTGCCCCTTGGTATCCTAGCAGTGGCAGACTATGACTTCTCGGCGGCTGGCCGGGATCCAACTCGCCTCAAGCTCGGCACAAAACCATTGCATCTAAAATCTGTGCCCTCCTGGAGAGGACCATTTCCGCCGCTGGTCACATGAGCAATCATCGTTTCCGGCTGTGAATAGACGTGTAGCTCGACAAAGTCCCGAAGGACGGGCACCAACAGGGACTATGGCACGAGGAACTTTCGCTGAGGACGCCTGTACCGGTCACTAGACGCCTTCATCTGCAGCCAGCCGAAGAGCACGCTGACAATTAGCTAGAGCATAACTCTCAAAGCGTTGGCGCTGGCGGCGTCATCCCAAAGGGAGCTACCCGCATTGAAAGACAGCCAAGGGATTGTTCCATTTGGGATGGATTCCTGAATGGGCATTGACCCATGCGGTAACCTCGTCCAGCAGCACCGCTTTGCGGGCCCTCGCTGGCGAAGGAGGAACGGATGGAGTTTACTGCCAGGGTGGCTTGTTCGGGCACGGAGAACTCCAAGACCTTCACCAGCTGCTCGAAGTTCTCGTCCACGTAGCCGCCAAAGTAGGTGGGTCATCCGAGTTCACGCAAACGTTGAGGCCGATCGCCAGCATTTCGGGCAAGGGGTGGTCGGCAAGCTTATCCACGGCGCGGAGCCTGACGTTGGACAGAGGGCAGACTGTCAGCGGAACCTGTTCGCCAACGAGCCGCTGCACAACGTCCGTGTCCTCCTTGCACCGGATGCCGTGCTCGATCCTTTCGACATGAAGAACTTCCAGCGCCTCGGTGATGTAGGACGCTGGTCCTTCCTCGCCGGCGTGGGCGATCCGCCGCAATCCGGCCTCGTCGACGCGCTGGTACAGGCGATCAAATTTCGACGGCGGATTTCCCACCTCTGCCGAGTCCAGGCCAATATCGGCGATGGGAGCGTCCATGGCAAGAAGCTGGTCCAGGACATCAATCGCCGAATCCTCGGACATGTCACGCAGGAAGGCAGCAATGAGGAGAGCGGAGATGCCGAAGTCTACTTCGGAGGTAGCCGGGGCGTTGGCCACACCATTGACGCAGGTTTCCAGAGCTACGCCGCGGGAAATGTGAGCCTGGGGATCCATCATGATTTCCGAATGACGCACTCCCCCGGCGGCTGCCCGCTTAAGGTAGGCGCGGGTCATACTGGTGAAATCCTGCGCGGTTTGCAGGACGGCCATGCTGGCGTAGTACAGGTCCAGGAAGGACTGAGGGTCAGTGAACTCGTACTTTTCCCGGAGTTCGTCAATGTCTTGGTACGGCAGTTCCATGCCGTTTAGTTCGGCCAGGGCAAAGATCAGCTCTGGCTGGAGAGTCCCTTCAATGTGCAGGTGCAGTTCGGCAACCGGAATCAACATCGTCCTCATCGTGTCCTTATATTGATTGCGGGGCACCAGCTCGATTTGATGCTGGCTCGCTGACTTCAGGAACGTAGTCTGTCGCTATTCCGACTTGAGGCACAATAGCTACCGTTCAGGAATAACCGACGGCCTGCATCTCTACCTGCATTGTTTTCCTCATACGTACAGCAGCGTCAGCGCATCACTGCTCGTTTCATCCGTGCGACCATTGCTACCTACTCGCGAGAGGCTTGGTTCGGCTTCTGAACTTCAGCCGAACCATGCCTCTATTCCGCCTTTTCCGAACGTTCGCTGCGTGGGATATCCATGTTCGCCGCCGAACCCGAGAAGCCCGGTTCTGCTGGTTAAAGCGACCGCTGGATGTGACGGTGTGTGCCGATCGTCCAATCAAGGTTACTTGGGATATTCGGAGCCCCTTCGACGCGGAAAACGGAGATGCTGTGAGGCGGCAGTGTGACAAGGCCACCGAGAACCTTGACGGTGGATTCTCGGGGCTGGACTGTCTCCGGGTGATGGACATCGTTGTAGGCGTCAGGTGAATGGGCTCCTAATGTGCTCACACTCGCTGCAGCATTGATGAGGCTTCCATCCATGCGCAGCTGAACTGTTGAGTCCTTGCACGCTGATTTGTTGATCAACACAATGCTCAGGTTCCCCGACTTGGGATCGCCAGTGGCGACCACATCGATAACTGGGACATTCTCGTCCCCGGTTTCAAGAGTCTGCGATCGAGCAGTGGTTGGCAGTGTGTGGGACTCCAGGAGGGACGTATACATGCCAAAGACGTGATATGTGGTCCTCTTGACCAAGCCGTGTTCGTGCACGTACAACGGGCCGCGCATATTTACGGCAGGAGCAAAGTTGGCCATCTTTACCCTGTCCCCATGGCGTATGCATGCATTGAGGAAGGCTGCGGTAAATACTGCGTCCGCCATGGTGTAAGTGCTGTTGTCGTCATTGAGGTCGCGGGCAGCTAGTGCCTCCAGGCTGTTGCCCTCAGGGTGGTGCCAGCCGCGCAGATTCCATTCATCGAAGGCGATGGAGATGTGATTTGCTCCTGCGACTTGCAGAAGGGCAATGAGTTGATCCATGGTTCGCTCGGGCTGGAGTGTATGGGCCATGCATTCCTCATAGCCTAGGGGTTCATTTATGTCTGCGAGTTGGTCCCAGTAGCGATGCACGGAGATGTAATCGAGATATTGGCCGGCGCTTTGAAGCATGGGGAGTGCCCAGGATGGGTCACCATTGCTGGCCGCCAACAGTTTGATCGAAGGGTCGACTCGGCGCATGATTTTGGCAGCTTCGGTGACTCGTCGGGCCCACGCTACCGGGTCTTCAGCGCCAAGTTCCCATCGTTCGTAGTTTTCGTTCCCGACGCTCCAATAGCGAACGTCATGGGCCTGTGGGCTCCCATTGCTGGCGCGTCTATCTGCCCACCGCGTTCCACCTTTCGCATTGCAGTACTCGACCCACTCGCTCATTTCATCGAGCGTTCCGGTCCCGGCGTTCGTGCAAATGTACGCTTCTGATCCGATATCCGCTGTCCAGCGCAGGAATTCGTCTGTCCCAAACGTGTTCGGTTCCACGGAACGCCATACCCGGTCAAATGTCGCGGTGCGCTCCGGGCCGATGCCGTCTTTCCAGTGATACCCGGACGCAAAAGAGCCCCCGGGCCACCTGACAACGGGCGTTCTCAGCTGTCTAAGTGCTTCTTTGACGTCGCGTCGAAAACCGTTCTCGTCGGACAGACTGGAACCAGGGTCCACCACGCCGCCATAGATACCTCTATGGAAGTGTTCTATGAATTGTCCGAAGATGTTTCGGTCGTATGCGAAGAGCGGTGTGGTGTCCACAGACACTTCGGCAGCAATGTCCCTGTTATTCAACGGATGGCTCCTGCCGCGGTTAGCTGCGCATCGGAGGTCGTGGACTCCTGCTTATGGACGGCTTTCCGGGAGAGTGCAAGCGTGCAGCCATAGGCTAGGACCAGGGCTACCAAGACGCCAAGATTCGCATACGCCCAGTCCCCATCACGTCCACCGAACCCGAGTGGATCAAGAAGGAAGCCCTGCCATGACAACCACTCCGCGAAGTTGTTGGTGACCAGCCCCCATCCGATGATGGTTGTAGCCAGGAGAATCAGCTGAGGGATGCGACGGATTGCGCCGTAGCTTCCTCGGGGATCATAAAGATCTTTTTCGTTGTAATCCTTGCGTCGAACGGACAGGTCGGCCAGAAAAATACCGCACCAAGCTGCTACCGGTACACCGAGTGTGATCAAGAATCCTTGGAAGGGGCCGATGAAGTCGGTCGCAAAGAAGACGACATAAACAGCGCCCAACGTCATCAGAATGCCGTCAAGCCCAGCAGCGGCATATCGCGGCATGGGGATGCCAGCGCTCAACAATGCGAGGCCGGATGAATAGATGCCCAAAGTTGCACCCCCGACAAGACCCAACACCGCAACAATGGCGAACGGGACGAGGAACCAAGTCGGCAACAGCGTGGCCAGTGCCCCTATGGGGTCATGTCCGATTGCTTCATTGAGGGCAGGCGACGACCCTGCCAACAGAATTCCAAAGACAAGCAGGAAGGCGGGGGCTATCGCGCCACCAACAGTTGTCCAGCCCACAACTTGACGCGCGGAGGTATCCCTGGGGAGATACCGGGAAAAGTCCGCGGCTGAAATGACCCATCCCAAGCCGAAGCCGGTCATGATGAAGACACTGGCACCGATGAGTGCTTGTGGAGATCCGTCGGGAAGGCTTGAGACTACCCCTAGGTCGATCCGCGGCATGACGAGGACCATGTAGACCACGGTGAGGGCACCGGTGATGATCGTGATCCATTTCTGCATTTTCATGATGACCGAGAACCCGGCAATGCCACCCGCGAGGACGAGGAAGACAACTACGGCCAGCGCGGCAATTTTGACGCCGGTTCCTCCACCCCATCCAAGCTGCGTGAAGATCGTCGCAGTGGCGAGGGCAGCAAGGGACGCAAGGACAGTTTCCCAACCAACGGCAAGCAGCCATGAAAGGACCGAGGGAACGCGGTTGCCATGGACACCGAATGCCGCCCGACTGAGAACCATCGTGGGCGCGGAACCGCGCTTGCCGGCGATAGCTACCAGTCCACAGAGCAGGAAGGAAAAGATAATGCCGGCGAGACCGATGATGCTGGCCTGCCAGAACGATAGGCCGAACCCAAGAACGTATGAACCGTAGCTAAGCCCGATCACAGATACGTTTGCGCCGAACCAAGGCCAGAAGAGCGATCTTGGGTCTTGCGTCCTTTCGTCCTCCGAAATCGTATTCAGGGCATTAAGTTCGACGCCTAAGCTCTTCAGCTTTTTTGAGTGGTCGGGCGCGACGCCTTCTAAATCTGACACATTGTTCTCCATCGTGAATTGCCAGCCTCAGAAGATTATTGGAAATCCAAGGCGGAGGACCTGATCGGTGGCCTCGATCCCTGGATGGGCTGGCTGTTCAAAAAAGCATGTCACTGGCGTCACATAGCGAGGTGTGCCCGCCTCTGACTCGGCGCTATATGTCGGAACTATGGCCAGATCGGTGGGATACGGGAAGGCTGCGCTTGAAAGAAGCCGGGGACTGACCTGTTCTGGAGATGAACGATCTGCGCAGTCCCTCCGGCGTGCCAAAGCCGGCATTGACCGCGGCATAAGAGATGGAATGACCACTTTCGATTAGAGATTTCGCTACCTCGAACCGCACATGTTCGACGTACTTTTGAGGCGTTATGTCAAGTTCGGTCCTGAATAGTCTGCTGAGATGCCTTGGACTCGTATGTGCGGCGCGAGCAAGATCAGCCAGGGTGTGTGGCCCCACTGGGTCATCGTTAATGCGCCGCGTAAGATCCCGCAGCACAGCACTGCGCGGGACAACCCCGGAGAGTAACTCAGAGTGCGGAGCGCGGTGCGCGCGGCGTTGCTGGAAAATGATCAAAGAACGGGCGATATCGCGAGCGGCTTCTCTGCCCTGCTCCTCCGCATATAAGGCAAGCGCCAGATCAATAGCCGCTGTGAAACATCCCGACGTGTACGTACGGCCGGCCTTGATGAAGGTTCTGTCCTCCCTGACCTCTATTTTGGGGTACCGGGAGCCTAGTTCTTTGGCGTGATCCGGATGGGTTGTCGCTGCCAATCCGTCCAACAAACCGGAAGCTGCAAGAACGAATGCGCCCGTGCAGAAAGAGCCCAGGCGTTCTGTATTCCTGGAAAGATGCCTCGCGGCTTCCGCCAGCGAGCCGGATACCGGACTCGCAGGAAAGATCTCGCCGCCGGCTACAAGGACGGTGTCAAGGTTGCTGGCATCGAAGGCTGACCTGTCTACTGGGATCCTCATGCCCATGGAGGCAACGACATCGGCGCCGTCAACAGAGAGAGTCTCTACGGAGTACTCCCTTCCGTTTTGGTTTGCTTCAGCAAATACCTCCAACGGACCAGCGAGGTCCAGGAGGCAGGCCCCCGGAAAAACGAGCACACCAATTTTGTGTACAGCGGCCATGAAGGCTACCTCTCCTAGTGGACCGCGAAATGGGTCAGGATTCTGAATGTTCTGGTCTGATGGTAGAGCTTTGGAGTGAACTGCGCCTTGACAGTCTTACCGGTCTGATCGGGTTCAGCAGGCTCCCCGACCCATACGACAGCACCCTGCTCCTCGGCCTGCGTGGGCTGTCGCTCCGCAATCTCCTTCTCCCTTGCATGGAAATTAGTGCGCCTACCGGGTAGCTCAACCAACCTTGGCCTAATTACGACACTCTCAGATGCCGGCAATTGCTAGCCTCCTCATATGTCGGAAGATTCAAGCGACTTCATGGTGCCTGTCCAGGATCGATGCTTCGAGGACTACGAACCGGGTCAAGTATCCTTCGGTGGTTGCGAGTATGTCGATGAAAAGGAAGTCTTGGATTTCGGTCGCCGTTTTGACCCCGAATGAATTCACACGGACCGAGCCCTTGCCGCTGGTGGTCCGTTCAGTGGGGTAATCGCTTCTGGTTGGCACACCGTTTCCCTGATGATGCGGAGCTTTGTAACTACGTACTGGAACCAAGACGCAAGCCTGGGCGGCTTAGGAACCGACGGCTTACGGTCGCTGAGTCCAGTGCGGCCCGGAGATAACTCTTTTGGCAAAGTTCACGGTAATTGAACCCGCCGGTCAAAAATCGAAACCCGATCGCGGCATTGTCAAGGTACGAAACGAGGGCTACCGGGACGATGGAGAACTCGTAGTGACCACGGACCTGACGGCCCTCGCTCGAACGCGCACCCGTCTCGTGGCACACGCCACGATTTCAGCGTCCTCCTGAACATGAACCGCATCGGCGCGCCACTGGATTCCCAAGCGACCGTAGGGCTGACTCGAACGGAACTATCGGAATCGCTGGTTCCCGTCAGGGAGTTCATTCGAATTACGGTCGTGTGGACGAACGTTCAATAAGCTGCGTGTCGAATTCGTATCGCTTCACTTCAGGTGAATCGCCGGCTAACGACTGCAGGAGAAGTTCAACGGCGGCTCGGCCCATCTCGGCATAAGGCTGCCTAACAGTAGTGAGTTGGGGACTGACGAGCAGGGCGGCTCTTTCATCGTCAAAGCCGGCAACAGCGACATCTTCGGGCACACGTAGCCCCCGACTCGACAACTCGCGCATGGCCGGCGCGGCAAGCCCGTCGAAGGCGCAGAATATGGCATCAATGGACGTGACGTCCAGAACTTTGCCGAGCCCAGAACATCCTTGCGCCGACTCGTCGTAGTCGGTTTCGACAATCAGATCTTCGTCAATCGGGATTCCGGTCCGCGTCAGGACATCACGGTACGCCTGCTGGCGCTCGCGAAGGAAGAGCCACTCCTCGGGTTGTTTCGCGCTTCCCTGCGCGGGAGGGCGCAGAAAGACGATCCGAGACTTTCCAAGTGACAGAAGGTACTCGATGACTTCGCAAGCACCAGAGTAGTTCGTTGCACTGATCGAGGGAAAGTGAATGTCAAAGCTGGCGTCGTCTATGGCGATGCCAGGGATACCGATCCTATCACATGCCTCTCGAACCGACTTCTGGTCGGGCACGCTAATGACGATAACTCCCTCGGTTGGAATGTTGGTTAGCCCTTCAATGACTGCCGCTAGGCCGCCTTCTGCTCCGGCTACGGGGTGGACAAGCATTTGATAACCAGCTGAAGATGCCGTTTCGAAGGCACTCCGGACGACGGGTTCCCACCACCCCCAGGCATTGTCAGGCACAATCGCGCTGATCACATGAAATCCTCCCCGCCTAAGGGCGCGTGCGGCAGCCGACGGGCGATAACCAAGCTGCTGCGCAATTGCGCGAATACGGTCCCGCGTCGCGGGACTGACGTCTTTATGGTCGCCCATCGCCCGTGACACCGTGGCGATACCGACGCCGGCGGCACGCGAGACGTCCGCCAGAGTTACCTTTTGCAGCATGCTGTCGCTTCTCCATCAGAGGGGTCTTGACCAAATCACCGTACGTGGCCTAACTTTATCGGAAGCGTTACCGGAAACGTTACCGGAATGACTCCAAGAACCCGAACTCAACGATGAGGAACACTCATGTCCATAACCACAACTGCCGCGGCAGGCCATACCCCGACACGCGTCGGTCCCCTATTCATCGCGACCTACGCCCTTGCGATGTTCGGCATATGGATGGCGATCAACCTCCCGGCGTCTGTCACTCTGGCGCTACGAATTTCTGAGATCGACCCCGAAGGAAAAACAGCCAGCTATTCGATTGCTGCTGGCGTCGGAACACTGACGGCGGTTCTGGCGAATCCATTCTTCGGACGCCTGAGTGATCGTACGCGTAGCCGTTTCGGGCGTCGCAGGCCATGGATCGTCGTCGGGCTATTCGGGACCAGCCTCGGGGCCGCCATAATCGCGTTCTCTGACACATTTACGATGCTTCTACTCGGCTGGGTACTCATGCAAGCGTTCGTCAACGCGGCTATTGCTGCCACGCTTGCCATCGTGGCCGACCGTGTTCCGGGCTATCAGCAAGGGCTGATCGGTTCACTTTCGGGGGCCGCCGCGTCAGCTTCGATGGTCATTGGAGTATTTTTCATTCAAGCGTTCCCGACTAGCATCCTGGCGCAGATCGGACTTCCCGTTGCAATGGCACTGATCTTCGCCGGCGCGTTACTTGTTTTATTCAGGGACGACGCACCTGCCGATGAGCCGCTTCCGCCTTTCGGCGTCAAGCAGTTTTTTGGATCATTTTTCATTAGCCCCCGACGCGAGCCTGATTTCTCTTGGCTTCTCTTGGCACTGTTCCTCGTGTCATGCGGATTCGGCGTCGTCTCGACCTACACCGTGTACCTCCTACAGGACCAGATCCGCACAGCAGAAGCGGAACTGGCAAATGCGATCACCATGGCCTACGTCATCCCTGGCGTGGTCGCGTTTGTCATCGGCCCGATTGCTGGCTGGGTCGGCGACCGGCTCGGGCGGCGAAAACCGCTCCTCGTCATAAGCGCCATTGTGGGCGTCGCAGGCATGGTCGTCATCGCAACCTCCACATCGGTGGGCCAGTTCCTGATAGGTGTCACCTTAGTTACCGGGATCTCAGCTGGCATCATGATGGGGACATACATCGCATTCGGCATTGCCACCATGCGCGACAGATCCGCAGCTGCAAGGAACCTCGGCGTGGTCAACATCGCGCTCACCCTGCCGTTTTCAGTCGTTCCCTTCATAGCCCCTGCACTGCTCGGAATCGGTGGCGGGGCAGCAAACTACGTCGCGCTGGTCTTGTTCGGCGCCGCGTTGACCCTGCTCGGAGCGCTGCCACTCATCGGCATCCGTTCCACCCGATAACCGGGGCCCCCGCTACGCACGGATTGCCAGCCCTAAGGCAAGAACAACCTCACCTACAGAAAGAGCCTTGTGAACGACTATCTCGACCCCAGTGCACCCATCGACCGTCGCGTCAATGACCTCCTGGGCCGCATGAACCTCGCGGAAAAGGCAGCCCTCATGTTCCATCCGTCGACAGAGCCGGGCGGAGGCACCCTCACGCATACCCAGGCGAAGTCCGCGGCTGAACTCAACGTTGTCGAGCGGGGCATCACGCACTTCAATGTCCTCGGAGGGGAAGACAGCGCGGCCGTCGCGGCATGGCACAACACATTGCAGGAACTCGCGGAAAGTACACGACTGGGCATCCCTGTAACGCTTTCGTCGGACCCACGACATGGGTTCAGAAGCAACCCATTTACGGGTCAAGCCTTGGACAGCTTGTCCCGATGGCCCGAGACCACGGGTATTGCGGCGGTCGAGGGGGTTGAGCTTGCGAGAGATTACGGAGACATTATCCGGCAGGAGTTCCTGGCCATGGGCATCCGCGTCTATCTCGGACCTATGGCGGACATCTTCAGCGAGCCGCGATGGTCGCGTGGGTTTGGAACATTCGGTGAGGACCCACAAAGAGTCGCCGAACTCACGGTTGCGTTCATCGAGGGGCTCCGCGGGGGCGCCGCCCTAGGACCCGACGCCGTCGCGGCCGTCGTGAAACATTTTCCCGGTGGCGGACCGCAGCTAAACGGCGATGACGCCCATGACCCGCGATACCCCGAGCAGGTCTACCCAGGCGGGATGCAGGCGCTCCATATGAGGCCCTTTGAGCTTGCGTTTGCGGCGGGCGTAACCCAAGTCATGACCTACTATGGCAAGCCGGTTGGGACTGAATGGGAAGAGGTCGGATTCGGTTTCAACGCTCCCGTGGTCCGCGACATCCTCCGACATCGTATGGGTTTCGATGGCATTGTCGTGACGGATTGGAACCTACTTGAAAGCGAGCAATTTGGCGACTTGACGTTCGGTCCTAACGGTTGGGGACTTGAGCATCTCACGCCCTTGGAACGGGCACGTATCGCCATTGATGTCGGCGTTGACCAGTTCGGCGGTGACCGCAACCCTAACCTGGTCCAGGAACTTGTGGATAGCGGCCTGGTCACACAGTCCCGCATCGATAGATCCGTTAGGCGTCTACTAACCGAAAAGTTTCGACTCGGTCTCTTCGAGAGCCGTCGCGTGGATATCGAACAAACACAAAAAGTGTGCGGTTCCGCGGTTTACTTCGAGAAGGGTATTGCCGCGCAACGGGCGTCCCTCGTCCTTCTCTCCGATGGGGCAGCTCCCATCCCCGATGACTCGCGCATTTACGTCGAGGGCATGGAGGACGTTGACGGGTTCGAGACGGTGGATAGCCCAGGAGACGCTGACGCCATCCTTGTTCGACTCGAAGCGCCGTTCGAACAGGGGCGGGGTTCCGTGATCGGCGAATACTTCCACGGCGGCACTCTCGCGTTTCCTCCGGCAACCATCGGCCGCCTGGCCGAGTACGCGGCCCTTGCGCCCCTATATGTATCCGTGTTCCTCGAGCGACCCGCCATCGTGGGCCCTCTTGTCGACCTTGGCGCCACCGTCGTCGGTGAGTTTGGCGCGAGTGATCGAGTCGTGCTGGACGCGTTTTGTGGTCGTGCGCCATTCACGGGACGGCTGCCGTTCGACATCCCTTCGTCCATGGAAGCTGTTGAAGCGTCACGTGAAGACGTCCCGTTTGACACAGCAGCTCCACGCTTCCGAGCAGGTTTTGGACTCCGGTATAAGGAGCCCTCCGATCAAGCCGCGGCACCGGCCTAACCGTCTGCTGGCTTCCATTCAGCAGATACAAACACTTTGAGGACCTCCGGGCTTAGGGGAGCACTGCGTTCCAGCAATCAGGGCTCGGGGGTCCTGCCCTTTCCGTTAGCGATTCCCGCAGTCGACTGACCGTCACTTCTTGCGGGTTTCCTCCTGTGTTTCCCTGTCAGGGAACCGGCAAGTCTCGCCATCAAGGGCATCGGCTGTTTGGAAATACCCGTCGCCCTGGGGCTCGTACTTCCAGCCCTACTCGCGATTGCGACAGCGCTAGTCCCGGTAGCGACTGCCGGGCGCCGCAATCACCCGCGGACGAAGAGGCGAAAAGCCCAACGTCGTCATCAACCTCGTCAGGGCCATTTTTGCTGCAGGCGTAGCAATCGGTCGCTTCGGACCACCCTTCGCGTCCTGATCGACCTCAACTGCTCTTCCTGTCACTAGCACGTCCGGCCTCAAGGGAACGTCGGGTCGCGCACATCCTTCGCGGGCAATTGACACAGTAATGGCTGAATCAGATGTTCGAACGATCGGCGAAAGTTTCTGGATCGACGGGTTGCCGTTTCTTCGGCAACCCCTCGACCACCAGTAGATACGACTCCGTGACGAGTTCATCAACGGATCGGGCGTCGAGATCGCCTTCGGGGTGGAGCGTTATCCAGTGCTGTTTATTCATATGGTATCCGGGGGTTATGTCCTCATGCTGTTGCCTCAGGGCTTTCGCATCGGCAGGTGACGATTTCAGAATGACGATCGGTTCCCCGGTTATGTCCGTCTGCAGCATGAAGACCTTGTCACAGACCTTATATACGTCCCAGTCCTCTCCGAACGGATGGGTGAGTTCAGCGCCCGGCAGGTCCTGCGTCCTCATGGCGGCGCGTTCCTGCAGTCTCTTGCCCTTCATTGTCATACCTCCATGCTTGGAATTGAATTTTTCTGGTAATACGCCATTTTGCGGCCAATACAGCAAACCTTGAGGCTAAGTCGGCGCGCCCAGCCGAGGCAGCAGCTTCGGCTTATATTCGCCGGCGGGATCGCCGGTAAGCTCGGAGCATGCCAGGCGACAACCGCGTGAAACAGCGCTCCTCAACGCGCTCTCGCCGCCAGGGCCCGGCGGAGGTTCCGCTGTATGGCTTTCGACCTCCGGTAGGCACACCGTTTAGCCTCGAGGTGACCACCCTTGAGGATTTCTTCGACAAGTACAATCCATGGCCGTGGGATGCGCATCGGCACGGTAGGGCTACCTTTCACTATCTGGTTCTGGTCGTCGAAGGTGAGCTCGTCCACGACGTCGACTACGTGGCACAAACCGTGGTCGCCGGGCAATGGCTCTGGGTCCGCCCCGGACATACCCAGAGCTGGCACTTGCCGAGTGCCACGCGCGGACCATTCATTCTGTTCGAACCGGACTTGCTTTCGCCGAATATCGCTCATCTGTTGACCCGCGCTACTTCCCACGATGCCCCTGCCGTGTTGACCCCTCAGGCGGCCGATGCGGCGTGGCTCAAACAGACTGCGCTCCAACTTCTGGATGAACACCGTTCGCTTGGCCGTCGTCAGCTCGAGGTTCATCATGCCCTTGAGCGAAGCCTGCTTGAAGCACTGCTGCTGCGCCTTTCCAGCTCCCCTGCCGTGAGTCCCACCACAGCGGCTGCGACAGGCAGGGACACTTATGCACGTTTCATGGACGCCCTCGAACTGAGCTTCCGGGAACTCCACCATGCCGCCGAATACGCCCGGCTACTCGGTTGTTCGGTGCGCACACTCAGCCGCGCGACGCACGAAGCGGTAGGAAAGGGGACACGTGAGCTCATTGATGAGCGGCGGCTCACTGAGGCCCGCCGTCTCCTGGCCGTCGCCGGCTGGGACGCTCGGACGGTAGCAGCTCACCTCGGCTTTACTGACCCTGCCAACTTCGGTCGCTTCTTCCGTTCGCGGTCGGGCGTTACCCCTGCGGCTTTTGCGACACACGAGGCACGGAATCGCAGCTGAATGGGCGCGGGAACGCCACATCTTGCGAGGATCACCGCCTGTTGTAGGTCGTCCACGTGACACCGGCGGGGCGGCCTCCTCGGCAGCGCCATCGGCCATCCGCGATCAGGAAGCGATTGCGTCCGTCACCATCTGCGAAAATGCCCAGTTGGAGTGCACGATGCGCCATTGACCGTCGATGAGCCGGTAACCATGAGTGGCGTTCCAAGCACGCAACTGCTGCTCCTCACCACTCCCGTCCAGAACGTACGTCTTCAAGTTATAGCCAAGGACGGCGAAGTCACCGGAATCGCTGACGTGAACGGAAGGATTGAGGTACTCGCTGCGCACAATGTGCGGGTTTGAGTAGATGGAGTCGATCCACGCAACAACCTTTTCCCGCCCTACCAGGATGTGCTCCAGGATCGGGTCGAAGTAGCTGACCTCGTCATCGAATGCATCAAGATATCCGCGGTTGTCACCCGCGCTCCATCGCTCGTTGAAGGACTTCTCAAGCTCAATGATTTGTTGACTGATTTCTTCCTTGTCGACGCTCATGGCATCCTCCTGATCTTCTACGTTGCGGCTCGATAGCGATTGCTGGGAAGCCTTCGCCGCCGCGGTACCCTTCAATCCTCGATGGAGAAATTCGCAGAACTCCCACCGTGGCTGACAGGAGGTAGTCGTTACGGGACACAAAATCGCTGCGCAGAGCCGCTCTTTCGAGAACCGAAACTGAACAGGGGCGGCTTACACACGGCAAGGGCGGAGAATTGCGGTCTTTTTTTCCGCGTATCCGCGGCACGTATTCGATGCTCCCAGTAATGTTCAGCGTGTCGTAGTTGCGCTAAACAGTTGCGTCTCGCGATCCCGGATCCGGCTCTATGCTCCCGTGAGGAGCCCTCGGCGTCAGTTCTGCCTCTGAATGGCTCGGGAATTGATCCCACGGATCTGACGCTAGCGGTGAGCCGCGGCAAGTTATATTTACGACTCTGTCTATCAGCGCATGCCGCACGAAGGATTGCTATTCAACACTGGGGCTGAGGCCCATCTTGCATGATTCTGATCAGATTCTTGTCCGGCGTTGTAACTGCCGTGAGGGGTGATTCTCAGGATTGCGAGCGATCCTGAGAATCACCTTCAACGTGAATGGTTAGGAGGTTGGAACGGCAAGGGCTCGTACGGCCATTGGATTATCGATCGCTCCGACAAAGCCACCTACTTGAGCATTGACCAGCACGGGTCGTCCTGTCTTGATGAGCTGCTGCATGACTCCTGCGAGAAGCTCATCCGCATCTACGATGGCTGTCGGCAGCTCCAAGGACCCGATAGTCCGCCTGGAGCCATCCAATGTCAGCAGGTCCCGTGCTGTCACGATGAAGGGCGCCCGGGCATTAGGTCGGACGACAGCAAATTCATCGTCATTTTGCACGAGAGCTTGAAGAGCGGCGTCCAAGGACAGATCGGCCGACAACTCAGGTATGGGTCGTGCGATTGTTGCTGCACGAACGACCCTGGCACGCGGTGCCTCCACCGCGAAACGGCGAACGTAGTCATCAGCAGGATTCAGAACAATCTCTTCGGGAGTGCCCACCTGAACCAGGACACCGTCACGCATGATTGCGATGCGATCGCCTACCTTGAGAGCCTCAGTCAGATCGTGAGTGATGAATATTGAGGTCTGGCTACCGCCGCGGGCAAGACGCATCAATTCGTCCTGTAGATCCGACCGAATCAGGGGATCGAGCGCGCTGAATGGCTCATCCAACAGCAAAAGCCGAGGGTTGAGAACGAGAGCACGCGCAAGGCCAACCCGCTGACGCATACCACCGCTGAGTTCGCTCGGAAACTTGTTCTCAGTACCGGACAGCCCGACCAGTTCAACCATTCGCTGCGCACGGTCTTCACGTTCCCGGCGTGGAAGGCCAGCTACCTCAAGGCCATACGCGACGTTCTGGAGCACCTTGCGGTGGGGAAGAAGGCCGAAGTGCTGGAAGACCATGGCCCAGTCCCGACGCCGCTGTTCGGACAGTTGGGAGCCCGATAGTGACCGCACATCGGTGCCGTCGATGTCGATGCGACCAGCGGTCGGTTCAATAAGCCTCGTGAGGCAACGGATGAGCGTCGACTTTCCACTGCCGGAAAGACCCATGACGACGAAAGTCTCACACGGCCGAACCTCAAGCGAAACGCCTCGCACTGCCGTCATGTGCCCAGGGACATAAGCGGCACCAGCACGATATTCCTCCAACGCGCGCTTGGGATGCGGACCGTAAATTTTCCACAAGTCATCCACCTTAATGGTGGAGCCGGCGACAGACGGGTCATCTTGCAACTTGCCGGGTTCGTTAGTGGGTAGGTACTGGTGCCGGGTTTGCGGGGATAGAACTTGTTTCGTCATCAGATTTCCTTGCTTGATTGCTCGTTTTTGCGTGTTGGGCGGAGGCGACAAAGCGTGCGCTTCCGTTGAAGAGGCGGTCCAGAACAACTCCCAGCAAGAACATCGCGAGACCTGCTTCCATACCTGTACCCAACAAAGCGCGTTGAACGGCCGTTAGGATGTTGGCGCCGAGTCCAGGGGCGCCGATCATCGCACTGACTACTGCCATGGCCAGAGCCAGAAGTAAGGCTTGGTTGAGGCCGACCATGATTGTCGGGAGTCCCAGTGGAATACGGACTTGGCGCAGAATTTGCTGCGGTCTGGCTCCAAATATTTGTGCGGCTTCTACGACTTCATGGTCGACGCCGCGGAGTGCCGTGTTGGTGAACCTGATCATGGGTGGAACGGCCGCGATGAAAGTGGCCAGCACAGATGCGACCTCTCCGACGCCCAAAAGCATGACGGCAGGAATAATAAGCAGATATATAGGCAGGGTTTGCATGACGTCCAAAACTGGGCGGACAATGGACGCGACTCTGTCATTCATTGACATAAGCACTCCGACGGGAAATCCGATGAGGACAACCAATATCAGTGCTACCGTCACAACCGACATCGTCATGGCTGCCGATTCCCACAGGCCCAGACAACCGATCAAGAAAATACCAAGCCCCATCAAGAGGCCCTGAATCTTTCCCAGGACTAGCACTCCAATCACGGCCACGGCAGCAACAACGAGCACCCAGGGGATTGCGGCAAAGAGACCGCCGAGCAAATTAAGGCCGTATGTCTGAATGACGCTGCTCATAGAGTCCAAGAAGGGGCCCCACGTGGTTGTCGCCCACAGAACCGCCGTCTCAACTGGCTCTCGAAGCCTGATGGGAACACCCCACGGAGGATTTGAGAAGTTCTGCCAACGGCCGCGGAAAATTTGGGACGCCAGCAGGACCAGAACGAACAGGACGAGACAGATATGAGCAGAACCATAGGGGGCGCGGAAGAAGCCGCGGAACTTTTGCCCCCTGCTCGCAGGGGTGCCTCCAACCTTGCTCCCGGGTTTCATTGCCCGTGGCGAACTCGCTCGATCGATGATGACCGCGAGGAGCACCAAAGCGATACCGGCCTGCAAAGCATCTCCAAAGGCCAAACGGTTTAGTCCGCTCCATATAGGTGCCCCAAGGCCGGCGGCTCCTACCATGGCAGCCATCGTTGCCATAGCGATGCCGTACATGATCATTTGATTGCTTCCGGCTCGGATGCTGGGTTCGGCCATCGGCAGCTTGACCCCGAACAGGAGCTGGGTTCGACTGGTACCCAAAGAGGTTGCCGCTTCTAGGACGTCCGGTGAGACATCCCGCAGCCCCACGCTTGTCATTCTGGCAAGGGGTGGCATCGCCCATATGACAGTGACGACAAGGGCTGCAGCATTGCCCATTCCGAAGAGGACAATAACCGGGACGAGATAAGCAAAGGCCGGGAAGGCTTGCATGGCATCGAGCAGGATTCGGACTACAGCGTTGATACGAGGGCCGAAGGACCCTATGAGTCCCACGAAAAGACCAATAACAAAAGCTGCGGCAACGGCGACAAGCATGAAAGCGATTGTTTCTACGGTCGAATCCCAGAGCCCTGTCAGGACAACCCATACGAACAGAAAGACCGTGAGCCCAGCCAGTTTGAGCCCGCGAAAATATGCCATAGCGAGCGTTATACCCACTGCGAGAACTGCGGGAGAAACAGAGCCGAGTCCGACAGCCAGGGTTTCAAATGACTGTTCCAGGAGGACCGCGAATGGTTCGTAGGCCCACGGCGAACTGTCCGCAAAGGCAGTAAATGCATTTTCAAAAGCATCGCCGACTGGTATGCGCAGTGCTTCGGGGAACTTTTGAGGTCCCCAAAGTACGGCCATAGCTGCGACCACGCCGATCAGTGCCAGGAGTGCGTAGGAGTAAGGGAATTTGCGTCCCTTCTTAGGGCTAGCCTGGACTGACATAGCTGCCTCCCTGACGTATATTCGACTCACCCTGAAGCCCGATGCTCAGCATTGACGCACAGCCACGGTGTAAGCAACTGCGCATGAGTCCAGGTCGGCTCAGCGGAGTTTCGTCTGATTTTTTCTCGTACATCACGCCGCCCAGCTGGTCCAAACATCGCGGTTTTCCTGCATCCAGTCCTTGACTGCTTCCTGCGGTGAGAGACCGCCATCAATCACCTTGGACTGGATTGCCTGCAACTGGTCATTGTTCAGGTTGTAATTCTTAAGGATTTTCATGAGAGTCGGGTGATCCTTCTCGACTGAGGAAGAAGCCCACTGGTAGATGACAGTTTCCGGCCACTGGCAAGCGTAGGTGTTGCCCCAGCACTCCTTCGTGTGCGTCGGGAATTCGACCCGCGTAAGGTCGTACTTCTGCGTCATGTAGTTGGGTCGCCACATCAAACCAAGCCAAGGTTTGCCTTGTTCGTAGGCACGAGTGAGGTCTGCGTAAAGTGCCGCCTCGGAACCGGCAAACACCATCTCGTAGTCAAGCTTCAGGTTTTCGATGCGCTGAGGATCACCGTAGGCGGACGCCCAGGACTCAGCGCCTGACATGTACTGGCCCTTGGTCCCTGTCTTAGCTGTCGAGAATGCCGCGACGCAGTCGTTCAGGGCTTCCCAGTTTGGCAGCCCCGGGCACGCGGGCTTAATACCGCGCTTCTCATCGCCTTTGATGACGTAAGTGGGCACGTACCAGCCTTCTTGTCCCGGGTAATCTGTCGTCCCGAGTTCAACAATGCTTCCCGCACTGGCGTACTTGTCCCAAAGCTCAGGCTGCTGCCATTTCCAGAAAGCCAGTCCTACGATCGGCTGGCCTTTGGCGGCGGCTGCCATCGTCTCGGTATTGGCTCCTTGAAGGACTTTGGCCTTACCACCCAGCTCATTTACGACCGCAGTCATCAAATTGGCCTGAACGTCCTGCTCAAGATCGCCGACGGTTGAGAACTGGACTTCGCCCTCTCCTTTGAGAGCGCTGGCCACTGCGGGATCCACTTTTGCGGTTCCCGTATCAGCTGCATCTTGGGGCGTGCAGCCCGTTACAAGTCCAACAGCGCAGAGCCCTGCGACGGTAGTCATCAACCATCGATTCTTAGCCAAAAATGAGGTCTTGCTCATGGTGCCTCCTGGGGTGAGTGATGTGGAAGGTGATCTGGGGCGTCACCTCGCAGAACCAGTCAACATCTATGATCTTCGTCACGCTATTGGGAATACTCCAGAGAACCTGAGTCCCAATGTGTACTTCACTAAAACGATGGGTTAGAGGGATTTTTGGACTCAGTGAGATCACAACAGAACCTCCCGAACCATTGGAGGAATCTGCGTTCGAGAGCCGGTGGACACTTCATAAAATATTGGCGCAAGAGAAATCAGCTGTGCGAACCTCAGTCACAGATGAACGAGAAACTATATCGGCGACAAAACCGGCCGCTGTCTCTCAGGTCGGGGACGTGCGAGTTCCCCTTCGTTGGCCAAATTGCTTCGTAGTAAGTCGGTGGTCAAACCCAGTGAGTGAAACTATCTACCGTCTCACGCGGCGTAGACATCGTGTTCACCAGGGCTGTCTCATCGGCGTAGCCAAGCGACATACCGCAGACCAGCATTTCGTCTGCACCAGCGCCAATGAATGGCAAGACGGTTTTCGAGTAGCGGTTCCATGCCGCCTGCGGGCACGTGTGGAGGCCTCTCGCCCGGGCCATGAGCATGACATTCTGCAAAAACATCCCGTAGTCGATGAGTGAGCCCCGCCCCATCACTCTGTCGACCGTGAACATCAGACCCACGGGGGCATCGAAGAAACGATAGTTTCTCTGCAGCTGAGTGTGCATTTTGTCCTTCTCACCCCTGCCGATACCGAGTAGACCATACAAGCTCCAGCCGTTCTGGCGCCGTCTTTCGATATACGGGGATACCCACTCTGCGGGATAGTAGTCAAACTCCTCGCTGTGCTCTCCCGCTGAGCCTGGATTGAGGTACACCGCGTCGTCCACCGCACATACTTGGTCCACCAGCCTGTCTCGGCGATCGCCTTGTAGGACATACACTTTCCACGGCTGTGTATTCGCGCCGGATGCTGCGTGGCTCGCGACCCTGAGTATTTCCTCGATGTCGCCTCGGGCAACGGTCCTGTCCGGGAGGAAGGCTCGGCATGAGTAGCGGCTCTCGATAGCGAGTTCTACACTGGCCGGGAACTGTTCTTCGGTGGTGTTGCGGGGTGTCAAAACTCAGTTCTCCTAACACCGACTTAATGGTTTCGGGCAATACTCCCCGAGTATCCGCAGACGAGGTTTAGATTCAAATTGACGCGATGGGCCGCACCGCTGAGGGCAGGACCGCCCCTGTCCTAATCTCGCAGTCTGTCCCGAAAGCCTACGTCAGACCACAAATCCGGGGCTAAGTGGCGTCGCCTGCGAACTACCCTGCCGGACCCCGCGAGTTCGCCACGTACTCGTCCGTGTGCAAACCAATTCGGGTCAACCACACTGCGGGAGCCGAGACGATCCGAGGAGGTTTGGGGGGACCGTAAGTTCCATCGCTGAGGAGTTGATCCCTCACGACGGATACCTGCATGAGACACATGTATCCATCGCAACTAGCAGAACCCAAGCGACCCACTGATCTGTCCTGCAGCGGGGACCCCACTCCTACCGATCGTCAGGCTTCGGGGAAACGTATCGGCCAAAGCGTCGATCGCACCGTGGACGTGTTCGGGTCGAACGGTCCTAAGGTCCATGGCTGGTAAATCCACCATCCCTCCACAAGGGCGTCCATTGCTCGCGCGGCAGGCATAGGTAAATGGACGGAAAGCGCTAGAGTTCCGGATAGTTCGCCCGCGTTTTCATGGTTGCCTCGTTGTAGCTGGGGCTCGATCTGCTGGGTGCCAGCGTGAAAGCAGCGACCAAGATGTCCTTCATGGTGAGTCGCCCCGTACTTCGTCTTTCTCGACCATTTTCGAAGGGCAACATGATCAATGCACTTCTTTCGCTGCGATCCTTTTACGGACTCCCCTTCCCTGCACGGGTTTGTGCAGACGTGGCTCCAAGTCCGTAGCCTGGCACCTGTCGGTGAAGGATGTAACGGGGACTGAACGAAGCTCCCCGCCTAAATCTTTCGCCTACTTTTGAGCAGGACATTAAGGTCCAGCAGGTCACGGACGACCAAGTCCAGCCTCGCCCTTCGGTCGGGTCCCCTTTCACCGGATCTGTCTCCCGGAGGCGCCACTTGGGCAGTCGATCTCTGGGGTTCAGCATGTCCGGATTCTGCTCGCCAGGTGGTGCAGTACCTCGCTTGTTCTTTCAAAGGGTCGAAAAAGAGAGGCATGTTGGGCATGTCGGGTTTGGCTATGGCCGGAGACCTTGCTGCTTCCTCGAATTCCGTCATCGCATTTCACCATTTGGCGGGCGTTGGTCGAGGAGTTCTGCGAGGTGCAGGCTTTTGCGCTCGGGCTCGAGTTGTTTGACCTGCATGGCGCAGCTGAAGCCGTCGGCTAGGACGGGGACGTCGGGGGCTGTTTTGGCCAGAGCCGGGGCGAGAGCTTGTTCGGCCACCTTCATGGAGATGTCGAAGTGGTTGGCTTCGAAGCCGAAGTTGCCGGCGACTCCGCAGCAGCCGGTGGCTTCGTTGACGTTGGCGACGCCGAGGGCGGCCAAGGCCTTGCGTTGGACGGTTGCCCCGAAGGTGGAGTATTCGTGGCAGTGCGTCTGCACAGTGACGTCGGCAGGCACGGCAGGTGGCGTCCAGCCTCCGTCGACCCATTCCTTCACGGCTTCGGCAAAGCTGCGGATCCTGTGGGAGACGCGTTCGGCGGCTTCGGTGCCGAGCAGTTCAGGGGCGTCCTTTTTCAAAGCCGCCGCGCAGCTCGGCTCAATGACGACGATCGGTGTCTCAGTGCCGTCGTCAAGCTTCGCAACCGCTTTGCCCATGAGTTTTTTAGCAGTGTCCAGCTGGCCCGTGGAGATCCAGGTCAGGCCGCAGCAAGCGTCGGATTCGCAGCCGACGGTGCGACCTGTGCTTTCCATGACCCGCGCGGCTGCACCGGCTACTTCGGGCCTGAAGCCCTTGGTGAACGAGTCGACGAACAGCACAGCATCTGCTGGCTTCGAAGGGTTGGCGTAGGGTGCCAGCTCTTTGCGGAGCATGGCCCGGGAGGCGAACTTAGGCATCTTCCGGTGGGTGGTCAGTCCACCTGCTGCGGCCACGACCTTGCCCAGCGGGCTGGCCAGGACCAGGTTCACCAGCGGGCTGATCAGGGTGGTCAGCTTCAGCCAGCGCGGCAACCATCCGAGGGAGAAGTGCGACATGGGGCGTAGTTTGCCGTCGTAGTAATGGGAGAAGAACTCCGATTTGTACGTGGCCATGTCCACCCCGGCGGGGCAGTCGTTGGAGCAGGCCTTGCAGGCCAGGCAGAGATCCAGCGTTTCCCGGACGTCCTCGGACTTCCACCCTTCGTCGATGCTTTTTGCACCGCGGATCATGTCCTGCAGAGCCCGGGAACGGCCGCGCGTTGAGTCTTTTTCGTCGCCGGTGGCACGGTAGCTCGGGCACATGACGCCTCCGGCATCTGACCGACACCTGCCTACGCCAATGCAGGACTGAACAGCGTGGACCCACGGGTCAGTTCCGGCAGCCTTGGCCTCAACGGGCCGAAGCTCAAAGTGGGTCCGCCACTCACGGTCCGGGATCCCTTCCAGCGCGAGGTTGTCCTCGAAGGCATCGGGCTCAGTGATGGAGCCGGGGTTCAACAGCCCGGCAGAATCCCACAGCTTCCGGTAGGTGCCGAACGCCGCGATCATTTCCGGCGAGTACATCACCGGCAACAGAGCCGAGCGGGCGCGCCCGTCGCCGTGCTCGCCGGAGAGCGACCCGCCGTGCCGGACGACGAGTTCAGCGGCGGCCTGCGTAAACATGCTGAACACGTTCCGGCCTTCGTCGCTCCGCAGGTCGTAAGTGATGCGGATGTGCATGCAGCCGGCACCGAAGTGCCCGTACATAATGCCGGTCAGGCCGTATTCGTCCAACAGTTCCCGGAAGTCAGCCAAGTACGCGGCAAGGTTCTTGGGTGCCACGGCGGAGTCTTCCCAGCCTGCCTGTGATTCCCCGCCGCTGGCTGGACGGGAGGACAAACCGGCGCCGTCTTCACGGACACGCCACAAGGTGGCCCGTTCAGTGGTGTCCGCGACCGCACGGCCGTCCACGAGACGGCCGTTGGCTGCGAGCCGTTCGATGAGCCGGTCCGCTTCGGCGGCGACGTCTTCGGGGTTATCCCCGTCCAGGTCGACGTAGAGGAAGGCCTTGCCTTGGGGGAGACCGAGCACGGAGTCGGGGCCGCGCCGCATCCGCATGGTGTCCACGATGGCTTCGTCGATGCCCTCGACGGCGGCCGGGGAGAATTCGAGGATGGTTTCGATGTCCTTCGCGGCGTCCACGACGTCGGCATAGCCGAGGCACACAAGGAGCGCGCTGGGCGCTTTGGGAACGAGCTTCATGCGGGCCCGGACGACGACCGCGCAAGTGCCCTCAGTTCCCACGAGTGCCCGCGCCACGTTGAATCCATTTTCGGGAAGGAGATTCCCCAGATGGTAACCGGAAACCTGGCGCTTGATACGACCAAGCTCAACCCGGAAACTTGCCAGGTTGTCCTGGGCAAGTTGCTTAAGATCCTCCCCCAGTTCAAAGGCGCGGGCTACCGAGAATGTGTCGCTTGGGTCAGACGCGCGAAGACCGGTCGCTGTGGCGGTTAGCTGCGCACCGTCGGAAGTGACGACGTCGATCTCCAGCACGTGATCCGAGGTGCGGCCATAACGGACCGAGTGATTACCACAGGCATCGTTCCCGAGCGAGCCGCCGACGGTGGCGCGGTTCTTTGACGATGGGTCCGGCGCGAACGTGAGCCTCCCGCCGGTGACCCGCTCCGTTTCAAGGGTGAGGCGGGAAAGAATGACGCCGGGGTCGACGTCGGCGGTTTTGGTTGCCTCATCAACGCTGATGATGCGGTTCATGTAGCGAGAGAAGTCCAGAACAATGCCGGGGCCGATGGCGTTGCCGGCCATGGATGTCCCGCCGCCACGGCTCACCAGGGGCGTGCCGGTCTCCCTACATGCGGCCATGGTGGTAACGACGTCCTGGACGCTTCGCGGGAAGACCACGGCAACAGGCGGTACCCGGTAGTTGGACGCGTCATAAGAATATGCGGCAATGCGGTGGCCTGATACTTCGGCCCGCACCCCCGCCGCTTCCAGCCGGGCAAGAACCGGTGCATGGCCCGGTGTGGAGAGGACATCTTGAGTCATAGCGTTATCAGGCTCCAGTTTCGGTCCCGACAAAATCTGGCACGCACGTCGGGATATGCAGTAGTGAAAAATTCGTTTGCTGGCAAACCCACCAATCTCCTCACGCAAATTCCGGTGGAAGTCTTGGCAGAGGGTCGGCGAAGGTGTTTCAAGGCTGCTCCTTGGTGTCCTTCGTCATCTGTTGCCGCCGGCGATGAAACGCTTGTATCTCATCAAGCTGAAGGCACACCGAATCAATGGGCCGTTTCACCGAAAGCACTTCCTCGGTGGTATGCGCTTCTACAAGCTCATCGAGAATCGCAAGCGTTGGGGGCAGCAGCTTAAGCCTTCCGGCCGCTTCGTCTTGGAGAAGCCTTCGGACGGATATCCACTCCGAAGACGTTGCCTCCGTCGTGACATGCCTGGGCTCCAGTTTCGGCGCTACGGCAGTGACAAAAAAGAACGTATCGAAACGTTTGGGAAAGCCCTCGGGCGTGATCCAGTTTGCCCAAGGAACCAGGGCTGTGGGCTGCAGGACGACGTCGCATTCTTCCGCCACTTCGCGGACGGCGGCAGCTAGGAGGCGAGCGGTAGTTTGGCGCGCGAACGATGCTTCGGTTCCAACGCTGGTCCGGCTCCACGCCCTGGCCTGTGAATCCAAGAGCGTTCTGCTGAGCCCCGAAGGCAAGGAGTCAACAGCGTCAACCCTGCCTCCTGGGAATGCGACCACACCGGCAGCAAAATCCATAGTGAGTGCCCTGCGTTGGACGAACACTTCAACTCCGTGCACTGAGTCCCGCATCAGGACCACACTGACGGCTAGCCGCGGAGCTGGGAGTCCCGTTGCGTCCATCTCCGCGTACGTGGTGCTGCTCATCGCTTTCTCCGTCTTCATGGCGTATACGCCGCCGACCGATACAGAAGCACAACCCAGAATCCCTCTTGGCAGACTTCGCCTCGCTGATTGAGTACTTGAAGCCTCGTTTTCACAATGCCCCGGTCCGGCTTGGTCGCAGAAGGCCGGAGCTCTACTACTTCTTCCCGTACGGTAATCGTGTCGCCGATGCGTACAGGTGCAATGAGGTTCCAATCATGAATGCCCAGAAAAGCTATGGCCGAGCGGTCCTTCCACCCCATTCCCATTTCCAAGCCAAAAGCGATCGCAAGTGTCCCCGGACCGTGGAAGATTCTTTCCCCGAACTGTGTGCCACGGGCATACTCGTGGTTGGTGTGCAGAGGGTGCATGTCCCCCGACCACGTGGCGAAGGTCACCAGGTCCGTCTCCGTAATCGTTCGCCCTTGAGACGACCACGAGTCTCCGGGTTGGAGGTCTTCAAAGAATCGAGTCGCTGACGGGATCAGACGATTTCCGGCTCCTGCATTCATCTTTACTCCTGTTCGGTTACCGCCTAGGACCCGGGAGGGCCCATCCGGCTTCGAGTCGGTCCGCGTCAAAGTCCCGGCCAGTGGTCCCCTCATAGGATGCTGAATCGCGCGGGACGATTCGGATTGGCTTCCCGGTGGAGAGTTCTTCTTCAGATACGTGTGCGATAACGCCAGGGAGGGTTGAGAGCAGGGCAACACCGGTGCCTTCTTCGGGCGTGAAGCCAAGCCCCAGTAGTATCGCGGCCATAACACCAACATCATTTATTGGGATGTCCGACTTACCTGGGAGTTTAGTGAAGGCCTTGTGCACTGCCTCGTACACTTCTGCCGCCTGATCCCACAGGCCTTCCTGCAGAGCAATAGACCTGAGCCGTTCAGCGCGAGGATCAACAACTTTAAAGCTGGACTGCCCCAAGCCTGGGATGCGTTGCTTTTCAAGACCATAATCCAGGATTCGGCTGAGGACTGCGTCCAGCGCCTGTATCTCATGGCCCGAGGGGATCCGACCACGGATCACGAGAAATATGGCTGCCGTGAAGGGGATTCGCCCAATCAGGTCCTCGAGGTCATAGCCCCGAACATATAAATTCGTATCAGTGACTTGGCTGACAGAGGACGTCCAATAGGCCCCGGACTGGTCTGCAGTGTCCTCTTGCAATGTTTCTCCCGAACCCTCATGTGTTCCAAAGGCGCCGGCGGTGCTGGGCAAGTTGACGAGCCTAGCTCCAAAGTATGTCGGCCATGTCCTTGAACTTTAGAATCAACCGAACCATCCCGGCATTGGAGATTTTCCGAAGTCGTAGCGTTCAGGCGTGGAAATTACCGGGGCATCCGCGCAACTGCGCATCTTCCTCCCTCACCTGCCAGTCCAAGAGTGGACGGCACAGGTACCGAACCAACAACCAAGCTCCTGTAGCTTCCACGACGTCGTCAGCAAAAAGCCGTGAAGATGACAGTTTCACTCGGAAGATCCCCAACGTAATTTGTAGGGCATGGGAAGCAAAAGCGTAATTATCACCGGATCAGGCTCCGGCATCGGCCGGGCCATTGCCCAGGCGTTCGTCGAAGCAGACTACGAAGTCTTTGCAAGTGACCTCTCGGAGGACCGTCTGGAGGAAACCCGGCTAGAACTCGGTTCTCCGGACTCACTGCACACAAGAGTCGTAGATGTCAGCGACTACCACTCCGTGTCTGCATTGGTGGACGAGGTTGTGGAGAAGACAGGCAAGTTGGACGTCATGGTCAACAGCGCGGGAGTCTTCGACGGGTATGCCGACGTGCTCGAGACAACGCCCGAGTTGTGGGCCAAAATTATTGGAGTCAACCTGACAGGAACGTTCTACGGCTGCCGTGCAGCAGCACAGGTAATGACGAAGCAGAACTCCGGCCGCATCATTACTATCGGCTCTGTCGCCGGCCAAAGGGGCGCAGCAGACGGTATCTCCTACGTCACGTCCAAGGCGGGCATAGAAGGACTGACTCGTCGTCTCGCCATCGATGTTGCCCCGCACGGGGTAACCGCCAACGTAGTCGCCCCGGGAGTCATCAAGACAAACCTTCGTGCCACTTCCGAGGAAATTCTGGGGGATCTCGTTTCAACGCAGCAGCGCGGCATCGGTGTTTCGCCCGAAATCATGGACTTCCTCATCCCGGCAAAACGCTCGGGCGAACCCTCCGAGGTGGCGAGCGTGGTGCTGTTCCTGGCATCCGACGGTGCTGGCTATGTGAACGGGCAGACCATCCAGGTCGATGGCGGCTGGAACGCAACGTAGTCCTGGCGAGTACACGGCTTGGTAGCAACAGAAACCCCACCCATTCCCCCGCTGGGGGCCAACATGAACTATCCGGAAGCCAGGATGATCCTGGGCTTCGATGTGAAAGGTGTATAAGTGATCAAGACAGCATTGACAGAAGCCCTGGGCCTCCAATACCCAGTGTGCTCCGCCGGCATGGCCCGTGTCGCGCAGGCCCAACTCGTGACCGCGGTTAGTAACGCCGGCGGCCTTGGGTGCCTCGGCGGAGTCAGCTTCATGCCGGATGACCTTCGCGCCGAAATCAAGAAGATCCAAGCTGGTACCGACAAGCCCTACGCAGTCAATCTCTTGCTACCGGACTCGCTCACCACCGAAGACGAAGCACAGTGGGCACCGGTGCGCGAACTGTGGCAGTCGCTCTCTGCAGCGGACCAGGAAAAGCTTGCAGGTGTAGAGGCGCTTTTGACGCCCGGTGCTGTAGCAGACCAGGTACAGATCGTCCTGGATGCTGCGCCGTCAGCAGTTGTTTTGACGTTCGCTACACCGGATTGGTTCATCAAAGAGTGTAAGGATCGCGGAATCACGGTCTTCTCGCTCGTCGGTTCCGTCGGCAAGGCCAAGGAAGCCAGCGCTGCGGGTGTCGATTTCATTGTCGCTCAAGGAACCGAGGCAGGCGGGCACACCGGATACGCGTCCACAATGACCCTTGTCCCGGCCGTTATCGACGTCGTGGATCAGCCAGTCCTGGCCGCTGGCGGAATTGCTGACGGGCGCGGCCTCGCCGCTTCGCTCGCCTTGGGCGCAGCAGGAGTCTGGGTGGGAACGCGCTTCATCGCCAGCCCTGAAGCGTATGGGCACGACAATTTCAAGAACCGTGTGGTTGAAGGATCCTTCAAGGACAGCACCATCACTTACTCATACAGCGGTAAGCGTATGCGTGCATTCGAGAACAAATGGACCTCCGAATGGGAGTCTTCGGAGAAAAAACCCGCGGGCTTTCCCGGGCAGTACGCTGTGGCCGGCACGCGCGTCGAAACTGGATATCAGGACGGTGACATGGACTTCGGGATGATGCCCGTGGGCCAGACCATGCAGCTTGTACACGAAATTCTGCCTGCCGGCGAGATCGTCGAGAACATGGCTTCAGAAGCAGAAACAATTCTCCGTCGACTCGCGGCCGGACAGTAACAAGCATCGACTACGTCAAAGCCAAGAGGTCCGTTGAGTTCGACCAGATCGGCTCAACGGCCCAATTGGAATCTTCCAAGTATTAAACGAAAGTAGAGCGGATATGAATACATCGTCGCCGGAGCTAACGGATTGTGTCTCTGCGCTGCAAAGCATTGCCGATCAGTACCCCGAGAAAACAGCGATTGTCGACGGCGACACCTCCATCAGTTACAAGGATCTCCAGGCATCGATCGAGCGGCGTTCAGCCGTACTACTTGCTGCGGGACTCAAGCCAGGTTATCGGGTAGCCCTTGTAGCAGAAAGCTCAGCTGAGTATCTTTCCACGGCCCTCGCGGTGTGGCGCAGTGGCGGCGTACTTGTCACGGTCTATCCTTCTTCAGGTCCAGAGGATTTGGAATATGCGATTGCCACGAGCGACCCCGCGCTGATAATCATCTCCGAAAGCGTAAGTTCTGCTCATATCACTGCCGCTGCGCAAAATGCCCCCATCGTCGATATCGTTGACTTCCACGTAACCAGTGTTCGGCACGACGCCCTACCGAACCCCGAGGGTCTTCGCGAACCGCTATCCATGATCTGCTTCTCGTCCGGCACCACAAGCCGGCCTAAAGCGATCATGCTTTCAGCCACAGCCATATATAACTGCGCGGACACCTATGGCGAAGTTTGGCATCTTTCCCCCGAAGACAAGGCCATCATCTGCCTGCCGATGGCATGGCTCTACGGACTTGCGAGCACATCCCTGGCAGTCCTGCTTCGCGGCGGCACAGTTGTTGTAGTCCGCAGGGCTCGTCCGGACATGATCGCTCCCGCCATCGAGGAGCATTCGGCCACATTCCTCGCCGGTGTGACGGCGACTTTCGGAAAGCTAGCCCAATACGCTGAACTCCAAGCCGGGGATCGCCCGGCGTTCCCATCACTTCGGCTGTGCATCTCCGGCGGAGAACCCAGGAACGAAGCCGCATTCAGCCGCTGGGAAGCCCAGACTGGACTACCAGTCCTGGATGCGTACTGCGCCTCCGAATGCCTCCCCCTGGTGACTTACGACCCCGTCGCGAACCCAACCCCCCAACCCGGGTCGGCAGGCAAGCTTGTGCCGCGCTCGAAGCTAAAAGTTCTCGACGCCGACGGTGCGGAAGTTGCAGTCGGGCAGGTTGGGGAAGCCTACTCCACTGGACCGGGGCTGATGCTCGGCTACTGGCGTGACGAAGAACAAACGCGGACAGTTATCACCGATGACGGCTGGTACCGCACAAAAGATCTTGTTCGGGTGGATGATGAAGGATTCGTCTACGTCGTTGGGCGGCTCTCAGACGTCATCATCCGTGGCGGAACAAACATCTCGCCGGCGGAAGTTGAGCGTGTACTTCAGCAGCATGGCTCTGTTGCCGAAGTGGCGGTTGTTGGTCTTCCCGATGACGTGTATGGCCAGCGCGTGGTAGCTGCCATCGTCCCCAGGGGCCTGGCGACTCTTGACGAAGCCGAACTGAAGGAATACGCCGCCGCGCGCCTGTCGTCGTACAAGGTCCCAGGTGAGTTCATCGCCGTCGAGTCCCTCCCAGTGAATTCGACAACCGGCAAAGTCAACAGGCGGGACGTGGCCAAGCTGTTGACAACGGAAAAGGGTCAGGGCCGGGCCTAACTGCCAGCTTCATTCGCCGGCAATTCACGAGTCGGCACCCCATACGTTTGCATCAAGACGAAGTTAGGACATGACGAAATGAACCTCGACAAGGCCGGTGTGGTCGTTGTAGGCGGCGGAATAGTGGGCGTATCAACCGCCTATTTTCTTGCTTCAAAAGGGCACGATGTTGTGCTTCTCGAGCAGCGGGAACTTGGTCACGGAGCTTCCGGACGAAATCTCGGATTCCTTCACATGCAGAACCGCCACGGAGACTACGCCGTCGAACTGACCCGTGCAGGTAGGGCACTGTACGATGACTTTGCAGATATCCTCGGACCGTCTTTCGAATATCGAAGCAACGGCGCCATGACCTTCTTCTACACGGATGACCAGCGCCGGGTCTACAAGGAATTTGTAGAAGCCCGGATCGCTGATGGCTTCAAAGCCGAGCTCTTGGACGACCAGGCCGCTCACGAAGCCGCCCCGATATTGCCGCCCGATGTTATTGGCGCAACATTCAGCCCGGAAGATGGCCAGATTCGGACACCGAAGTTTGTGCGCGCCTTGGCGCAGGAATGCCGACGGCTTGGAGTTCGAATCCATGAAAACACTCCGGTCCTCGGTCTCCTGCGGAACGGCTCGAAGGTAGTCGGAGTACGAACCGCCGGGGGCAACGTTTCAGCGGACAAGGTCGTATGGGCGGGTGGTGTCTGGTCTACGATGCTCGAATCAGAGGGCGTAACGGTACCGATCAAGCCACACAGGCTGGGTGCTGTTCTTCTGGCTCCTGTCGAGGAAAAGCTCGATAAAATCCTGAACGGACCGCTTGCGGCGAAGCAATACGCCCACATCCGGAACCTCCCCAGTTACAGGGACGAGTACTTCACTTCCCCTTCGGAGGATCAGTCAACGGGTCTCGAGCACATGGAGTGTGTGGCCAAGACCGAGGACGGCAACCTGTTCATAGGCTGCCCGATGGATTACCCCGACCAACTCGACGACAGGATGCCTGCCGCCGGCCTCAAGTTGGCCATCGACTCGTTGCTTACAACTTTCCCTAACTACAGGTCTCTCGGTATCGAACGTGCCTGGGCTGGCCTCGTACCGGCCACGGCTGACTCCCTCCCGATCGTTGACGAGGTGGAGGAACTACCCGGGCTGGTTCTGGCCACCGGGCACGTCTACGGCAACTTGGCTGGCCCGATCACAGGAAAGCTGGTAGCCGAACTGATCTCCGGCGACCGCCTCAGCCACTCCCTCGACGAACTCTCCCTCTACCGGCCGTCCCTGACCACCCCGGTAGACGGAGTCATTCGCTATTAGCTCCGGCAGCTACCCTGCCACAAGAGCACCAGAAACTATACGGAAGTGAAACAACATTGACTACTCACCTACTGGGCACGACCAATGAGTCAGCCGTGCGCTACCTTGAAGAGCTCGATCTTGGACAGCAGTGGACCTCAGCGGGACGAACCGTCACAGAGTTCGATGTCGTAACCTTCGCGACATGGTCCGGCGACATGCACCCGCTCCACACCAACGAGGAGTATGCCAAAACGACAGAATTCGGCACCAGGCTCTTCCATGGTCCCGGCGCACTTTCAATCGCCTTTGGGTTGGAAATGGCGCTGGGTTGGAAGAACGGCTCAGCGATAGCCTTTCTGGGGATCGACAACTGGAACCTTCGTGCTCCGATCCGTATTGGCGACACCATCAGTGTTCGTGAAGAAGTCATTGGCATCAAGCCGTCTGCCAGCAAGCCCGACAGAGGCGTTGTGACTACCCGGGTTCAGATTCTGAACCAGGACGGCGTGATCTGCCAGGAAGGCGACTGGATCGTCCTTCTTTCCCGTCGCCCGGTCTAGGCCCCTGATACTCCATATAGTTCGTCAAGGTGATTTCCTTGCGTGAAATAGAAAGGTGCCCATAGTGCCTCTACATTTACCAGAGGGCAAACGGCTTGCTGTTTCGCTAAGCCCCGATTTTGATGCACAGAGCGTATGGCTGGGCACTTTTCGCTCAACCTCACAATCCTTGATGTCCAGAGGAGAATTTGGTGCCGAAGTTGGTGCACCACGACTTCTCGACGTCTTCCGGCGCTACGAAATCACGACGACGTGGTGCGTGCCTACACACACTATGCAGACATTCCCCGGCTCCGTGGACGCAATTGTCGAGTCCGGCCATGAGATCGGCGCTCACGGTGTCTACCACGAATATGTGCCTGCACTCGAACGAGCCGAGGAAGAACGTCTGCTGGAATTGCAAATAGCCCAGCATGAAAAGTTCCTGGGTCAACGTCCTCGGGGATATCGCTCACCGGCACTGGACGTTACCGACAACACCCTTGATCTCCTTGCCCAATTCGAGTTCGACTGGGACTCGTCCCTGATGGGCAGGGACTTCGAGCCATACCGGCCACGGATGGTGGTTGGCGTTAGCGAAGAAGAGGGAAACACCTTCGGCCCGGAGAGCAGCGTACTCGAGTTCCCCGTATCCTGGTTTCTCGACGACTTCCCCGAACTCGAGTCTTTCAAGGGAAACTCGCTCATGCAGAGCAACGAGACCGTTCTGGCTCGTTGGATTGACAGTTTCGATTTCGCTTATGAGCGCTGTGCCGGGGGCGCGATGACATGGACGTTACACCCGCAGACAATTGGACGGGCCCACAACCTTGTCATGCTGGAGAAATTCCTCGACCACGTCACTTCACTTGACGATGTATGGTTTCCAACGCTCTCGGAGCTCTTCAAATGCTGGCGAGACGACACAACGCCAGGAGTGTCGTCCTCCCCCGTTTCCACACCAACCCAGAATGACTTCACCCCCCTAGATAGGACGCTCCCGTGATCAGAATGCTCCTCATAGGTCCCCCCGGGGCCGGCAAAGGTACGCAAGCGACGTACATTGCCGAAAGGTTCGGGATCGTCAGTATTTCAACCGGAGACATCTTCCGCGAAAATGTAAGAAATGAAACACACCTGGGCCAAACTGCTAAATCATACCTGGACGCCGGACAATTTGTACCGGATTCGGTGACGAATGCGATGGTTCGTGAGCGCCTGGAACAGAGCGACGCAGACAACGGATTTCTGTTGGATGGATATCCCCGCACTCTAGGCCAGGTTGATTATCTCGACGAGATCCTGGCAGCGAACGGTTACGAACTCGACCTCGTACTGCAGCTCACTGCTGACACAGAAGAACTGGTCCAGCGCTTGCTCCTGCGGGCCGAACTCGAAAACCGCTCGGACGACACTGCCGAAGTCATAAGAAACAGGATGGAACTGTACTTCAATCAGACAACCGCCGTTACATCACGATACTCCGAGCGCGGCATCCTCACGGCAGTGGAGGGATTCGGCAGTATCTCCGACGTATCCAGCAGGGTCTCGACCGCACTGGACCTCACACTCGCTTCGTCATCAAGGCATACCGCCGCTTTGGGGGCCGGCGGCGGGGTCTAAGGGACGCTCGCTCCCCAATACCACACTACCCATATGCATTACAGTGCTTCTCTCACGCTCCGATCGGGCCGGACCTTCTCCACGCGAAATGCTGGAATTGGTCCGGCCTCACTCGTGAGCCGCGACATTGAAGGTGCGTGGCAATGCCGCCATGCGGAACCCAAGTCATGTTCCCTGGTCATCGCTTCCTGGAGGTGTGCCCAACCCGTCGCCGTCGAAGCATGAACGAAAGCAATCCTTTGGCACTAAGTGTGTCACGGCTGGAATCCCCTTCACCACATCCAAGCTCTTTTTTCACCCCCAGCCTTTATCGTGCGGGTGCCCGGACAACGCCGGCTCTTTCGCCGTAAGGCCTCGAGTAGGGCAGCACATCGTTTGCTTCGACGTCCGATGGCCGGCGGCTTCGTCCAGCATCGCCCGACGATTTCGGGCGCGGCTGCTGAATCCGACCAAGCTCAAGGGCTGTCAGAGCCAAGAAAACGGAAGACACGGCACCCGGTTCCCTCAAATTGATGCCCAGGATCTCTTCAGCTTTCGCTATCCGGTAACGCAATGAGTTGTGGTGGATTTCCAGATAGTCGGCTGCGGCGTTGATGTTCTGTGCATGTTCGAAGTATGTCTGAAGACCCTCAACAAGCAGTTCCCGTCCCTCCAAGGGCTTCAGGAACTCTTGGGCCCATTTGATCATCTTGTCGAAACCCACGTCGGCAAAGAGTCTCGTTGCGTAGTTGAAGTCTTCGTAGGCCATGACCTTCGGGCCACGTGAATTACGTCTAAGGGTCCGGACCGCCAGCTGGGCGTCCTGATAAGAGTCCAGGATGTCTCCCAAGGCGTGAACACTGCGGCCTATTCCTACCAGGGCGCCAGGGAGCTTGGAATCTTCAGCCACCATTACACGCCGGAAGGCCTGAACATTACACTGCGCAGCTATTATTATTGTCTTATCTTTGGCGGTCATCAGGTAGGCGATGGACTGCGACTCAAGCGCCTTGCCCAACATCTCCAGCAGGTCCTCAGTGGCCGGCAACGACCGCGATGCGACCGCGGGTCGAATCGGCCTAAAAACAATAGTGCGCAACTCGTCATCAAAAGACAGGCCGAAAGCCGCGATTCGGGCCGCAAGTTCGGGATTGTGAGGCTCGCGGCGCAAAGCCAGCGCCTCCTCAAGCACGGCAGTGCGTATGGCCCGTTCTTGCTGCCGTGCGGCCACGGCCATCCGCTGGCTGGCCTCCACCAAGGTTGCTGCGACGTGAGTTGCGGAAGTTGAATGGCTATCCGGAAAATTCTGCCGCCGAGCTGCGACGACTAGCCACCCAAAATGAGAGTCAGCCTCGTCGGGAGCCGAAATTCTGGCTGCCACCCCCCGCCATCCGTCCACGTCCACATTCTGGGAATCAGCCGTGGTGCGGCCGATCTCTTCAAACAGAAGCGACATAGGGGTGGGACCGGTTGCATGGACAGTCTTACCGAACCTGTCGATCAGGACGGCGTTGGCATTACATACGTGCGCCAAACGGGATAGTAGCGCCGCTATCGGTTCAGTTTCAGTCATCGCCTGACTCAGTGCTCTCTGCAAGGAGGCCAATCGGCGGGAAACGGATTCCTCCGGCATTTGCATCGACCGCGAAAACGACATCACGACTGCAGCAACGTTCAGCGCTGGATCAACAGCGATGACGATGTGCTGTTCCCCTAAGGCCTTGATACCCTCCGAGAGGGATGGCTCTTCGGCCGTGACAAAGATTACGCGGCCGGGGCCATCGAGGCGCCCCGCAACCAAGTCTGTGAAGCTCTCTTCGCCTGGACATATCACAACCACGTCCAAGTCGGCGGGCAAGTCTTCCGGCTTCAGCATTACCACAGCGCCGCGTACCTGCCTTGACTGCTGGGAAGCATCCCCCGCGACAAGCTTCGCTGCAGGACCCAAGTCCGCTAGAACAGCTCCAAGTGGCATGGAGTTCGAATCATCTATCATAAGGAACTCTTTCGGGAAGAGACCGGGACGGGCGGCTGGCCTCGCCTACCGCGTTCGCCCACACTAGACCAGAAATTTAGCCGTGCCCCTGTGAGAATTCTAACGCTGTTCGACGAACGTTGGACAAGAAACAATTACCCCAGTGCCGGTGGCCTCCTAACGTCACGGGTAGAGACTCGAATACCATACAGCTGGCAAATGCAGCCCATTGCGACATCTGACCTGCAGGTCATGTTGCCTGGACTTGGCCTCCTGAGTTTAAGCGCCAAGGACTTCTCATCCTGCTATCGGATTCGTCTATCTGGAAGACTAACCAAAGGGGCACAGGACAGCCCAAGGAAGAAGGTATCTTGCCATGAGCGCTGACACACTTGCGACAGGTGACATTGTCGTCATAGGAGCAGGAATTGTGGGGCTTTGCACCGCTTGGGAGCTGCGCAAGCGGGGTTTCGACGTCGTCGTCGTAGAGCAGCGGTTCCCCACTTACGGCGCTTCCGGACGAAACCCGGGTTCGTTGTGGCTGCAGACCCGACGCACAGGAGACGAACTGTCACTCGCAAAAGCCGGCAAGGAAAAGTATCAGGAATACCTAAGCGATCTTGGCGACGTGTTCGACTACCGCAATCAAGGCGGCCTCTTTTTCTTCGAAAACGACGCACAGGGCAGGGTTCTTGAAGACTATGCCGCCAATCGGCGGGCAGCCGGGCTGGACGCAACCATGATCACTCGGGAAGAGGCTCAGAAGCACTCATCAATCCTTCCGGAAAGTGCTCTGGGCGCCGTATTTTGCGCGGATGACGCCCAAATAGATGGTGTCCAGTTTGTCAACGCACTGGCCAGCGCCTGCGTCCGAGCCGGGATCCGCACGTTTGAAAACACGTCAGTCCTTTCAACACTGCGAAATGGCGAAACTGTCACGGGGGTCCGCACGGTTCGGGGCGAGATTCACGCATCAGGCGTGGTGTGGGCAACTGGCGCTTGGTCGACCAACCTCCGCGCCGAGGGGATCGATGTCCCGATCGGAACGGCCAGAGTCGGTCAGATGCTGACTCAGCCCATTGACACGAGCTTGAACCCCATAATGCACGGCCCCCGGGGCGTCTACGGATGTGGTGCGCTCACTGACCTTCCAACCTATGACGCCGCGATATTTTCCCGCCCGAACGGCTCCAATCATGGGCAGAGCGTGGACGGAACGTCCGCCTCCTCGTTCGTTGACTATGATGACTCGATCGCCCAAAACCGGGGCGGGTCGATATTCATCGGCAACAGCTTTGACGGACGGGGTTCACTCAATCCGCATATCAGCATCAATGCCACAAACGCGATGGTGTCTACAACCTTGGACAGATACTCAACGCTTGCTGAATACGGAGTTACGGGGCTTTGGGCAGGTCTGGGAAGCGAAACAAGCGACCACTTGCCCATCGTGGACCGGGCTGACGGCGCCTATGTCAATCTTGGTCACGCCTGGGGCATCGCAAGCGGGCCAATCTGCGGCCAGGTAATGGCGGAGGTCATTGCCGGGGAGGCGAGTGTCTTTGCTGGTGCATTGAAAATGAACCGGTCCGCCTTGAGAAGCTCTGCAGAGTAGCTTCCCGCTACTCGATTCCGTGCCAAAGCCTTGGCGGATGACTCGATGGTCCTGACTCTTGGACTGAGCACCAAAACGCTGACTATCCTTTCGGATTCCTCCTAGTGTTCAGCTTTTCGAAGCTCCGTTAGCGTCTATTGCATGAGTCGGCTGGCACATGGGATTCCATAACAAAACGCCATATGCCACTGAAGGTTCTTTCTACGACCTGCCCGACCAACTCGTCCGCAACCGCGGGAAGAATATACGTGGAAGAATCGCCGACCAGAGACGGCCGACTTCTCAGACAGGAGATTCCTATGACCAAGGCGTCACTAAAGGTAGCCACCATTCAGTTCGAGCTTCGGCCTGAGAAGACCCTCCAGCAATATCTGGACCATGTGGAGGGACTGGTAAAGCGGGCAGCGGAGCAACAAGCAGAGGTCGTGCTTTTCCCCGAGCTGGCAAGCACAGGGCTCCTCGGAGCAGTCAACGATCATGAAGTCACAACCGACACAATCACAGCGGACTATTGGAAATTCCTTCCGGAGTTCACGGATGACCTCGTTGAGAGCATGCGCAGGATGGCCCGGGATTACAACATCGTGGTTGCTGGGGGAAGTCATAACAGGGTCGCCGAAGATGGATCGCTGCGCAATACAGCATTTATCGCCCACCCTGACGGTCGCCTCGAATCCCAAGACAAGATCCACCTCACACCGCAGGAGCATGCTCTTGGCGCCCGAGGTGGTGATGAACTCCTGGTCACAAAGATTGGGCCGTTTACTGTCGGCCTTCTGATCTGCGCGGACATCCAGTTCCCAGAGCTTTCGCGTTACCTGGTCCACAAAGGCGTCGACCTTATCCTTTGCCCTTCCCTCACGTGGAACCGACGGGGCGTTCACCGAGTACGTACTGGCTGCCAGGCGCGTGCCATTGAGAACCAGCTGTACGTCGTAATGTCACCGCTGTTCGGCACAAGTGGCATTCCGACCGATTCTCCGATGTTCGCAGTTGGTAGGGCCCTTGTAGCCGGGCCGGTGGACAAGACGGTGGGAATCAACGATGGGATCGTGGCCACCACCACAACAACCAACGAAGAGGTGCTGGTCGCCGACTTGGATCATGACCTGTTGGTCGCCTCACGGGCAAAGCCCGAAGCACCCGGGTTGGCACTTCGGAGGCTGGATCTTTACGCCAAACTGCAGGCAGAAATGGGAGCCTGATGCCGCTGTACCAGCATCGCGTAAGGAACCACGAGGTCGACTCGCAGGGATTCCTCTTCAATAGCCGCTACCTCGAGGTCGCCGACGTGGCAATGACGGAGTTTTTCCGCAGCATTGGTTGGCCCTACCCGAAACTGGTCGCTGAAGGGACGGATCCCTCGGTGGTCAGTGCAGCTCTTTTGTTCAAATCCCCCGCCTACTTCGACGACATTCTCGACGTTGACGTCAAATGCCGAAACGTCGGGAATTCGAGCTTCAAGATCGACGTTGCGATTGCTCGTGGCGACACGGAGGTGGCGACGGTAGAGCTCGTTTACGTCAACGTCGATGCGGCTCAGGCTCGTTCCCGACCACTTCCGGGGGCCGTCGCTAGGGCACTCCATGGCGCCTTGCAGGGCTGATCCAGGCTCTTGCCCTATCTTCTGCTCATTAGTCACTTTTATCAAAACAGCACAGCCAGGCACTCCGTCGCACCATGACGAGCTGCCCATGGAATCACGAACTACAGCATTAGGAGCCCACCATGGCTATCTCTTTGATCCACAAACCCGTCTTTGATCGTGCCAACGTGAACGACTTCGGTCCGGCAAAAATCGAACATCGAACGGCCGGCAGCGAGCTCCAGCAGCTTGGAACGTACATCATGACCTTCGAGGAGGACGGCTTCAGCGATCCCTGGACTGTCCAGTACGAGGAATCAATCTACGTCATCGAGGGCCAGGCCCGGTTGGTCATTATCGATGGGGAACAAAAGGAAACCCTGACAGGCGATGCCGACGAATTGCTTGTTCTTCCCAAAGGAACCACCGTCCAGTACAGTGCAACCCCCGGTACACGGCTCCTTCTTTCCATCAGCCCCGTCCACTGGCGCGCCGCAGGCGCTTAGGCTTAACCCGACAATGGAGGATACATCCGAGTCCGGTTTTGCCGGGAAAAATAGTGGAAAGCTTCCCCTGGCCGGGACAGGATCGACCACTCCGTGGGGCAGGTTGGAAGAAGGGCACGACGTGGTTCTCGAACATGGCAATCACCGATTTGCAGGAAAAGTAGATGCCCTGACCATTGACCGGAATATCATCTGGGTTACGTCAAATCTCGGGGAACGGCGGCTCTTTCATTCATCTGACGGTTATGAAGTGCTACCGTAACATGGCTATTCAGCACGAGAGAACTGCTCAGAGATGACGGAAACGCCCTTGTTGAAGTCATCAATGTCACCTGTCCGGTCTTCTTCCCAACGGTAGATTGCATCGCGCTTCTGGCTGTAGTCGAATTAGGCACCTCCATCGGTTCGCTGCCGCATATCGAATTCGAAGCACGAATACTCTTCCGTGGCCTTCACGCGTGATCCTCGCCAGCAGAAAACCTGGCGGGGATCTCGGTGATGCACTCATCCCCGCACCGCGGCCGCCGCCGGCTGGTTTCACCAAGTCCGTGTAGCGCCAGCTGAGATGTGGCTGTTGGAAGCGTCAATGCTATCCATCGATCCTCAGGCCCACGCGTGGCAGCAAAGTGACTCGACAGAATGGCATCCCGCTGGCGGAAAGACAGTAGCGATCTTCCAGATTATCGAGGACCATTCACGTCCAGCGCTGGCTTCGTTGGCCGCCATCGGGGGAACCAGCGCCTCTACACTCGCCGTCGACTCCGGGACCGTCCCACGCCACGCATCGCCGGAAAGATCCTTTCCTATGACGGCGGCATTGAATCCACACGGCGCCATCAGACCTTGCACCAATACCTGCACGGGCAACCCCGGGCCCTTAGACGGCTGCCCTTCAACTGCAGGTCGACGCATTCGATCTCTACTACAACGACGAACGCGAACATCAATGCCTACCCGCGGGAATGACACCACTTGAAGCGCGGAGCGCAACCCTCAAAGCGCGCAAGGCGAACCAGAACCGGACCGTTACGATCCTGGAAAGCCACTTGCGACGCCAGGTGTCCACGAACTCATGGGACGTGACCACGGCACCAATTAGCAGCAGGCGCGTCGTAGTTGTGCAGAGGGGATGTTCAGCAGATCAACGTCTACGGGCTTTGACTGGCCTGCTGGCACTTGCAGGGCGCCGGGCATACAGTCAGTCGTTCCAAGGACGTGTTCTTGCCGCAGCCAAATTCGCCTGGAGCATCACCCTTGATGTGTCCCACAAACGTGCCAAATCGAGCAGCTGCCCCGGCGTGGGCAGGGAGGGAGGGCTTATGGTTTAGCCTGGCCGGCAACCGGACCACCGAGCGAAACGGGGATATTCTCTGGCGAATCAGGCACAGCGCGGAGACCCTCCAGCGCGCTGCTCATCCAATTCCTGCTGCCGGGCAAGTACGCCCGCGTCTGAACAGTAACCCGTTCCGCTGCGCTTGAGGCAGAGGAGGCCCAGAAGGTGGCCGCCGGCGTCGACGACGGCAAGCCGACGCCGGCCCTGATGCTTTAGCCACCCAGTCGTCCGATTGATGGACCAGCACTCCAAGGCTGTCCTGCCCTCCAGCCGTCCCAGATGCACAGCGGGCGACTCATCGGGTGCTTCCGCGGGAATGTCAGCGCGTTCGATCGTGGTCAGTAGCGCTCCGTCTGCAGCGACGACCAAGGCCATATGCACGTGATCGTCGGCAAAGAGGGAGCGGACCTCGCCGACCGTCGAGGACGGAGAGAGTGTCTTGGGAATCGTCACCATCAATGCGCCGACTTCGCCGCTCACAGCTCGCTGGGTGTTCTCCTGCCAGTCCACACTTTCTCCCCCCATCTCGGCACCTTCTCGACTGGCATTGTCCAGGAACGTCAGTCCGTGCAGCAACGTTCGTAAGTAGCGGATCCAGAATTTCCCAAGTGGCCGGCCGGTTGCGGCCGGCCACTCAAACAATCAAGGCGTACCTGCGGACGCTCGTGTGCCCGCTAGCCAGCCGAAAGATCGTGTTAAAGGCTTAGCCCCTCCGCCGCCGCATGCCGGTAGAAGTCGACGTGCTCGGCAGGGAGCGGATCCTTGTTGAGGATCACGTCGGCCGCTTTCTCAGCGATCATCATGACCGGCGCATAGAGGTTCGCATTCGGGATAGAAGGCATCACCGACGCATCGACAACCCGAAGGCCGTCCACGCCGTGTACCCGGAAGCTGTGGGGATCAACGACGGACTGCTCATCGTTACCCATCTTGCAGGTCCCGCAGGGGTGGTAGGTCGTTTCGGCATCCTGGGAGACCCATTCGAGGATCTCCTCGTCCGTCTGCACTTCGGGGCCGGGAGAGAGTTCGCCGCCGTTGAAGGATTCGAAGGCGGGCTGATTCATGAGGGCCCGGGTAGCGCGGACACCGTGAATCCATTCTTGGCGGTCACGCTCGGTAGACAGATAGTTGAACGTTGCGACTGGTTGTTCGAATGGGTCACGGTTGCGCAGTTTGATGTGTCCTTTTGACTGCGGCTGCTGCGGACCGAGGTTGATCTGATATGCGTGAGGCGCCGGAGCAGGGCTGCCATCGTTCCGCACCCCAAGCGTGAGCATCGTGAGCATGAGGTTCGGCATGGGCGCGTCATCGAAGGAGCGGATGAAACCGCCGCCTTCGAAGTGGTTCGACGCTCCCGGCCCGGTCCTATTGAAGAGCCACTTCAGGCCGGTCATCGGATAGGTGTGCTTTTTGACGATGCTTTGGTTAGAGACCGGCTGCTTGCACCTGTAATTGATGAACGCTTCTAGGTGATCCTGCAGGTTCTCGCCGACGCCAGGCAGATCGGCAACAACGTCGATGCCGTGCTGCTTCAGTTCGGCGGCGTTACCGACGCCCGAAAGCTGAAGAAGCTGTGGCGAATTGTACGCACCACCGCTCAAAATGACTTCCGTGCCGGTGGCGATGGTCCTTTTCCGACGCCGGGTGGCAAACTCCACGCCGACTGCGCGTGTTCCCTCGAAGACCACCCGTGTTGCTCGGGCACCTGTGATGACATCGAGGTTCTTCCGTTTCTTCGCCGGGCCGAAGTGGGTGCGCGCGGCGTTGTAGCGTTCACCGTTCTCGATGTTTGAATCGAACGAGGAGAAACCCTCTTGGCGGTAGCCGTTCACGTTGTTGACGAGTTCGTATCCCGACTGCTTGGCCGCTTCAAAGAGCGCATCGAACAACGGGTTCCGCTTTCCGTTGTAGTGATGCTGATTAACTGGAATGGGTCCCGATTGACCACGGTACTCGCCGGTTGGATCCGATCCCTTGAAGGTCTCGATCCGCTTAAAGTACGGCAGAACGTGAGCGTAGTCCCATTCTTCGGTTCCGGTTTCTTGAGCCCACCGCTCATACACGAGCGGGTTAGCGCGCTGATAAAACATCCCGTTGATGGAGCTGCTTCCACCCATGACCCTGCCGTGATAGTGGTCAATTCGACGACCCCGAAGTTCTGGCTCGGGCTCCGACTTCGTGCGCCAGTCATAGAACGGGTGACCCATGAGGAACAGGAACGCTGCAGGCACCCGAACAGGGATATCCAGTAACGAGTACCTATGACCGGCTTCAAGGACCAACACCCGGTTTTGTGGATCTTCGCTCAATCGGTTCGCCAGGACACAACCTGCGGAACCTCCCCCAACAATGATGTAGTCATAAGCATCAAGCTTCATCCCGTTGTCCTCACTTCATAGATGGCGCGGTCGAGCAGAGTCATCCGACCAAACGCCGTGGCCTAAGTAACATCCTTCCCCAGGTGCGAAGGCGTGGCGCTAGGGAAGATTACGAAGTACTGGAGGGGATCTTGTGAGCCATGACATATCAATGGATCTCACGGTTGCCGGAGGGAACGATCCTGGAAAGCCGATCCGCACGCCCTCACATGGTTGTCAGTTGTGCCACGGCTCACTTTTCTGTATTCGTTTCAGAAAATCTACGAGGCGGCATCCACCGCGGAAAGCCATGATGGAACTTGACAGTGACCACACCTGGACGACTACCACGACCACTGAGGAGCAACTCGACAATGACCCTGGAAAGCATGGACTTTATGGCCTTTGCGGAAACGTACCTCGCTGATGAGAAAGGTGACGACGCTTCGAAGGTATTCAACCCGGCGACCGGAGAAGTGATCGCCAGATTCCCCATCGCCTCTGATTCCGATGTGGATGCTGCCGTGCAACGCGCCTCTGCGGCGTTCAAAACTTGGGGAAGCACCTCCCCTGCTGAGCGCGCGGCCGTTCTGCTCAAGATCGCAGATGCGGTTGAGCAGGAGACCGATGAGTTCGCGCGGATCGAGAGCCTGAACGTGGGGCTTCCGATCGGAGATGTGCGCGACTTCGTAGTGCCGACGGTCGTGGATGTTCTTCGCTTCTTCGCGGGCGCTGCCCGCATCTCGACGGCGCCCGCCGTCGACGAGTACGACAACGAGAGCACCTCATGGGTTCGCCGCGAGCCTCTTGGTGTCGTCGGTCTCATCACGCCTTGGAACTACCCCCTGCTGATGGCAGCCTGGAAGATCGCACCGGCCCTCGCAGCCGGAAACACGATCCTCCTCAAACCGGCCACCGTGACACCCCTCAGCACCCTCAAGCTGGTCGAGATTGCCAACAAATTCATTCCTGAAGGCGTTCTCAACCTCATCCTGGGTAGCGGATCAGCGGGCACCGCGATGGCCAAGCACCCCGGAATTCGAAAGATCGCATTTACCGGCGCAACCTCTACCGGCAAGTTTGTAGCAGCTACGGCTGCAGAGACCGTCAAGAAGGTGGGCCTTGAGCTCGGCGGCAAGGCACCTGTGCTGGTGTTCGCGGATAGCCCCATCCGTCAGACAGCCAGGGACCTGGTGACTTTCGGGTATTCGGGCGCTGGCCAGGATTGCACCGCTGCTTGCCGCATCATCGTTGAAGAGTCCGTCTATGAGGAATTCGTCGAGGCTTACACCGAGGAAGTCAGCAAACTTGTCCTCGGCGACCCCTCCGACCCTGCCACCACACTGGGGCCGGTGATTTCGGAAAAGCAACTGAAGTCCGTCCTCGGGTTCATCGAACGCGCACGGGACGCCGGCAACACCATCAAGACGGGCGGGCGACAGGCAGATCGTCCAGGCTGGTTCATCGAACCTACTGTGATCACCGACGTCAAGCAGACAGATGAGATCGTTCAGAGCGAGGTGTTTGGCCCGGTAGTGAGTATCCAGTCGGCAAAAAGCGACGACGAAATGCTGCAGCTCGCCAACGACGTCAACTACGGCCTGTCGGCCAGCGTGTGGACGACCAATCTTGCGCGCACGCTGCGCTTCAGCAAAGAACTTCGCTTCGGCACGGTGTGGGTCAACCAACACACGCCCAACGTGTCGGAGATGCCATTCGGTGGATACGGCGAGTCGGGCTATGGTCGCGAGCTATCGCTGCACGGTCTGGACGAGTACTCCCAGCTGAAGCACGTCATGGTCAAGCCTGGGCTCGACCTTTAAGAACCGGGGAGGACTAAGAGATGACAGAGAGATCAGTGAGCACGATTACAAACATTCCCACAAAGATGGCTGCTGTCCAGCTGCTCGGCCACGGCGGCCTCGACCAGCTGGTGTATCGGACCGATGTGCCGACCCCCGTGGCGGGTCCGGGAGAAGTGCTGGTCAAGGTTGGTGCGTGCGCGCTCAACAATACGGAAATCAACACACGCACTGGCTGGTATGACCGCGTCGTAGAAGAGTCTGTCTCAGAGGAACTTGGGCGGTCGGGGCGCGATGATGACGCCGGGGCCACGTGGAATAGCGCGAAAATGTCGTTTCCCCGCGTTCAGGGGGCCTCGGTGGCTGGAACCATCGTGGCGGTCGGGGAAGGAGTGGATGAGAGCCGGATCGGTACCCGAATCGTCGTGGACCCGTCTGTTCGGGATCCGAAGCTTCCCCGCCGTGCACAGATCGTTGAGTACCTCGGTGGTGATCGGGACGGAGGATTCGCGGAGTATGTGCATGTGCCGTCCGTGAACGCGCATAGCATCAGCACCGACCTTAGTGACGCTGAGCTCGCCACTTTCCCCTGCTCTTACGACACCGCCGAGGAGATGCTGGCCCGGACCGAGCTGAGCGACGGCGAGACCGTCGTCGTCACCGGGGCCGCCGGCGGAGTGGGCACCGCGACAATCCAGCTTGCGCAGGCACGTGGCGCCCGTGTTATCGCCATTGCGAGTGCTGGCAAAGAGGCCCGGCTACGGAAACTCGGCGTGGACGGATTTGTCCCTCGAGACGTACCGGACCTAGCGGCTGCCGTCGCAGCTGTCATCGGTGAACGTGGAGCCGACGTCGTCATCGATGTTGTGGGAGGCAGCATGTTCGAGAGTCTGCTCCTGATGCTGAGGCGTGGGGGTCGCTACGCTACAGCTGGAGCCATCGGTGGACCCGTGAGCCGCATCGACCTTCGGGAGCTCATCTATAAGGACCTGGAATTGCACGGGATCACCAACCCGACGCCCGAGACCTTCGCACGGCTTGTCAGCCTTATCGAGGCGGGAAAGATCAAGCCTCTCGTCGAAGAAGTCTTTCCGCTCTCTGAGCTCACCAAGGCTCAGGAAACGATGCTGAAGAGGACCCATATCGGCAAGATTGTGGTCACGCCCGAAGCTTCCTCAACTTCCGTTTGACGTACGCGTAACTGAAAACAGCTGAAGGCGCTGGCCGGGGAGTAGATGCTCCCGGCCGGCGTTTTCGCTTTTGCCGGCTTCGAGACAGACGACGGCGACGCTCGCCCTTCCGGGTGCGCGTCGCCGTCGTCGGTTAAGCAGGGCACGGTACGAATGGATCGGTACTTCCAATCCGAGGTGGTTTGGAGTTTCCCCGATCACACGAGACAGCTGTCGGCTCTACTCCAATGTCCACGATCCTTTTCCGGACCTAATCTTTTTTCAGAATGGCCTGGTGCGTCCAAGGACGTGAACGGGATCCAGATCGACGTACTCGACACGACGCAAGGGGACCCAAAGCATGGGCACGCATTTGACACACTGGGGAGCCTTCGAAGCTGAGAGCGACGGAACGTCTCTGCGGTCCGTCAAGCCATGGTCTGGAGATCCGGACCCCAGAGACATTCTCGACAACGTGGCCTCAGCGCAACATCATCCAACTCGCGTGTTGCGCCCTGCAGTTCGTTCGGGATGGCTGGAAAACGGGCCGGGAAGTGGATCAAGGCGTGGTTCCGAGACCTTTGTAGAGGTGTCTTGGGAACGGGCCATAGAGCTGGTCAGTTCGGAGCTAAAACGGGTCTACGCGGAATACGGTCCCATGGCTGTATACGGCTGCTCGTACGGATGGGCCAGCGCCGGCCGCTTCCATCACACCCAAAGTCAAATCCACAGATTCCTGAACTCCTTGGGCGGATACGTTGCAGGTGTGACTGACTACAGTTACGGGGCATCCGGCGTCGTGCTTCCGCACGTCATAGCCACCCCGGATGAAATTATGGCGAAGGCGACATCCTGGGACGTGGTCAGCCAGAACACGGAGCTGTTCGTTGCCTTTGGTGGATTGTCCGAAAAGAACAGCGGAATAGGCCCGGGTGGAATTGGCCGCCATGTCGCCCGAAACGCAATCAAGGACGCGGTTGCCCGAGGCTGCCGCTTCATTGATGTATCACCAATCGCCGATGATACCTATGCGGAGGCGAAAGCCGAATGGATCGCAACAGTTCCCGGTAGTGATGCCGCTTTGATGCTGGCACTGGTCTTCGTTCTGGACGCAGAAAACCTCGCTGACTCGCAATTCCTGGATCGCTATTGCGTTGGGGCAGATAGATTCTTGTCCTATGTCCGAGGTGACGTTGACGGAGCACCCAAGAACCCCCAGTGGGCAGAAAAGTTGACATCGATACCCGCTGAACGAATCGTTCAGCTGGCGCGCGAGATGGCGGCTTCGCGGACAATGATCAACATCAGTTGGTCAATGCAGCGTCAGCAGCATGGCGAGCAACCTGTTTGGCTCGGGGTGACGCTGGCCGCCATGCTGGGCCAGATCGGCCTGCCCGGTGGCGGCTTCCAGCATGGATATGGCTCCTCTGCGGACGTCGGATTGCCCCTGCGAGTGTCCAGCGCTCCTTCCTTTCCCCAGGGGCGGAACCAAGAATCGTCCTACATCCCTGTCGCACGGATCTCGGACATGCTGCTCGAACCGGGTAGCGAGATCGACTTCAATGGCCATCGTCTGACTCTGCCGAAAATCGAGTTGATCTATTGGGCCGGTGGCAACCCCTTCCATCACCACCAGGACTTGGCCAAATTCCGTAGGGCCTGGTCAAAACCGGCAACCGTCATCGTCAATGAGCAGTTCTGGACCAGTACGGCCCGGCATGCCGACATAGTTCTGCCGGCAACAATGACGTTTGAGCGAAACGATTATGGGGCCGGTCGTAACGACCCCACGTTCTTCCCCATGCACGCTCTGACAGCACCTGCTGGAGAAGCACGGGACGATTTCGATATCTTCGCCGCCGTGGCAGAGAAAATGGGACGTGGGGAAGCTTTCACCGAAAACCGGGACACCATGGGCTGGCTTCGCCATCTATACGACGGCTGGCAGAAGAGGCTCGCCGACAAGGGAACCACCGTGGTGGATTTCGACACATTCTGGGCGAGCGAGAAGATCGAAATCCCGGTGATAAATACGGACCAAGTTCTTTTTTCCGAATTCCGGCACGATCCAATTGGGCATCCGCTGGCCACCCCCAGCGGCAAGATCGAGATTTTCTCCTCGACGATCGAAAGCTTCGGCTACGCTGACTGTCCCGGTCACCCCGTCTGGATTGAGCCCGACGAATGGCTTGGATCAGCCGGAGACTACCCGCTGCACCTTATAGCGAACCAACCGAAGACCAAGCTACACAGCCAGCTGGACATAGGGGCCACCAGTCAAAGGTCCAAAATACAGGGACGTGAGCCCCTGCGAATGAATCCTATAGATGCCGCTGCCCGTGGGCTCTCGGACGGACAGGTCGTTTTACTGAGAAACGACCGTGGAAGATGCTTGGCCGGCCTTGTAATTTCGACTGCAATACGTCCGGGTGTTGTCCAGCTTTCTGCGGGGGCCTGGTACGACCCCGCACCCGATGATCCATCGTTCTGCCGTCACGGGAATCCCAATGTGCTGACATCCGACAGGCCCTCCTCAAGTCTTTCGCAGGCCACTACTGCACAGCACGCCCTTGTTGAGGTTGAGGCTTGGTCGGGCGGCGTTCCCGCGCTGGTTGTGCTCACGCCGCCCGTTTTAGTGCCGGAGCAGTAGGACTCAGTTTGCTTACCCGGTTTCGGGCAGGCAGAGCTCATGGCTTCCGTTCAAACGGGCTGGCCTAAACCCCCAGGCGAGAGTAGCGTCCATTTCGGAGGAATGATCACTTGCGACCGTGTGGCGCTTCGGTGGTAGACGGCGCTGGCCTTTAGTCGGAGGGCTGGGATGTCCGGTTGGAATGCTGATAACGCTGCGGGGCCTCTGGGGGCCGGAACAGTCACCTTGGTTGAGGGTTCGTCTTTCTGCATCTCCTTGGGCAACGGAGATATCCATCCCGGGAATCCACATGGCCTTTTCGTCCAAGACACTCGCATCCTTTCGCACTGGGGCCTGACCGTTAACGGCCACGTCGTAGAAGAGCTGGGGGCCGAAACAAAGGAACCTTACCGCGCGCTTTTTGCGGGACGTGTCCCTGGCCTGAACGGGCATGCCGACAGCGCCCTTATCGTGGAGCGGTTGCGCGAAGTGGGGTCCGGAATCCATGAACAGATCACCGTTCGGAACTACTCGCTGGTGGCAACCGAGTGCGTGGTTTCGCTAAGAGTCGCAGCCGATTTCGCCGATCTTTTCGAAGTGAAGGAAGCGCGAACAAAAAGGCGTTGGGCCGAAACCTCCCAGAGCCATGGCGATGAGCTGGTTCTTCACGCCACTTGGCGAGACGTCAGAAAGGGCGTCGTTATCAGCGCACCCGGCGCAGAGCTAACGCCCGGAACTTTGACTTATAAGGTGACCATTGAACCGCACGGCCAGTGGAGGACCACCCTGACGGTGATGCCCGAAACCGAGAGCGGCAGTCGTCCGCCGTCTTTCGTCCACGCTGACGGCGAACTCTCCCCCAGTGACCTACGCCGACAACAGTGGGTAGCCAAGATTCCGGTCCTTCAAATGGGCAACCGGTCAATAGAACGGACCATGCGGCGTAGCTATGACGACCTGGGGGCACTCAGGATCGAGGACCCGAACCACCCGGACCGGGTTGTCGTGGCCGCAGGTGCCCCGTGGTTCATGACCCTTTTCGGCCGCGACTCTTTATGGGCATCCGAGATGTCCCTTCCGATTGATCCCTCCTTAGCGCTGGGCACCCTGCAAACGCTGGCCGACCGCCAAGGGCGAGCAGTAGATCCAATAAGCGAAGAAGAACCCGGCAAGATTCTGCATGAGGTCAGGTTCGATGTCTCCAGTGGCTTGGCTCTCGGAGGCAAGGCCGCCTATTACGGCAGCGTTGATGCCACCCCATTGTTCGTCATGGTTCTCGGATCGGTCAGTCGTTGGGGCTTCGCTGCGGACACCATCGCCGCCCTCCTGCCTCACGCCGACCGCGCACTGGAGTGGATTCGGAACTACGGCGACAAAGACGGCGACGGTTTTGTCGAATACGAGCGCCTGAACCATCGCGGCTTGATCAACCAGGGCTGGAAGGATTCCTGGGACGGCATCAATTTTGCCGACGGAAGTATGCCCGAGCCACCGATAGCCCTGTGTGAGGTCCAAGCCTATGTTTACGGGGCCTACGCGGCACGCGCCTGGATGGCTTATGACGCCGGAGACGATGCTCTGGGCAACGAGTACGCCGATCTCATGGTGAAGCTAAAGAAACGCTTCAACGAGGAATTCTGGATGCCCGAACGGGGCTATTACGCCGTTGCCTTGGACGGAAAGAAGCGCCAGGTAGACGCGTGTGCTTCCAACATGGGTCGCTGCCTATGGATGGGCCTCGTGGACGAGGACAAGGCGCCCTCGGTCGTGGAGCACCTTATGTCCCCGGAAATGTTCAGCGGATGGGGCGTTCGAACCTTGGCCACCAATATGGGTGCTTATAACCCTGCCAGCTATCACAATGGGTCCGTTTGGCCTCACGACAACGCCATTATCGCAGCCGGACTCCTACGATATGGGTTCGTGGACGAGGCCCAACGAATCTCGACTGCATTGCTGGAGGCGGCCGAGTTTTCAGACGGCCGCCTCCCTGAGTTGTTTTGCGGCTTCAGCCGGGACCAATTCGCTGTCCCGCTGCCCTATCCCACCGCGTGTTCGCCTCAAGCGTGGGCGGCAACGACGCCCATTCTGCTCGTGACAGGCCTCATGCAGTACGACGCCCACGTCTCCCGCGGCGGAGTGTGGATGGACCCGGTTCTTCCCGCGTCTTTCGGCGATGTCCACATCACCAACGCGCCAATGGCGGGGGGACGGATCACCATCGACATCTCAAACTCCGTCCCCCAAGTTAAGGGCCTACCTGAAGAGGTGACTTTTTATCGGGGTCACAGGCCATGGATTACGGAGCTGGTAGAGCAAGCCGATCGACGGCGGGAGGGCTAACAGCCTCATTGAAGGTTACGGCCGCTCTATACCTGCGAATGTGTGAAGGACTTCGATCGCACGCGTGTTGGGGTTCGGAACGAAGGCGTCACGGAGAACCCGAGCCTCGCTGTCGCCAGGCCGAACCTGGCCAACCAAGCCATACACCTTCGTGCCGTGCACCGCGTGCGCTCCCTCGACCGGGGCCGGTAGTTATGAGGCACCCGCCGCCGAAGATGTAGCCGACAACAGCAGTGGCACGTCCCCCGCATCTTCGGGCGCTCAGACGTTGAGGTTCAGGCATTCCTCGCTGAAACCGTTGTCGGCGTCCAGCCAGCTGGTGTCCCCGGCCACGCGCGCTGGGCGTCATTGGTGAGGTGGCTGGTCGTGTGGGTCATTTACGAGTCCTTGCTGAGAGCTCTGTGGGTTTTAGGGGTCGTCGCCTGCGGCGGCCTTGGAGCTTTCGGTGCACAAGTGTGCCCAGTGGCGGAGTCGTTCACTGATGGCGCGTTCGTATCCGTTGGTGGTCGGTTCGTAGAAGGACTGCCGGGGCATGCCCTCCGGAAAGTAGTCGGTGCCGGAGAACCCGGTTTCGATGTCGGGGTCGTATTGGTAGGCCTTGCCGTAGCCGAGGTCTTTCATCAGCCGCGTGGGGGCGTTGAGGATGTGAGCCTGCGGCATCAGCGAACCGGTGCGCCGGGCTGCGTCCCGGGCCCTGTTGAAGCCGCGGTAAACGCCGATCGACTTTGGGGCGGTTGCGAGGTAGAGCACGGCCTGCGCGATCGCCAGTTCACCTTCAGGGGAGCCGAGGCGTTCATAGACATCCCAAGCCGCAAGGGCCTGCTGTACCGCGTTGGGGTCGGCCATGCCAATGTCTTCGGTGGCGAACCGAGTGATACGGGCCCGCGATAAACAGCGGGTCCTCGCCGCCGTCGAGCATTCGAGCCAACCAGTACAGTGCAGCGTCCGGGTCCGAGCCGCGCATCGACTCGTGGAGCGCCGAGATGAGGTTGTAATGGCCTTCCTGCGCTTTGTCATATAGCGGCGCGCGCTTCTGCACCGCGGCCGCGAGGGTGGCCGGATCAACGAGCGCAGGGAGCGACTGGACCTGTTCGATCATGTTCAGCAGGTACCTGCCGTCCCCGTCTGCCATGGCGATAAGTGTCTGCCGGGCGTTCTCGTCCAGTGGCAGCGGTGCCCCGAGTACTTCTTCGGCGCGGTTGATAAGGGCGTGAAGCGCCACATCGTCGAGGCGTTTCAAGACGAATACCTGGCATCGGGACAGCAGTGCGCCGTTCAGTTCGAAGCTGGGGTTTTCGGTGGTTGCTCCGACCAGGACAATCGTGCCGTCTTCGACGTAGGGCAGGAATGAGTCCTGTTGGGCGCGATTGAAGCGGTGGATCTCATCCACGAAGAGCAGTGTTCCCTGCCCGATCTCCCGGCGGCGCTGGGCTGCTTGGAAGACCTTTCGGAGGTCCGCGACACCGGAGAACGTGGCCGAGAGCGGTTCGAACGCAAGATTGGTTTGCTCTGCGAGGAGGCGGGCGAAGGTGGTCTTTCCGTAGCCAGGTGGGCCCCAAAGGATCATCGACACAAGCCGTCCCGCGTCGACCATGCGCCCGATCGGGGCCTCGGCGGCAAGGAGGTGGTCCTGGCCGAGGACGTCGTCCAGAGTGCGGGGGCGCAACCGGTCGGCAAGGGGCCTGGAGGAGTCGTCCATCTCGAACAGCGACGGCGGTTGCTCGCTCACGATCGTCCCTCGGCTCGACGGCCGGAGGCCAAATCATAGGAGTCCTGAACCAGGTTCTCAATGAACCGCTTTGTGATGCTGGGACCGGGCGCGACAGAGATCCAATGCCGTTTGTCCAGCTATCGCCCGGGCGTGATCTTGTCGTAGTCGCGGCGAAGTGCGTCTCCATGGTGCGGGTCGGCCTTTACAGTAATGATCTGCAGATCCGGGTCGTCCTCGGTGATGATGAGAAACACCTTGCCACGCACCTTCCATACATCCAGGTGCGGCGTGAAAGGCCGGCCATTGCTGACCTCCCCCAACGCCGCAGCAGCATTGTGGGCGGCCTGTTGCAATCCGTTGCCGGAGAGAGCCATCAGCCTGCCCTGCCAAACAGGGCGAGGTCCACGGGGCGGTTGGGCTTGGCAGATTTTCGACGACGAGCAGATGGGGCTTAGTGACCAAGCCGTCAGTGAGGGTCTTCTTCAGGGTTCCGCCGAGGTTCAGATTGCTCCAGTGCTGCTTGTTCATGTGATCGCCAGGAGTGCGCGCTGTTCCAGCATGTCACCATTCATGTGTCCTCCTTCGTCGGGCTTCATCCATTTCGAAGTGTGTGCCATTGTACGCACTTGGTTTGACGGCGGAGGAACCGCTGCGGAAGGGCAAGCCGAACGATCCAGAACGCCGGGCGCGAATCCTGCGCGCAGCCCTCGAAGTCATCGGCAAGGAAGGGGTTCACGCCGCTTCCTTGCCGTCGTATTGCCGCTCAGTCCGGCGTGCCGCTGGGGTTCACGACGTACTACTTCTCCGACCAAGAGGCCTTGATCGTCAGCGCGTTCGAAACACTTCGGGATGGCCGCGAGCCCGGATGCTTGTGCCCACTGCGCTGAGCTCAAAACCTCGCCAAAGCAGTGGATGCACTCGTTGACGCCACCTGCGGCACGACAGGCCCGACCCTCGATGACATTCACCTATACGAGGAAATGCGGCACTTCGGGGAACGAAGCTCCCAGGTCGCGGACCTCCTCCGCGACTTCCAGGAACAGGCCCTCGTCATCCTCCGCCGTTCCATCTCCGACGGTGCCGCCCGGGCGACGGACGCCCTCATGTGGGGCTGGTGGGGCTATCTGCCTCTTCCACGACCAGCCACTCGACCAGAACATGGTCTGCCGTGCGTACCAAGCCCTAGTCGACCTCCCCGACGTCGAGTCTCGTTAGGTGCGCATCCGTGTCATGGCGATCGGCGTTAACGACTCGGAGGTACCAGCCGAAAGCGGCAGTTCATGCCCGTTTTCGCCTTTCCTCGAATCCTGGGCATCGAAGTCGCTGGCGTCGTCGAATACGCACGCGGACCCCTCAACGGAGACTGGACCACTCCTCAATTCGCCGTTCCGGTAATCCTCGCCTCAAAGCCCGCATACTTTACCTTACGGATGGTAAAGTATGGTGGTGCGAGAAAGCCAGCGACCCCAAATCCTCGACGCAGGCCTGAGAGTAGCGGGCTCCGACAAGGGTGCCACCATCACCCTTGAACGGGTCGCCATTGAGGCGGGGGTGACCAAACCGGGCCTGATGTACCACTTTCCGAACCGTGACGCACTCATGGTCGCTTTGGTCGAACATGCAGCCATCCAGCTACGGCGAAGAATGATTAGCCTCCTCAGCACGAGCCTGGAGATGGCAACAGTAGCTGACCGGTACCGCGCCTACGTTCAGGCTGCGGCCGATGGGGAGAACATGCGCGCGGAGTGGGCGCTTTGGTTCCAGTCCGCATATTGGCCTGAACTGCAAGCGGCTTGGACCCGCCAGCTTGAACCGTGGCTGACACTGCCTGACGGAACGCCTGCCGCGCAGCGCACCCGGCTCCTGACCGCACGCTTGGCTGCGGACGGATTATGGGCCGCCCAAGCCAGCGGTGTACTTAGGCCAAGCGCGGCAGATCGATCCGTAATCCTGGCGCAATTGATCGACCTGACGCGGGAAGGAGAAGCTGAGTGAAGAAATGGCTATCGCTCGGCGGCGCCGTCCTAACGGAGGTCAGCGCGACCCTGGCTCTCAAAGCCGCCATGGAAACGCCGGGCTGGTATGTGCTAGTCGTCGTCGGATACATCTCCGCCTTTGGCCTGCTCACTATCTGCCTGCGCTTGGGTATGAGCATTAGCGTTGCCTACGGCGCGTGGGGCGCAGGTGGAGTCACAACCACCGCGCTTTTATCCGCCCTTATTTTTGACGAAACCCTTACCTGGCTAATGGGCCTAGGGATGATGTTCATCCTCGCCGGCGTCGTAACAGTCGAGCTTGGATCGCAAAACGCCAAGCGCCTTCAACAAGCCAAGGATGCGCAATGAGCTGGGTTTTCCTGAGCTTGGCCATCGCTACCGAAGTTGGTGCCACGGTGTCCCTGCGGGCTTCGGAAGGGCTGAAGAAGAAGTTGTGGCTTATCCCCATAGTGGTCGGCTATATCTGTGCATTCGTCTTCCTCAGCATGGCCTTGGCCGAAGGGCTTGCACTTGGAGTGGCCTACGGGATCTGGGTGGCTTGCGGTGTCGCACTCACAGCGATATCGGCCCGTGTCTTCTTCAAGGAGCCCTTAACACCGCTCATAGTCTTCGGGATACTGCTCATCGGCGCAGGAGTTTTGGTGGTTGAAATCGGCGCCGGCCTGGCTCACTGAACACCCAGATTCCCTGGCTAGTAGTGAACCACATCAGCGATTAATCGGATTCCAGACAGAAACAGCCAGGTAGCTGGCAGGCTTCGTCGTACGGTCCTATCATCATCACCGCACTATCGACTGTTTCCCCCCCGGACCGCGGCACACGTGAATCACTGGTAGTCGGGTTTCGAGACTTCAACTCACCTGATCCGTTGGAAGCCAGGGTACGAGACTTCACTGTTCAGCCCTCCCAATGTGGTTCGACTCTAGGGTTGCAGCCTCTTTCGGCGCTGACTCAAACCTAAGAGGCAAAGATTTCCACCATTGACGTTCTCCATTTCCGGAACGTTACAACCAAGACTGGGTCGAGTCGGCAGTTGACCTGATGAGTGACGGTAAGATGACTTCCCGACGCTGCAGGGGATCAGGGCCTATACGAACTTGCGGGTGTTTCGTTGGCGAATGTCTAATGGTTCACCCTGTAGATAGCTGTTTAGGTATCCCTACCAATGCAGGACCGAGGCCCTTCTTTCAGGCGTGCGGTCTGATGCGACACCAACTGGCATCTGCGAATCAACGAAGGGTACCAATGTCCACTGGAGATCAAAGATTTGGGAGTGCCACCGGCGCCCAACCTGGCAAGCTGCGTCTGAAAATCAGTGACGTCCGCATAGTCAATAAGGCCGCTTTGAGGCGCGCCGTCGCTGGAACAGTCGTCGGGAACATTATCGAATGGTATGAATTCGGCGTATTTGCCTACCTCATAACGGTAATGGGGCCTGTCTTCCTGCCGCAGGCCGATCCGACAGTCCAGGCTCTTTACCTGTATGGCACATTCGCGGTGACATTCGTTGCCAGACCACTGGGCGGCGTCTTCTTCGGATGGCTGGGAGACAGGATCGGGCGGCGGAAGGTCCTGACTTTCACGTTGCTCCTCATGTCCGTCTCCACTTTTGCCACCGGACTGCTCCCCGGGTACGCGGACGTCGGGCTTTGGGCTCCGGCGCTTCTCGTGTTCTTGAAACTGCTGCAAGGGTTCTCCGCCAGTGGGGAATACACCGGTGGCGCGACCTTCCTGAGCGAATATGCACCGGATAAGCGGCGGGGTTTCTATGTTGGATTCATGGGATCCAGTTACCTGGGATTCGCCTTTGGGGCCGGCCTGGTAGCCCTTCTGCAGCTGGGGTTCGGTCAGGACGCGATGCAATCATTCGGCTGGCGGATTCCATTTCTCGTCGCAGGCCCGCTTGCCGCCATAGCCCTGTATTTCCGCTATCGCATTGAAGAGTCACCTACGTTCAGTGCCGTCTTGAAGGAACGGGCAGAGGAGTCCCGGAAGACCGGTGAGCTGGCAACAAACCCGGGTATCATTCAGGTCATTCGGGCCCATGGGCGTTTCATTCTGCCCGTCATGGGTGTCGCGGCCGCAGGCAATGTCATTGCCTACACCATGACCTCGTTCACTCCCACATACCTGAACCAGACGCTGGGGTTCCAAGGTTCCCTCGGAACCCTCGTCATCTTCCCCTTGTTCGTACTCGCAGCATTCGCCACCCAGTTTTTTGCCTCGCTCTCGGACAAGATAGGCAGGAAGCGGATCCTGTTCACCGGCGCAATCCTGGGCATCGTGCTTCCGGTTCCAGCGTTCATGATGATGGGCTCCGGCCAAATTTGGGGCGCGCAACTTGGGACACTCTTCATCATGGTCTGCGCAACCCTCTTTTCGTCGAGCTACGCTTCTGCGCTGCCTGAGCAGTTCCCGACGCCGTCGCGTTCCAGCGCTCTTGGGCTTGCCTACAATGTGGGAAACGCGGCCTTTGGCGGGACGGCCCCTCTGGTCGTTGCGGCACTTATCGGAGTCACCGGGAACAAAATGGTGCCCGCTTACTACTTGATGGGCGCTGCCCTGCTGGGACTGATTTCCGTCTTTTTCCTGAAAGAAACCAGTAGGAAACCCCTAAACGGGTCCTTGCCCAATGTAGAAACACGGGAAGAGGCTGAGTACCTCGTTGAGACCCAAGACACCAACAACGTTCTCGATCAAGCGCAAATGCCTCTCACCCGGGATGCTCTTTCAGAGACAGAGAGCGGGAGGCGCACATAACGGATCCGAGGTCTCGCGGGCTGGCGAGCTGGCCGACCTCACGTTGACGTATCAAAGAGCGACGGCATCAGCAGCCGCAGGGACATCGATATAGAGACGAACTGAGTCGAGAACGCCATTCCAAGAGCACCAAAGCCGCCAGGGTCACCCGCTCTCGCAATTGGGTGGCCCTGGTCATATTAACCCAGAACAACAAAGTAGCGGATAAGTGATCATGTCAACCCAATCGGCACCCACTGGGACGGCCCGAACGGTACCCGCATGTCGCCTGGCCTACTGAAGCAGCTGTCTCCGTTGTGGTTTCCCTGAGCTTCTTGGGGCGGTGGCTTCATCGCTCGCCCAGGTAGGTAACGGAAGCCGTCGTCTGGACGCCGCCTACGCTAGGCCGTGCCACGAGTTGAACGGACAGGGACGTGGAGCGAAATTGTCTGGTCCTAAGGTGTTTTGACATCGAGTAGAACGATCGAAAAGACACTGCCGCTGGAAGTATCTTGAAGCTCTACGCGGAAGACGCTGCAACCGTCATCGGTCAACGCACAGTCGGCAAAGCAGCACCACACGCCACCCCCAAATAAGTGAATCCACTCGGGGCAGCGGCCACCCTGCGACGCAAGGGCGGTCGCTGTCCGTCCGTCGCCACTGCAGCTACCTCCTTCCCCCATGAAACGACCCTCCGAATTCATTGTTGCCTAGGCCACTAGCACCTAATTGCTTAGCTTGAGCCCGCAATTGCCCAATTGTCCCGGGCAAGTGGAAGCCCTTGCCCTCCGCAATGGGTTAAGTGGCCTGGTGTGCGATGGTGTGGGGAAGGCGGTAGGAGTCGGTTCCGGTTTCGATGATGGCGCCGTTGAACGTGAGCCGGTCGACAATGGCCGCGCAGAGCATGGGATCTATGAAGGCTTTCGTCCAGCCGGAGAAGGATTCGTTTGAGGCGATCGCGACGGACGCTTTCGCCTGCCTCTCTCGGTAAGGGCTTGGAAGAGGAGGTCTGCTCCTCGTTTGGCGAGCTCCGCGAGGGCGCCAGGTTTGGTTTTGAGGACTTCCAGGTAGTGATCGAGCTGGACCGGATGCCGCCCTTGGCAGAGAGCCTGGCGCGACGGGCGACCACCGCGTTGCCATCGAACACGATGATTTCGGAAGTCCGGAGTGAGATGCGCATTTTCCTGCCATGAGCCGTGCCGGGACTGATTACTTGACCATCCGGACTGTGATCATCGAGGATCGGTCGACTCTGGGGGTTAGTAGCAGCCCAGGGTCGAAGCTTTCGGCCGGAAAAGGCGCCCAGGAAGGCGTGTTCTGCGGTGAAGTCTTCGCCTATCGTTCGTATCCTGTCGCTGATCCTGCGCCGCTGATCCTGTTCTTCCCGGGCACGGATCCTGTCGTTCAGCTCATCCAAAGACTCCACCGCCGGCATCGGTGAGAGACGGTTCCGTCGGACCCATCCAACCTCACTCTCAACACCGCCCTTGTCGTGAGCACCTGTGATTCCTGGCTGGCAGTAAAAGGCATCAAAATCAAAGGCCGATCTGAACAGGACCAACCGCTCGTTCTCTACCCGGTGCTGGCCCTGCCCGAACACCACGGCTGTGACTGCGGAGGTCAGGTTGTCATAGCGGACGTGTTTCGTCGGGACGCCGCCGATGTCCCGGAAAGCCTCGATATGCCCTTCAAGGAAAGCTTCTTGCGCCCGCGTCGGATAGATCCTGTGGATGGCGCGGCCAGAACGGGACAGCCGGAGAACGAACATATGACACTTTGTCTTCACACCGTTCAACACGACCCAAACTTCACCGAAATCAACTTCGCCTCCACGCCGGGTGCGTGTTCCTGCGGCGCAAACACTTCAACCCGCAGGCCGGCTTCCACATCGACTTGGGCCCGACGCACCCTAACGTAATCCCGCCCCATTGAATATGACAGCTCCCGCGCTGCGTACTCCTCGATCAGCCGGACAAGGATCCTCTTAGCGGTGTGGCGCTGCTTCCTCGGTGCTGTCGCGTCCTCAATTAACATCGCATCTATCACTGACTTGAAGGGCTCAAGCCGGGGCGAGATTCTCTGCGGGGTCTTTCGAGGCGGTACGAGTGGTGAGCTTAGAGCCCGTCTGACAGTCTTATGTGCTACCTGGTACCTGCGCGCAAGCTCTCGAATCGACAGCTCCTCAACCCTGGCCGTCTGCCGGATTCACGCGAACAACGCCACTCTTGATCCCATCCTGGTCCTTCCGTGATAGATCCCAATTGGATGGGATCAACGTTCAAAGCTGGGTACCAATAAAGCCGTCCTGGTGGACTCCGATCAGACTGACATATTCAGCGGCCGTTTCCTCTGTGCAAGAGGACGCTGTTGCAGAGGAGGCAGCGGTCCATCCATGGCCTTCGTGACTCGCCAGCAGAGCCGAGAACGATTTCCTCGTAGCGCTGCGATAGAGGGAGTCCTTGGGCCGCCGGCAGTTTGCAGTGCCGCGCCAACGCCGAGGGCCCAAGGACTGTACGGCAGGTTCCTCAGCTCAAGCCTTCGGTCCACCGCTCCTGCATATTTGCGATGGCGCGGAGTAAACGATTGACGCCAAGGGAACTTTCACCTGCCTGAGATAGGCTAACGTGTTCGAAACGGTTAGCAACCGGGGCTTCTTACAGTCTCGACTAGCCGACCTCAGAAATTTTCCATGTCCGGGCTCGCCCGCCAATCGTTCAGCGACCGCATGTCCACGCTCCTCGTCGAGATCCTGGGGGAGGCGGGCATCGGGGGCGCTTACCCGGACAACATGTACTGACCGAGCGTCCAGGCAAGCCCGCACGCTGCTGCGCGACCGCCTCGAAATTCTCGACTCTCTCGGACTGCTGCAGCGCCGACCGGGTTCGGGCACCTACGTGCAAGGCCTGGCCCGGAGTTCTTGACGCGCGCGTTCTGTGTTCTGATGTGCCTGTCTTCACCAGCCACCGTCCCTCGCTGTCGCCCCCGACGGGGATGGCAGCATCAGCGGGCGGACTCTTGGCACTGAACCGGCCGCAGTAGGACGTCCCGTCGCTGGAGCCTTGGAATCCATAGTCGCCCACAGACCCCATCCCGGGTTTGCTGACATCGGAACAGATCGTCCTGTCCGTGAGCTTGTAATAGACGTAGTCGCTTTGTGCATCCGGTCGTCTGGATGGTCCAGAGTCTTTGAACGGGAGCCCGCGGAAGATCTGCCAATTCAGCTCCTGTTCGAGCCACTCGTACGCGTCATCCACTTTGGGGTTGTGGATGCACAGCGCGTCCAGCGGATGCCCGGTGGCCCCTTGGACAAGGCACATGCAAGCGTCGGGTCTGTCTACGCGTGAGACTTTGCGCCAGTTTTCATTCGAGGGCGAGATCGAGAACAACGGTCCCGGTGCGGTGAGCGCTTCCGCACCCCAGGGATCCACGGTGATGACCTTGGTGCCTTTGACAGGTGCATCTGGAATGGGTGTTCCGTAGGCCTTTGGCGGTTTTGCACTGTTCGATTTGGTGCTGCTGAGGACGCCTGGGGAGGGCTTGGCAGGTATCGCCGGGAGCGCTGCAGCCTGCCAGCGCCAAGAGAGCAGCAAGGATGATGAGATTTCGGGAGAAAAGCATCAGGCCCCGCCCAGAATTCCATCTGGCCATTGTCTACCTGAGGTGACGGCGCTGGCTACGCCTTTCCCCTATCCTCGGCGGCCCCTCCCCGTGCAGCCAGAAGTTCACTGGACATTGCACCGCGAGGATGACCCGCTCATCATGTCGCTTGACAATAGACTCACAGATCTCGGTGATGAACCCGCTCCGCCCAACTGGCGCCATTCCCCCCGAGTTCATCCGACATCGGCACGGCCGAATCATTCGAGCGGCACTCTCAAAGTACAGGCGAAACAGCAATACCAAGGTCGCGACCGTCGCCTCGGGCAAGCAGTGAAGCCGTAGGCTGACGGAATCACGGTTATCGACGTCTCTGGTGCGGGAGTGGCAGTAGCTGCGAGAACTCCCGTCCATCCGATGCCGGTCCGGTGCTTCAGGCCGTGGTTGCCACTCACCCCCATGGACCAGGCTGGCGAACTTGACCAGCACGCCTCTGTGGTGACATGTCAAATAGTCGCGCGCTGGCTATTGGGGTTCCACAGCAGTGAGGGCAAGTGAAGCCGCATGAGGGTACTCAGATTGCGGTGAAAACCCAGCTCTGAGGCATCTGGACGTGGCCTTGGGTTTAAGCTGCGCCTGTGCGAGTGCACCCTCGGTCAGCGAGTTTTTGTACTTGCGCCCATAGGACACACCCCTCGCGCTTTCTAAGCTTGTTCCATACCGTTTGACGTGCAACACACAGAGATGAGATTCAACGATGAAGCGCATCACACTGCTTTTGGAGCGGGCCGCACGCTCCGGAGCCACCGGCTCCCACTGCCCAGCCACCGGACTCTGGACCCCTGAGGAAGAACCGCAAGTAAAGCAGTCCTTCTCTGAAGGACAACTCTTTCCTGCCTACAACGGTATGGCAATCAGATGGCGACCCGCCGACGAAACGCCGTGACAGCAACTAATCTGACGATTACGGCGAGGCGAACTGCCCGGCTCCTCCCGGATCAAGTAAGGATCTTGGACAGCCCCATCTTAATGGACACGTTGAATGGGCACCTCTGACCGACACGGAATGCGGACACGGGCACTGAAACAAGATTGGAGGTGGTCGGTGCTGTCCTGAGCGGAGCCCATCAACGTTGATCAGGCCATCACGGCGGTGGAAAGCGATACAGCCGGCCCCGTAGTCAGCTTCAGCGATGTGGTGCGCAATCATGACGGTGGCAACCCAGTTGTGCGCCTCAGCTACAGTGCGCATCCCGCCGCCCATCAGGTCATGACGGACGTCGTCGCGCAACTGGTCAAAGACGAGCAGGCAGCCAGCGTCGCTGCCGCAGACATCCTCGTCAGCCGGCTCCAGGCGAAATTCGACCCGGTCCTCCGGCCCGTGCCGCCAAAACACGCGCATCATGGACCAGAACGAAGTCGTCATCGCCACCAACCCGGCCAGCCTCGTCGGTGGAATCCTCTCCCGGGCCCATCCGACCGAACGGAGAGTCGCCAACCCGCCGCCCCCTGGAGCCTCTGCATGGATGCGGATACCAGGGAGAACGCACCTGATTCGGCCCGTTAAACCGTCACCGCTTCCTTCCTGGGTGGCACCCGGCCGGAGCGTGACGACGACTCACCCAACCTGACGGTTGCGATGCTTTGAACGCACTCTGGCCCGCCAGGGTCGCCGAAGCACGCATGTGCCTGTCAGCCTAGGGCCACCTAATTGCGAAGCCGTCGGTGGTGCCAGAGGCAGGTGCCGCTCAGTTCTGGAGCAACGACGTGTTACCCATTCGAGAGGGCCCGCCGTTCGTCCATCAGAGATCGCAACGCTGATCGACGCCGTGGCTACGGCGGCGAAACTGCAGCTGCGGCGCGCGACGAGTGCCGCTGCAGACTTCCTGCTGCTCCGCTGACGACCCGAACTTCGGCGGACGCAGCATTTTCGGTTTCCACAAGTCACGGCTCAACTAGGACCAACGCGCCGCCGCGTCACCAAACTCCGGCAGAGTGAAGTCGGTAGCGTGGAACTGTGGCAGAAGGTCCCGGGAGACCCCGAATGGATCCGCATCTACTACTCCGAGGACGTCTCCAAGAGAGCCTTCGGCGGTACCGTGGAAATCCACCCTGACCGACGCCACTGTGATTGCCGCCCAGATCGGGCTCGCCGGAAAGGAGGACGAGACCGAAAGCTTCCTCGCCGTCGACGAACGCCTTTCGAAACTGGCCACGCGACATTACGTCGACACCACGGCGCCCCGACGCCTAATGCTCGGCGATGAACTCCAGGAGCTGAGCATTGAACTCGGCATATTCGTTCAGGTAGGGATCGTGGCCGCTTTGCTCAAATATGCTCAGGCGGCCGTCGGGCACACTATCGGCAAACCAGCGCATGCCCTCAAGCTCGTAAAAGGGCGTATGCCGGCCGGTAATGACGAGTGTGGGGACCGCAATCCGCGGCACGACATCGCGCCAGTCGGAGACCATGTGATCGATGAGCAGGCGGCGTACCTTGTCAAAAGGAAACGTCTCCCACGACGGCTCGATCGAATCGATCAACTCTTTCACGTTGTCGGGCATTGCCGGTTCACGGCCATTATCGAACCATTCGAACCGAAAGTGGGCCGCGTCAAAGACGTTCTGTTCGGTGATGCCGCGGATGCCCCACTGCCAGTCATCGTCGTTGACGATCTTCGGGGACTGGTCAACAGCGACGAACGCCGTGATGCGCTCCCAGGGATTGGGAGCGATTGAGAAGTGAGCCAGGCTGACATTCACTCCCATGGAGTGACCGACAAGAACAACGTCATGGAGGTCCAAGGCGCTCAATAACTCGCCGAGGTCAAGGGCGAGGCGGCTCATCCGCTGTCCGTGCTCCGGGATGTCTGAGCGCCCGTGGCACCTGTGATCGTATCTGACGACACGATAACCAGCTTGCACCAGAGCATCGCGCTGCCACACGAAGTATGCGCTTTGCGCTTGGAACCCGGAGGCGAAGACTACCGGGCGCCCTTCTCCCTCATCGTCGTAGCGGAGCGTCACTCCATCGGAGGTTTGCAAGGCCAAGTTCGTACCGCTCATGTGCATTTTCCTGTTCTCATTCTTGCACCACTAACCAGAGCTTGTGCTTCAACTCTTCAGTAAGATCGACCGCGTCGAGCCCACCATCGGGGTGCCGGGTGATCCAGTGCTGATTGTCCAGGTGCGTTGTTGTCAGAGGACAGAACGCGCCATCAGATGCCCGGCTCCCCGGTGGCTACTCCCGCGTCCATCCAGCCTTACTCCAATCATTGTTGAAATCCTTTGCGGTCGAATCGTACTCGGCCGTACCCTCGGGGACGGTGCGAATGCGACGCGCTTGGCCCAATTCCTCAGAAACGTGCGCGATAACGCCTGGAAGCGTGGAAAGGATCGCCAGCCCAGTAGTTTCTTCCGGCGAAAAGCCCATCTCGACAAGGACCAGCGCCATCATTCCAATGTCGTTGAGCACAATCGATTCCTTGCCGGGCAGACTAGTGAATGCTCGGAAAATCTCTTCGAAGAACTCTGCCCTAGGTCCCCACACGCCTGCCTCAACGGCGTGCTGGCGCAGCTTCTGCGCTCGAGGGTCAACGTATCGGAAAACGGGATGACCCAGACCTGGTATCCGCTGCTTAGAAGCACGCAGTTCCTCGACAATTTCCTTGGCCAACATATCGGAGGACTTGTCGCTGGCCTGCAGCCGGGAAAACATTTCAATGCAGAACCGCGCTGTGTCTGCTGGGTCCATGGTGTTCTTCCCGACTCCCAGGATTCCTGTGGCCAGCGCGGCTGCCATATTGGGATTGGCAGAAGCGACATAGCGGGCCGCAACCGTTCCTGACTTTTGTAGTGAGTAGTCCATGATGGCCGATAAAACCGCATCAAGCAGAGCTGCCTCAGCTGGTGTCGGAAGCCTTCCCTGAAGCAGCAGGAAAGTCGACGCGGCGAACGGGACGTTGCCGATCATCTCTTCAAGGTCATACCCTCGGATGTACACCTTTGAATCCGTTACACGGCTCACTGAAGTGGACCAATACTTCGGCAAACTCACCGCTTCGTCCGAACCGCCAGGGGAAGGAGTGCGGGTTGCGTTGGCGTTCGTGACAGCTGGCGAATTTGACTGGTGCATACCGGAAGAATAAAACGCCAACCTGCCCAGCAAAATTGGGGAAAATCCACCTTATGCCGACGATTTCGTAGTACCCACAAGAACCTTCAGATGACAAAGCGTTTGGACCCGCTGATCCGCGTCCCACGATCGCTTACGCGAGGGCCATCGCGCTCTCCGGGTCCATAAACGCAGGTATTTGCGGTCGTCGACTTACACGAGCACTCCAGCGACCGTGACGATGTTCCACTTCAATGGGATGCCTGAAAGCCGCGGAGATGTTCTCGCTGGTGATGATGTCCAGGGCTGGACCTGCTGCGACCTCCATGCCTTCAGCGATCAACAAGGCATGTGTGGTGGTCGATGGCAATTCTTCGAGGTGATGAGTGACAAGGATGGAAGCCATCTTCGGCTGCGTGGACCTAAGATTGTCCACGGTTTCGAGGAGTTGTTCACGGGCAGCTACGTCCAAACCTGTGCAGGGCTCATCCAACAGCAGCAGCTGAGGCGAGGAGATGAGTGCGCGGGCTACCAAGGCCCGGCCCCGCTCCCCCTGCGACAGGTTTGGCCATCGGTATGTTGCCTTTTGATCCAGGCCGACGTCGACCAAGAGCGCGTCTGCCCGTTCTGCCTGCGCGGCGGTGGGCGCCCATCTTTGCGGCAGTTGATTGCTGCCTGTCAGTCCGGTAAGCACGACCTCACGTATCGTTAGGGGCGTGAGGATCTGATGCCGCGGGTTGACATGCCCGATCGAACGTCGAAGGGCCTGGAGTTCAACCCGCCCCAGTCGTTCACCCAGCACCTCTACCGTGCCCGAGCTGGGGTGCACAACTGCCCCGCACAGCCCCATGAGGGTGCTCTTGCCCGCCCCGTTGGCGCCCAACAGGGCCCAGTGCTCCCCAGACTTAACTGTCAGCGACATCCGGCTGATGATGTCCATGACTCCCCGGCGGAAAGTCACTTCTTCCAGCGCAAGCACTTTTTCTCTGCTGGGTTGTTGATCTATTTTCACGTTCTCCTCATGTTTCTTTAGGGCACGGCTTAGACCGTTGGGTTGGAGCGGGGCCGGCGAATCCACATAAGGGGCATGGCTGACGCATGGACCCGCGACTTCCGCTGGCGCTTCAACTCAATGCGACAATGCGAGGCCCGCAGATCCTGCTGAGCCGAGTAGAAGCAACGCTCAAGATGGCAGAACCACACTGGTCCGGATATCAGCTGAAGGCCGAAGTGCTGTGCTGGCCGCGACGGCGGACCTGAACGCACGGGTCTGCAGCGAGACCCGATTACTGATGACGAAGTCGAGGTCTTGATGGCAACCCTTGGCCGCTTTCGACGCCACTCAGGTGACTTTGACGAATACGCCCGCCAAGACTTCGGCTAGTCCCTGCAGAATGTCTCCAGCAACTGTCGGGGTTGAATTAGAGTTCGAAGAGCCGGGAATCGCGTCCCGCCCACTTGAATTCCGGGCTTTTCTTTGCAAGGAACGCCTCGATACCAATCGCCGGCTCACCACTAAGTGCCATCTCACGTTGCCACGTGGCGCTGGTCTCACCGAGGCCCGTACCGCCGTCGACTATAATATCCACGATGTTCTTCATCGCCTGGATGGAGAGCTGCGAACGAGATGCCAAGCGCTCGGCGAATTCCGAAACTTCCGTCCAAAATGCTGACTGTGGTACCACCCGTCCCAGCAGACCCAAGGACAGAGCTTCCGTAGCCGAGATGAAGTCTCCGCTGAAAAGCAGATACTTCGCCGTTGCTGGTCCGGCCAACCTGACCAGCCTTTGGATGCCAGATAGCGGATAGATTATGCCGACCTTTGCTGGCGTGATGCCAAATGTTGACCGGTCTGAGGCTACCCGAATGTCGCAAGCGCCAGCGATCTGCCAGCCGCCGCCGATGCAGTATCCGTCGATCGCGGCAATAGTCGGCTTCGGAAAACTGGCCAGTGCGTTTTCTGCGGCCGTCACGTGTCCCCCGTCGTATTGACCAGTCCCGGGGTCATGCAAAATGTCTTTGAGATCGCTGATGTCTGCCCCCGCAGAAAAGTTCGCCGCCGCCCCACGTACCACCACCACCTTTACCGATTGGTCGTCCGCGAGACCGCCAAGCATGGGTTGAAACTGCTGCCACATGTCCTTTGTCATCGCATTGCGTCGACGCTGATTGTCCAGGACTATGGTCGCCACAGGACCGTCATATTCGAGCCGGAGTGTCCCGGTCACAGCTTCCCTCCCTTGTACTTCGATTTTCATAGCGACGCGTCCTCCGGAGCACGGAATTCCTGTACCACACCTGAGTTAAGAAGGCCCGCAATTTGCTCCGCGCTGAGCCTCAGTTGTTCCAGCACTTGTCGAGTATCTTCACCCAGCGCCGGCGGAGGCTTGCGAATAGGAGTGCCTTGTCCGTTGATGGACAAGGGCCCACGTAGAAGTGGCAGGCGTGAGCCGTCGTGCCGAGTGAGATACCTGACCATATCCAGAGCTTGGACTTGGGGGTCATCGAATACTTCGCGGTAGTTGTAGATAGGTCCTGCAGGGATCTTCGTCGCCCGGAACAGATCTACCCACTCGGTTCCCGGGCGTGATGCAAGCAGCCCCTCCAGGCGAGCAGTGAGGGCGTCGCGGTGGGTCGTACGGTCACGGCCCGTGAGATACTCATGCTCATCGGCCAGACCGGGTTCACCTACAACCTCACACAGCTGGCGCCATTGTTTGTCGTTCCCAACTGCGATGATCACCGGAATGTCCGCGGTTTTGAAAACGCCGTAGGGGGAAAGCACTGGGTGGTTATTACCCTGTGGTGCAGGCACTTCACCAGTGCTGAGGTATCGCTGACCCTGGAACGAAGAGATGGCCAGCGCGGACTCCAAAAGCGATGTCGAAACTTCCATTCCATCTCCGTTACGTTCTCTCCCGACCAAGGCCGAGGCAATGCCGAACGCCACGAAGACGCCGGCATACATGTCTATTACCGGAACCCCGACGCGATAGACATTGTGGGTGTCGGCACCCGTGATTGACATGAGACCGGACATACCCTGGGCAACTTGATCCAGGCCGGCCGCCTGGCTAAGGGGACCTGCGGTACCGAAGCCGCTCACGGAGGCGATGATCAGCTTCGGTTTTTCGGCACGCAATAGATCCGGATCCAGCCCGATATCGGTGAGCACGCCAGGTCGAAAATTCTCCACGACAACGTCGGCATTGAGCGCAAGTTGGCGGAGCAGCCTCTGGCCCTCAAGGCTGTAGAAGTCCAGAGCCAGAGATGATTTACCGCGGTTGGTGGAGTCGAAGTAGAGACTATGTTCATTCTCGAAGGGCGGCCACGACCTGGTGGAGTCGCCACCCCTGGTGCTCTCGACCTTGATCACGGTTGCACCCATGTCTGTGAGCAGCGCCGTTGCGAAGGGCCCGGCAAGCGCGCGGCTGAGATCCAGGACCGTTATGCCCGCCAGGGGTCCGTCTTCTGGCATTAGTGCAGCCATGTTCAGCCCTTCAGCTTGACGTTAATTTGCTTTGTCTGGGTAAAGCCGGCCAGCATGCCCTCGAGGGAGGCCTCGCGGCCGATGCCGCTCTGCTTGTAGCCACCGTAGGACTGTCCAACCACTTGACCGCCCCCCTGATTGACCTGGACCCAGCCTGCTTCGACTCGGTGGGCGGTGTTGAGGGCGTCGTCCAGATCGCGGCTCCAGATGTAAGCGGCGAGACCAAAGTGCGTGTCGTTGGCCATGCGGACGACGTCTTCGACCTCTTTCCACCGAATAGCCACGAGGACCGGTCCGAAAATTTCTTCGCGGGCCAAACGGAACTCGTTCCGGGCGCCGCCAAAGATCGTCGGCAAGTGATAGTAGCCCTCAGTCAAGGGACCCTCGACCGGAACGTTGCCGCCCAGTGCAAGTTTCAGGCCTTTACCGACGGTGCGGCCTTCCTCGAGGTAGCGGCTGATCTGGGTGAACTGGCTGTTGTTGATAATGGCGCCCATGTCGGTGGCCTCATCCAAAGGGTCGCCAACTTTCAGGGCGCCAAGCTTGATTACAAGCCGATCCAGCACCTCGTCGTAGATGTCCTCGTGAAGGAACAGCCGAGAGCCGGCGGTGCAGCTTTGTCCTTGACGAGTAAATCGCGAGGCGGCGAGCAGACCATCGATGAGTTCGTCGTCAACAGCGTCCGGAAAGACAATGGATGGGTTCTTGCCGCCCAGTTCCAGCGACACGTGGGCAAGCCTCTGCCCAGCCTCGCGAGCGACCTCGCGCCCGACTTCGGTGGAACCCGTGAAAGATACTTTATCCACACCCGGGTGCCTGGCCAGCGCGGAACCGATAACACTGCCACGTCCAGTGAGAGCATTGACGACGCCGGCAGGCACGTGCCGGTTGCAGATTTCGGCGAGTAGCAGGACAGTAAGCGGAGCGTCATCGGCTGCCTTGAGGATAACTGCGTTGCCCGTGGCCAGCGCAGCAGGAACCTTAAAGCCAGCGATCATCAGCGGCGAATTCCAAGGCAGGATACATGCCACGACACCCAACGGCTCCAGCCGGGTGTACTGCAGCTGGTTGTCCCCGGCAGGCAGCGTAGTACCTTTCACTTCACCTGCGATGCCAGCGAAATACCGGAACAAGGACACCAGTGTAGCTACCTCGGGGCGGGCCTGCGTTCGCAGTGCATTGCCGGTGTCCAAGGCGGTCAGCCGAGCGAAGTCCTCGGCTCTGGCCTCGATATCGTCGGCGATGCGGATGAGCGCACGTGCCCTCTCGGTGAAGTGCAGGGAACGCCATTCGTGAAATGCCCTGCCCGCTGCCGCAACGGCCCGGTCCACGTCCACGGGCCCCGCCGAGGGAACTCTGGCAATTACTGACTCTCGCCGCGCGGGATTCTTGACGTCACGCCACTCCCCCGTGGTTGCTTCGGTCTGCTGGCCGTCGATCCACATCAGGTGATCTTTATTCCCCACAATCATCTCGACGGTGGTGGAATGACTTACTTCCGTCATGCTTCCTCGCAATCAGAATTATCTGCGCCTCATTGAGGCCCAGGGAGCTTGGCTGGGTAAAGTGAAGCTAGCGATGGCTGAAGTCCGGGGAACGCTTCTCGATAAAGGCGCCCATTCCCTCTTTCTGGTCTTCCGTGGCGAAGCATGAATGGTTGAGTCGTCGTTCCAAGCGGACTCCCTCTGCAAGGGACCCCTCGAACGCGGCGTTGAGGGCTTCCTTTGCAAGCATGGCAACGGGTTTGGACATGCCAGCTATCGTTTCGGCCGTAGCGAGGGCTTCATCCATCAGCCTTGCAAGCGGAACCACGCGGGCGATAAGTCCTGATCGTTCAGCTTCCTCAGCCCCCATCATCCGCCCGGTAAGGACCATCTCCATGGCCTTGGCCTTGCCAACCGCACGAGTAAGGCGCTGGGAGCCGCCCATCCCGGGTATCACTCCGAGCTTGATCTCCGGCTGGCCAAACTTTGCGTTGTCGGCCGCGATGATGAAGTCGCAGATCATTGCCAATTCGCAGCCTCCGCCCAGTGCGTGACCCGCCACAGCTGCGATCGTTGGGGTCCGCACTTTAGCAACCTGGTCCCAGACACCAAACCAGTCCTCCAAGTACATGTCGGTATACGACTTTGGGGCCATCTCTTTGATGTCGGCGCCAGCAGCAAACGCACGGTCGGAGCCAGTGATGACGATTGCTCCAACCTGGGGATCTCCGTCAAACTCCTGCGCTGCATCCAGGACTTCACGGCTGAGCGCGGCAGTGAGGGCATTCAGGGCGTCAGGACGGTTCAGGGTGATAATTCCAACACGGCCCTGACGTTTGGTGATGATGTTTTGGTAGTGGCTCATACCGATTCTTTCATCTTCGAGCTGGCTCGAATCTCATTGATGATCGCCGAGAAGTCCTGCTGTGCGCCCTCTCCGTCAGCGAAATGACGGTATATTTGCTCTGCCATCGAGCCGAGCCGGGCATTGACTCCGGTGCCTTCTATGGCGTGGGCGGCCAGGCTCAAGTCTTTCGTCATAAGGGCGCTGGCGAAGCCGGGCTGGTACCCGCGGTTGGCCGGGCTGGTGGGCACAGGACCGGGCACCGGACAGTTGGTGGTCAAGGCCCAGCATTGGCCAGTCGCGTTCGCTGCAACTTCAAAGAGCGACTCGTGGGAAAGCCCCAGCCGTTCCCCCAAAACAAAGGCCTCGGACACAGCAATCGTAGAGACTGCAAGGATCATGTTGTTGCACACCTTTGCCGCCTGCCCAGCCCCGGGGTCCCCGCAGTGCACAGTGCGTTTGCCCATTGCCGCCAGAATCGGTGATGCTGTTGCGAAGTCTGCCTCGTTTCCGCCGACCATGAAAGTCAGAGTGCCGGCCGCTGCGCCAACTACTCCCCCTGAGACGGGAGCGTCCAAACCGCAGTGACCCGCCGCTGTAACGAGCTCATTGGCGGCGCGCGCATCCTCCACTGAAATAGTCGAGCAATCAATGAAAAGGCTGTTCGGCCTGGCAACGGCAAGAAGTCCATTCTCGCCCTCATATGCTGCAAGAACGTGCCGGCCCGCAGGCAGCATGGTGATGACGACGTCGGCTTCCATAGCTGCCGCCGCTGCGGACGATGTGACGGTAAGACCACTTTCCTGGGCATCCGCCTGTGCCGCGGGCATGAGGTCGAAACCCACGACGGAGTACCCGGCTTTGGCAAGGTTGATGGCCATGGGAAGGCCCATGTGGCCTAGTCCAATGAAGGCTATCTGCTGAGTCATTAATCCTTCTTCTACTGGTGGCTTGACGATTGGACGTAGTGAGGGAGAGCTATTGCGGCCTGTTGAGACATTGCAAGGGCAAGCCCCAGTTCAGCCGTGCCCAAGCTGGCAAAATATGCTCCGATCATCTCGGCGGACACTTCAGAAAGGGACGGCGGAGACCACCGGGGGCTGCGGTCCTTGTCGATGACCTGCGCCCGAATACCTTCGGGGAAATCCCGGCCTCCCAGGCACCGAAGGGAAACTCGATACTCTTGGTCCAGTGCTTCTTCAAGAAGCGGTATTTGGCGTGCCCGGCGGAGCGACTCCAGGGTCAACTTCAGTGCTGTGGGTGACTTGGTCCTGATGCATGCTGCGGTGGCCCAGGCTGCAGGAGCTGATGCCATTAGGAGAGCGTCCAGAATAGGCTCGACCTCGTCAAAGGCGTAGCACCTATCAATCCATTCCCGTTCCAGAGCCAATGAAGATGGCGAAAAGCCGATGACTGCGATGGCCTTGATGGATTCTTGGGCATCCGCATTGGCCAGCACCCTTACCAACCCGGGAAGCCGGTCACTGCTCACGAAGAAGTCGGCCAGCCCCAAGGCAATCGCGTCCGGTCCAGTGACGCTTCCGGCAGTCAATGCCACATGCGTGCCCAGCTCGCCCGGAGCACGGGAAAGCAAATATGTGCCGCCGACGTCGGGCACGAAGCCAATGCCAGTCTCAGGCATGCCGATCTTCGTCCGCTCCGTCACTATCCGCAAAGATGCGTGCGCCGAAATGCCAACTCCGCCGCCCAGCACCACCCCGTCCATCACCGCCACATACGGCTTTGGGTAACGAGCGATCAGAGCGTTCAGCTTGTATTCGTCTGCCCAAAATTGCGAAGTTTCATTTCCACCGGCCAAAGCGTCCCCGTAGATAGCGACGATGTCTCCACCGGCACAGAGACCTTTTTCGCCGGCTCCGGTGAGGAGGATCGTCGAGACGCTGTCGTCATTTTCCCAATTCAGGAGGGCCTCCATGATGGCGTTGACCATGCCATGGGTTAACGCGTTCATCGCTTCCGGCCGGTTCAGAATGATGTGTCCCAGGCGGCCGTCGCGCCTGAGCAAGATCTGGTTGTCCTGGGTTGGTTTGCTGCGCACGGCTACCCCTCCGCCAACATGCGGCCAACAATGAGACGCATGATCTCATTGCTGCCTTCGAGGATCTGGTGGACCCGCAGGTCGCGCATGATTCTTTCGAGACCGTACTCGGATAGGTATCCGTAGCCTCCATGAAGCTGGATGGCCGCGTTGGCGACATTGAACCCCGCGTCCGTGGCGACCCTCTTGGCCATTGCACACAGTTTGACGGCGTCATCGGATCCCCGGTCCAGGGCATCGGCGGCCCGGCGGAGCAGCGTTCGCGCGGCTTCAAGCTCCATTTCCATGTCGGCGAGTTGGAAAAGCAGCGCCTGTTGATTGATCAATGGGCCGCCGAATGCCGAACGCTGTTTGAGATAGGCAACGCTCTGATCCAATGCGGCCTGACCGCCGCCCAGGGAGCAGGCACCCATGTTGATGCGGCCCCCGTTAAGCCCCTTCATGGCGATCCCGAAACCGCTACCCTCCTCACCCAGCCGGTTGGAAAGCGGGACGCGAACGTCCTCCAGGATGACCTGGCGGGTGGGTTGTGCGTTCCAACCCATCTTCTTTTCATTGGCGCCGAAGGACAGCCCAGGCGTATCAGCGGGGACCACAATTGCGGTGATACCCCGGGCACCTGTGTCAGCAGTGCGGGCCATGACAATGTAATAGCTGGAGGTCCCCGCGCCGGAGATGAACTGCTTGACGCCGTTCAGCACGTACTCGTCGCCGTCCCGGACAGCTTTGGTGCTGAGTGCCGCAGCGTCCGATCCAGCCCCGGGTTCAGTAAGACAGTAGCTGCCCAAGGCTTCCATTGAGGCCAGTTGCGGCACCCACTGGGCGCGTTGCTGATCATTTCCGAAGGTATCGATCATCCACACCACCATGTTGTGGATGGAGATATACGCCGCGATCGTCGTATCGCCTTTGGCCAACTCTTCGAAAATCAGAACCGCGTCACTGCGGCTGAGTCCGGAACCGCCGAACTTCTCCTGAACATAGATACCCCCCATACCGAGGGCACCGGCTTCTTGAAGCACGTCCACAGGGAAATGCTTGGTTTCGTCCCACTTGGCTGCGTTGGGCGCCAGGGCTTCATTTGTGAAGTCCCGCACCATCTCGACCATCGCTTGCTGGTCCTCATTGAGGTCAAACATTATTGTCCTTCTGAACTATTGGGTAGTTGCAATTCAGCGCCAAGGGCGCGTGCGCTGTCGCCTTGCTGCCTTGCAGCTATCGTGAAACCTTGCCTGTTAGGGAGGCGACAGGGCGCAGGAACAGGGGGCGGGCCAGAAACCACGCGCTAATCATGACGGCCAGCGAAGCTGCAAAAATCCAGAATCCAACCCAACTGCCGTCGTCACGTGCGGCATACATGTGGTTGAGATTGCGCAACGCACCGGTGGCCAAGACGAGCGCCACGTGCACGATGATGAAGAAGACGAAATAGAGCATCACTGGGAAATGGATAGCGCGGGCAAGCTCAATCGGATAGACCCTATTGAGCTTCAAAGTGTTTTTGGGCCAGGCGCCAGACATACGCAGCCCCGTGATCAGTGCTAGCGGGGCAGCCAGAAACACGGTTGTGAAGTATGCCAAAACCTGAAGCGCGTTGTAGTTGATCCAGCCGTTCTCGGTGGGCCAGTCCAGTGACGCGTACTGAAGCATGGTGGACAAGGCATTGGGAACGATGTCCCAGGTGGTTGGTACTAGCCGCTTCCACTGTCCCGTGCCCACGAGCAGCACCACAAAGACGATGCCGTTAAGCACCCAGAGTGCATCCATGGTCAGGTGAAACCAAAGATACAGACTAATTTTCAACGGAGAGTTTTTTGTCCGGATCAGGCCTGTGTTGTACCTGGTCCAGTTCGCTTTGGGCTTGCTGGTTGTCCTGACTTGCCAGCCAGAACGAATAATCAACAAGATAAAAAAGGCGTTGAGGAAGTGCTGCCACCCGAGCCATGCCGGAAGACCTGTCGGGGTACCCGCAGGAAGCTCAGAATGCCCGGGGTAGTCAGCGAGAAAGGAATCGATCGGCTGCAGTGTACGCAGCCCTCGGGCAACGAGCACCACCACGAGCAGCGCCAGGACGGCGGCCACCACGATAACGGCCCACTTGGTCTGCTTGTTCCTGGACACCTTTGCCGGCTTCGTCGTCGTCATGTCCTCGGTTCCTTTCCGTGGATCTCCCCTCCCCGGCCACTTCCGGCCGGGGAGGGGAAGCGCTAGTTGGTGCGGGCTTTGAGAGCTTCGATCAGTTGCGGGACAACGGTGAAGACGTCTCCGACGATGCCAAAGTCTGCGACATCGAAGATGGGGGCGTCTTCGTCCTTGTTGATTGCCACGATGGTCTTGGCTGTCTGCATGCCGGCCAAATGTTGGATGGCGCCGGAAATCCCCAGGGCCACATAGAGCTGCGGGGAAACTGTGATGCCGGTCTGTCCGACTTGTGAGCTTTGCGGGATATAGCCCGCATCAACCGCCGCACGGGAGGCACCGACGGCCCCTCCGAGTGCATCGGCAAGCTGCTCGACCAGCACAAATTTCTCCTTTGAGCCCAAGCCACGGCCACCCGAGACGATAGTTGCGGCGGTGCGCAAAGGTGGTCGCCCTGAGTCCGCACCCGAAGGCTGAACATCCTCGATGACTGCAGATCTGCCGCCATCGACTTCCAGGGCTACCGTCGTGACTTCTGGTGTAGCGGCCGGTGCACGCTCCTCCAGTGCCCCTTGGCGCAGGGTTATGACGGTAGGGCTTGGGGAGCTGATGCCTCCAATCACCTGATAAGCCCCACCGAAAACCGAATGGGAGGTTACAGGAGACCCATCGGCAGAGAGAGCGACGTCGACAACGTCCACCAGCAGGGCTCCGCCCATGCGAACGGCGAAACGTGCAGCGACGTCCCTGCTCTCCACCGAGTTAGCGGCGATGACAGCCGCCGGAAAGAATCTCCGGAAAGCGTCGGCGAGTGCTGCGATCTGGGGCGTAGACAGTGTTACACCGGCCTGCGCGCTTTCGGCCACATGCACTCGCTCGGCGCCGAAGCCGCCAAGCTGGGAGATGAAGCCATCGCTGTAACCCGGCTTTACAGTGAGAACCGCAATCGGGGTGCCTAGTTTTGCGGCGGCCGCTATGACAGACGCTGCATTACTCGCGATATCCCCCGATGGCGACATTTCGATGAGTGCCAGTACGTTAGACATGGAGTCCTCCCTTAAATGAGGCGGCCAGCGACCAAAAATTTGGCAAGCTCGGAACCCGCGTTGCCGTCGTCGTAGATTTTCTTTCCAGCAAGCCGTACTGGCCGCTGTGTGGTGGCCACCACTGTCGTTGCCGGAATAGCACTGGACAGCCCCAGGTCGCCGAGACTCATGGTGATTAAGGGTTTTCGCTTAGCGGTTAGGATGCCCTTGAAGTTGGGGAAGCGTGCTTCCGCAACCCGTTCTGTTACGGAAAGGACCGCCGGCAGCGATGCACGCAAGGTAAGCGTTCCATCCTCTGCACCTACTTGGCCGGAGACAGTGTCCCCGTCAATGGCGACAGTATTCAGGGACGACAGTAACGGGAGGTCCAGATGTTCGGCGATCATGGCTGGGACCACCCCACCGCGGCCGTCTGTGGACTCATTGCCTGCGATAAGCAAATCAAAGCCGACCTGCTGGACTGCCGTAGCGAGGACCACCGCGGTTCGGGTGATGTCAGCGCTCTCCAAACCGTCGTCTACAACATGGACCGCGGAGTCGGCCCCCATGGACAATGCCTTGCGCAGCGCCTGATTGGCATCCGCGGGACCCATCGTCAGGACAATTACCTCGGTTTTCTTCTCGGCGTCTTTTCGCTGAAGGGCAACTTCAAGCGCCCGCTCATTGATCTCATCGACGACGCGTTCGGTTGCGTCGCGGTCAAGGCGGCCCGTGGCCGCATCAAGCTTTCGCTCTTCTGCGGTATCGGGCACCTGCTTTATCAGCACGATGATTTTCATTGCAACCGATCCCTCTCTTGCGTTGGCTTTTGGGCTTCCGGCCAAAGATACTAGGACGTCCACGTAAATACTAGGAGTTCCTAGTATTTAGACAGGGCCTGATAAACCTTCGACACATGGATTTCTGTGATCTCGGATCCAACGGATGCTGACCGGTATGTTCCGCGCCGTGGTCACCCTGCGGGTTTGGGCCGCCGAAGCCCAAGACTTATCTTTGCAGGGCGCGCCACGAAAAGGACGCTACAAGTGGAGCAATCTTTGGTCCACCCTTTCGTCTGAAGTCGGTGCTCACCCGGCCCTTTCCGGGGCATAGTGGAAGGGTCTATGGACTCTCGTCGGCCGCGGCTGGCGGCGAAACACATTTGCAGATCATTTCGAGTTCAAACGTATGGAGGAACTGACCGATGACTCTTGTCCATACCGCGCATGGACCGCACGGATCTCGCCCCTCTCAGGACGAGGCGTTGCTACGAGACCTTCGGTCTTGGGGCGGCCGCAGCTCGGTAGTGGAATCGGAACTCGAACGTAGGGCCATGGCTCACGACGCTTCGCATTATCTTCTCCAGCCTCGCGCTATCGTCCGTCCCGCTTCCGTGGAGGATATGGGTTCGCTTTTTCGAGTTCTTGACCGCCACGGCTTGGGACTCACCTTCCGCTCGGGCGGCACTTCCCTGTCGGGCCAGTCGGTTTCGGAGGAAGTCTTGGTCGACACACGCCGAAATTTCCGAGAGATTCAGGTCTTGGACGGAGGCAGCCGAGTACGTGTCCAACCGGGAGCAACTGTCCGACAGGTCAATCAGCGGCTGTCTCAATACGGTCGAAAGTTGGGTCCGGATCCAGCTAGCGAGTCGGCTTGCACCATCGGCGGTGTGGTAGCAAACAACTCCTCGGGAATGCACTGTGGTACAGAGTTCAACACCTATCAAACCCTGGATTCCATGACCTTCGTGACGCCCTCCGGCACAGTATTGAACACTGCCGACACCGGGGCGGACGGCATGTTGCGCGAGCATGAGCCAGAGTTGCACGCAGGGTTGTTGGGCCTTCGGCGGCGGGTGAGAGACAATGCGGAGTCCGTTCGCACCGTCCGTCGGTTGTTCTCCATGAAAAACACTATGGGGTACGGCCTCAACGCATTTCTTGACTTTGAGGAACCGATCCACATTTTGGAGCACCTCTTAATCGGCTCCGAGGGCACGCTGGGCTTTGTCGCGGAGGCCGTCTTCCGCACGGTGGAGGTCATGCCTGAAGTTGCCACGGGCCTCCTCATACTGCCTGACTTGATGAGTGCCACGAGCATTGTCCCAAGCCTCGTGGATGCTCAATCAGCCACCGTAGAACTGCTGGATGCGACATCCCTCCTGATGGCTCAGCGCTCTGGTCAGACCCCTGCCCAAATGGGAGCGATTCATGTGCGAGAACACGCGGCATTGCTGGTGGAATACCAGGGACGCGACGCTGACGAACTCCGTGACCGGACTGCGGAGGCCGAACGGCTCTTTGCAGGTCTCGATCTCGCGACGCCCGCCGCCCTCACGACTGTGCCCCAGGAGCGTGCTGCCCTATGGAAAGTCCGAAAAGGCCTCTACGCCACAGTGGCAGGAAATCGGCCCAGCGGGTCCAACGCATTGCTCGAAGACGTCGTAGTTCCCATCGCTGTCTTGGGTGAAACATGCCGCGAGCTCACCAAACTCTTTGATAAGCACGCTTACGAGGATTCGGTAATCTTCGGCCACGCCAAAGACGGCAACGTCCACTTCATGCTCAACGAAAACTTCGAAGATCCGACATCTCTACACCGTTATGAGCAGTTCACTGAGGACATGGTGCATCTCATTCTGGAGCGCGGAGGGTCACTGAAGGCTGAGCATGGAACGGGCCGGATCATGGCCCCATACGTTCAGCGACAGTACGGGGACGAGTTGTATGAGGTCATGTGCCAGCTGAAATCCCTTGTGGATCCCCGTAATGCCTTCAACCCAGGCGTTGTACTCAGCGATGACCCGCGCTCCTATCTCGACCATCTCAAGACCGCACCCACAGTTGAAGAAGAAGTCGACAGGTGCGTTGAATGCGGATATTGCGAACCGGTATGTCCTTCAAAAGATCTCACACTCACGCCTAGGCAACGCATCGTTGGACGGCGGGAGATCGCTAGTGCGGAAGCCAGAGGTGATACGGAACTGGCCCGACAACTGCGACAGGAGTATGACTATGAGGGCTTGCAGACCTGTGCTGTAGACGGCATGTGCGCCACAGCATGCCCTGTTAACATCAACACCGGCGATCTCGTTCGCCGCTTGCGCGACGAGAACCATTCCATAATTGCTGATCGTGTCTGGGGGGCCGCTGCATCAGCGTGGGGGGCTACGACGCGAATTGCCGGCGCCGGCCTTAGCCTGGCGAACGCCTTCCCACCGGCGCTGCCACGAGCGGTAACATCGCTTGGCCGTGCCGTACTGGGCTCCGATCAAGTTCCTCAGTATCAAGATCTTCTGCCTGTTGGTGGCCGACGCCGACCCAGGCATAAAGACGAGGCTGCAACAGCTGTCTTCTTCCCTGCCTGCGTAGGCACCATGTTCGGCACGCCCGATGGCACAGGATTGTCTGTCTCCGAGGCCTTCCTGGCCCTTTGTCAACGGTCCGGCGTGGCCATCACCATCCCAGACGGGATCGAGTCCGCATGTTGCGGGACGCCGTGGAAGTCCAAGGGGCTGCCCTCGGGGTACCGAACTATGGCGTCCCGTACGCTCCAGATGCTCTGGGAGGCAACAGATCAGGGGCAGCTACCAGTCGTTTGTGACGCTTCGTCATGCACGGAAGGACTAGGCGCGATGCGTGACCTTGCCACCGCTTCAGGCGAGTACGGCCGGCTCCGGTTTGTTGATGCGGTGGAGTTCGTCGCTGAGAACGTTCTCCCCAACTTGACGGTGACCAAGCCCCTGGACTCACTGGTTGTGCATCCCACCTGTTCCTCAATCCACTTGGGAATCACGGGGTCGTTGGAGAAGGTGTCTCAGGCTTTGGCCACGAAAGTCGTCCTTCCCCGAGAATGGGGCTGTTGTGCTTACGCGGGCGACCGGGGAATGTTGCACCCGGAACTGACCGCTTCTGCGACCGCGAGAGAAGCGTCCGAGATCAATTCCGGCCAGTACGAGGCCTATGCATCCCTGAACCGCACCTGCGAGCAAGGCATGACCGAAGCCACTGGGCAGCCATTTTGGCACGTGCTTCAACACCTTGAGATTGCTACAAGACCAGAAATCCAGGCCGACCTCGGAATATTGAGAAGTACATAATGTTGCTAAACCTCGCCCGTGAATTCTTGCTCCGCCCGATCGCTACCCCTCGTGGCTGGCAGGCACCGCACGCCGCACGAATCTGCCTGGCCGCCCTGACCATCGGCCTACTCCCCCTGGGCACCAATTTACTGACACCAATTTTTCCCGTGATACAGGCACGCATGATGTTGGGCAACGGTGCTGTCACTGCAGCCTTTGTAGCTTATGTTGTGCCGGTGGTTATTGGACTACCCCTCGTAGGCCACTGGTCTGAGTACATGGGCCGGAGAGTCGTGCTGGTAGCAAGTTTGTTGATTGCCACGATTGCCGCGACGATCCTGCTCTTCGCTGCCAGCCTTCCCGAGCTGCTTGCCGGCCGTGCTCTTCACGGGTTGGCCGTTGCTTTGTCCTTCGGCGCAGGCGCGGCAGCCCTTAGGGACTTGTTGCCCGGTGAGCCCAGTCTCTGCGCGCGCATCATTTTGCTGGCGTCCGTGGGCGGGGGCGCAGCAGGACCGCTCGTCGGCGGGTGGCTATCCGAATTTGGGGACCCGGTCGGAGCACCGTTCACTGTTTACCTCGCAACCATGATGCTGGTGCTCGTCTTGCTGGTCATCGTGCGAGCGTATCCTCCTATACTGGCTCCCCCACCGCGTGGTTTCATAGGGAGCCTGCGTCCTCCTCGCCCATCCCTGCCCAGATCAACTTTCACAGTTTTCTGTATCGCCTCGGGTGTCGGCTTCTTGTCCTTCGCCGTGTTTGGGTTCTTTCTATCCGTAGCCCCCGCCTTCTATGCCCCGATGCTGGGAGGCTCTCGAGTCATGGGAGGACTCCCAGGAGCACTGATCCTGGGCGGGTCCGCCTGCGCTCAGCTATTGCCGATCCGAGGAAGGCAAAAAGCAGCAATCAGCCTGGCCGTCATGATGATCGGTGTTGTGATGATCGTGATCTCCCAACCTCTGCAACTTGCGTGGCTACTGTTCATTGCGGCTACCCTCACGGGACTAAGCCAGGGAGTGGCTTTTCGGACGCTTTTCGCCGCGCTCAACTCAGAATTACCCAAGCAGACAGCCAGCCAAACTGTCAGCCTCATGTACGTGATAACTTACCTGGGCAGTGCCATCCCAGTGCTCACTCTGGGCTGGGCAATGGACTTCTGGGGTTCGACAGTCGCCGTGACTGTGTTCCTGCTGGTCGTCGCGGCCGCGGCGTTGATCTTCGCTGCGATATGCCTCTCATATAGGTCATCCTCCCCGAGTCCCTGAATGCCACACCCCACTGCGATCAGGGCAGCGGACTGGATCAATCGAGCGGCCGGGGGTTTGCGGGGCCCTTAGAAATCAGTAATCGCCCGAACACGGTCCGCCCATATGCGTTTTGCGAAGGGAAGAGTGACATCCAGCCACTCGTGTCCGTGGGGAGCGCCCGGGTGGACGTGCAACTCGGTGTCGACGCCGGCCTTGAGCAGGTTTTGAGCGTAGGCGATGCTCTCGTCCCGGAAGATGTCGAGCACGCCAACTTCGATGTATGCGGGAGCGAGCCCGCTGAAGTCCTGGAGTCGCGCGGGTGCGGCGATGGACGACGCTTCGTCGGCCCCGAGGGAGTCGCCCATCAGAGCCTTCCAGCCGGTGTAGTTCTGGTCGTAATTCCACGTCGCCGTGGGAGCGAGGAACGGGTCGGGTTCCGTGTTGCGATCATCGAGCATCGGGTAGATGAGGATCTGTTTTGCCGCGGGTAAGCCGGCGTTTCGAGCGAGTATCGCGGCGCCAGCGGCGACCCCACCGCCAGCAGAGTCGCCCATCAGCGCTAGACGGGTGGGGTCGACACCTAGCTGGTCAGCACGCTCGAGCAACCACGTCAGTCCAGCGAACCCGTCGCGAGCCGGGATCTCGCCCGGAAATTCGGGAGCGAGACGGTACTCCACCGACAGGAAAGGGACACCTGTCCACTGCACATATTGGCGTACCACGGGGTCGTAGTACTCGATCGAGCCACAGATCATGCCCCCACCGTGAAGATAGACGACAGCCGGCCCCGGGCGCTCATCGCCTCGGGTGTACCAGCGGAGTTCGATCTCAGCGCCGTCTGCCCCAGCGACGAAATGTGGCGAGTAGCTGACGTCGGGTGCGGGCGCTGCTTGGGCGAAGAAGTCAGGAAACCCTGGGTTGATCAGCTCACGTAGTGCGAGCGCGTCCCCCCGCGCAGGTACGGCGATGATACCGGCGTCGATGGTTGCTTGGGCTTGAGCGGCAAGGATGGCCGCGAATGCTGGGTCAATCGTGAGTGCCATGAGAGCCTCCTACACTTACCGTCGAGCCCCGGTGAGTGTCAGCGGCGCGAATACTCCTGCGCAAAAGGAGAACCGCTATCGCGGCTATGAGTTCGAACCCTCCAACGAGCCACATGGCGGCACGTGAGTCCCCCGTGGCGTCAAGCAGCCACCCTGTCACGTAGGGGGCGACAAGACCGGACGATGCGCCGAGTGTGTTGACAAGAGCAATACCGGCAGCGGCTCCTGCGCCAGCGAGAAAGGTGGAGGGCAGATACCAGAACACGGGCAGCGCGCAAAAGATGCCAATAGCCGTGACGGAGATGACGGCCATGGTGGCGAATGGCGAGTTCGTGTATAGAGCAGCCGGGATGCTTACGGCCGCAAGGAGCGCCGGCAGAGCCACGTGCCAGATTCGTTCCCCTGTCCGGTCCGAGTGACGGCTCCAAAACACCATCGCGACAGCACCGCAGGCGAAAGGAATTGCCACGATCAGGCCGGTCTCGAGAACGGAAAACTTGGTGTTGAATGTCGTCGCGAGTCCGCCCACGATTGTCGGGAGGAAGAAACTCAGAGCGAACAGGCCATAGGCAATACCAAAATAGACCACGCCGAGAGCCCAAACGCGGGGATCGCGAAGAGTGCGGGAGATGGATACGTGCCCAACCTCTGATGAGGCTTGGTGTTCGGAGTCTATCGTTGCGGCGAGCCAAGTCCGTTCGGGGGCCGAGAGCCACTTTGCGTGCTGAGGACGATCTGTTAGGTAGAACCATGCAGCGACACCCAGCAGAACTGTCGGGATGCCTTGCACGAGAAACATTATTTGCCACCCGGCCAACCCAAACACCCCATCCAGATACTGGAGGATGGCCCCGGAAACCGGTGCGCCCAAAGCCGAGGACACTGGCAGGGCGAGCATGAACATCCCGATCAGCCGAACGCGAACGGCACGCGGAAACCAGAACGTCAGATACAGGACTATGCCAGGGAAAAACCCTGCCTCGGCGACACCTAGCAGGATTCGCGCAATGTAAAGCGTGGTAGGCGTGTTCACGAATGCCATCGCAACAGTCACAAGGCCCCAACTGACCATGATTCGAGCGATCCAACGACGGGCACCAAATCGATGTAGTGCCAGGTTGCTGGGAACTTCAAGGAATACGTAGCCGATAAAGAAGAGTCCGCTCGCCAAACCGTACATTGTCTCAGTGAGCCCGAGGTCCTCACTCATTGTGAGCTTAGCGAAGGAGATATTCGTCCGGTCGAGATAGTTGAGGAAGTACGCAAGCGCCAGGAACGGAATGAGGCGCATGGCCACTTTGCGCATCACATGCGTTTGGAAGAGTTGTTGGCCGTTATCTTGGTGTGCTTGATCAGTTCCGAAGCTCATGAAGACAGCCTCCTTGCTGTTTGAGGTGAGGAACCGCAGTGAACGGTGCCCGTGCAGCCTTGGCGTACGGCTGTCACTCAAGCTTGGGAGAAGCCCGACGTGAGCCACTACTACCGAACGATGAAAGCTCGCTAGGATTTTTCCTCTCTCCGTCGAAGGTATTAATCCTCCCTGTCAGCCGGGACGCAATGGCTTTGTGCTGGAAATGTTGCCCTGGACCGAGGTGCCGAGGAGTTCTTCACCGGGCAATGGATTGGCCGAAGTATCAGGGTCCCGGGCGCGTCGCGACAAGGTCAAGCATCGTCAGCCCGAGGTGAAGACTGAGCCTCGTGCGGCCATCAGTCAGGTCCAAACCGGTCAGTTCCGTAATACGTCCAAGACGGTAGTACAGCGTGGTGCGGTGGATGTGTAGCGCTTCGGAGGCCGCCGGTCCGTTGCAGGCATGATCGAGATAGTGCCGCAGAGTTTCCGTTAAGTCGCCACCATGATCAACGGCGAGAAGCCGCCGTACTTCTTCGGGCAATGAATCCTCACTTCGCTCCTCCTTGGGTATGCGCAGCAGCGTGGCGTAGGGCCCGAGCTCCGCCCAGGCCACGACCTGCTTGTTGAGGACCGTCGCCGCCGCCTCCCGGGCCAAGTGAGCCTGGCGGGCCGTCATGTGCGCCAGCTCAAGCCCCGCGATTGAAGGGCCGATCCCGGCTACGCAACGAAACCGCCCGGAGGATAAGTCCGTAAGCTGGTCAAGCATCTTCTTTACATGAAGACGAATGAAGGCATCCCCGTTGGCGTTACCAAGAAGCAGTAGACCGGTTCCCGCATCGACTGCATGGAGCTCCGCAACACGTCCCTGCTGTGAACCGATGGTGAAAACCGTACGTAGCGCCGCGTCGGCGTGCGATTGGATGGCGGTGTCTGAGATTCCCGATACACCGAACTCCACCGCTGCGACAGTCTCGAAACGTCCCGATGCGGCGTGGCTTGCCGCAAGCTCGCTATATGCCCGCCGGCGCAGCGCCTGCTCCGGATGCACCAGATCCCGGACGGCTTGTTCCCGAACGCCGGAGTCAGAGTCTCTTTGCGCCTCAATGGCCATGGCCGCTGCAATGTCTCTGGCCGTCCGATTGATTGTGGACAACTCGGAAGTCGTCAGTGACTCGTCGGCGTCCATCACCATCATCTGGCCCAACAGCTCACCTTGCCACCTGATTGGGACGCATACGCGTGCCTTCATCCCAATTTCATCGTTGGCTGGAATGATGCCAGCCGTAGTCCAAGTCGAAACGCCTTGAGCGAGGACGTGACCTATGGCCTTGGTGCCAGCGTCCCTTTTAAGGATCGCTTGAACGCGAACTTGGTCTTCATCACCGAAATGCACACTCGAATAGAGCATGTGGACACCCGGGTCATTGATCACCACAGATCGTTGCAGCTGCTCCGCCAATTGATCCACAGCATTTTGAATCGCATTGTCCGTCACCGCTCTATTCTACAGATAGAGGAAGAGGTCCAGCATCTTCTCACCGTCAGGCGGTGCCTCGTCCGTCTTATGATTGACATAGTGATGGGAAACACATCGGCCCACGCAAGCGGGCTTCCCTTCAAGGTCTTGTGCCGGTTTTCTCCCATTTGGGCTGGGGGCTTAGGCGCAAGCTAAGAAACGACGAGGTTTCGATGGTCACTTCACCCCACATCATTGGTTGGGCACATACCCCATTCGGTCGTCAACCGCAGGAGGACGTCGAGGCGCTGATCGCCGCTGTCAGCGGCGCCGCCATTGACGACGCAGGCCTTGAGCCCCGGGATATTGACGCAATTTTTGTCGGGGTGTTCAACAACGGTTTTTCCGCACAGGGTTTCGAAGGCGCGCTTGTCGGCGCAGCTCTGCCAACGTTGGCGGAGGTGCCTGCCACCCACGTGGAAAATGCTTGCGCCACCGGTTCCGCCGCGATCTTTGGAGCCCTGGATCGGATCGAGGCCGGCAGGGCGCGTGCGGTACTCGTTGTTGGCGCGGAGAAAATGACCGCGACGGCAAACGCCGAGGTCAACAACATCCTTCTTAGCGGCTCGCATCGACGCACCGAAGGTTCTGCCGGTAGTTTCGCGGAAGTCTTTGCAGGGCTGGCCGACCTGTATGCGGAACGGTACGGAGACCCGCACGATGCCATGGCCATGATCGCTGCGAAGAATCACCGCAATGGCGTCGACAACCCATGGGCTCATCTGCGCAGGGACCTTGGATTTGATTTCTGCGCCACCGAGTCCGAGGCAAACCCCCGCGTGGCCGGGCGGCTTTTGCGGACTGACTGTTCAATGGTTTCCGACGGAGCGGCAGCGATGGTTGTCACCACAGCTGACATCGCCCGGACAGCGCGCCGCTCCGTCGCAGTCCGCGGCAGGGCCCACGTCAACGACCACTTCGCAATCGCTGCCCGTCCCGACCCTCTCGCACTAACCGGTGCGGCACGCGCTTTCCGGGGGGCCCTAGAAGAAGCCTCGGTCACTCTGGAGGACCTGCACCTCCTTGAAACCCACGACTGTTTCACGATTGCCGAACTCTTGCAGTACGAAGCATTCGGGATTGCTGAACCAGGCAAGGCGGCCCAGGTGCTTGCCAGCGGCGCGACGCACCGCGATGGAAGGTTACCGGTAAATGTCTCAGGAGGCCTGAAGTCCAAGGGACACCCATTAGGGGCTACAGGCGTCTCCCAGCACGTGATGGCAGCCATGCAGCTAGTGGGTGAAGCAGGAGCAATGCAGCTGCCAAAAGCGCATCGGGCGGCTGTATTCAATATGGGTGGCACGGCGGTCGCAAACTACGCAACCGTTCTGGAGAGTGCCCGGTGAACGCCGTGAATGTCGAAATGACCAAAGCCGCCGTCGGAAGCCCGGTCAAAGCAGCCGCTCATAGGGCCATGAACCTAGCTCACTCCCTTACCCAGACTTCGACGCGAATCCCGAACGCTGATGCCCTCATTCATGGGCAAACACGCTGGAGTTGGCGCGACCTGAACGACAGAGTGAACGCCCTGGCCGCCCGTATGATCGAATTGGGGGTTAAGCCCGGCCAGTGCGTATTGCTGGATGGAACCAACCGTCCCGAATTCGTGCAGGCTATGTATGCTACCTGGCGCATCGGTGCAGTTTTGGCCCCGGTCAATACTCGTCTGCATGACAGCGACATCGCATCAATCGCCCGAGTTTGCGAACCCGCACTTATGATCGCCAACTCCTCCGCTGCTTCCCACGTCAACGCCGTCAAGACGACTGTGGGACCGGAACTCAAGACCCTTTGGCTGGATGATTCCCCTGGTCTTGACTCGGTCAGCGCCTACGCCCACACATCCGCGCCCATCCAGGACCGAAGCGTATGGACAGGCGACGCCGCTTGGTACTTTTTCACGTCCGGGACAAGCGGCCCACCAAAAGCAGCAGTGCTAACCCACGACCAGCTCGGCTACGTGATAACGAATCACCTTGCGGATCTCATGCCCACAACAAGCGAGACGGATCGTTCGCTTGTTGTGGCCCCACTTTCGCACGGCGCGGGCATCCACCTCCTCCCGCAGGTGGCACGTGGAGCAGCAACGGTCATCCCGGTCTCACCCAGCCTGAAACCTGCTGAGGTGTGGAAACTGGTTGAGGCTGAGCGTGTCGTCAATATGTTCACGGTGCCCACGATTCTCAAGAGACTTGTCGACGACGAATCGCTCGGGCTCCATGACCACTCGTCCCTGCGATACGTCATTTATGCCGGTGCGCCCATGCCTAGTCGGGACCAACAGTGGGCCCGCACCGCCCTCGGCGAAGTACTCGTACAGTACTATGGCTTGGCCGAGGCCACAGGAAACATCACAGTTCTTCCTCCCCAACACCACGGTCATCAATCACCTCCGAACATAGAATTCAGCACGTGTGGCTTCCCGCGGACCGGCATGCAGGTGAGCATACAGGACGAGCATGGAAACGAATTGGCACCCCTTGAACACGGAGAGATCTGCGTCGCCGGGCCGGCTGTTTTCCCGGGATACCTGAACAACCCGGAGGCTAATGCAGCCGCCTTTCGCGACGGCTGGCTCCGCACCGGCGATATAGGAACCTTCGACGACGAGGGCTTCCTTTATATAACTGGCCGGTCCTCCGACATGTTCATTTCGGGCGGTTCCAATATCCACCCACGCGACATCGAAGAGAAAATCCTCACCCATCCGGACGTCGAGGAGACGCTGGTCCTCGGGATGCCTGATCCCACATGGGGTGAGGTCGGCGTGGCCGTGTGTGTGCTGCGCCCAGGCAGTTCCTTAACCGAAGAAGAGTTGCGCCTGTACCTCTCCGAACGAGTGGCCAGATACAAAATCCCCCGCCACATCGCGTTCTGGGATGAGTTGCCGCGCTCCGGAAACGGCAAAATCGTTCGACGTACTGTAAGACAGCTCTTCCTCGAACTCGGTTGGGACCCCCAGCTCGGAGTCATCGCTGGTCGGGACAAGGGAGACACGCCTTGACGCTCACACGTCGAATTCACCCTCTCAAGCACCCCGGGACCGCCGCTGCAGAACGCCGGACCTCCGTAGTTACGCGCAGCATCCCGAGTAACGTGACCCTGCCTCCCGGGGCAAAGCTATTGGATGCCATGGCGAATGCACTTGAGGCCCTGGGAGCCACGTCTGGACAAGTGGAACTCCTCGACGGTTCCCTGTCCAGGGTCAGCTACTGCTTCCCCGCCCTGTGTGAGGACGGATCAACCGCAGTCACCTACAGCTCGACGCACGAGGCTTTGGTCCCAGCCAGGCTAATTGCAGGGTCTGCAACTGTTGGATACCGGGACGGGGAGCGTCTTGCCCACTGTCATGCCTCCTGGTTCGATGCCAACGGCGACGTCCGTGGTGGCCACCTCTGGTGGGATACCGTCATTGGACCTGGCCCCGTTCACGCCATTGTGCACGCCCTTGATCAAGCGGAGCTGATCTGTGACACCGATTCAGAGATCAGGCTACCGGTCTTCACTCCCCATCCGCGCCCGTCACACAACCTCGAACAGGCGAACTCCGTTCGTGCAGTGATATCCCGCCTGGCTCCTGGCGTCGACATAGCGGCAGCCGTCCGGGAAATAATGCGGGAGCAGGGTTTCCTACAGGCTTCAATAGCCGGAAGCGTCGGTAGTTTGGTCGGTGCAGCTTTCCATCGCCAGGACAACACCGTAGCCGTGATCGATGGTCCCGCCACAGAAGTCACCTTCAGCGGTGAATTCGACCTGCGGGATCCCAATGCTCCCGCCTCGTGGTTCAGCGGCATGGCCATCGACCGCTTTGGCACCGTCCATGCCGGCGAGTTCGTAGAGGAAGAAACCATCGTGGCCTGTGCCATGGAACTGCTCGTGGAAGAAGTTTTCAATGAACGTACGTGAACTCGAAGGCAAAGTCGTCCTCGTTTTCGGCGCAGGCTCCAGTGGCGCCGGAATGAGCAACGGCGAAGCAGCCGCCATGGCCTACGCTGCGGCCGGCGCGTCGGTAGCCACCATAGACCTCAATGCAGCAGAGGCCGACCGTGTCGCCAAGGAAATCGTGGCGGCCGGCGGAACCAGCATCAGCATCACAGCTGACGTAACCAAAGAGGCCGAGGTTGCCCAGGCAGTCGCCACTGTCGTACAAGAGCTTGGGATCCCCGAAGTTCTCCACAACAACGTCGGTGTTCCAAGAATGGGATCGGTTCTCGAGGTCGACCTGGCAGCCTGGAACGCTTCCATCAGCCTCAACCTGACCAGCGCCTACTTGTCGTGCCGACACACGATCCCGCATATGCTAAAAGCCGGTCGAGGTGTCATAACCAACATTTCATCAGTCGCCAGTATCCGCGACACTGGCTATGTCTACCCGGCATACAGCGCTACCAAGGCCGCCGTAAATCAACTGACTACCTCTCTGGCCCTGACATACGCCAGGCAGGGCATCAGGGCAAACGCAATCCTGCCCGGACTGATCGACACGCCACTCGTCAGCAGCCGGATCACGGATGACCCCGAAGCCTTGGCGGCCCGTCATGAAATGAGTCCCACCGGTCGGATGGGCACGCCTCAAGACATCGCAAATGCAGCCGTTTTCTTGGCATCTGACAAGGCGTCCTATATCAACGGCGTCGTACTTCCCGTAGACGGCGGCTTGGCGGCGCGTTGTGTCTAATCACTCTGCAACTACATGGATAGCCCCTAACGCTACGGTCGTAGGTCAAGTCACGATAGGCGCCGCTTCCAGCATCTGGTATGGCGCAGTTGTCCGGGCAGATTCGGCCCCAATCGACATCGGTAGCGGAACTAATGTCCAAGACAACTCTGTCTTGCACGCCGACCCCGGGTTCCCGCTAACCATCGGCCACAACACCTCCATAGGCCACGGCGCCATATGTCACGGTGCCACGATAGGCGACGGTGTGCTCGTAGGTATGGGGGCCGTCGTCATGAACGGCGCAAAAATCGGCAGCGGTTCACTCGTCGCAGCAGGCGCTGTGATTCTCGAAGGCTCCGACATCCCACCGGGTTCGCTTGTCGCCGGAGTCCCGGCCAAAGTGATCAGGCCCCTCTCCGACGTGGAGGCCGCAGGGCTACTCGACAACGGACGAACGTACACCGCTCTTGCACAGCAGCACCAGATGGGAAGAATCGCAATTCTTGAAAGCTCCACTCCCAGCCAATAGGAACGCGGTCCCGGTCGTCCAGCTCTTCCATGTGAACAAAGTAAAGGCATTTCTGTATGAGCCCGACTTCCGATCCCAGCACAAATATCTCTACAACACCACGTGTCGCCGTAATAACGGGTGGCGCCAGCGGCATCGGAGAGAGTGTGACCCGACGCATGGCGAAGGGGCAACATTTCACGGTCGTCATTGCGGACCTGGATGAGGTCGGCGCAGACCGACTTGCCACGGAGCTGCAGTCGTCCGGTTATTCTGCCCACGGCATGTCTCTAGACATATCCTCCAAGGACTCCATAGATGAGTTCTACCAGGAACTGAGAGCAAAATACGGGCGTTGTGACGTCTTGGTCAACAACGCAGGCATCGCCAAGCTCACCCCTTTTTCCGAAATGTCGCTTGACATTTGGAACCGTACCTTGGCTGTGAACGTGACGGGGGCGATGCTCATGACTCAGGGGGCCCTTCAGCTGATGCGACAAAACGGTTGGGGTCGTGTTGTAAATCTCAGTTCCGTCAGCGGGCTAAGGGCGAGCGCCGGGCGGATGGCTTATGGAACATCGAAGGCAGCCATTACAGGGCTAACGCGACAAATGGCTGTCGAACTAGCACCGCTGGGAATAACCGTGAACGCAGTGGCGCCGGGTCCTGTAGAAACACTACTGGCCCAGGCAACTCACTCATCCGATACACGCGCAGCGTATAACCGGCTGGTGCCCTTGGGCCGATACGCGAGGCCGGACGAAGTGGCTGCCGCCGTCGAATTCCTGTGCTCGGATGATGCTTCGTTCATCACTGGCCACACCCTCCCGGTCGATGGCGGGTACATGGCAGCGGGAATTCTGGAAATTTAGGTCAAGCAATAATCGCGTTAGACGATTAGTCAGACTGCCCCAAAAATGCGGCAGGAACGGTGAGACGTTCGATGGGCACGCAGATCATCAAGAAGCACAGCGCTCAAGGCGTCTCATTGCTTCCGGCCTGAGCCACTCTCATCTCACGTCCCTGGTCCTTGCGGGTGGGGGTCTCTTACCTCAATAGGATCAACGCGCACTCACGGCAGCGTCACTATGAAGGGAAATCGAAATGACCAGAATATTGATTGTCGGACCTCCGGGTTTTGGCAAGGGTACTCAGGCGGAACTCATATCTGAACGCCTCGGCGCCCCTGCCATATCTACGGGCGATATTTTCCGTCGCAAGCTTTGACCGGCGCGACGCCGGCGCCCGGGCCAACGCCATAAAAGCACTTTCAAGAGCTCGAACCAAGCTGCTGAGCCCCATTTGCATCGCGGGAACACCCTGCCCAATGAGCGTCTGCCAGCCGGTGAGTCCGAACATGCAATCCAGATATTTCAGCACGGTGGCAGAGCACGGGCTACCGACCGCCTGCGAAAACGGCAGGGTGAGTACGAACGGTGCCCCGAGTCGGACGCGCATGGCACGGGGAAAGACCACATGAACAACAGGATCACACCCCGAAAGGCCTACCTGCGCGATGTCGAGCAAAAGCGAGCAATGTAGGAGATGGTGGCGTCTTGGATGAGAAAGCTCCGACTATTTATGGCGCAGGGATGATCGGAAGAGTTACGAATGACTGGTCACCGCCCACGCGGACGACCTGGCTGGCGACTCTCATGTCCCCTGTTGCGAGGCCGTCTTCCGTGTTCAGGTTCCGGTCCCATCGAGGGAAGCAGCTGGACGTCACCTGCACTCGGATGCGGTGCCCCACTTGGAAAAGCATGCTGGTTGACCAAAGGTCCACTTCCACTGTCATTGTTTCCCCGGGCTTGCCCTTGATCCTCGTGATTCCATCAGTCACCACATACGAGTCCCCATTGGGATGTACATCGCACAAGCGCACCACCCAGTCAGTCGTTGGCCCGTCTGTTTGAGCAACCAAAGTCGCGCTCACGCGGCCGGTAACTTCAACTTCCTCGGTCAAAACGTCACTGGTGAAGACAAGCACATCGTGTCGACGTTCGACCTCTCGCTGGTTGATGGCGCCTGCGGAAGGGCTTGGAACGACGAGACTTGCACCACCTACCGAGGGGACAGGATTCTGAGGGTCGTAGATGAAAGAAACTGATGAATCCATGCCGTCAGGTTCAGTATTGAGTGCTTCTCCGGCGCCCATAAACAGCTGGGTCAGGATCGCTCGCCGAAGCGGCCATTCGTGTTCGGAACGCCACACGTTGGCACCCATCACGAAAATCTTGACCGGCTGCTCATCGTCAGGATCCTTCCCTGCAGTCAGCCAAGAGTGCAGCCAATCAAAGGTAAGCCCCGAGATAGATTGTTCGAATTCGATTGCAGTCCCGTTGCCCGCAAAGCCAAAGTTGATCTCGCCCTGTTGAGCAGTCATCTGAGTGTGGCTCCAGGGGCCGATGATAAGCCTCGCAGGAGTATTTGCGGCTGCGGCGTGATAGTTGTCAATGGTTCCCTGAATGAAGACGTCGTACCAGCCGCCTATATGCAAGCTTGGGACGGTCACCTTTGCCTGGTGAGGAGGAACGTTGGCAGCGGCTTTGGAGTTGGGGTTCGCGAGGCTCGGAAGATCGAACCGACTGATCACCGCGTCGGGCGCTGTGGGTAGTTCCAGATAAACCGGTCCAGGCATCCCGTCCGACGCTTCCGCGAGCATCCTAAGATGCTTGTCCAATTCGTTGCTGTCGTGACCGTGGCGTCGAACAGCCTGATCAAATCCCATGAAGACGCCCCAACTGCGAACCAGGCCAACTTCATTGGCGCCGCCGCGGGCGGCCAGACCGTCCGCCGGATCCCGAAAAGTGAACGAAGGGACGATTGCCTTAAGGGCATCAGGTTGTCTGCCGGCTGCCTGCCACTGTACGTTTCCTAAGTAGCTGAGACCCCACATTCCGACAGCACCACTTGCACCCGGGAGCGATGCCGCCCAGGAAATGGTGTCCTCACCATCGAGTCCTTCCGCCACAAACGGCTGGAACTCGCCCTCTGAGTTATAGCGACCTCGCACATCTTGGACAATGGCAATGAAGCCGCGACGTGCGGCAAGCCAAGGGTCAAGGAACAACAGTTCGGGGACATCCCCTTTGTCGTATGGCGTCCTTGCAACGATTACAGGCCATGGACCATGACCCTCTGGACGGTAAATGTCTGCTCGTAGAACGACTCCGTCTCGCATAGGAACCGGCACGTCGTATTCAATTGTCACGCTAACCATCTGTTTCTCCGCTTCAACTTCTTCACATCGATCGAGAATGACTTAGTAGCCTTCGCTCACTCCCCAGTCCCCGATCAGGACAGGCCGAACGTCACTCACGACTGGGATTAGAACAGCATTAGGCCGCCGTTGCTATTGGAGGGTAATAGGAGTGGTTCGGTGGGGCTGTGGGCTGTACATCGGAATGGCGTCAACCAATTCGCGCGTGTAATCGTCGATGGGCGACTCGAACAGCTGGGCGACTGGACCGATCTCCCTGACAATGCCCTTCTGCAAAACGAGAGCACGATGGGCGATTGCGCGGACCACCGCAAGGTCATGGGTGACGAAAACCACAGAAGTTCCTTGTTCCGCAGACAATTTGGCCAAAAGGTCAAGAATCGCGGCCTGCACTGACACGTCGAGCGCAGAAGTGATCTCGTCGGCAAGGATCAATCGCGGCTTAGATACGAATGCCCGCGCGATCGCGATACGTTGCTTCTGTCCGCCAGACAGCTCGCTGGGGTACCGGTGAACCATTGACTCCGGAAGGTTGACGTCGGCCAGAATGCTAAGTACCCGTTCTTCACGATCGGCCTTGGAGAGCTCGGGCTGGAAAAGCTGCAATGGCCTCGAAATGAGCCCCATCACGTCGTGACGAGGGTTCAGAGACATATCGGGGTTCTGGAAGACTATTTGCACATCACGCCGCACCGAGCGTGACCTCTTTCCCACGTCCGGGGCTAACAGGGCGCCACCGAACTGGATTTCTCCGCCGCTGCGAGGGTGCAATCCTGCAATGGCTCGCAGCAGAGTTGACTTTCCGCTACCCGACTCCCCGACCACTGCAAGCGTCTCGCCTGGAGCGACGTCGAAAGTTACCCCTTTGACAACCGGCGTCGATTGACCACGAGCGCCGTACTCACACCACACGTCGTCTACTGACAGGAGCGACGGAGAATCCTCGATGGCTCCGAGAACGGGGGGCCGGTCACTGACCGAATGAATTTCGTAATTGCCGGCACGTAGGCACCGGACGCTATGCGAAGGTCTCAATGGCAACAGGTCCGGGTTGGATTCCGAGCAGCTCTTTATGCTGAATGGGCATCGCGGTACGAAGGGACAGGCTCCTTCAACAACCCCCGGGGGCGGCGCGCCAGGGATTCCTGACAAGGCACGAGTGCCTGTTGGATCCGGAACGGCCGCCAAGAGAGCCCTCGTGTATGGGTGCTCCGGGCTTGACATCACTTCTTTTGCAGGGCCTGACTCGACCACTTGCCCTGCATACATGATCGCGATCTGGTCGGCAACCTCTGCGAGGAGAGGTAGGTCATGGCTCACAAACAGGGCAGCTGTCTGGTGCTCCTCGATCACGCGCTTGAGAAGTTTCACTATCCTTGCTTGTGTCGTCACGTCCAATCCGGTCGTCGGCTCGTCGAGGATCAGCACCTCGGGGTTACATGACAGAGCGATCGCTAGGTTTATTCGCTGCTGCTGGCCCCCGCTGAACTGATGGGGATAGCGCCGAAGGGCGGCCTCCGGATTAGGGACGCCGACCTCCTTTAAGAGTTCGATTTGCCTTTCGTGATTGGCTCGACCTTTCAGACCAAGGTGAATTTCAAGGGGTTCGGACATCTGACGCCCGATTGTCAAAGCCGGCGTCAATCCATTCGATGATGCTTGGGGCATATAGACGATCCTGCTGCCCCATACGCGTCGAAGCTGGGGAAGTGGGATGTTCAATAGATCAGCGTCCCCGAGCATTGATTCGCCAGCGGGCACCTGCATGGCACCAGGCCGGTATCCGATCGCCGCCAGTGCCGTTGTGCTCTTGCCACAGCCGGATTCGCCCGCCATGCCGAGAATCTTTCCTCGCTCCAGCACGAAATCAACACCGCTTACGACGGCCTTGATATCGCTTTGCTGGCCATACCCTACAGAGAGTCCGCGCACTTCGAGTGCGACCGAGGCGGTAGTCATAGCATGGAGTCCTTTGCAGTGTCTTTGTTGACATTGGAGATGATCGAATCCGCGATCAGGTTTAGACCGACCGACAGGGCGGCGATACCCACCACCGGCGCGAGAGCCGCCCAGGGCTGAACCTGCACATAACCCAGACTGCTCGCGATAGAAAGTGCCCAGTCCGGCGACGGCGGCTTAGCTCCAAGACCAAGGAAGTTAAGGGCTGCTACAAAGAGCACTCCATAAGTAACCCGGAGGGCGAGATCGGAAACAAGCGGTCCAACTATGTTTGGAGCGATCTCGCGCACGACGATGGAAATAGGACGCTCACCCCGTGCTCGAGCGGCTTCTACATAGTCGGCTGTTACGACCGCGAGTGTTGCTCCACGGGCAACTCTTCCGATTTGGGGCATGAAAATCACTGCCACCGTTGTCAAGAGAACCGTCGCTGACGAGCCAAAACCAGCGATGACTGAGAGAGCTATGAGAAGAGGCGGAAGTGTCAGCAGAATGTCGAAGACCCGGCCGACTACCTTGTCCAGCACTCCGCCTGCGTATGCAGCAACCATGCCCAGCAAGCCTCCGGTGATAGTCGCCAATGCAACAGCGGCAAGCGGAATCAGCAGTACCATCTGTCCGCCCAACAGGAAGCGGCTAAAGACGTCCCGACCCAAATTGTCCGTCCCGAAGGGCAGACCATCGCTCGGTGGTGATAGCGGCCGTCCCACAGCAAGCTCATCGTAAGCGTGAGGAGCAATTGCCGGACCGAGAATAAGGATCAGCAGGACCGCGCTGACAATCACGAGCCCACAACGCCCTGACCACGTGTGCGTGATCGGCCGGAGGGGGCGCTTTATTTTTCGTGCTTGTTGAGGACGGAAACTCTTCGTCTGAGATACGGGATCCGCGCTCATCAGGCTGCCTTCAATCGTGGGTTGAGGTACGTAACAACGATGTCTGCGACGAAGCTAAGGGCAATGAAAACCGCGCCTAACAGCACCGTGATCGAGAGCGCGGAGTTCGTGTCGCCCTGCGTGATGGCTTGTACCAAGAGCCGTCCTAAACCTGGGAAGGCGAACACGTTTTCAACGATGATGGCACCTCCCAGCAGGTAGATCATGACGAGTGCGATTGCGTGCACAAGCGGGACGGCCGCAGAACGAGTGGCGTGGCGCCATACGACCAGGCGTCGGGGCAGCCCTCTAAGCACGGCGTTCCTTGTAAAGGGAGCGTTCAGAGCTTCCGAGACGGACGCACGTGCGATGCGGGAGACGTACGGCACCACGATGAGTCCGAGAGTCAAAGCTGGGAGCACAAACGCCTGGAACCAAGCAATGCTAATGTCCCCCGAAACGGCTGTTGATGCGACTGGAAGCCAGCGAAACTGAACTGCCAGTAGGATCATTAGGCCCAATCCGATGACGAATTCCGGAAGCGCAGCCAGCACTGTCATCACTACGAACGCGGCTCGATCAAAGACTCCCCCTTTCCGAGCCATGAAAACGCCAAGGGCAATGGCCACCGGAAGCGACCAGATAAGGGATGCCAAAGCTAGCTCAGCTGTGTGAGCGAATGCAGGAAGCACGAGGGGCTGGATCGGTAGTTTTGAGGTCAGCGTCGTACCCCAATCACCCTGAATGTAATTGACAAGCCAGTCGAAGTAGCGAACAAGCAACGGACGGTCCAGTCCCTGCTCCGCAATGAAGGACTGCAACTGTTCGTCGGTCACACCGATTCCAAGAGCGTTACGCGCTACCTGCTCACCTGAACGGTTCATTGCTATGAAGGCTATGAACGATATCAGCAACAGTGTCAGGACCGACGTCAAGAGCTGACGAGCCAACGCCCACACGCGGGTTTTCCTCTTGCCGCGATTGACTATCGGCTCCGCGACCAAATCCGGTGCCACCACACTCATCTCATGCCCTTTCTCGGTTGCAATGGTCGGCCCTCTGCACCCACCTTTACTGTCAGGCCAGCCACGTCTTCCGGAAATCTACTGTGTCCAAGTTCATGAAGACGCCGTTTACCTTGGACGACCGCGCATAAGCAGCATCGGAGAAAACAGGAAGTACTAGCCCGAAAGACTTGCGGGCCAATAGGTAGGCCTGCTGGGTCAGCTCGACCTGCCGGTGTGCGTCGGTTGTGGCGTAGAGTTCGTCGACCAATTTGTCTACGGCTGGATCCGCGAAGTGCGTGTAGGGCCAGGCCGCGGTCTTTCGGTAGAAGGCGTCGAACCCGACCGGTGGGAAGAACTGAGTAAAGAAGCTCATAAACGCAGGCGTTGCCATGTAGCCCTTGGACCAGTATGTGTCCGGCGAGAATTGGTCCAACGTCACATTGATCCCGGCATCTTTGACAACCTGCTGCCATGCTTGAGCAGCATCCAACATCCCGGGCACCGAATCGGTCACACTGAGCTTGATCTCCAGTCCATCCGGGAAACCTGCTTCAGCCAGCAGGGCTTTGGCCTTGGCCGGATCATGCTCCGGTTTGAGGTCGGATGGATACCATGAAGAACCAGGATCAATAGGCACATCGGCAGTGGCTGTCCCGTGGCCGAGCAGAGCGGTTTCAACCATCTTGTCGCGGTCGGTTGCAAGTTTGATGGCCTCGAGCACCCGCTGGTCGTTGAAGGGCGCCACACTCTGATCGAACGCAAAGACCCAACTATTCCTGTTCTTGATGGTGTCGAGGACAATATCGCTTCGACCCTGGAAACCCGCCCACAACGACACTGGAATCAAGTCGGTGAGGTCAGCCGCTCCCGACAGAGCGGCCTGCAGCTTCGCGCCCTGGTCCGGCGTAACTGTCGCCTCGATTCCGTCCAGGTAAACGGTCTCGCCCCAGTACATTTCGTTCCTGATAGCCTTCCAACTCGTGCCTGGGTTCCAGACGTCCAGCTTGAAGGGCCCAGTTCCCACAATGCTCTTGCCGCTGAAATCTGTCGCCCCATCCTTAACGATCTGGCTTGCAGGATTAGCTCCGAGGGTCTGAATCAAAACGCTATTGGGCTTCTTCAGTTTGAGTACAACCGTTGAGGCGTCCGGCGCCGAAACCCCTGCGAAGTCTAGATAAGGCGACAGGAATCCGTTGATGGCACTTCCCGTTTTCGGATCAAGCCAACGGCTGATGGTGTAAACGACGTCCTTAGACGTGAAGTCACTTCCGTCATGCCACTTGACACCCTCACGGAGCCGAATCGTCCATTGCGTGGCGTCGGAATTGACTTCCCACGCAGTGGCAAGGGCGGGTTGCGCCTGAAAGTTCGCGTCGGTGACAGCAAGCGGGTCATACACAGATTTCAAGACGATCGATGCATTGGCCGTGAGGGCGGTCCCAGGATCCAAAGTGTCCGAGCTGCTGCCGTCGCTGATCGAGATCCGGAGTGTACCGCCCTTCTTGGGCGTTCCTCCAGACGCCTCGGAACCCGTAGTGCCGCTCGGCGAATTGGTGCAAGCGGCAAGCAGCAAAACTCCAAGGCTGATGCCACCCGTAGCCAGCACCTGTCGCCGGGAAGCCTCGAACTGGACGTGATTGACAAGCCCTGATGCTGACGCCTTTTGCGAGTTGCGGTCCATGCGATACGCCTCCATGATCAATGCATCGGACAGACGGGCCGACGACGATTGGGATGAACATATCTGTGAAGTGGCTCACGTGCGGATTGGTGGAATTCATAAGTTCGCGACTAAAATTGGTCTTTTAACAATTCCAGTGCGCCGCTCGCCCCCCGGGCGTTCGGACTAAAGAACTTCATTCGCGTCCTGCAACCAGTCGATCACTTCTGCGGGACGTTGCCCGGTTCTGGTGACATCATCGGCACTTTCATCGGGCGGAGTTACCGAGACAGCCTGACAGCGCAAGCTCCCCCGCTTTTAGCGCCTTTTCGCGACGGGTGAGGTATCGAGTCTGGCCGAGAATTAGTCGCACAAAGAACAGCGTTATGGGGCTGACCCAGAAGGGATGAAGGATTCGAGCGTGTCGGAGCACGCCCATCAGCATGAGCAGCAGCCAAAGGGGACTCCTCATCGTCAGTCCGACAGAACCTTCCACCGGAGGGGCGTTAATCGCCGTCAGGAGACCGGGGGCCAGCAGCACGAGTTGGTACCAACCAGACAGGTCCACGATCTTACTGCGGCTCAAGGACAGAATCAATGACCTAGTAGACCTGATCGATGCTAAGCGTCAGCGCGACTGAAGTCGTGATCGCGGCAGACAGAAGGCTGTGATCGCGCTGTCTCCCAATTCCGGGCAGCAAGCATTCAGCGCTCTCGCAGCCTCGATCGCTATCGGCCGACGCCTGACGCCCTCAACCACTTTGACGAGTCGTTCCAGGTTCAAGTGAGTCGGAAGTTCCAAGGAATCGAAGGTATTCGCGCCGCGCTCCGCCGGAGACTGTCTCGAAGGATACGAATAATTGTGCACGAGCTACCTCTGAGATGCGCTAAATCCTGGTTTTTAGTGACTCAACTCAAGTTGCAAACCATCGTCTCGTCTGTCTTGCTTGTCCTGGCCGCGGCCACGACGTCATCCGGGTCCGGAACCGAACCGCCACTCTAGAGGACACGTTGAATTGGTGGTGGGTGCCACCTGATGCGTAGGACGACTTGCTAAACCAAAATTTCAAACCGAGAAGCGTCCGGCACTGAGCGATCATGGGCCCCAAGGCGACCTGCGGCTACGTATTTGGGATATGACCAAGGTCACCCTCAAGGCCCTGTCGTTCTTCTAGTTCCAGAGAGCTTCCTTCAGAGGGACGATCGTTCGTGTCGTTGCAAGAAGCTATGGACCAGTCAACTTGGCGGCGACGCTAGCTTTACAAGGCTCCAGGGCTCCGACATCAGGAAGAAATTCTTTGTCGTGAGGCAGGATGCCTTTTCTTTCCTTAGGCTTCTCCGTTGAAGCCGGCGTCAGACGCCCGCAAAGGGCCGATAAGCATGTACTTGATAGGACTGACTAATGGACACAACTATTCCGGCTGCGACTGAAGTAGGGCAGCCATCGAATCCACACCTCAAAGGCAACATGGGCTTCATGTCGCTCATGTTCAGTGTGCTGGCCTACAACGCCCCTCTGGTAGTTGTAATTGGCATCATCCCGATCATGGTTGTGGAAGGAGCCGGGCTAGGGACACCGATCTCATTCGTCGCGGCCGGAATTCTCTTGGCCATTTTTTCGGTGGGCTTCACACGAATGGCAAGGCTTCTTCCCAATCCAGGCGGTTTCTACGCCATGATTACAGCCGGTCTAGGGCGGAACGTGGGCCTCGGCTCCGGCTACTTGGCTCTGGTTTCGTACTTCTGCGTGGGTGCTGGCACCTTTTCCTTCGGCGGAGTCATGCTGGGGGAACTCGTGACAAATACTTTCCATGGCCCTGACTTGCCCTGGTACGTCTGGGGATCTGTTTTCTGGCTTGGAGCCGGCGTCCTCGGCTACTTGAAGGTTGAGCTGTCGGCCAAATTCCTGGCGTTCTTTTTGATTGCCGAACTCTTGATCATCGTTGGCTACGATCTTTCTGTTCTCGTTCAGGGCGGTGCACATGGCGCAGGCGTCTCGTTGGAGCCTCTGAGCCCCGCTCACTGGTTCGATGGCAATTTCAGCCTTGGTATCTTGTTAGCGGTCGGGATGTACGGTGGTTTCGAAGTCACCGTTCTGTTCCGGGAGGAAGTTCGCAACCCCAACAAAATCATTCCTCGGGCAACAGCAGCCGTCATCGCAATAGCAATGGTCATTTACGCCCTCTCATCCCTCTTTTTCATGGACTCGATCGGCATCGATCAGGCTGTCACGGTGACATCTGCGGATCCGACTGCTGCAATGACTGCAAGTTTGGAGGCGTTCGGGGGTAAGGTGATCGCTGACCTCGCGACAGCCATGGTTATCACGAGTACCTTCGCCGTGATCTTGGCAGCGCACAACATCACAGCACGCTATGTGTTCAACCTTGGAGCCGACGGGATTCTGCCCAAGCGAATGGCTTCCGTACACAAACGTCACGGCTCCCCGCACGTGGCCTCGATCGTAACAAGCCTAGCGGCAGTGGTCCTGAACGGAATTGTCATTGCCTTTGGGATCGAACCTTTGGTTTTCTATACAGCCATACTAGGAATGACCAGCCTGATGGGAATGTCGGTCTTCTTCCTCTGCAACGTCTCTGTCGGGGTCTACCTTCGTCGTTCTGGGAGTCCCGATGCGTCTGTCTGGGCCTCTATCGTTTGCCCAATCGTTGCAGGTTTAGGCCTTGGAACGGTGCTTATTCTGGCTGTGATCAACTTCCCGATGCTAGTTGGTGGTTCTGATCTGCTGGCCACCATCTTGATGCTCTTGGTGGCTGCCTTCTTCGTCGTGGGGTTCGTAACGGCCTCGGTTTACAAGCGGACCAAGCCGGAATGTTACAGCCGCATTGGACGCCAGTAACCGTTGGCGGAGGCGTGTGTCCTCGCTGGTGCACGGCAACAGACAGTCTCAGGTTATCTCGGGGCCACGACACGTACGTTTCCGGGCTGACTCCCCCAACACCGGCGCCGGCAAAGTAAACCCCTAACCAAGATCGGGGCATGTTGTTATCATGCTCCGAGCTCACGGATCTCCTTGGCAAAGCCTTGGGGGACGTGGGGGCATCATAAATGCAATAGCGGATGGGGTCAGCCGTTCGCCCCCTATATCGATCCGGGGCAAGATTCTGGTTGCCGCTGGCGGTCACCGTCACGTTGCACCATGGCCTGTTCTGCATGTTGGGACAGACCATGGTGCAACCCCATGTCAGCCACCCTCATCGCCGCGACGGGGGCGGTCCGGCTATGAAGGGCCTTAGCCGGGTCCGCTGCCCCCCTTGGCCCTTATAGATTCCCTCGCACGCGGCCACTTCAAGTTCGCGCATCTGCAAATCGGTGTTTGGGTCCGCTTGGCTGACGCGGGCCCATCCAGCCGTGCCATCGCTTCTCCGTCCTATTAGAGGACAAATTCCAGTGATGTTGAGAATATCTTTGCGAGACAGCCCAGTGTTAAGCCATTCCGGCCCGCGAATCTTGGGGTCAATTACGGGCAGCAACAGGTTGACGGAAGTGCGCTTATCGGCGTTATCAGCCGCGAACCTTTGTTCCGCCGGACCGCTGCCGGCTACTGATGTATGTGAGCAAGACGCTCCCGGCTGAGGTGAGACCGCCTCCCCTTCTCGATACCAAGCATCCTCTCCTTCTGGGCATAGAGAACTAACGTCGGTGTATCTTCCATCCAGGAACCGCAGCGGCAGGCCCTCTTCTCGCGCGTCGGGCCGTCAGCAACCACCGCTTCACACCTCTGGCATCCAAGGCCAACGCACCGTGAAATCATGCGGAGTATCCCTTCCCCGCACATGAAGTGGTGTGAACAGTCAGAGCACCGGACATCAACCACATAGCGAGCCGAAAGACGGCGATCAACGGAAAGACCGGCTCCTGACTGAGCTGCGATCGCTGTCATCCGAACTCGAACGTCTTCACGCAATCTATGAGGAACTGGAGACCAAAAACGGTCTCCTCCACAACGAAGTTCTGCGGCTTAAACGCGCCCAGCGAACGAACGTCCAAGACCTCGCCCGTGTGGCAGCCGTTTTGCTTCAAATTTCGCGCGCGAAAGGCGTCGCCCTCGACCCAGTGACCCTCGACATTCTCCGTCGGCGAGGCTGGCTGCCCACCAGGAACCGAACGGGAGCAGCACGGCCATGACTATGTCCATCGCCAGGCTCTCCGTACGCTCAGGCCTCAAGTATCTTTTCAAGTCAACGATGCTGGACGATGTCTCCCCCGCTCCCCCAGACACCATCAGCTACTACGTCACGACGGGAACACCTCAGGGTCGTTGGCTGGGCAGCGGACTCCCAGGAATTGCCCGCATATCAGGGGACAAAGTCACTGAATCCGATGCTCGTGCCATCTTCCAAGACGCGACCCACCCCGACAGCAACGAGCCGCTAGGAAGGCCCCACGGGCAGCCGCCGATCAGCCAAGAGAACAGCAATCACAACGCGGCGAAGCACGCCGTAGCCGGCTTCGACCTCACGTTTAGCGTGCCGAAGTCCGTCTCCACGCTGTGGGCACTCAGCCCGCGTCACCTCCAGGAGCAGATCCTGCAGACCCACCACCAAGCCGTCGAAGCAACGCTGGCATGGATGGAAGATCATGTCATCAATACCAGAGCTGGCCGAAACGGAGTGGCACACGTCGGCTCTAGAGGAGTCATCGCAGCAGCATTCGACCATTGGGAATCCCGCGCCGGCGACCCGCAGCTCCACACCCACCTCGTCATCGCGAATCGAGTCCAGCGTGTCACGGACGGTGCCTGGGCCACCTTGGACTCCCGATCCCTATACAAAGCAGTTGTCGCCGCCAGCGAACATTACAACGGGCTGCTCTTCGATGCGCTGCACACGAGCTTGGGGACGGACACTGACATCCGAGGACCGGCGCAGAATTCTCATAACCCTAGCCACCAACTCACTGGCATCGCCGAAGCCCTTGTCCGCGAGTTCTCCAACCGTTCACGGCTCATCGATATCGAGACTGATCGCTTGGTCGAACAGTGGACCACGGATCACGGAGCTCGGCCGACCGCGACAACCATCGTTAGATTGCGCCAGCAAGCCACGCTCTCGACTCGAACTCCTAAGAACGTTGAGCCGTCACCATTGCGAACGCTCTCCGCACAGTGGCGCGCCAGAGCAAAGGCTCAGGGCTTCGACTCGGAATCCGTCTTAGCGTCCACCATTAGGCGCTCCCGCTCACGTCCGTTCCACGTCGGCGACTTCGCGCCCGACTGGATTGACGCCGTCGGGCTTGTCACTCGACAACGTGTGGCGGTCAAGCGCTCAACCTGGAATCGCTGGAACCTGATCGCCGAGGGTGAGCGTGTGTGCGCTGAGATTCGTTGCGCCTCCCCCACCGACCGCAACGCGCTGATCGAAACCGTGTCCACCGCGGCTGAGCGTCAATCCGTGCCGCTCAACCAGTATCGGTACAGCGTGCCCGCGGATGCGGCTGATGATCTGCGATTCGCCGGGCGCAGCGTCTTCGATTTCCACGGGTCACGCCTTTACACAGATGAGTCGACGCTCGCCTTTGAGGACCAAATCCTTACGGCGAAGAACGACGACGGCGGCCCGGTTGTTCCGGTCAGCCTCGCCTTCAGGACGCTCACCTCATACAGAAACGGCGAAGGGTCCCCGCTAAACGATGACCAACTGACGGCAGCGTCGGATGTCCTACTGAGCTGCAGCAGGCTCGACGCCATCGTTGGACCGGCCGGGACCGGAAAGACGACGACCCTTGGTGCGGTCAAAGCAGCATGGGAGGCAGCGTACGGGATGGGCAGCGTTGTTGGTCTGGCGCCGGCTGCTGCGAGCGCGGAGGTTCTCGGTTCGGAGCTGCGGATGGTTACTGAGAACGTCGCGAAGTGGTTGCATGAATCTGTTGGGTCTGGTGCGGCTGAGCGGGCAGGGCGGTTCTTCCAGGCGGACGATCACCTACGTAGGGCAGCCGCTCCCGCCGGCCGGGTCGTCAACAGGCTTCAACAAGAACTAGCCTGGCTGGCCGCCGAGCAATCCCAATGGCGATTCCACCGCCAACAGCTCGTGATTCTCGATGAAGCCTCCATGGTCTCAACATTCCAGCTCGCAGCGCTGGTCCGCCAGGCCAAGGATGCAGGAGCCAAGATCCTCTTGGTTGGAGATCCCGCCCAGCTCGATTCCATCGATGCCGGCGGTGTGCTTGGTTGGCTTGATCGGCAAGGCAAGGCAGCACGGTTGAGGACGATCTGGCGTTTCAATGATCAATGGGAACGGTCAGCTTCGCTAGGGCTGCGTGAGGGCCGCGTTTCGGTGCTCGCAGAGTATGAGGATCACGGTCGCATACGGCATGGCCACTACTCGGACATGGTCGACCGTGCCTACTCCGCGTGGCACTCGGATGTCTTGGCAGGCTGCGTCTCGGTCTTGATCGCTCCTGATAACGAGACCGTCCAAATGCTCAACGAGCGGGCCCAAGCCGACCGGGTAAGTCTGGGTGACGTAGACGCAGAACGTACTTTGGTCCTTCGTGACGGGCTTCAAGCCGGTCGTGGCGACGTCGTCATTGCCCGTCGAAATGACAGATCCATTCGCGACGATCGAGGTGAGTTCCTTCGCAATGGGACGCTCCTCGAAGTCACGGGAGTCGATAGACTCCACGGCGGCCTGCGGGCGATACGGAAAGACACCGGAGCGGCCCTATCCTTGCCGAGCATTTATGTGGAGGCGTCCATGGAGCTGGGCTACGCCACCACAGCCCATCGAAGTCAAGGTCTCACCGTAGACACCGGCCACACCGTCGTAACCCCCGGCCGCCTCACTCGCGAGCTGCTCTATGTAAGCATGACCAGGGGGCGGCACTCCAACACGGCCTATGTGAGCGAGAACGACCCCGACGAGGACGAGATCCTGGACCCGAGTGCCCGTTCGAGCTGGCGGGTGGTCCTCGGCGAGGTCCTTGCTGCTGAAGGTGCGGAGCGAACGGCTCACGAGGTACGGGACTTCGAACGGCTACACGCCGACAGCCTTGAGCGTCTGAGCCGCGAGTACGATTACCTGGCTCAAATCGCTGCGGGTTTGGAGCTCGCAAAGGCTACCGACGGTCTTATGCCAGGCCGCTCTGAGGAGATGCGCGAATCTCCAGCTTGGGGCGCCGCCGTCGCTGCCTGGCGACGAGCCAGCAACGTCAATAGTCCGGGAGCCCTTCGGACTTTGAACGAGGCTGCGGGCTCAGCAACCAGTGCAAGGGACCTAACCGCAGTCGTCCACACAAGGCTACGCAGATTCGGCTCGGCGATGCCCCAAGCGTCCATCGATCCATTGACTGAGCGGCTAACGATAGACCGACCAGACCTAGCAGAGTTGCTGGACCAAGTACGACGGCGGATTGGGAACCGTACGGAGCACGTCGCCACCGCCGCGCTACTTGATGAGCCTGAATGGGCCACAGAATTGCGCCAGGACATCGGGGCGGGGGCAGATCCTTTCGAGTGGGCCGCGTTGATTCGAGAGGTGGCCGTGTACAGGGATCGTTGGGGTGTCAATACAACTCTTCCCCTCGGTCCGACCCCGGCGGACTGTGAATGGGAACAGCGAGCGCAGTGGGACTACCTGCAGCGAGCAATCGTCCAAGTTGCTTCACCACAGCCAGAGCTAGAAGATGTCGGTAACTCGTATGAGTTCGACTCCCCAATAAGCCTGACAAGCACTGGATGGCAGCTTTAAACTGGAAGCTGGAGCAAGCATGCTGATAAACCCAGTCCGCAAGCCGAGAGTAGCAACACCCGCTCTTATCGTTGCGAGCGCAGTGACGCTGGTGCTTGCCGTGATCCTGACAGTTCTAAGCTTCACGATTTCCGGCACGGGTTGGTTGCTGGTCGCCCTCACGACTCTATGTGCAGTAGTCCTGCTCTTTTGGGCCCTACGTCTCCGTGTCCGATGGCAGTGGCAAACCGCAACCGCGGCACAATGGAAGCGTATCGAAAGCTTGAAGGCGGCTGGCGGGACCACAACCGAGATCACGGTCCTTACCGTCGACGCCCCTCAGCCGACAGGCGCCTGGGTCACCATCAGGTGGAATCGCTTCGACTACATCCAACCAGCGTGGATCGAGGCACTCCCCGAGCCCATCTGGCCTGGATCCGTTCTGCTGATACGACCAGATCCAGCGCAGGTTCGGCCGGGAGCTCCGTGGCCCAAGACTTACCGGATCAGCGGCGACCAGGTTTTGGCATGGGCACCCCTCACAGGACGCATCCAACCTCGGATCTCCTAAGGCATCAGGACCACATTTCAACCCTCACGTGTGGCTGTTGGCGGCCCTGATTAGGTCGATGACTTCAAGTACGCGCTTCTTCAGGTCTAATGGCCAGTCATGACCCCAACCGTCGACAGCCATCTTCGCGACCGCGACTTTGCTGGGTTGCTTAACACCTATCCGTGCAGCATCCAGAGGATTCTTCCAGCGCTCCATACCAGCTAATTCCCGTTTGCCAGTGGATGGGTGAGCTTTACGCACAGCGTCGCAGAGGATCTCTTCCGGAACATAGTTTTCAATTGTGTATCCGGCAGTAACCCATGCCAGACCCGTCGACGGGTCCTTGGCTAAGTCGTCAACCACGCGTCGCTTATTAGCGTTGATGCAGGCATTCCTGCTGGTCTTATCCGAATCAATCAGGACCATCATGTAGCGGTTAAGACTGCGGAGGGAGATAAACTCTTCAACTTCCTCCGCGTCGAGTGGTGATAGAGCGCTCAATAGGGCACCGCCATAGAACATGACGGAGTAATGAGTGCCTTCAACAAACTCTCCTGGAGCGAGCTTCTCAATCCAATGCTTGAGGTATATACGGTCAGAAGGCCCTTCCACCCACAACACAGCGTTTGTCTGCACTAAGTCTGAAGGACGGTAACCAAGATCCGCACAGATGGCTGCTCGTGCGTTGGCGGAACCTGCAAATCGGACGTGCGAGACGCCTTGCTCACGAGTGACATGAAAAATACTCCCAATTGCCGAGTCCAGCATGTGGGCGGAGTGGGTCGCTATAAAGTACTGATTGTTCGTGCTCGACTCCAAGTAGCTCAGCAACTTTCGCTGTAGTATCGGGTGCAAGTGAACTTCGGGTTCTTCGACGCAGAGGATAGAATTTTGGGTTACCGTCGCAGCCGCGGCGATAATTACGACTTCATGAACTCCCGTCCCCATATTCTCGATGGGCAAGGTATGCCCGCCCTGCGTTACGTGGATGGTCGACAGATCGTGTGGAACATCAATTGTGATCGTTTGGTCATCCAGAACCGCCCTGACGAAGTCCTGCACCTTGAGAAAGACTTCCTTGTCCCTCAATCGATCCGTGGAGGGATTCTGCAGCTCTAATAGACGGCGCTTGATGCTTCTGCCGTTGAGATCAGGATCAGCTGCGCTATCGTCCGAGATTGACCTAACGCCACCTACGGTAAACGAAGACGGCGTAGGACGTTGCTTCACAAGCCAATCCAAAACACGATGCGCGTCTCCCCCCGGCCCACCACCGGTAGTACTTGTCAGTCGGCTAGACAACACCTCTGCCAATTGGCCACCATGCGCTTCGACGGCCATCCGTTTCAGAGCCGGATCATCGCCTAAACCGCCATCTGAAATACCTAAGCACACGAGGTCGGGACCCAAAGTTGAAGCAATACCATGCAGCCCTAGGAAACTGCGCAACTGTTCCAAGACCTCTGCCGGCAGAGCCCTCAACTTGCTCCACTCGAAGATTTGTTCCAAGGAAAACACCTCAGCGCGCACAAAGGCATGCTCGGCGTCACCGACTGGCCTATCCCATCGGGAATAGGTCTTCTTACCCGGCTCATTGTTGAACGTTCTTGCAATCACACGCAGGATATTGGACTTTCCAACGTTGTTCTGTCCTGCGATCAGATTCACCCTACGCAAAGGGAACAGAACAGCTGATTGCTGTGACGAGAAACTCCGATAACCCCGAAAAATGAATCCACTAATTAGCACGCTCTCCATCATGGCCTATCTAGGGAGAAGTATTGGCAAGGGCAGCACTTGCCAGGGAACTCGACCCCGAATAGCCCGCATCGCTTCGTGACTGCGAGCGCAGCGTCGATAAGGATGAGAACATCTACGTCCGGCGCGCCCAAGCCGCTCAGTCAGCACGCGACCGGAAAAGACTCATAGTGCCCGCCCCCTCCACGATTCCTGGTCTACACGCCTAACCTGCCCCGCCGGGAACCACTGAACGTGATAGTCCCGCCTGTCATCCACCCACTCAACCAGCCCAAAGCTCCTCTTATTTTTGATCGCCCGACCATAGATCTCCCCCACGCGAACCAGCGGCTGACTACCCGGCTCTAGCTCGATGATCTTGCCGTCATCAGGTCGGGGTGGCTGTTGTCGGCGTCTATCTGGGCCATCATGCGGGAGAAAGCCGTGGAGTCTTGCTTTGGTCTCATAACTACAAAATTAGAACATAGGTTCTAATCTAGATTCGACTCACAAAGAGGAGCCCACGCCTCTACAAATGAGACGTGGGCCTGGAACCGCCGAGACGGGTCAGACGGTCATGTCATTCACCGGAGCTCCTCCGAAAGGGGACGCCACCACCGGTCCCTTCGTGGTCACGTTGTACGCGGGCCAGCCAGTCGCCGTCGTCGCTTGTGGCCCTGCAGCCTCGACGGCGGCCTCTGGCTCGGAGACTGCCCTGGCCGAGCGCTGATACGTCGCGGTACCAAACCGAAGGTCCGGCCCGATGGTGTCAGCGATGATCCGGCGCGCCTCACGCCGTTCACCGTCCTTGTCGTAAGCACGGAACTCGAGCTCTCCCGACACAGTCACGGGGTCACCCTTCTTCAGAGAGGTCGAAGCATTCTCCGCGAGCATCCGGAACGCCGACACGTTGTGGAAGACCGGTTCGCCATCTCGCCAGGTCCCATCCGGGTTCTGAATCCGCTGGTTGACGGCAACGCGGAGTTTCGCGTGCGGAGTTCCGGATTCCCCGATGGTCAGTTCGGGATCTGCGACCAGGTTCCCCGCGATGGTGATAGGGATCTTTGTATTCATGATGGATTACCTTCCTTAGTCGACGGGCCTATCCCGACGGACATCTTCGCGTTCAAGGCCCAGCAATCTCAGGACCGTTCAATGACGTGTTCGGACCTGGGACGCCGGCATAGCTTGGAGGGGCCACCACAGTCCGGTCAGCACTGGCGGCAGCGAACTTTCCTCCGAACCCAGGAGGATCCGAGACAGCCAGGATTCCCTTGGTCGCCGCGGTCACACGCCCCAGCACAGACTTGGCGATGTCGACACGCGACGTCGGCACCCAGCCCTCTACGGCGTCGTGCTTCAAGTCCTTCTCCGCCCTGATCACAGCGTCGGCCCAGCCAGCCAGATAAGACGCTGACTGCGGTCCACGATCAATGCCGTGGGCCCGCAGGACGGTATAGGCAACCGATTCAGCTTCCACTTCGGCCAAGCCGCGATGGTTTACGCTGCTTCCATACAGTCGCCCCAGACGGTCGTCGGGCCCATGCAACAGAACATGTCCGAGTTCGTGGGCAAGAACCGCTACCCGCTCCTCGTCGTTCATCCAGGCACCAACTTGAATTCGACGAGCATCAAAGTCGGTATAGCCACTGGTGTAGCCGTGTTGAAATCCCGACACCTCAACCCGGAAGCTGTGTTCCTTCGCAACCTCCCGCAGGGAACTCCACAAATCACCCACGTCCGCCCCGCCGTGAGCATCCGGGCGAGGCACCAGCAGCGGCGTGCCCTCCGTTTGAGTAACGTCAAAGACAGCCTGCCCGCGCCAACCCGTGATCACGTTCTTCTTGCCCCTACTGACAGCATCATCAGGTGCAGCCTGATTCGCTGGCAGGAGCTTGCGCTGTCCGTCAGGCAAAATCAGTTCCTGCATCGAGGCCGTCCGGGGCGCGATAACCCAGAGCGCGTGCTCTCCCCGCAGAACCGTTCGCCCATGCCGGGCCCACTCTTTGTAGCCGGCCACCAGCGTCGGCTCTTGTGAACCGCGCTGTGCCATCTGCATCATCAGCAGGGCGACGTTACCTCCGGAGTACCGCCACAGGGTTGCGGACGCGTCGAGCAGAACTTGCCAGCGCATGGGCGAATCAATGGCTTCTTCAAGGGCTGCATGGAGTCCCCTTGTCAGTTCGGCTATGCGTTCCTCGGGTGACAGGCGAACGTTCGACGCCGGTGCGGCGGCTTCCGATGCCCCGCTTGCGTCAGCATTTACTTCAGATGCAGAGGCCACGTCAGCCATCCTTCGTGCTTCTAGACGGCCCCAAGAAGGGATCACCTATTCATGTCCATGGAAGCTGGCAACGGCATGACGAAATTAGCTGCGGGTCTGATGGGTGCTCATTTTCCAGTCCTCAAAGTCCGACTCGGCTGGCACGATCCTCATGACGGGTTCCTTATGGCTCTGCAGCCCGACGCAGCCGGCCGTCCGCGTATGGGTTCGGAGACGTTCGACGCCGTGGGGCAGCCTTTCGTGGAACGCCAGCGGACCGAATCCAGAGTCGTCTGACGTGAATGACGCCGCTTCCGCCCGCTGAAGGGCATACAACTCAGCCACGATCTCCGTGTGCCGCCACCAGCAATCCGGCACCACCGACGTCGTCAGTTGATACGTCGCAACGAACCACCGCACCCACTCGAAGAGGCTCTGCCACACCACCTCCGCCTGCGTGGATGACATATCCCGCCATCGGTGGGTAACGCCAACGTTGCGTGGCGACGGTTGGAATGAAGAACGGAACAGTTCAGCTGTCAGTTCGTCATCCAAGTCAGATACTCGCCCCACCTCGAAGTCAGCATCATCCGCCTGGGTGCTCATGAGTCAGCCTCGCTGTTCGCTTCTTGCCGGCTTATGTGGCCGGCGGCCAGCTCTCGCTCGGTCTCCAGCTTCGAACGCCCCAGCTCAGCGGCGTCCTTGCGCTTATGCCAGTCACGCAAGTCCAAGAGGATGGGACGAGTTCGTCGGCCGAGCATGAGCGCCGTGCCAACAGGGAGCCTCCGAATCTCGTCCAACCGGATAACCGGACTCTCTCGAATCTGCTCGCCGTCCTGGCGTCCTTGAGATGACCAAGAACGGGTGTTCAGGATCAGGCTCCGCTCCCCCAGTAACCCTGCCAGCGAGCGCAGGTCACGCTCGTCCGAGCCTCCGCCAAAGATCACCTTGATGATCGCGGAATCCCAGATGGTGGCCGCCTCTTCGATCGACCATCCACTCCGTGCCTGTGAAAGCGATTGCAGAACCACGAGCGTTGAGATGCCAATACCACCGCCATCAGAGAGCACCACAGGCAGACCGGGCCACGGCGACAGATTCGCTATCTCGTCGAGAATCAGGGAAAGCGGCGGATCGAGCCGGCCGCCAGGCGAGACAAAGGCCAGCTCACGAGCAGCGTTGTCGATGTCATCAATCAGAGCCGAGAGGTAGGGGCCAGCCGCCGCAGCTCCAGAGCGTGTACCAATAAGGTAGAGCGTCCCCCGTTGCCTGATGAAGCTCTTGGGATCAAACTCTTGAGCTTCGTCCTGTGGGTTCAGCGCCGCCAATACCCTCGGAGATGAGAGTGGAGCCACTGCGGCTGAGACACCAATCCAAGAGTTGGAAGTGTTCCGGGGGTCGTCTTCCAAGATCCCCATCAGATCTGCCTGCCACCCCAATGCCGCACCAGGGCGCCCCAGAATATCCAGTGCCTCCCTGGCCAACACTGGACTGGAGGACCATCTGCGGAATGATGCGATGCCCTCCCCTGACAGCGCAGCCGCATGGAGCAGGCACTGCAACACGATCAGCGAGCGCTTTTGCCACGCGGCATTCTCGCCCTTCATCTCTGTATCTGCGGTGATCACGAGAGCCCGTCTGGTTGCGATGTCGGGGTCACCGCAACCACGTACCGGCGACCAACGCAGAGTCGACGGCAGACCGGACATGCCTTGAGGGTCAAAGACCGTCACTGGCCGCCCATCGGACATCCGCGCTCGCATCGTCACCACCAGGTTGTCGGCTCGCGTGGATGTGGTGACAACAGCACCGGGCGCGTCGAGAATCGCGTTGATAACTACATACAGGCCCTTGCCGGACCGAGGAGCCCCTTGGATGACCATCGATTCTTCGGTGGAAACATGGACGGTCACTCCACGGGAGCGGCCAAGTGTCCATGAAACATCGTGAATGCTCGGCTTGCTGAGGCCTGGCCGAGTAAACTGCCCACGCTTGCGAACGGCTCTGGCTCCAAAATCCCGAAGGATCTCCGCGCGGCCTGCCACACCATCCCTGCTCAGGATGTCCTGCCGCAGCCAAGCGCCTGACTGTTTCCAGGTTCTCCATAAGAGGGCCGCAGCGGCTGCGAGCGCCGCAAGCAACGTGAGGACGACTCCCACAATCCACCAAACAGCGCCAACGTCTATGGCGCACCCAATGGAGGTACCAACAATCCAGTCCTGTCGGCCGGCAAGCAGGCCAACGCCTGCAGCGGGGTTGAAGAACGACGGCGGCCTGCCGCCGCAGCGCCCGGCGCCGGCAAGCTGTGCGGCTGCTTGGACCAAGAGGCAGAAGGCGATGTATCCGGTCAACGCCCATAGTCCGGCCGACACCAGAGGACTGCCGCTACCCGACCGCGCCCTCACAGGTGCATCCGGTCATCAGTACCAAAGACTTCCAACTCGTCCGTGGTCACTCTGTTAGCGACGATGAACGAACGGTTTCCTACCTTCCAGAGCCCGACGCCCTTAGGAAGGTTCTCAACATGCTCGCACTCAGCTTCGGTAAGACCCAGGGCTTCCTTGGTCAGGCGCATGGCGTCATGCTTCTGACGATAGATGATGCGGGTGTCCGCTTCTGTAAGCAGCCCGAGGGCTTTCTGACGATGCCCGCTCGTGCTGTCTCCGATCTCATTGAGGTCAGCCACCTTGTGCATGATGAGGAGGTTTGCAATCCCGTAGGTGCGCGCAAGGCGCCATTGCTCGCTCATCTTGGCCAACATGTAAGGGTCGGCGAGCATACGCCAACCTTCGTCGTACACCACAAGCCGCTTGCCGCCGTCGGGGTTTGTCACTGCAGCTTCCAGCCACGTGGCGCTGCAGGCCGCGGCGAGAGATAACGCTTGCTCCGACGCCCCGATGAGGGCGGAAGTGTCCATGACCATCATTGGCGCGTCAGCATCAAAGGCCACCGTGGACGGTGCATCGAACATACCTTCCAAGTCGCCGGATACCGTGCGCCGCAGTGAGTGACTGACCGATGCGCCACCGTCTTTACCGACAAGCGCGAGCGTTTCTGCGGAAGGACTCAAGAGGTGGTCAAGCACCATAGGAAGGGTCGGCGTCGAGTTTTCGGCAGTGGTTTCCATGAGAGCCATGTCCAGAGCGGTGTGCTCAACGGGATGCAACGGTGTGCCCTGACGCATGAGAGACACCAGTGCCACTATCAGCTGCCGACGCCGCTGACGGACCACAGCCTTCCACTGAGTGTCGGACAGTGAACTCGGCCGTGGGCCAGCATCCAAAGGATTGACCCGTGCCGTGCGCCCTGGGCCAACGGAAATGACCTTGCCGCCCACAGCCTTTGCCACGGCAACCCATTCGCCCTTGGGATCAGATGCAACAGCCGCTTTCCGTCCCAGCGTGATGGAGCGGGCAACCAGCGACTTCCCGCACATAGACTTGCCCGTGCCTACCGTGCCAATGACGACGATGGACGGACCACTGATGATTCCTTTGTCGTACAGGATCCACGGATCGTAGGAAAAGGCTCCCGAACCGAAGACGTCAGTCCCTATGTAGGTTCCCTCGTGGCCAAGTCCTGACTCCGTGATGAAGGGGTAGGCCGCCGCGAAGGTCATGGTCGAGGCGCGATGAGGTGCCGGCCGCAGTCTATGCGGTCCCCATAGTGACTGCGGTTCCCTGCTCCCCCAGTCGCCGGCAAGGCGCTCGCGGTCGCCGCGTCGCTCCAAGGCTTGGTCGATTCGCTGGCCGAGTTTGCGCTTCTGCGGCAACGATTCAGCGGTGGTCGCCTTTCTGAGACTCTTGCGTTCGGCGCGAGTGCCCGACGGCGTATAGGTCACCTCTTGGTTCTTGAGGCTCATCGCAATCCCCTTCCCAGAGGCAGTCCACCGGCAATGAAAGCTGCCCACTGCTGCCCTGCCAGTAATCGAAGTTCAACGAATGCGCCGGCTGCTGCGGACTCGAGTTCATGGCGGTGTCGGGCCAGATCTTCCAAGGACGCTGCGGTAATCGTCACGAAAGCAGTAGGACGTACATCGCCATGTCCGGCAACGATCTCTTCTTCCCGTTGCGAAACTTCTTCTTCCTCTGCTCGCTGCTCCCTCGTCGTAGGGCGGTCGAACCGGGCATTGATCCTTCGACGGGTTTCATGAGCTTCCTGAGCCGATCGGATGTCCCGCAGCGCCTCCAAGGTGGGTACAGCGCGAATCACCTGAGTGACCGTGTGCCGGAAGTCTCCGACATAAACCAGCGGGTGGAGGAATCCGGGATACACCTTTTGCCGCGGCCACTCGGCGACCCAGAAAGTCTGGTGGAATCCGGAGTCCGTACGGAGATAAGTCCAGTGCTCCTCTACGGCCATGGGGCTCGAACTCAGCCGCCGCTGCCCGGTCCGCTGGTCATCCTGCGACTCGCTGTCATTCCTCGCTGACCCTCGCGAAACCGTTTCAGGATCAAAGGAACCCCTGAACACTTCAAGTAGTCGGGACTCCGAAAGCCACTCGTCCACCCGCACTCCATGAGTTGCCAGGGAAGAAGTGATTGCCTGTACCTCCAGACGCAGAACACGCTCGAGTCCGCTTATGCCCCCGCCGGACTCTTTGATGCGTCTCCTCGACCTGCCCGTATCCACCACAAGGGAAAGCAGGACGTCGTGACTCATGGCGGATCCAGCAGCAGCAATCAAGTCCTGATACGCCACCTCACCCCACGAATCGCCACCGGGTCGGCCACCGTTTTGCACGATGGTGTGGTCATAGAAATCCTGGAGAGCTGACGAAGGGTACGGAACCGTACAGTCCTGAACGGCAATTCTTGCTATGTCCGAGCGTTGGGCGAGTCCAGCTTGCACCCGCGACCACGCCTGGGCTGCCCACGCTTTGTCATCGTCGTCGAGGAGAGCGAATGACCTGGTGGTGCAACGCAAAACGACCGTCGCTTCCTTGCCCTGAGGGTCGACGATGAAGCACTCTCCACGGCTGGTCATCTGGAGCTTAAGGCTGCCGAGTCCACCTGGCAGCGCAAGCTTTCCCGCTTTCATCGCCTTCTCGGGGCGGGCGAGGTAGTGGGTCTGCCCCAGGATCACTCGAACGAAGAACAGCGTGATGAGGCTGATCCAGATGGGATATGGGATGCGAGCGTGTTGGAGGACTCCCATGAGCATGAGCAGCAGCCAGATGGGACTCATTGTCGTCAGTCCGACAGGACCTCCCGTCGCCGAGGCAATAATCGCTGTCAGGATGCCGAGGGCCAGCAACACGAGCTGGTACCACTTCAACCCCATGAAGATACCGCGGCGTTCGTATCGGGGAAATTTAACGGCCTCCAGGGCGCGCATATCGTCAGTCATGGGGTTTCTCCGGAGGCAGGTGGCCCTCAGAAGCTTTGGGCCTGATGGGCGGCAATTGTGATGTGAGCAGCGCGCTGCCGGGACGTCGCACTTCGGGCTGCCGAGGAGTCCTCGGGCGGTTTGACTTTGGCGGTCCGGCGGCCGGGTTCCGGCCTATCGGCGAGGGCGTCGCAGACGATGCTTGCTTGCTCTGCTCGGTGACGACTTCTCCACTCACCACATTGTCCTGTCTCGCGGTGGTTCCGCGGGCAGAGTTTGCTCCGTTCGATGCCGAAGGGTTTTCACCTGAGGTGAGTATCGGCGTCGTGCTCGTCAGGCTGCGCGGCAGTGGCAGTGAAGGTGCCAGTACGCGCGTGGGGATGTCTCTGCGACTTGAGGTAATTGGTCGCGCTAGTGACGATCTGCCCAACATTGATGCAATCGTCATGCCACCGAGTTGTCGACTGAACTGCCTGGAGACAACGCTGCTGCTGCGAGCAAGAACGTGGCCGCCACCAGCCGTTTGAGCCGCGGCTGCGATTTCACCACCCGCAAAGCTCACCAGCCTCAGCGCCATCAATGGTGCTCCGCAGGCAAGGACCATGCCGACCGTGCCGGCTGCCAACCCTGCAAAGGACGTCGAATCCGCAAACAGCTTGATCGCCGCGGCAAGCACTGTCGCGGCCAGAGGTTTCGCCAGCAAGAGCGCGACAACGACCTCGCACCACCGCCCGGCCCAGGCCTTTGACTTCTCCCAGGGCATCATCATGAGCGCGACCGGTGCGACAGCCGCCAAGACTGCGAGGGCGAACGTCCTGAAGATCATCGAGCACATGAGGATGAATGCCAGAATCCACACGACGATGACTGCCATCACAGTCACAATCGCACCGCCCACGGCTCCGCCTTGGTTGCCAGGCGCCAGGGAGATCACGTTCCATTCGCGCTCGGAGCCTTCGGGAGCTCGTTCGAAGCCGAACAGTCGCATGAACACTACGTACGGATCTGTGCCGATCGATTCCAGGAGAGCGGTCGAAGCAGCGTCGGTCACCCGGGTGAGCTGCTGGACAAGGTAGACCGCCGCGGCAACCAACGGCACCGCAGCCGCTCCCCCAACCAGTGCCCTGATCAGCCGGCGCGGTTGCTGGCTTATCAGTCCGGAGAGGAGTTGAAGAATCATCACGACAACCAGCGGAGTCATCATCACGATGACCCACCAATTGGTTAGTCCACCGATGGCTGCCCACTGAGAATCGTCGACTTCGGAAACCCTGAAGGCCCCAGTGATGAACCCCCACATCCACGAGGCGATGTTCTGAAGGACATTGGCGAAGATTGAAGTAATGGAACCTTGGACGCCGTCGTTGGCTTGTGAAACCAGTCCGCAACCCGGCGGCCACCAACCGTTGAGGTCACACTCGATAGGCATGATCGCGAGCGGCTAGAAGCCCAACGGAAAGGCCGTCTGGGACCAGAGTATGTATCCGTTGATGCCGCCGAGGATTGCCGCGACTGGGCCTGTCCACAGCAGGATCACCCCACCGCCGGAGGCCAAGCGCGACGATTGGCTCAGCTTGCCGGCCAGCAGCATCGCGGCTCCGATGATCGCCACGATCGCAATCACGATGAAGGCGCCGACGAGGATGCCGCCGCCGATTTGCTTGAGGGACTCAAGAAAGGGAAAGTTCGCGTTTGGTGTGATCCCAGGATCCACCGCTGCCAGTACCATCTGGTGCTCCATCCAGTCGTCTTCCAATGAGCTGATTGGCTCACGACTTCATGGGGGCATAGTTTTGCGGACGACATGACCTCTGGCCCGGCCGACGTCCACCCGGGCGACAGGCCAGTGCGCAGCCTTTGAGAGCACCGAGGGAGTGAATGGATCTTGGAACAGAGGCATCATCCCGAAACCGGCGATCGTTCAGTCAGTTCTGCTTGACCATCCGCCGATCGACCCATCTCTCATCAGTGTCTCCACTGAACGTTGAAACAGGAGGTGGGTCGTTTCAGGCCCGTGCTTCCCCTGTTCAGGCAAGGTTCTCGGCACTTAATGGTCCCCTGGCAGGCGATCAAGTCGACCGGGCCGACCTTGACCGGAGGACGATAGGGATTTTGCGAGAGCACATCTGAGAGGAGCTTGATCGACGGACGTTCAAGAACGAGGTGGGTCGACATGTGCCCAGGTCGCATAGTACTCGCTCAACTAACCAGCGTCCGTCCGACGGACGAGAAAAATCGGCACATGAAAGATCATCGTGTGGGACGCGGGCTCGAGTTCGGTCATGATCACCCGTGTCCGGCGGAGGGCCGCCGATAACAGGTTCTCCCGAAATTTGTCGCCCGGGCAGTCCAAGTGGGCAGGCTCGAATGGTCACCACGGCGCAGCGTCGGCACGATCGGGTCCAGTTCGCCGCCACACCGATCGTGCATAGTCTTGCCTGCTCCCGGGGGTCTATGTAAGGGGTATGTTTTCCGCGCATTCATCGAGGAGAAAGGATCCCTGCGAATTCAGCACAAACAAACCCATTCCACTGCGATTACCACATACACACTGGTTGACGAGCTAGGTTCCCGCGATGGAAAACTGAGGCGATATCAGATATCTCGTCCCCTCCCCTGTCACGCACAGCAGGTTCGGCGGATATGGCCAGGCCTTTGGCTCGAGCTGTACGTGGGAAGCACGGCCATGTTCGAGCGCGCTGCGGCTTTCATCGAGGGCATTGGCTGGTCGCCGGCGGGTGCAACGGGATACCTGTCCTCTTCAGCAACGCCCCCCGCGGTGACTACCCAAGACCAATTGGCCGCCCGGGGCAACTCAAGGGTTGCGACTGAGGCAGCCGTTGCCCTCCGCCCGATTCCGAGAAAGCCCATCCCCCGCCGGGGCCACAATAGCCACCACCCTGGCTATGCGTCGTGCAGGGCTCAAAGCGCTGTGGATCCGCTCCCCGGGATTCTAGCCGGCAGTGACCGCGCACCGCGCCGGCCTGCCGTGGCGCCCCGCGAACAGGCTCAGGCCATGAAGGCCAGCGCGCAGCAGATCGCGCGCTGCCCCAGAGCACGCGACTGCACCCTCTAGGCCAACGAATGCGCCCGCAAGCCCGGCTAATCATCGGAGGGGCGAGCATCACCGACGACAAAATGCTGGCCATGGCCCTGTACTTGCCCAACCAGGAGATGGGCTGCGGGTCATCGCATTCAGACTCGCTATCACCAGAGGTGCAAAAGAGAGCCGACAACTATCGCCCGCGACCGTCATGAGCGTGCTGTGCGACCACGACAGGCAGAGGGCTGCAGCCATGTACACCTAAGCCTACGCCGAGCAACTTTGCGCCTGGGTACCGGGCCGAGTCCGGGCGAGGCCTTTTGGTCATGAACCCGACTAACAATTCCTCCAACCACGCCAATGTCCTATGGTGGCGTTATTAGGAACAACCCGAACTAAATTCAGCAGCCCTTGTGAGGCACTTCCCTTTCAGTTTGGGCATCGATGCCCAGTCAGGAATCTGCCCGTTGCCTCAGGCGCGCAAGCATAGAACTCAATGACGGTGATGGTTAGGAGACCGATGCCAGATTTACCTTTTGTGATTGTCGCGGGAGGCAAGGGTACTCGAATGCGGCCACTCACCGAGCGCGTACCGAAGGCACTCCTAACGGTGGCCGGAGTGCCCCTCTTGGACCGCCAGCTTGACTGGTTACGCAAACAGGGAGTTCGTCGTGTGGTCGTGTGCCTGGGGCACCTGTCCGAGCCCATAGAGTCACACCTCGCTACCACTGCGGCCGCTCGTGGGCTCGATATCGCGATATCGCTGGAAGGCGACTCCTGTCTTGGAACCGCCGGCGCTGTTCGGCTTGCAATCGAGCGAGGCTTACTCGGGGACCGGTTCCTGACACTTTACGGGGACACGATACCGTCGTTGTATTTGGCGGCCGCGATGGAGCATTGGAACAGGTCCGGCGCCCCCGCTCTGTTATGCGTCTATCCTGCATCAGGACAGCCAGACGAAGCGCGAGCCTTGGTCCACAGCGGACGTGTCACGCGTTTCTCGCGGCATCCTTTGCCTGGCGAAGTGGAATCGAAGACCCACGGCGACTACGGTGTCGCCGGCTTCCATTCGTCCCAGTTCGCACACCTCCTCCCTTGGGTCCGCGGGGGCTTTGGCACCATTCACGCGGATCTTGCTAGGCGCGGAGACCTCGTGGCTTACGACGTGGGTGCAGGACCTCTTGAAGTCGGCACAATGGACGGTTATAAGCGAGCTGAGCTTATTTGGGCTTCAACAGCGTCATCCAATGATGGGATAAGCAGTTCGAACCGGTAGGTGCCGGCGGATCCTGCAGCGATGACAGCGGATCCTGCTTCTCCAGGGACCCAGGTCACTCGCCTGAGCGGGGCTGCTACCCGGGTGCCAGTCACCAACGCACGTGAACGGAGGTCCCAAACCGCCAGCAGTCCATCCTCGCTGCAGGAAGCTACCCACGTGTTCGACGGATCGATAGCGCAGCTGCTGACCCGTCCCCCACCTGCTTCGAAGGATGCTTCGTTCCCCGTGGAGAGATCCCAGGTAGCTACAACGCCGTTGGGCTCTCCCGAGGCGACCAACATCAAGTCGTTCGGCGCGAAGTCCACGCTCCATAACGCGGCGTCCTGTTCGATCTTGAGTCGACACTGCAGGCCGAGGCTGGCGGCATCCCACAGCCCGAGGCTGCCGTCGTCCCCTGCGCTTGCGAACACTTTGCCATCCGATGAAAACGCGCAGCCGAGAACATGTCCTTCATGTGCCCGCAGGACACGGCTAACTTCCGGCAAGTCCGTGGAAAACAGGCCTACCTCACGACCTTCAGTAACGAATCCGACTCGCGTTCCGCTGGCTGCCACCTGCATCACCCGATGATCTGCATCAGCGTTCACTTCGAGGATCATGCGACCCTCGCCGGTCCATGTCCGGATCCGACCGTCCGCGCCGCCGCTTATGAGGCCATTACGGGTGGCGGCGACTCCAAAAATCCTTCCCTGGTGGGCGTGCCAACGTGCCAGAGACTCGCCGTCGGAGGCTCTGAGGACTTCCATATCCCCATCGGCCCGTCCGATTAGCACCTCGCCCTCGGGCAGCACCACACAGCTCTCGGTAGCGACGACCGGGCCAACGGTGAGGCTGAGGCTCGCTCCGTTGGATACATCCCAGGTCCGAACCGACCCGTCCCCACTGCATGTAAAGAGCACGGACCCCGAAGGGTCGAAGACACAGCCGCCGACCCAGTCTGTATGCCCTGTCAGCAAGTGCTTTTCGTTGCCGGAAGCAACATCCCAGATCCGGACAGTGCGGTCTTCACCGGCGGAGGCCAGGAGTGCACCGTCTGGCGAGAACGCACACCAACGGACCCGACGATCATGACCGGACAGCACCCGGTGCGGCAAAGGTCGATCTCCGCGGAGGGCGCCGGCATCGACCAGCGCCACGAATCCATCGTTCCCTGCGACGGCCAGGGACTTCATGTCCGGTGATGCTGTCACGCAGCGCAGACGAGCAGCATGCACCGGCAGTGCGCTTCGTGGCGTCCCGTCAGCAATATCCCAACTCCGAAGCACTCCATCCTCGCCGCAAGCAACAACTTCCTTATCCCCGGCTGCGAAGAGGCAGGACCACATGGGAACCCCGGGGACTTCAACCTGTGTCACAGCTGTCCCACTGGCCGCATCCCAGACCGTCACCCTGCCGAGCGTATCCACTGTGGCTATCTGGCTGCCGTTAGCCGACCAGCCCACACCCAGCATCCGGCCGCGCCGGTCACCCAAAACACGTTCCTGTCGGCCGGTTCCCACGTGCCACAGACGTAGGGTTCCGTCCATGCCGGTCGACGCGAGATACTCGCCCGAGGGGGAAAAGGAGCATGCCCGTGCACGATAGCGGTGGCCGCCCAATGACTGCACGGGGAGCATCGCTCCTGCCCTCCAGATCAGCACCAGTCCGTCATCGGAGGCCGTCGCCAGCAACTGGCCGTCTGGAGATACTGCGCAGTCCCCGATGGGCCCGTAGTGCTGCAAGGCATCGCGTAATCGCAGGTCCGGTAACCGCCATGCCGGCAACGCCGCCGGCTCATCAAGGTTCTCCTGACGCCGGTTGGCAAGCTCCGCCAGTCCTTCGTGCTGGCCGACGCGGCCAAGCAGGGTCGATGCCAGAACGGGGCGGGCATCAGGGCGCAGTACGTGGAGGTTGGCCTTGAGGAAATCAGCGAGTGGCACGGCGAACGAGCCCGTGCACGCCTTCAAGGTCGCAATGCAGGGCACCGCGGAGCCGAGGCTGCGTACTTGAGTTTCGATCCAGCGCAGGTCTGTGGCAAGAATCTCGAGCTCATCAGACCGGTCGGCGGAACGGAGGTGCCAAGGCAGATGCTCGATTACGAAGGCCTGGGCCTCGTCAACGGTCCACCAGGCTGCTGTGTCGTCACCAAGCAGTTCATCCCGCCAGGCATCGACCAGCTCTTGGTTGGCTTTGGTGAGGGCAGTGGACCCAAGAGTGTCGCGGAAGTAGCCGCGCATCAGATCGTGCAGCGACAAACATGTGACGCCCTCTATTGACACCGGCTCGACGAGCCGCAGGTCGATAAGGCGGAACATCAGAGCCAACGCAGCTTCGTCCCGAAGGCCGCCAGTCCGTGCCCAGAGCGACTTTACTGCCGCTGCCGGAACCGGCACGTCGTCCCGGAATATCCCTAGCTCAAGACAAAGGCGGCGGGCATCCTCGGGCAGAAGTCTAATGCTCGCCTCCACAGCCCGGGCAAAAGCCGAGCTCGTTGCCCCGCCCACAGAGTACGAGCCTGGATGCTGCGCAATATGGACTACCCAGGCTTCCACCTCCGCCCGTGCCAAGCCCGAACGAATTACATTCCGCAACGCCGCGTTTAGGAGTCCGAGGACCAGCGGCCAACCATCAGCGATTTTGACAAGTTCCTCCGCCAAAGAATCATGACCAGGTGGTACATCGCGCATCAGCGTCTCGCGCGCCTCGCCGCGGGTCATGGCAGAAACACCAATTGGGGTCGCCCCTGGCACAAGACCGGTGCTTCTGGCCGTAAAAACCCGCACGGATGAGGCGCCACCTCGCAGGAACGGCTCTGTCTGCTCTGAAGACCAGACGTCGTCAATGACCAACAGAACATTGCCTACGTCGTCGAGAACCTCACCGAGCGCGGCCCCGGCGAGCAGCGGATCGGACGTCGCTGGACGTGGCCGCCCCAATAGCTCACAGACATCGCCGAGGTACTCGGCCAGGTCCGGGCCCACGCGGGACTGACCCACCGTCAGCCAAACAATCCTGCTCTCAAAGTGCTCCACGATGCGAGGATCACGGCAGGCAAGCGCTGCCAGTGATGACTTGCCCGCGCCCGGGAAGCCGTCGAGCGCCAAGAGCCCACCCGGCGATGCCGTGAGAATCGCATACACAAGGGCATCCTGGAGCATTGGGCGAACGGTCAGTCCCGTGACTAACGGCGACGGAAGGAACCGTGCCCGACCGGGATCGGCCGGCAGCTCAAGCACGAAGGTGTCGATGTTGACGACGTTGCTGTGGTTGCCTATGGCATTGCCTCGTACATCCCGACCGGCCGCAACCGAACGCTTGCCCGTGGCCATGACATGAGGCTCTGGTGGTTCGGGCCGGTCAGGATCGCGGGCGCCCCCGCGTCGGCTCACGATGCGGTACTCGAGTCCCCGGTCGCATTGCCCGTAGCGTCGCGGCCGGCCGCCACAGCGCCCTTGCCGCTAGCTGTGACATCCAGCTGGGACGGAACCGCACCCGGCACGGTTTTCCCACCGGCGCGCTTGGTGGCGGTTGACGCCCCGGACCCGACGGCATTGCCCACTGTATCCCTACCCGCAGCCACCGAACGCGTGCCGGATGCCACGATCGAGTGAGACTTCCTGTCGCGCACTGATTTTGTTCGGTGGTTTACCAAGAAGACCACCGCCGAAAGAATGAGTGAAACCGCGGAAACGACCGCAGGAATGAGCCGCGCGGCGGCATTGTCGGCGGGCACGTCCACGAGGATCAGTCCGACTGCGATGACGGCAGCCAGCACCCCCACCACGAGCGCCCCCCAAGCGATTGAAATACCCGGAGCCGAGCGAGATTCCAAGAAAGCCTCCTAACGATCATCGTGACGCAATGCGCCGTGTCTGGAATAAGACTCTACTTGCGTCAGTTCACTCACGATTCGACCCGGTGTGTGCCACGATATCGCTTCAGCAAATGCCTGGTTACTCTCGAACACGCGGGGGCGGACGCCGAGTCCCTCGAAGAGGCTAACGCCAGGTACCGGGTCCAGGCGGCAACCATTCACAACAAGAGCATCGCGCTCCACCGTCACATCAAACGGATCCGCCGTCATCCCCCACCCATGAGGGACGACGAGCGCATCCCGGCCATCTTCCCAGCTGGTAACGTTCGATCCGCCAGCGACTGGTTCGAACCACATCAATGGCCGGCCCAGCGTACTAAACACCAAAACAGGTTCCCCCGGTTCGCAGAGGAATGCGCCAATCGCCGCAGACGATTTAGTGGGCATAAAGTAATGCTCTTTATGCCACTCACCCGTCACATCGCTGGCACCGTCTAGGAGAAGCCTGGCAATAAGGCGATGCCGGAGCCGGTTGAAAGGCACCAGCATTTCCGACAGCTCGGTGAAAGTGAGCGCGTCTTCCCCGACCAGGAAGCGCATCGGCCGTGGCCCCTCGGCCTCCCTGATGTTTTTGGCGTACCACGTCCCTGGGCGCGGGAACAGCCCGTTGTACTGATCCTTGAACTCCTTCTCGTTGCTGTGCAGGACCAGCGCCCACCCAGTGTCCGACCGCGTGAGCGAGATGAAGTGATTGCCGGAGTCGAAGTTCCAAAGATAGCTGGACTCTTCGACGATCGTGCGTCGCGCGGACTCCACGGCTGCAGCATTAAGAATCGGACCGGGATCACCGGCCAGATTAAAGATGCTCGTGGTATCGATATTCATCGTCACGTCGACCGGAACCACCGGAACAGAGCAGTCCCACTGCACCACGCAGCCAGTGGCGAAACCTCCCCAAAGCCGGAGCGCGTCATAGGGCGGTCCAACATCCGCGGCCGGGGTGATAAGGCAGTCCGCAGTCGGGTCAAGGGTTCGCAGGAACCGACGTAACGTTTCTTCCGTAGCCGCAAGATGAGTGAACAGTGACCGTTGGGCCGCGTCCCCCTCAACCGGTGTGCGGCGAAGCCCCACCGTATTCAATCCGAGAGCGCCTTGCTCAGCTTCCCGCGCTGCTCCTGGGTGAGGTTTATTCCGGCAGCCCCGGCCCAGCCGTCCAACTGGTTCAAAAGTCGGGCTCCGACGATGCACGACGAAATTCGGTCATCCGCCAGCGCCCAGGCGATTGCCACTGCCGGGACAGTAGCTTCCACCTCGTCAGCGACCGAACGAAGCTCGTCGACGATCCTCTCGGCCTGAGCGAGGTATTCGCCCGCAAAGAATCGATTCGTGGCACGCCAGTCATCGGGGGCGAGCTGCTCCGGACTGAAGTGTCCGCTCAGCAATCCTGATCCCAGCGGGGAGAACGCCAGTGTCCGCGTCCGGAGTCCCGCGCACGCGTCCAGCAGCCGCTCGTCAGGCGGGCGCACAAGGCTGGCCGGAAGTTGGACATAGTCAACATGGCGGACCGCGGCACACCGGCGGTACTCCTCATCGGACACATTGCACAAACCCAAGGCGGAGGCGTAGCCTTCCTCGGCTAACTGAGCGAGTTGCTCCCATGTCTGTTCAAGGGGGGTGGCCGATTCGCGGTCCGGCCGGTGAACCTGAATGCAGGCAACGTTATCAACGCCCAGACGGCTGAGGCTTGCCTCGATCTGACCCCGCAACGTAGCTGGTCGCAAGTCGGTTGATACTGAGCCGGGCGAATCATCGGTCCAGACGCGGCCAACTTTAGTAAAGATCGCCGGTCGCTCATCCGGTGGCAGATCCCGGATGGCTCGACCGACCACTCTTTCTGCATGCCCGGTCCCGTAGGCGGGTGCGGTATCCAGCCACGTCACTCCACGTGAGCGAGCGGACCGGATAAGCTCCATCGATCTGTTGTCGTCGACCGGCCCCCAGCCAAACTCGTAGGGTCCGCCCAGCGCCCACGTGCCAAGGCCCAATGTCCCGATCATGCGTCGACCAGCTCAAAGTCTTGGACCACTCCGCGGTGCCCATAACGTGGGCTGGGTGACCCCTCTAGAATCAACGGAGAGCCCTGGAGGGCCTGCAGATGGGTGTAGAAAGCCGCTCCCGATCCGACGTCCACACCTTCGCGCGTAACAAGTCGGCGGCCACTTTCATACCCAAGTTCCGACGCATCTGGATCGAAACCGATCCTGAGCATCACAACGGTACGTTCTGAGTAAGCTCGACTCACGACGGCATGGCGCCATGGGGGCAGTGGTGGCGACACGTCCATCAAAGCAGCAAGATGACGGCCAGGGAACAGGACCACGTGTCCAGCCTCGGGTTCAACCTGCTCCACGCGCCCCTCCTTTGCCTCGTACACCAGCCTGTCAGTCGCGGAAACTCCCTGTGGCTGCTTCGCGAAGTCTTGCAGGCACAGGAGGGTCCAGAGCGTCGCATCTGTATGCCAAATGTGACGTGTGTTAGTGGACGGCGATTTCTTCGGCATACCCTCCTCCTCGTTGCCTCGCGAAATATTGGTCCGAAGTATCACCCCGTCGTGGTCGGTGTCCTCGAGGAAACGACGGGCGAAGTCGAGCTCCGGTTCAGACGCGAGGGCTCGTGACACGGCCGCAGCCAGGTCGCCCATGATTCGCGCGGCCTCATCGAGTGTTGCTACCGGCGCACCCACCTGCGGCCGCAAGGGGTTCGTTCCAGCGCGATGGTCCCATGTCTGAACGTGACGTAATCCCGAGACTTGACCATCATCGGTGGATGGCCGGCCATTGGGGTCGTTCGTGGCGAAATAGTGGAAGCCTGATCCCACTCCGTCAACATCGCCGGGGACACATACCTCGGGGCGGAGCGCATTAGCATCCCGGAGTTCCGCCAGTGCCCGTTGGATCAGTTCGGTGAATCTTCGGTTCCGATCCGCGCCTAGGGCGAAACGGGCGAAACCGCGTTCAGCGAGCTGGGAGGCGATCCCGGCCGACTGTATCTGGTCAACTATCCACATCGTGTCCTGCTTTCCATCGCAACGCAATGAGGCCCCATCTCCTAGTGGTAACGAAAACACAGAAATAATGTGAGAATGCCCGGCGGTACCGCCCAAAACACATCTCAACAGAATCAACACGCGCGCGCCACTAAATTCCGCCGACGACATTGTGAAAGACAAAATATGACGCAGCCGAAGGGAATGCATGGCAAGCCGGGGAACAGCACGCTTTTTTGCACAATATCTCCGCATCCCTATGGATGGGAACTCACATGCACGCTGACTGCCAGTACTGCGCGGTCCGCATGCTGCGTCGGTTCGCGGACAGCAGCCCGCGCATAGACACAATTAGTTCTATCGATGGGACGCGCTTTGTTGTACCGAAGTCCACGGCCCGTATGCCTCCGTCCATTACAGTCGCCTCATGGATGCTGAGTTCTGGGTTGCGGTCGCCGCTGTCGTCATATCGGTAGTTGCTTTAATCCGCGGCGAGATTCAGCAGCGGCGTGGAGCGCCTGAAAATGCCCGGCGACGTGCCGTGGACAACGTAGTAGAAGCCTTAGGTTCCGTCGTGGCCGTCATTGAGCATGCTGACACCAAGATGCCGCCGAGCACTGAAATCAGCACTGTCATGCAGAACTTCGAGCGTGAATGCCTACGCTGGGAACCAATGCTCCCCACCGGAGCAAGGCACCTCCGAGTCAGCGTGCGACAAGCGATGGCGCATTGCCTCGGAGCTCCCGCATGCGGGGCCATCGATCCGACAGTTGCAGAAAAGCCCGCGCATCCTTTCGACAGACACTGGTGGGACATCGGCACCACCTGTCTGGAACATGCAAGGAATTGCCTGGGCGCGTGGCTGGTAGACGACCGCCGTAACCGCCAGATGCGACTTTTTCCTTTCTATCTCTGGCGGCGCGACGAAGACGACGCTGCCAGAGCTGGCTATTCTCAAAAGCCGCGGGTCAAATCCGTTGACGACTGAGTCGATCTTTGGTTCTGGACGTTACTGTGCGCCTGGACCGACTCGGATTGGACATTCCTTTGCCACACCGCCCCAAGCCACTCAGCGTTTTACAGTCCAAAGTCTTGAAATGGGTCAATGACGGCTGCCCGGGCAGCACCTTCGAAGGATACTCGCATCGGATAGCCGCCCGGGCCTTGGCGGACGATCGATACATCACCATTTCAGGCAAGGGTCCGACCTGGACCGCCAAGATCACCCCGCCTGGTGTGGAACTGCTCAAGGGTATCGGTAACTCCGATGCCGACAACCATACTCACCAATCTGAAGCCGACCTGTTCATACAGAAGCTCACTGCTGCCGGCGGCGTCCTGGAGGTCGACGGCGGCCACCAGCATGCGGCAGCAAACGATGCCCTGATCCGTGACGCCATGAAGTCAGCTCTGCGCCCGAACGGCCACAAGCTCGAGATAACCAGCGTCGGGTCATGGCAGCGACCAAAGTACGAGGCACGTTGGGTGCGTCATTTCCCCGATGATGTCGGACGAGCGTCCGGTCCCGATACCAGATTCGGTGGGCAAGTATCACCCGGTCGCCAAAGTGTTCCGATACAGTACAAAAGGGGTGTCCAAGGAGCACGTCGCCCGTGCAGCCAGACTGCTGCACGCACTGGCCACGGAAAGTACAGCCCGTGGCTATGAAGTCACGCTGCCATCGAGTCACAAACGCACCGACACTCGGAGACCCACAACCCTGGATGGCGACATCGCCATCACGATCGCCTCAACCACCGTTCCGTTGGAAATGCGGAACTCCTACCGAACGGCGGATCCGCCAGGCCATACATCCCCAAATACAACTCCCGCAACCAGTCCTGGACGCTGGTAAACAACAGCGATTTCGTATCAACGGGGCGGCTCCAACTGGAGTTGACGCAAAAATACTCAACCAACGGTCGCCGAGAACGTTTTCGCGACGGCAAGCGGCAACAACTCGATATCGCGCTGCCGGCCATACTTCGCGAGATCGAAATTCAACATCTGGAAAACGAGTGGAAGCGCGAGCAAGCACGCCTCAAGGAGGAGGATACGCAGCGACGGTGGGAAGCAGCTCTGAAGCGCGCCCGCATACGGATCCAGGATCACCACAAGGCCCAGCAGCTGAAGATTCAGGCGGACGCATGGGCAGAGGCCAGCATGCTGCGCAAGTACGTGGATGCCCTTGAGGCGAGACTGGCCTCAGAACGGGATGTAGAGCTGGTCAATCGCGGGATGGCCTGGCTGGCATGGGCGCGCGACTACATCGACGCCAAGGATCCCTTGCTCCGCCCCATCGAGGTTCCCGTCATGGCAGACTATCGCGTCGAAGACCTTGTGCCGTTTCTCGACGGCTGGAGCCCACACGGACCGCTTGGGATGAGGTAGAAGCGTCATCGCTTTGAGCATGCGGTGATTTCTGCCAGTTTCCGGCCCTTCCAGGACTGTGATGTCCGGACGGTTGAGGTTCAACATTCCCTGGGGTTCTCTCTCGGGGACCTCCGCATGCGGTTCATGAGATTGATAGTGCCAGGCACGATGCCGTCAGGCGGATAGTACTTTCCCCTACACGAGCAGGCAGAGTCTGTGGCATCAAAAGGACAAGAAGCTGTTCGGTGCCCCAGGGCGGTTAGTCCTCGATCCTCAGGCAGCTGCAGCACCCACAGCAGTTTCGATGGGTTTGACGACTACTCGTCGAGTTGCTGCATCCTGACCGCCGCATGGTCGCCAGCGGCAGCGAGCCCGTCGACAATGCGGTGGTAACGGTTCAGGTTCTCGCCATCGAATGCACGGTCCGCGCGCAGCTCGGAAGCCCATTCCTCAAAGGTCCAGAGGTGGTTGGCGAAGAGTTCGAATCTCCCATCCATGATGACTTCGATCCATTCCAAGGCAGTTGAAGCCTGCCAACCCGCGGGTGCGCTGCGAGCGAACCTGGTGACAACATCGACGGACTTCGGCTCCCAGCGAGCAAGTGGCAACCAGCGGTCCATAAGCCCCTCCAAGGCTTCTGGCTGTACCCAGTTCTCCCTGCACTTCCTTAAGACCCCATCAATGTCGGAGTCATACGAGTGTGGTCTCGGAACCGGCATGAGGGATGCCGGCACATAGCCGTACCAGGAATGGTCCTCGCGAAGAGCCCCACCATCTCCTACTGTGTCGAGTGCGGCACCCATGGCCATCGGCCAGAAGTCGAAGAGTTGATCTCTGATCGATTCGTCATAGGTGAAGACCTCGGCAAGGCTTTCCATCAGTTGGTGCAGGGGTTTTGCATGTGTTGCGAATGATTGGATGTGGCTGGTCAGCGGCTCCCAGTCGCCGCTGAGTGCCAGCTCGACAAGACGTCTGGAAACCGGTGCCTGGTTGATGTGGGACTGGTGGTCGTAGTCCTCTGTCCACCAGTGTTTAAGCGACCGCTCGTGGGCCTTCCATAGCGGAGTCCACAGTTCCCGGACTTGCTCTGACACACACGCGACATCCCTGGCATCGACCATGCATGACACGGGCATTCTCAAACGGTTCAGAAGGAGATCATGGTCCTTCACGTTTGGAAGAGTGGCATGGTACGGCTGGCCCAAATCGCCCGGGACTCGTCTCTGACTGTCCAAATCGAAGGGACCGAGTTCTGCCGCTGCGAGGCTGCCGATGGCGGCGCTCCAAGCTGCAACGTGGCGAATGCACTGACCCGACCCCGCGTCAATCACGCATGGGACGTTCCACAACTCCGAACATCCAATAGCCAAGCCGGCGCGCACCTCGTCGAACAGGCTGTTCGCCAAGCCCTTCAGGCAGCCGATGATCCGGTTTCGGTCAAGCTTCAAAGAATCGAATGCAGGCATCAGAAGTAGGGGGACCGAGACGGCAGCAGCACGGTCCGCCCCCATCGAGAACATGGTGCCCGAGAAGCTCATGCCATCAATCTGAGGGTTCTCGGCCGCGTACATGATGACATCCGCCGCCCATCGAACATCCTCGTCTTCCAGCTCTGAAAGGCCAAGCGCGTGAGCCCTTACGGCGGCCGCTGCGACAGATGCAACGGGATTCTCGGGCGACATGAACTGTTGTGGGGACTCTCCTTCAATGATCGTGCGTGCTGATTTGATGTCCTCAGGCAGAGTGTCCAGTGGCCACTCCTGTGGTTTGTCGTTGTGAAACGCGTAGCGACTCTGCAACGCGTAAAGAGTGTTGGTGAGTTGAAGTTGGTGTGCGCTCGGAGCAAGCACCTTCTCCAACTCTGGGGGTCGTTCAAACTGGATGATTAGCCCATCGTCGGCCTTGATTGCACGGTAGTTCTCGAAATCGAACTCAGCTGCCCAGCTCCCGATCATGGCAAGGTACTCGGGGTCTACCGGGCGGTCTCCAAACGACGCCTGAGCATTCGCAACGAGTCTTTCGCCGACCGACTTCAATTGAGCCAGTCGTGTTTCGTCACCTCGCAGCCTGGCATTGACCACCAAGTGCCCAACAATTTCGTGTGGCGTGATGCGCCTTCGTTCCGTGCCCGTCAGTTGATCGGCACCGGCGTCGCGGACTCTGAACCCATGCTCGCCAACGACGCGTGCGGTCTCCAGGTGCCAGACCTCGGGCTGTGCGAGCAAGGCATCGAGCTCCGCGTCCACTTCGTCAAGGTGACGGACGAGGAATCCAACCACGAGGCCAAGCGTCGCTAAGTTGTTCGAGTCGCGTAGCAGGATCTGTACGACGTTAGCGAGAGGCAGGCTCAGTTGGTTCTTGACTTCATCGACGAACTTCTCCAGAGCGAGCAGCGCACTCATACAGGGGTACGGGCCGACGGTCGTGCCCCGGTACCAGCCCCACACGTGCGAGTCGCCAATATAGGTTCGCCGACCAAACGTCGCGACCGCCATCTCGACGCCCCTAGGCTCGGTGCCTTGACCAACTGCATCGCCCAGTTCATCGAGGATACCCATTCGGAACCTCGCTGCGTGGTCGAGCATCCGGTTGATGAAGGCGACTGTCTCTCTCGGTCGTGCCTTTAAAAGCCGATAGAACGGGCCGTAGTACCAAGCTGCAAACGGGGGTCCGAATCCATATCGTGAACCGTGATGCATATCTCGGATTCCATCATCACCTATGTGTCTACCAGCACCCCAATGGTCGTTTCGGCGTGGCTTCTCGATGTAGTAGGCCTCTGCAAGTTCTAGCATCAGCAGCGGGTTGCGCTGCGACATGGCGATGGCGACCGCCACGGACTCGACTGCCTCATCCAAGCGATACGGGTCATGGCTTGCGATCTTCCGCAGCCAATCCTCGACGCGGTCATCCAAATCAGCACCGAGGCAGGCAAGAGCCTCAACCGCGAAGTCGTCATACGTAGGGGGGTTGCTTTCGAGGATCCTATCCCGAACGGCCTGCCGCAAGGGATTCGGGTCGCCGTCGGCCAAGGCCATCCCCCTCAGCCAGGCAAGCACGAGCTCCCTGATGAGTTCGCCCAGCGTCTTGTTCTTGATTCTCCCAGCTGCTGCAATGTCCCGCCCTTGCACGTAGGCGACGGAAACGATGCCTGCCAGTGCGTGGACATCCCCGAAGCCACCTTCGGCGAATCTTGCTTGGGCTAGCCGCAACAACACCTTGAGGCCCGCGAAGTCGTCATCAGCGAGTTCTGCCCATACTTCGCCGAGCGCTGCTTCAGTGTCGCCGAGCGCCAACAGTGCCTCGTACGGAACATCCATCCACCGTTCCCCATAGGTGTCTGCCAGCAGGGAGAATTCCTGCTCGAGAGCCCGCCACTCAGTTGCTAGACCCCCACGAAGCCTGGCCTGCGCGGCAACCCGCGCAGCTCGGATGGTCCAACGTGGGGCGCCAGCGTCGGCCAGTCCGTTCCATCCTTGCGTCAGTATATATTTGCTCACGGCGAAGTCGCGGTATAGGTCTGAGGAAAACTCATCGCCGCGTGAGAAGGCAGGGTTCATCTGCGGCTTGAAGACCCCGTTCGACCTGAGCTCGGCCGCGGCTGATCCCGGACGGTCTTGGGCTCCGAGGCCAAGTGCACGCCCGGCGAGAACGAGAGCCGCGCCCTCGCGATCATCCGGGGAGGCCTTCCCGGGCTCGCGGTGCTCGCGGTTTCGAATAAGGCTGTTCCAGACCGTAGAGAAGACATCTGCCTCGCAGAGCGCCGACTCCGGCGCAATCATTTCACCGGTCCTCAAGAGCGCCTCCACGAGACCAGGCCGTCCAAGCAACCATTGAACACGGGTGTCACCTGCGAGGTGGGCCAAGGTTGGGAAATGCGACGGCAGACTCTGACGCTCTTCGTCTGTGAGCGGTGGAACTTCGAATACCTGTGGAACTGGGTCCGCGCCACTCCGCTGCGCGGCCTGCGCCAGGACCTCTTGGGTTTGCGCTGATCCATCGGTGCGCGTTACAGCAACGACAGCCAGTCCGGTCTTGAGCGCAGAAGTGGCGAGGCTTTGGAGTACCCTTTGCTTTCCTTCTAGGACCGCTTCGGCACCGTCAATCAGCAAGAGCCGAGCGGGACCCACTCCAGCCGTTGAAAGTAGTTCCTCTATTGACACCGATCCCAGCAACGCTTCGACTTCGATGACGGTTGGGGGCAGGTCCCGCAGGCTCATTTGCACAGTCACGGCGCCGTTGGTCTGCAAAGCCTCGGCTGCTTTCAGGGCGAGCGATGACTTACCGACATCAGGCTCGCCCGTGACGACCAGGCAGCGCTTGGCACCGCAAGTACTGGTGATCAACTCACGTAGTTGCGAGGCAATGTCAGCACGCTCCAACTCCACCTGTCCAGCACCGGCACCAAGAGTGGGCTTTACTGAGTCACGGAGTGCATTTCCAAGTCGGTCGAGCACACCCCACGCTGTAGCGTATCTGGCAGATCTCGACAAAGGGTAGTTGCTCAGGCTGCGGCGAATCAAGGACTGCGTCAGCACTGCTGCCTGCGGCGCCCATTCCCCTATGAGCTCTTCAATACGGGAGAATAGCGCATCGGCCAGTGCAGTTGTGCCGTTATGAAGCATGCGTTGGAGTGTGTTGACTGCGGTGGTGCGGTCCGCACGGTCATTTCGTTCCAGCCGCAGCCGACGACTGCTGAGACTGGAGAGGAGGCGCCAAGTCAGATCTTCCGCGCTCAATCCACTGACCGAGGAAAGCCCCTCCGATGCCTGCTCAACGAGGCTCTTGATATGGCCGTACCGATCACGAAGGCCTGCATTCGTCCTGCCCGGCTGCGACAAACGGCTCGCCATTTCCTCTCCATTCGGGAGGGAGCGAGCGAGCTCGGTGAGCTCGGCGAGCTGCGTGATTGCATTGGCGTTGGTGGACACTGCGAGAACCAACCGCCATCTGCCCTGCGACAGGTCAGACCAGTGGTCGCCGACAACAGCCAAGAAGTCTCGAACCAGGGGGACTGACGCACTGTCACTCTTAGTCAGGGCAGGGCTTCTGCGAACAGCGATGGACGACCGATGCACGTCCCCTTGAGCGTCGCGCCCCTCGATCAGGATGTCATCAACTTCGCTCACGTCGCTCACTTGGAGGCGAATTGACTCCACAGACACGGCATCGCCGAGCTCCGCCAAGGATTCGCCGGCAAGGAGCCCCGCAACCAAACATGCTGCGTACGAATGCTCCAGTCGGACGCCGCCGCCACCTGTCGAGTAGGGGCTCGAACCGGCGGCCGGCGCTGATGCGGCAGGCATGATTTCCTCCAACCACGCGCTGATCGAGGGGTTCGAGACAATCAACTGCCACAGGGTTGCCCTCCCTGACTTCTTCGACGCCACGAACCCTGCTTCCAACAACGTGGCCAAGGCGCCGTTCGCCGTTGTTGGCGATACGCCCAGGGCTGCCGCAATCTTACGGCCGGAGAGCGCTGTGACGCTCTCCGCGAGCACCTTTAGAGTGCTGTACGCGGTACGGCTGAGCGTTGCCTGAAGGGTCTCTCCCACAGTTGCCATGGCGCAAGGTTAGCACTGCGTGTCCAGAAAAACTGGACACGCCCAGCGTTGCGTGTCGGACGATGTGTCGACAGCAGATAAGCCTGGTATACGAGCGCATCATATCTATGTTTAAGGACGCGTAGACCCAGGGGTCCATGTGAAGAGTAGGTTTTACACTCATAAACCAGGACAAAAGATCCCTGCAAAATCAGCACAAACAGGGCCATCCCAGTGTGATCATCACATGCACACTACTGTTGAGATCCGTTCCGGCGGTGGAAAACTGAGGCCATGTCGGACGTTCTCAGCACGTCCCCTCTCGCGCACGGAAACAAATGATGAAGAAATAACCCAGTATCACATCGCGAGTATCTCCGGGCGCTGGGTACTTGTGCTTCGGATCCTGCTGGAGTTTGCCGATCCCACCCGACTTGGCCTTGCCCTCGGCGAATCGCAGATCTTCGCCTTCGCCCTTGCGAATATGGATGTGGAGGATTACTGGCCGGGCTTTTCGTGCCTACAAACTTTTCGTGCGAGCCAAGAAACATCGGGATAGGAGTGGAGTCTGTCAAAGCCGAGATCCTCGACCATGGGAAGGGCTACGGAGCATGACTGCAACGGAACTTGACCCGATCGCGGTCATCGCCCTCAACATCGCGCGGGCAGACATGCACTACATAGCTACCTCATTGACCGGCCTTCCGTTTTCCGCGGCTGCCGCAGAGATGGCCCTTCTCCAATATGGAACCATGGCTGCCTATGAGGCCCAGCTCCATTTCCGGAAAACCCTGGGCTGGCACCTGGAGGCAAACTGGGACGCTGGTACTGCGAAGGCTGCCCGAATGAGCGGCAAGTTCTTTGCTGACAACAAGAGAAACCTCCACGGTGTCATCACCCATTTCGACGAGCTTCACCAGGCCAACCACGGCGCGTTCTTCCCGAGGAACCGGCTAGGCCGCTTCTTCGATTTTCTTCGCGACGACCTTTCGGTTGTCATCCTTGACGGTAGTCCGTACACGAACCTTGTCAGTGCACACTATCTAACGGGGCTGGGAGCGGAGCAGGTAGGTGACCTCGCAACCGTCGGTCCTGCCATCGGGCGCTTGAGCACCGGGGTCGGCAACGTCACTGGTGCCCTTCTGAACAACTCCGGCATTGACTTGCACCCGCACGGACCCGTCCTATCCTTTGAGTGGTTCGACGGGAAGAGCTCAGTCGCCTTGCCGCGCCTATTTGGGGGCGAGCTCCAACCCTCTCTTGCAGCAGCACTCCTAACTATCCATAGCACCTCTTCATCCGCGGTGCTGAGCGTGTCCCGATCACTTTGCGAATGGTGCGAAGCCGCCACTCGCAAGCATCGGTTCATTGCCCTATTCCAGTCACTCACAGCCCTTGACATCATGCGAAGTGGTGATCTTCACGCCTTTCTGCCCACCAGCATGAAAGCATTTCTGGACGACCCTGAGTCGGTGTGGGTTCTGGGACAGGCTAAGCTCCGGAACGGGCTGGTTCATCTCGGGCTTCAGGACATCGCGGGGAGCCTCGGTTTAGGGAGCACAATCGATGATGCCGTATACGCCTACACAAGGCAGGGCGCCGACACAGTTGCCGCCCGTGTCGTAAACCACCTGACCCGATTCGTCGACCTTCTAACGGAGTGGATGCTTTCGCCCACCTCCGATGGAGACATGTTTCTTGGGGCACTACGCCCTGCTCCTCTGGAATGATCAGCGCTCCAGCCGGGAACGCCTCGCCGAGGGCGAGACGACATGACAGGTCACACAGCCGGGGTTATCAGTCGCAGCGTCTTAACTGAGCAGCAGAAGTGAATTCGTGCAATGAGCAGGACCCGTCGCTCCCAGGTTGCTAGTGTTCCGAGCATGACTACGGATTCCTTGGACGACATTCCTATCAATATGGGCCCACTTGTGATTGGACCCAATCTCACCTATGGTCACCTGCTCAAGATCGATGAACACGCCAAAGGTCTCGGATACACCATGACGGAATCCGACAAGGAATACTCCTTGTCCGAGGTGAAGGAAAGGCTTCGTTCTGAGGGGGCAAGTGCCTTTCTTGGAATCGTCTCGCTGCAGGAGGACATCTCCCCTAAATCGTCGCTACCAACTGCGCGAGATTTCGTAGAAGAACGCCTCGCCAAGCTTGCCCCAGCGCGTGAACTCATCATTACCGATCCATACCTTTTTGCCGGGAATCCAGAGTACGCACAGTGGCTCGCGCAACTCATGGCCTCTGTGCTTGTAGAAGACGGTACCGTTACCTGCGTGGTGAACGGAAGCATGGATCATGAGGTCAAAGATCTGACCGAGCAAGAACTGGCCCAACTTATGCCTGACGTATCGCTGAACGTTATTCGGAGCAATAACTTCCACGATCGATTCTGGATTGCCGACCGGGATCGAGGCGTGATCGTGGGTGCTTCCTTGAACGGTATCGGAAGAAGAATCTTTTTTATGGATAGGCTCCCGTCCGCAGATGTACAGGAAGTCGTTCGAGAGGTCGAATTGATTGACCATTGATGAAAACGGACAGTTCCTGCATCAGCACCCACCACCGGTCAGTGCGGGGCCGGTTGATTCCGGCTGTCGGGAACACGGGTGACAGGGACGCTGGAGGCGAGCCGGGGTCTCCGCGACGGTGTCCACTCCAAGCCGCCACGCCAGACGATCGGGTCTCCGGGCTTCTGCGCCTTCCTCATGGATTGATGCTGACAAGTTCTGTGTGAAATACCCAGTCCTCCTTACGGGTGTGCCCTCTCCGATTCAGCGCAAGTTCGGAGCGTGCCGGGCGATCACCAGTCTCGTCAGTTGCTCGCCTCGAATCGTGACTGCGTCGAACATCGCATCTGACATGGCCGCAAAGTCTGTCGGGCAGCGACGGGCGACGTCTCGCGGCACCAGGTCGGCGAGCGGGCGCACTAAATGGTCGCGCATCCCGAGGTACACGTGGACAAAACCGTCGAGTCCATTTCCGGCGGCGACGTTCAGGAGAGACCGTCCGGAGTCTTGGACACGCCCGTGCGAGATCGTCAGTGTCTGCTTCAATCGGTTCATCAGGTACTGTGCGGGCTTGGCCGTCTCTCGTCCGCGACCGGAGTCAACTGCGATCACATAGTCGAGGTCGTATACATGGGCTGTGTGTTTCGACGACCGCCCAGGAAGCAGTGGTGTGATTCCGAGGTTGTCGTAGACGCCCCCGTCGGTCATCGAAAGGCGCTGAACCGTCCTGATGCCGGTGTCGAATGCCTCGAACGTGTAGTTGCGTACTAGTGCCGGAAGGAGTGCAGGGAAGGCGGCTGATGCTGCGACCGCGTCGGCGACCGGAACGGCGTCGGTGATCCGACCGTACGGTGAGCTGGAAGAAACACGGCTGCCGAACCGGACCGCGTTCGCCGTGGCCAGGTCTGTGGCGGAAATGATCGCGTCGAGGTTCGGGTGGGTGACTTCATTCATCAGTCGCTGACCAAAGTCTCGATGCATGACCGCTTGGACGAGGGATTCCGTCCGGCTGAAGCTTCTCCCGGTGGCGATGCTCCTCCAGCTTGCTGCGCTCCGGATTGTACGGGCTGCGTGACTGAGCGAGACCGTCCGTTTCAGCAGTTCCCGCTGAAGTCCTTGGCGGAGGATCTTCGTCACGGTGTGGTCGAAATCGGCGAATTGCTCCGGTCCGTATGCCCACATGGCGGTGAGCAGACTGCCCCCGCTGATCCCAGAGACGACTCGGACGTGGCGGAGCAGGTCGCGGTCGTGCAGGGCACGCATCGCGCCGAGGCCGAACGCAGTGGCTCGGAAACCTCCACCGGAGAGGGCAAGGCCAATTCGCGGTTGCCGGGTCATCACTGCGTCTTGTTCCTCCTTTGCGAGCCAGGCACATAGCCGAACCCGCCTGGGTAAAACTCGATCCCAACGGGCACCCCGAGAGCGTTGCTCCCGGTCGTCCCAGGCATGCCCTGGTCCACGATTTCGGCGTACAGGGCCGGTTGTGCGTCCGAATCGACGAACGCTGTCCACTCGCCGTTTTCTCCGCCAAGGATGAGCATGATTGCCCTTGCGCCGCCGGTGAAGGTGAGGATCTCTGCCATGCCGTTCTCGTCGGTCTTGCTCGGGCGCGCTTTCCCGTGTGGATGGGTGTGCCATATGCCGATGAATCCGGTTGCGCCGCCGGACAGATTTCTGAAGTAGTCGACAGTTTCCTGGGTATCAGCGGTCCCGTGCTCGAAGTAGAGGGAGGAAAGGCGGCTGTCTGGCGGTGGGCCTACTGCGGCGTCGATGGATACGATGCGGGTGGCCTCGTCGATTTGGCCGAGAAGCATTCCGCCTGTCTCGACGTTCCTGTTACGCAGTCGGGCACCTCGCCGGGCTTCGGAACGCATCTCCGCCGCGGCTGCTGCAGAGACTCGAATCTGGTATGTGCCGGACTGGTCCTTTATGGCCCAGTCTGGCTCCCATCGCAGGACGCTCACTGCCGGCGAAATAGTCGACGGCAGCCTGACGGCTGCGGCGGCCAGTTGCGCCGGCGTCGCGGCAAGCGCGGCAAGCGCCGCGTCAAGCATCATGGTCGCCAGCGCGGCCACCTCGTGAAACGAGCCGACAAATGTTGGCGAGGAACAACCCGGCTCCGGGAAGAACAGGTCGGTGCGCGGCTCCGCCGGGAAGAGATCATCGAGGACGTCACGCCACTCCCGGAGGCCTTCGCTTTGAGCTCGAACGGCGGCCCGGCGGAGGACGTCAGCCCCTCCGGCGGTTGCTCCTCTAGGAGACACCGCGACGACTCCGCGTTTTGCGTGGTGTCCAATCAGTACCGTCAGGAGGTCCGGCCACTCCCCCATGGCATCGCCCTCGCGAGCTCGCTCGATCGCAGAGCGGACACCGGCATCGGCGGTCGCGTCGATGATGAGGTCGTAACGGACGACAGAGGAGGAGTCAGCTATTTCGTCGATCGCGTTAGCGATGGCGAACTCGACGCTTAGGCCGCGGCGGATTCGGCTGAGGCGCGCCGAGAGTGCCTCAGCCTTCGGCACCCCTATGTCGGCGTCCGAGTAGGGCTGCCGGACGAGAAGGCCCGGGGTGACCAGTCCATTGTCGACGACTTTCAGTGAGGCTGCCCCAGCCCGGACAACGGATTCGGCGATCGGAGCGCCGAGAGCACCGCAGCCGAGGATGAGCACACGCTTGCCTGCGAGGAACCGAGCGGGCGTGTTCTCGTCACGACGGTGTGTCACTTCGGCGCGGTCCTCTAAAACGCGCATCCATGCTGTCTTCGCGAACGTAAGCCACTGGCGCGCCAGATCCATGACCTCGTCAGTGACATCGGTGAGCACACCATTGACGGTCTCAGCAAGAAGTCGTGCGAGTTGAGAACCGGTTTCATCGAGCTTCCATCCGGAGATGTGAGCAAGGAGCTTGGTACCTTCCAAACGCCTGCTCGGCGCAGCCAGCAGGACGATACTCGCGAAGCGGGGGTCGTCCTCGTCCGCTGCCGCGAGGTACCGAAGATAGCCGTTGATCTGGCCGGCTCGGGCAATCCAGCGCAACAGCTCCTCCTCGGACGCCCCCTGCTCAACCAAACCCGTGATCAGTGCGGAGGCAGCAGAAGGGTATTCGAACCCGATCTGCCCATTGAACATCAGCACCGGTGCCACGAAGTAAGGCCGGCCGCCCGAGTCGACGTTGATGTAAGCGTCCCCTAAGACCCGGTCGATAACGGCACTGTGGTCCTGCCATTCGACGACGTCGACGCGGTCACCTTCGCGCACGCACCAGGCAAACACGAACTCGGAGCTGTCCCTACACCCATTTCGCCACGGCACTCGATCACCGAGGTCGGGGTGCACGACAAGGGTGCCCGCCTTCTTTGACTGGTAGACGGCCGGTGGGTGAAGCGGCTGGCCATCCGGGTCGAGGGTGCCTTCAGCAGCGCGCTGCAGCCACTGCATGAGCCGAGTGATGAACCCGCGCATACCGTCGGAGGGATCCCATTCGACAGACGGCGCCGCATAGATGCATAGATGGTAGCCCCACTGCACGTGGGCTGTGCCCGCCCATCGGCGATGCCGTACGTTGACCCACGGAACAATGAAGGGGTATGTGTCTCTCACCGAGATCACGAACTGTTCGCGGTCGCGGACCGCTATCCCATTGGGCTGGCTTCGTATCCCGCTGGTATCCAAGGACACACGGAAGTTCGTCCACCCCTCGCGTTCAGTGATGGTCAGCAGCTCGATAGCGCCGCCACTGCTTGCTTGGAGGGCGCGAAGCTGTTCCTCGGCTTGCCTGTTCACCCGCCGAAGCCGACCGCGGTCCGCGGAGCACTTTCACCGCCACGGTCAGCGGCGATACCCTGCTGCACGCGTTCCGGACCGGTGCGCTGGTCTGAAGGGGCTGCCGTCCCGCGGGCCGCTGCAGCGGACCTGGCGACGAGTGTGGCAGCAGCAGCAATTCGACCGAGACGGCGCGTAGCCGACTTGGTCAGGCCAGCCGCGAGCACAGCGTTGGCGGACACTTCCACGAGTTCGTCCCTCACGATCGCCGCACCGTCAGCGGTGACGCCGAAGACGACCGGGGATGGTTCGTTCACGTCCAGCCACGACATGGTGTTGATCAGCTCGTCGACGAGCTCCTTGTAGCGGTTGGCCGCCTTCCGGTGTGGCGGATTGTTGCCCGGCTCATCCGTTTCCGGAAGCACCGCACTGCTGCTGATCACGACAGCGTTCGGCCGCTGGTGCTTCTGGAAGAAGTCCATGACATCGCCCTGATACACGTCGTCGCCTTCAATGGAACGCAGGTACATGACGTACTTGGAACAGTGGTGCGGGGCAAGCAGCACATCCCACTCCAAGTACTGAGTGCGTTCGTGCTGCTCGCTGAAAGAGAAGATCTTGACGATGGTGTCGTGTGCAAGGTCACCGAAGAGAAGCAGCTTTCCGGCATGTCCGGACTCGTCGGTCAAAGTGACCTGCATTGCCAGCGACGTCTCGTTGCGCGCCGCAGCCGCGTCGGCCGCAAACGGAGCGTGGATGAACGCTTCAAACCGACCGGTGCAGTCGTGCCCGTCGAGCACACAGATCGAATGCCCGGGGCCGGACAGGTACGCCGAGGGGAGATCATTGTACGCGTGCTCGGACTCGCCGTCATAGCCGATAACCACGATGCGGTTGCCGCTTCCGGGATCCCCGGCGGCCTTCCTCGTCGCCTCGACGCGGCGTTCCGCCTCTTCCTGGAAGGCGCGCGCGTCGTCGCACAGCCCGTCACCGTCAGGGTTGTCGGTGTACTCGCGCCAGAGCCGTGGAGTCGCCCACAGCTCACCGATGGTGACTTTGGTAAGGAGGTCCGCGAACCCAAGACAATGATCCTTGTCTGCATGGGTAAGGGCAAAAACCGAAAGATAGGGATTACCATCGACCATCGGGAGTGACGCCGCGAGTTCGTCGACGACAGGCACCTCTGGCGTGTCATCCTGGTCAGCCTTCGCCATGTCATGCAGATCGATCTGCATGACGACGTCTTCGTCGATCACCAGCGTGGTGCTGTCACCAGTACCAACCGGCCAAAACACCGCTCCGCGCTCGGGCAGCTCCGTGGTCATGAGGTCTCCTATTCGATACTTCGATTCGAAGCGTGGACAAGGGATATACTATCCGCAGCCACCGACAATCCATCCACGAACCGGCGGACGGTACAGGCCCATTCACACCGGCTTGAGCAGATCGCGTGTCCGGCGCGATAGACGCCGCATGCAGTTTGACGGCACGTCAGCCAGGGCCCTCACGCATACATAGTTAAGGTCAGGGACCCGGCGGACTACACACTTAAGCGTGCATGCACGCTGACCTGTGGTTATGTCCCAAACGGACATCCCGGCGTGGGAGTTTTGGAGGCTCAGCTCTCGTCGAACGGCAGGCGGACGACCTCATCGCCCGGGTCTTCCGGACTTGCTGGCGGAGCCGCGCCCGGCTGGTCCTGGTACAGCGCGTCCGAGGTGCGCTGGTCGTAGGTGTTGGAGAGGTCTGCACCCTTGGTCCCGAGGACCTGCTCCCAGTTGAATCCCATACACACGACTTTATCGGCCGGTATCGAACTCGCGAATGATCGCCTCGACGCGCGCGGTGAGTTCGTCGGCGCGCTTGAGGATCTGCTCTTCCTCCTCATGTGACATCTGCCGCCGGGGGCTGGCCTGCATCGCAGCCACAGCAGGCCCCGGCCAGATGCGGGCTCCGGACCGTCGAGCAGCAGTGCCGCGGCACTGATGACCGCCGACAGCGAGGATGGGTGCATGGAGCGGTAGGCATCGATCCATCCCCAGCGGTCCACGGCTGGCAACATGCCGACGCAGAGGTGCCAGTCCGGATTTGGGTCCGGCCGCAGGTGCCGGTGCGCGGAGCCTACTTCGTCGCGGCGGTGCCCCAAGGCCCGGACGGAACCGTGCGACCACCCGCTGTTGGTGCCGATCACATCAAGCCACGACCAGGTGGCGCACGCCGGGCAGGCGCTCGGGTCCTCCGCGATGCCAATCCACTGGCGCAGCTCGCGCATCCTGTCCGGCCGCAATCCAAGCGCCCCGCCCTGTCCAGCCCGAGGCCTCCGTGCGAGGCAGGCGCGAGCAGCACCGCCGCGAACAGCATCCGCCGCAGCCGCAGCCGGAAGACCCAGCGGGTGTCCGGGTGCTGGATGATCGCCGTCCCACGCCGGATCAGCCCCTGCAGGGAGCCGGAGTCCTCCGTGTGCCCGCGCGGCCACGCGGGGGCCGGTGGATCTTTGGGAGCCAGTCGCCGGCGCAGTGTCGAGAGCACAGCCCGGGACGGCTGTACCTGCTGCACAAAACGAGAGAGTGAGGCCTCGTCGACCCTCCCGGCAGGCACACCCGTGACCAAGCACCAGTCGGTCCAGAGGTCAGGAAGCGCCGTCGTCATCCTCCTGATCCTCCCACCGTCGCCGTCGGAGGGGCCCGTCAGAACAGTAAGCGCGTCACGCGACGGGTACCTCCCTCCATGGCCCGATAAGCGCACTTATCAGGGAGCTGCCGGTAAATGGCACACCACCGTCTTACTCAGAGCCAGAGTGGGAAGGGCAGTCCCCGCAAGCGGCCCGAGGGCCCACCTGGTCCGCTGGTGTGCAGATCAAACCATTAGCATCCGAGAGAGGGGCACGGATAATCAGAAACGTGAACGCGTCACCGCGTGGCAGCGACCACACTTAGGATTGATCCCATGAAGCGCAAAGGTCAAGAGGCTCGGGCTTTTTCCGAGGCCGCTGCCAAAGCTATCGCAATGCGGCCGATCCCGCCGGAGGCGATTCGCTCAGGGGCCACTGCCGCGGCCGCCATTGCGATCCGTCAAGACCAAGAGCGTCTAGCCGCTCTCGAGGGCGCCCCAGACCGGCGCTGATGCGGGCCTGCGATTGGACCAGAAGTCATCCACAGGCAGTTTTTTCGCGGCTGCAAAAGGAAACGTTCTCGGTCTGTATATGTCCACGCAGACAGCGCATATCATCCTAATCCTCGATTTTCTCGGGGAAGAAGATGCAGAACAGGAGCGCGAGCGAATCGGCTCATTCACATCTACTCTGCTGGCACAATTCGCAAGTAATCGCATGAACTGACCACACAAACGGTCGTCCCCAAGGCCGGGGTGGGAGCTCGGCGTCAGCCGGCAGACCCTGTACAGCGCGTTGAACGGGCCTACGATTCGAATCCTCCGGCCGCAATGCTGGCAGGATCCTGAGGTGATGTAGACTCGGACCATCATGATCAGCCCGTTGCCGTCCGGCGCGGGCTGATTTTCTTCGCCGCTGAAGGCTCCCCGTTCTCGGCAGGGCTGCTCTCAGTTCTTCGACTGGTTCGGGACGCCTCCAGTCCACGTCGGTTGTGACCTGGCCCTTGGAATGGCCACAGGAGAGCCGGACCCGCCAGAACGCCGCTGAGCGCGGCTACACCTGCCTGATCTTCGCCCACGTCTCGGGATCCATCCTCTCGTAGGGCGACTCCGCGGGTCCGACGGGAGCTCCTTGACGTCGCGTTCGAGCCACTCCACGACGTCTCCGCAAGCGCGTCCCGCCTCGCCGTGGCCGTTCGTGGACCAGTACTCACCCGCGGGAAGCGGACGCTGAGCAATTGGGTCAGACCAACTGCGAGCGTCCGGAAAGTCGTCTTTGCCGCGAGTGAAGAGCTCGTGAATGCAGCCGCACTCGAGCTGGACGCGCCATCGGTGAACGTCCTCGGCCTTCGGCAATAAGATCGGTCAGAAGACGGTGCTTGTAGCGACGCTTCAGCTCTTCGATGCTGTTCTCGAACCCTTTCAGCGCCTGCGTCTGTGTTGAGCGCAACCAGGCAGCAGAGTGAGCAGCGTGCCTGGCGAAGAGGCGGCACCGTCACGGGCGGCCCCGGTCACGAAGCTGCCTCTACATGCACATCCATGTAGGCATGGTAGTCGGGGTTGGGAGCTTGCCGCAGTCGGCAAACTGGAGGCGACCGAATCGACTACGCACTGAATGTTCGGGATTAATTGGCTACCCATCCCGAAACGTATTTATCACGCCGGACACGGCGGTGGGATGCGTGTCGCTTATGTCGCTCGAAGGAAAGAGCACATCGCGCCTGACCTTGGACTGGCACGGTTTTGGCCTAGCCTATTTCACTAAAAGGTCGAAATAGGCCGCACCCGGATTCCAGTCGATCGGATGCAACAAAGTTCCCGCTGAAGGGTTGAGTGCGCTGTACATCATCCCGTCACCCGCGTAGATGCCTACATGCCCCCAGTTGTAGGGACCCTGAGGGTTCTGCACTACAAGGTCCCCGATTTGTGGCCTGCCCGTCATTCGTCCAACTCGCCACTGCTCTACTCGTGGCAGTTCGATTCCAACTTGACGATAGATCCATTGCACAAAGCCGGAACAGTCCCAGGCTTTGAAAGCCGTACCACCCCAGATATAGGTGCCGCCTACACCAGCTTGGGTGAAGCGCAGAATGTCCTGTCGGATTTGAGGCAGACCCTCTGCAGAGACCGAATCTGGCCGGCCGCTCTCCACTGCCTCGCACGTCGGGGCCGGGGCAACACCCTGAAGCAGATCCACGATGGCCGTCGCCTGTGGTTCCCATCGAGCATAGAACTCTGGGAACGCTGAGACTTGGACGGCTTGGGCAGCTTGCCCTTTGCTCATGGCCGACCAACCTGGCACATCCAGCAAACCTCGAGGACTACCGTGATTCGGCCCAGACGGCCCTCCATAGAATGCTCGTGCGTTGTAAGAAAGATCCATCAGCTCTGCAACGGTTCCCCATCCGGCCGCTGGGCGTTGCTGTGCCGAGCCAACTGAGTCGTGGTCGCTCCCAACCCCGTCATGAGGAAACTGAAACGACGCAGGGACATTCGCGTTGGCGAGCATCCTGAGGGTCGACTCCTGGAGAGACATCATTATGGCGATCACCATCGCCCCACGAGGAACGCCAAGTTTCTTCCCGACAGAAATGTACCCCTGTGCCACAGCAATCTGCCTTGCGGAGAGTCCAACGGCTTGACCATCCGGGGGTCCGCTGTTCTCCAGGATGCTTTGTGTGACAGCGCCGCGGCTCGACACACACCCGACAGACGATTCCGGTTTGTCGCCCGCCAAGCCTAGAGCGACGGCACTGACAACAACACCCAAGGAAAACACGATGACGACAACGACAGCGGTTGCAGCCTGTGCGAGCGTTCGGCGCCTGACTAGGGCCATCGCCAAAGCCGGATGCGACATCAGTAGACGATCCGGCTAGTCGAGGCATAGAAGCCGACCATTTGGCATCGATCAGGCGGGGCGGTCGCTGCCGGCGGGCAATTGGCCATGACACTGACCGGCGCTGTGTATGAATTGCTGCTACTGACTGTCTGGTCAACGACCTTGAGTCGAACCGTGCAGACATGAAGCCCCGCCCATGGAGCAGGGCGTTCGCGAACCTTTACGAGTTCGTTGTCGCAAGCCATGGATTCGAACGTTGCTACCCTGTAGGCACCTTGGCCCGCAAGCGAAGCGAAGGACCCCGCGTTTACGCCCGTTGCCTCAAACTCCTGGACCAGGACCGCCAACGGATTTGATCCGTCAGGGAGGACGAACCACCAACCCCGAATACGAGCGTACACATCCGAATAGGACGAATTTCGGGTGTCCCAGCTATAGATGGCCACGGCGGCCGCGGAAGCAAGCGCCCGATAATCGGCCGTGACAGGCGGAACGGACGGAGGCATTTTCGAGGAAAAAGCTGACCTCGTTGGTGGCGCTGTAGTAGTCGGAGAATTGCTCGGTAGAGCCTTGGGGGTTTGAGACTCTGCCGATGGGACATCCGTCCCTTTCGTAGACGGGGACTCCCGCGGTGAGACCAGAGCGAGAATGAGGGCGCCGAGGATAGCCGCCAGTGCTAGGCCAAACACCCACCGACGAATCGTTCGCCCCCGCCTAATGGATTCCATCATGTTTTCCTCCTAGCCACTTCATGGCTCCGCTCGCCAATGAGCAACATGACTCAAACAGTGGAGTTCATGGAACCGCGAATCACTCGCCATGCCGTTTGATACAGGCGACGGGCCGTGCCGATTTGAACTGCCACATATCGATCACTCACTTTGAACTCCTCGGCAACAGCCGCGATGGCAGCCTGCCGTTCAACGCCGTGATGTTCGGGTAGAACGATTGCTTCGGCCACTCCCCGCAGCAGCGCACTCGGCAGACAACCAACGGCGTGCCGGCACAGACCGGGCATGTCGTGCACAGCCTCAGGATCTACATCCAATGCTTGGCTTATTGTCTTTGCAGTCTGCCGAACCGCGGTGACTGCATTCCAGCGGCGACGGTCTTGCGGCGACGGAGGGGCGTATCGTCGCGGCTCGGTAAGGCTGCCCACCGCGAGGCGCCATACCGGAGCTGACACAGCGGCCCGAGTCAGCCCAAGGACCATGTGAGCCCATTCTTGATCGATGATCTCTTCGGCATCGCGATAATCACGGGCTACGACCAGCACTGTTAGCTGCTGGACATTGTCCAACCCCTCGCCGTTGCCCGGATCTACAAGCAGGGGCAATGTCTTGTGGCCGAGTTCCCTGCGGACGTGCGCGGCGCAGACATTCCCTGCGACGCCTTGCACCCAGGCTTCAAACGGAACTCCAGGGATCTGTCGGTAGTTCCCGCGTGCCACCGCGTCCCAGACTGCCATCCTGATGTCTTGCATGACATCGTCCACATCGCAGGAGCGGCCGATCCGAGCCAGGTGCGAGATGACGTAGCGACGCACTCCTTCGACAGCTCCCATCATTTGGTCGACGGAAACTCGCAGGGTCGGAGTCACCGGAGTCAAGAGCGAAATGTCCACCGAGGATGACTTTGAGTTTTCTATTTCAGCGTTGCCCGCCAGGTGTTCCAGGCTCATGGCTCTCACCGCTTCGACTAACGGATTTGAATATCTCCAGCGCCACCAGATGTGGCGACTCAACGTGGCAGTGACGACACTGACCACAACACAAGCATCTAAAGAATATTGTCAAAGATAATTAAAGTATCGTCAAGACCCTAGTTCTTACTTTTTGCATGTTGTTCAGCAAGAATGGAGCCATGCCACGGATCACGCAGCCTCACGACGATGCCTGGTCTCCTGACGTTGAAGACGCCGTGGCGACGTTCGGGAACCGCTCACGGAATGAGATTCTGAGGTTCCTGACGGCAAATGGTCCTGCGTCCAGAGGGGACATCGTCGCGGCAGTCAGCGCCGGCGAGCCAAGCGTCGCCAAACACCTCGTGGCACTGGAACAGGTCGGCGCGATTGAGGTCGATGTGGAAGCCGGTCGGCGGCATGGCCGTTCCCCTCGCTATTCAGCGAATCCTGCCCGCATCAAGGAGTTGCTGGACGCCCACCTTCGGTATGTCTTGGAAGAGTAGCTGCGGCCCGCTCCCCGTTCGGGTGTAAGTCGATGTCTTTGTTCAGATACTCGGAGATGGCGCGTAGCGTTTCCGGCGAGACGTCCCCGAGCGCCCTAACGGCGAATGACTTCACTCGGGCTGCCCTCAGAGACTTCACAAACTCCAGCTGCGAATCGATGCGTTCTGGAACTTCGCCTTCTACGCCGTTCAGCAAATAGGAGGGATCGACGTCGAACATCTCGCAGATAGCGCCAAGCAGCTGCGGATCGCTGACCAGGCGCCCCGTCCCGTCCTTCATGTAGAACCATCTGGCTCTGGAGATTTTGACGCCTCGAGCTCGGAGTCCGGCCTCAATCTCCCTGAAAGTGACGGGCGAACCCCTCTCGGCCACAACGACGTCGAGCAGCAGGTTAAGTCGGCGTGCGAGGGTCGCCTGTGGTGACAACTCGCCGTTGCGGCTAGCGTCTTTCGCCGGCATGCTCCACCTTTCGACTGCCTCGTTCGATAAGAAATGCTGCTGCGTTGCCATCAGTATTCCGCGAGCGCCGAAGCTAGACAATCAGCTGGACATTGAATCTTTTCGGCGATCTACATGAGGCGTACCCTGTTGCTATAGACCCGTCTACAGCAATTATCCTCCACAAACCTGAGCCGTGGTTTGCATGTCGACATCCATCTTGATGAACCGAACACGGAGCCAAATCCTTCGCTTCCTTATCAGAAGTGGGCCATCAACCCCTGGCGTCTTGGCGTCAGGACTTCAGGCTTCTCGAGCAACGGTTCGACGGCATCTCCTCGTCCTTGAGTCGGCTGGTTACGTTCAGGCTTTGGCCGACGAGCGTTACTCCGCTCACGCCTCACTCGTCGAGTGCCAGCTCGTCGACCTAGCGACCCAGTACTCAGTGCAAATACCTCCTACGACTGCGCCGCCGCTTGTTCAGGAGCAGCGCCGGCCCGCGAGAGACCGTAGAACCACTCCTCGACCGATCGCTCCCACTTTTCGGGGTCGACATTCCACTCCAGAGAGTGGCCCACAGATTCAAACTCCACCAATCTGATTAGGTCCGCCCTCAGACTGACAGCTTTCTTGGATGCTTCGAAGGGCGTTGTGTCGTCCTTCTTTCCATGGAGTACGAGCACCGGCTTGTCTAATTCGGTTGCTCGCGCCAGCCAATCCAGGGAATCGAGACATATCGGTTCAGCAAGGCCGGTCACCCACCGGAGGGCCTTGGATCGAAGAATTGTGAAGCCCATGTGCACAAGTGGCCGAGGAAGTCCGGCCGCCTTGGCGTTCGCTGCCAGGGTCGTTCGCCAGTCGAAGACTGGCGCGTCGAGAACCATCCCGGCTATTCGTACCGAACTCTGCGACAGGGCCGCCACTTGAAGTGCGATGGCAGCGCCGAGTGACCACCCAAAAAGGATAATGCGTTCCGCGCCATTGGAAATCGCGTAGTTGATGCCGGCCTCGACGTCGTGCCACTCACCTTGACCGAGGTTGTGGCGGCCATCGGACGACGGCGGTGCGTCGCCGTCGTTGCGGAACGAGACAACCAGCGACGTAAGTCCCAGACGCCTTGCGACCGGTATGCCGCGAAGTGCGCCGGCTCTCTTACCGCCCATGCCATGGACGTGGATCGCCCATCCGCCGGGTGCGTTGGCAGCAGCGGGAGGATCGAATATCCAAGCCGGGGCGACACCATTCTCAACTGGAATCTCTACGTCTTGGTATGGCAGGCCAAGTTGCTCTGGTTTCGAGTATACGTACCCACTCCAGATACCTGCCGTGGCTTGTTCGAGGTCCCCAGAGTCCACTCGCTCAACCACCCGGGTTACAGCCCTTCGCTCGGGGTGGGACTCAACGACCGGACCGAGGCATGCGTGACCTTCACCCTGCTGAAACCAAAAGCTGTATCGTCCTGGCGCTCTCGTCTGTTCCGTAGCGGGAAGTTCGATTTTCAGATTTCGATCTCCAGTGGTGTGCACGGCCCTGACGTCCAAATCCTCACGACGACTGTATTTCGGCACCACAACCTGACGCGCGAAGTACGCTGCACCGGCGACGCCTGCGAGCAAGGCCGCCGATGCAGCGAAGAATCCAGCTTCTAAAGCCCTACGGCTGGTGGCCGTCAGCATCGTCCACCTCTTGGGCCCTCATCCGTTCATCTATCACTTGGCGAAGCCTCACCAAGGTTTCCGGAGAGATCCCCTGCAACTGACGAGCAGCGAAGTTCCGCACACGTGACTCACGGAGGGTACGAAGAAGTTCCAGCTGAGCGTCTACAAGCTTTGGTATCTCCCCGGCATCGTCCAAGAGGTAATCACGGTCCACGCCAAAGAACTCTGCAAGGTTACGAAGCAGCACGGGATCGGTCGCCAGCGAGCTATCCCCGCTGCGCATGTAGGCCCAGCGGGAGCGGGAAAGCGGTGTTCCACGCTGACTCATATGTCTATTGATTTCGGGATAGGTCAACGCCTCCGACCCCTCGGCCTCGAAGAGGTCAAGAAGAAGATTGAGCTTTCGTGCCAATCTGGTCTGAGGGGTCTCGGAGGAACTGGCATCATCCGTCATGTCGCCTGCTCCCCCTTCCGTCGACGAACTGGGACTTGGCGCACGAAGGATCCCGCCAAATGGCTCTCAGTAGCGTTCAAGACATTCAGGTCGTGGATGTCCAGGAAGCTGCCTAACCCCGGCTCTATTAACAAGGCGTCCTGTACTTCAACAAGCATTCTATGGAGCCTTTGGGCCCGGTCCTGAGGGCTGATCACATCGGTGTCCCGCACGAGCCGAACGTCTTGCCGCTTCTTTGTTGTCTTTTCCCAGATCTTCGTGAGGCCCTTGAGTAACTCCTCTTCGGTCGCAGATTCCCTATGCCGCAGAACTCGACGCGCCACGGGCGGAATGGCCAGTCCCACGCACAGGAAGGCCATGGCGGCAACGACCGTCGCATCATAAACGGGCGAGACCGCGCGCATAGCATCCACGCGCCCTTGCAAGTGCAGAATGTCCATGACCAGCACAAGCAATACGAGGACAACGGCAAAGCTACAGCCGACCCCGATGCACGTAAATGCCGCGCGGAAGTAGGGCCGCAACATGTCACCGCGAAAGCGGAAACAGGTAACACCGGTAATGCAAACCACCCAGCCTATGTAGACGAACTGGATGGATGAGTAGAGGGCAGCAGGCCACTGGTGGCCGTAATCCACCATGAAACGAGTGGAACTGCCCTGGGTATCAATGGCACTAAAGCTGGCTGCAAGCCCCACGATCACGACGGCCAAGAGAATCATGCCAGCGCTGTCGCGTTTCTCGACCGCCTCGTCCGGGGTCGCCGCCCGAATGATCGCTCTCGAAAGGAAGTGGATCCCCACGACCATGGATACATTGGCCAACGGGTCAACGAAGTTTCGACCACCCAGTGCTGGATCGAGGCTCAGATAGACCTGATCGATGTTCAGCGTCAGGGCGATTGAAATCGTGATGGCCGCTGTCAGTACGCTGTGATCGCGCCGTACCCGGATTCCAGGGAGGAGACAGATGACGAGTAGCCAAATCAAAGCTGCGGCCACAATCTGGATCATTCGAAAACCCTCTCGAACGATCTCGGCTCGGTGGCGCTGTTCCTGATTGCCGCTGCGAAGAGATCCGCGAGCGATTCCGCAGCGGCCTCCAAGTCATCGGTAAAGCCGCTCCGGGCAAGGACTCGTGAGACAAGTCCCTCGGGAAGGTTCGGAAACAGGACCTCTACGTAGTCCGCTGGGACGACTAATTCGTCATGTCTCAGGACCATGTGCCCGAGTTCATGAAGGACGAACTGTTGTCGGTGCAGTCCAGACGGGCTGACTGCATGCAAGATTATTTCGACCTCGTCCGTTGAAAGCCACAAACCGCAGACCGACCCCCCATTCAGAGCTCTCGCAGCTTCGATTTGTATTGGCCGCTGCCTGACACCTTCGACCACTTCGACGAGTCGTTCCAAGTTCAGGTGAGTTGGAAGCAATAGTGAAGCGAAAGCACTCGCTGCGCGTTCAGCCGGCGATTGTGCTGAGGGATATGGGTGGTAGTACATAAGCATCCCCAGTGATGCGTTTTCCGTCGATTCTTGGCTAACCCAGCCCGGATTGCCAGCAGTTAGGCTTTGGGCGAACCCTCATTCCAATTGAACGCCTCCGCTCTGGACATGTCCAGAGGTTGGTGTACTTAAGTGCCGGGCTGGATGGGTTGGCTCATCCATTCCAAAGCCAAAGCCCTTACGGTTGCTAGCCAAATATCGTCAGCCGGGTGGCTAAACCCAAGCTGTTCACCTCGGAGCTGACGGTTTTGTCACGCCTAGTCACTCGTCTCAATGAGTCTCGGGAATGTGAACCATCAGCGCTCGTCAAGGTGGGTGGGTGCGTCTAGTTTCGATCTTGACGTTGATGTGCTCCATAGAACATATTCCTGGTTGACCGGATGCAACACTTGTCTGGTGAGCGAAGTCGAATATCAAGGTCTAGTCCCCGTTGTAGCAACAGTCGTTCCCGCAAGGGCCGCCTATCTGGTGCGCGACGGAAACCGGGAAGGTTTTCGCCGAGCTGTCCAAGAAGCCAGCACAAGGTGGGGCGGAGCGACAGAGCCAATCCTACCGATCAGCGACGATGGTCGGGTCGAAGATTGGGTAAAGCACGCCGTTTCTTCGTCTTCCGTTGATGGTCTGGTCAACGTTGACCTAACCGAGAATGAGGCAATGGCGGTGTCCGCGGAACTCGGCCTCCCCTGGGTGGACATTGCTTACATCGACCACACCGGCCCAGTGAGACTGACCTGCCATCCGAGCTGGCTGGAAGCACCCGCCTCGCCGGAGTTCTGGGCAGTAAGCCAGCCCTCTGGTGAGTTGTGGCAGGCAGTTGTCGCGGGGGAACTTACCGACGATCATCTAAGTATCTTGGAAGGCCCTGAACCTGCCATAGCGACCTACGAGAACCTTGACGGCATTGGACGGTCCCAATTGCTGGGAAGTACATGGTTAGACAGAACCATGGTGTCGCTCTACGGAACCTACGCAAGTCCAGCACCAGCCACCACGCCTACGATCCTGTGGGTTACTACCGGTGATGATCTGAGGGATTGTTGGGATTTCTGGAACACGCGTGCCTTGGGGCCGAGGACGTTCGCCAGAATGCCAATCTTCCTCGTGCCGTTCGAGGACGTACTTCATTGGGATAGCTTCGATAAGCATTTGCTCTCTTCGTTGGACCGCCCTAACGAGTTCTCCGTCGATGTGATCATTACAAGCGAGAGCACGTCTGACGATGATCTGCACGAGCTAGCAAAAAGGCTCGGACTGGAGTTCGATGAAGAAGCCAATACTAGGATCGGGCTGGTGAGTCGGTTTCCTGTACCGACCGACCGTCGGAAACCTCCATTTACCTACTGCATTCATGATGGTGTTTCGCACTTTACGAACTTCGATCGTCGCTACGGCGCAGTCACTCTGGCCGACGCCCACTTTTTTACAGGCCGGACCAGCACGGTTACTTTCGATTCGCCCGTCAATTTCAAGGAGGGCGGGAGAACCCTGGTTCGATTGGAGAGCCAGATGTTTGAGGGTTTGCCACGCAGGGATCGAGTTGCCGCCCTTATCGCTTCCAACGCTATATGGCGTTATGACGCACTACAAATAGGAGTGATGGCCAGCTCCAAATTTCGGTTAGAACTAAGTGTTCCACGACTGTCGGAGGCTTTGCACACTCTGCTCCAGGACAGTGTCAAAAACTACTCCCTATCAGACAAAGGGAGCCTTGCAGCAGCTTTTCTTCAGAGGGAAGGGCACCTTCAGGCGCTCTTGGAGCCGAATCTCTTCGAGACCATCCGTGCACTTACAACCCCTCGATCCAAGAGCCTCGTGCGTGACCTAGCCCGAGCAGTGGGAGAGTCGGAACTGAGCCGAGAGATCGTGGAGGTAGCCCAGAGCTGGGCAATTCAGGGGAAACGGGTCTATAAAAACGTTTCCGGGATCCCCGGATTGGGCGGTGGTGCAGCGGCGGCCGCGTTGGAGCGGCTATGCGCTCTCGGCTGGGCCGAGCGAGGACTGGAGATCAAGTGCGCCACTTGCCACACTTCAAGCTTCATCCGGCTCGGCTCGATTCCTGCCAAGTTCGGCGCCAAGTGCCCTGCGTGTGATGAAATGCAGCAATACACGCTGAGCGGTTCAGGACCGACGGTCTTTTACCGTTTGGACGGCCTCTCTGATCGTGCCAGCGACCAAGGCGTGTTCCCTCACCTGTTGACAATCGCCGCATTGACTCGGCTTGAAGTGCACTCATGGTTCATGCCCGGTGTCGATGTGGTTTTCCATGACGAAGCAAGAAACGAAGCGGACGTGATCGGCCTCCACGGAGGTCAGTTCGTCGTCGGAGAAGTCAAGACCACTGCTTCTGAATTCACGGATCAGCAGCTTGAGAAGGACATCGCTGTCGCTAGGAGGCTCGGGGCCGACGTATACCTCATGGCCGCGCCGGATCAAATATCTGATGAAACTCGGGAATTGGCGGGACGCCTGTGCACTGCGGCCAATATCAAACTCATGGTTCTTGCGCAGGACGCCCTACGTCCATCACCTTCGTCGGATAGCTAGGGTATCTGCCGCGGTCATAGTACCGTTCAATCGGGCTAGGCACGGAGATCGACAACAAGATCGCTCAGGAACTCCTGATTCGACGTCGTGTCACTTCATGACGCATGGCGTCGTGTGGCCACCACCAAGCCGAACACCTGCGATGGGTACTTCCTCACGCTCGATCGGGCCGTAGAACTTTGGTGCATACTTGGCGGTGGTAAGGAATTTCAACAGGAGAGCATAATGGTGCAGACAGGCGCCACCAAGGTTATCGAGCCAGCGCCGCGGCTTCAGGCGGCGGCGCTGGCCCTCCGCTAAAGTCCGGCGATCCCCTGCTGCATCATTGTGTTCAGCGCATCGATACCGCCTTGGACGGTACCCGTGGCAGCAAGCTCGACTAGCTTCAGCAACAGCGCCTTGACCTTGCCCCCATCGGGCGCCTGAGTACGGATCTCTTCTTCAACCTGGTTGGCGATGAACTGTGCTTGCGTCGTCGATTCTTCACTCACGCCGAGGACCATCGGATTCAACATAGCGCGTACAGAGCCGACGATCCGCTCAATGCCGTCTATCTGTTCCTGGGTCATGGTGTTGGATTGGGTAACATGCGAGCTGTTCCAGGCAAAGTTCACCCCGTTGGACCCCGAGATGCTTACGTTGTTCGTAACGCCCGATGGATCAAAGCTACTGTTCACAGATTGACCCCGCTCTACCGCCTTGGACCCCTTCGTCGTGATCATCGGCCTTATGAGGTCCGAGCCATACGTCCTGATACCTGTCATGTACTCCTCGTCAAGCAGCCAGACCATCGCTCGATTAAGCTCCTCGACAGAATATGGGCTGCCCAGAAACTGGCCGTTCGGGCTGTCCAGAAAATCAGCGAACACCCCGCTGTCGATATCAGTGAGGTGCCGATCGTAAAGCCACTGCAAGGCTCCGTCACGGATCTCCCGCACCCGGCGCCGTGGGTCAGTTTGGAGTGCTTTAAACTCACCGGCGATATCGATACCTGATTGGTTTAGCACTACCGTCTGAATCCCGGCCGAGGAAGCCTCAAACCACAACCAGCCGCGGGCCTGCAGCGCTTCCAGTCCACCGGAGACGCTCTCCCCGGGGGAGCCCTCGTTCCTTGGCTTTGGCGTAGAGTCGACCGACGCCGATCTGACGATTATTGTCGAGAGGTTCCAGCTCTGAAAGCGTCAACATTAGTTGAAGGTGACGCAGCCCTGTCTTGGACTGCGCGAGCGATTCAACGTCGGACAAGAGTCCCCCTATGTGAGTAGCAACTAACTTGGTTACTCCACCATAGTGATGAGGACTGACAAAACAGCGGGGCCCTAGCAGCAGGCACATGGGAGCCGGTCTCCGGTTTCGGCGCGCTCTGTAGGTACAGCGATCAAGTACTCCCGGATCACGGGATGATCGTACGGGGATGATCGGCGGGTCTACTGTGTCCAGTGGTTCCCAGCGGGTCAGATCAAGCGCGTAGATGCGGAGTCCCGGCGAGGCAGTGTGGTCTCGGATCGATGCGGAGCGCTCAACTTGCGCCCCCGGCCCGCGCCCTCCAATGTGGCCGGCGGCCGCGTCCGAGCCAGAGTACAACTCGTCGGCTGGCACGCCATCCTCCACCTGTCTACTGCCGTCGCCCGGTCTCCCAGCACGCGCATTGACCACTGCAGGAGGCGGCACGTCATGTCCTCAGGGAAGAAAACCCCAATGAACAGGAACAAGAATCGTCTGTGAGCGGACAGTAATGGATCTGGAATTCTTTGAACCCGCTGAAGCTGCAGCACTCATGCGGTGCAGCGAAGGGTGGCTGCGTGATGGAGCAGCGGCCGGCAGATTTCCCCATGCTTGCTGGGGCAAGGGGAAGATCGTCTTTACGTCTGAGCACATCGCGGAGATCGCCAGGATTAGCGAGATATTGCCCGGCTCCCACCCGTCACCCGATATCCGAGAGCGTAGCAACCCCAATGCTCGGCTCATCGGGACTAGAGCCCGCAACCGCATGGCTTCATAGAGGACCGGGAGAGGTCGCATCCTCAGCGCATGAATGCCGACACCGAACGCTCCGTCGCGTCCGCCCCAGCCTGCAGGGCCTCAGGCATAAGGTGCCCATAAACGCCCTCTGTGGTCCGCGTCGACGCATGCCCCAACCGACGCGAGATGGTGAAGATAGGGACACCGTCCTGAATCAGCCACGAGGCGTGTGTGTGCCGTAGATCGTGAATTCGTGGATTCTTTCTCAGGCCTTGATCCTGGGCGGCTTTAACTGCCGGCATCCAGAAGTGGTGCCAGTAGAGCTTGTGAACGATCCGCTCGCCTTTAGGCGTCGTGAAAAGCAGAGCGCTGCTCGGCCGTCCCGCCACCAAAGGAATCAAGAGGTCCACTAGGGCAGGGTTCAACCCGATGGTCCTCTTGCCAGCCCCGGTCTTAGTGGGCCCAATGTAGAACTGGTTCTGCCCGTCCCGCTTCCACGCTTTATTGATCCGAGCTGTGGCTGGCTTTCCCAGCAAGTCGATGTCGGCGACGGTCAGCGCCGTCGCCTCCCCGAAACGGGTCCCGGTCATCACCAGGAAGTTGGTGAAGTCGCGGTACCTCTCCCCCATGCCATCCATGATCAACCCGAACTCAGCATGGGTGAGGAACATCATTTCGTCCTCGGCCTTCTCAACGCTGGGCAACTGCACGCCGCGGCAGGGGTTGCGTGTGATGTACCCCAACATCTCTGCAGTATTCATCGAAGCAGAGATCAGCCCGTGGACGTTCTTGATCGTCTTCGGTGAGCGCCCCTTGGCCATCATCGATTTCACCCAGTAGGCGATCATCCGGTAATCCAGCTTGTCGACGGGGACGTGGCCAATGACCTTGTTCACGTGGAGATCAAGCATCGTCTGATACGTCTTGACGGTCCCGCTCGACGGCCGGATCAGGAGGTCGATGTGCTCCTGAATGACTTCGCCAACCGTGGGTATCTTCGCCCTGTTGTCCAGTAGAGCCTGCTGGGCGATCTCAAAGGATTGACCGTTCGCATCGAGCAACCGCTTGAGCGTTTCAGCCTCATGAGCGGAGTCGACAGTAATGCCCTGCTGCTTCCGGATCTTGGGGTCGCGCCAGACCACCATGAGGGACGAAGAGCCGTCCTTTTTGACGCGTTTCCGGATACTAGCCACATAAAAATGCTAGTTCCGTGTCAACAGATTTGGGCGTTTTGTCAACAGTCAGGGGCCATGTAGGCCCCTGACCTGCGACAACACAGTGCCCGAGGTGGGACTCGAACCCACACACCTTTCGATACCGCATTTTGAGTGCGGCGCGTCTGCCAATTCCGCCACTCGGGCCCGGAATACTGGGAGTTCAGCTGCTCTCATTCCTGTGAGCAACGCGATCCTTTCCCAGCACGCGAAACTACTCTACATGCAGATAGGCTGATTCAAAGAACCGGGCACGCTGATGCAACAAAAACCAGCCATCAAAGAGTCCACACTAAGATGGACATGAACCCGCCGAACCTTTTCAAGGAGATCCCGTGACCGAACAGACGGAGTCCACGTCCACAGCCCAGCCGGCACGACGCGTTGTCGTAGCCGAGGATGAAACCCTCATCCGCCTGGACATTATCGAGATCCTGAAGGGCGAAGGGTATGACGTCGTAGGCGAGGCGGACAATGGTGAGAAGGCCGTGCAGCTGGCCGAAGAACTCAAGCCCGACCTTGTCCTCATGGATGTGAAGATGCCCGTCATGGATGGCATCTCGGCAGCCGAGAAGATCGTCAAGGCCCGCATTGCTCCCGTAGTCCTGCTGACCGCGTTCAGCCAGAAGGAATTGGTGGAGCGTGCACGCGATGCCGGCGCCATGGCGTACGTCGTGAAGCCCTTCTCCCCCGCGGACCTCATCCCGGCCATTGAAATTGCACTTTCGCGCCACGAGGAAATCAAGGCCCTGGAAAACGAGGTTTCCGACCTCCAGGAGCAGTTCGCCACGCGCAAGCTTGTAGAGCGCGCCAAGAGCCTCCTGACCACCAAGATGGGCCTGACGGAGCCGGAAGCTTTCCGCTGGATCCAGAAGACCTCCATGGACCGCCGCCTCAGCATGCGCGAGGTTGCCGAAACCATCATCAACCAGGTCAACTAACGCCACAAGAAACAAACGCACGACGTCGGCCGCTCACCTCACGCGAGGTGGGCGGCCGACGTCGTCCCTGGCAAAGTCGCAGTACTCACCGGAAACGAATTGGGACAAAAAAGAGGGTCCCGCCAACAGGCGGGACCCTCATCCAAGCCGAAGAATTACGACTTGGCCTTGGACTTCTTTTCAGGCCACGGGCCAACCGGCTCCTTGCGCGAACCGTCGTCGGTCTTGGAGGTGTCGGCGAGGTCGCCCACCTTGTGGACCTTCAGCGAGTTCGTGGAACCGGCCTGTCCTGGAGGGGAACCGGCTGCGATGACAACCAGGTCGCCTTCCTCCACGAGGTCCATTTCCAGCAGGCTCTTGTCCACCTGTGCGGTCATCTCGTCGGTGTGTCCGACGGACGGAACCAGTACCGGCTGGATACCCCAGGTGAGGGCCAGCTGGTTCCAGACGTGCTCCACCGGCGTGAACGCGAAGACCGGCTTGACCGGACGCAGACGCGAAAGGCGGCGTGCCGAGTCACCGGACTGGGTGAAAGTACAGATGTACTTTGCGTCCAGCTGGTCGGCGATTTCGACGGCGGCACGGGTGATGGCGCCACCGCGGGTCTTGGGCTTGGTGCCCAGCGGGGGTACGCGCTCGAGGCCGTGGACTTCGGTGGACTCGATGATCCGGGCCATGACCTTGACGGTCTCGATGGGGTACTGGCCCACGGAGGTTTCTCCGGAGAGCATGACCGCGTCGGCGCCGTCGAGAACTGCGTTGGCGCAGTCGGAAGCCTCGGCGCGCGTCGGACGCGGGTTGTCGATCATGGATTCGAGGACCTGGGTGGCTACGATGACCGGCTTGGCCCAGCGGCGTGCCAGTTCGATGGCGCGCTTCTGGACGATCGGCACCTCTTCGAGCGGCAGTTCGACGCCGAGGTCGCCACGGGCCACCATGATTGCGTCGAACGCGTCGATGATTTCGTGGAGCTGCTCCACGGCCTGCGGCTTTTCGATCTTGGCGATCACCGGCACGCGGCGGCCTTCTTCGTCCATGATCTCGTGGACGCGCTTGATGTCGGAGGCATCGCGAACGAACGAGAGGGCGATGAGGTCAGCTCCGCGCTTGAGGGCCCAGCGGAGGTCGTCCTCGTCCTTTTCGCTCAACGCGGGGACGTTGACGGCAACGCCGGGAAGGTTGATGCCCTTGTTGTTGGACACCTTGCCGCCGACGGTCACAGTGGCGACCACCTTGACGTCGTCAACTTCGATGGCGCGCAGCGCCACCTTGCCGTCGTCGATCAACAGGGCGTCGCCGACGTTGACGTCCTCGGTGAGGCTCTTGAGCGTGGTGGAGCAGATGTCCTTGGTGCCGGGGACGTCTTCAGTGGTGATGGTGAAGGTGTCGCCTACAGCCAGCTCGTGGGGGCCGTCAACAAAACGTCCAAGGCGGATTTTGGGGCCCTGGAGGTCAGCCATGATGGCTACGGGCTTGCCCAGCTGGGCGGCAGCCTTGCGGACATTCTCGTAGGTGTTGTCGTGCACGGAGTAGTCGCCGTGGCTCATGTTCATGCGAGCAACATCGACGCCGGCTTCCAGCACCGCGAGGGTGTTGTCGAAGCTGGAGATAGCCGGGCCGAAAGTTGCCACAATTTTCGCGCGTCTCATATACCTACCCTAAGTAGTTCATGCTGATTGAGTAAAAGATCAGTTCCTGCCGGCGCTATAAGACCGCTATCGCCCGGTCGGTGGGGGCGACCGGTGCCGGGAGAATGGTGCTTCCCATCAGGAACCTGTCCACTGCGGCCGCGCACGCGCGGCCTTCCGCAATGGCCCACACAATCAGTGACTGGCCACGTCCGGCATCGCCGGCAACAAACACTCCCTCGGTGTTCGTCATGTAGTAGCCGTCGCGGGCTACGTTGCCCCGACCGTCGAATTCTGCGCTGACCTGCTCCGTGATACCTGCCGGCTCAGCACCGGTAAAGCCAAGGCTCAGGAACACCAAATCAGCCGGAATAATCCGCTCTGTACCTGCCTTGGGCAGTCGCTTGCCCTCCACGAACTCGGTTTCGGCAACCTTGACGCCGGTGAGCTTGCCGTTTTCGCCAACGAACTCAACGGTGGACGCAAGGTACGTACGCTCGCCGCCTTCTTCGTGGGCACTGGCCATCTCGAACAGGGTGGGGAACGTCGGCCACGGCTGGTGGGCTGCGCGTTCCGACGGCGGCTGCTTGCCGATCGCGAGCGTCGTCACCGAGGCTGCCTGGTGGCGGTGGGCGGTGCCGATGCAGTCAGCACCGGTATCGCCGCCACCGAGGATGACGACATGTTTGCCGCGCGCGTCGATGTGGTTCGCCGGGGTCTCCCCCGCTACCACGCGGTTGGCCGGGACAAGGTAGTCCATGGCGAAGTGCACGCCTTCAAGCTCGCGGCCCGGGATCGGCAGGTCGCGCGGGACGGTGGCCCCGGTGGCGACAACGACGGCGTCGTAACGGCGGCGCAACTGCTCCCACGTGACATCGGTTCCGACGGCGACGCCGGTCCGGAAGCGCGTGCCTTCGGCCTTCATCTGCTCGAGGCGACGGTCGACCTGTTCCTTTTCCATCTTGAAGTCGGGGATGCCGTAGCGGAGCAGGCCACCGATCTTGTCGTCGCGTTCGTAGACGGCAACGGTGTGGCCAACCCGCGTCAACTGCTGCGCGACGGCCAGGCCTGCCGGGCCGGAACCGACGACGGCGACCGTCTTGCCTGTGAGGCGCGTCGGCGGAAGGGGCTGGACCCAGTCGTTGTCGAACGCCTGGTCGATGATGGAGACCTCAACCTGCTTGATGGTCACAGCGGGCTGGTTGATCCCCAGCACGCAGGACGCCTCGCAGGGGGCAGGACACAGCCGGCCGGTGAACTCCGGGAAGTTGTTCGTGGCGTGGAGACGCTCGATCGCTTCTTCGCCCTTGTCCCGCCAGACGAGGTCGTTCCATTCAGGAATCAGGTTGCCCAGCGGGCAGCCCTGGTGGCAGAACGGTACGCCGCAGTCCATGCAGCGCCCGGCCTGGCTCTTCAGGACGCCCTTCTCCTGGGCTTCGTACACTTCTTTCCAGTCCATGATGCGGACGGGAACGGGACGGCGTGGCTGCGTCTCGCGCTGCCGGACTTTCAGAAATCCGCGTGGATCAGCCACCGGTTACCTCCAGGATTCGAGACCATACTTCTTCACCATCGGGGTCAAGGCCCTCTTCGATGGCGTCGAGACGGGTTTGCAGGACTGCGGCGTAATCGCGCGGCAGTACTTTGGTGATGCGGGCGGCGGTGTCGTCGAAGTTCTCGAGCAGACGGCCCGCCAGGACGGATTCGGTTTCCTCGACGTGCTTGGTGAGGAGGCCGTGGACGATGTCACGGTCCTCGGCGTCGAGTTCCAGGAGCTGGAGCTCACCGGTATCGAGGGCCATCTTATTGACGCGCTCAGGCTGCAGGTCCAGCACATAGGCGGTACCGCCGGACATGCCCGCGCCGAAGTTTCGGCCGGTACGGCCGATGATCAGCGTCTGGCCACCGGTCATGTACTCGCAACCATGGTCACCAATGCCTTCGACGACGGCGGTGGCACCGGAGTTGCGGACGAGGAAGCGTTCGCCCACCTGGCCACGCAGGAACATTTCACCGCTGGTGGCGCCATAACCAATGACGTTGCCGGCAATGACGTTGCGCTCTGCCTGGAACACGTTGGTTCGGTCCGGCCGGACGATGATGCGTCCACCGGAGAGGCCCTTGCCGACGTAGTCGTTGGAGTCGCCGAACATGCGCAGCGTGATGCCGGCAGGGAGGAACGCGCCGAGCGACTGACCGGCAGTGCCGTTGAGCGTGATGTCGATCGTGTCGGTCGCCAGGACATCGGTGCCGAACGTCTTGGTCACCACATGGCCGAGCATCGTGCCCACGGAACGGTCCGTGTTGATGACATCCAACGTGATCTTGACAGGCATGCGGTCGCTGAGAGCTTCCTGGGCCATGGTGATCAGGCGCTGGTCGAAGTGCTTGTCCAGCTCGTGGTTCTGGGTGGTCATGTTGCGCAACGGCACGTCGTCGTCGAACTCAAGGCCATGCAGGATCGGATCCAGGTCCAGCCCCTCGGCCTTCCAGTGGTCGATGGCCTCGCGGGTGTCCAGGACTTCAGCGTGGCCGATGGCCTCTTCCAGGCTGCGGAAGCCGAGTTCGGCCAGGATTTCGCGGACTTCTTCTGCGAGGAACTCGAAGAAGTTGACCACGAACTCGGGCTTGCCATTGAACCGGGACCGGAGTTCCGGGTTCTGGGTGGCAACACCCACAGGGCAGGTGTCCAGGTGGCAAACGCGCATCATGATGCAGCCGGAAACAACCAGCGGAGCAGTCGCGAAACCGTACTCCTCGCCACCCAGCAGGGCAGCGATGACTACGTCGCGGCCGGTCTTGAGCTGGCCGTCCACCTGAACCACCACGCGGTCGCGGAGCCCGTTGAGCATGAGGGTCTGCTGGGTCTCGGCAAGGCCGAGTTCCCACGGCACGCCCGCGTGCTTAAGCGAGTTCAGCGGCGAGGCGCCGGTACCGCCGTCGTGACCTGAAACAAGCACGACGTCGGCCTTCGCCTTCGTGACGCCTGACGCCACGGTGCCGATCCCGACTTCCGAGACCAGCTTCACGTGCACCCGGGCCGAAGGATTGGCGCGCTTGGCATCGTAGATGAGCTGCGCGAGGTCTTCGATCGAGTAGATGTCGTGGTGCGGGGGCGGGGAAATCAGCCCGACGCCGGGGGTCGAGTGACGGGTCCGGGCCACCCAGGGGTAGACCTTCTGCGCCATCAACTGGCCACCTTCACCGGGCTTGGCGCCCTGTGCCATCTTGATCTGGATGTCATCGGCGTTGGTGAGGTAGAGACTGGTGACACCGAAACGACCGGAAGCGATCTGCTTGATCGCAGAACGGCGTTCCGGATCCAACAGACGGTCCACGTCTTCGCCGCCTTCACCGGTGTTGGACTTGGCGCCCAAACGGTTCATGGCGATGGCCAGTGTCTCGTGTGCTTCCTTGGAGATGGAGCCGTAGCTCATCGCACCGGTGGAGAAACGCTTCACAATGCTGGAAACGGGTTCCACTTCTTCCAGCGGCACAGCCGGACGGACACCGTCCTTGAACTTGAGGAGCCCACGCAGGGTCATCAGGTTCTCGGACTGGTCATCAACGCCCTTGGTGTAGGACTTGAAGATGTCGTAGCGGCGTTCGCGCGTGGCGTGCTGCAGACGGAAGACTGTCTCCGGGTTGAAGAGGTGCGGCTCGCCGTCGCGGCGCCACTGGTACTCGCCGCCGCCCAGCAATGGCTGGTGCGGGTGCTCGATGCCACCTTCGGGGTACGCCATCTGGTGGCGTGCCGAAACCTCTGCGGCGATGACATCCAAGCCGACGCCCCCGAGCTGGGAATGCGTGCCGGAGAAGAATTCATCTACGAGTTCCTGGGACAAGCCCAGTGCTTCGAAGGTCTGGGCGCCCGTGTAGGAAGCCACCGTGGAGATGCCCATCTTGGACATGATCTTCAGGACACCCTTGCCCAGGCCCTTGATGAGGTTGTAGACACCGTCTTCCGGAGTCACGCCCGTCACGTCGCCATTGGAGATCAGCTGTTCCACCGATTCCATGGCCAGGTACGGGTTCACTGCGGACGCACCGTAACCAATGAGCACGGCAACATGGTGTGTCTCGCGGACATCACCGGCCTCGACCACCAGGGCGGTCTTGGTGCGGTTGGCACTGCGAAGCAGGTGGTGGTGCACTGCACTGACCAGCAGGAGCGACGGAATCGGCGCCCACTGGGCGTTCGAGTCACGGTCGGACAGCACCACGTACTGGACGCCGCGGTTGATCGCACCGGAAACCTGCTCGCAGATCTCCGTCAGGCGGGCACGAAGTGCCGCTTCCCCGCCCTCGGGGCGGTAAAGGCCACGGACCTTCATGGCGATGCGGTCGCCGTCGGGGGTTTCAATGTTCGCGATCTTGGCGAGCTGGTCGTTGTTGATCACGGGGAACGGCAGCGAGATCTGCGGCTGGCGGACCTGCTTGCCGTCCAGGAGGTTGCCGTTGGGGCCAATGGCGCACTTCAGTGAAGTCACCAATTCTTCGCGGATGGCATCCAGCGGCGGGTTGGTGACCTGTGCGAAGGACTGCACGAAGTAATCGAACAGCAGACGCGGACGCTTGGACAGCACGGCTACCGGCGTATCCGAACCCATGGCGCCCAGGGGCTCAGCACCCGTGCGGGCCATCGGTCCGAGCAGGATCTTCAGCTCTTCAGTGGTGTAGCCGAAGGTCCGCTGGCGGATGTTCACCGATGCTGCCGTGTGAAGAACGTGCTCACGCTCGGGAAGCTCGTTGATGTCGATCAGGTTGTCCTTGAGCCACTCGGCCCAAGGGTTGGCAGCGGCTACCTCGGCCTTGACCTCGGCGTCGTCAATGATGCGCCCGGCTTCGGTGTCCACCAGGAACATCTTGCCGGGGGCCACGCGCCCCTTCTTGACCACGTTGGAGGGCTCCACCTCGATCACGCCCACCTCGGAGGCGAAGATGATCAGGCCGTCCTCAGTGATCCAGTACCGTCCCGGGCGCAGGCCGTTGCGGTCCAGCGTGGCACCGACGAGGCTGCCGTCAGTGAAGGACACGGCAGCAGGACCGTCCCACGGCTCCATGAGCAGGGAGTGGTATTCGTAGAAGGCACGGCGTGCCGGATCCATGGTGGCGTGGTTCTCCCAGGCCTCCGGGATCATCATCATGATCGAGTGCGTGATGGGACGCCCTGAGAGCCACAACAGCTCGGCAACTTCATCGAAGGAAGCGGAGTCCGAGGCACCGGGGGTGCAGATCGGGTACAGCTCCTCGGGCACAGACCCCAGCAGCGGGCTGGCCAGCTGCGACTGGCGGGCACGCATCCAGTTGCGGTTGCCCTTGACCGTGTTGATTTCACCGTTGTGCGCGATGGTCCGGAACGGCTGGGCCAGGGGCCACGACGGGAAGGTGTTGGTGGAGAAGCGTGAGTGGACAATGGCGAGCTTGGTCTTGAAGCGCTTGTCCGAAAGATCCGGGTAGAACGGCTCCAACTGGGCCGTCGTCAGCATGCCCTTGTACACGATGGTGCGCGAAGACAGCGAGGGGAAGTACACGCCGAACTTGTTCTGGGCGCGCTTGCGGATCCGCCAGGCGCGGGAGTCAAGCTCGTTGTGCTCCAGCTGCTCACCGGTGGCAGAGGCGAAGAAAGGCTGCGAGAAATAGGGCATACAGGCCCGTGCCATGGCGCCAACGAGGTCCGCGACCACGGGAACCTCACGCCAACCAAGGACCGTGAGGCCCTCGTCAGCGGCAAGTGCCTCAATGCCGGCTTTCGCGGTTGCAGCTTCGCGGGCTTCAGCCGGAAGGAACGCGGTACCCACCACGTACTGTCCGGGTGCCGGCAGCTCAAATTCGGTGACGGCGCGGAAAAACTCGTCGGGCACCTGCATCAGCAGACCCGCTCCGTCGCCGGTTCCTTCGTCGGCGCCCACGGCGCCGCGGTGTTCGAGATTGCGGAGGGCGGTCAGTGCCGCTTCCACGATGTCGTATCCCGGTTCCCCGCGGAGCGTGGCAATGATAGCCAGGCCGCAGGCGTCCTTCTCCTTATCAGGGTTGTAAAGACCCTGGGCCTCCGGGAGCGCAGCAAAACGCTTGAACGGAGACATGGCACCCTGCGGTTCGATATTTTCGGACCAACCGGGGTTATGAAGATGGGTCATGGGAGACGTCCTTCCTCGAGATCGTGCGTATGGAAGGGACAACGTTGGCCCCACCTTGCCTGCCCTGTGACGGGCACAACAAAGCGCTAGTTATTGGAATTGTAGGCCAGTCGATCCAGCGCAACGAACAGTTACGCAGACCTCTGGCCCCGGCTTGACCAGTGAACATCGGTATGCTGCGATCCGGTTTCCGGGGTGCCACGACGCTGTGGACTGGGCCCTACGAGCGGTGACTCTGTTGCCCCTTTACCTTCGGTGACTACTTGGTGTCGTCAGCCCCAGGCGAGGATCCGGATGTTTTCTTTGCGGCGGTGGCATCAGATGACGGCTCCGTGGCGGACGTGGTGTCCTGGACGGTCTTCACTGATGCATCCCGCGGCCCGTCGACGTTGCCCGGATCACTTTGGTTATCTGGGAGATTATCACGCGAACCACTATCCGAGACAGATGCGTCCACATCATGACTGGTGACGCTCGTCACCGTAGCGGGCTCGTTCCCGGTCTCCTTTTCCGGCTCGCGGCCCGGCAAATAGGGGCTGTCCGGTACCGGGCGGCTGCGCCGCGCGAGCACAAGGAAGACAACCAGGGCGGCGAGGAAGACGAAGATGCTGGTCCAGACGTTGAGCCGGGTGGTGATTCCGAAGAGGGTGATCTGCTCGGCGTCGTCGATGCGGAGCGCCTCGATCCACACGCGGCCCAGCGTGTAGTACATGGCGTAGAGCCAGAACAGGCGGCCCCAGCGGAAGGCGAATTTCCTGTCCAGCACCAGCAGGAGCGCCACGCCGGCGAGGTTCCACAGCAGCTCATAAAGGAACGTCGGGTGGAAGAGTGTCCCGGCGGCCATGTCCGGCGGGAAGTTCGCGTTGGCGGGATCGATCTCCAAGCCCCACGGCAAAGTGGTGGGCGCGCCGAAGAGTTCCTGGTTGAACCAGTTCCCCAAGCGACCGATTGCCTGTGCAAGAAGCAAACCAGGTGCAGCTGCGTCCAGGAAGGCCGTCAGGCGCACACCGGCTCGACGACACCCGATCCACGCGCCCACAACACCCAGGACCACCGCGCCCCAGATGCCCAGTCCGCCGCGCTGGATCTGCGGAATCAGCGAGAGGTCACCAGTTCCGTCGAAACCGGGGCCAAAGTAAGCATCGGGCGAAGAGAAGACGTGGTACAGGCGACCGCCGATGATGCCGAATGGAATCGCCCATATGGCGATGTCCCACAAACTGCCCTCGGGCGCACCGCGTTGCTTCCACCGGGCAGATGTCAGCCAGAGGCCCACGATGATGCCCGCCAGGATGCACAGGGCGTAGGCGTGGATACGCAACGTCCCCCACGGCAGCGGAATGTCGAAACCGGACCAGGATGGGCTCGGGATACTCAGGGGGACCATTGCCGCTGCGTGGAGGACCGTCTGCATGCGCTTCGCTGTTTCCTTTTCTAGGCTTCGGCAGCTGCGCGGCCCAGGCCGGCGCTGAGGTTCTTGGTGAGTTGCCCGACGGCCTCCACCCCGCCGTCGCGGAGGGCTGCCACCAGTGCGGTGCCCACAATGACGCCGTCGGCATAGGCCGCAATTTCACGGACATGGTCGGGGTTGGAGACACCCAGGCCTACGCACACCCGCTCCGCGCCGGCGGCATGGGCACGGGCCACTACTTCTTCGGCGGCGCTGCTGACCGAAGTACGGGTTCCGGTGACACCCATGATCGAAACGGCGTAGACAAATCCGCGGCTGGCCTTGACCGTCATGTCCAGACGTTCCGGAGTGGACGACGGGGCCACAAGGAACACCCTGTCCAACCCGTACCTGTCCGAGGCCTCGAACCACTCAGCAGCCTCGTCCGGGACGAGGTCGGGAGTGATGAGTCCTGCTCCCCCGGCTTCTGCCAGCCGGCGGGAGAACTCGTCCACGCCCATGCGCATGACCGGGTTCCAGTACGTCATCACCAACACGGCGGCATCCGTAGCAGCCGTAATCCCCGCAACGACGTCGAAGACATCAGCCACGCGGAAGCCGTTGGAAATCGCTTCGGTAGTTGCCGCCTGGATGACTGGACCGTCCATGACGGGGTCGGAGTATGGGATTCCGATTTCGATGAGGTCCGCACCATTCCGGGCCAGCGCAATGCCGGCCTCGATGCTTTCCTTGACCGTGGGGTAGCCGGCGGGCAGGTAGCCCACCAAGGCGGCCCGGCCGTCGGCCCTGGCCTTGTCAATTGCTGCAGCGGACTTGCTGGGGGTTGGTTCGTTCATCAGTTCTGGTCCTCGTTCTCATCCGCGGATGCTTCAGATGCGCGCTCTGAAGGCCCCTTGGGCTTACGGGTGGACAAGGTGGTCCCCTTGACGTGCCCCTCTTCATCCAACATGTTGAACCACGCGGCGGCGGTTTCCACGTCCTTGTCGCCACGTCCGGACAAGTTCACGATGACCGTGACTTCCGAGGGATCGTCCTTGCCTTCTGTGAGGCGGTGGCCAATCTTGATGGCACCGGCCAGGGCATGCGAGGACTCGATGGCGGGGATGATGCCTTCCGTCCGGCAGAGCAGGCTGAAGGCGTCCATCGCTTCAGTGTCGGTAACAGCCTCGTAGGTGACCCGGCCGATGTCGGCGAGGTACGAGTGCTCCGGGCCGACGCTGGGGTAGTCCAGTCCGGCTGAGATGGAGTGCGACTCAATGGTCTGGCCGTCTTCGTCCTGCATGAGGTAGGAACGCGCGCCGTGCAGCACGCCCGGCCGGCCAAGGGAGATGGCTGCAGCGTGGCGGCCGGTTTCCACACCCTCGCCGCCGGCTTCAAAGCCGTAGATCTTCACAGAGGCATCGTCCAGGAACGCGTGGAACAGTCCGATCGCGTTGGAACCGCCACCGATGCATGCACAGATGGCGTCAGGGAGCTTGCCGGTCTGCTCCAGGATCTGGCTGCGTGCCTCTTCACCGATGACCTCGTGGAAGTAGCGGACCATGGCCGGGAACGGGTGCGCCCCGGCAGCGGTACCCAGGAGGTAGTGGGTGTCCTCGACGTTGGAGACCCAGTCGCGGAGGGCGTCGTTGATGGCGTCCTTGAGCGTCTGCGAGCCGTTGGTGACGGGCACAACCGTGGCACCCAAAAGCTGCATGCGCGCGACGTTCAGTGCCTGGCGGCGGCAGTCTTCGGCACCCATGTAGACCACGCATTCGAGTCCAAGCAGGGCCGCGGCCGTGGCGCTGGCCACGCCGTGCTGTCCGGCTCCGGTTTCGGCAATGACGCGGGTCTTGCCCATCCGCTTGGCCAGGAGCGCCTGGCCCAGGACGTTGTTGATCTTGTGTGAACCGGTGTGGTTGAGGTCCTCACGCTTAAGGAAGATGCGGGCGCCACCGGCATGCGCCGAGAAACGCTTGGCCTCGGTCAGCAACGACGGCCTGCCAGAGTAGTTCTTGTTGAGGTCCTTCAGCTCGGCGATGAAATCGGGATCGGCCTTGGCTTTTTCGAAGGTGTCCTGGACCTCGTCCAAGGCGGCGATAAGAGACTCGGGCATCCAGCGTCCGCCGTAGCTTCCGAAGTAGGGTCCCGATGCGTTGCGCAGCGAAGGGCCACCTTGCAGGAATGCATCTGCCGCATTCTCTTCTGAGCCGGCTGTTGGCGCGTCGACCATCAGTCTCACCGTCCTGTTCCAGTTAGTTCTTTGGGTAGTTCCACGTGCCACAAGGCAGCCACGGGCTGGTGCCCGGGCTGCCTCATGACTGCTCGCCGTAATTCAGTAACTGCCTCAGTTCCTGACGGCGATGGCGGCAGCTCCGGCTGCCTTGAATTCCGTAATCCGTTCACGCGGGGTGGCATCGCTGACCAGCGCTTCCCCCACCAGGATGGCGTTGGCGCCACCGGCCGCGTAGTGTGCGACGTCGTCGGCACTCCTGACGCCCGACTCCGCGACAACGACTGCCCCGGCCGGAATCAAACCGGCCAGCGAACCGAAAACGGAGCGGTCGACGTCGAGCGTTTTCAAGTTGCGCACGTTGATGCCGATAATCCTGGCTCCAGCCGCGACCGCCCTCTCGATTTCCTCTTCCGTATGTGTCTCGACGAGCACATTCATGCCCAGTTCGTGGCTCAAGGCGCTGAAACGGACGAGCTCGGAGTCGGACAACGCAGCGACGATGAGCAGAATGAGGTCCGCACCATGGGCACGGGCTTCCCAGATCTGGTATTCGTCAACCGTAAAGTCCTTGCGGAGCAACGGCGTTTCGACGGCGGCACGCACGGCATCGAGGTCCGCCAACGAGCCGCCGAAGCGGCGCTGTTCGGTGAGCACACTGATGACGGATGCCCCGCCGTCCGCGTACTGCGCTGCGAGCGATGCCGGGTCGGCGATGGAAGCGAGGTCGCCTTTGGAAGGGCTGCGCCGCTTGATCTCTGCGATGACCTTGAGGTCGTTCCGGTCGGGCGAAGACCCGCCCAGAGCCGCCCAGGCATCACGTGCAGGTGCAACGCCCGCGACGCGTTCCTTCAGCTCCTCGAGGGACACTTGGGCCCTGCGGGCCTCCATGTCCTCCCTGACGCCAACAATGATGTCATCAAGAACGGTCACGATTAGTGGCCGTTGTTCTGCAGCTTGCTGCCGCCCACTCCGTAGCCCGCCTTGCGCATAACCAGGCCAACGATCAGGCCGATAACCATGACAACCAGGCCGCCGACGAAGATCGGGGTGCTGGCGATGACGAAGGCAATGGAGGAAATCAAGGCACCAACCAGCATCACAATCACGCAGGTCCAGGCAGCCGGGCTGTTTCCGTGACCGATGGCGTCAGCGTGGCTGGCCATGGTGGATTCAGCTTGGTTTGCGGACACTGTGGTTTTGCTCATGTGAAATCTCCTCAGGATGAATACTGCTTACATTCTGCCATTTATTGACGTCAGCCGGGGACATCGACCGGCGTCCGGGGCAACGATGACGGCAAAGTCGCAGCGAAGCTGCGCGAAAGCCGCCCGGCTGCCTACGTAGGATCCTCGCCGCGCGACAAGCTGTCCCAGCTGTCGATCTCATCAACCGGCTCGCCGTCGTTCCTGCCGCCGGCGTTGGCATCGTACTTGGTTCGGGTCTTCCAGTAACGACCGGCCACGGGCAAGGCCACCGCAACCACAGCCAGCAGTGCGCCGGCAACCATGGCCACCACCGGGAAGGCCGTCGCAGCGACACTCGCCTGCCCACCGGCAAGGCCCGTCGCGGCCGCGATGGCACCCTGCGCGGCACCGAGCGGATCAGCCAGGACGGTACTGGCCGCCAGGATGATCCCTGCCGCGGACAAAGCAATAATGAGCGCAATGATCCAGCGTGCTACTTTGCCTGCAATGGACGCCGCCAGGCCACCGGCCAAGGCCACCAGGGCCAGTGCCGTGACTGCGGTGGCGGCCTTGTTCCCCGGCACCTGGAGGTTGCTGCTGGACGCCCCCGCGGGGTCGAGCTGCACCTCGAGCCAGGTTTGGGTCGTGGTACCGAAAACAGCGAGGGCCAGCACTACTGCCGCGAGCACCAGCGTGGACTTGCGTGCCCAGCGTGGTGACGTCCTGGCGGGAAGGGCGGATGCGGAAGCACTCACGAGGCGGGCGTCCCGTCGTCGAGCACTTCGTCCCGGCCGGCATCGACCGCAATGTTCTGCAACGAGCCTGCGGTATGCACGGCGCGGAGCGGCGCAGCTGCCTTGTTGACCGTTTCCAGCGCTTCGGAAGGCTTGTGCGAATCCGCCACGATTCCGCCGCCGGCCTGCACGTAGGCGCGGCCTTCACGGAGCAGTGCCGAACGGATGGCAATGGCCATGTCCATGTCACCTGCGAAGTCCAGGTAGCCCACCACACCACCGTAGATGCCACGGCGGTGCGGCTCCAGCTCGTCGAGGAGCCGCAGCGCCCGGGGCTTCGGGGCGCCGGACAACGTACCTGCCGGGAAGGTTGCCCTGAGGACGTCGTATGCCTTCGCATGCGGAGCAAGCTGCCCTACCACGGTGGACACCAGGTGCATGATGTGGCTGAAACGCTCCACTTCCATGAACTGGGTGACATCGACCGTCCCGGCCACGCACACTTTGGAAAGATCGTTACGGGACAGGTCCACCAGCATCAGGTGCTCGGCGCGTTCCTTCTGGTCCGCGAGGAGCTCCGTGGCCAGGGCCTTGTCGGCTTCCACGCTCTTCCCGCGCGGACGTGAACCGGCGATGGGGTGGGTAATGACTTCTTCCCCTGTCACCGTCACCAGTGCTTCCGGCGAGGAGCCCACAATCGAGTACTCGCGGCCGTCTGCATCCTCCAGGCTGAAGAGGTACATGTAGGGGCTGGGGTTGGTGTTGCGCAGCACCCGGTAAACGTCCAATGGATCCGCGGCGCATTCCATTTCGAAGCGGCGCGAGATCACCACCTGGAACACCTCGCCGTCCACGATCGCTTCCTTGCCGCGATCGATGGCTTCCAGGTACTTCGCTTCGTCCCAGCGTTCCTGCACGCTGGAGGCAAAGTCCAAAGCCGCCGTGTCCAGCACGGAAACAGGCTGGGAAACGGGCGTGCTGATCTGGTCCAGGAGTCCTTGCACGCGGGCCACGGCATCGTGCCAGGCATCATCCACGCGTTCGCTGCTGTTGTCGAAGTTGATGGCGTTGGCAATCAACAGAACGGTGCCGTCAACGTTGTCATGTACCGCCATGTCGGTGACCAGGTTCAGCGCCATCTCCGGCAAATGCAGGTCGTCCTCAGGTGGGGAGGTCAAACGTTCCCAGTGGCGTACGGATTCCCAGCCGAGGAAGCCCACCAGGCCGGAGGTGAAGGGCGGAAGGCCCTCAAAACGGTCGGTCTGCAGTGCCGCGACCGTGTCGCGGACGGCCTCGACAGGGTTTCCGGAAACGGGAACGCCCACGGGCGGCTCACCGATCCAGTGCGCCTGGCCGTCCTTGGTGGTCAAGGTTGCGCGGGACTTTGAACCGATGAAGGAATAGCGCGACCACGCCCCGCCCACGGCTGCCGATTCCAGGAGGAAGGTTCCCGGCTGTCCCTTGGCGAGCTTCCGGTAAAGGCCAATGGGGGTTTCCGCATCGGCAAGGACTTTGAGCCGCACAGGAATGACACGGCTGTGTACGGCGAGTTCCCGGAACTCTTCCAGGCCCGGGCTGATGATTCCAAGGTCCTGCATGGCTATTGTTCTCCGCCTTTTGGTCTGAGGTGGTGCGTCAGTGGAAAGTGCTGGGTGCCTTAGTCGCGGTGGCCCGTAACGACTGTGAAGTCGCGACCGTCGAAGCAGGTCCGGGTTCCGGTGTGGCAGGCTGCGCCGATCTGGTCCACGCGGATCAGGAGGGCGTCGCCGTCGCAGTCAAGGGCGACGGACTTCACGAACTGTACGTGTCCGGAAGTGTCGCCCTTGCGCCAGTATTCCTGGCGTGAGCGGGAATAGAACGTGACGCGCCCGGTGGTCATGGTGCGGTGCAGTGCCTCATCATCCATCCAACCGAGCATGAGGACCTCGTTGGTGTCGTACTGCTGCACAATGGCAGCAACCAGGCCGGCGGAATCGCGCTTGAGTGCGTTCGCGATCTCCTGCGGCAACGGACCCGCGGGGTCGCTGGAAAGCTCCACGGCGGGAGAGGGGCTGGGGGCGGACTGCTCTGACATCAGATCAAGTCTAGTGCCTTTGACGGGACTGGCCGTTCTGCGGCGGTTCCACTGCGCAAGTGCGCTCCGATCGTGCTAGTTTCACAAGTGATGCATTTCGTCGATCCCTCCCGAGAAGTACTGGCCGAAACCCTGCTGGCGGCCGGGCCTGACTCACCCACGCTTTGCGAAGGGTGGCGGACCCGTGACCTTGCCGCGCACTTGTACTTGCGGGAACGTAAGATCGCCGTCGGTCTTGGCCTCTTGATTCCCAGCTTGGGCAAGGCATCGGAAAAGGCCACCTCCAAATTGGCCTCCCAGTTGAAGACCACGGACGCCTACGCGGACCTCGTCAAGACGTTCCGCTCCGGGCCGCCAGCTTTTTCTCCCTTGAAGATCAAGGCACTGGACGAGACTTCCAACCTCATCGAGTACTTCGTGCACACCGAGGACATCCGCCGGGCCGGCGACCGCTGGGCGCCCAGGGCACTGGACGAGGCATATTCGGACGCCCTCTGGAATGACCTCATCAAGCGCGCAGCGTTCCTGTATCGCGGTGTTGACCTCGGCATCGTCCTGGTCAGGCCCACGGGACCGCGGCATGTGGCCAAGCGCGCACCCGTGTCCGTCGCCATTGTTGGCGAGCCGGGCGAGCTCCTCATGCACGCCCACGGCCGCACCAACCAGGCCCTGGTCACCTTCGAAGGCCAGCCGGACGCCGTCGCGCTTTTGCAGTCAGCGGACATCGGGCTCTAAACAAGCAACGCGGGGTCACTTATGGCCCATCCTGCTAGGGATGATGGGCCATAAGTGACCCCGCGTTGCTGTTAGTGCGTGGAATCAGCGGACTTCGAAGCCAGCCCCGCGGATGGCGGCCTTGACCTGGGCAATCATGTCGTCGGGACCGAAGTGGAACACTGAAGCGGCCAGCACAGCGTCAGCGCCTGCCTGGACAGCGGGCGGGAAGTGCTCCGGTGCGCCGGCACCACCCGAGGCGATGATCGGAATGTTCACGGCTGCGCGTACCAAGCGGATCAGTTCGAGATCAAAGCCGTCCTTGGTGCCATCAGCGTCAATCGAGTTGAGCAGGATCTCCCCCACTCCCCTGTCTGCCGCTTCCTTTGCCCACGCGATGGCATCGATTCCGGTACCGGTCCGACCACCGTGCGTCGTGACTTCGAAACCGGACGACGTCGGGACGTCGCCTTCCCGGGTCCGGCGCGCGTCAACGGAGAGCACCAGCACCTGGGATCCGAAATGGCGGGTGATTTCGTCGATGACGTCGGGCCTGGCAACGGCGGCCGTGTTGATGGATGCCTTGTCCGCACCAAAACGCAGCAGCTTGTCCACCTCGGCCACGCCGCGGACGCCACCGCCCACCGTGAGGGGGATGAACACTTCCTCTGCGGTGCGGCGAACGACGTCGAACGTTGTTTCGCGGTTCCCCGACGACGCCGTGACGTCCAGGAACGTCAGCTCATCGGCCCCGCCGTTGTCGTAGCGGTGGGCAAGTTCCACCGGGTCTCCGGCGTCACGAAGGCCTTCAAAGTTGACACCCTTGACGACGCGGCCGGCGTCCACGTCCAGGCATGGAATGACGCGTACGGCTACAGCCATGTGCTGCTCCTCAGTTCTGCTGGGCTCTGCTCGATCAGTGCGTGGGTCGGATCCGGCAGGCGTCAGATCCGGCAGGCGTGGATGCTGCTGACCAGGATGGCACGTGCGCCGAGGTCGTATAGCTCATCCATGATGCGGTTGGTTTCCTTTTTGGGAACCATGGAACGCACGGCGACCCACTCGGAATCACGCAGCGGCGAGACCGTGGGCGATTCGAGGCCGGGAGTCAGTGACGCAGCGTCTTCCACGAGGTCCTTGCGGATGTCGTAGTCCATGAGGACGTACTGGCGTGCAACCAGAACGCCCTGCAGGCGGCGGATGAGGATGTCGATTTCCTTGGCGGTCCCATTGGCTGCGCCACCGGATCCAGAACGGCGGATCAGTACAGCCTCGGATTTCAGGATCGGCTCGCCGAAGATCTCCATGCCGGCGGCCTTGAGCGTATTGCCGGTTTCCACAACATCGGCAATGGCGTCTGCAACGCCCAGGCGGACCGAGGACTCCACGGCGCCGTCCAGACGGACCACGGTGGCGTTGACGCCGCGTTCAGCGAGGTAGTCGCGCAGGAGGCCGTCATAGCTGGTGGCCAGGCGCTTGCCCTCAAGCTGTTCGACGCCGCTGAAGTCACCAACGGGGCCGGCGAACCGGAAAGTAGAGGGCGCAAAGCCCAAAGGAAGCAATTCTTCGGCTTCGACCTTTGCGTCGAGCAGGAGGTCCCTGCCCGTGATGCCGACGTCCAGGGTTCCCTGGCCTACATAAACGGCGATGTCACGGGGACGGAGGAAGAAGAACTCGATGTCGTTGTCGGGATCAATCATCACCAGTTCGCGCGAGTCGCGGCGCTGGCGGTAACCGGCCTCGGAGAGCATTGCCGAGGCGGCTTCGGACAGGGATCCCTTGTTGGGGACTGCTACACGGAGCATTGGGGAGACTTTCTTTTTGGAATGGAGGCTTCAGGCACATCGGCCACGCTGCTGACTCCGCTTGCATAGCGTGCGGAGTGGCGTGGCTAGAGATGCTTGTAAACGTCTTCCAGGCTGAGGCCCTTGGCGAGCATGAGGACCTGCAGGTGGTACAGGAGCTGGGAGATTTCCTCAGCAGCGGCCTCGTCCGATTCGTACTCCGCGGCCATCCAGACTTCGGCGGCCTCTTCGACCACTTTCTTGCCGATGCCGTGGATTCCGGAGTCCAGCTCGGCTACCGTGCGCGAGCCTGCCGGACGGGTCGCTGCTTTCTCACTCAGTTCTGCGAACAGCGTCTCGAAATTCTTCACGCCCTCCAGACTACTTGCTCCGGGCCCGGCGCCGCTTGTTGGGGCGTTGCATGACGGAGGGGATGTGAGTGAACACACACTCACATCCCCTCCGCGCGCCGGACTCAGCTGTAGTGCTTGAGCGTCACGGCGGTGGCCAGGGCAGCGGTGACCGCCTCGTGGCCCTTGTCTTCCTGGGAACCCGGCAGACCGGCCCGGTCAAGGCCCTGCTGTTCGGTATCGCAGGTGAGTACACCGAAGCCCACCGGCACGCCGGTGCGGACGCTGACATCGGTGAGTCCCGACGTCGCGGCCTGGCAGACGTAGTCGAAGTGCGGGGTTCCGCCGCGGATCACCACACCAAGGGCAACGACGGCGTCAAAGTGCGGCGCCAGCCGGGCAGCTGCAACCGGAAGTTCGAAGCTGCCCGGAACCCGCAACAACGTGGGTTCGGCGATGCCTGCTTCTTTCGCGGCACGCAGGGCGCCATCCACCAGGCCATCCATGATCTGGGTGTGCCAGCTCGCAGCTACGATGGCGAGCTTGAGCTGTGAGGTTTCTTCAGGGTTGAGGGTAGTGAGGTCAATAGTGGGCGCGCCGTGTCCGCTCATGTGTACTGGGGGTCCGTTCAGTCTTGGTTGCTGTTTGAGGTATTGGGTAAGGCTGTCTTCTTGCCATTGCTGACCGGCTCTACATCGAGCGTCAGCAGGTGGTCCATCCGGTCCTTCTTGGTCTGCAGGTACCGGAGGTTCTGCTCCCGGGACGGCACCTCCGTAGGCACCATCTCCACAACAGTCACTCCGGCTTTGTCCAAGCGGTGCTGTTTGTCCGGATTGTTGCTGAGCAACCGGACTTCGTGGAGGCCCATTTCGGCGAGGATCTGACCGGCTGCGCTGTAGGAGCGGGCATCAACCGGCAGTCCCAGTTGCTCGTTGGCCTCGACCGTATCAAAACCGGCTTCCTGCAAAGCGTAGGCCTTGATCTTGTTGGCCAGTCCAATCCCCCGGCCTTCCTGACCGCGCAGGTAAAGCAGCGTTCCGCCTTCCCGGTGGATAAGTTCCAGGGCAAAGGCGAGCTGCTCACCGCAATCGCATCGGTAGGAACCGAAAACATCGCCGGTGAGGCATTCGGAGTGCAGCCTGACCAAGGGAGCCCGACCACTCTTGGGCGGAGTGGGCGAGCTGACCGCAAGGTGCTCGACCCCCGTGACATGATCCGTCCACGCTTGCGCCACAAAGTCGCCAAAGGCCGTCGGCAGTTGGACGATCGGTCCACCACTTACCGGGTGCGGACCGGCGTCCGCGTGCTCACTGCTGCGTGTTGTCGATGCGGTCATCGCTTCTCCTCGTCTACCCGTGAAACAGGCGCCGCCTGGGAGTCCGCCGCCTCAACATACGACACCAGGTCCTCGATGGAGATGAGGGGGCATCCATGTTCAGCGGCGAAACCGCGCAGGCTGTCCAAGCGCATCATTTCACCGTCGTCATGTACCAACTCTGCGATCACACCCACCGGGGCGAGCCCGGCCAAGCGACACAAGTCCACGGCAGCTTCCGTGTGTCCCGGACGTTCACGCACTCCCCCCTTAACGGCCCGCAGCGGAAAAATATGCCCGGGACGGGTGAGTGACGCCGGAGTGCTGCTCGGGTCCGCCAGGATCCGGGCCGTCAGGGCCCTGTCCGTGGCAGAAATACCCGTGCTGACTCCCACCGCAGCGTCACAGGAAACAGTATAGGCAGTACCCTTAGCATCTTGGTTGATTTCCACCATGGGAGGCAGGATCAGCGCGTCGGCCCGTTGGCCTTCCAACGGAACACAGATGACGCCGGAGGAATATCGGATGGTCCAACCCATCAGGGCCGGCGTGGCATGTTCAGCGGCAAAAATGATGTCGCCTTCGTTTTCCCTGTCTTCGTTGTCCACCACGATGACGGCCCGCCCGGCCGCCATCGCCTCGATGGCCGATTCTACGGAATCAAGGCCGGGGCGCTGCCACGTTGCCGGCTGTGGCGTCGTGGGGGCGCTCATCGGGTTCCTCCCTGCTGCGGAGCGAAGGACAGAAGCCGTTCGGTGTATTTGGCCAGGACATCCACTTCCAGATTGACGTGGCCGCCTATCTGCTTCGCTCCCAGTCCGGTCTCCTCCAGCGTGGTGGGAATCAGGCCGACTTCGAACCACGCGTCCTGTTCGGAAGCCGGGCTGACGGCGGTCACCGTCAGCGAGACACCGTCGACGGCGATCGAACCTTTTTCGGCGATATAACGTGCCAGCGGGGCCGGGACGCCGAACCGCAGGCGGTCCCAGTTGCCCAGCGCTTCGCGCTCCAGCAGCTCCCCCACGCCGTCAACATGGCCTTGCACAACGTGCCCGTCCAGACGGCCGCCGGCAGGAACACAGCGTTCCAGGTTCACGGTGTCTCCGGCCACCAGCTCCCCAATAGTGGTGCGCGTCAGGGTCTCGCCCATGACATCGACGCTGAAATCCTGGCCCTCAATGCGGGTAGCCGTGAGGCAGACACCATTAACGGCTATGGAGCCTCCCAACGGCAGGTCCCCGGCCGTGGTGGGTGCCTTCAAGCGCAGCGTCGCGCTGGCATCGCCGTCATGCTCAATGCCCAGGACAGTGCCTTGTTCTGCAACGATTCCGGTAAACATCAGTGTCCTCCTGTGACATATTCCGCGGCGTCACTGCGTGAGACCAGGCTTTGCTGCGGAATCGAATTCCTAGTGGTGTTGGCAGTGCGTCCGGCTGGCCGGAGATGGAGCCGGAGGTCGTTGCCGAGTGTGCGGACCGGACCCCCTGAGGCCTCGTCCCACGCCCAGCGCTGGGCATCGGCAAGCGTTCCGATACCCAGGTCATTCAGGGCCGGAGTTCCGGAGCCCAGCAGGGTAGGTGCCAGGTAGATGATCAACTCGTCCACCAAGCCGGCAGCCAGGAAGGTGCTCAGGATGCTCGAGCCCCCTTCCACCATCACGTGCCGGACACCCTCTTCGAAGAGCATGCCCAAAGCCTCGGCAGGATCCCGGGTTGGCAGATGCCTGAAGCGTCCGTCGGTTCCACGTACCGCTGCCGCCTCCGGGACATCCCGCATGCCCATGACTGCACGAATGGGCTGGCGTTGGGAAAGTTCATCGTCCGGCGTGCGAGCCGTCAGCCGGGGGTTGTCGACGAGCACGGTTCCTGTCCCTACGAGGATCGCGTCGATAAGTCGCCGCAACGCGTGGTTGTCTGCCAGTGACTCCGCGCTGGAAATCCACTGGCTGGTGCCGTCAACCGCAGCAATCCGGCTGTCCAGGGTCTGTGCAATATGCAAGGTGACGAAGGGGCGTTTGGAAGCAACGGCGTCGAACCATTCCCGGTTCATGTCCAATGATTCGTCAAAGCCGAGCCCCGACACGACGTCGATCCCTGCCGCCCTGAGCGTTTTCGCACCGCCCGCAGCGGGGTCGTGCGGGTCATCGACGGCGTAGATCACCTTCGCGATTCCGGCCGCAATAATCGCCTGGGCGCAGGGTCCGGTCCGGCCCACATGGTTGCAGGGCTCCAGGGTGACCACCATGGTGGTTCCCTTGGTGTCGATTCCCTGGCGCCGCGCTTCCAGGATCGCATCGGCCTCTGCATGGTTGGTTCCCGCGCCGCGGTGGTAGCCGGTGGCGAGCTGCTCGCCTTCAGCGCTGAGGATTACCGCTCCAACCAAAGGATTCGCCCCCCGCGGGCCTGCCAAGGCGGCGGTGAGGGCCGCGTCCATGGCGGCCTTTTCAGCGGCCGGAAACTCCACGGTGTGCGCGCTCATCGCACAGCTCCCGCAGTGGCCGGGACTGGGCGGACGGCGACACGCTCACGTTTTTCGGCCCGCCACCACACGAAGAATCCGGTCAATGTAAAGAAGCCGTAAAACAGGTACATGACCGCGCTGGCGTAGTAGGCGGCACTGAACAGCAGCGGCACACCCACGATGTCCACGGCCACCCAGATCAACCAGAATTCAGTCCATCCGCGGGCCATTCCGTACGTAGCCAGGAGCGAGCCCATAAAGGTCCAGGCGTCTGCCCACACAGGCGGGTAGGAACCGAGTGCGTCGAACAGGGGCGTCAGGGCAGCAGTTCCCGCTACCATTGCGCCGATCAGCACCAGGCGCACCTTGTTCCCGGCCCAGCCTGGGACCACAGCCCGTCCCTGGGTGCTCGATTGCCGGCCTTGCTGCCACCGGTACCAGCCATATACCGCTACGGCAATGAACATGACCTGCCGGCCGGCCTGTCCCCAGAGGGTAGCGGGCGCAGCAGCACCGAAAACGTTGCCCAGGAACACCGTAAGTAAGAGGATGTTGCCGACGATTCCTACCGGCCAAGCCCAGACTTTCCGGCGCATTCCGCCGAGGGCGCTGAGCAACCCAAAGATGTTTCCAAGCACTTCGCGTAAGACAAGAGCAGATCCTCCAACGGGGATCTGTGCTTCGAAGAGCCATCGCAGAAAGTCCATGCCGTTCCTTCCCAGTTAGCCGCGATGACTCCGGGGGTGTACGACAGCGCAATGCCGGGCGTCACTGAAAGAACGCCCATGGCATGACTGTACGTGCTTCTCCCATCCAGACTTTAACTGTCGGTACCGGAATTCCACCGGTTCAACCGTCCGCCATTGCCATCCACATTGCTGTGGACATCAATGGCTCGCGGGTCGCGGACTATAACCGCCGGTTCGGACTTACACCGACCCCGGAGCACGTATGTGTGTTGTTATTCTGCCATAACTGCGAAGATGACCGGGCTATTCCCGGCCATCTTCGTAATATCCGGCGGCGATCCTCAGGCCGTCGCCACCGGGGTTGCCTCAGCTGCCGCGCGGAGCCTGTCGATCGCTGCCGCCGGATCCTGATGCCCATAGACTGCAGAGCCCGCAACGAAGACGTTGGCGCCCGCCTCAGCCGCACGCACAATCGTCTCCTCCGTAATGCCGCCGTCCACCTGGATCGCCACACCAATGCCCGAGCCCTCGATGGCCGCACGGGCGCGGCGGATCTTGGGCAACGTGATGTCAAGGAATGATTGCCCGCCGAAGCCAGGTTCCACCGTCATGATCAACAACATGTCCAACTCACTGAGCATGTCCAGGTAGGGTTCCACCGGCGTGGCAGGCCGCAACGCCATGCCGGCCTTGGCTCCCCGTGCCCGCAGTTCCCGAGCCAGTTTGACCGGCGCCATGGCGGCCTCGGCATGGAACGTTACGGATGCGACGCCGGCGTCAGCGTAGGCAGGCGCCCAGCGGTCGGCGTCGGAAATCATCAGATGCGCGTCCAACGGAACCGGGCTGACGGCCTGAATCCGCTGTACCACCGGCAGTCCGAGCGTCAGGTTTGGGACGAAGTGGTTGTCCATGACGTCCACGTGGACAGCATCGGCATTGCTGATCCTCTGCAACTCCGCCTCAAGGTTAACGAAGTCCGCGGACAGGATGCTCGGGTTGATACAGCACTGAGACAAGGCAGCCCCTTCGGGTCGGTATGGGTCATGGGACGGCTGCGCCGGAAGGATGCTTCCGCATCAGCCAGGGATCTTGCGGCTACGGCTTCTTGCGGATTATGGCCATGAACATGGCATCCGTTTGGTGGACGTGCGGCCAGAGCTGGGCGGTGAGCTCATGTCCCGCGCCCAGGTTTCCGGTCAGGCTGACTTGGTCAAGCGCCTGCCCGGAGTCGAGCAATTCGAGGTCCTCACGCTTGTTGAGTACATCTCCAACCACTGCGGTGGTCTCAGCAGGGTGGGGCGAACACGTCACGTAGGCCACGACGCCGCCGGGCTTAACGGCGTCGATCGCCGACTTCAGGAGGTCCCGTTGCAGCGGACCGAGATCGCCGATGTCCTTGGGTGAGCGGCGCCACCGAGATTCCGGACGCCTGCGCAGGGCACCCAGGCCACTGCACGGAACATCCACCAGGACACGGTCGAAAGCTCCTGGCTGCTCAGCGCCGACTTCGCGTCCGTCGCCTGTGCGCACGCTCCAGGATTCCGTAGGGACGGCGGAGAGTGCCTGTTGGACAAGCTTGGCCCGGTGCGGTGCCGGCTCGTTCGCCAGGAGGGTAGCTCCGTCGCGGTAGGCAAGAGCGGCCAGGAGGGCTGCCTTGCCACCAGGACCTGCGCAAAGGTCCAGCCACTTCTCGCCGCCGGCGGGACGCTCCCCCAGCTCAACCCCGGCCAATGCGCGGGCAACGAGCTGGGATCCCACGTCCTGGACACGCGTGGTGCCCCGCCGTACCGATTCGAAGCGGCCCAGGTCCCCGCCTGCAGAGAGCGCGGAGCCTTCCACCAGTTCACCGGGAGTAGCTCCGTTGTCAAAGGCCTCTTCCAGGTCCCCCAGACCCGGCAGAGCCACCAGGTTAACCACTGGTGCCGCGTTGTCGGCCGCCAGAAGATCGTCGATTTCGGCCTTGGGCCTGCCGTGGTTCACCAGTGATTGCCGCAATGCCCGGACAATCCATTCAGGGTGTGCATGCCGGAGGGCAGCGATCCTGGTCTCGTCGGTTTCCTGGTCCAGCAGGATGTCCAGCCACTCGTCCATGCTGTGGGCAGTGACCTTGCGGAGTACAGCGTTGATAAGAGCCGACGGCCCGGCGCCAATGACCGCACGGGCCAAACCAACTGTTTGGTCCAGCGCGGCGTGGGCCGGAACCCGCATCGACAGGAGCTGGTGCGCACCGATCCGCAGGGCATCCAGGATCGCGGGGTCAAGCTGTTCAAGGGGCCGGTCAACACACCTGGCCAGAATGGCGTCGTAGGTCCCCTGGCCACGCAGCGCCCCATAGCTCAGCTCTGTGGCGAAACCGGCATCGCGGCGGTCCAGGCGGTGCTCACGGATTCTCGCCGGGAGGACAAGGTTGGCATAGGCGTCCTCCGAAGCGACGGCCCGGAGAACCTCGAAAGCGACCAAACGCGCAGGATCGGCCCGCCTGGTCCGCTGCGATGGCGCATTGTTCGTGAATCCCCGCTGGGGTCCCCTGTTGCGCTCCCTGCCTTGGGCATTGCGTTTGCTGTCGCCCCTGGCTCCCCGGTTGCCTTGCCCGGCGCCGTCCCGGCTCCCGCTGTTGTTGGGGCCTCGACGGCCGGACTCGCTCATTCGAATACCACTCTCTCAGGTGCTGCCAAGCCGCGGGCCCAGTCGGCCGGCGACATCATTTTCTTACCTGCCGGCTGGATCCGGCCAAGCTCTACGGCGTGGGAACCAGTGCCCACAAGTACGGACTTGCCATCCACCCGGATGGTTCCGGGCGCAAGATCGTCAACCCCGGGCCTCAACGTCACAGGTTCGAGTTTGATCCGCTGGCCTTCCAATGTGGTCCAAGCCCCCGGTTCCGGGGTCACTCCCCGGGACCGGCGGTTCAGTGCCAGTGCCGGCTGCCGCCAGTCCAGTCGCCCGTCATCCAGTGTCAGCTTGGGAGCCAACGACACCTCTCCTGATTGCGGTTGCGGAGCAGCCTGTCCGGCGTCGATGGCGGACAGAGTTTGGCTCAGGAGCACGGCCCCACTTAGGGACAGCCGTTCCAGGAGATCGCCGGCCGTATCTTCGGGTCGAACAGTCTCCGTGAGGGTTCCAAACACCGGCCCGGTGTCGAGGCCCTCTTCGAGCTGAAACGTTGCCGCACCCGTGACATCGTCTCCGGCAATGATGGAGCGCTGCACAGGAGCAGCGCCCCGCCAGGCCGGTAATAAAGAGAAGTGCAGGTTGACCCAGCCATGAGTGGGGACTCCCAAGGCAGCGCGTGGAACGATGCCGCCGTAGGCAACGATTGCGGCCACATCCGGAGCGTGGCCCGCAATGCGGGCAGTGGTGTCGGCGTCAACCTTGGCCGCGCGAATGACCTCGATGCCCAGTTCCTCGGCGCGGGCAGCTACTGGCGAGGCAGTCATGACACGCTTGCGGCCCAGTGGAGCGTCCGGCCTGGTCAGGACGGCTACGACGTCGAAGCCGGCCTTGATCAAGGCGTCCAGGGACGGTACGGCTACAGCCGGCGTCCCCGCGAAAAGCACCCTCACTCGGCAACCCCGAAACTGCCGCCGCCGAAGCTGGATCCCACAGTGTTGGCACGCCTGGACGTGGTCTTCTCGGTAATGGCGTGGTAATTGGCGTTTCGAATGGCCCTGAGCGCGGCCTTCCGGTCCTCGCCTTCCAGTCGATCCGTGTACAACACACCGTCAAGGTGATCAGTCTCATGTTGGAAGCAACGTGCCAGCATTCCTTCGGCCTCCACCGAGACCGGGTTTCCGTTCAGGTCCACGCCAGTTGCCCTCGTGGCCCGGAAGCGTCGGACGGGGAAGCCAAGCCCGGGGATGGAGAGGCAGCCCTCCACTTCGTCAGGCTGGAAATCGTCGCTGTTTTCCAGGACCGGGTTGATGATGTGCCCTTCCACTCCCCCGATGCGGTAAGTAAACACGCGCTGGCTGACGCCTATCTGGGGGGCGGCGAGGCCTGCGCCGTCCACGTCCTCCATGGTTTCGGTCATGTCAGCTACCAGCTTGGCGAGTTCCGGACCGAAGTCGGTGACGGGGTCGGCCACGGTGCGCAGCACCGGATCCCCAATGATTCGGATACTCAAAATTGCCATGCTTTGCCTGTCCTCACGATCGTCCAACCGGGTCCGTGCGTTCCGGAGCCTAAGCCAGTTTAGTTGAGGTCATGGCACTGCCGCTGTTCGCTGGTGCAGCACCTGCCGTGGCAAACACCGGCGGGGCAACGGGCAGCAACGCTTGTCCGGCAGCAGTGACGTCCGCCGACATTTCCCACACCCGCCGCAGGGCGCAGAACTTCCACCAGTGGTGCTTGAGGATCTCCGGGTTTGCCCGCATGGGCCGTACCTCGGTCTCCCCAATGGCAACAGCCAGCAACATGGGGTTGTCCCCGTACCTCCATGGTTCCCACTCACCCGAGACAGGATCCACCAGGCTCTCCTCTGCCTTCATCCCGGCCGTAAGCTGCATGACAACTTTGTCGTCAAGAGATTTAACGGTTCCGTCCCGCGTAGTGCCCTTGGTCTTGTAATCAATAAGACAAATACGTCCGTTGATTCTGGCCACCAGGTCCAGCGTTCCGGCATAGCCCACTGTCTTGTTCCAGACGGTGATCTCCGGCGCCAGCGGCTCCACCCGGTAAAGTTCCCACCACTCATCAAACCTCGCGGCAAAGGCCTGCTCACCGTTGGCTGCCAATTCCTCCCGGCATTCCTGCATACGGTGCGGACGTCCCAGCGCCCGCAAAGCCACCTGCTCGCAATATGTATGGACGCGATCACCACGCGCCGCAGCCGCGTCCCGATAAACCTCGGCCGCCTTGGCCGCCTTATTGACTGCCTGCCGCACCTTTGCCGGACTTCCCAGGATCGCCGGGAGCTCAGGGTCCGCCGCCAGGCTGCTCGCGCCCATATAACTGAACCAACCGTCCAGGGAATGGGCCTGCTGCCCGATCACCGTGGTTATGGACGGCACGGAGAATTGCTCAGTAGTGGAGCGGGCGTACATCCGGCCATAGTCAGTAGCGTGGGCAAGCAGTGGAGCAGTCATATAAAGACTGTGTCATAGAGGACCGACAGAATTCTCCGGCGGAAAGATCATTGCGAGCTGCTCCGGCGTCAGCCGGGCAAGCTTGCCCGCCAGGATCGGCGCCCTTCGGGCAAGCTCCTGGTCCCCTGACTCCCGGGAAACAGGGGGCTCGGATGATTTACTGGCCCGCTCTGCTTTTTCGTCTCCGCGCATGTTGGGAATGTGTTCCATTCACGGGATTCGTGACGCAGAAAACCCGGGGTATTCCTGGTCCCGGGTCATCCTTGAAGTCGGCCCGGGACATGAAAAACCCCGCCTGGACTGATCAAATCAGTCCAAGCGGGGTTTCCCGGTGGTGGGCGATACTGGGTTCGAACCAGTGACCTCTTCGGTGTGAACGAAGCGCGCTACCACTGCGCCAATCGCCCGGGTGCATAGAAAACACTAACGGACCCCGGCCGGATTGCAAAACGGACGCAAGACCCCGGATCAACAGTGAACTACACCGGTGGAATTACAGCGGTGAAACTCCCCCGAATCCCCGTCAACACAAGGATCCAAGGGGCATGGCATGCAAAAGCAAGCAACCGATTTGGAGAATGCCGGAACCTCCTATAGAGTTTTTACTCGTCGGAAAGCGACGGAATGCCTGCAGGGTTGCCCGTCGGAACCGCACTGCGGACGTAGCTCAGCTGGTAGAGCACCACCTTGCCAAGGTGGATGTCGCGAGTTCGAATCTCGTCGTCCGCTCGCAAGGCACTGTCAAGGCAAGTATTCCCCGGAATCCTGCTTACACGGTGGGTTGGCCGAGAGGCGAGGCAGCGGCCTGCAAAGCCGTATACACGGGTTCGAATCCCGTACCCACCTCGGTGAAAGCCATGTCTTCCAGCTTCCGGCTGGATACATGGGCGATTGGCGCAGCGGTAGCGCGCTTCCCTGACACGGAAGAGGTCACTGGTTCGATCCCAGTATCGCCCACCAGAACAAGGCAACTTGTTTGTTGTTGAACACCAGATTCGCTCTGGCAGG
>Ga0153977_1000006_pt1 | contig 201010 bp, 207 predicted proteins | sample TSGA061MetaG_FD_104710 | JGI IMG/M metagenome (GOLD analysis project Ga0153977, IMG submission 104710) | Attine ant fungus gardens microbial communities from Georgia, USA - TSGA061 MetaG | ecosystem: Host-associated > Fungi > Mycelium > Unclassified | place: USA: Georgia, Yuchi Wildlife... | reverse complement strand
CCGCGGAGCCCACTCATGAGTGCGGAACACACCCACCGGCTTGCCCGACTGAACCAACAGAGTCTCGTCCTTCTCCATGGTCTCCAACGTCCGGGTAATCGCATCAAACGCAGCCCACGACCGCACAGCACGGCCCGTGCCCCCGTAAACAACCAAGTCATCCGGACGCTCAGCAACCTCCGGATCCAGATTGTTCATCAACATGCGCAACGGCGCCTCGGTCTGCCACGACTTGGCAGTAAGCTCAGTACCCCGCGCGGCCTTAACCGGACGGGCACCAGAAGTGAAATCGGCGGGTGCCATGGTGACTCCTTCGTCTGTGGGAAGTGTGTGGTGAAAAGATCTTCTGCTTCTACTAAAGCCCCTTTATCAAGCGGCCGGAACGGCTTTTTGCAGGGTGCTGTCCGGTATCACAGACATGCGGGGACTCTCGCTTTCGCGCCGGAATGCGCGCATGCTGGACCCATGGCAACGTATCGAGTGTCCACCTTGGTCGCCGCGCCGCCGGAGCGGGTTTTCGACACCTGGACGGATCCGGACCGCTTCACTGAGTGGATCGGCGGTGTCACCCGCGTGACCGATCGCGTCGGCTCCGCCGCCCAAGCCGGCAGCAGCTACACGGTGTGGTTCGGCCGGATGGCCAGCCCGACGGAAGTCATCTCGGCAGAACGGCCCCGGCACCTGCGCACACGGTTTGGCAACGCGATCCTCAAAGGGGAATCGGATGTCACGTTCACCCCGGAAGGTGACGGCACGCGCATCCAGCAGCTGTTCGAGACACGCGGTTTTGTGGCCACGGTGGTCGGACGACTCTTTGCCATGGGATCGTACCGGGGCAGTTTCCGGGGCGAGCTGGAGACATTCCGCGCCATGGTTGAACGCGATAATCCCGGAGCGGGCAGCGGGTAGCGGCGCGCTTAGGGTGCGTCAGCCCGCCGTCGGACGACCGTGGATCCGTACGGACAGTTCGTCCGCAGCTTTCCTGATGCGGGCAGCCAGTACCGGCCATTGCTCAGCGGGCACTTTGTCCTCCAGGAACGTGACGGCGACTGCCGCCGTCGGCCATCCAACGTGGTCCGTCACGGCGACGGCGATCGAACCGAACCCCGGGGTGATTTCCCCGTTTTCCGTGGCGTAGCCGCGCTGCCGCACCTGGTCCAAATGGGACGACAGAGCGGAGTACTTCATGATGGGGAACTCGACGTCATGCCTGGATGTGAAGGCGGCAGCGTTCGGGTACAGGGCGCGGACCTGCGACTTTGGCAGGGCAGCGAGGATCGCCCGGCCCGACGCCGTGAGGTGGCTGGGAAGGCGAACCCCGACGTCGGTCACCAGGCTTGGGCGGTTCTTGGCGCGTTCTTCCACGATGTAGAGGACGTCGCGGCCGTGGAGCACAGCCAAGTGGGCGCTCTCGCCGATCACGTCAACCAGCGAGGCCAGCATGGGTCGGCCCAACCGGGACAATGGCTCCTGCCGCGAATACGCGGAGCTGAGTTCGAAGGCACTGATGCCCAGTCCGTAGCGCTGTTCCTCGTGCAGGTGAAGGACGAAGCCGTTGGCCTCCATCACGCCAAGCAGGTGGTAAACGCTGGACCGCGGCAGGCCCAGTGCCGTCGCGATGTTCGACGCCGCCATCGGCCCCCGGCGCGACGCCAACAGTTTAAGGATGCGCAAGGTGTTTTCGGCAGCAGGGACTTTGGACGTGGCCTTGCCGGGCGCGGTTGGCGTGGTGGTCATGGTTCCTCGATGCTGGGGGTATCTTGAGGGCTACCAAACCATAGTGTCCGGTATCCCGTACTCAAGCGTGCATCTTTCGAAAGCCAATGACCAGCACCGGGCCACCGGGAGTGTCCGGAATGCCGGACACTCCGACGTTGTTTCAGACCGACCCCGGCCGTTGCCGGCCAGCCCTGGGCCGGGGTTTAGGCCGGGGTTTAGGCCGGGGATGCGCCCTTGCGGCGCAACAGGAACGTGATGGCACCGGCCGCTGCCAAGACCAGCGCCACGATAAGACCGATGGTCCAGCCACTCATGCCGGCAGAAGAAGCAGCCATCGGTGCAGCGGCGTCTTGGGACTCTGAATGCACCGACGCCGAATCCCTGGCAGCTGACACTGCCGGCGGCACGGAAATGCTCGGTGCGGCCGAAGGCGTTGCTGCCGGCTTTTCTGCGGCTTCCGTGCCCCCTCCGGTTTCGGCCAGCCCGACGGCGGGAGCGTACTCGCGCGGCCAGGGAATAACGATCGGGGCTACCCCGGTGCCGGACTGCTGCGATGCGTCAACACTGCCGGCAGCAACCTGCCCACCAGCGGCGGCGGCCTGGCGGGCGGCTTCTGCCGCCGCTTCTGCCTGGCGTGCCGCCTCCGCTTGACGTGCGGCTTCAGCGGCTTTGGCAGCGTCGACGGCCTTGCCTGCGTCGACGGCTGCTGTATCCGCCAAGCCGGCAAGCTCGGCGATCATGGCATCGATCGAGGCAACGTGGGCAGCGGTTGTTTTGTCCCGATCGGCGGCTGCGGCCTGGCCCGCGGTCATGAAGGCCTCGAGATCTGCACGGCTGCCATCAAGAGCAACGCTCGCGGCCGCACGAACCTCCGGCGTCGAATCCAACGCGTAACTGGTCTGGATGCGATTATCCAGGTTTCGGGCTTGGTCATAGCCGTATTCGAGGAAGTAGCGGGTATCCGGGTGACTCCAGGACTTTCCGGCTATCGAGGCAGCCTTGCGAACGTATTCGCCGCCCGTAGCGTGGAGCTGGGCAACGCGCTGCCTCTCGTTGACCATGACGGTGCCATCCAACTTTTCTGCGGCATCGCGCCCGACGGTGATGAAGTCCTTGATCGCGGCGTCGCCACCCAGCAGGGCAGCCTCCGCGGCCTTCCGAACCTCCGGGGTACCTACCAGCGCAAGGTCCAAAGTGGCCTGGCGTGCTTCGGTGGTCAGGGTGTTGAAGTCGGCATTGGGGGCCGTCAGGGCTGCCAGAAGACCGGGCACTTCTTTGGCAGCCTTGGCAAAGGCTTCCCGTAGTGGCTTCTCAGTGATCATGCTTGCGCCGTCGATAACAGCACGTGGGAGTGCCTGGGCGGACTGGAACTTCCATTCGGCCGTCAAACGGGCCGAGTCTGCTTTTTTCGCAGCTGATGTCGCGTTTTTGGCTTTCTCCACGGCAAACCTGGCGCGATCAGCAACAGCTGCGGCGCCGTTGGGGTTGGCTCCGATATCGGCCTTGACCTGCTGGAGCAGCCCTGACACTGTCGTCAACTCAGCGTCGTGACCGGCAACCACGAACTGGCCGTAGCGAAGAAAGTCGGCCACCACATCCCCGTTTTCGGTTTTCAGCGCGGCCTCCGCAGCGGCAGAGACTGAAGGGTTCTCGGAAGCCAACACGGCATAAGCCGCCATGCGGTCCGTCATCCAGACCTTGGCGCGCCAGCCCTTAAGGACAAAATCCTCAATAGCCCCGTCGCCCTTGTCCAGGCTCTCGGACGCGGCGCGTTCAACATGGACATTGCCGTACTCCTGAAAGAACGTAGCAGCGACTCTGAGGTCACCCTTCCACGTCTCGGCCCAGCCCGTGGCGAGGAAGGCATTGATCTTCTCAGGATTGTTCGCAGCCAAGGCGTCCGCAGCCGACGACCTCACATGCGCACTTCCCCGCGTCGTCAGTTCGGTAACCAGCTGCTTGCGGTCCGCCGCCAGTGCGACGTCCTGTCCGCCGTCGAGGAATGCCTGAAGCGCGTCCGGGCCGCCCACCAGGGCTGCAGCGGCGGCGGTGCGTGTTGCAGGACCGCCAGTCTTCCAAAGCTCAACAACGCCAGCGGTGTCACTTACCCGCTCCACGAACGGCACGGGAGCCTGCGACGCGCTCGGAACCTCAAAATTCGGAACGTCATACGCCTGTGCGGGTGAGGCAAAGAGCAGGGTAGCCCCTGCCGCCAGGGCAACAACGGCAGCCGCCCAACGGCGTCGGGTAGCGCGGATTACGGAAATCATGAGTCCCCCAAGTAACAGATGCAAGAGTCAGCACAGAGTTCAAAGGGGGCGACGCGTAATGCGAGGGATGCCTGACCGTGTTGAAGAGCTGTCCGCGGTCATCCTATCCGACCGGGAACTATGACTTTTACCACCATCCATATGGCCGTAAGCGGAGTGTCTGCGATCAAAGACACCAAAGCCCCGTGAGTCCGATCACAAGGCTGCCAAAAGTGATCTGCTGGATAGCGATCCCCTCCCAAAGACGAGAAGGTTTTACTATGCAACAAACCAAGCTGGCCGCGGAGAGCTCTGTCCTCCAAGCCGCGGGTACGGCGCTCAGCCGAGGCCTCAACGTCCGCCACATCCGCTTCATGGCACTCGGATCGGCGATCGGCACGGGCCTGTTCTACGGCTCGGCGTCGGCCATCCAAAAAGCCGGCCCGGCCGTTCTGTTGGCCTACATCATCGGCGGCGCCGCCGTCTTCATGGTGATGCGCGCCCTCGGCGAAATGGCCGTGCGACACCCCGTGTCCGGTTCCTTCGGCCAATACGCCAGCCGCTACCTGGGCCCCTTCGCCGGTTTCGTGACCGGGTGGACCTATGTTTTCGAAATGGCAATCGTGGCCATCGCAGACGTCACGGCCTTCAGTATCTACATGGGCTTCTGGTTCCCGCAGGTGGACAGATGGATCTGGGTGCTCGCGATCATCCTGTTCCTAGGCGCCATGAACCTGCTCAGCGTGAAGGTGTTCGGCGAGCTTGAGTTCTGGTTCTCGCTGATCAAGGTTGTGGCGATTATCGCCATGATCGTGGGCGGTGCGGCGATCGTCGTGTTCGGCTTCCAAACGGGCGACGGCGGTGGCGTGGCACCGGGACTGGGGAACCTCGTCAACCACGGCGGTTTGTTCCCGAACGGCTTCGAGGGGCTCCTGGCCGCGTTCGCCGTCGTGATGTTTGCGTTTGGCGGGATCGAAACGATTGGCATCACCGCTGGCGAAGCCGCAGACCCCAAAAAGGTCATCCCGCAGGCCGTCAACACTGTGCCCGTACGTGTGCTCCTGTTCTACGTGCTGACTTTGGGCGTGCTGATGAGCATCTTCCCGTGGAACGAGATCGGCAGCAGCGGCAGCCCGTTTGTGCAGATTTTCGACGGACTGGGCATTCCGGCCGCTCCGCACATTCTGAACGCGGTGGTCATTACGGCCGCGCTCTCTGCGATCAACAGCGACATCTTTGGGGCCGGGCGCATCCTGTTCGGTCTGGCGCAGCAGGGCCACGCGCCAAAGAGCTTCAGCAAGATCTCCCGCCACGGTGTTCCGTGGATGACCGTGGTGATGATGGGCTGCATCCTGCTGGTTGGCGTGGTTTTGAACGCCGTCATTCCGGAAGACGTGTTCGTGCTCATTGCCTCGATCGCCACGTTTGCCACGGTGTGGGTCTGGGTGATGATCCTGGTTTCGCATGTCGCCATGAAGCGGGAGATCAAGCGCAAGGGCCTGCCGGCGTCGGAATTCGGGTCGCCGCTGTGGCCTGCCGCGTCCATCCTGACCATGGCGTTCATGGCGATGGTGATCGTGATCCTGGGGGTCTTCGAGGACACACGGGTTGCGTTGTACGTGGGCGGAACCTGGCTGGTCCTGCTGTTCGTGGCCTACAAATTGTGGGTCCGCGGTGGTGGCCTGCGCCGGGCCGAGCTGGTGGACGAGACCGCCTGATTTCTCTGCGCCGAGGTGACAGCCAATGCCAATGTGTTCTTGTGGAACATTGGCATTAGCTTTCACCTCGCGGAGGGAGCGAGGGAGAGCTGCGCTTCCAACTGCTCCATGGCCTCGGGAAAGCCGGCGATGTCAATGGTGCCCCGTGTTGTGTTCAGCTGGATCGAGCGGACACCCCGGCCAAGCAAGCGCGCATCATCAGGGTGCGGGTCCCGAAAATCGGGCTCGGCCCTCCCGCTGACCAGGAAAGTGAAGAGCCTTTCCTGCGAAGGATCGTTCGGATCCGTCCTGACAAAGTCCACAGCTGGTGCCCGGAAGGACACCAGCCCGCGCTCCCACCCCACCCATCGACCGTTTTCCTGTGGCTCCCGGCAACGGATCCAACACTCCAAGTTTCCGCGTCGCAGCATGCGATGGAAGCGCAGCTCCGCGAAGAGAGCGTCCAAATACAGCACGGCGTAAGAACCAAAGACACCAACAACAGCAGTGATAACGGCCCAGTACAGCGGGGCCCCGGTGATCACAAGCATCACCGTGAACGCTGTCACGGCCGCAAGGTTGATCACGGTCGCGACTGTCCTACTGGAACGCAAAGACCTCACTTTAGCCATGCGGACACTCTAAAGTGCCAGCGGGTTGGTTCCCGCCGATGTGACAGCTAATGCCAATATTCTCGCGGAACATTGGCATTACCTGTCACCTCGCGGAGGGAGCGAGCGGGGCCCGCCCGCTACCGGGCCGACCAGCCGCCGTCCATGGTGTAGCTCGCACCGGTGACCATGCCGGCGTCGTCGGAGGCCATCCAGGCGGCCAAAGACGCAACTTCCTCGGGCTCCACCAGCCGCTTCACCGCCGACTCCGTGAGCATCACTTTGGCCAGGACCTCGGCCTCGGGGATGCCGTGGAGTCGGGCTTGGTCGGCGATCTGGCGTTCCACTAACGGTGTCCGGACGTACCCGGGATTGATGCAGTTGGAGGTGACCCCGCGCTCGCCGCTCTCTAAGGCGGTGACCTTGCTGAGTCCCTCAAGACCGTGCTTGGCAGACACGTAGGCGCTCTTGTAAGCAGATGCCCGCAACCCGTGGACCGACGAGATGTTGATGATTCGGCCGAACCCGTTCGCGTACATGTGCGGGAGAGCGGCCCGGATCAGGAGGAACGGCGCCTCCAGCATCAGGGCCAGGATCCGCCGGAACTCTGCGGGTTCGAACTCCTCGATCGGCGCGACCTTCTGGATGCCTGCGTTGTTGATCAGGATGTCGCAGTCAAGGCTCAGGGCGCCCAGCGCCTCAGTATCCAGCAGGTCCACTGTCCAGGCCGTGCCGCCGAGCTCATCGGCGAGGGCCGCAGCGCCGGAGGCATCGACGTCGGCCACTACTACTTTCGCCCCACGTGCGGCCAGCGCCCGGGCGCAAGCAGCCCCGATGCCGCTCGCACCTCCCGTCACCAGTGCTTTGCGTCCGTTCAAGGAGTTATCCATGGAGCTAGCCTTTCGAAGTAGATGAAGTGGCCAGCCCGTGGCGGATGGCATCCGCCTCGTCCACCTCTTGGAGCGCGATGCCCTTGGTTTCCTTGAGCGAGACAACCGCGACGGCGGTGATCGCGCAGGCGACCACGAGGTAGATCGCTGTGGGAACCCAGGAGCCGGTGTCCTTGAGCCACTGGGTGGCCAGCAGCGGCGCGAGTGAGCCGGCGAAGATCGACGTGACCTGCGAGCCGAGTGAGACACCGGAGTAGCGCATGCGCGTTGGGAAGAGCTCGGACATGATGGCCGGCTGACCGGCGTACATGAAGGCGTGCAGGCAGAGGCCGATAGTCACGGCAAGGACGATGATCACTGCGTTCTTGGTGTCGAACATGGGGAAGGCGAAGAACGGCCATGTTGCTCCGGTGATGGCACCGATGAGGTAGACGGGCTTGCGGCCCCACGAATCCACCAGCCGGCCGATCTGCGGAATGATCAGGAAGTGGATGACGTGGGCGATCAGGAGGGCCAGCAGGAGCGAGGAGGTGTCGTACTTGTGAACACTCTTGAGGTAGACGATCGCGAAGCTGACCACGAGGTAGTACATGATGTTCTCTGCGAAGCGGAGACCCATGGCCTGAAGGATGCCCTTGGGGTACTTGCGGATGACCTCGCCAACGCCGTAGCTGATGGCCTTGGACTCCTCCACCTGTGCCTTGGCTTCGAGGAAGATCGGGGCTTCCGTGACGTGGGTGCGGATGTAGTAGCCCACGAACACGATCACTGCCGAGAGCCAGAACGCGACGCGCCAGCCCCAGCCGAGGAAGGCTTCGCTGCTAAGGGTGGTGGACATGACGAACAGGACCAGCGTGGCCAGGAGATTGCCTACCGGCACTGCGGCCTGTGGCCACGAGGACCAGAAGCCGCGGGATTTGTTGGGGCTGTGCTCAGCCACGAGAAGGACAGCGCCGCCCCATTCGCCGCCGAGCGCGAAGCCCTGGATGAAGCGGAGCGCCACCAGCATCGCCGGTGCCCAGTACCCGATGTCCATGAAACCGGGGAGGCAGCCCATCAGGAACGTCGAGACGCCCACGATCACGATGGTCAGCTGCAGCGTGGGCTTGCGGCCCAGCTTGTCGCCGATCTGGCCGAAGACGATCCCGCCCAGCGGCCGGGCGACGAAGCCCACCGCGTAGGTGATGAACGCTTGGATGATGCCGTCCAGTTCGTTTCCGGTGCTCGGGAAGAAGTACTTGCCGAAAACCAAGGTGGCGGCCGTGGCGTACAGGAAGAACTCGTACCACTCCACCACGGTGCCCACCATCGAGGCCGCGACGATCTTCTTCAGGCCGGAGCCTTTGCCGGCGTCTTTCCCGGCTCTTGATGCGGAGCGCTGCTCTACGCTCATATCCATCTCCTCAGTGTCCTCTTTGACCCTTTTGAACGTGATGTGATCCACAACACGAAATGCTCCACTGAGTATTGCTGCAGATTTGTTATGTCTCAATGACCAATAAGGCACCTTAGGTGTGCAGAATTGCAGATATGAATCCCAACCCGGATGACCTCCTCATCTTCCTTGCCGTCTCACGTTCAGGGAAATTCACGACGGCGGCCCAAGCCTTGGGACTGAACCACACCACGGTTTCGCGCAGGATAGCGGCGCTGGAGAAAGCACTCGGCGGCAGGGTACTCGCGCGTGCCGCCGGTGGGTGGGAAGTGACGGAGTTGGGCGCCGAAGCCGTACTCGTCGCAGAGCGGATCGAAGCTGCGGTGAGTGCCCTGGGACCCAGCGACCGCGCTCCCGACCCGATTACCGGCGTCGTGCGAATGACCGCGACTGACGGATTCAGCGCCTATATCGCTGCGCCGGCGGTGGCCCGCTTGAGGAGGGAGCATCCCGGACTCAGCGTAGAGATCGTGACGGTGACGCGTCGGGCGTTGCAGCAGCGCTCCGGTCTGGACATCGAGGTGGTGGTTGGGACGCCGCAGGTGCACAGGGCCGAAGCGATCCGGCTCGGCGAGTACCGGCTGGGGATGTACGCGTCGCGCGCGTACCTGGCGGACCACGGGATGCCGTCCAGCATTGAGGAACTGACGCAGCATCAGCTGGTCTATTTCGTGGATTCCATGCTTCAGGTGGATGACCTGGACGCACCCCGAAGGCTGGTCCCGACCATGCGCGACGGTCTGAGCTCAACCAACGTGTTCGTCCATGTTGAGGCCACCCGGGCAGGGGCAGGGATCGGGTTTCTGCCGTGCTTCATGGCCGATCGGCACTCGGATTTGGTGCGGCTTCTGCCCTCAGACTTCGCCGAACTGCTCCCCTACTGGATGGTCCTCCGCCCGGACTCCATGCGCCGCCCCGCGGTAGCCGCCGTCGTGCAGGCCTTACGGGAGGAGACGGAGCAGCGGCGGGAGGAACTGCTGGGCGCGAAGTAGCGCGCCGTGAGGATTCAGGACCCCAGGGGGATCACCAACGGCGTGTGGCTCACGGGGTCGTCGATCACGATGCACGGCAGGCCGAACACGTCCTCCACCAGCTCGGCGGTGACCACATCTGCGGGCCGGCCCTCGGCGACCACTGCCCCGTCCTTCATCGCAATAAGGTGCGTGGCGTAGCGGCATGCGTGGTTGAGATCGTGGAGCACGGCCACCAGGGTGTTTCCTTCACCGTTGAGGCGCCGGAAGAGTTCCAGCAACTCAATTTGGTGCGCAATATCCAGGAACGTGGTGGGCTCGTCCAACAGGAGCAACGGGGTCTGCTGGGCGAGGACCATGGCCACCCACACACGTTGCCGCTGCCCGCCGGAGAGTTCATCCACCAAACGCCCGGACAGCGACGTTACGTTGGTGGCCTCCAACGCAGCAACTACTGCGGCTTCATCGGATTCAGACCACTGACGCAGCAACTTCTGGTGGGGATAGCGCCCACGGGCTACGAGGTCGGCCACCGTGATTCCGTCGGGCGCAATGGAGGTTTGCGGCAGCAACCCCAAGCGGCGGGCCACTTCCTTGGCGCCGTACGACGAGATACTCTTGCCATCCAAAAGCACCGACCCGGACGTAGGCTCCAGCAGCCTCGACAGCGCCCGCAACAACGTCGATTTGCCGCAGGCGTTGGGGCCCACGATCACCGTGAACCCGCCGTCCGGAATACGCACGTCAAGCCCCTCGGACACCGTGCGCCCGGCGTAGCCAAGGCTCACGTTCTCGGCGCTGAGCCGCGCGCCGGAGGGCCGGGCGGAATCCGGCCTCGAAAGGGCCGCAGAACCCGGTTCAACCAACACATCAGTCACAGCAATCTCCTTTAATTCTTCGCTCATTGCCGCTTCACTTCACGGGCCAGGAGCCATACGAGGTAGCAGCCGCCGATGCTGACGGTCACCACGCCCACGGGCAGTTGGATGGGCGCGAAAAGGTTCTGCGCCACGATGTCGCTGGCCACCAAAAGAAACGCACCCATGGCGGCTGAAGGAACCATGCCCACGGACGCGGACCGGGTGAGGCGGCGCGCCAATTGCGGGGCAGCCAAAGAAACAAAGGCGATCGGCCCGGCAGCGGCGGTGACCATCGCGGTCAACGCCACGCCCACCACTGCGAGGACCAGCCGCGAACCCTCCAGCCGAACGCCCAAGGCGCGGGCGGCGTCGTCGCCCATCTCCAAAAGCCCCAACCGCCTGCCGTAAAAGACAAGCACCGCCAACAACACGGCAAAGACGCCCACCACGGGCGGGACCTGCTCCCAGGTGACCTTGTTCAGGGACCCGGCACCCCACACGGCTGCAGACATGGCCTGCTCCAGCGAAGCTTTGAGAATGAGCCAGGTATTCACCGACGCCAGCATGGCGCTCACGGCGATGCCGGCGATGATGAGCCGGAAACCCTGGATGCCTTTCTTGTAGGCGAACAGGTACACCAGCGCTGCAGTCACCAATCCGCCCACCAAAGCACCGGCCGACACCGCAAAGTAGCCGCCGCCCATCAGCAGGATGACCACCAGCGCGCCGGAATAGGCACCGGTGTTGAAGCCGATCACGTCGGGACTTCCCAGCGCGTTCCGGGTCAGCGACTGGAAGATCGCCCCGCTGACCCCCATGGCCGCCCCCAATAACAGGGCCAGGAGGACGCGGGGCAATCTCCACTCCACCACCACCATGTGCACGGCGCCGCTGGACTTTCCAAGCAGCGCAGAAACAACGTCCGGTACCGCAATGCTGAACTCACCCAGGCCAAGGGCGACGACGGCGAGCGCCAGGGCGGCGGCAAACAGGACGGCGGTGACAACAAGGGTCCGGACGTCGAGGCGGAAGGAGACCCGTCCGCCAAAGCGCCGGATGGCGAGGGTTCGCCGGCCGAAGTCGATATTCTTCGCACGATCAAGGGAATCCACCGTGTCAACCGTTGTCATAGCGTGCTCACTTTCCGGCGTCGGATGAGCCAGATGAGGACGGGCGCGCCAACGAATGCGGTGATGATGCCGACCTGCATTTCGCCGGGGCGGAGAACAAGGCGCCCCACGATGTCGGACACCAGGAGCAGCACGGGCGAGAGCACCAGCGTGTAGCCAAGGATCCACCGCTGGTCCGGCCCAACGATCCAGCGGGAAACGTGCGGAATCATGAGGCCCACGAAACCGATGGGCCCGGCCGCTGCGGTGGCAGCGCCGCAGAGCAGGGTCACCGCGATGATGGTCCAGATCCGGGTGCGCACGATGTTGGCACCGAGCGACCGGGCCGTGTCGTCGCCCATCGCCACGGCATTCAGGGGCCGGGCCATGGCCAGGGCAATGAGCGTGCCCACGAGAATGAACGGCGCCACGGTGGTGACAATGTCCCACGTGCGGTTGCTCAAGGTGCCGGCGCTCCAACTGCGCATACTGTCGAAGACGGCCGGGCGAAGCAGGGTGATGCCGGACGAGACCCCGCCGAGGACAGCGCCCAAGGCAACTCCGGCAAGGGTGAGGCGGAGCGGCGTCGCCCCACCCCTTCCCCGGGACCCGATGAAGTACACCGCCACGGTGGCCACCACGGCGCCGGCGAACGAGAACCAGATGTATTCCTGGATGCTCGTGACACCGAAGAGCGCAACGCCCAGGACCACGAAGAAGCCTGCACCAGCATTGACGCCCAGGATGCCGGGGTCCGCCAACGGGTTGCGCGTCAAGGCCTGGATCAGCGCCCCGGACAGGCCGAGCGCTACGCCGACGACCACACCCGTGACGGTCCTGGGCAGGCGGAGGTCGTGGATGATCACGTGTTCCGGCGAGCCGTCGTAAGCGGTGATGGCGGGCCAGAGGCTGCCAAGGTCCACGTCTTTGGAGCCCACCACCAGGCTCAGCCAGAGGACCAGTGCCAACGCAGCTATCGCGGCGAGCAATCCCAGCAGCCGGTACCGGTTCACGGCCATCAGGCCCGCCGGGCGTGCATCAGGGCTGGAAACCGGCGCCGCGTCCTGCACTTCGGTTACGACAGAACGCGGCGCCATGGTCCCGGACGCCATTCAGAGGCCCAGCAATTCGAATTTTGCGTCCTGCAGGTCCACGATTTCCTCGCGATCGCGCTTCCCGTCGGACCAAAGTTCGTCGAACCAGCGGCGGGTTTCGGCGTCGAGGTTTTCCCAACGCTCTTCCCAGGCTTCGCTCTTGTCGGTCCAGTAGCCGATCAGCTTGTAGGACCCGGGAGTGAGCTTCTTTTCCTGCCGAAGGTACTTGCGGATCCCGCGCAGCACCTTGGTTTCGCCTGCCACCCAGATGTAGCCGACCCCTCCGGGCAGTTCCATCGACCGCAGGACCTCGCCAAGCCGGGACTGGCTGTGGCCGTTCCCGCCGTAGATCCAGGCCACTTCGGTTCCGGCGCCTAGATGCAGCTCCTGCTGGTGTGTGGAATCTTCGACTTCGATCAGGACCCGGGTGCGGACACCCGGCGGCGTCTGCTCCACGAGTCGCGCAACCGCCGGAAGTCCAGTGGCGTCGGCCAGCAGGATCTGCCATTGCAGTTCGGCCGGCGGTTCGTACAGTCCCGTGGGCGAGTTAAGCCCGACGACGTCACCCACTTGGGCGCGCTGCGCCCAGGAAGCTGCCAATCCGCCGTCGTGAACCACGAAGTCGATGTCCACGGTGCCTGCGGCATTATCCACGGACCGGACCGTGTACGTCCGCATGGCGGACGGTTCCACACCCTCCACCCAGTCCCAGGAGTCCCCGGTGGAGATGGGCAGCCGGGCCTCGCGGGCACCAGGATCGGGAAGGAACACGCGCAGGTATTCGTCGCCGATTCCAGTGGTGTCAAAGCCGGCCAGGCCGGGTCCACCGAACGTTATCCGGACCATTCCCGGCGTTACAAGGCGGGTGGATAACACCTCGGCCCGGTAAATGCTCATCATGACAGGAGCGCCTTTTCGAACTTCTCCAGGAGGGCGTACTGGCCACTGGGCGAGCCGTAGATCATTTCGAGGTCGTACGTGTGGATCTGCTTGTTGGCCACGAAGGGCAGGGAGGTCCACAGCTTGTTGTTGGCCAGCGGAGCGAAGGCATCCGGGTTGGCGCCGTCCTTCTCGGGAACCTCGGTGGTGATGGCGACGTCGATTCCCTTGAGCTGTTCCAGCTGTTCGGCGCTGAGTTTGGTTCCCTCGCCATCAGCCAAGGGTGAGACCTGCAGGCCGAGGTCCTTGATCACCAGGCAAGGCGTTCCGTAGCAGCTGACCGAAACCTGGTCCTGGTAGTAGTCCACGGGACCTACCACCAGCTTGTCCTTGCCTGCCTCGGCCAGGCGCTTCTTTACGTCGTCAACCTTAGCCTGGTACTTATCCATCCATGCCTGGTACTGCCCGGTCTTGCCGAAAGCTTCAGCGACTGTCTTGAACTTGGTGCGCCAGTCACTGCCGTCGAAGCCGTTGAAGGTATAGGTGGGAGCGATGTCGGAGAGCTTGCCGTCGAGCTCCTTGTCGTAACCCAGGCCGTTCAGGATCACGTCGGGCTGGGCTTTCAGGATGGCCTCAAAGTTGAACTCCGGGTAGTTGGTGAAGGGAGTGATCCCCTTCAGGGCTTCCTGGTCAAAGAATGACGGAAAACCCGAGTAGCCGCTGTCACGAATGGGCTGCTGGCTCGCGAGGGGAATGTCGAGGGTGATGAGCATGTCCAGGTCCGTGGTGTACATGCCCAGCGCTTTCCTGGGCTCGGCTGGAATGTTCACTTCCTTGACCTCACTGGTGACAGTGCGGGTCTCCGATTTTGTATTGGCGCTCGCATCGGTGGTTGCGCACCCAGTCAGGAGCAGAGCGGCGGATGCCATTGCCGCGATGGCGGCTGACATGGTTTTCGGGCGTGAAATCACGGCGGTCCTCTTTGGTTCTCAGGGGAGACGGAGAGCTCCCATTGGCGGCCCCGACCCTGGGAAGAGTCTCTGGTGGGCAGCCGAAGTTAGGTATACCTACCCTAACAACGCACTGAGGAAGAAAACCGGTGGAATTTAGTCGGAACCGGCCAAAGAGTGGTGGTTTCCGGCCTTAAGCGAGGCAACGTACCAGCCGGGAGTGTGCCCCATCACCTTCCGGAACACCTGAACGAAGGCGCTCGGATTGTTGTAACCCACCCGCCTGCTGACCGTGGAGACCGGGTACCCCGCCGCGAGCAAACCCAGCGCAACCCGCACCCGGGCATGGATCCGCCACTGGGCGAACGTCATCCCGGTCTCCTTGTGGAACAACCTGGACAAATTGCGCACACTGACGGCAACCACAGCACTCCACTCCTCCAACGAACGGTCCAGTGCCGGATCATCAAGGAGGGCCCTGGCCATCAATTCCAGCCGCGGGTCCGTGGGCATGGGCAACAGCATCGGCCGGGAATCCACGACGTCGAGCAGTCCCACCACTACGTGTTCAGAGCGTCTGCGGATGGAATCATCCATGTCAAAGGTGCTCATGTGCCGGAGCAACTCCTGCGCGGCTGCGGGCACCGTGACAGCTACGGTGCGGCTCTCCAGGTGCGGCGCCACCCGGGCGTTGATGTGCGAGCAGTAGAACCCTGTTCCCTGCGTGGACTTCACTGCATGGACCACACCCGCAGGGATCCACAGGCCCAACGTGGCCGGGACAGCGAAGAACCCGCCGTCGGCTTCCACCGTGAGCACACCACGGGCACCCCAGAGCAGCTCATGCGTGTCGTGGACGTGTTCAGTCCACGTGGCCGGCGTCGCGCACTCGAAGTAGCCCGTATGGACACCCCGGACCTCCGGCACGAAGGCGTCCCCGGCAGGCATCTCCTGCTGCGGCGCCGACTGCGGCGCACCGTGTCCGGATTGCGATATAGCTTGGCGGGTCATCTGGCCTTCTCGAAGTTAGGTGAGCCTTACTATGGTAAGCATGCCTTCCAGTTCCGCTCTTCAGCCCTGCCCAACCGGGCGCAACAAGCAAGCACCGTGGAAGGTATCCCGGATCTTCACGTTCGCCTTGTTCGCGAATGGCCGCTGGAAGCTGCTGCTGGGTGGCTGCGCCGGACTCGCGCTGCACCAAATCAGCGAGGCTCTGGTACCGGCCACCATCGGCGCGGCGGTGGACAACGCCATCCAACCCAACGACGCCGGCGCCCTCCTTGCGTGGCTCGGCGCCCTGGCAGTGGTGTTCGTTGTACTGGCACTCTCGTGGCGGCTGGGAACCCTGGCCACCGAACGTTCCTTCAATTACGGCTCGCACGACCTCCGCCAGTTGGTGGTGGGACGAACCCTTCACCCACGTGGAATGGCCGCCCGGCGCGCACCCGGAGAAATCGTCGCCATTGCATCCTCCGACGCCGACAGGGTTGCCGGACTCTCATGGCTGATCAGTGGTGGCCTGGCTGCCGTGGCCGGAGTGGCCACTTCTGCCATCACGTTGCTGCTGATCTCCGTGCCCTTGGGGCTGGCCGTCCTCCTGGCGACCCCTGTGATGCTGCTCGTCATGCACCACCTCACCAAACCCCTGGAAAACCGCAGCGACGTCGAACAGTCCACGGCCGCGCGGGCCGGAGCCTTGGCAACGGACTTCATCACCGGGTCCCGCCCCTTGAAGGGTCTCGGCGCCGAAGACGCAGCCATCAACCGCTACCGCTCCGCGAGCCGGAACTCGCTGGCGTCAGCACTGAAAGCCATCCGCGCCAAGTCCGCCTATACGGGAGCAAGCACCGCCCTCTCCGCTGCGTTCCTGGCCGGAATCGCCTTCTTCGCGGCCTGGTTCGCGGTCCAAGGCAGTATCAGCGTCGGCCAGCTCGTGGCCGTTGTTGGCGTGGCCCAATTCGTCCAGGGACCCATGACCTCGCTCGGTTTCCTCAGCGTGGAACTGGCTCAAAAGCGCGCCTCAGCGGCCCGGATCGCAGCTGTGCTGGAGGAACCCGCCGCAGTGCCGGCCCCCGGACAGTCCGCCTCACTTGGGACGAAAGAGCGCACGACGGCGGTGGCAGGGTCCGCGGCGGCCAGCACCCCGCTGCTCGAGATCCACAGCGGCGCAGCTGACAGCACCCTCCCCGCCTTCACGGCATCCGCCGGGGAGATCGTGGGCATCGTCCTCCCCGACAGCACGCAGGCGAGGCTTTTGGTGGACACCCTTGGCGTCCGCGTACCCACCGCGCCAGGCCTCATCTCCATTGATGGCCAGGATGCCGCAGGGCTGGACCCCGGCCACGTCCGCTCCATGGTCTTCGCCGACAACCACGACGGCGTACTGTTCCGGGGCAGTGTCCGCGAAAACGTCGCAGCAACCGCCCCGCAACTGGAGGAACGCGCCATGGCCGCTGCCGCCGTCGGGGACTTCGTGTCCCGACTGCCCGAAGGCACCGAAACCGTCCTGACCGGCCACGGCCAGAGCCTCTCAGGTGGCCAGCGGCAACGGCTGGTCCTGGGGCGCTCGCTGCACCAGCAGCAACCGGTGCTGGTGCTCCACGACCCCACCACCGCCGTCGACACCGCGACAGAAGCTGTGATCGCTGACGGTCTGCGGAACTTCCCGGACAAGGCGCTGGTGCTGGTGACAACCAGCCCCACCCTACTCGCAGCGTGCCACCGTGTAGTGCTCATGGGTGCGGACGGAACGCCGGAAAGCGGCACCCACCGCGGCCTGCTTGCCACCTCCGCCGGCTACCGCCAGGTGGTGGGTTCGTGAGCACGGAAATCCTTCCCATTGCCTCCCCCCGCGAAACGCGGAAGGCCATGTGGCGCTTGCTGGCTCAACGCCCGGGCAGGCTCACGCTGACCATCGTGGTGTTGCTGGCGGCATCCTGCTGCGGGCTGGCGGCACCGGCAATCCTGGGCATGATGGTCAATATCGCAGCCACGGGCGGAGACGTCCTGTCACTGCTGTGGCTGGCTGTTGCCTTGCTGGCGGCCAGCGGCCTGGGTGCCCTCCTGGGCATTCTGGGACAGAACCTCCTGGCGCGGATCTGCGAGGAAGCCCTGGCCGGTCTGCGCGAGGACGTGTTTGCCGCAGCAGTCCGCAAGCCGCTGGCACAGCTGGAAAAAGCAGGGATCGGCGACGTCGTTGCCCGCGTTTCAGGCGATGTGGAGGCAGTCAGTGAGGCCATCTCCCGCGTGTTGCCCGCGTTCACCAGCGCAGCCTTCACCATTGCCGTGACGCTTTTGGGCCTGGGAGTGATCGATTGGCGGTTCGCCGCCGCAGTGTTGGTTGCGGCACCGTTTCAGGTCATTACACTGCGCTGGTTTCTCAAGCGGACCGCCCCCATCTACCGTACGGTGAGGATCACCGAGGCCAGCAGGACTGAACAGATCATCGAGACCGTCCAAGGTTCGTCGTCGGTCGTGGCGCTGGGGCTTGGTGAACGCCACGCGGACCTTGTTGCGGCGGCCTCCCGTGAGAACATCGGCCATTCACTGCGCGGGGTCGGCTACCTGACCCGCTTCTACAACCGCCTGAACCTGGCCGAGCTCATCGGGCTGTCCGCCGTTTTGCTGGTGGGGTTCTGGCTTCATGCCGAGGGCGCCGTGACCATTGGGGCGGCGACTGCGGCCGCACTGTATTTCTACCGCTTGTTCGATCCGATTGGCCTGGTCCTGGGACAGTTCGACGAGCTCCAGAAAGCGGCCGCGGGCCTGGGCCGGATGTTCGGGCTGACACAATCGACAGGCGCGGCTGCTCCCCACATCAGGACCAGCCAGGCACCCATCGGGACCACCCCGGAAACGGACACCGGAATTGTCCTGGACGATGTCTTCTTCGCCTACCCCGGCCAACGTCCTGCCCTCGACGGCGTCTCCCTCATGATCAAACCCGGCGAACGGGTGGCCATTGTGGGAACGTCAGGGGCAGGCAAGACCACCCTGGCCAAGGTCATCATGGGCTTGGAGCGGCCACAGGGCGGAACTGCCTTGGTCGGGGGCCTTAACGCCGCCACCGCCCACCCCGCGGAGCTGCACCAGCACATTGCCATGGTGAGCCAGGAAGTGCATGTCTTCTCAGGCACCCTCGCAGAAGACCTCAGGCTCGCCAGGCCCAACGCTTCCACGCAGGAATTGCAGCAGGTCCTGCAGGCTGTGGGGGCAACCTGGAGTGAAACGCTCGACGACGGCCTGGAGACTCCCGTAGGTGCCGGCGGCCACCAGCTCACGCCTGAGCAGGCTCAACAAGTAGCCCTCGCGCGGCTCCTGCTCAAGGACCCCCCGATCGCCGTCCTGGACGAAGCGACGGCAGAGGCGGGGACTGGTTCGGCCGCCATGCTAGACCAGGCGGCGGAAGCTGCCCTGGCAGGCAGAACGTCCGTGGTGATCGCGCACCGGCTGTCGCAGGCAGCCTCGGCGGACACGGTGGTGGTGATGGAGCACGGGCGGCTTGTTGAGTCCGGCCCGCACCAGGAGTTGCTGGCCAACGGCGGCCGGTATGCCACCCTGTGGGAGGCTTGGAACAGTTCCCTGAGCCGCGGCTAGCTTCACTCCGCCGGGGGATCGTGCCTCACCGGGGTGCCGGCCGCGAAGGCCCGGACCTTGGCATCATCCCAGATGTGGGCCGGCACGCCGCCGCCCAGCAGCCTGCGGGCCAGCGTGGGATCATCACCGAAAGGAACATGGCTGCCGGCCATGATCATGTTGCCGTATCGTCGCCCCTTGAGCATGGCGGGATCAGCGATGATCATGGTGTGCTCGAAGGTGTCGGCGATGGTGGCCGCGTCAGCACGGGCATTCTTCAGGTCCGGCGCGTCCCCTGAATTGACCACATACAGTCCGTCAGCAGCCAGCACAGCATCCGCATGTGCGGTGAACTCCCGGGTGGTCAGCGCGCGTGGGGTGAAGGCCCCGGCGAAGACGTCGCGGATGATGAGGTCCCGGGTATCCGGAGTGAGGGACTCGGTGACTTCCCGGGCTTCTCCTACGCGGATGCGCAGCAACGGCGCCTTGGGTAAATCGAACCAGCCGCGGACGTAGTCGGCCAACTTGCCGTCAAGCTCCACCACCACCTGCCGTGCTTCAGGGTACGCCGAGTGGAAGTACCGCGCCATGGAACACGCTCCACCGCCCAGATGGAGGGCACGCAGCTTTGGCTTGTGTTCGCGGGGCCATCGCGATTCCACCAGGGCGGCAATCCACCGCATGTACTCGAAGTCCAGGAACAGAGGATCGGCGAGGTCGATGTGTGAGCTCATGACGCCGTTGATCTTCAGCAACCAGCCATTGGAGTTGTCCTGGTCCTGCAGCAATTCACAATCGCCGGTATCGATGTAGTAGACGCCTTCCACCGGGCCGTCAGGACGGGTGCCGGAAGGCACCTCGACAACTCCCGCCGTCGACCTTTTTCCGCGTTTCGCCACTATTTCCGCCCTGCCTGATCCATGGTTCCAGCCTAGTGGAGTGCCGTGTTACCCGGTTCAGTCACATTAGTAGTAAGGATACTTACAAATTCGTCCCGTTGAGCCATATGATCGCTGCATGAACCTTGGAGCATCGGTGTGGGCGGAGGTATTGACGGCAGCAGTGGCGTGGCTGACGGTGGTCTGCCTCCTGCTCGCACGGGTGCCCAAACCGCCCAGCCTGCTCGATTCACCGCTGGATATGGACTCGCCTCTGGATATGGAACAGCCCGAGGAGAGCGACCACTGACTCAGGACCCGACGCCGGGACGCACCATCCGGTGTTCGGGCAGCGAATACCACGACGGGTCACACAACTGGCGCCTGCCGTCGGGGACGAATCCGTTGCGGCGGTAGAAAGCCTGGGCCCGCGGGTTATCGTCCAGGACCCACAGATAGGCCGGGCGGTCCCCGATCAAGGCATCCACCAGCGCTTGTCCAACACCCCTGCCGTGGATCCGCTCCAAGGTGTAAAGCATGAACAATTCCGTCTCACACGGGCGGTCCTCGTCGTCGCCCTGACCAGCCGCTCCAAGCCCCACCAGGTCGCCATCGGGCCCGAAAGCCAGCATCCTTGCATGGCCCGCGGCAATGTACTCCCTGTACTTGTCGATGCGTTGGGGCAAACCTGCTTCCTGCCTGGCAAAGAACTCATCGGGCAGGAGCCGTCCGTAACTCTCGCGCCACGACTGGAGGTGCATCACGGCCATTGCGCGCGCATCGTCCACCGTCGCCGGGCGAAGGGTGAAGTCCATCTACCGCACCCTCGCGATCGCGAATCCGTCCCAGCCCTTGCTGCCAACCGTCTGGATGGCAGTGGCATCCAGACGGGGATCCTGCCCCATCATTTCCAGCGCCTTCACAATTCCGGGCGCATTCGTCTCGTCCCGCCCGGGCTCCAGGATGGCACCGTCCCAGATCACGTTGTCCATCACGATCACCGTGCCGGGGCGGCCCAGCCGGACGGCCCAGTCGAGGTAATTGGCGTCGTTTTCCTTGTCCGCATCAATGAACACAAAGTCGAACGCCTCCTGGCCGGCAAGGGTCGGAAGTGTGTCCAAGGCAGCACCCACCCTGATGTCCACTTTGTGGCCAACACCGGCGGCGTCGAGGTTGGCGCGGGCCACGTCGGCGTGCTTCCGGAGGTATTCGCACGTCACGATCCTGCCGTCGTCGGGCAGTCCTTGAGCCATCCACATACTGCTGAAACCGGCCAGCGTTCCAATTTCCAGCACCCGCCTGGCTCCGGACATCTGCACCAGCATCCGAAGCAACTTGCCGGCGTTGGGCGCCACCTCTATAGCCGGCATGCCGGCCTCCAGCGCAGAGGTCACCGCACGTTGGTGGGCAGGTTCGGGATGGACGACGACGTCCGTCAGGTAGCGTTCGACGTCTACCCAGCCGGGTTCGGCCACGTGTTCAATCATGGCCCCCAGTCTTGCACTGACGGCCCGACGGGGAAAGCACCTACTCCGAAGCGGAGATGGCGTCTTCCAGGCGCTCTACTTTGCCGGTCAACTCGCCGCTGTAACCGGGGCGGATGTCTGCCTTGATGACCAGCGAGACGCGACTGCCGTAGCGTCCAACCGCCTCAGTGGCACGCTTGACGACGTCGAAAACTTCATCCCATTCACCTTCGATCGTGGTGAACATGGAGTCCGTCTGGTTCGGCAGCCCGGACTCGCGGACGATCTTGACGGCGGCTGCAACGGCGTCGTGCACTGAGGCGTCAGGGGTGGGTCCACCGTTGTCGGCGGCAGCGGGCTGGCCTGAAGGGGCAACTGAGAATGCAAGCAACATGAATCCAGTGTTTCATGTGCTGGTTTGTCATATAACAACGTACTCCCGCGTAACAACGGGCCTGAACGCCTCCGTTGCTACCCTGACAAGCATGGAACAGCCCTCTGAACGCAAGCCCCTCAGGGCAGACGCCGCACGCAACGTAGACAAGATCATTACCGCCGCCCGGCAGTGCTTCCGTGAATACGGCCCCGAAGTACCCTTGCAGACCATTGCCGCCACCGCTGGAGTTGGCCCCGCGACGTTGTTCCGCAACTTCTCCGACAAAGAACAACTGGTACTCGCTGCATTGTCGCGTCAGTTGCGCCAGCACGTGGACCCAGTGGCCGCTGCGGCCGCCGACGGCATGGACGCCGCCGAAGGCCTCATCAACGTCATCGACGCCGTGATGCGGGTAGCCAGCGAAGACGCCAACCTGCTTGATGCAGTCGCGGGACGCCGAGGTCTCCTGATGGGCATCACCGGCGGCCTCATCGGGTCCATGGCTACCCTGCTGGAACGCGGACAGGGCCAGGGATCACTGCGCAAGGACATCACCATCGAGGACATGGTCAGGCTGGTGGCCATGCTGATCGGGGCCGTCGACACCATGGAACCGGGTTCCGAAGCCTGGAAGCGTCCTGTGGCGTTGATTGAGGACGCCATCAGGACCGAACGCCCTTCGCGTCCCCTGCCGGAACAGTCGGGCATCCCTGGAGTGACGCTCACCGAAGGCGCCTGAAACCCTTCGGGGGCTGCGGCAACCGGGGCACCGCAACCAGGCCTTCGCAACCGGGCCTTCGCAACCGGGCCTTCGCAACCGGGCCTTGACCCGATGGTGAGTCCTGCCCATCGCGGAGTCGACGCCAGGCCCGTATTGTCAACCGTATGAATATTCCCCTGAGCTCATACTCTTCCAGCGGAGCGGGATCCGCTGCCACGGTCGGCCTTGCCCTGCTGTTCATGCTGATCTACTTCGCCGTGATCTTCGCGATCATTGGTGTGCTCTATATGGGAATCTTCACCAAGTCCGGCCGGCCAGCCTGGGCCGCCTTCATCCCTGTCTACAACGGGATCAAACTACTGGAGATCGCCGGACGCCCTTGGTACTGGTACTTGCTGTTCCTCATCCCGTTCGCCGGGATCTACTTCAGCATTGTGGCCCTGAACGATCTGGCCAAGAGCTTCGGAAAAGACGCCGGCTACACGGTGGGACTCGTTCTGCTTCCGGTGGTCTTCGTACCTATGCTTTCTTACGGCTCCGCCCAATATCTCGGACCGGCAGCCGGCCGGCAGTTCATGGCGTACCAGCCGGGTTTCCCGCAGGGTTACGGGCAACCCCAGGGCTACGGGCAACCCCAGGGCTACGGGCAACCGCCTGCCCAGGACAACAGCGGCCAATACCCCACCGGCCAGGAGTACCGCTAGCCCCAACCCAGCAGCCGCAGTAATGCTGCGGCTGCTGCGCCGGAGATTACAACAACCAGGAAGGGCGCGCGAAGCAACAGCGCAACAGCTGCTGCCACCAAGGCGCCGATCCGGGCATCAAGAACCAGGCCCTGGCCCGATGCCACGGCATTCACCACCGTGAGGGACGCGAGCAGCCCGATGGTCATGGTTCCGGCCACGTGCATGATGCGGGGGTTGTCCAACAGCTTGGCCGGCACAAAGTAGCCCACGAGTTTGGTGAGGTAGGCCAGTGCACAGGCGATGAGGATCCACAGCCAGAGGTTCATCGTGTCCCGCCTTCCCTGTGACGCTCACTTCCGTGCCCACCGTTTCCGTGCCCGCCGTTTCCGTGCCCGCCGTTTTCGTGCCCGTCCTTTCCGTGCCCGTCCTTTCCGTGCCGGCGCTTCTCCGCATAAGGGTCCACGTCGGGTTCAAGCCCTTCATCCATGCGCGAGTGGCTGAACCAGCCGATTACTCCTGCGACCACTGCCGCCACGAGGATGGGCACGCCCGACGGCACAAACGGCACCGCCAGGACGGTGGCCAGCGCGCAGGCGGCGGCAATCGCCCAGGGCTGCCGACCCTTGAGCCGGGGCCACAGCAGCGCAAGGAAGGCCGCAACAGCGGCGCCGTCCAAGCCCCACTGTTTGGGATCGCCCATGGCGTCGCCCGCCAGCGCCCCAACCGCCGTAAAGATATTCCATAAAACGAATATGCCAATCCCGGCAGTCCAGAATCCGCGCGCTTGTTCACCGGGATCGGACTGGCCTGAAGCCGTAGCAGTCGATTCATCAATGGTGATGTGGGCAGAGACGTAGCGCTTCCAGCCACCAGGACGCAGCATGGCATTGATCTGCATCCCGTAGATGCCGTTCCGCAACCCCAGCAGGGCACTGGCCGTCATGGCGGCAACACCTGAGCCTCCACCTGCCACCACACCGATGAAAGCGAATTGGGATCCACCGCTGAACAGCAGAAGGCTCAGCACCATGGTCTGCCAGAAATCGAACCCGGATGCGACCGAGAGAGCCCCGAATGACACACCGTACAAACCGGTCGCAATGCTCAAGGAAAGGGCGACCTTGAACGCCGGTGACTCCCGCAGCTTCGCGGGAGCGGAACCACCACTCATTTCCGGAGACTCCACGACCAAAGAATCAGGGGAAGCTGCAGGGGCAAGCGGACGGTGTGGATGCGACGCTCTTTTTCCGTGCCATCGGGACCGTAGGCGCGACGCAAGGCATCAATATGCCCTGCGAGGAATGCAGTGAACATGGCAGTAGTGGCGTCGGCAGAAACCCTTCGCGTGGCGGGGATCAGCAGTCCGACGGCGGCCGCTGCCTCCAGCAGGCCGGAGGAGGCGATCCATTCCTCGCGGGACATAACTGCCAGCGGACCATTCGGGCGGCTCCCCGGCTCATCCTTGCGGCACAAGTAATCGGGTACCACCGGCTTGTAGAAGGAGGGCGTACGGAAGTGCTTCACCGCACTGGTCAGGAGAAGGGCACTCAGGGCGACTGCGGAGGTTGTACGGGTTGCTTGGGCTGACCAGCGAAAAGGCATGAGACCACTCAATCACACGCCGGGTGGCCCCCAAAGCCGGAGCCGCTCCGCCCTAGTTGGACACCATCAGCTGGGCGAGCACCTGGGCGGGTTTGTTGGTGGTGATCTCCTGGATGCCGAGCCCTTGGCACAGGGCAACGTCCTTTTCGGAGTCCACCGTCCACACCCGGAAGACGCGCCCGGCTTCCAACCACCGCTGGACATTCCGGGCGTGCTCGCGCACATAGTCGATACCGGGCCCGGCGATGCCCACCTGCCCCTCGTCCAGGACACGCTCGGCGTCCTCCTGGGCTGCCTTCATGACATTTGCCACCGCAGCACCGCTAAGGAAACCCAGGCCCAGCTCCTGGCGGATTTCCTGCACCGTAAAGTCATCCACCAACTGGCAGATATGTTGCCCCGGAACCGACTGAAGCAGCCGCTGGATGGAGTCGGAGTCAAAGCTCATGAAGGAGACCTGTATATTCTCCAGCCGTGATTCTTCGGCGGACCAGCCTTCCTCCTCCAGAAGTGCGATGACCCTCTCCTCGAGCTTCAGGCCATAAGGGCTGGGATGCTTGAGTTCAATCGCCAGGCCAATGTCCCTGCCGGCCCCGCGGAGGATATCCAGCAGTTCCGGCAGCGTGAGAAACTGGTCTGCCACTCCCCCATAAGCGTCGGGGATACGCACCCCTTTCCATGAGGAGAAATCCAAGGACCGGAGCTGCTCAAGGGTGTGTTCAGATACAGGACCCGTACCCGTGGACGTGCGGTCGAGGTTGGCGTCGTGCAGGAGGACCACGTGTTGGTCGCGGGTCAGGTGAACGTCGCACTCCACACCGTCGGCGCCATCGGCGATCGCCTTCAAATACGCCGCACGGGTGTGCTCGGCGTACGCGGCACTGGCACCGCGGTGCGCGTAGACCTTGGGGCGAAACGGGGCGAAGTCGTCGCTGCTCATGCAGACACGGTAGCCCACGCGGCCGTCCCAACGGGGACTACGCTGGGCTAATGCAGGTGAACTCTGAGCGAATCCCAACTGAAGACGTCACCACCCCCGGCCCGCTGCCCACGCAGCCAGGTACGACGACGCCGCGCGGCCGTACCGCCGTCGTCGATCTTTCCGCCGGTGAACGGGAGAAGGCTGCCGCGCTGCTGCGCATGAAGCGCTTGGCGCTTGCCCTCCTCATTGCCATGGCAGTGATATTTGCTGTGGCTTTCGCCTTTCAGAAGCAGTATCCGTGGCTCGAATATGTCCGCGCCGCCGCGGAGGGCGGCATGGTGGGTGCCCTGGCGGACTGGTTCGCTGTGACAGCGCTGTTCAAGTACCCCATGGGCTTGAAAATCCCGCACACAGCGATCATCCCAAGGCGGAAAGACCAGATCGGCGAATCGCTCAGTGAGTTTGTGGAGAGCAACTTTCTCTCCCAGGAGGTTGTGCAGGAGAAACTGGCCAGCATCGATATTGCCCGTAAAGCCGGGCTTTGGCTGTCCGCCCCCGGCGGGGCCGAACGTGTGGCCAAAGAGGGTGGCGCGGTGATCCGCGGTGCGTTTACAGTCCTCAACGACGACGACGTGCAGGCGGTCATCGAAGGAATGGTGCGCAAGCACCTCCTCACTCCTCCGTGGGGGCCGCCCGTAGGCCGGATGGCTGAACGGATCTTCGCTGATGGACACCACCACACGCTCGTGGATCTGCTGGTTGACCGCGCCGCAGACTGGGTTGATGCCAACCATTCAACCGTGAACCGGCTGGTCTCGGACCGCTCGCCACTGTGGGTGCCGACGTTCGTTGACGGACTGGTGGGAGACCGCGTGCACGTGGAACTTTCCAAGTTCGTCCGCGCCGTCCAAGCCGACCCGAACCACCAGGTCCGGCAGTCCATTGATGCGTACCTGACCGACCTTGCCCAGGATCTGCAACATGATCCGGCAATGATCGAGCGGGCGGAGAGCATCAAGGCACAGATCCTGGGCGACCCCGAGGTCCGCGAACTGGCCTCCCGCACGTGGGGAACGGTCAAGACCGCCCTGCTCAACGCCGTCGACGATCCCGACAGTGAACTGAGCCAGCGCTTCAAGAGCGCCGTGCGCGACTTCGGTACGCGCCTGGTCAAGGATGAGGAACTTGCGGGCAAGGTCAACACGTGGATCGGTGATGCCGCCGGCTACCTCGTCAACACGTACCGGTCAGACATAGCGGGCGTCATCTCGGACACCGTGGCGCGATGGGATGCGGAGGAGACCTCGCAAAAGATCGAACTCCAAGTGGGCAAAGACCTTCAGTACATCCGCATCAACGGTACCGTGGTGGGTGCCCTGGCCGGCCTGGCGATTTTCACTGTGGCCCATCTGCTCTTCGGCTAAGGTCGGGGCCCGGGATTGCCGGGTGTTCCAGGACAGGTCTGGAGGTTTCCAGGGTGCGTTGGTACCGTCAACCCATGCCTATCAAACTCGAAAATGTCGGTATTGCGGTCCGGGACCTGGAAGAAACGATTGCCTTCTTCACCGACCTCGGCCTGACAGTGATGGGCCGGGACACGGTCAGCGGTGAGTGGGCAGACACCGCCGTCGGGTTGGATGGCAACCACGCCAAGATCGCGGTACTCCAAACCCCCGACGGGCATGGCCAACTGGAACTCTTCGAGTACCTCCATCCCGATGCGATCGAAACGAGCCCAACCCTTCCCAACGAGATCGGCATGCACCGCGTTGCCTTCTCCGTTGACGACATCGATGCCGCCCTCGAGATCGCGGCCAAGCACGGATGCACCCCTCTGCGCGGCGTCGCCAACTACCAGGACATCTACAAACTGACGTACCTTCGCGGGCCCAGCGGCATTCTGGTCATGCTGGCGCAAGAAGTGAAAGGACACTGAAGCTCAGCCCAGCAAGTGCACCATCTGTCCTGGCCTCGCCTGGCCTATGAGGTCCAGATCGTCATCCCGAACAAAGGCAATCACCGGGGATTTGGCGGTGGCGGGTCGGTCGGCAAGGGCAATAACCGGAAGGCCCGACGCCGGTAACACCACCGAGCCTGCCGCCAACGGTTGGGCCTGGGGTGCTGGAGCCGAGGCAACCTCGAGCGGCCGGCCCGCCAGCCGCGCACCGACACGGTCCGACTCGGGCGAGAGAATCCACGGTTCCGTGGTCAGGCGATGCCACAGTCCGGCGTCGTAATTGGGGACGCGGGGTCCGCGGCTGATCCTGGCGACCACCGGCCGTTCCGGGTCCAAAGCGCGACGGGCCGTCTGATGGATGCGCGGGAAACCCTGCCCTTGTGCCTGGCCGAATGACAATGCGGCGCCGGCTTGGAGCGCCCCGCGGCCAGTGAATCCGCCCTGCACGGCCAGGTAGTACCGGATTCCAAATCTGGCCGGCCCGAAGGACAGCACTGCTCCGGGAGCCACACGGACGGGCTTGTTCAGTGGCAGCTCTTCGCCGTTGAGGGTAACGACGCCCTCGGCACCAGTCACTGCAACGGCGGAGCCGGTGACGAAACGGAGTTTAAGCCCGCCCACCAGCACCTCAAGGCCGGGAGCGGCGTCGGAGTTACCCAGCAACGCGTTGGCAAGGTTCATGGATGCACGATCCAGGACATGTTCCGGGTCAAGCACCAGGCTTGAGGACCCGGGATCCACCACTACTGCACCCATGCGGCCTCCCACTTCACGTCTTCTGCAGTCCAACCGGAATCAGGCGAACGCCTCGATGCCCACGCCGGCCCGCTCAAGGCCTTCGCGAACCGCGGTCGCCGTTGTTACCGCTCCCGGTGTATCGCCGTGAATGCACAGCGAATCAGCCTGGACAGGCACAACCGTGCCGTCAATGGCCACTACTTCCTGACGCGTGGCCAGTCGCACTGCCTGAGCCACTACCGCGGCGGGGTCGTGCAGGACTGCGCCTTCCTGCGTGCGGGGAACCAGCGTTCCGTCCGGCAAGTACGCCCGGTCCATGAACGCTTCGCGGAAGACAGGGTGTCCGGCTTCCTCGGCCAGGGTGATCCAGGCCGAGCCCGGCAAGCCCAGCACAGGAAGGCCGGGATCATATGCATGGACGGCCGCAACCACGGCCTCGGCTTGTTCGGCGTCCCGGACAATTCTGTTGTACAGGGCGCCGTGTGGCTTCACGTAGTCCACCGATGCCCCTACAGCGTGGGCCATCCCGTCCAGGGCGCCAAGTTGGTACAGCACATCGCCGAACAGTTCGTCGAAGGTCATGTCCAGGGAACGCCGGCCAAACCCCGCCAGGTCCCGGTATCCGACGTGCGCTCCCACGCGAACATCGAGTTCAAACGCGGCACGGCAGCTGTCCAGCATGGTGAGGGGATCGCCTGCATGGAAACCGCAGGCCACGTTGGCGCTGCTCACGATGCGGAACATCGAGGCGTCGTCGCCCATGGTCCAGGAGCCGAACGACTCCCCCAGATCAGCGTTCAGATCCACCGTTGCCGCCTTCCAGTGTCAAGGTCTCTTCAGGGGTCAAATTCCCAACAACATTCTTGGGTGCGTTGGGAAGGAGCTCACCGGGAACAGTGTCCGGCAAGGGGCCAAATGCTTCCTTGGCTGTTGACACCACGGCCCGGCCCATCATCATGTTTCCAGCACCACCAACCACTGCGCCCACCCCGAACGGCAGTGCGCGGCCCAGGAACGCGGTGCCTTGCCGTTTTATCAGGCTCTTGAGGAAGGCGCGCTGGATGGTGTCGCGGATGACCCCGAAGCCGCTGCCCGGAATCTTCTTGGTCAGAGTCCGGCCCCAGGCGTTGGTGACGCCTTTGCCGCGTCCGAGCGACTGCCCGCTGAGGGCGCCGAGCATGGACGTGCCTTCTTCGCCCAACATGATGGCCATGACCATGGTTTGGGCCCGTACGGGATCAGTAAGCCGGATGCCGTGGAGTTCGGCCAGCGAGGAGGCGTACAGCGCGGTGGTTTCCAGGAAGCCCACAGTGGCCAGGGCCGAGAGTCCCAGCGATGCTGCGGTCCCGATTCCGGGCACGACGGCGGTGGCGCCCACCGCTGCACCCCCACCGGAAATGGCGAACAGGTAGTGGCGCTCGAGTTTGGCGGCAAGCTGAGCCGGGGAATCGTTGGGGTGCCTGCGCTGAAGCCTCCGAAGGTTCGCCAGGACCAGGGGACGCTGGACCTCCACTGCCTTCAGGAGCACATTGTGCACTCCTGGCTTGGTGTTGCCTTCGGCATCGAAGACTGCGTTGTGTGCTGTCTCCTGGGCGATTTTCACCGCCGGGTTGGGTCGCTTGGGCATATTCACCTCTCCGTGGCAGCTCTGATTGTTCAGGGAACTGATGGTTTTAGCCTATGCCACACTCCAACGTTGCAAGGGCCGTTTTGTACCGTTTGTGGATACTATTCCGCGCAGAGCGGACCCCGTTTCCAGCCTTCCGCGGCGTAGACTGAGGTCACTCACGGAAGCAGTCCAGCAAGGACAGGGAGTACCCGTCGTGAACGCACCGGATAAGAACGAACACCTCGAGCGGCACCACACAGACGCCCCGGCGGAGGGTGAAACCGAAGGCTGGGTTCCGCACGACACCGGCCTGCACAGCCAGGACCCGGCGGAGGGTCCAGACATCGACGACGACGTCCCGCCGTCGGGCGCTTCTTGACCTGACGTCTTCCGCGCCGCGTCTTCCCTCGCCGCGTCTTCCCGTGCCGCGTCTTCCCGTGCCAGCCACGGGACGGCCTTACTCAGTGTCCTGACACAGGTTTAGGCTGGTGAAATGGCCGCCCTGAGAGCGCTGCGCCCCTTTGCACACCGGGAATTCCGGGTGTTGATCTCCGCCCTGTCGATTTCCATTTTCGGCTCCGGCATGTGGGCAGTGGCGATGGTCTACGAGGTCATACATCTGGGCGGCGGGCCGCTGGAGTTGTCGTTGGTGGCCACCGCCGCCAGCATCGGACTGGTGGGATTCGTCCTGGCGGGTGGCATCGCCGCCGACCGTTTCCCCCAGCGGCTGCTCATCATCGCCGTGGAGGGGGCAAACCTGGCAGTGATCGCCACGGTGACTTTGCTGGCGATGCTCAATGTCCTTCAACTCTGGCACCTGGCCCTCGGTGCGTTCGTCCTGGGCGTGGGGCAGGCCTTCTTCTTTCCGGCATACTCGGCGATCCTTCCGCGCATCCTGCCCGCCGAAGACCTCCTCGCGGCCAACGGGATGGAAGGCACCGTCCGGCCCATCCTCCAGCAGGCGGCCGGGCCGGCGATTGCGGGCGTCCTGGTGGCGGCGTTCTCACCGGCCCACGCCGTTGCCGGGGTGGCTGCCTGCCATTTCCTGGCCTTCGGCATCCTGAACTTCCTCAACCGACGGGCTCTGGTCGGCACCGATGCAGACGGGGCATCCTCCGAGGCGTCGGCTGGACGGTCCTTCCTCCAGGACCTCCGCGAAGGGTTCAGCTACACCGTCCGCACCCCCTGGCTCCTGTGGACGCTTGTGTGGGCGTGCCTGTCCGTACTGTTCCTGATCGGGCCAATCGAGGTCCTGCTGCCCTTTGTCGTCCGGGACCAGCTCGGTGGCGATTCAAGAATGTTCGGCTTCCTGCTGGCCGTCATGGGCGTCGGGAGCGCCGTGGCCGCGCTGGCCACCGCGTCTTTCCCCCTCCCGCGCCGCTACCTGACGGTGATGGTGGTGACGTGGGGCCTCGGCAGCCTGCCCGTCGCTGCCATTGGTTTCATGGACAGTGTGTGGCTGCTCGGAGGTGCCATGCTCATCTTCGGGGTCACCGAGGGCATGGGAACGGTTATCTGGGGCACGCTCCTGCAGAGAAGGGTCCCACGGCATTTACTGGGCCGGATTTCGAGCCTGGACTTTTTCGTCTCCCTTGCCCTGATGCCTGTGTCCATGGCGCTCGCCGGTCCCGTGGCCGAGGTGGTTCCCATCTGGCTGATCTTCCTGGTGGCCGGCCTTGTATGCCCGGTCATGGCGTTCGTGGCCGTCTTCGCAGCACGAATGATGACGGACGAGATCGACAATCCTCTGACCCGGGCTGTTTCCGAAGCTGCGGACCAACAGTCCGGCTCCGTGTAACGCGGTCCTGTCGCAGGCTCTACCCGGGCACGTGCCCTGTGGTGCGGCGCGCCACCAGATGCGGCGTCCGCACCAGGTGGGTGGCCGGCGTCGTCCCTTCCAAACGGTCGACGGCGCGGTCCACCGCGGCATGCGCAAGAAGCGGCGCGTCCTGGCTGATGGAGGACAACTGGACGTAGCTGAGGCGCGCAAATTGGCTGTCGTCGTAACCAAGGACGGACACGTCTTCCGGCACGCGAAAACCGCTGGCCCTGAAGTTCTCCCAGACGCCCAGGGCGCAGCGATCGTTAAAAGCCACGACGGCGGTGGGCAGGTCCTCCTGCAGCTCACGTCCGGCGCGCAAACCATCTTCTTCCGTGGGACCACCCGGGACGATGCGGACAGCCAGTCCGCGGCGCTCCATTTCATCCCGGAAGGCCGCCCTGCGCTGCGGACCGGAGACGGCTTCGCCGCCGTCAACGTGGGCAATGCGCCGATGGCCAAGCGACGTCAGGTGCTTGATGGCGATGCGCATGCCGGCTTGGTCGTCGCTGCTCACGGAGTCCACGGAATCGCCAACGTCATCCCGAAGCAGGCTGACTACAGGCACCCGGGCGGCGTATCCGGCCAACTCCTGCTCTTTGAGGGTCGGGGAAATCATGATGAGGGCTTCGCATCCCAGATCCAGCAGCGACTCCACTGCCCGTTCTTCGGATCGTCCGTCGGCCACCGCGCTGAGCGCGATGTCATAGCCCCGGAGTGTGGCTCCGGCGTAGGCGGCATCAACGATTTCGGCATGAAAGGCTTGGGCAGTGGTGAAACTGACGCCGAGGAGTTTCGTGCGGCTGCTTCGGAGGAGGCGGGCGCGGCTGTCCGGCCTGTAACCGAGTGCCCGGGCTGCTTCCTGCACTCTTGCCCGGGTAGCGTCCGATGCGCCTGGAACGTCCCGCATGACGATGGAAACGAGGGCGCGTGATACACCTGCCGCTTCCGCTACGTCCATCAGCGTGGGCCGTTTGCCCGTCATGGCTCTCCTCTGCTCGGGAGCCAGTCTATAGAACGATCCAACTGCATGGCTTCCGACGAGTCGTGCGGTCGGTCGCGACTCAGACGACCGACCGCACTAGCCCGTTCATGCAGCGATGGCGCCCCGGGCGGGCCCCAGAACCCGCCACACCCATCGCTGCCTACTGTGCCAATGACGCGACGCGGCCGAAAAGGGCAACGGCGCTGAACGCGGTCAATGACATGGGCACTGGATATGTACTCCGACTTCCTCAAACATGACGCGGAGTTCCGAAGAATATTTTCCGGGATGCGCTTTTCGCCTGAGCTCCACGACATCTTCGTCGTCATTTCAGGGCACTTTTCCGAATCCGGCGCAATGTGAACAGTAACTCGAGAATCGTTCTAGAACGATCTAGACGCACCCACCCAACCCGTGCAACCATTGATCCACTAGAACGATCTAGATCCCCGAGAAGGAGCCCCAGTGACGTATCTCCAGCACCCGGTCCAGGCGGAGCAGCCTGTCCGCATCGCCGTCATCGGTGCCGGCTGGATCGGCAAGTTCCACGCCGAGTCCATAGCCCACCGCATCCCGAACGCACGGCTGGAAGCAATCGCCGACCCCGCGCTTTCCGCCGTCGACGAACTCGCCAGCGGGCTCGGTGTGGCGAAAATCAGCACAGACGCCGCCGATGTGCTGGCCGATCCGGATGTTGATGCCGTCCTCATCGCCTCTCCCCTGCGTTTCCATGCCGCGCTGATCAAAGCCGCCGCATCGGCCGGCAAGGACGTTTTCTGCGAGAAGCCCGGCGGGCGGACCATCGCCGAACTCGACGCCGCCATGGATGCTGCGGCGAGCGCCGGCGTCGTTCTCCGTTTTGGCTTCAACCGCCGCTACTCCAGCGATTTCGCTGCCGCCCGCAAGCTGGTGGACGACGGTGCCGTTGGCACACCGCAGCTCTTGCGCTCCCTCACCCGGGACCCCGGAACCGAAGCCGGCATCAGCCACCCGGAGCGCATCGCTCCCGGCACAATCTTCCTGGAAACCCTCATCCACGACTTTGACACCCTTAACTGGCTCAACCCCGGAGCCGTCCCCGTCAAAGTCCACGCAATCGCAGATGCCCTGGTGGCGCCGGAGGCGAAGTCGGCTGGCCTGCTGGACACCGCCGTCGTGACCATCACGTACAGCAATGGCGCAATCGCTGTGGCTGAAGCGAACTTCAACGCGCTCTACGGCTACGACGTCCGGGGCGAAGTGTTCGGCTCCGCAGGGATGGTCACAGCCGGTACACCGCAGGCCACCAACGCCACCAGCTACACAGCCGCAGGCATCGTCACGGAGACCTCGCGGCTGAACATCCATCTCTTCCACGACGCCTACACCGCCGAACTCGCAGCCTTCGCCGGCGACGTCGCGGCACGCCGCGGCTACGCAGGTGAAAGCACGACGGCGGCATCCTCCCCAGCACCCGTGGCAGCACCGGGTGGGGTGGACGCGCGGAACGCGTTGGCCGTGGCACTGGCTGCCTTCAAGTCCGCGGAGACAGGCCTGCCCGTTGAGGTTTCGGAAATCGCGGAACTGCGGGCCGCCGAGCCCGTTCCCAAGCACGCCAGCGCCCAGCCCGCGCCCGCCGGTGTCCCCGCATGAGCTTCCGCCTGGCCGTCTGCGCGGAAATGATCTACGGCGATTTGCCCCTGCTTGACCGGGTTCGCCGGATCCACGAGCACGGCTTCGAGGTAGAGCTGTGGGACACCCGCGGACGGGACATCCGCGCCCTGGCCGCCACTGGGGCTACGTTCTCCTCCATGAGCGGATACTTCGGGGGCAGCGTCATCGACCCCGCAAACGCCCACGAGGTCCTGGCATCGGCAGAAAAGCTGATTCCCACTGCGCTGGAGCTGGGCGTGGAGCGAATGGTGGTCCATCCTGCCGAACTCGGTGAGGGAGGTCGGGCCGTGAGGCCCGCCTACCGGTCCACGGGTGACATGTGGCTGACCGGACTCCGGACCTTGGAAAGGCTTGGCGAACTGGGCGCAAAGCACGGAGTCACGTTCGCCTTGGAAAACCTCAACACGATCCTTGACCACCCGGGCATTCCGCTTGCGAGGGCCAAGGACACGCTGGCCCTTGTGCAGTCCGTGAATCATCCCAACGTGAAGATGATGCTGGATCTGTATCACGCACAAATCGGCGAGGGAAACCTGACCGAGCTGGTCCGTGCGGCGCAGCCATTTACCGGCGAAATCCAGGTGGCCGACGTGCCTGGGCGCTTCGAACCCGGAACAGGCGAGATCAACTATCCGGCGATCGCGAAAGCCCTTGACGAGTCCGGATTCACGGGTGTGATCGGCCTGGAAGCCGGTGCGATCGGCGGTCCGGGAATTGAAGCCGGAGACGCCGCCCTGGCCGCCTTCCGCGCCGCGTTCACGCGCAACTGAGTCGCAGTAGTGCGCGTTGCGGGCGCTGTAAACCGACCACCCGTACCACGCACTACTGCCACCACCCTGGTCAATACTTGACAGGCTCCATGCGGCCGGATCGCAGGGAGAGCACAGCGGCCTCGGCGATCGCTTGGGCCTTCAGTCCGTCTTCCAGTGACGGAGCGGGGGTCTCGCCGCTTTCCAACGCTGAAACGAACGCAGAAAGGGCCGCGGCATACGTTGGTTGGACGCGTTCGAACCAGCCGGAGTGCAGCCCGTCGTCCACCACGGACGTGCCGGAGTAGCGGGACACCGCTCCCGTCCTGTGTCGTCGGGCTTCCACCATCCCCTCGGAACCCATGACCTCGATGCGCTCGTCGTACCCGTAACCGGTGCGGCGCACACTGTCGATCTGGACCAATGCCCCGCCGGGAAGCCGCAATGTAACGGCGGAGGTGTCGACGTCGTCGTAGTCCGCAATGGCGGGTTCCGCCAACGCTGAGCCGGTGGCGAAAACCTCCACCGGATCCAGGCCGGAAAGCCATCGGACCAGGTCAAAGAAGTGGACCGTCTGGTCACGCATCTGGCCGCCGGAGACGGCGACGTAGGACAACGGCGGCATGGATGGGCCGCGGGAGGTGAGCTGGATCAGTTCCACCGTGCCGATCCCACCGGAATCCACCAGACGTTTGAGTTCGCCGTAGTCGCGGTCGAAACGGCGGTTGAAATCCACCATCACAGGGACGCCGCACTCCTGCGCGAACGTGGCGGTTTCGCGGGCGCGTTCCAGGTCCAGATCGATCGGCTTCTCGCACAAGGCCGCAATTCCGACGGCGGCCGCTCGCCGAAGGTGCCCGGCGTGCGTATCGGTGGATGAGGCGATGAAGACGGCGTCAATCAGGGACGGGTCGAAGAGCTCCTCCAACTCCGTGGCGGCGGCAGCACCATGGGCTGCTGCGAGGGTTTGTGCGCGCTGCCGGTCGACGTCGTAAACGAGTCGAAAGTCGACCCCCGGATGCGCGGCAAGGTTGGCGGCGTGGACGGTGCCGATGAAACCGGCACCTATGAGTGCGAAGCGGATCATGTCAGGCGGCTGCTTTCCGGTGTGCTGATGCTGGGACTTTCCATGCGGAATCGTCGTGGTGCGAGGCAGCGACAGCCTCCACGAACTGGACGCCGATCAATCCGTCGATTCCGGTGGGGAATGACAGCGCGCGTTCCGGGAGAGGCGTGGAGTCGCGGCGTGCGCGGAGTACCTCGGCGAGATCGGAATAGAAGTTGGCGAAGGCCTCGAGGAAGCCCTCGGGGTGGCCGAGGCCGACGCGCGTGAGCCGGGACGCGTCGTCGTGGAGGGTGCTAAGCCCATGCGTGAGGACTGTAGTGGTGCCTGCGGGATCCTGGACCTTGAGGTGATGCGGGTCCTCGTGCTGCCACTCGAGGCTCCCCTTCTCGCCGTACACGCGGATGCGGAGTCCATGGTTGTGGCCGGTGGCCGCCATACTTGCCCAGAGGCGGGCCGGGACGTCGCCGGTCAGTTCGATTTCCACCGTGGCGTTGTCGAAAACGCGGCGCCCGGGCACGAAGGTCTGCAGCCGGCCGGAAAGACGTTGGGCTTCGAGTCCGGTGATGTAGCGCAACAGATGGAAGGCGTGCGTGCCGAGGTCGCCTACGACGCTCGGGAAGCCGGCAATGTCCGGATTGGTGCGCCACGACGCCTGCTTGTGGCCCTCCTTTTCAAGCGGCGTGGACGCCCACCCGGAAGCGTGTTCGACGTCGACAAAGCGGATGGCGCCCAGCTCACCGCTACGGACCATGCGGGCCGCCTGTCGAACCATGGCGTAGGCGGAATAGCAGTGCGGCACCGCAAGGATCGCGTCATTGGCGGCGGCGATGCGTACGAGTTCGGCGGCGGAAGCCGAGCCCTGCGTGAGCGGCTTCTCGCAGACCACCGAAATGCCGTTCCCGAGGAACGCCCGGGCGATCTCAAAATGACTGTCGTTGGGCGTAGCCACCACAACCACGTCCACACCGTCTGCACGGGCGGCCTCGGCGACGGCCATTTCACGGGCGTCGCCATAGTTGCGCTCCGCCGTCACACCAAGCGAGGCACCGATGGCGCGGGAACTGCTCGATTCCCGCCCGAAGATTCCTGCCTGGAGGTCGTAATGGCCATCCAGCCTCATGGCGAAGCGGTGGGTCTTGCCGATGTCGGCGCCCTGGCCGCCCCCGATCATGCCGGCGACCAATTGCCGGGAATGTGGTGCACTCATGGAAGATCTCCATTGACTCTTTGGAATTTACTTGGACCGGTCCATAATGGCTGTGGGGAGGGTGGAGCGTCAAGCCCTCTAAGCTTGGATGGAATCCGCCGGAGCGAGAAGGGACATTGCGTGACTGAGGCCTTCAGCGCATCTGGGACCAAGCCCACCATCCGCGACGTCGCCACCGCCGCCGGCGTCTCAAAATCCCTGGTCTCCCTGGTCCTGCAGGGCTCCGCCAACGTCAGTGAGAGCCGCCGTCGTGCTGTTCTGGAAGCCATGGAGCAGCTGGGCTACCGACCCAACCGGCTGGCCCAACGCTTGTCCCGTACCCGGAGCGGAACCATCGGGGTAATGCTCAATGACATCCGAAACCCATGGTTTGTGGAATTACTGGAGGGACTCACTGCGTCCCTGCACGCGGCCGGAATTTCGCCGGTTCTGGCCGACTCCTACACCGATAACCGGGTGGGCCGCAGTTCCGTGGAGACGTTGCTGGAGCAAAGGATTGACGGACTGGTGGTGGTGGGTACCACCTCGGAGTCGGCCGCGATCGGAAAAGCAGCGCAGAGTGTCCCCGTGGTTCTGGCCGGAACCCGTGAACCGCACCTTCCCGGCGTCGACATCGTCGTCAATGACGACGACGCCGGCGCGAGGCAAGCCACCGAGCACCTGCTCTCACTGGGGCACCAGCGCATTGCGCATCTTCAGGGGCCGGGCGAGGTCGGCAAGCTGCGACGGTTGTCCTTCGAACAGACCATGCTCGACGCCGGACTGGAACCATCGGTGGTAACTGGCGGGGTGAGCGAGGAAAGTGCCTACGCTGCCGCGGGCCGCCTGCTGGCCGGAATCAAAAGGCCGACCGCGATCTTCGCTTACAACGACATTGCATGCATCGGCGCACTGTCCGCAGCCGACGACCTTGGACTGTCGGTACCCAAGGATCTCTCGCTCGTTGGCTACGACAACACCTACCTCGCCAAGATCCGGCATCTCTCACTGACCTCCGTGGACAACGGCAACCTCGCCGTAGGCGTGGAAGCCGGTAAATTCATCCTCGAGCGGCTTACAGCCCCGGACCTTCCTGCCCGCTTGCACCAAGTGCCGTCGCAGCTGCAGGTGCGGGGGTCCTCCGGTGACGCTCCCTCGTAGCTACCACTTCCGTCGGCCCAGCAACAGCACTCCTGCGTTGGCTCCGACGATCAGGGCGATTCCGGCCCACTGCAACGGGGCAAGTTCCTGACGCAACATCAGGACTCCGATGACCGCCGCGAACACGGGGTTGATGCTCATCAGAACGCCGAACAGGTTCGCAGGCACCCTCCGGAGCGCGATCAGGTCCGCCACATACGGCAGCACTGAGGCCATGATGCCGGCACTCACAGCACAGAGCACAGAGCACAGCAAAGCAGTCCACGGGTTTGGTCAGAAAAATTATGACGGCGACCGGCAGGAAGAGGGTCGCGGACACTCCCGAGGCCGCCGCTGTTCCCTGGATTCCTTTGATTCGCTGGCCCACAATCCGATTCAGGACTATGTAAGCTGCCCAACTGCATGCGGCAATTAGTCCAAGGCTGATGCCCAGGAGATCCGTTGAGACCTCCGGACCGGTGATCGCGACAACGCCCGTCGCGGCGGCGATCGCGCACAAGGCACTTCCCGTCCTTCGAGAACCTGCCAGCGCCACGGCTAGCGGGCCCAGGAACTCCAGTGTCACCGCCAGCCCCAGGCCGATGCGCTGAATGGATGCATAGAGCCCAAGGTTCATGGTTCCAAACGACAGGGCCAGAAGAAGTACCGGCCACCATTGGTGCCAGCCCAGCTCGCGCAGCCTCGGCCGCACGACCGGAAGCAGGACAGCCGCGGCCACAAGTTGTCGGACAGCCACGACGCCCACAGGTCCCATGACAGGAAAAGCGAACGAAGCACTCGCGGCCCCCAGCTGGTTCGAGAGCGCGCTGGCTACGAGGGTGGCGGCTCCCCCGGCCTTGCCCGCAGCGGCGCTGGTCTGTTCCATGATGAGATTCTGCGCTCCCGGGGTTCCGTCGCTAAATGCGTAAACCGAGGTATTTATGCGCTGCATGCATGAATATGATGAGGGGCATGGACGTGGAACTGCGCCAATTGCGCTGTCTGATCGCGATAGTGGAGCAAGGCACGTTTACCGACGCCGGCATCGCGCTTCGAATGTCCCAGACCGCCGTGTCACGAAACATCGCAGCCCTCGAAGATGCATTGGGGACACGTCTCGTGTGGCGGACCACCCGCAGCGTTGCGCTGACAGCCGCCGGTGAACGCGCCCTGGGCAAGGCCCGCAGAATCATCGCGCTCCTTGCCGAACTCGAACAGGATGTCCGCGCCGGCACAGGGCAGGTCCGCATAGGCTACGCGTGGTCGGCTTTAGGTGAGCACACAACCGAATTCCAACACCGCTGGAAATTGCGCTTCCCGCACACCGAACTGCAACTCACCCGTTCCAACACACCCAGCGGCGGCATGCTGGACGAAACCACCGATTACGCGATCCTTCGACGCCTCCCGCAGTCCACCGCCATCGAGCATATCGGCGTCGGCGAGGAGAAGCGCTACTGTGCCATGTCCACTGTCGATCCTCTGGCCTCACGGAGATCGGTGACTTTGGCTCAGATCGCCACGTTGCCCGTAGCGATGGACCTGCGCACGGGTAGCACCACACTGGACCTGTGGCCGGAGCAAGGTAAGCCGCCGCAAGTGGTCCCTATCCACGACATTGACGATTGGCTGACCGTAATCGGCAGCGGGTCCGCCCGTGGCATCACCGCAGCCTCCACCGCACATCAGTACCGACGCCGGGGAGTCGCCTACCGGCCGGTGCGTGACGCCCCCGTGGTTCCGGTGTACGTGGCGTGGCTGAAGAAGGACCCGCCCCGGGATCGCCAGGCTGTGATTGATTTACTGGCCGAACTCTATCGCTCCGCGCTTTGACGCCCCACGCCATACCCGTGGAGGCAAGCGGTCTACGTCCGCAGCGGTGCGTGGTGATGGTTGCGTCGCGCTGTTTGGCCGGGATCGATGTGCGGTGGCGGGGTGAACCACGGGACGCCGTTCCTGCTGGCAATCTTCCACTGTTCCTTGTGGATGACGTGGTGGTGGTGTGAGCACAGGAGCACGCCGTTGTCGGTGTTGGTGGGGCCACCTTGCGACCAGTAGGTGATGTGGTGGGCTTCGCACCAAGGCGCCGGCATGGTGCAGTCCGGGAAAGCACATCCTTGGTCTCGGGCGTTGAGCGCCTTGCGGATGTGAGGCGGGAAGATCCGGCTGGTGCGGCCAATTCCGAGGACCTGGCCTTCGGTGCCGAGCAGGACCGGGAGGATGTCGGCGTCGCAGGCAATTTTCCGGATGACGTTCGGGTGGATGGGCCCTTGGAAAGTTGATACCGCGCTGCTGAGCCTGGTTCGGGAACCGCCAATGCCCTTGGCACCGTCGTTTGTGGACTTCGTGCCCGGGCCGGCGTTGACCGTGCCAACAGGATTGGCGGTTTGGTTCTGGGCAGCTTGGTTCTGCAGCTGGTCGAACAGATCCCGATGGTCAATAGTGACCATGACTTGAGGCTTCAAGCCTCCGTTGGCTGGTAGCTGAGCAGTTCTGAGGGCCAACGCGCAGCCGCCGACCAGACCGTCGAGGAGTCTCTGGGCACGGGAGCGCCGTTCCAGTTCCGGAACCCGCTGGGTCACGATGGCAGGCGTCCCGCCGAGGGTGTCGGTGATCTTGCCGTCGAGGGCTGCCTCCCCCGAGCCGCTTGGACGTCCATTGTTTCGCGCGTCGCCGTCGACGAGCCGGGGGTTGGTGGCCGCGTTCATCACGGTGGTGAGAGTCTCGAATTGTTCGGCCGTTGCGAAGATTTCGAGATGATGGAGCCCATGCCGGGGCTTACGAATGAACGCACCTTGGAGGTGGCGAAGCACTTCTTCCGTGGGTTCGGGGCCGTCTTGGTCGATGAGGTCCGCCCAGTGGCGTGCCGTCGTGGAGACAAAGTCGGGGTCGGACCGAATGGCTGTGGCGGTGAGGGCCTTCTCCATCCTGGTGATGGTGTCCTCATCGGTAAGAAGCTGGACTCGGTCCAGTGCAGTGCTGATCAGGGTGGCCGAGCCGGTGGATATCAATGCGTCCGCCACAGCGGAGGCGAGCTGTTCGCGCTGCGGTGGGATTGGCTCGCCGGCAATGCCGATACCGGGCAGGACGGTGCCCGCGAGGGCCAGCCGGCGTCGGGCTTCCTTTGCCGTGATTCGCAGCCGCGAACGGAGGAAGTCCGCGGCGTTCCGGTACCCGTCATCAAGCACAGCGGCAATTCCGGCCTCTTTGGCCGGGTCTGCCTGTTTCCCTGATGCCGGGTCTGTTTTTTCGGTCCAGCCTGTGCGCCATGCGACGCGCGTCGATGACGTACCGAGTGCTTTACCGGCTTCATTGCGGGTTCGCTCCACGGCGTGGGCTGCGACGATTTGAAGGTACTCCACGGTCCGGGCAATATCCTCCACCCTGCCGGCGAAAGCGCTCGCTTCACTGAAATCGAACATCGAGGCTTGCCCAAGAATCGAGGTCCGCACGCAATCAAGGGCGTCGGCGCCGTCTTCGAGGTAGTCCACCGCATGGTGCGATAAGGGATCCACCCTCTCCTCCGCCAGCCCGCTGATACCCATAAACCAACCCTGTCACGGCCCCAACCCACAGTAACCACGCCAATCCTCGTATGTGGATAAACCCAGCTTTCGCTGTTAACAGCGAAAGCCGCCGGCCGCCGTCGTGCGTTGAAAGAAGCACGACGGCGGCAGACGGCTGGGCGCTAACCGGAGCCTTACAGGTTTTCCACCAGCGAGACGTCCCGGACGGCGCCCTTGTCGGCGGAGAGTGCCATGGCCGCGTAGGCGCGGAGAGCCGGTGACACCTGGCGGTCACGGTTCTTGGGCTTGTACCCGCCGTTGACTTCGAGCTTCTCGCGGCGTTCTGCGAGGATCTCGTCGGAAACCTGGAGCTGGAGCGAGCGCTGGGTAATGTCGATGCTGATGATGTCGCCGTTCTCCACCAGGGCGATGGCGCCACCGGAAGCAGCCTCCGGGGAGATATGCCCGATCGACAGCCCGGACGTGCCACCTGAGAAGCGACCGTCCGTGATGAGGGCGCACTTCTTGCCCAAACCGCGGCCCTTGAGGAATGACGTCGGGTAGAGCATTTCCTGCATGCCGGGGCCACCGCGGGGGCCTTCGTAGCGGATGACCACCACGTCGCCTTCCTTGATGGTCTTGTTCAGGATCATTTCCACGGCTTCGTCCTGCGACTCGCACACAACTGCCGGGCCTTCGAAGGTCCAGATTGACTCGTCCACGCCTGCGGTCTTCACCACAGCGCCGTCCACCGCCACGTTTCCGCGCAGCACGGCCAGGCCGCCGTCCTTGGAATAGGCGTGCTCCACGGAACGGATGCAGCCACCTTCCGCATCAGTGTCCAGGGAGGTCCACACGTTCGATTGCGAGAACGCCGTAGACGAGCGGACACCACCGGGAGCCGCGTGCCACAGTGCCTGCGCCTCCTCCGTGGCTTTGCCGCCGCGGATGTCCCAGTCGTCCAGCCAGCCGTCGAGGTCGGAGGAGTGAACGGAGTGGACGTTCTTGTGCAGGAGGCCGCCGCGGTTCAGCTCGCCCAGCAGCGCGGGGATTCCGCCTGCGCGGTGGACGTCCTCCATGTAGTACGTCTTGTCCTTGGCGACGTTCGGAGCCACCTTGGCCAGGCAGGGCACCTGGCGGGACTTGGCGTCCATCTCCGCAAGTCCGTACTCCACGCCCGCCTCCTGGGCTGCAGCCAGCAGGTGCAGGATGGTGTTCGTGGACCCGCCCATGGAGATGTCCAGGGCCATGGCGTTGTCAAAGGCCTCGGCGGTGGCGATGGAGCGCGGCAGCACGGAGTCGTCGTCGCCCTCGTAGTACCGCTTCACAAGCTCGACGACGGTAGCGCCGGCCTTCTCATACAGCGCCTTGCGGGCGGTGTGCGTGGCGAGGACCGAACCGTTGCCCGGCAGGGCGAGCCCGATGGCCTCGGCCAGGCAGTTCATGGAGTTGGCTGTAAACATGCCGGAACAGGAACCGCAGGTGGGGCAGGCGTTCTCTTCGATGAGGTTGATGTCGGCATCGGAAATGGATTCGTCCACGGCATCGGCAATCGCGTTCACCAGGTCCAGGGAGCGCACGGAACCGTCGGTCAGGGTGACGCGGCCGGCTTCCATGGGCCCACCGGAAACGAACACCACGGGTATGTTCAGGCGCAGCGCGGCCATGAGCATGCCCGGAGTGATCTTGTCGCAGTTGGAAATGCAGACGAGGGCGTCGGCGCAGTGTGCGTTGACCATGTACTCAACGGAGTCGGCGATCAGGTCGCGCGAGGGCAGGGAGTAGAGCATGCCGGAGTGCCCCATGGCGATGCCGTCGTCCACGGCGATGGTGTTGAATTCGCGCGGCACTGCACCGGCCGCGAGGATTGCGTCGGAGACAATTCGGCCCACAGGGGCAAGGTGGGTGTGGCCGGGAACGAATTCGGTGAAGGAGTTGGCCACGGCGATGATCGGCTTGCCGATGTCTTCGTTGGCGACGCCGGAGGCGCGCAGCAGTGCGCGGGCGCCGGCCATGTTGCGGCCGTGGGTGACTGTTTTAGAGCGAAGTGCAGGCATGAGTACCATCCTGCTGGGGTTTTGTTAACCCTGGAAGACGGTGCTGCTACTAGTAGTGAAAGTACCAGAGTAATAGTGTTGTCAGAGTGAAAGATGAGAGGCGCAAGGAACTGGGACTTTATCTCAGGACCCGCCGCACCCAGGCCCTGCGCTCCGACTACGGGCTTCCCCCGGTGGGGCGGTCCCGCGAGCGCGGATTGCGCCGGGAGGAGATCGCCTTCCTCTCCGGCGTCAGCGTCACTTGGTACACCTGGCTCGAACAAGGCCGTGACATCAGTCCCTCACGGCAGGTCCTGGAGTCCATCGCCCGGGCCCTGCACCTTTCGGACACCGGGCTCGGCTACGTGCTCTCCCTGGGTGGTTATTCTTCTGCGATTCCCAAGGGCCCGGTTGCCGCCGATGCGCCCGCGCACGTCCAGCGACTGCTGGAGGCCCTGGATCCCAATCCTGCCTATGCACTCTCACCGGACTGGGGCGTTGCCGGGTGGAACCGCGCCTATGAGGCGCTGTACCCGAACATTGGAACTTTCGACGCCGCCGACAGGAACCTTTTGTGGCTCGTCTTCACCGACCCCTACGTCCGTGACCTGCTCCCGGACTGGGACGTCACCAGCAAGAGGTTCCTCGCCGAGTTCCGGGCGGAGACGGGTCAGCGGTTGGGTGATCCGGATGTCGCGTACCAAGTTGAACGGCTCAAGGAAGCCAGCCCGGAATTCCAGGAAAGCTGGGACCGCTACGACATCCTTGGCTTTGAGTCCCGCGAGCGCCTGTTCCACCATCCGGCAGTGGGAGTGCTGCAGCTGGAGCACCACCAGGTATCGCCGTCTGACCGTCCCGACCTGCACATTGTGGTTTATACGCCGGCGCCCGGGAGTGACGCCGGTGAGCAGATGCAGCGGCTGTTGAAGGCGGATGCTTAGGCCAGCCGAATCTGGCCGCCGCGATTCATTCACCAAAACGCAGTTTCCAGCGAGATGAACCGAAGCTGCCTCCGACGTCGGGCTACATCCCAAGCACGAGCAGTGCCGGACTTACGGCAGTTGGTTGACGTTCGGCACCCAGGCTTTGGAGCCAGCGGTCATCGGGACCCCTTGCATGTCGGCTTCGGCCAGGTCACCATCCGTAGCCCCCCGGGCGTCAATGACGCCGTTGTCCGACTCATCCGGGGCGCTTCGGCGAGGACGCGATTGGCGGCGGACACGCCCCGCACCCCTAACCCAGTTCGCAATCCTTTGCCATGTGACATCCCTGACAAATATTGAATCAATGGCCACCATTGCCAACGAGAACCACGGAAGACCCATGAGGACAGCGATGCCAAAATGGAATCCCACCATCGCGAAGAGGACCGGAATTCTGGTCCACCGGAACAGTAAGGCTCCTGGGAAAAGGAGTTGGATCAGGATCGAGCCGATTGAAGCGATGGCCACTGCAGGCGCCCACGCCGACACCAGCTCGCTGAGTTCCGGCCAAGGCGCAAATCGAGCGACATGAAGTGGGTAGTAGACGGCTGTTCCGTTTTGCCAGACAGTGCCCCCGGCCTTGAAAAGTGCTCCTGCGACATAGACGAACGCAACCTGACAGGTCAGTATCACTACTACCAAATTGTGCGACAGGTTTGTTAACGCCTGTGGGAGTACGGGCGCTCCTCGCCACAGTTTGCTGATTGCAGACCCGCTTGCCGCAGCGCGAGCACGTCGTCTGGCATCCAGAGACCAGCGCATGGATGAGTCAGCGAACATTAAGCCGAGCAGGGCAATTCGAAATATGTTGTCACCCTGATCGGACACCATATCCTGCAGCTCAATCAAGCTGACCCACAAAACCCAGAAGGCAGGAAGCACTACTCTGGTGCGGTATCCCAGCAGCAGGGCAATCGCCAGCGCTCCTACAAAAAGATAGAGGAGTGTGAAGAGTACATCATATTGAATCAACTCATGAAAGGCCGAAAAGAGCCATATTCCAGGGAATGGGCTCCGCGGCGATTCGAGCTCCCCGGTCCAAGCGCTTGCCGAACCAAAAGTGTAAAAGCGGGTGCTGAAATTTGTTGCCAACAAACCCAGCGCCGTGATGGCTAGAAGCATTCGCGTGACAGCAAGGCCGTATGTGGCCTTCTTGGAGTCCATCAGCCATCCGTCCAGTGTCACCAGAACGTTGCGTAGCACCAGCAGCAGGTAGCGCGGCCCCTCCGACCAGAAATCTCTCCAAATCCGTCCAATCGTTGCTGCGATGGACCTTAGGACCTTCATGGGGTTCACTTGACTCCCTTGAGATTAGAGAAGACCTCGCTGAAGAGCGATTCGTTCTGCCCCGGAAACACGAAGGTCCCACGCCATCCAGAGTCCAGCACCGTGACGGCCGGAGGCTTGGCGTCAGGCCGGTTTCGATCTGCGAATGGCGTCACGTTCTGTCGGCTAACTTGGAATTGAACAGCTGTCACTGAGCTTCCCCAGACAGCTTTGGCGACTTGGGTGGCATACGCCGCGGTCCGCCGTTCCTGGGCAATAAACGTCTTGGTGTTCTTCTCCGATGCGGCTTTAGTCGCGCCGGTGGCTACGCCTGCCGTGATGGCTTTCTCCAGCCGCTCTTGCCAATTTTCGCCCTTGTAGTATCCGGCGGCCACCGTCTTCTTTTGCGCCGCAGTGAGCTTATCGAAGGACTGCTTGTACTCGGTGGCCTGCTGGAGGCCCAACATAGTGGCACGCGGCGGGAATAGATTGTGATGGGTCATGTCCAACTCGGCCTCTGTTGCATTGACCCAATCTGTCGGCTTCTTCTCGTCACCGCCCAAGATTGCCCTGACCTTTATCGTCACGTTGCCATTGATTGGATCCGGTGCGAAAACGCTCCAGCTTTGGCCGAAGACGGGAAGCATGTAATTCGATAGCGTCTTTCCCGGAACCAGGTCTCGCAGTCCGCTGGCGGGGGCTACCCATAGGAATGTCGCAAATATGTGCCATGCGGTGAGCAGCACGCATACGGCGGCCACAATTCTGATCCAGACAGGACGATGCCTGGGCCTAAGCTCGGCCAGTGCCATTGGAAACCTTTCAGGGTTGGATTCTAACTTCACAAATGGGGTCGATGCTTTCGAAGCGAAAGCATCGACCCCATTTACGTGAACCGCCTACTACGAGGTGCGCTTCTTGCGGGCAACAACCAACGAGCCGAGACCGGCCGTCAACAGCAGAGCAGCTATGCCACCGAACAACAGAACGTTCGTGGCACCTGTGGTGGCCAGGTTGGTGCCTTCGGTACCGGCGGTAGCCGACGCGGCGTTAGCAGCCGTCGCCGAAGCAGCATCAGCAGCCGTCGCCGAAGCAGCATCAGCAGCGGTCGCGGAAGCAGCGTCAGCAGCGGTCGCGGAAGCCGAATCAGCAGCCGTCGCCGAAGCCGAATCAGCAGCCGAAGCAGCATCAGCAGTCGTCGCCGAAGCCGAATCAGCAGCCGAAGAAGCATCAGTAGCAGTCGCCGTCGCGGAGTCAGCAGCGGTCGCGGAAGCCGAATCAGCAGCCGTCGCCGAAGCGGAATCAGCAGCGGTTGCGGAAGCCGAATCAGCAGCCGAAGAAGCATCAGCAGCCGTAGCAGCATCAGTAGCAGTCGCCGAAGCCGAATCAGCAGCAGTCGCCGAAGCAGCATCAGCAGCAGTCGCGGAAGCGGAATCAGCAGCGGTTGCGGAAGCCGAATCAGCAGCCGAAGAAGCATCAGCAGCCGTAGCAGCATCAGTAGCAGTCGCCGAAGCGGAGTCAGCAGCAGTCGCCGAAGCGGAATCAGCAGCGGTTGCGGAAGCTGAATCAGCAGCCGAAGAAGCATCAGCAGCCGTAGCAGCATCAGTAGCAGTCGCCGAAGTGGAGTCAGCAGCCGTCGCCGAAGCGGAATCAGCAGCAGTTGCGGAGTCAGCAGCCGTCGCCGAAGCGGAATCAGCAGCAGTCGCGGAGTCAGCAGCCGTCGCCGAAGCGGAATCAGCAGCCGTCGCGGAATCAGCAGCAGTCGCCGAAGCCGAATCAGCAGCAGTCGCGGAGTCAGCAGCCGTCGCCGAAGCGGAATCAGCAGCAGTCGCGGAAGCCGAATCAGCAGCAGTTGCGGAGTCAGCAGCCGTCGCCGAAGCGGAATCAGCAGCCGTCGCGGAATCAGCAGCAGTCGCCGAAGCCGAATCAGCAGCAGTGGCAGCATCAGCAGCCGTCGCCGAAGCCGAATCAGCAGCCGTCGCCGAAGCGGAATCAGCAGCAGTCGCGGAGTCAGCAGCCGTCGCCGAAGCCGAATCAGCAGCAGTCGCGGAGTCAGCAGCCGTCGCCGAAGCCGAATCAGCAGCAGTCGCGGAGTCAGCAGCCGTCGCCGAAGCCGAATCAGCAGCCGTCGCGGAATCAGCAGCCGAGGCAGATTCCTCGAAGGAGACGCTTACGGAGTCATCGACCACAGACCCCTTGGTGGAGTAGAACGATGCGTAAGTCTGGCAGTGAATCTTGTCGGTGCCAGGGCTCTGGTTCCACTGGATATGCTCCGTGGAAGCGTTCGTCCCAGACGCAGAGACGTTGACTACACCTGCAGATGTGGCAGTGAGGCAAAGTGTGACCGTCGTTGAAACGTTTGGGTCATCCCCTGCAATTCGCAGTTTTCCGTCTTCGAAAGTGACGCCAGGGTTGGAGCCGCACAGCTCCAGCACGCCGCCGTCTGCCGAGATCGGAATTTCCTGATCGTGGATGTTCGTCGTCAGGGTAATTTCCTGGGCGGTACCCACCGAAACCGGAGTCGCCGGGTTCGAGAACGCCAACTTGATAGATGGTGCTGTGGGGATCGAGGCAAGGATCTTTGCCTGATCCTTATCAGTCATGTTGCCCGCACAGAATGACTGCCGCAGGGCTGAATCCGCACCGGCGGGGTCACTGACACACCAAATGAGATTCTGGAGCGCCCAGCGCTGATCGCTTGTGCCGTCCGCCTTGGCCTTCGTTACACCACCCAGGTCACTGTAGTTGGTGGGATTGAGCCTGTACCCGTTCTGGATGAGGTATGCAATGACCTTTTCCTGCGAAGCGTTGAGCCTGGCATTTCCAGATTGGGGCTCAAGCGTACCGACGGGGGTGCCGTCCTGCCCGAGCACGCCGTTCTTGTTCGTTTCGCCACAGGACTTTGATTCAATGTCGGTGCAGAAGAGCCATTCGGCAACTGCTGTCCCCGTGATTTCGTCGTACCTCACGCCGCAGAGGGGCGGGGTTACAAAAGTATCGGGGTCGTTCTCGCCCCACATGTCATAGAGCGGCACTACCGCACCGTTGTTGTAATCGGTCAAGCGCTGGCCAAAGACCTGTGTGAGGTCACGAACTTCACCAACGGCCTGACGTGGGTTGCTGTGGGTCGAGCCGGGACATGCAACGCTAAATGTCGTCGCAGGCGTCGAAGGCCCCGCTGCCTGGGCGGGGGCGGCTATCGCTACAAAGGACAGCGCGAGCGTCCCCAAGGCCAGCGCAGTGCTGGCCCGCCTTCCCACCAACCTTCGCGGGCCGTGTTTTCTAACTAATTTCACAGTAATTTTCCGTTTCTCTCGCGTCCTCGGGGGCACCTCAAATTGCAAAGGCCAAGGAGCCACCTAACATGGCCCCGTATACAAGAGGCGCGTTTGTGAGATTCGTGACGCAGATCTGAAAAAAGTCTTCCGCGGACACGGCAGCGGTCGACCTCAGCCTGACTGCCACCAGCAACGTGGAGATGAATGCCTGCGATGCCTTCTGGATCGCCGGTAGTGGGCCCAGTGCAGTTGCGCGCGAGGATGTTACGGGACGTCGACCGACTCGAAGGCCCCCTGTCCCGGTGGGCGGCGCCTCTCCCCGGGAACGTCGGCAACGGCCGGAACGCGAAACGGCCACAAGCGGCCACTGCTTTGGTGCCTCGATGCTCCCAGGGACGTACGTCGTCTACGATCCTTGGGGCTCACGGCAAGCTAAAACGTTCGACGGCGGCACGAACCTGAGGTGGGAATCGCCGTCGTCGATGCAGCGACAGTCAGCCGGCAGGCTGCGGTTCCGTTTGCGCCCGGACGCTCCAGGCCGACCAATCGAGCGGGTGCACCGAGGGACGACCCAGAAGGTATCCCTGCGCCGCGGTGACTTTCAGGGCTGTGACTTCCTGCAGTTCTTCGGCCGTTTCGATGCCCTGCGCGTGGACATCCGCCCCGATCTCGCGGGCCAGTTCGACGATGGCCTTGGCACGGAGCTTCTGGCCGTCGTTTCCGGCGATTCCTTCAATCAGGTGGCGATCCAGTTTGATGATGTCCGGGTGCAATTGCTCGATGCTGTCCAGGGAGACCAACGCGGCTCCCGAGGCACTGACCGCCAATCGTAATCCCAAAGCCCGCAGCTGTTCGAGGCCTTCGGCGCCCGGCTGGGCCGCCATGGATTCCAGGCTCCCTGTCAGCTCGATGATGATCCTCTCCGGGGCCAAGGCAGCAGCGGCCAGAAGGTTCCGCACCCGGGGGTCGTGCGAGGTCGCCGGGGTGAGGTTCAGTGTGACGAACATGTTTTCCGGGACGTCGTGCGCGGCCATCAGTGCGCAATGCAGCGCTGCTATCTCCAGCTCAGTGCCCAGACCGGCAGCAGCTGCTTCGCTGAACCACACATCGGCGCCCGCGCCGTCCTCACCGATGAACCTTGTCAGGGCTTCGACGCCGATAGGGTCGCCGTTGGGAAGGGAATGGATTGGTTGGAACGCAGTGAGGAGGAGTTTGTCGGCCAGGACCGACTGGATGCCGGCACGGACGTCGTGGCTGACGGGGACCAGTACGGTTCGTGAGGCGTCGGATGACTCCAGATGCAGGCTGGCGTGTTCCAGGTGAACTGGCACGTTGTACGCCGTCTGGGATGTTTTGCGGGTGAGGAGCAAATGCTTCAGCAGTGCGCCCTCGGGGTCGTCAGGGTGCTCGTCAAGGAGCTCACGGAGCTTGTTCCTGGCTCCTTGGCTGCGCGGTTCAGAGTCCTCAAGAATGGACTCGATGATGTCCAGGACCTGGGCCCGCATGGTCACTTCGTCCGTAAACGGCGTGCCCCCTGCGCCTTCCTGGTTGCTGCTGTCCGCGTCGTTACCCGGTGATAGAGAGCCCGCTTCTTGAGCCATCAATTATTCCTTTGTGTATCCCCCGCTGGCCAGGCCAGACAACTGCCGCCCCCCGCATGAGGGCCTTGCCTCGCATCTTACAGAGAAAAGTGTCACTTGGCTCACACTTATCACTCGAATCACAGGAAGCTTTCAGTGGGGAACCGCAGCCCACGCCTCGTCTGACACTTCGATCTCACGTGCCATGTCGTCGAGGAAGCGCATCACAGTCCCGCGTTCCCCGGGAGTAAGGCGGGCGGCAGCCAGGAACCGTTTGGCCTGCTGCTTGCCCACAGTGCGCATCGCAGCTTCGTGCGTTTCGGGCGTAATGGCGATGGCGAGGGCCCGACGGTCTGAGGGGTGCGCCTGCCGGGTTACGTGGCCGGCACGTTCCAGCCGGTCCAGCAGCTTGGTGGTTGACGCCGTCGAGATGTTCAGGTGGGAGGCTATCGCTCCGGGCGTGGCGATGACGCCATGATTCGCGCAGACAATCAGGTAATGCAGTGCCCGCATGTCCGATTGGTTGAGTTTCATGTACCGGAGCGAGGCGTCGGCGAGGCGCTGTTCGGCGTCGCGGAGCCTCCCGAACGCTGCCATGAGTTCGTTGATCTGTTGGATGTCGGCGTCGGAGAACCGTGAGCGGTCAATCAACTGCTGATGCGGATCATTGGCATCCAGATGATAAATGCCGGCTGAGGCCGGGAAGCCGGCTTCTTCAGGCATTTCTCCAAGACTGGACATGCTGAGTATGTTACACCTAACTTCCTACATGGTAGCCTTTCTTCTAGCTTGTCTAGCAATATTAGGGCTGTTGTGAGGACTCGGCTGTTGTAAGACTCGGCTGTTTAAAGACTCAGGGTGCAGGAGGAAGGCGCAAAATGAACGCTACAGAGATGGTTGTCCTCCTTGACGACGCCGGCACACCCATCGGGGAAGCCCCGAAAGCGGGGGTGCATACGCGGGAAACACCCCTCCACCTCGCGTTCTCGTGCTACCTCCTCAACGATGACGGCGAGATCCTCCTGACCCGCCGCTCGCCGGAGAAGAAGACCTGGCCAGGGGTGTGGACCAACAGCTTCTGCGGGCATCCGGCCCCGGGCGAGGATCACCTGGACGCAGTAGCCCGGCGGGCGCAATTCGAACTGGGAGTGGATGCCAACCAGGTTGGACTGGCACTCCCCCACTTCCGGTACAGGGCCGTTGATCCCACGGGCATTGTGGAAAACGAGATCTGCCCCGTCTACATCGCCAGGATCGCCGGCGAGTTGAAACCCAACCCTTCCGAGGTAGCAGACTGGGCGTGGATGTCCCCGGCGCTTCTGGCCGACTCCCTGGAGCGCACCCCAACCGCGTTCAGCCCATGGTTGGGGCTCCAGTTCCCCCAGCTGCTTGAGGCCCGGGTACTCCAGCCCGGGACCGGAGCGAAAGCATGACCGTCACCTCCGGCTCTTTGCGCAGCCGCACCGACCTTTGCGCGGCGATCGAGAACGAGCTGAGCGGGCTCATCGGCAAGCGGGCAGCCTCCGCAACAGCGTACGGGGCCCATTTCACCAGGCTCTGGGAACTGGCCGGCCACAACGTCCTGGGCGGAAAGTTCGTGCGCCCCCTCCTGCTGATGGAGACCTACGATGCCCTCAGGACCCGCCCGCAGCAAAAGAATCCAGCCGCGACGGACCAGCCCCGAACCAGCCCGTCCAACACCGACAACCGCGAAACCGCCATCAGCATTGCTGCCGCGATCGAACTCCTCCACTACTCTTTCCTGCTCCACGACGACGTGATCGACGGCGACCTCGTCCGGCGAGGGCACCCCAACCTCATCGGCTCACTCCTTGCGGAAGCCCAGTCCCTCCCCCGGACCACCAACGCCGAAGGAGCACGTGAAGGCAGCGACCTCCACTGGGCCCAAACCGGCGGAATCCTCATGGGGGACATGCTCCTCGCGGCAACCCACCAGGCCTTCGCCAGGGCAGACCTCCCCCACGCACTGCGGCTGCGGCTGCTGGATCTCCTGGAACACACCATCAACGAAACAGTGGCCGGCGAGCAGCTGGACGTGGGCCTCGGGGACGGCATCATCGACCCCCACCTCGAGACCATCCTGGTGATGTGCGGCTATAAAACCGCCACTTACACCTTCGAACTTCCCCTTCGGGCCGCAGCAGCGCTGGCAGGTGCCGACTTCGCCGTCGAAAATGCGTTGGCCAGCGCCGGCCGGCATCTGGGGCTCGCCTTCCAACTCCAGGACGATCTCCTGTCCACCTTCGGGGATCCCCGCCGGCACGGCAAGGACCCATTTTCGGACCTGCGGGAGGGCAAGGAAACGGCCATCATCGCCCACGCCCGGACCACGGCGGCGTGGCCGGACATAGAGCCCTTCTTCGGCAGGCCGGAGCTGAACGGCGCTGAATGCGAGTACGTCCGCCGGCACCTGGCAGGTTGCGGTGCGGAAGATTTTGTCAACGGACTCATCGAGGAACAGATGCAGGCCTTCAACGACCTGCTGACAAGCACCATCCCGGACGGCGTCTGCAGTGTGTTGCTGGACCTCGCCGGGCAGCTGGAAGGGCGGCAGTCATGAGCCTCGCCGCGGATACCTCTTTCACCCATTTCACCCGGACGGCCGAGCGGGCTGCCAACCAGGTGATCGCCGCATATTCCACCTCGTTCGGCCTGGCGTGCAAGCTGCTCGGGCGGCAGCACCGCCAGCATGTACGGAACATCTATGCCCTGGTACGCGTCGCGGACGAACTCGTGGATGGCGTCACCGCGGAGGCCGGACTCAGCTACCAGGAACAGTGCGACGCCCTGGCCCATTTCATTGAGGAAACCCATCGGGCCGTCAAGCTTGGCTACAGCAGCGACCTCATCATCCACGCCTTCGCCCAGACTGCCCGGGCAGCCCGCATTGACCACTCCCTCATTGATCCGTTCTTCGATTCCATGCGCACGGACCTCGGCGAGCGCACGAATGCCCCGGGCACTCCCCTTCGCTTCGACGCCGACGCCCACCAAGGTTACGTCCACGGCTCTGCCGAGGTGGTGGGACTGATGTGCCTGCGCGTTTTCATACGGGATGAAAACATCGACGACGGCGACGCCGCGGCTCTGCAGCATGGCGCCGGCCAGCTGGGGGCTGCTTTCCAGAACATCAATTTCCTGCGCGACCTGGCCGACGACACCACCCGGCTGGGACGCAATTACCTGGGCACGTCCGAGCATCTGGCGGACGGTGACCGCATGGCCTGGGTGGGCACCATCCGGGCCCAGTTGGCCGATGCCAATGCTGTTATCCCCCTGCTGCCGCGCGATGCCCGGGCCGCTGTCCGCAGCGCCCTTTCGCTCTTTGCGGCCCTGACGGACAGGATCGAGCAGACTACCGTGGATGAGCTCTACCGTTCACGGGTCCGCGTCCCGGACGCCGTGAAAGCCGGCCTTGCCGCCCGGGCAGTCGCCTCAACCTGGATGGAGTTGCACCGATGACCCGGACAGTAGTGATCGGCGGTGGCATCGCTGGGCTTGCCACCGCGGCGCTCCTCGCCCACGAAGGACACGAGGTGCAGCTCCTGGAGCAGCGCAGCCAGGTCGGTGGCAGGGCCGGGAGCTTGGAGCGCGATGGCTTCCGCTTCGATACGGGCCCGTCCTGGTACCTCATGCCCGGCGTTTTCGACCACTTCTTCGAGCTGCTGGGCACCAGCACCGCGGAGCAGTTGGACCTCCGCACGCTCAGTCCTGCGTACCGCGTGTTCAGCGAACCAAACCTCGACGGCGTCCGGCCGGACCCGCTGACCGTCCCCTTGGGCAGCGAGCAGGTCCTGGAGACGTTCGAGGACGTGGAACCCGGCAGCGCCAAGGAGCTGGCAGCCTACTTGGCATCGGCACGGCACACAACGGATATGGCGGAGCGCTTTTTCCTCTATAACCCCTTCACCAAACTGCAGGGCCTGCTTCAGCCCGAGGTGCTGCGCAGCCTGCCCAAGCTTGCGCAGCTTCTGCTGACTCCCCTGGACAAGTACGTGGCCCGGCGTTTCCAGCATCCGGTACTGCGGCAGGTCCTGGGTTATCCGGCCGTCTTCCTGGGCACCAGTCCTTCCGATGCGCCCGCCATGTACCACTTGATGAGTGCTCTGGATCTCGGTGACGGGGTGCAGTACCCGATGGGAGGTTTCTGGGAGCTTGTGGGCCGGCTTGAAGCCTTGGCCGTCCAGGCAGGGGTCCGGATACACACCGGTGCCGAAGCCCTCAAGATCACTACCCGCGCAACCACCAGGACCAGGAAGGTGGGCCGTTTCGACGGCGTGAAGCTTCCGGCCGCACTGACCGGCAAGGACAGCCGTGAAGTCACCGGGGTGACCTGGCGTGACACCTCCGGGAACGAGCACTACAGCGTGGCCGACCTCGTGGTCTCCGGTGCCGATCTCCACCACACCGAAACCCAACTGCTGGGCGTGCGGGACCGCAGCTACCCCGGTTCCTGGTGGCAGCGGCGCACCAGCGGCCCCGGAGCAGTTTTGGTGATGCTGGGAGTCAAGGGCAAGCTTCCTGAGCTGCCGCACCATTCTTTGTTCTTCACCCGCGATTGGGAGGCAAACTTCGCCTCGATCTTCGGTGAGAAGCCGGCGATTCCTGATCCCGCGTCAATCTATGTCTGCAAACCCAGCGCGACCGATCCCGCTGTAGCCCCCAAAGACCATGAGAATCTCTTCGTCCTGGTCCCCATCCCTGCCGATCCCTCGTTGGGAACCGGCGGCCCGGACGGAACGGGCGACGGACTCATAGAGCGAACTGCCGACGCCGCAATCGACCAGATCGCCCGATGGGCCGACATTCCGGACCTTCGCGATCGGATCGTTGTCCGGCAGACCATAGGACCTGCGGACTTCGCCCGTGACTACAACTCCTGGCGCGGCGGCATGCTGGGACCGGCCCACACACTGGGACAAAGCGCCATGTTCCGGCCACAGAATGCCTCCAAGCGCGTGCAGGGCCTCTACTACGCCGGCGCCACCACCGCCCCTGGCGTGGGTGTGCCCATGTGTCTGATCAGCGCGGAGCTTGTCCTGAAAAGGATCCGCGGCGATCACAGCACCGGCCCTGTCAGTGTGAGGCCCGTAGCCAGCAGGATTGGCTGATGGGAGTTCTCTACTTGGCCTCATTGCTGTTCGGCATCAGCTGCATGCTGCTGCTTGATCACAGATTCCGTTTGTTTTTCTGGCATGACGCGAAGGCAGCGGCGATGGTGACCGCCGTCGGGGTGTTGTTCTTCCTCGGCTGGGACGCGGCCGGCATCGGGCTGGGGATTTTCCTCCGCGGCGAAGGAACCATCGCCACGGGCCTGTTGATCGCTCCGGAGCTGCCCATTGAGGAGCCCGTGTTCCTGCTCTTCCTGACCCTGTGCACCATGGTCCTGTACACGGGCGCACGGCGGCTGCTCGAACGGCTGCCGGCGAGGCAAGCGGAGCGGGAGCGGGAGAACGCATGACGTACCTATGGCTCGCGCTTGCCTTCATCGCCGCGGCCGCCGTCGCGGGGGTGGTCTTCGCCGGTCGGGGTGCCCGGCAGGGCGAGGCCTCCAAGCATTGGAAAGCCGTGGGGCTGGCCTTCGCTGCGTTGGCTGTGCTGACAGCGGTGTTCGACTCCGTGATGATCGGCATGGAGCTTTTCCACTACGATTCCTCGCACATCCTTGGGCTGAAGGCAGGGCTCGCCCCCATCGAAGATTTCGCCTACCCGTTGGCGGGTGTCGTGGCGCTGCCCGGACTGTGGATGTGGCTGACCCGGCGCCGGAATGCCGGGGCGCAATCCAACCTTAAGGGCCTGGTTCCGCAGGCAATACTCGCGTCCCGTCCGGTCAGTTGGATCAACACCGCGTACCCGTTCGCCGCGGCCATGCTCCTCACCACCCGCGAAATCGACTGGGTGCTGATCGTGGGAACGTTCTACTTCCTGATCCCCTACAACCTGGCCATGTACGGCATCAACGACGTCTTCGATTACGAATCGGACCTCAAGAATCCGCGCAAGGGCGGCATCGAAGGGGCGCTCCTCAAGCCGCACCTGCACCGTCCCATGCTGTGGCTCGCGGCGATCACCAACGTGCCGTTCCTCCTGGTGCTGGCTTTGGCGGGCGGGCCTGCGGCATGGATCAGCCTGACCGTGAGTGCCTTCGCCGTGGCTGCCTACTCCGTGGCGGGACTCCGCTTCAAGGAACGCCCGGTCTTGGACTCGTTGACGTCCAGTACGCACTTCGTAAGTCCCGCCGTCGTCGGTTTGGCGTTGGCGGGCGCCGACGTAACGCCCGGTCTCCTTATCCTGTTGGCCGCGTTCTTCCTCTGGGGCATGGCGGCCCATGCCTTCGGCGCCGTCCAGGACATCGAACCCGACCGGCAGGCCGGCATCGGCTCCATCGCTACAGTGATTGGCGCCCGGCGGACGGTGCGGCTCGCCGTCGTTCTCTGGCTGGTAGCGGGCCTGGCGATGCTGGCCACGCCGTGGCCCGGGCCGCTGGCGGCGATCATCGCGGTACCGTACATCGTCAATTGCGCCCCGTACTGGACCGTCACGGATACGACGGCGGCACGCACCAATGTGGCATGGCGGCGGTTTATCTGGCTCAACTACGGTTCAGGATTCCTGGTGACCCTGATCTTCATCCTGCAGTGGGGCCTGACGTCATGACGCGGACGGTTCCCCGGGCTCTTCGTCGATTGTGTCCAACGCTTCGCGCATGTGCTGCAGGAAATCCACCACGATCCTCGACTCGTCCGGGCTCAGGGCAGAAGCTGCGTCCAACATCCGTCGGTGCATTCCGCCCAAGGTGTGCCGGACTTCCTGGTCCGATCCCGGGGTCGCCTTCAGGATCAACGCGCGACGATCGCTCGGATGGGGTTCGCGGCGAATATGGCCGGACTCCACCAGACGGTCAATCAAGGTGGTCATTGACGCCGACGTTATCCCGAGCTTGTCCCCCAGGTCCTTCGGCTTCATCACCTTGCCGGCCGCTTCCGCTTCGAACAGATACCGCAGTGCCAGCAGGTCCTTCTCGCCCATCCCCATGGACGAGCGGGTCCTGCGGCGCATCGCTTGTTCGGAGGCCCGATAGTCCCGCAACGCGTTCAGGACATCGATGGCGATGGCCTTCTGCCCCGGGTCTTTCCCGTACCAATAGCCCTTTGCGTGGCCTTCCGAATCCATCCGATGTTCCTTCGATAAGCGTAAAGCTCGCTTCACTAGCAATTTGATACTAAGTCACGGACCCCGTGAATGCATGAAACCGCACATCCCATCAGGAAAGAGGCGAAGTTTATGGCAACCGGAAGCCAGGATCTCAAGCGGCAGATCGCTGTAACGGCCAGTCTGCTCGTCTGCATTGTTGGCTCGATGATCGGCGTCGGAGTCTTTGGCGGCACGCCCATCGCGCAGGCTGCGGGCGGTGCCTTGGCCGCGGATTCCACCCTCCTGGCGCCGGCCACGCCCGCCTTCTCCATCTGGTCCGTGGTGTACGCCGGTCTTGTTGCCTACACCGTGTGGCAGTGGCTGCCGTCCCAGCGTTCCAGTGCACGGCAGCGGGCCTTGGGTTGGGTGGTTGCCGTGTCCATGATCCTCAACGCGGCCTGGATCCTGTCCGTGCAGGCGGGATGGCTTTTGGTCAGTGTCCTGGTGATCCTGGCGCTGCTGGTGACCCTTGTGATGGCGTTCCTTCGCTACAGCCGGACCCGCTCTTCCTCGTGGGTTGAGGCCGTTGTGGTGGACGGAACCTTGGGCCTCTACTTGGGGTGGACCAGCGTTGCCGTGTGCGCGAATATCGCCGCCGCGTTGAAAGCTGCCGGGTTCTCGGGGTTCGGCCTGCAGCCCGAGGTGTGGTCCGTTGCCGTGCTGGTGGTGGTGGCGATCATTGGCGTCGCGTTGGCCATCAAGGGCCATGGCCGTCTCGCCCTTGCTGCGGCCATCGCGTGGGGCCTGGTGTGGATCACGGTTGGCCGCAGCTCGGACGCACCTGAGTCATTCCCGACGGCGGTCGCGGCCGCCGTCGCGGCCGCGCTCGTCCTGGGTGCTGCGATCGCGGTGCGGACACGGGTGGCGTTGCTTGGGCCGGGCGCCCGGAGTGCATCCTCCCCGCTGCAGTGACCGGGTGGCCCTAGCGTTCGCTGAGCCGGTACACCGACACGTGGCTCCGGGACTCTGCGGTGAAGTCGCTGCGGTCCCAGTCCGCCCACCTGGATTCCAGCTCGAACCCGGCTATGCGCGCCATGAGGTCCAGTTCGCTGGGCCAGATGTATCGGTGTGGGGTCCTGCCGATCCGTGCCTCCCGGCTATCGGACAAGTCCGGTCCAAATCGGACGTGGTGGGAGATGACGTGCTGGCGCAGCACGTCGTACGTGTCCACCAGCAGGTATCCGGGTTGGCTCACTTCCACCGTTCCGCCATGGCCCGGCGGGAGGGAACGCAGTTGCGGTACCCACAGCTCAATGACGAAGCGGCCGCCTGGGGCAAGGTGTCGTGCAGCGTTCTGGAAACACCGAACCTGCTCGTCTTGGGTCAAGAGGTTGGCGATGGTGTTGAACACCAGGAATACCAGTGTGAAGTCCCCGCCCACCCGGACCTCGGACATGTCTCCCTGCACCACAGGGATGGTGGCCGCGTCTGCCTTCGACCGCAGCCGCCGGATCATCGCGTGGGAAAGTTCGATGCCGCTCACGGGCACGCCGGCTTCGGAGAGGGGCACTGCCACCCGGCCTGTGCCAATGGCGAACTCAAGGGCCGGACCTTTGCCCGCGAGTTCGGACAGGGTCTCCACGGTGGGGCCGAGTACTTCCGGGGAGAACATGCCCTCGCCGGGGGTGTCGTACCGGCTTGCGGTTTCCTCGTCCCACAGTTCCTGCTGGTCGGTCATCCTGCCACTATTGCAGGTGCCGGCAACCTCGCGTAACGATTGACATGACATAACTCACATTCTGTAAGCTGGATTCTAAGTCACGCAGTCGGCTTCCTTCGCACTCATCAGGGAGGTCCTCATGGCCCCCAATTCCTTCAAAGCCAACATTCTTCTTACCCATGGCGTCGCAGCTTCCGCGGCCTCCGTTGCTCGACGAAGAGCAGCAGTTACCCAAGGAACGCACCGCGCACCAACCGACAAACCCGATGCCCTGCTGGGTGCCATAGCTGTCAGGCAACTGTTTCACCGCTGGCCGCTGGTGCCCTCCCGGGAACTGGAACGGATCCGCCACGTCCTCATCCATTGCGATCAACTGGGCTCCCCGGACACCCACCACCTGTCCGAGCCGGCCCAAGCGCTGCTGGAACTTATCAACAGCGAGTTGGACCGGCGTCGAAACGCTGCGGAAAATCGCGGCGGCGGCGTGATTGAAGACCACACGTCGCAGGCTTCGTGAACGGCCTACCGGATGATCGGAAGTCCCGCCGTCGGGAAGACGCTGGGGAAGATCGACGGCGGCGGTACGGGTACGGTGTCCAGCGGCACCGTTACGGTGTCGGCGCCGACGGTGACGTCGTAGTCCCGCACCTTCACCTGCAACGGCTCCGCGCTGTAGCCGGGGCCGGACACGAGGGTCAGCGCGATGGACCCCTGTTCCAGCTCCACTGCCAGCAGGCGCCCCTGCACCTTGAGCCGGAAGGACAAGCCTTCCCATTCGACGGGCAGCCGGGGATCGAAGCGCAGAACGTCGCCCTGGTCCCGCATGCCCGCGAAGCCGCAGACCAGGGAGCTCCAGATGCCACCGGTGGAGGCAATATGGACGCCGTCGATGGTGTTGCCATGCGAGTTGTCGAGGTCGATGAACAAGGCCTCGGTGAAGTGCTGCAGCGCGACGTCGCCGTACCCCACTTCGGCCGCCATGATGCCCTGCACGCACGCGGACAGGGTGGAATCGCCGGTGGTGATGGGGTCGTAGAAGTCGAAGGCGCGCTGCTTTTCTTCAGCGGTGAAGTCCTGCCACTGAAGGAACATGGCCAGTACCGTGTCGGCCTGCTTGAGGACCTGGTGCCGGTAGATCACCAGCGGGTGGAAGTTCAGCAGCAGCGGGTACTTGGATTTGGGCGTGTTCCAGTCCCAGGGTTCCAGGGTCATGAAGTCGTTGTCCTGGCTGAAGACCTGCAGGTGTGGATCGTAGGGAAGCGACATGCGCTCGGCAGCCTGCCTCCACACCATGCGCTCGGTTTCAGCGATGCCCTCGTGTTCCAGCGCGGCCGCTGCACGGAGGTTGAAGCGCGCCATGACGTTGGTGTACAGGTTGTCGTTGACCACGGCCGTGTACTCGTCCGGGCCGGTGACACCGTGAATGTGGAACATTCCATCCTTGCCGAAGAAGCCCAGCGAGGCCCACATGCGCGCGGTCTCAATCAGCAGATCGGCGCCCAGCTCTGCGCTGAACGTGTCATCGCCGCTGGCCCACTGATAGCGGTTGGCGGCGAAGGCTATAGCGGCGGCGATATGGAACTGGGCTGTTCCTGCCGCGTAGTAGGCGCTGGCCTCGAGGCCGTTGATGGTTCGCCACGGGAACAACGCCCCGTCCACACTGAGTTCCTTGGCGCGCACCCTCGCATCCGGCAGCATGGCGTGGCGTGATTCGAGCACTTTCCTGGCACCGGCGGGATTGGTGTAGGTGAGGTAGGGCAGGAGGTAGATCTCCTGGTCCCAGAAGTAGTGGCCTTCGTAGCCGGAGCCGCTGACACCCTTGGCGGGGATCCCGGCCACTCCGGCGCGCGCAGTGGCTTGCGCGAGCTGGAAAAGGCCCCAGCGCACGGCTTGTTGCATCTCTGCCTGGCCGCCGATGGAGACATCGGCCGTGGTCCAGTACTCGTCGTAGTGCGCTTTGCTCTGGGCCAGGATGTCGGCAAAGGAAACCAGGTTCGCTTCCGCTTCCGCAGCGAGGCTCTCTCCGCGGTCTTCGGCGTCCCCGGCAGATCCGGCCACGACGTAACTAACCGTTTTCTCCAAACGGAAAGTGTCGCCGTCGTGGATTGCCAGGACGTAGCGGACGGAGGACTCGTCCTCTGCCACCAGCGTTTCGAACGGCTGGCCTTCGGCCGAAATCCAATGGTCCACAGCCATCGCCACGCGCTGGCGCGACTCCGAGGTTTCCCACGCGAGGCGGAGCGAACCATCGGCGCCCTGGAGGTGAAGTGGCAGCAGTACCCGCCCTGCGTGGCGGCCTGAACGCCGCGGGTCATGGACCGAATGGTCCTCCACGGGCTGGTCCTGGCGGTTCACGACGCCGGACGTGATGTCCGCGGACACGTCACGGTCCGCGGACAACGACAGTTCAAGGCCAAGACATCCGCGGGAATCGAACCCGACCGCCCGGCGCTCCACCGTGGTTACGGTGGCCCCCGACCGGCAGGACCACACGATGCGTTCCTCGTAAACGCCTGTGGAGAAGTCCACACTGCGGTGATAGTCCAGCACTGTGGACTCGGCAAGGCTCAGGGCTTCGCCATCAATGGAGACCGTGAAGTTGTTGGCGTCCGGGACGTACACAATCCGCTGGCCTGTCCGCGCGAAACCGTAGGCGTTTTCGGCATGCTTGATGTCCCAGATCTCATGGAAACCGTTGATGAACGTGCCGGGAAGCTCGCTGTCTCCCGCAGTGGAATGGGATCCGCGGATGCCAAGGTGGCCGTTGCCAAGCGCGAACAGCGTTTCCAACGTTCCCTCGTCACCGGGCACGTGAATGTTTTCCACAAGCTTCCAGGGCTCGCAGGGGAAACGCAGCCGATCGGAGCTGATGAGTGCCATGGGCTGATGAAGTCCTTCGAAAAAGTAGGGTCAGAGAAGTTCGTTGAGGTCGTCGACCACAAGTGTGGCGCCTGCGTCGAGCAGGGTTTGCCGGCCCGCTCCGCGGTCCACGCCGATCACGGCGTAGAAGGGAGCACCTGCACCGGCCTGCACACCGGACACGGCATCTTCCACCACGATGCATTCCTCCACCGGCACGCCCAACAGGCTTGCACCGTAGACATAAGTGGCCGGGTCAGGTTTACCGGGAAGGCCGACGCCGGCGGCCACCTGGCCGTCGACTACTACCTCGAAGTGGTGGTCGATTCCCGCTGCCTTCAGCACGGCTGGGGCGTTCCTTGAGGAGGAGACGACCGCGACCTTGAGTCCCCGTTCCAGGGCCGCATTGATGAATTTGACGGAACCTTCATAGGGCTCCACACCGCGGGTGTCCACGATCTCGTTGAAGATGGCGTTCTTGCGGTTGCCCAGCCCCTGCACAGTCTGGTTCGTGGGTGAATCGTCCGTTGGGCCTTCGGGGAGGGTAATGCCCCGGGAGGTCAGGAAGTCCCGGACGCCATCAAAGCGCGGCTTGCCGTCGATGTGGTCGAAGTAGTCGCTCTCCTGGTAACCCTGCTGGTGCCCGATCCCGGCAAGGTAACCGTCAAACAGTTCCTGCCACGCCTGCTCGTGCACCACGGCAGTGGGCGTCAGCACGCCGTCGAGATCGAACAACAGCGCCGAAGCGCCTGTCCAGGCATTACGAAGATCAGTCATGTGCATAGTTCCGTTCAGCGCTTGTGGCGCGTGGTTTTGCGTTCGATGAGCTTGGTATCGAGCAGGTGGTTGGAGGGTTGATGGGGGGATTCGTTATTCAGGAGTCGTTCGCACAGGAGGTTCGCGGCGAAGGCACCTTGGTCAGCTACCGGCTGCGCCACGGTGCTGAGGCCCAGGAACCAGCTCATAGGGTGGTCGTCTATACCGATCACGGACACGTTTTTCGGCACGGACAAGCCATATTCCCGGAGCGCTGTCAACGCACCAAAGGCGGCCTCGTCGCAATGGGCGAACACTGCCGTGGGCTTCGCGCCCCGGGTGATGAGCTCAGTCATGGCCCGCCGCCCGTCCTCGATCCCCGGACCTGCCGCCACCACAAGGTCCGGGTGGACGGTGAGGTGGTGTTCATCCAGGGCGCGCCGGAAGCCACGGAACCGAGGAGTCTCAGTCACAACGGAGTGTTCATTGCTCGAGAGAACGGCCAAGTCCCAATGGCCCAGCCCCAGCAGGTGTTGGGTTGCCTGCCAGGCAGCGTGTTCGTCATCGATACCTACATTGTCCCACGGAACATTTCCCATGCCCACGCTGGCCGTTGCCAGTCCGCAGGCTTCCAACGCTTCCATCTCTCCGGGGTCGAGGTCAACATTGAGCAACAACAGCCCGTCCACCCGCTGTGCGAGGTTTTCCAGGTCCGCGAAGAACTGCTTCCGGACGCTGGCCTTGTTGCGGAGGCTGATCAGGACCGTGTCGTAGCCACTGTCCCCCAGAACTTCCTCGGCGGCTTCCACAGCCTGGGAGAAGAACCACGAGGTGGCGGTGGGGGCAACAATGGCCACCGACCCTGTACTTCCGCCAGCCAGCCGGGATGCGGCGGCCGAGGCTTTGTAGCCGAGTTTGCTGGCGGCCTCGGCCACCCGCGCCTGGGCTTTGTCGGAAACGTTGGGGAGCTTCCTGAGTGCCCGCGATACCGTGCAAATCGACAATCCGGAAAGAACGGCTACGTCCTGGATTGTCACCCTGTGAGTCCTAACCATGCAACACGGCCTCAACCCTTTCCATGCTCGACTGACGCCTTGGCGTGTGTCCCGAACCGGGTCATCAGCCAAAAGTGTAAGCGCTTACAATTTTGTCATTCAATAGAGTGCAGTCGAATGCGAAATTGTGACGCGAATCTCACCATCGGTTTTGATTCGAGGGTGCGGATGCCTTCTAATCCAGCGCTAACCCAACACGTAGTACTTCAGGAAAGCACTGACATCCACCAGCTCGGCGGGCTCGATCCTGTGGCCCATCCCCGGGTAGGTCCTCGCCGTCAGTGCCGTGCTGGCGTTCAGCCACTCCTCCGTATGGGCGATCGCGTCCTCGTTGATCACGGGGTCCGCTTTGTCCCTCCCCCAAAAGAACGGCGGCGGGGTGTCGAACGATTCACTCAGGGCAAGCAGGTCATTGTCCAGGACAAACCCGGACAACCCGACGGTGGCTTTGAACGATGTGGGCCGCAACCGCAGGAGCGTGCTGGCCATGGCCATGCCCTGCGAATAGCCAAGCAAACTGACACTGCTGTGATTGTCCTTTACGGAGTTGATCCAGTTGAACACCGCATTCGTGGATGCGATCACATCCGCGAAGTCGTTCGTCAGGAAGTAATCCAGCAGGAACCAACCGTAGTCGTCGCCAATGACTTTGGGCCCCCGCAATGCAGCACAGGTGAACTCAGCGGGCAGCTGGTCAAAAAGATTGACCATGCGCTGCTCGCTGGTGCCGTAACCATGGAGCATCACCAGCAAAGGGGTGTCCTTCCGCTGGTTTTCGGGCTTTGACCAGACCACTGATTCCATGGGCATGAGCCTAGTAGACTGACGCCATGACTCCGCAGGAATTGGCCAACCTGGCCCATCTGCGGCGTGCCCGTGACTTCATAGACCGCGAGTACGCGCGTCCCCTGGACGTGCCCACCATGGCCGCCGGCGCGCTCATGTCGCCGGCCCACTTTTCCCGCCAGTTCAAGGCCGCCTACGGAGAATCGCCGTACAACTACCTGATGACCCGGCGGATAGAACGGGCCATGGCGCTCCTGCGCGCTGGATCCAGCGTGACGGATGCCTGCATGGAGGTCGGCTGTACATCCCTGGGCTCCTTCAGCAGCCGCTTCACTGAAATCGTTGGGATCACGCCCAGCGAGTACCGTTCCCGGGAGCACCACGCGGTGAAAGCGATGCCGAACTGCATTGCAAAACAGCAAACGCGGCCGGACAGGAACCCCGCCGCACGGGCAACAGCAACTTGAGCAGGATTGAAGAAGCGCGGGCTCCCGGGCTGCAATAGCGTGTGGTTCATGAACATTTCCTTGAAGTACGCACACGTCACTGTCAACGACGTCGATGAGTCGCTCGCCTTCTATCGCGACGCCCTCGGCTTCCAGGTCCGCAACGACGTCGGATCCGATGGCCAGCGCTGGGTGACTTTGGGCAGCGATGCCCAGCCCGATCTCGAACTGGTCCTCTCCCCGCCGCACGCCGGCCGCTCCCAAGCTGACGGCGACGCCATCCAGGAGCTCCTCACCAAGGGCGTCATGCCAATGCTCGTCTTCGCCACGGACGATCTCGATGCCACCTTTGAGAAACTCCGGGCCTCCGGCGCAGAGGTCCTCCAGGAACCGATCGACCAGCCATGGGGTCCGCGCGACTGCGCCTTCCGCGACCCCTCCGGCAACATGATCCGCATCAACCAAGGCTGACCGTCCCGGCATTCCACCACAAGGCACAGCTATCGCAAGGCGCGACGACGGGTCACCGGCCCGCCGTCGTCGCGCCTTTGGCTGCTAGTGGCTTAGCAGGCCGGCGTCTGAAAGTTCCCCGTACTCGTGCGTGGAGGCGATGGCTGCGGTCACGACGTCGGACAGCCGGCGCCGGCGCGCATAGGCCTGGCGCTGCAGCCGCTCGCCTGAGCCGCGGCGGAGGATGTTGGCCACCCCGGTCCGCGCCAGCGACAGGTCTCCGGCCTTGGCCAGGGCAGGCTTGATGTGGCGCAGCAGGGCGCCGGCAACTTCCGGGGCAGCAACAGGGCTCTGGTCCTGCGGGTGCAGCAGTTCGCTGTTGATGCCAAAACGGCTCGCCTTCCAGTTGGCCATGCGGATGACATGCGTCAAAGCACTCGACGGCGGATCGCCCCGCCGCCATTCGGCCGCCGAAGTTTCCACCAGGGCTCGTGCGATCACTGCCAGGGTGAGCGCGTCTTCAGCGTAGAGGCAAACATCCGCGATCCGGAGCTCAACGGTTGGATGGCCCCTCGAGAGGCGGGCATCGAAGTAGATCATGCCCTCGTCCATCGGAACTCCGGTACCCAGCAGCGTCCCCAGGACTGCACGGTACCCATCGGCCGAACCGAAAATGTCCATGGGGCCGGCCGTGGGCCAGCGGTTCCAGATCTGCGTCCGATAGCTCGCAAAGCCAGTGTCGGCCCCCATCCAGAAGGGAGAGTTGGCGCTCAGAGCGAGGAGTACGGGAAGCCAGTGGCGCATACGGTCCAGGACTCCGACGCCTTCATCGGGCGACTCGATGGACACGTGGACGTGAAAGCCACACGTGAGTTGCTCACGCGAAATCAGGCCGAATTCCGTGCCCATGGCGGCGTATCGCTGATTCCCCAAGGTGGGCGTCGCGTGAAAAACCGGCGGGGTAGCCAAAGCCGCCACCCGCGCACCCAAGGTCCTGGCCGCCTTGTCCGATAGGGCCCGGCCCGTACGGATTTCAGCCCTGAGCTCAGCAGCCGTCCGGCAGGGGCGGGAGTTGACTTCGATCTGCTCCTGCTTGAATTCCGATTTCAGGGAAGCGGCATCGCCGTCAGCATCCCCGCCGTGGGCCGCCACGTCAAGAATGTCCGCGGCGAGGGCCAATGGCATGCCGTCCGAAGGATCGGCAATCAGAAGTTCCTCCTCCACACCAAACGTTCGCACAGACCCACCCCTCCCTCTATGGATTATTCAGAGTCGGCGGTTACCCAACGTGGCGCGGAACCTCCATTTGGAAACCACAACGGCAATGCAGCACCTGGGTCTGCAAGTAGACCTCAAGGAGATTGGGGCTTTCAGGATCTTCAGTGCTCCGGGGGGCCTCAATCACGTGTTCGACAGGACGTCCCAACGTCATGGGATCGCCGCAATGGGTGCAACTGAACCAGAGTCCTGCTGCGGCAGTGGAAAGAAATTCCTGTTGGATCTCCGGCACCAGCGTGGCCAGGCGGACGGGGTGGGCGTAGAAGGTATCGCATTCGCTGCAGGTGTAGCTGACGTCGACTACTTCCGTCTGGTGTGGTTCGGCTTCCACCACGGTCTCAACAAAAATGTAGGAATCAGTGCCGCAGACCGTGCACCATGGCCGTACTTCGGCCTTGGCAGGTTCGGACCCCTGCGAGGGTTTCGGGACAGGAAGGGAACCAAGCGTCATTGCCATTCTCCTTTTACAACTCCAAGGAGCCGCATGCATAGACGCTGCGAGCCGGCCGATAATGGCCACGGCTGAAAGTGCAGTTCTTGGACCATCCGGGATGGCTCCACGTCATGAGACTCCAAGGGCTATCTGCTTAACCCACCTAAAATGTAGTTCACCAGTGGCTTGCGTCACAAGTCATCGGCTTGCCGCGGCTCCCCGGGGCTCTTGGCCTCAGGCTTCGAAATGGGCCACGGGAGACGCCTTCGCCACGCTCTTGACCAAGGTCTCGGCGACGTCGCGCAGCTTCTGGTTCCGGGCGCTTGAGGCCTTCTTGAGGATTTGGAAGGCGTCGTCCTGGCTGCACCGGTTCTGCCCCATGATGATTCCGCAGGCGAGGTCGATCACGGTCCGGGACTGCATGGCATCCTGGAGGTCGTCGGCGTGCTGCTGCTTGACGCCGATCCGGACTGCCAGGCGCAGTGAGCGTTCAGCCTGGCTGGCGTAGAGCTCACAGTCCCGGATGGTGGCCGGGTCAAAAGCGTCGATCCGGGGAGCGAAGAAGTTGAGGGCCGCGGTAGCACCTTCATCCAGCTCCAAGGGGACGCAAAGCGCCGAGAGATGGCCGCGATCCGCGATGACCTTGCAGTAGTCGGGCCAGCGCCCTTCGGTGGAAGTGTCGGGCACGTGCACGGTGGCATGGCTGCGCATTGCTTCCAGGCAGGGACCATCCCCGTACGCCTGCTGGACTTCGTCGATCAACCTGGCTTCAGGGGTGCTTCCAGCGACCGTGGCTGTCCGCCTCCGCCGGCTCAGCGTGATGCCGCAATGCACGTTCACACCGACGGCGTTGGACACCGCCGCAGCCGAAAAAACAGCCAGTTCTCCGAGGAATCCACCGACGTCTTCGCTGTCGATAACGAGGTCCTGAAGCTGCTCAGGCACCGAAACTTCGTCGGGCGCCGAGGCGGCATCAGGCAGCGCCAATTCAACGTTCATTTCGTCCATGCCTTAGTTTACGATCGCCGGGTCTGTCCCTGTCACCCCTTTAAGGAATGACAACAGAATCCTTGCATATGCCGTGCACCTATGTGCACAATCTAGCTACAGTCCCGCTTTTACAGGACCAGGCTTTACAGCTCATGCAGACGGGCGACCCGCATTTTTGATGCCGAGGTACAGACCCATGCCGGCCCAGCCAGCGTCCAGAGTCCCGGACGAAGCCCACCAACCGCCCGACGAGCGTCTTTGGTGTACCCGGTGCAACACGGACAAGCACCTCGTGGTGAATTCGATCCAGTCCCGCTATCCCCCCGCGCCTAATCTGGTGGACGTGGCGTATGAGTGCCACGTCTGCAGGTATTCCTACCGACAGATCGCATCTGTCCAAAGGGTTGCCGCGGTACTCAACCGGCCCGGCATTTCGCAAGGGGTACTTCAGTTCGGCGGTCAGTATCTTCACTGCGGCGAACCAATGAAGACCAGCAGCTGCGAGCTCCGGAGGATTCAGACTCCCCTGGTCCTGAAACCCGGAGCCCAGCTGCGGATGTACGAAGTTCTGATCAACACGCGGATTCTTGGCTGCCACTGCGGCTTCCGGATGGAAATACCGGACTGAACCTGGCAGCGCAGCCATGAGGAGCGGCACTAAATCTGAAGCTACCGGAAGGGATAGCATGCACGCAGAATCACAAAAAAGGGAGTCCTCCACCACAGCCCGGGGCCTTGGCCAACGTGGCCAGCTTGGCCAGCCCGGCAAGCACAAGCTGCCGGATCCGCCGGACCCGGACAACCTGCCCATCGACTACATGCGAACCGGGTGGGACTCCAGCCGATACCCTTCCAGCACGCCACAAAGTCTCCGCCCGACGCAATCGTCCCGGGAAAAGAGCGCTTGACGATGAGCGGTTTTCCCTCGGATCCGTCGCACCCCGATCCAACCAGGGAGCCAGGACCTACGCCTGAACCCGTACCATTGCCGGAACCTGGCCCGCCGCCAGTCCCGGAACCCACTCCCGGCCCAGCGGTCCCACCGCCTCCGGGCCCAGGGAACCCGCCACCACTTTAGGGGCTGTTCCTTACCCACAGGACCGGATCCCGGCAGATCCCCCAGTCAGGATCCGATAGAAGGGCATGTCGCGCTACAGGGAGCGCGACATGCCCTTTCGCCGTTTCCGGGCATTTCCCGGAACCCGCGCGTCCGAACCACACCCGGCCAGAGCGCTGATCTTTGTTTATGTTGGTTTCTATTGACTTACCAACATAAACAAAGATAGAGTCAAGCAATTCCACATCGTTGTGACAGCAGTCACGGACGTGGCCGCATCGAACTTGGCTTTACCGCAATGGAGGGTAAGTGTTCGCAGAAGAACGCCAGCAACTGATCTCCGCACTCGTCGCAGAGCGCGGACGGGTGAGCGTCACGGACCTCGCAGACCGTTTCAGCATCACCACTGAAACAATCCGCCGCGACCTCGCGGCCCTCGAAGTTTCCGGAAATCTCCGCCGGGTACACGGCGGCGCGGTCCCCTCTGACCGCCTGAGCACCCGCGAGGAAAGCATCCTGGAGCGAGCAGTGCAGCGCCAGGCCGAAAAACTCCGCATAGCAAACGCCGCGCTTGCCCTGATCCCGGAACTCACCACCGGCAGCATCCTGCTGGACGCCGGTTCCACTACCGAGACCCTGGCTGACCTGCTGGCCCAGCGGACTCCTTCGGCCAACGGAAACGACGAACTGGTGGTCATCACCCACGCCATTCCCATCGCCGGAAAGCTCTCCTCCACACAGGGTGTCGCTCTCCAGATCCTCGGTGGCCGTGTCCGCGGACTCACCCAGGCCGCCGTCGGACAGTCCACTGTGGAGGCCGCCTACAGGCTTCGGCCGGACATCGCCTTTGTGGGCGCCAACGGGATCCACGCCGTCTTCGGGCTCAGCACGCCGGATCCCGAGGAAGCCGCGGTGAAAGCCGCTTTCGTCAAGTCCGCCCGCCGCGTTGTAGCCCTGGCCGACTCGTCCAAGCTGGATGCCGAAACCCTGGTCCAGTTCGCCACCTTAAAGGATGTTGACACCTTGATTACTGACCAGCAGCCCTCGGCTGAACTTGCGGCGGCTTTGGCCGACGCGGGCGTCGACGTGGTGATCGCATGATCGTCACGCTCACCGCCAACCCCAGCCTGGACCGCACGGTTGAGCTCCCGGGAGCCCTGGCTCGCGGCGAAGTTCAGCGGGCCGTCGCCGTCCACCAGGAATCCGGCGGAAAGGGTGTCAACGTTTCGCGCGCACTCGTGGCCTCCGGCCTCGAAACGTTGGCGGTCCTTCCCGGCGCGGATTCAGATCCCGTTCTTTCCGGACTGCACGACGGCGGCGTGCCCTTTGCCGCGCTGCCCATCGGTCAGGCGCTGCGCAGCAACGTCACGCTCACCGAACCGGATGGGGTCACCACCAAGATCAACGAACCCGGCCCGGAGCTGAGCGGTGAACAGCAGGAAGCCCTGATCGGGCTGCTGCTTGAGCGCTCCCGTGGCGCCAGCTGGGTGGTTCTCGCAGGTTCCCTCCCACCCGGAGTGCCCGCGGATTTCTACGCCACAATCGCGCGTCGGCTCCGGTCGAACGCTGATGGAACGGCCGCCCCCGGCATCGCCATCGACTCTTCCGGGGCTCCGCTTGCGGCAGCCCTGGCAGGCGATGCCGCAGGCAAGCCCGACCTCCTCAAGCCGAACGCGGAAGAGCTTGCAGAGCTCGCCGCCGCCGCCGGTTTCGCCAACGTCTACACAGCTGACGAACTGGAAGCGGATCCGGCCAAAGCCGCCCAAGCCGCTGCCGCCGTCGTCCACAGCGGTGTAGGCGCCGTTCTCGCAACACTCGGGTCCAAGGGCGCAGTCCTGGTGACCGTGGACGGAGCGTGGTTCGCCACGCATCCGCCGATCAAGGCAGTCAGCACAGTGGGCGCGGGGGATTCCTCCCTTGCCGGCTACTTACTGGCCGCAACCCAGGGCGGTTCCGCACAGGACTGCCTCCGTCAAGCCGTGGCACATGGTGCCGCAGCTGCTTCGCTGCCGGGCTCCACTGTCCCGGCAGTCCACCAGACAACCCCCGACGCCGTAACCATCACGGCCCTCCAGAAGGATTCACAGTGACCCAGCTGATCACCCCCCAATTGGTCACCCTCGACCAAAACCTGGGCGACTCCCCCGCCGACGTCATCCGCGTCCTGGCCGGCAAAGTAGCCGCCTCCGGCCGTGCTTCCGAGGTTGAAGGGCTCTTCGCCGACGCCTTCGCCCGCGAGCAGAAGACCGCCACCGGCGTCCCCGGCGGCATCGCCATCCCGCACTGCCGCTCGGCTGCAGTCACGGAGCCTGCCCTTGCCATGGCCCGACTGTCCCACAAGGTGGATTTCGGCGCCAAGGACGGCCCGGCTGACCTCATCTTCTTCATCGCAGCCCCGGACGGCGCAGACCAGGAACACCTGAAGCTGCTCTCCAAGCTGGCCCGCTCGCTCATCAAAAAGGACTTCACGGCAGCACTGCGTGCGGCAGCCACCGAGCAGGACATCGTGGACCTCGTCGATGGCGCCCTGGCGGACAAGCCGGCTGCAGCTGCTCCGGCCGCCGACGCTGCGGCCACTGGCTTCGCAGCGCCCGGACAGGCACCTGCCCCCATTGGCGGCAACGCCCCCGCCGCCCCCAAGCGCATCGTCGCAGTGACCGCTTGCCCAACCGGCATCGCACACACGTACATGGCAGCCGATTCGCTGGTGGCCGCTGCCAAGGAAATGGGCGTCGACCTTCAGGTCGAAACCCAGGGATCCTCAGGCGCCAAGCCGCTGGACCCGGCAGTGATTGCCGCGGCTGACGCGGTGATCTTCGCCGTCGACGTCGACGTACGCGGCAAGGAGCGCTTCGCCGGCAAGCCGGTCATCAACGCGCCCGTCAAGCGTGGCATCGACGAGCCCACCAAGATGGTGGAGGAGGCAATGGCAGCCGCCACGGACCCGCACGCACGCCGTGTTCCGCATTTCGGTGCCGAAGAGCAGGCTGAGCGCGCCGAGGAGGAAAAGGGCGAGCACATCGGCCAGAAGCTGAAGCGCGCACTCCTCACCGGTGTCAGCTACATGATTCCGTTCGTTGCAGGTGGCGGCCTGCTGATCGCCCTCGGCTTCCTCATGGGCGGCTACCTCATCACCAGCTTCGCGGACAAGATCGTTGTTGAGAACAGCATCTTCAACCTGCCCACGGCATTCCCGGACAACGCCTGGGGTCCTCTTGGCGCCTACCTCGGCGCGGTCCTGTTCAAGATCGGCGCCCTGTCCCTCGGGTTCCTTGTTCCCGCGCTGGCCGGTTACATTGCCTACGCCATCGCTGACCGACCAGGCATCGCCCCCGGTTTCGTGGCCGGCGCCGTGTCCGGCTTCATGGGGGCCGGCTTCCTGGGAGGCATCGTTGGTGGTCTCCTGGCTGGCTACGTGGCCTACCAGATCGGCAAACTCGACGTCCCGCGCTGGCTGCGCGGCCTGATGCCTGTGGTGATCATCCCGCTGCTTGCATCCCTGGTGGCCTCCGGCTTGATGTTCCTCATCCTCGGCCGTCCGATCGTGGATCTGACTAACGCCCTTAATGCCGGTCTTTCCAGCCTCACGGGAGCCGGAGCAGTAGTCCTCGGCATCATCCTGGGCCTCATGATGTGCTTCGACCTCGGTGGTCCCGTCAACAAGGTTGCCTACGCATTTGCTGTTGCAGGCCTTGGCGCCGCGAGTGTCAGCAACCAAGCTCCCTGGCAGATCATGGCCGCCGTCATGGCAGCTGGCATGGTTCCGCCGCTGGCCATGGCCCTGGCAACCGTGCTCGACAAGAAGCTGTTCTCCCTGGCAGAACGTGAAAACGGCAAGGCAGCCTGGCTCCTCGGGGCATCCTTCATCTCCGAAGGCGCCATTCCGTTCGCAGCTGCTGATCCACTCCGTGTGATCCCTGCCAGCATGGTGGGCGGCGCAGTAACAGGAGCCCTCTCCATGGCATTCGGTGTCACCTCCAAGGCTCCGCACGGTGGCCTGTTTGTCTTCTTCGCGATCGACAACTTCCTGCTGTTCTTCCTCTCGATCGCCGTGGGTGTGGTCATCACCGCACTGCTGGTCATCGCCCTCAAGCGTTGGGCTGTCAAGAAGCCGGTCGAAGCAGAAGCCACGCCCGCAACCGTCAGCGTCTAGACTTCCCACAAAGCCACCCACCACCACATAGGAGCACCAATGCCTGAACGTACAGCCACCATCGCAAGCCGCGTCGGCCTCCACGCCCGTCCGGCAGCCATCTTCGCCGAGGCCGCAGGAGACCTGGATATCGATGTCACCATCGCCCGCCCGGGAGAGCCCGCCGACGACGCCATGGACGCCGCCAGCATCCTTTCCCTCATGAGCCTGGGTGCTGCCCACGGCGACGTGGTGGTGCTGCGGGCTGAAGGTGCAGGTGCGGACGAAGCACTGGACACTCTGGTGAAGATCCTCGAAACGGACCACGACGCCGAGTAGGGCAACACAAACCCCTCAGCGCCACGCAAAGAGCCTGGTGACACCCGGATGTGGGTGTCACCAGGCTCTTTGCATGTCTGAGGTACTCTGCTTGCCTGAGGTGTTAGGGACCCGCGAGCTCGTCCAGGTGGCGCGAGAGCACCTGGAGCATTGGACCCGCCTCCGGCAGTTCGCCGCTCCACAATCCGTGCATCGCGATTCCATCAAGGAGCGCACGCAAGCGCTGGCCTTCATAATCGGGGTCCCGCCCCTGGTTGAACTGACCCGCTTCGGCCAGGATCCGGAGGGCAACGTGACATACGCGGTCTACTCCCTCGCTGAGCCTGATCGCGGCAGGACGAAGAGCACTGTCGGTCAGCGAAAGGACGCCCAGCTGGACCTGCGCAACGAGTTCCAGGCGCCGTTCCTTGTCGAGAGGAAGCAACTGCAGGAGCAACCCATCAACAAGGGGCCTGCCAGTGAGCTCAAGTGCGGCGATCCGGGCGGTAACCCGGTCCTCAATGAGTTGCAGGCAGAACTCCCGCAGGGCATGTTGCGTGGCAAAAGCGCGCCTCAGTGAAGCAGCGGCGATGCCCGCTTCCGCTGCCACCCCGCGCACGGAAAGGCCCGCAAGACCATCACGTTCGAGCACACGCAAGGAAGCTTCCGCAATTGCAGCACTGCGCGCCTCTGCATCGATTCTCCGCGGCATGGATTCAGCGGGACGGCGTAGCAGCGGGCAAGGCGCGGGCAGCCTTCTTCGGCCAGATCGTGTAGCTCAAAGCCCAGAGGAAGTCGATGGCGAAGATGATGCCCAGGATACGGAAGAAGTCCGAGAGCGCTGCGGTTCTTTCGGGGTCGTTGACGAGGAAGATAATTGCTCCAAGGGTCGCCGCTGCGATGGCAACCGCCGCCCCGGTAAGGAGCACATCCCGCCAGCATTTGATGGTGTAGCGGGTTCCAGTGAGTCGTTCCGGCGCAGGCCCGCCCGCGAACCGGTGCTGGAAGTGCGCGTCGGCCCAAGCCACCATGCGCTTGCCGTAGGCGACGGAGACACCGATGTAGATCGCAGCGAGTCCGTGGTGCCAGGAGGCTGTACCACCGCCCAGCAAATCGACGGCGACCAAGGCAAGCAGGATGGCATCGATAACCGGAGCAAGGATCAGGAGGGCTCCGCCCAGGCGGGGACAGCGCAGCAGATACCGTGCTGCGAGCCCGGCAAGGATCGCCACCCAGAACGCAACTTCACACACCACGATTGCCAACAGAATCATTTACGGCCCCCAAATGCCATGCCCCAACACTCTTTATTAGTACGAGTGTACTCATAAAACTTTGGGGACCGCTCTGACCGGATGGGCCTGACTCGGGATACCTTGCCTAATTCGACGTTTCGCCGTTCAAGTAGGCGGCAACCGATGCTTCCGTTGGCTTGACGTCCTTAAGCTCCTCCGAGAGATAGCCCTCGATAATCCGTGGATCCACGTAGGATGAGCGCGCAACGGAGGGCGTGTTGCCCAAGAGTTCCGAGGCCTCTTTGATGGCCCGCACAATGGCTTGCCTGGGAGTTCCCTTGTGCCCGGACTTGATGAGGCAGAGGGCGGCGGCCGCAGTGCCTTTCCAGGTACGGAAATCCTTGGAGGTGTAGGCCTCCCCCGAGATACCCCGGAGATATTCATTGATCATGGCCGCGTCCACCGATACCCAGGCCCCGTTCGCCTGGTAGGCCAGGAGCCGCTCCTTGCCGGGACGATCCGCGAGCGGTTCCAAAAAGGCTGCCAAAGCGGGGTCGTGGATGGAGGTATCCCAGAGCTGGCCGCTCTTGCCGGGAAACTTCAGGAAGACGTCGGGCCCCTCCACCCGCGCGTGGCGACAACGCAGGGTGGTGAGTCCGTAGGAGCCGTTCTGCTTCATGTAGACCTCGGAACCCACGCGCAGCGCGCCAAGGTCCATGAACCGCACTGCCGCTGCGAGCGTCTGCTGCCGGGGGTCGGTGGCGTCCTGGAGGTGGACCGTCACGTTGCGTCGGACCGTAGGCAACACCATGCCAAGCTTCGCCGCACGGATGAACTTCTCGGTGTCCTTACGCTCCCGCCAACCAGGGTGATAGATGTACTGGCTCCGCCCAGCGGCATCCACCCCGGTGGCCAGGATGTGGCCATGCTCGTATGGGCTGATCCATACGTCGGTCCATGCAGGCGGGATCGCCAGCGCATTGATGCGCTGGCGATCCTCCTTGCTGACCAGGCTCCCGTCAGGGTGGCGGTAGCTGAAACCCGTCCCGACCTTCCGGCGGACGATGCCGGGCTTGGAAAGGTCACTTCTCTTCAGCCGCGGCATGATCGGCGGGCCTTCTTTGTCTTCAGCCGGTCCGGTGGATACTCAGGCCTCGTCCGGATCGGTGACGGCAGCGCCGGCGTTCATGATTTCTGCATTGATCATCCAGACCAGCTGCTCAAGGCGGGCGATAAACGCGTGCAGCAGGTCCGCCGTCGTGGGATCTTCCTCGTCCACCTCGTCGTGGACGTCGCGCATGGTCTGGACAGCGCGTTCCACGCGGTCGGTGACCAGCTTGACGGCGTTCTTGGTGTTGACCAGGCCCGCAGGGAATTCCTCAAGCCGGGTGCCCTTGGCGATGGTCGAGCTCCGGCCGTCCGGCAGGGCGTGGAGGGCCCTCATGCGCTCGGCGGTGTCATCAGCGAATTGGCGGGTGGCCAGGACGAGTTCGTCCAACTGGAGGTGAAGATCGCGGAAGTTCGGTCCCACGATGTTCCAGTGTGCCTGCTTTCCCTGGAGCTGCAGCTCGATGAGGTCTGTCAGGACGATTTGAAGGTTGTCTGCAAGCTGCTGTGACGCTTTCATGTGTTCCTCTCATGGACTTTCATGTGAGCCAAAAACGCCGCCGCAAGATTTCCACGGCGACTGCCCAATCATCAGGTGACGACTGCAATAAGCCTTTCATAAGGGTGCTTAGTAGTACAATGAGGAGTGTTACTGTTCACAGCTGGCGAACTTCATGCCCCGATTGGACGCCGGCTGACAGGGGTAAAGGCACTTCGAGGTGGCGGAACGCCTCCAAGTACCGCCATAACTGAATCGAAGTAAAACCGGAATGCATAGTTGGGAATCGGCGATTCATCAACGATTCCCCTGAAAGGAATGTGCTGACCATGAATACGCTTCTGATCATTGCTGGTGTAGTGGCAATTGTTCTCCTTCTCGTGGGCGGCTTCTCGCAGGCCCTGAACTGGCTGCTGTGGGTAGGCGTTGTCCTTCTGGTCATCGCGGCCATCGGGTGGCTGCTGAGCTTCATGTCGGGACGCCGGGGCCATACGGTATAAAAACGCCACTGACGACTTCCCACAGGTCAACGAGGGCTGTACCCCGCGCCATCATCTGCACGCAGGGGCGGCCCTCCGGCGCTCTTACTCTTCCCCGGGCTCCTGCCCAGTTGCCGTTGGCGGCGGCGCGGCATCGGGATCCTTGGGCGTGGGGAACTCGTCACCCGGAATTTCAGGAACTCCTTCAGCCGGCCGCTCCGGCGTTTCGCGCCCGTCGCCACTGCCGGGCATTTCCTGTTCGGGAGTGGGGGTACCGTAGCCGCCGGGCTCGCTGTCCGGGTCCACGCGGTGCTCGTCCTGGCTCATTTACTTCCTCCTTGGAAATCCGTTGAGGCCCCGACAAGAGTTCGAGGAATGCTGACAAGTCCGACCGTAGTCCGGCACATCCCCGGCGTCCACCACACAGCTGCGGAGGCATGCGAATGGCAGAGCAGGAACAGGTTCCCAGAATCGGCAGGAACGAGTCCACGGAAGAACGCATGGACCGCAACTGGATGGAACTCATCCAGGAACTGCGCGTGCTCCAGACGGGAGTCCAGATCCTGGGCGGCTTCCTGTTGACGTTGCCGTTCCAATCACGCTTTGGGGAACTGGACGACTGGCAGCGCGGCCTCTACCTGTTCAATGTGATGGTGGCTGCCCTTACTACCGTGCTCATCGTCATTCCCGTCAGCGTGCACAGGCGACTCTTCCGCCGCGGGCTCAAGGCCACCCTGGTCTCCAGCGCCGACGCCGTCACCAAATGGGCACTGGGAGGGGTCGCCCTGCTGATCGTAGGCTCAGCCACGCTGGTCTTCGATTTCACCGCCGGGAGGACCGCCGGCATTGTGGCCGGTGGCTTCATCGTCCTGACGTTGCTGTTGCTGGTGGTCGGGATGCCATTGCGGCTCTACCGCCAGGGAATGAGCAGCAACGGACATACCAAGGAGGAGTGATCGATCCTGGGACCTGTCGCAACGAAGTCCGAACCTATTTCGATGCTGCGGAACCACTGACCCCGGAACGACTGACAGCGTCAAGCCGCACCGACCCCGGCAACGTCAAAGCCGGGGCTCCGGCCTGAGCTTCCTGAGCCAGGTTTCCGTCTGGGCGATATGCGCGGCCGTCGCCGTCGCCGCCATGGTGGGATCACGCCGGGCGATCGCAGCCACGATCGCGCTGTGACCGGCGGTACTGTCCCTGCGCACCGCCGCGCCGTCCTCGCCGTCGAAAATGTGGAAATGGCCGCCTCGGGAGCGGAAAAGCCTCACCAGCGCGTTCAGCGTCGAGTTGCCGCCGGCGCGGCAGATTTCCTCGTGGAACTGTGAATCAAGCTCGGAGTACTCGCCCGGGTCGACTGTGGCCTCCATGCTTTCGACGAGCGTGGTCAATTTCGCCAGTACTTCGGGGCTGGTGTTGGCGGCCGCCGCCGCAGCGGCGTGGGATTCCATGAGCCGGCGGATCTCGAAGAGTTCCAACAAACCATCCAACGGCAACAGGTCCACCAGCAGGGCGAAATTCTGCAGGATCACCGTCGGCTCCAGGGACGAGACGTACGTTCCCGAGCCATGCCTGGACTCCATGACGCCCAATGCCGACATGGCCCTTACTGCCTCCCTGAGGGAACTCCGCGACACACCCAGCTGCGCGGCCAACTCCGCTTCGGGAGGACACTTCTGGCCTGCGGCGAGTTCACCTGAGGCAATCTTGTTCCTCAGGCCCTGCATAGCCGTTTCGACAGCACCCAATACGTCGCCTCCTCCAGATTCCGGTATCACGCTACCGCACTGGACCGCCCGGACAGCTAAGTGAAGGTATTGTCATGCCTCCTGATAAAGACATCGTACCTCTTGAGCTTTCACCGCTCTCATTGACCATAAAACTGCCCAATAGAGCAAAAGTCATCTTATGACTATTTGGGATTGTCCGTTGTCTTGGCCGAAGCTGTGATGTAACTTACAGAACGTTGACCCACTCCACCGACAAAGGACGCCGTGTTCCCAGCACCCCTCACAGTCCCCCGCCCGATGTTGACCCCCGAGGGCCAGCCCGCAATGGCCGACTGGAGCCTTACCCCGTCCAAGGTCCACCTCAACCACGGTTCATATGGGTCCGTTCCCCGCGCGGCCCAGGCACATCAGCTGAAACTCAAAGAGCTCATGGACCAGAACCCCTGTCCTTGGTTCATGGGCCAATTCGAGCTCGTGGCCACGGCGAGAACAGAGATCGCGGAGTTCCTCAGTGTCGACCCGCGACACCTCGCTCTGGTCCCCAACGCCAGCGCGGGTGTCAGCGCCGTGTACAACTCGCTGGTCTTCGCACCCGGTGCCGAGATCGTGACCACCAACCACGCGTACGGCGCCGTTTTGCAGGGCGCAGAGCGGGTGGCCCGTAAGGCCGGCGGCAAGGTCCGGATCGCAGAGATCCCGCTGGCGGCGGGTGCGGAGGAGGTTTGTGCGCTGGTCATGGCCGAAGTGAATCCCAGAACGGCCCTCATTGTGGTTGACCAGATCACCTCCGCAACTGCCCGGGCCTTCCCTGTTGAGGAGATTGCCAGGGCGGCTTCCCTTCTGGGTGTACCCGTGCTGGTGGACGCGGCCCACGCTCCGGGAGTGCTGGAGTCCCCGGTTCCCGATTTTGAGGGCTTTTGGGTAGGCAATCTGCACAAATTTGCCTGCGCGCCCCGAGGTACAGCAGCGCTGGTGGCGCGCGGACCCCAAGCACAGGCACTGGAACCCTTGATCGATTCATGGGGCTTCCCGTACAGCTTCCCGGAGAACTTCGATCACGTGGGAACCCAGGACGTGACCTCATGGATGGCAGCCCGAACCGCCTTCGACACCATAGAAGAGCGATACGGCTGGGCGACGTTCCGCAACTACGCCAGAGAGCTTTGTGACTACGGACAAGCACTGATCGGCGAGGCATTTGCCAATGCCACGGGCCAGAACCCGGCGGTCGACGTCGGCATGCCGATAGGGCCGCTGCGCCTGATCCGCCTCCCCGAGGGCCTCGCCACTACCCACGAGGATTCCCACGCTGTCCGCGGCTATATCTCGGACCAACTGGATATTGAAACTGCCATCACAACCTTCAACGGACAGGGCTATCTGCGGCTTTCGGCCCATCTGTACAACTCCCCCAAGGATTACGAGATATTCGCGGAAAGGGCGGTTCCGGAACTGGTCCGGCTCGCCCATTCTCTGTAGACCCCACCCGCACCCGCTAAGCCGGTGCAATCACTTAACCAATCAACGGAGGACCCACGTGAAATCCAGAATTATGGCGTCTGCGGCTGCAGGCCTGGCGGCTGTTCTTGCACTTGCCGGGTGTGGAGGCGGCCAGACGGCGGCCGATGGCAAAGTCACCCTGAAGATGGTGGAAAGCCTCACGAACCCCACCCGGACGGAAACCCTGAAGAAGCTCATTTCCGGCTTCGAGCAGGCAAACCCCGACATCAAGGTGGAACTTATTTCGCCTCCCACCGATCAGGCGGACCAGAAGATCCAGCAGATGCTCCAGTCCGGCAAGGGCATCGATGTGGTGGAGGCCCGCGACATCACAGTGGGGTCCTTCGGTGCCAACAACTGGCTCTACGACATGACCAAGGACCTCGATGGTTGGGACGGCTGGAGCAACCTGACAGACAACGCGGTGACGTACTCGAAGCAGAACGGCAAGACCTACTACATCCCGTACGGTTTCTACGGCCTTTCCCTCTTCTACCGTTCGGACCTGGTCAAGGATGCCGGGTTTGACGGCCCTCCGGGCAGCTGGGAGGAGATGGCGAAACAGGCCGAGGCACTCAACAAACCCTCTGAGAATAAGTTCGGTTACGCCTTCCGTGGCGGCAGCAACGCCAACTCCAACGCCGTTGCCATCATCGAGGCATATGTGGCGGACGAGATCGATCGGGAGAACGCGTTCAAGCTGACGAACGGCAAGACAATCTTCTCCTCTCCCAAGGCCCAGCAAGCCATGGATCTGTACATTGACCTCTTCAAGAAGGGTTCCCCGCCGTCGTCAGTAGCTTGGGGCTACCCCGAGATGGTGCAGGGCTTCAGCAATGGCTCCACCGCTTTCCTGCTCCAGGACCCAGAGGTCATTGCCACGGTCAAGGAATCGCAGGCCATCAAGCAGGACCAATGGAACGTCGCACCACTGCTGGTGGGACCGGGCGGCAAGGCAATCCAGCCTGTGGCTTCGGCCGGTTGGGGCATCGCGGAGTCATCCAAGTCCAAGCCCGAAGCAGTCAAGCTCATCAAGTACCTGGCACAGGGAGATGCTGCCACCACGTTCAGCAAGGACAACAGTCTGGTTCCCACGCTGAAGTCCGCCGCCCAAGACACCTTCTACAGCACCGGACCTTGGGCTGCCTACGTGAAGATGACGGAGAACCCTGACACGTACGTTTCGGCGATCCAGCCGCGCAGTGTCTCCTGGTGGACGGAGTGGATCAAGAAGGCCGACGGCGAACTTCAGCGCGTCCTCACCGGGCAGATGTCCACGGCTGACCTGTTGTCCAGTTGGGACAGCTACTGGACCGAAAAGATGAAGGGATAGCTTCCGGTGACTCTCGACGTCAAGCAGGCCGCACCGCCCCCTTCGGGGCGGAAAGCCGCGCTGTCGGAACCCGGCAGGGGCAGCTCGTCCAAGCGGCGGTTCAGCGGCCGGACCGCGTTGACCTTGCTGGCTTTCCTGGCGCCGGCTGCGGTTTTCGTGGGGATCTTCACGTACTACCCCATGATTGCCGGCAGCCAAATGGCGTTCCGGAACTGGAACCTGAACGACCTTTCCGATACTTCCTGGGTTGGCTTTGGGAACTTCCAGAGCCTGTTCGATGCTCCCGAATTCGGCACGATCGTCCGCAATACGGTGGTGTGGGTCGTTGGCTCGCTGGTCCCGCAGGTTGTCATCGGCTTCGCGGTGGCACTGTTCCTGAAGCGCCGGTTCCGGATGCGTGGAGCGTACCAAGCCATGATCTTCTTCCCGTGGGCTGTGTCCGGGTTCCTCATCGGCATGCTCTTCCGGTGGATGTTCAATGCCGAATTCGGGGTGGTCAATGACCTCCTGATGAAGGCGGGGCTCATCGGCTCACCTATTCCGTGGCTGTCCGATCCCGGCTTCGCGATGACAGCGATCATCATTGCCAATATCTGGTACGGCGTGACCTTCTTCGCCATCATGATCCTCGCTGCGCTGCAATCGGTGTCCGATGAAATGTATGAGGCCGCCGCCTTGGATGGTGCGGGCAAGGTACGGACGTTCTTCAGCATCACGCTCCCGAGCATCTCCACGACGCTGGCGCTGACTATCCTGTTGCGGGTGATCTGGATCTTCAATTTCCCGGACATCATCTTCGCCATGACCGGCGGCGGACCGGCGGACCAGACCCACATCATCACCACGTACATGATCAAAATTACCCAGGAAGGCGACTACGGCAAGGCGTCCGCACTGGGGTTGATCGTGATGGTCACCCTCATGCTCTTCGCAGCCTTCTACCTCATGGCTGTGCGCTTTCGAAAGGCGGACCGATGATCAACAGTCCCACCCTTATTGGCCGGGTTTCCAAGGTCGTCTTTTTGGGCCTCTGCCTGATCGTCACCGTTTTTCCGCTGTACTGGATCGTGGTGACTTCCCTGAAGGAACCGGGGGCCATCTATTCGCTGCCCTTGGATTACTGGCCAAAGCAGTTGTCCTTGGACAATTACATCGGGCTGTTCACCAAGTCGGATTTCGGCCAGTACATGCTCAACAGCCTGGTGGTGGCGCTGGTGGCGTCCTCGGTGGCCACCCTCATCTCGCTGCTCTCCGCGTATGTCCTGGCGAGGTTCCAGTTCTCCGGACGCGGGGCTGTTCTTGGTGCGTTCCTCATCACGCAGATGATTCCCGGGTTCATTGCCTTGGGCCCGTTGTACCTGATGATGACCGATTTCGGCTTGGTTGATTCCAAGACCGGCCTGATCCTCATCTACATCGCCATCTGCATTCCGTTCTGCACCATCATGCTCCGTGGTTTCTTCGAGAACGTTCCCGACGCGTTGGAAGAGGCGGCCATGATTGATGGCTGTTCAAGGCTGAGTGCGCTTTTCAGGGTGATCGTTCCGGTGATGCTGCCGGGAATTGCGGCGAGTTTCGTGTTCAACTTCGTCAATTGCTGGAACGAGTTGTTCCTGTCCGTGACTCTCATGAACAGCGACAGCAACAAGACCATCCCGACGGCGTTGGCCGGCTTTATCTCCAGCTTCAACATTGACTGGGGTTCCATGTCCGCTGCCGCGGTTTTGACGGTGGTACCCACGTTGGTGATTTTCGCTTTCGCCAGCAAGTTCATTGTCCAGGGACTTACCGCGGGCTCAGTCAAAGGCTGAGCGAGGCACTCAACAGAAAAGCAGCGCCGGTACCTTCCGGCGCTGCTTTCCTCTTGCGTATCAAGCGCTCAAAATGCCCGACGCCGGACTCACGCCTTTTTCTTCGCCCGCGCCTTGGGCTTACTGGCAGTTTTGCTGGCGGCAGCGTCGTCGTCGGACGCTTTTTCCTTGCCGCGTTTCTTGTCCAGGCTGCGTTTCAGGGCCTCCATGAGGTCGATGACGTCGCCGCCCTCTCCTTCGCCTTCCACGTTGCCGAAGGTGGCTTCCGTGTCCAGAGCCTCGCCCTTTTCGAGCTTCGCTTCGATGAGTGTCTTCAACTGGGCCTGGTAGTCGTCGGTGTATTCATCCGGGTCGAAGTCATGGGCCATGGATTCCACCAGGGCGGAGGACATTTCCAATTCCTTGTCCGAGATTTTGATGTCCGTCTCCAGGGACGGGAACTTGGCCTCGCGGACCTCGTCGCCCCAGAGGAGAGCCTGCAGCAGCAGCACGTCGCCGCGCACCCGCAGGGCACCCAGCCGGGTCTTCTGCCGCAGCGCATACTGGACAATCGCGATCCTGTCCGTGTCTTCCAGCGTTTGCCGCAGCAGCATGTAGGCCTTGGGCGACTTGGAATCGGGCTCCAGGAAATAGCTGCGCTCGTACATGATCGGGTCCAGCTGCTCGGCAGGAATGAACTCCACCACCTCTATTTCGCGGCTGTTCTCCTCCGGCAAGGACTTCAACTCGGCTGCGGTGAGGACCACGGTGCGGCCTTCTTCCTCGTAGGCCTTGTCAATATCCTCGTAAGCTACGACTTCGCTGCAAATTTCGCATTTCCGCTGGTATCGAATGCGCCCGCCGTCCTTATTGTGGACTTGGTGCAGGCCAATGTCGTGATCCTCCGTGGCACTGTAGAGCTTCACTGGTACGTTGACCAGACCGAACGCGATAGATCCCTTCCATATAGCCCTCATGCACCCAGTCAACAGCACAACACAGCGGAGGAGAAGAGGTGGCAGGCAAGCAGCAGGAGCGGGTGAACGTGGAAGGCCACGAACTCACCCTCACCAACCTGGGCAAAATCATCTACCCGGAAACCGGGACCACCAAGGCTGAGGTCCTTGAGTACTACGCCACCGTGGCTCCCTTCCTCATCCCCGCCGCGGCCAACCGCCCCGTCACGCGCAAACGCTGGGTGAACGGCGTGGGCACGGCCGAACATCCGGGAGAAGTGTTCTTCCAGAAGAATCTGGAAGACTCCGCACCACGATGGATCCCGCGGGCCGCCATCCAGCATTCGGACCACAGCAACGTGTACCCCATGGTGAACAACCTGGCCACGCTCACCTGGATGGCCCAGATCGCCTCCCTGGAAATCCACGTTCCGCAATGGCAGGTGAATGCTTCCGGGAAGCCCCTCCGGCCGGACCGGTTCGTTCTGGACCTGGACCCGGGGCCCGGCGCCGGGCTGCCGGAGTGCGTTGAAGTGGCCATGCTGGCCCGCTCCATCCTGCAGGACATGGGCATGGAACCCGTCCCTGTCACCAGCGGAAGCAAAGGCATCCACCTCTATACAGGGCTCGACGGCACACTGAAATCCGAGCAAGTATCCGCGTTCGCCCACGAGCTCGCGCGCGCCCTGGAAGCCGACCACCCCAACCTTGTGGTCAGCGACATGAAGAAATCCCTGCGCCGGGGCAAGGTCCTTGTGGATTGGAGCCAGAACAGCGGGAACAAGACAACCATCGTTCCGTACTCCCTGCGCGGCAAAGCCCACCCCACGGTTGCGGCTCCCCGGACGTGGCAGGAGCTGGATTCTCCTTCCCTTGACCATTTGGACTATGCGGAAGTGATGGAACGGGTCAGCTCGGGCACGGACCACTTCGCGCCTATTTCCGACCGGCACCTGCCGCCCCACGGCGAGGACGAGAATGACGACGGCGGCGCTTCCGGTACGTCGTCCGGTGGGCGGGAGCGTGTGGTGACGGTGGAGAACCGTCTCGCCAAATATGTCGGGATGCGCGATCCCCGCAAAACCCCGGAGCCGTTTCCGTCGTCGGCGGCTGTTTCTGCGGCGCTGCAGGACCCCGCTCCCTCCTCCGCGCAGCCCAAGCCGGGTGATCCTGCGCCGCCCGGCGGCATCTTCGTGATCCAGGAACACCACGCACGCCGCTACCATCTGGACCTGCGTTTGGAGCACAACGGCGTCCTGGCTTCGTGGGCGTTGCCCCGCGGCGTCCCGGAAACATCCGAGCGGAACAACCTGGCCGTCCACACCGAGGACCACCCCATGGAGTACGCAACGTTCGCCGGGGTCATTCCGAAGGGCGAGTACGGGGCGGGAACCATGACCATTTGGGACCGCGGCGAGTTCACGTGCGAGAAGTGGCGCGACGGCAAGGAAGTCATCGCGACGCTCACGGGCGAGCCGGGTGGTGGCCTTGGCGGCACCAAGCGCCTGGCCCTGATCAATACGGGCGACCGCTGGCTGATCCACCTGATGAAGGAGCAGCCGGGCGCCAAGCGGACCACCAAAACTGCGGCCGCAGCACCGCGCCAGGCCACACCGGAACCGGAGCAGGATCCCGGGTCCAAGCAGGAGGTTGAGCCGCAGCCGCTGCGCGACTACGCGCCGATGCTGGCCACGCCCGGGACCACAGCTGATCTTCACGGCGACAACTGGCTTTACGAACTCAAATGGGACGGCATCCGGGCCATTATCACCGGCACCGAGGGCCGGATCCGCCTCATGAGCCGCAACGGGAACGACCTCACGGCCGCCTATCCTGAACTGACGGACCGCGCTTGCTGGCCGGACGGGGATTTTGTGGCGGACGGCGAAATCGTGGCCCTTGGCAAGGGGTCCAGGCCGGATTTTGGCAGGCTGCAGCTTCGGATGAACCTGGTGAAGACGGCCGACATCGCGCGGGCGCGCGTCTCGGTCCCTGTGCAGCTCATGCTTTTTGATTTGTTGTACGACGCCGGCACGGACGTGAGCGGCCGGCCTTTCGTCGAGCGTCGCGAAAGGCTGGACGCGTTCGCCGAACGCATGCCCGGAGGCTGCCCGGTCCATGTTTCCGCCGTGCTGGACCACGACGTTGACGACCTCATGACCAGCGCCGCGGATCTGGGCCTGGAAGGTGTCATGGCCAAGAAGGCCGACAGCCGTTATGTGGTGGGCCGCCGCAGTGCGTCGTGGATCAAACTCAAGCTGGAGCAGAGCCAGGAAGTGGTGGTCGGTGGTTGGCGGCCCGGCGCCGGAGCCCGGAGTGGCACTTTCGGGGCGTTGCTGCTGGGCATTCCCGACGGCGACACCTTGCACTATGTGGGAAGGGTGGGGACGGGATTCAAGGACTGGCAGCTGCGGGACATCATGGAGCAGCTGGAGCCCCTGGTGGTGGACGATTCCCCGTTCAAGGACATTCCCAGGGAGGACGCCGCCGGGGCGCGCTGGGTTAAGCCTGTGCTGGTGGCAGAGGTGACTTTCGGCAACTGGACAGGTCCTGGCAGGCTTCGTCATCCGGTGTGGCGGGGGTGGCGTCCGGACAAATCCCCCGCAGACGTGAGCCAGCCCAACTAGGTCGCAGATGACGTCGTTTTGAGCGCTCAGAACGACGTGTGCTGCTACTCAGTTGGGCTGGCTGCGTTAGTTGCTGCGGCTAGGAGGAGTGTGGCATCTGCGGACGGCTGGTCCGGTGGATCGCAGTCACAGCAGCGGCCTGGCCCATGCGGCCGTGGGCCTGGTCGCGTTCCTTCGGGTGGCGGCGTTTGCCGTTTCCGTCGGGCCACTGCTTGCTTGAGTCCGCACCCAAAGCAACCGCAACGGTTGTTGGCTCAGGCATGGGGGCCATGTCCATGGACTCCACCAAGTGGCTTGCCACCTCAGGATCGATGCTCTCAGCGTTGTGATTCGCAGTCATGGTTCTTCCTTTCCAGTGCGCCTTTATTTCCGGTGTGCCTGTCCGCCGGAATTACCAGCGGACCTTCTTCTCGGTCTTGGCTTGCTTGCCGCTGGCGGCCGTGGGCTTGTGCCCCTTGCCTGTGCTTTGCCAGCCGGCCGGGGCACCACCGCCGGACTTGCTGGCGAGCATGGCCCGTTGGGCTTCGGTGAGTTTGGACTTGATGCCGCCGTTGGCCGGGGTCTTGTTGTTGTCGGAAGGGTTGGCAGTCATAAGGACTCCTAAAGTGTGTGAGTCCTGAAGAGACACGTGTCCCGTGGCGTTCGGTTCGAGAAAAGGCGTCGACAACGGGAACGGCTTGGAGGCAAGCCTCAACAGGCGCGGATTTTTGTCTTCTGTTGCGCAGCGGCGGGCTCATGCAGAGCACGGGCCGGTCTACTCAAAAATCAGTGTTCCCATGCGTCATACCCTAACCGCGATCCTCCATATTTGTGAACCCCTGGACTAGCATGACTCTCGTGATCCGGAGTACGACGATCGTCACCGCCCTCCGCGATGCCGGTTGCGTTTTTGCCGAGGACGAAGCGCGGCTCCTCATGGATGCTGCCCAACATCCGGACGAGCTCGACCGGATGGTGGACCTGCGCGTTGCCGGGCTGCCGCTGGAGCACATCCTGGGATGGGTGGATTTCTGCGGGACCCGGATGGCCGTTGATCGTGGGGTTTTCGTGCCGCGGAGGCGCACGGAATTCCTGGTACGGCAGGCGGTGCCGGCAGCCCGGCGGCCAGCCGATGGACGCCGCCCCGTCGTCGTGGATCTGTGCTGCGGCTCCGGAGCGATAGGTGCGGCACTCAACGACGTCCTGGGCGGTTGCGAACTGCACGCAGCCGATATTGATCCTGCCGCGGTGGCCTGCGCCCGGCGCAACGTCGAGCCCCGGGGAGGCACTGCTTACCTGGGCGATCTCTTCGATCCGCTCCCCCGCCGGCTGCTGGGCCGCGTTGATGTGCTCCTGGTCAACGCTCCCTATGTCCCCTCGGAATCGATCAGTCTGATGCCTCCGGAAGCGCGGCTGCACGAGCCCGCTGTGGCGCTCGACGGCGGCGCTGACGGTTTGGACGTGCAGCGTCGGGTTGCGCTTGGGGCGCCTGGGTGGTTGGCGCCGGGTGGGCGGATCCTGATCGAGACGTCGCGGCAGCAAACGGGTGAAACGGCCGCACTCCTGAGGGCCTCGGGGTTGATGGTCGACGTCGTGACGGATGAGGATCTCGAAGCCACTCTGGTGATCGGATCGCAGCGAGGGACAATTCATCACTCTTAGGACCCGAATCCCCAAGGCCGCTGCTCGCGGGAGAGCTTCTCGTGTCCGTTGAGCCGCCTTCTGGCCGATACGCTGGAATCATCAGGCAAGAGCCTGCTGTGCCGTTAACGAACAAAAGACCCGAGTGCAATCGGGTCTTTGTTCAGCGCGGTGCGCTCATTGGTGCGGTCAGAGGGTCATATCCTCAAATCCGAACACTTTGAGTCTATGGCCCTACGCACGGAGGGCGCAACGTTGTTGTGCCCACAGACACGTGCAGGCCGTGCCCTGTTCCTCCGGGAGGAGGTGCGGGCATGGAATCCAAACGGAAACGTGAAGAACCATGGGGCACCTGGAACCTGGTGGTCAACATCATCCGACTAGTCGTTGATGTCGTCCGCTTGTTCTGGCACAACATCCCCTAACCGGGAGCGGTGGCCATCGGCGCAATGCTGGTGGCCACCGTCAATGTGACATCGGCTGGTTCTACTCGGGCGACTGCCCGGCCCGTATTTGGGCACGATGATCGGAGCGAGACTCCCAAACAGTCAGCTTTTAGGCCCGATTCGGCCGTGTTAAGTGGGCATAGCTAAACAATTTGGTAACAACGCGCCTCGCGGGGCAAAAACCACCCGACTTCCGCGTCCTTACAGGGCAAAAGCCGGTAATGAGATGCAACACACCTAGGCAATTTGCACCCTCTCAGGTGCCAAAAATCGGATCTCAACTCGGGTTTTGGGGCTGAACCGCGTAAAATTGAAACCCTGCCCAGAGCGGGGCAGCAGAAGTCGCAAGCAAATGACCTCCCTAGGAGAAGCCCAAATGCCCACAGACCAAAGCAACACCGTCTCTCCGGATGGCGCAAGGAACGCCACCGGGAACCAGGTATTGGCAGGCCACACCCCGGCCGCCACAAACGCAGTAAAGAACGCAACGAAGAAACCCAAGCTTCGCCCGAAGCGCCGGCTCAAAGAGTCCGACGTCAACGTGGTGGATAAGCCGATGCTGCGCAAAGCGCTCGGCGGCACGATCGTCGGCAACACCATGGAATGGTACGACGTCGGTGTCTTCGGCTACCTCATCACCACCATGGGCCCTGTCTTCCTTCCGGAAGCAGACAAGTCCGTCCAGACACTCTTCCTTCTGGGCACCTTCGCCGCAACCTTCATCGCCCGCCCCCTTGGTGGCGTCGTGTTCGGTTGGCTCGGCGACAAGGTTGGCCGCCAGAAGGTACTCGCAGCAACACTGATGCTGATGGCGGCAAGTACGTTCGCCGTCGGCCTCCTGCCCGGCTACGCGCAGATCGGCATCTGGGCCGCCGCGCTGCTGGTGATCCTGAAGCTCATCCAGGGCTTCTCCACCGGTGGCGAGTACGCCGGTGCCACCACCTTTGTCAGCGAGTACGCCCCGGACAAGCGCCGCGGATACTTCGCCAGCTTCCTAGATATGGGCAGCTACATCGGCTTCGCCCTCGGTGCCGCCCTGGTGTCCGTCCTCCAGCTCACGCTGGGACAGGCAGCCATGGAGGAATGGGGTTGGAGGATCCCGTTCCTGATCGCCGGTCCGCTGGGGCTCATTGCTGTTTACTTCCGTAGCAAGATCGAGGAATCCCCCCAGTTCCAGGCAACCCTGGATGCGCAGGAGGCTTCCGCCAAGGACGCGGCCTCGCAGGATGCCGCCGTCGCCAAGGGTCCCATTGGCATCATCAAGGCCTACTGGCGCCAGATTGTGCTGGCCATGATCCTCGCGGCCGCAGCCAACACCGTTGGCTACGCACTGACCTCTTACATGCCCACGTACCTCACGGACTCCAAGGGTTACGACCCCGTCCACGGCACCCTGCTGACCATCCCGGTCCTGGTGATCATGGCGGTGTGCATCCCGCTGACCGGTAAGCTCTCGGACCGCATCGGCCGCCGCCCCGTGCTGTGGGTTGGCGCAGGCAGCACCATTGTCTTCGCCATCCCGGCGTTCCTGCTGATTGGCATCGGCGAAATCTGGTCCACGCTGGCCGGCCTGGCGCTGATCGCTTTCCCGGTGACGTTCTACATCGCCAACCTGGCTTCGGTCCTTCCGGCCTTGTTCCCGACGTCCAGCCGTTACGGCGGAATGGGCATCGCTTACAACTTCTCGGTTGCGATCTTCGGCGGAACCACGCCGTTCATCGTGCAGGGTCTGATCGAGGGCACCGGCGATGACATGATGCCGGCGTACTACCTGATGGCCACCTCCATTGTTGGTGCGATCGCCATCTACTTCCTGCGTGAATCCGCCCAGCGTCCCCTGCCGGGTTCCATGCCCAGCGTGGACACGCAGGCTGAAGCCCGCGAGCTCGTGGCAACGCAGGACACCAACCCGCTCATCAACCTGGACGAGATGCCGTTCGACGGCCAGCCCATTGATGACGCAGTGTTCGGTAAAGGCAACAAGGACCTGACTTCCGCATAGGACCCTTTGCCTGCAACTTCTGCACAGCGATTCCGATAGTTCGCGGCATCGTGCCGCCCACCGCAGCCACCAGCCCCAAGGCGCTCTCCTTGAGGTTGGTGGCTGCGGCTGTTAAAGCCCCAATTGTGCGGCCACGGCCCCGCCAATGATCCTCGCGCCCTCAGGGAAGCGACCGGGGTTGGGGCCGGCGTAATTAAGCCGGACGTAGGGGCCTTCGGGTTCAGCGGGGAACCATTCCGTTCCGGCAGCAATGAGCACCCCGGCCGCCTCGCAATCCTTGGTGAGCCGTTCGACGTCGAACCCGTCAGGCATCCGCAACCACAGGTTCAAGCCGCCTTTGGGCAGGTGGCTGAGGTGCGCCTGCGGAACGTACTCGCGGAGGCTGGTGACCAAAAGGTCGCGCCGCGATTGCAGTTGATGGCTGAGGCCGCGAAGGTGCGTTTGCCACCCGGGCTGCGTGACGACGTCGAGCGCTGCCGCCTGCAGCAGCCCGCTGACGTACATCGACTCGGCTGCCTGGGCGCCCATGATCCGTTCACGGGCCGGGCCGCGGGCGATGATCGCCGCCACCCGGACGGATGGAGAGACGCTTTTGGTCAGGGAACGGATGTAGACGATGTGGCCGGAATCGTCCTTTGCGGCGATCGGCACCGACGGCGCTGTGATGCCAAAATCGTGGGCCCAGTCGTCCTCCACAAGGAAAGCCCCGTGGCGCTGCACAATCCGCAGCACTTCCTCGCCGCGCTCCGCGGACCACTGGGCACCCGTAGGATTCGCGAAATTGGGCTGGGCGTAGAACAGCCGTGCGCCGGATTCCTCAAAGGCGCGGTCCAGCTCGTCCGGGTCCGGCCCCTCCGGGCCGCTGGGAACGGGGATGACGTTCACGCCGGCCTGCCCCGCAGCAAGCAGCGCACCCCAGTAGCTTGGCGACTCCACCAGCAGCGGCTGCCCATGCCCCACCAAGCCTCGGAAAATCGAGCTGAGTCCGCTCTGGCTGCCGGGAAGAACGACGACGTCGCTCGGCTGGGGCGGCGCGACACCCACCGGCGTGGAGGTGCTGAGCTCGTGCGCGAACCAGGATTGGAGTTCCGGAAGGCCCTGCGCCGGGGGCCGCGACAACGCGGCATCGCCGCGGGCGGCGCGGGTCAGGGCGGCACGGACCAGCCTTTCCGGCAGGAGTTCGCGATCGGGATATCCGGAGTGGAACGCTATGACGTCGTTGGAGGCGCTGCGCATGGCAGCGGAGTTCAGTGGCCTGGCGGTTTGGGCCGATCGCAGGGCAGCCGTCTGCCAGCCGTAGTCGGAGGGCCTTGCCGTGCGGTAGGCGCGAACGAAGGTGCCCACCCCCGGCCGGCTCTCGATCAAGCCTTGGGCGGTGAGGGTCCGCAGCGCCTTTTGCACGGTCACGGGACTCGCCTGGTATTCGGCCACGAGTTGCCTGGTGGATGGCAGTTTTGCTCCGGGAGCAGCTCCGGCGATCCAGTCTTTTACTCGCGAGACGATCCGGGAACTGCTATCGTTATTCATGAGTCACAATAGTAGCGCTACTACGCTTTCGCGGCCAGTGATATCCACCAAGACTTCTACGGGCATCTGGTGGGGGCTCCTGGGCGTCCTAACATTCTCCTTCACAGTGCCGCTGACCCGGGTGGCCGTAGAGGGCATGTCTCCCCTCTTTATCGGAGCAGGTCGCGCCGTGGTGGCGGCAACCCTCGCAGCACTCGCCTTGGGCCTGACTCGGCAACGATTCCCGCGCGGGGTTCAGTGGCTCCGACTGGCCGTGGTGGCCGGAGGAATCGTTGCCGGTTTCCCCTTGCTGACGACCTTCGCCCTCACCAGCACCTCGGCAAGCCACGGAGCCGTGGTCATTGCGCTACTGCCCGCAGCCACCGCCACGGTAGCGGTGATCCGCGGCCGGGAACGCCCCCGTCCGTTGTTCTGGATCCTGACGGCAGTAGGTGTGGTGGCCGCCCTGGTTTTCGCCCTGGTCCAATCCGGCGGTTTCGGTTCCCTGCACTGGGCTGACCTCCTGCTGCTTGGCGCTGTCCTGGCCGCCGCCATCGGCTACGCGGAGGGCGGACTGCTGGCCCGCGAACTGGGCGCCTGGCAGACCATCTCCTGGGCATTGGTGGTGGCCTCACCCGTGATGATCGTGCTGACACTGGTCTCGCTGGGCTCCGGACTGCCCGCAGCGTCACCGGTCCAATGGTTGTCCTTCGCCTATCTGGGGGTCGTGAGCATGTTCCTGGGATTCTTCGCCTGGTACCACGGCCTTGCGATCGGACCCATGGCCCAGGTCAGCCAAATCCAACTGGTCCAGCCCGTCATGAGCATCGCGTGGGCCGGGCTGATGCTGGGCGAGTCGATGACGTGGACCACTGTTGTGGGCGGGCTGGCGGTGATCCTCTGCGCAGGTGCCGCTGTCCGCGTAAGGCTCAACCCGCCGTCGGACTCGTGACTGCACTGCCCCTACGAACACGCTGAAAAAGGAAAGCTGACATGTACACCCCAGCGCATTTCGCGGCCTCCGACCAGGCCCTGAGCAACCTGCTCAACAACGGCGGGGCGGCCAACCTTGTCACCATGACTCCCGACGGGCTGCTCGCCACGCTCCTGCCCTTCGTTTACGAGCCGGACGTCGGTGAACACGGAGCCCTGCACGCACATATGGCCCGGAACAACACCCAGTGGTCCTCCCCCGTCACCGGTGAAGCCCTGATGATCGTCCAGGGCGCCGACGCCTACATTTCGCCCTCGTGGTACGCATCGAAAGCCGAACACGGCCGTGTGGTGCCCACCTGGAACTACTCCACCGCACACGTCTACGGTCAGCTTGTTGTTCATGACGACGCCGAATGGCTGGGCCGGCACGTCCGCCGCCTCTCCGACCACCACGAGGCCGGCAGGCCCCGCCCGTGGTCGGTGGACGAAGCACCCGAGCGCTTCATCGCCGGACAACTGAGGGCGATTGTCGGCGTCGAACTTGTGATCACCCGGGTGGAGGCGAAGACGAAACTCAGCCAAAACCGTGCTCCAGCGGATGTTGACGGCGTGATTGCCGGTCTCCGTGCCTCCGGCGACCCGGCGAGCGCAGCGGATGTGGAACGGGCGCGGACCTCGTAGACTCGGCAAATGCGTGAGGAAACTGCACAATCACCCGGGCCACTGGGCGCGATCCACCATCTTGAGATTTGGGTGCCGTTCCTCGAGCGCGCCCGGGAAGAATGGGGTTGGCTCCTGGGCCAGCTCGGCTACGAGCCATTCCAGGAATGGCCCACGGGCTGCAGCTGGAAGCTCGGTGGGACGTACGTTGTGGTGGAGCAAACCGACGCCATCACCGGCACCGCCCACCGCCGGACCGATCCCGGGGTCAACCATGTGGCATTTCATGCAGGCACGCGGGAGAACGTGGACAGGATCCGGTCACTCGGCGCGGACGCTGGGTGGTACGAGATGTTTGAGTCCAAGTACCCGCATGCCGGCGGGCCGGACCACTACGCCGCGTACCTGCTCAACACCGACAGCTACGAGGTTGAACTGGTGGCGGAATAGCTACGCCGGAGGAACTGCAGGACGCCACATCGCCACCCGCGGCCAACGGGTCAGCCCCAACTCGGCCTCGTGCTCCGTGAGGTGGGCGAGCTCCGGGCCCCAGGTACCGGCGTCGAGCACTTCAAAACCAAGGCGCCGATAGTACGGAGCGTTCCAGGGCACATCCCGGAACGTGCTCAACGTTTGACGCTGCATGCCGTGGCCGCGTGCCCAGATGCGCGCTGCATGCAACAGCTCGCGGCCGATGCCCTGGTGCGCGTAGTCGGGGTGGACGCTGACCTGCTCCACGTGGCCGTCGCCATCAACAACGTCCGCCAGCAGGTACGCCACCGAGTAGTCGAGGCCATCGACGGATACCCAGGCTCGTCCCGCGGCTGCGTAGGCACCCAACGTTTCCACGGGAAATGGCTCGTCGTCCGCGACCTGGTCCATGCCGAGTTGCCTGAAGGTCTCCCCCGCGGCGCGCTCGATGTCCTGCATCATCTGCAGGTCGTCCGAGTGGGCGAGGCGGATCATTCCCGGGCATCCTTGGCTGGCGGCGCTTGGTCCACCAGGAACCCGTTGCGGCTTTCGATCAGGTTCTGCGTGTACCGGCCCAGGACCAGCTTCTCCACGAGCCGGCCCAGCGGTCCGAACGGCGCAGCGAACTCCACTGTGTCCACCATGAGGGTTCCGTTGCCGTCGGGCCGGAACTCGTGAGTGTGGCGGAGGTACTTGAAAGGGCCCTTCACCTGTTCGTCAGTGAACGACGCCGGAGCCTCCATCCGCACGATGCGGCTGGTCATGCGGAACCGGACTCCCAGGTGCCAGGCCTGCCAGGTGACGGTCTCACCTTCCGAGATCAACCCGGACGTCACCCCTGCGATGGCCTTCTCGCGGCTCTTGGTCATCGACCCGACGTGGGCATCGATGTTGCGCGAAAGATCGAACAGTTCCTGGGGCGGCAGGCTGGAACGGGTGCGGCAGACGAATGCAACGGGCATACCTTGATCTTCGCAGAGTTTCCGGGCCCCAAATGTCTCACTTCACTACGGGTTGTGACCGGGCTTATGGCGGCGTTGACAGCGCACTGATAATTTCGGAAACAAACCCTTTGAAGATTGGTGGTGTTCCCTGTGCCCGCATTCTTGATGCATGCCCGTGAACTCCACCGTCTTGGCCCGGCGAACAACGATCGCCTGTCCGCCGTACGGGTAGCCCTGGGGGTCGCGCTCCCAGGGCTCTTCCTGATCGTCGTCGGCCGCCCGGACCTCATGCTGTATGCCGTCTTCGGCGCACTGACGGGGATGTACGGCCGCAACGAACCCCACCAGCTCAGGCTCAAGCACCAGGCACAGGCGGCGTTGATCCTGGTGGGCGGACTCACCATCGGTGTATTCCTCTCCGTGAACCACATCCATTCGTGGTGGCTGGTGCTGGTGGCTACCCTGTTTGCCGGTGCCGGATCGCTGTATTCGGACCGGGTCCGCCTCAAACCGATCGGACCGTTCTTCGGCATCCTGGCGTTGGGCGCCTGCGCTTCGGTCCACACCAGCGTTCCGTTCACGACGGCGGTACTCATCGGAGCTGCCTCGGCCGCCTTCTCGATTCTGGTCGGGTTCGCAGGCTGGTTCCGCCACCGCACCTGGATGGCCGGCGCTGCCCGGGATGTACCCTCGCTGCGGGGACCGCTTCGCCAAGCGGCCCTTGTCCACGCAGCCCGCTACTCCTTGGCGGTAAGTGCCGCCGGAGCCGTTGGAGTGCTGAGTGGGAGCGGCCATCCGCACTGGGCCATGGCCGCAGCCGCAGTGCCGCTTGCCGGTGCTGACCTCCCAAGCCGCGTCCACCGCGGTATCCACCGCATTGTGGGAACTTTCCTCGGGTTGGTGGTGGTCGCCGTCGTGCTTTTCCCAGGTCCGTTGTCGCCGCTCCAGTACTTTCCGGGCCAAACCGCCGTGGTCCTCGCGGTGGTGGTGATGGTCTTCCAGTTCCCCACGGAGCTGTTCATGGCCCGGCATTATGGCTGGGCGATGGTGTTCTTCACCCCGGTGGTCCTGCTGATCGCGCAACTCGCGGCCCCCATGGATCCCGGCGTGCTGGTGATGGAACGCGCCATTGAGACGTTCGTTGGAGCGGTGGTGGGAATCGCGGTCGCGGTGTTGGTGAGGGCGCCGCGGGCAAAGGGAGTGGCTGCCACGGAGCAGGGAGCCTAGTACATACTGGTTCCATGCAGGCGACGACTGTCTTGGTCGAAGGCGAGAGCGACCGGCTGGCGGTCGAGATGCTCGCCCTTCGCCGTGGCCATGACCTGACCGCGGAACGAGTGTCGGTGGTGCCGATGGGAGGGGCCACCAGCATAGTCCGTTACCTGCAGATTTACGGCCCGGCCGGGGCAAACCACCGGCTCCTTGGGCTGTGCGACGAGGGCGAGTCCCGTGGCGTTGCCCGCGCGCTGGGCCGGGCCGGACTGGGTTCGGGCCCCTTGGACGACCTCGGATTCCAGGTTTGCCGCGCGGATCTGGAGGACGAACTGATCCGCTGCCTTGGCGTCGATGCCGTGCTCAACGTCATTGATGCCCAAGGTGAGCTTGCCTCGTTCCGCCTCCTCCAGCGCCAGCCCTCGCAGCGTGGGAAACCCGCACGGGCACAGCTACGCCGCTTCTTCGGGGGTCGCAGCGGGAACAAGATCCGCTACGCGCCCCTGTTGGTGGCGGCCCTGCCGCCGGGGCAGGCGCCCGAGCCGCTCACACGGCTTGTTGAAGCATTTGCGCGTGAAAGTTAGGGTTCCAGCGGCCGACGCGGGGGCCCGGAGGTCAGCTTCGCCGGGAGAATGCGCGCGAAGAAGGTAACCACTTTGTACCGCTTGGTGGGGATGGAAACGCCTTTGCCCCTGGCGTTGTCCTCCAGACCTTCCCGGACAACCCGCTCTGCCGTGAGCCACAGGAAGCGGGGGGCCACGGTCTTGTCCATGCCCATGCGATCGTGGAATTCGGTATGCGTGAAGCCCGGGCACACGGCGGTGACCTGCACCCCGGACTTGGCATAGGTGGTGTTGGCCCAACGGCTGAACGTCACCTGCCATGCCTTGGCCGCAGAATACGTGCCGCGGTTCGCGAAGGCCGCGACACTGGCCACATTGATGATCCGGCCCTTGCCGCGGGCCAGCATCACTTCCAGGGCAGCGTGGCACAGTTCCATGGGCGTTTGGACGTGCAGCCTCAAATGGCGGCGTTCTTCGGCCAACTCGTTGTTCTCGAACGACTTCAAGAGCCCGATTCCGGCGTTGTTGACCAGCACATCCACCGGTTTCGCAGCGTCCCGGAGACGGTCCGCCACCGCTGAAACCCCGACGTCGGTGGTCAGGTCCGCGGGCAGCACCTCCGCAGAGATACTGAAGTCGCGTTCAAGCTCCGCGGCTTTTTCCTTAAGGCGCTGCTCGTCGCGTGCCACCAGGACCAAATGGTGCCCCGATTCGGCAAGCTGACGGGCGAACTCGGCACCGAGCCCGGCAGTTGCTCCAGTAACAAGTGCGGTGAGTTCATTGGCTCGAGTCGTCATGGCCCCAGACTAGTCCCCCGTCCCGAGCCCCGAGAGGTTAGCTCCCACCCCTTTGGCCACCCCGAGGGGTTAGCTCCCACCCCTTTTGGCCACCCCGAGGGGTTAGGTCCCACCCCTTTGGCCACCCCGAGGGGTTAGCTCCCACCCCTTTGGCCTCGTGAGAGTCCCGAGAGCTAACCCCTCGCTGCGAATGCTTAGGCGAACGCGGCCAAGGGGTTCCCCAGGCGGCCCGCCATCTGGAGCCCGCCGGAGGGATCCGAGATGTCGAGCATCTGCTGGTTGTTCCGAAGCTGCAGGCGGTTGAGGCAGGACAACTCGAAGTCAGCCGCGAAGAGGTCGTGCATGGCGAACTGGTCCGCGAGCTCGGGGTGGCACTGCTGGTACTCGCGAAGCACGGCGGCGGCGGTCCCCCAGAACTCGTCTTCGCGCAGCGTCCCGTCCTCCACAAGGATCGCGGAGAGGAAGCGGAAGATGCAGTCGAACACGTCGGTGAAGATGGCCAGAACCATTTCCTCGGCGGGGATCTCGGCCTTGATGCGGGAGACGTCCTCCGGGAGTTCCAGCCGGTCCCCCATGACAACGATTTCCTCGGCGATGTCCTTCATGATCGCCCGGACGGGCACGCCGTCCTCGAGGATCAGGATGACATTTTCTCCGTGGGGCATGAAGGCGAGCTCGTACTCGTAGAGGCAGTGGACCAGCGGGACGAGGTAGGCCTCGAAGTAGCGGCGAAGCCACTCGGTGGGAGCCAGGCCGGACCGGGATATCAGGGCCGAGACCACGGACTCGCCGGAGGAATCCACATGCAGCAACGACGCCATGGTGGCCAGCTGCTGCCCGTCCTCGAGCAACGGCAGCGGACTTTCCCTCCAGAGGGCCGAGAGCATCTTGCGGTAAGGGGACCCCTTGGCCGAAGCAGCCTCGTAGTAATGGTTGTGGTACCCGATGGCCGCGGTTTCACGGATCATGGCCAGGCCCCGGTTCTGGAGCTCCTGGTCCTTGCCGATCAGGTTCTGCAGCCAGTCGTTGATGGCCGGTGTTGCCTTCATGTACTGCGGAGACAGTCCTCGCATGAAGCCCATGTTCAGCACGGACATGGCCGTTTTGACGTAAGCCTTCTCCGGGGAGGTGGTGTTGAAGAACGTCCGGATGGACTGCTGCGCCTGGTACGAATCCTCACCAGTGCCAAGGTTCACAATGTGGCGCTGGGCGATTTCTGCCGCGAACGTCACGGTGAGCTTGTTGTCCCATTGCCACGGGTGGACCGGCATGAGGAGGTATTCCTCGGGATCCAGGCCGGAGGCGGACAGTTCCGCATTGAACCAAGCCAGAGTGGCCGGGCCCAATTCGGCTTCGAAGTGTGTCCGGTAATCCAGCCCTGCGCTGGACGTGAACACTGCCTTGCTGCGGTGGACGGCAATCCACTGCAGCTTCACGGTTGCACCGGTTTCCGGGGCGAACGCGTGGTAGTCGGCAATCCCGAATCCCAGCCGGCCATTGTTGGCCACGAAGCACGGGTGCCCCTCGGTCATGCTGTGCTCAACCGCTTGGAAATCCGCGGCGCGATCAGTACCGCCGGTGATACCCGCAGCCAACTGGGCAGAGGTGAACGGCTTACCCTGCTTGTAGGCGTGACTGGCCAGCGTGCTGCTGATTTCCTCCAGGTACACGGGCAGCATCTCCTGGCGGATCGCCAAGGCCTCGTGGAACTCGGCGATGAAATCCAAGGCATCTATGGGCAGTTCCTCACCGTCGCGCAGGCGGGCTATGGAATCCGCGAAAACGGACCAATGTTCGAGCTGCAGAACCCGGGCGCGGAAACGGTATTCGGTGGCGTCATCGTCGCTCACAACCTTGTATAGCCCAATGCCCGCACCTTCATCGCGGATCAGCTCCGGGACAAGGATGCGTTCGTGCGAGAACTCGGCAATCGCCTTGCGGACCAGATGGCGGTTGGCAACGGCCCAGCGTTCCGGGGTCAGGTGCGATACAGAGTCAACGGCGGCGGCAGTCGCGTTGTCAGCAATGGTGGTCACAGGGATTCTCCTCTGGTCGCCGCGACGGGCGCGGCCAGAATCGGGGTCAGGGTGGCGAGGAATTCCTCGCGGGTGCAGAAGCTCAACAGCGCCTTTTTGTGGTCTTCGGCAGGGTCGACGGCGGGAAGGGTCACCACGCCGTGCGGCCGGAAGCCCACCTTTTCGTTCAGGACATGGATCTTGTGGTTGCGGGCGTCAGGCTCGACGACGATCCGCTGGGTTGCGGGGTCAGCGAACAGTTCGGCCATGACAGCCTGCATTACGGCGGTGGTGAAGCCCGGCTGCGGATCAGCGGGGGGCGGAGACACCAACAGGTGCATGCCAACATCGCCGGGCTGAACCTCGTACACGTCCGCCAATGGCGATGACTCAGGGCGGTACCGCTCCATCAGGAAGGCGGGAACGCCGTCGTCGAGTCCCAGGAACGCCTGGTGATGACCGGAGGCGGCGATCTTCGAGTACTCCTCCACAACGTCCTGCTCGGTGGCCGAAACCATGCCCCAGAATCGGGCGTACTCCTGGCTCACCCAGCCGTGGAGGACGGGTGCGTCGGCCACCGGGTCTACGGGTCGGAACGTGAAGCTCATACGGCGGCTCCGGCGGTTTCCGGGGCCGCAGCGGGAACGGGTGCGGGCGCACCGAACTGCTGGAAGGCTATGCTGCGCTCGATCGGGTAGACCTCGCGGCCGGTGATTTCACGAAGGATGACGGAGTTGCGGTAGGCGGCCATGCCGAGGTCCGGCGTGACGAAGCCGTGTGTGTGGAGTTCCGCGTTCTGGACGAAGATTTCGCCGGGTTCCACACCGGTTCCATAGTTGCGCTCCACATCGAAGCGGCCCTTGGAGTCGCGGCGGATCCGGTCATGGATGCCGGCCAGGAAGGCGGGCTCCTTGTAGCTGTAGCCGGTTGCCAGGACCACAGCTTCGGACTCAAGGCTGTAGTCGCGGCCATGTTCTTCGTGGTGCAACTGGAGCGTGTGGGTGCCCGTGGCGGGATCCCAGTCCGCGGCGGTGAGTGACGAGTGCGTGTGCAGCTGCGTGTCCACCATGCCGGAAAGGCTCTTGGTGTACAGGAGGTCGTAGATGTCGTCGATCAGGTCCGAGTTGATGCCCTTGTACAGGTTTTTTTGGCTCTTGATCAGCGAATCCCGCTGCTCGCCCGGGAGCGAATGGAAGTAGTCCACGTACTCCGGCGACGTCATCTCCAGAGTGAGTTTGGTGTACTCCAGCGGGAAGAAGCGGCCGGAGCGGGTGACCCAGTTCAGCTGGTATCCGTAGACATCGATTTCCTGGAGGAGTTCGTAGTAGAGCTCCGCAGCACTCTGGCCGCTGCCCACGATTGTGATGCTGCGCTTGGACTGCAGCTCACTCTTCCGGGACAGGTAGTCGGCGTTGTGGAGGACGAGTCCGCCAGCTTCCACTATTCCTGCACATGAGTCCGGAACGTACGGGGAGGTTCCCGTGCCCAGGACCAGCTTGCGGGCGCGAAGAACCTCAGCGCCGTCCGGGCCCTGTACCGAAAGGCGGTACACGCCGTCGTCGTAGGTCACATCCAGCACATCCGTGCTAAAACGAACAGACTCAAGCTGGCCGGCCACCCACTGGCAGTACTGGTTGTACTCGGCGCGCAGCGGGTAGAAGTTCTCGCGGATATAGAAGCGGTACAGGCGGCCCGTCTGCTTCAGGAAGTTCAGGAACGAGAAAGGCGACGTCGGGTCAGCCAAGGTGACCAGGTCCGCCATGAACGGAACCTGCAGATGCGCCGGCTCCAACATCATGCCTGGGTGCCAGTCGAAGGACTCGCGGCGGTCCAGGAACACACAATCGAGGTTCTCCACTGGTTCGCTAAGCGCTGCGAGGCCCAGGTTGAAGGGCCCGACGCCGATGCCTGCGACGTCGTAAATTTTGCCGTTATCTTGGGTGCTCACGCGGCGGCCTCCGTGGTGTTTGCGAGGAGGCTGGCGCCGGTCCTGCGGATCAATTCGATGATTTCCTGGATGTCCCTCAAGCTGGCTTCAGCGTTGAGGAGGGTGAATTTGAGGTAGTGGCGGCCAGCCACCTTGGTGCCGGCAACAACAGCTTCCCCGGAGGCGAAGATCGCGGCGCGGATGGCGGGGTTGAGGGCATCTGCTGCGTCTTCGTCGAGCCGGGAACCATCAACCTCGGGGCGGTAGCGGAACACCAAAGTGCTCAACTGCGGTGCAGCAGCGAGCTCGAACTCGGCGTCGTCAGCCAGCAAGGTTCCCACCCGGGCGGTGAGGTCGATCGCTTCGTCGAAGAGCGCGCCAATGGCGTCCGCGCCCATGATGCGCAGCGTGAGCCACAGCTTCAGGGCATCGAAACGGCGGGTGGTCTGGATGCTCTTGTCCACCTGGTTGGGGATCTCGGCCTTCGCGGCACTCTCAGGATTCAGGTAGTCCGCGTAGTAGGTAACGTGGCCCATCATGGACCCATTGCGGACCAGGACTGCACTGGAGCTGACCGGCTGGAAGAAGGTCTTGTGGAAGTCCACGGTGACGGAATCAGCCAGGTGGATCCCGTTCAGGAGGTGGCGGTGGCGGCCGGACACGATGAGCCCTCCGCCGTAGGCGCCGTCCACGTGCAGCCAGGAATCGTAGGCGCGAACAAACGCGGCCATTTCGGACAGCGGGTCAACGGAACCGAAGTCCGTGGTCCCTGCCGTGGCCACAACCGCCATAGGTACCAGGCCGGCGTCGTGCGCTTCTGCCAAAGCAGCCGCCAGTGCGGTGGGATCCATGCGGTGGTCGTCGGCAGTGGGAATGGCGATGACGGCGTCGAAGCCCAGGCCCAGCATGGAAGCGGACTTCTGGATGCTGAAGTGGCTGTCCGCCGAGGTGAAGATCCGGAGCCGGTCCAGCAGGTGCGGCAGGCGTGCGTCCCCATTCGCTGCCCGCAGCTTGGCGACGGCGTGATTACGGGCAATCAGCAGCGCCTGGAAGTTGGACTGGCTGCCGCCCGAGGTGAACACACCGTCAGCATCGGCATCAAAACCGATGCGCTCCGCGGTCCAATCGATGAGGCGGCGTTCGATCATGGTGGCGCCGGCGCTCTGGTCCCAGGTGTCCATGGACGAGTTGACGGCCGAGAGTACGGCTTCGCCAACCAGTGCGGGGATGACCACCGGGCAGTTCAGGTGTGCGGCGTAGCGGGCGTCGTGGAAGTAGATGGCGTCCTTGAGGTACAACTCGTCGAGCTCCTCCAGGGCAGCGGCGGTATCCGGCAGCGGACGCTCGAGGTCGACGGCGCCCACCTTGGCCTTCAGTTCAGCATGCGCGACGCCGGTGAAGGGCTGGGCTGTCCGTTGGACCTTGGTGGAGACGGCGTTGACTCCCTGAAGCACCTGCGCCACGTAGCTGGGCGAATTGCGGGCGTTGAACAGCTGGTTTGTGGCAGCGAGGGCCAGCTCCACCTTGGAACCAAAATCCGGTTCCTGAGCGATCCGCTCTTCGACACTGGGTGACGTCACGTCAGCTTCCTTCCGTTTGCGTTGGGGCGCTTGTTAGCAAGGTAAGCCTTACTTAGGTAAGCCTTTCCGTCAAACTTTTGTGACCTATTTCGCTTGGAAGGCGGTTTCTGGGCAAACAACCCCGGGTTCAGTCCGTCATTGACTTTCCTGGATGGCGTTTTGCATGGAGAATACGGTCGCTCCCGGGGCGGAAGTGATGGGCCGCTGCAGCCCTCCGGTGCCGGTGCCCGGCCCCGGTCCCCGGCCCCGGGCCGGCAGGAGTAGAGTGCAGGGACAACGACAGTCCGAGGTTGGGGGACCCATGACAGACCACGTTCACGAGCGGATCGGTTTCCGCGAAATCGACGAGCATGGCAACGCCGTGCAGGCGGTCAGCCCGCACGTCCCCGAAACGGCGGGCCCGCCACCAAAGCGCCTGACCGTGAACCCCTTCATCATCGCCCTCTGGGTTCTCGACGCAGGCTTGATGTGGGTGGGGATCTGGGCCATAGCCACGGCAGCCGGAGCCTTGGTCGCCCCCGCGCCGTATCAGTCTGCCTCAACCGCCCAATTCACGTACATGATGTTGTCGAACGCGCCTTACGCGCTCTTGGGCGCCATTCTGCTCACCGCAGGACTTCTCTTTTGGCATGCCGTCCAGTGGCAAAAAAAGCGGCCAACCGGGTAGTGGTACCTGGTTGGCCGCTTCTCCAAAGGAACAGCGGTCCCGGCTGCTTGAGACCTGCTGCTGGAGCCAGGGCGCTAAAGCACCGTGGCCCCGAGGACGCACTTGACGTCCACCCCTGGCTTTGAGACCTCTGCATTGATCACCCAGTCGAGAGACTCGTCTGCTGCGGCGTCCATGAAGGTCTGCTCTCCGTGGGCAAGCACGGCAGAAGTCTTTGAATCCACCCAACTGACGGTGATCTTGACTGTTCCCTTGGCACCGGCCGGTGGAGTGACAGTCCCCTTCGCCGTCACCTTCCCGGGCGCCGTGTCGCAGGAGGTCATGGTGGTGGCCTCGATGATGCCAGTGCCCGGGTTCGCCGGCTTTGCCTGGCCTGTGGTGGCGGCTTGGGTCGTGGTTGACGACGGCGGATTGCCCGCTTCGCTGCTGTGCGGCGGAGAACAAGCTGACAATGCTGTGGCGGCGACCAGTATGCCCGCCAGGTACGCTACTGAACTGTTCATGGGATGGTGACACCGCCTGCTGTCTGGGTCCCGAAACGCTTCCGGCGTCCGGAAAGGAACAGGAAGATGCCAGCGCCCACAGCCAGGAGGCCAATGGGCAGCGCGGTGAGAACAACTCCTGTGCGGACCAGCGACTTTCCTTCCGGGTAGCCGGGCACCGGCCGGATCGCCGGGGGGAAGCTCACTACCGCGGTTGCATGAGGCGTGCTCAATGGCGGTCCCGTTGGGGGCGAGGCGGTTGCACTGGCAGTGTTGGCCACCATGCCCGACGTGAAATCCGCCTGTCCGATGACGTATGTCGCTGTAGCGGTCACCGTCTGACCGGGCAGCAGGGTTCCGACTGCGTCGGGCCAGCTGTAGGCCACGGTCGACAACCCGGGGATGGGATCGTTGACCCGCACGCCGTTCAGTGGAACGGTCCCCGTGTTCTTCACCGTGAACGTGTAGGTGATGATGTCCCCCACACTGAAGGGGTAACTGACAGCCGACGTGTCAGCCACTTTGGTGAACTCCATTCCAACTGACGGAGTCAGTGTCGTATCGGTGGCGCCCGACGGAGGTGCTACCGGCGGACCGCCAGGTGGGGTTCCGGTGACCGTGGCGCCGTTGGCGACATGACCGGCGTTGATGTCCGCCTCTTTGATGGCGTACGTCGCGGTTGCGCTCACTGTTTCACCAGGCAACAGGGTCCCTGCAACGCCGGGCCACTTGTAGCTCAGGGCAGAGAGCCCGGCAAGGGGGTCGTCAATGGCGACGTTGGTCAATACGATATTGCCGGTGTTCTTCGCCGTGAAAGTGTAGGTGATCCTGTCGCCGGCCTTTGATGGTGACTGCACGGCGGAAGCATCGGCCGTCTTGGTGAATTCCATGCCCGGCGACGGCAACACGGAGGTGTCCGTTGCTGCCGGGGAAGGCGTTACCGGCGGCCCGAGTGGCGGAGTGCCTGTCGCCGTGGCCGTGTTGGCAACGTGACCGGCATTGATATCGGCCAGGGTGATGGCATACGTTGCAGTAGCCGTCATCGTCTGGCCAGGGAGCAGTTCGCCTGCAGTCCCCGGCCAGGCGTAGACCAGTGCCGGGAGGCCTGCCAACGGGTCATCGATGAAGACGTTGGTCAACTTCACGTTCCCGGTATTGCTGACAGTGAAGGTGTAAGTGATCTTGTCGCCCACGGCGGACGGGTTCCGGATGGCGGAGGCATCGGCCGACTTGCGGAACTCCATGGCGGGTCCATGGGTCAGCGGAGTGTCGGTGGTGCCGGGCGGCGGGGTCACCGGCGGACCGGTCGGAGGATTACCCGAGGTGGTTGCCGAGTTGGCCATGTGTCCTGCGTCGATGTCAGCCTGCGCGATGGCGTAGCTTGCCGTCGCCGTGACAGTCTCGCCCGGAAGCAGGGTGCCCGGGGTTCCCGGCCAGCTGTACGTCAGGGTGGAGAGGCCAGCCAGGGGGTCGTTGATGACAACATCCCTCAGCGCCACATTTCCAGTGTTGGTGGCCGTGAAGGAGTAGGTGATCTTGTCACCGACCACGGACGGCGACTGGACCCCGGACGCGTCAGCACTCTTGGTGAATGTCATCGAAGGAGCTGACTGCGCGGTGTTGGTCAGCACGCAGTTGATGTCTGCGCCGGCAACCGGTACCAGCGCCAGGGAGCCATCAAACGCAGCGCCGGCCGGCAGGTTGGCCTGCAGTCCGTTGGCGTCCGTGCAGGTGATGGACTTGTTGTAATCGGACAGGTTGGACCCGCCTGACTCGGTGAGGTAGTAGCTGGTGCCCGCATCGGCAAGGTAATTGCCCGTGGTACCGGTTCCAGCCGAAACTGTTGAACCGGAGCCACTGGTAGTGGCGTTCGACGTGTTGCTGACAACCTGGCCGGAGGCAGAACCCGAACGGATCTCCATGGTGAACTGATCCGTATCAGCCAGTCGCGGGGCGTCCAGGGCCTTGCTCAAGGCAATACGGGGAGCGCGGACAACAAGCGTCGCGTCTGCCGGCGGATTCAGGTTGGTGACAATGTTCGCCGGACCGTTGACGTACGTTCCCTCGGTATCCGACGTGACGTCAACCGTGATGGTGCAGGACTCCATATCGGCCGCCAGGTCGCCACCACTTACGGAGATGGAATCAGCGCCGGCGAGCGCTGTCTTGACGAACGGAGCAGTGCCGGCAGCCTGAACACAGGTCCCGCCAACATTGGGGCTTCCTGCGACTACCAGACCGGCCGGAAGGGTGTCCGTGATGGACCAGTCGCTCTTGGACTTGACGTCGTCAGTGTTGGTGACGGTCAGGGAAAGCGTGGACGTTCCGCCCGGTGCGATCAGCGCTGGAGAGAACGACTTGTCCAGCTGCGGCGTTACATCCACAATCCGGGGCAGGTCGAACGCTACGTCGTTGCCGATGCCCGTCGTCACTTCATTGCGCAGTTCAAGGCCAAGCGAGGGCGCGGTCCCCGCAGGTATCTGATACGCATCCGACTGCAGCTTGGTGACCTGGACTTCCGGCGAGGTACTGGTCCCACAGGGATCCAGGCCCTTCGCCAGTACCACCGGAGTCCCGTTGAGGAGCAAACTGAAGGTTTCCTTGGCGTGCGCTGCGTGGCAATTCACCTCGGCGAAGTAGGCAGACACTGCATAGTAATGCCCGGCTATCGCGGGGATACTGTTGGACTGCGTTCGGAATTCAGTACCCGCGGTAATCCGCCCATCAGAACTGTTCGTGTATTCGGACAGCGCCTGGTTTCCGGAGGCCTGGGCTGGCGTCATCCCTTGTGCCTGGCCGAGAGCCGACGACATCTGCTGGATCTGTTGCCACCCGCCTTGGTTTCTTTGGCATCCAACGTCCGAGGATGGCAAGGGAGTAACCGAGCTGAGGATCCACCCGTTGCACTGCCCACCGGCCGGCGTATAGGGCTGGTCGGCAGCGTAGGACTCACCGGCAGCGGCCGGGCCTCCTGTGTAGTTGATCAGGTTGATGGCCGCTGTGGTCGCATCACTGTTTGAGAAGTCCTCGGTATAGACCGCTGTTCCAGGCTGGGCAATGCCCGGCCTACCGGATGTGGTAGCCGAGGCATGTGGTGCCGAAGCGGGGTATATGCCAAGGACAATGACGGCTGCCGCAAGCACGGTCGCCAACAGTCTTCGTAAGTATGAAGACTTCATTGAATCTCTTGTCTGTTTGGACCACACCAAGGACGTAGTGGAAGCACTGGGGTCCCTTTCATGAGGCGGCGGATGCGGGAACGTTGCTGCCAAAAAGCATGCGCACCGCACAGCGATTCATGACGCGCAAAGGCGACTGTCCCTCTGTGTAGCGCCCAGGCAAAGGCATCTCAACTGCATAGTGTGCGAAAACCGCAAATTGTGACGCAAAAATCAGAAAAAGTTTTTTGGGCCCGCGAATTAAGCTCTTCGGACGACTTAGTGGAAGGTGCTGATGAAGGATTTCGGCACGATGTCCTGCCCTCCGAGTTGGTAAGCCACGGTGCTGCTCGTCGCGCCCTCCTCCATGGTTACGGGAAGAACAAACGCCAACTGGTCTGCGTCCAGGTCCGCGGCGGTGCATCTGATCTGATGGGACTCTGAAATATCGCAGCCCCATCCGGCCGGCACCACAGCTTGATCCGCAACGAACGTGGATTCTGCTGGCAACGAGAAGATCGCTTCGGCAGCGCCCGGCGATCCATCCCCGCTCAGCGAAAACCGGATGTAGAGGTTTCGATGAAGGGGCCCTGGGCCCTCACTTGCCGCCGTGAACGTCGCTTCGACCGTTTGCCTCGGGGGTGCCGCTGGAGGGGCAGCCTGCGGCGCCGTCGTCGAGTAAGTGATCCCGGGGTCCACGACGACCGCGCGCCTTCCCGGCGGCTCTTCCGGCGGAATCACGACGGCGGGAGGTTGGCTGGCGGTCTCGGATGGCGCAGCCGTTGGCCCAGCGACAGGGAGGAGTGGTGGCTCCGCTGTGGCACTGGGTTCGGGCGCCGCGCTGCCGCTTGGAACCGGGTTGGGCACCTGTTCCTTGGTTGTCGGAATACTGGCAGGAGATTCTGCAACAGTCACGGAGGCGGGACCGGGGACGGGTTGCAGGAACCAGGTGAGGACCCCGGCCAGGGCTGCGACACCCACCACGGAGGCTGCCGGGATTTTCCAGGACTGGCTGATTCCGTGAAGGCCAACGGCGGCGGCTTTACCTCCCACCGCCCCGGCACCGGCGCCCGGCCAGCCGACGGCTGCGGCAGCCGCCGGGGTAAAGGCAACGCCCGCAACCAAGGGGAAGAGGATGGCGCGCATGCCGCCCTGGATGTCGTTGAGTTCCATCAACAAAGCAGTGCACTTGGCGCAGTCTTCCAGGTGGGTTTCCACCTTTTCCTTGGAAGTACGCTTGAGGGCATTGCGCACATATTTGCCGAGCTGGCCGGCAAATTCGTCGCAGGCCTGGTCAACACTGCGGCTGATGTGGTGTTGGAGGTAGGCCTGACGCAGGCCTTCCCTGGCCCGGATGGCCAAGGAGGAGACGCCGTTGGGCGTAAGGCCCACCAGCGGGGCAACAGCGGCCGGCTTCAACCCCTCGATATCAAGGTGGAACAGGACAGCCTGCCAGCGCTCCGGCAAGGACTTGAAAGCCCTCGCCATGATGCTCGACTCAAGATCACCCACCACAGGATCGTCATCATGGACAGCTGAATCCAGGATGGCGTCGTCCGCTGCGGTTTGCGTGAGCCTGGCTTTCCGGTTGCGTTCGTACGCTGTACGCCGCACAACCGTCAGCAGGTACGAACGGAAAAACTCCTTGGGACCTTTGCCGTCCTTCAAGGACTGGAAGATGGTGGCGAAGGCCTCCGCGACGACGTCATCGGCGTCGCTGGGGTTGTCCGACTGCGTGCGTGCGACGTAGTGGGCAATCTGGACATGCCGCTTGTAAAGAGTGTCAAAGGCGTCCGTGACACCTTGGCGGACGAGGTTCAGGATTTGGGGATCGCTGTCATTTTCGGCAGCCAAAGTTGGGGACGCCGCACCGGCCCCGGACGTCAATACTTGATCCATAAACAATAGTGTGACATCAGGTTGCAAATTGACTTGAATAACAGGTTACTTAGGACTATAAGGGGCGAAAAGTTTCGTCGAATTGGCGACACAAAACCGCGCCGACCACCACTAACAAGCATGAAGTTTTTCAAATCCGGCCGCAGGCGGGCGCTCAGGGGTTTCAGAGGGCGGTCTTCGTTAACCAGAATGGTTCGTTCCACACGCGCGGGGGCCATTGTGCCGCTCCGAAGTGCGGCAACACCGGTCTCCCCCGCCCGGCGCTATGGTTGCCCCTCCCTGGTCGGGCGATCAAAATCCGTGACGCTGATCCATGGTGCAGACAAGTCCACGGCCCTGGCAGGAGAGACGGTGATCTTCACGGCATGGATCATGAACGACTCCACCTGCCATCTTCGTAACATTCGTCTTATTCCACGGTCCTTCACCAACGAGGCCATGGAATCCCTCGCTTACACCTCCAGCCCGAACCGCCACCATCTGTCCGTCGGCTCCCTGGCTCCGGGGGAAGGGGTGATGCGAAGCTTCTCCTATCGCGTCACAGAGGCAGACCACGTCCACGGGGGGAGCCTGGTGAGTGCCATGCAGGTCCGCGCGTGGTGCCTCGGCCAGGAAGTCGTCGACGAACAAGATGCCATCGTGGCACTCTCAGGTGCCTGGCTGGACTGGCCTTCCCCTTCAGCGCGGCCTGGCCTGGGCTTCTGGACCTCGGCAACCGTCACGTCAGTATCGCCGCGTCGAAAACCCCAAGCGCCGGGCGTCCGGGGCGGCTGATTCCACGTGGTTAGTTGTTGTTTGCTTCCGATTCAACGGCGGGCTTTTCTTTGGGCCAGTCCACGTCCTGCTCGTAGCCTTCGTGCTTTTTCAGGTACCCGGCAATGAACGGGCAGTGCGGAATGATGCGTTTTCCCGAGGCCACGACGTCGTCCAGGGCAAAGTGTGCCAGAACGTTGGCCAGGCCTTGCCCCTTGAACTGGGATCTTGTTTCGGTGTGGATGAAATCGATGTGACCGGGCCTGTCCAGGAACTGCGAAATCACCGCCAACTCCCCGTCTACGTGCAACTCGTAGCGGTGGAACTTGTCGTTGCGCAAGGTAGTAACGCCAGGGCGGAACGACTCGGCCAGTGAATCCGTATTCTCGGTCATGGTTCGAGATTGGCACGTAAATCGTGTGCTGGCAACGTAACCGGGGTCGCCTGCTGCGCTTCGGCAGGTTCTGCCTCCGCCGGCGGGAGGGCCGGCGTCGGTACCCTGCCCAAAAGCAGGACGGACAGCGCGAAGCACGCCGCTCCCCCACCCAGCAAGGCGAGCGTCAGACCGTTGAAGGCGGCGTCAGCCACAGGGACAAAAACGACGACGGCGGCCGTCACCACTGCGGCCCGCGCCGGGCCTCGGGCGTGGCTGGCTGCCATGGGGCGATCCTCCAGCCGGCCGAAAAGCAGTATCACCGGGACGAGCAGTGCAACAACGGCGAAGAAGACGGGGATGCGGGCCCACCACCACTCAGCCGTTTCCGCCACCGGCCTGGGCAGGTCGGTGAGCAACAACAAACCGGACATGCCAACCAGGACAGGAAGGTGCCATAGATAAACGGTCATGGAGCGGCGACCAGCCACGGCAATCACCGCGCGGATCCACCGGACTTCGGCGAGCCATCGTGCTCCGCCGGCCAGGAGTTGCAGGGTGGCCGTCTGGGAAATGCCCAACAGAAGCAGGCACAAGTTGGGTGGATTGATGTTCACCACCATGTTCCCCGGATATACACCGACTCCGGTGACAAGTCCCAGGAGGAGGTTGCTGCAGATGATGGCGCCCACCAGCCAGGTGCGGCTGCGGTGCTCGAAGAAGCCGTCGGCCTTGAAGAATCCCAGCTGCTGCACGGCGCACCACACGAAAATCATGTTGGTAAAGGCCAGCACGGGAATGGCGCCGCGGAGCGAGTCGATGGTGATGATGAAAGCCACCAGAACCCCGAATGTCAGCAATGGCGCACGTCCATGGAATCTTGCCATGAGCGGGATGCTGAGCTGGGCTGTGAGGTACGCGGCAAGGAACCACAGCGGCATCGCGGCTCCGGCAGTCATCAACTGGATGACTTGCGGATGGACACCCAGCAGCAGCGCGATCCACAGCCCTCCCCACATGACGGCAAGCAGGGCCATGGCCGGACGTACGAGCCGCAGAAGGCGGAGTTGGGCGAAGTCGAACCCGGTCCCGCCGGCTGCCTTCAAGCGACGCCACGACTGGAGTCCGGTGACGCCGCCCAGAACAAAGAACAGCGGAACGATCATCAGCACCCAGAGCACGGGCGTGAACCACCCCTGCTCCATGAGCACGTTCCGGGTATCGACTGTTCCGTCCCTGCGCAGGACAGGACTCACCATCATGCAATGGGCGGCCACCACCAGGAGCAGGCACGTGAACCGGACAAGGTCGATCGCCGGATCCCTCTGCGCAGCCGTTTGGCTCACCGCAGGAAACGCGCGCCTTTCCATGACTCTCCCTACCAGGCCAGCACCCGGGTGCTCACTCCCGGTGCGCTGACTCCATTGTCCGCCCGGAGAAGCAGCGGAGCCAGAAGGGTGGCCCTTTCGGCGGCTACGTCCGGAGGAGGCGCTCCCTTTGCGCCGGGTCCAGAGCAGCGGCGCATGCTGCCGCCGCCAATCCGAAGGATCCGTCAAGAACCGCTTTATCGGCTCCCGCCGATGCCCCGAAAGCAGCGAACTCTGCAGTGTGATGCGCGGCCCCACGGACGTCGTAACCGACCATGGGGTGAATGCTCGGTACAACTTGGGAAACGTTGCCCATGTCGGTCGAAGCCACGGGCTCAGCGCTGAAAATGACTTCCCTGCCCCTGGCCGTCATCGCATCCCGGTAGGCCTCGGAGAGGAACGGGTCCTGGCGCAGTTCGGCATAGGCGTTGCCGGAGGGCGTCACTTGGAGCGTGCATCCGCTGGCGTGGGCTCCACCTTCCAGGCAACGCCGCACTTTGCTTTGAATGATCTTCAGGTTTTCGATACTGGGAGCGCGCATTTCGATGTTCGCGCGGGCGCGCTCCGGGATAACGTTCACCGCGCTCCCGCCTTCGGTGACCACCAGCGAAACGATGGATCCCGCAGGAAGTTGCTGACGGGCCAGGGCGATGGCCGTCTGCGCGATCACAAGGGCATCGAGGGCGTTGACGCCCTCCGACGGAGCCGCGGCGGCGTGGGCGGGGCGGCCCTCGAAAAGGACATCCCACATGCCCATGGCCAGCGACGATCCGCCCACAACATCACTTGCCGCCGCGTGCGCCATCATGGCCAAGGACACATCGCTGAAGAACCCTTGGTCGATGAGGTCCACTTTGCCGCCGGTGGTCTCTTCCGCGGGTGTTCCCAGCACTTTCACGGTGATCCCCAACCGCTCGGCGACGGCGGCGAGCGCCAGTGCCGCTCCCACAGCGCTGGCCGCGTTCACATTGTGGCCACAGGCGTGGCCGATGGCTGGCAGGGCGTCGTATTCAACGCACAGAGCCACCACCAGCTCACCGGATCCGAAGCGTGCGCTGAACGCCGTGGGCTGTGCCGGCTGCGTCTCGTCGAAGCTGAAACCTGCCTTTCGCAGGACCTTCCGAACGCGTTTGACGGCCCGGAACTCCTGGCCGCCGAGCTCCGGGTCGGCATGGATGGCGTGGCTGAGATCGAGGATGTCCGGCTTCCAACGCTGGACCGCGCTTTCCAGCAGGCCCCGGATTTCATCCGGGGAAGCGAGTACGACGGCGGTGCCGCAACTGGCGCTGTTGAGTCCGGTCATCGTGCCGTCACCCCGGCAGCCGGGCGCTTGGGATAGCTGGCGCTGGCCCCTGCGGCCACCAAGGCCGCAACCGCCAAGGCTCCCCAGATGGAGAACAATCCGGTTTCGGTGATATGTCCCGATTCAGCTGACGCGGAGGAGATCAGCTTCACCACTGCGGCACCCACCGCGATACCCACGGACAACGCCAACTCGTTCAGCCCGGCCGCCGTCGAGGTTTCTTCCAAGGGGACCCCCTCAACGGACAGTGAGCGCGTGCCCGCCTGGTACATGCCCAGGCTCAGGTTGAACATGGCGAACCCGGCGCAGTACCCGGCAAACAAACCGTGGGCGAGCAACATCACCACGAAGCCGGCGGCCAACAGGACGCCTGCGAAGACCAAAGTGGCGCGCTCTCCGAACTGGCGGAGAGCCCTCGCGGTGAGGAGCGAGGAAACCAGCGACAAAACGGAAGCCAAGGCCAGGACGGTCGCGATCATGAGCGGGCTCAAGCCGAACCCATAGCCCGTCTTGTCCGGGTTGGAGTGAAGGAAAATGCCGTTGGTTCCGAAGTAGCTGATGGACGCAAAGCCGAAGAAGAACGTGGCCAATGAAATTGCGCGGATGCGCGGTAGGGCCAGCATGCGCAGGTCCATGAACCGCCTGCCCTGGGTGGCACGGAAATCACGCCTTGCCCAGTAGGCCAGCAGGGCGAGCCCCAGCAAACCGGCCGTGAGCGTGCGGGCGTCCAGCCAGCCCCATTCCGGCGCCATGGAGAGTGCCACCACAAACCCAATCAGGCCGAGAGAGCAAGCCAACAACGGCGCAAGGGCGATGCCCTCACGAGTCGGGACCCCGGCGTCGGGCAGTAAGAAGGAACAGACGAAGGCGACCACCGCGAACGGCACGGCGATCCAGAAGCCGAGTGTTGGGTCGGTGACACCCACGATCCCGGCCAGAAGTCCGCCGGCTCCCACCATGATCATGAGCATGCCGATCATGACACTGACGCCAGTCCGGGTATGTGCAGGGCTGGTGACGCGAAGGATTCCCATCATCAACGGGATGAACCCCACCACGCACGTGAGCATGACGACGCCCAGAGTCACTGTCCACAACGACGGCCACAGTGCCATTTGAAGCACACCGAGCGTCACCACTCCTGTGGACCAGCGCAGCACCAATCTGTAGCCGTAGCTGTCACCAAGCCTGGAGATGATCGGGGTGAGCACGGCAAAACTGACGTTGGAGATGAGGAAGATGCCATTGATGGTGGGATCGTCGATCTCGAAGACCGGTCCCAAGGCGGGGAGGATGGGGTTGAGGTAGCCCTGCGTGACCCCGCTGAGCGATTCAATCAGTGCCATGGCCAGGATCATTCCTGCGATGGTCCGACGGGTCAGTATTGGCGGAGCCGGAGGTGCTGTGTTGCTTGGCATGTGCTTCCTTGGGGTGTTGGGCCGTTTAGAGCCGCCGCGGGAGGGGCTTGGTGATGCGAGTCACAACGTTAGATCGATCGATTACACTTGCCCGGGAATCGTTAAAAACCAATCCTGAGCGGGTACTCATGAATGAATCAGCCATGATCGCCGAGCTCGATCTCGAAATCGTGAATGCCCTGCAGATTAATCCGCGGGCCGAATGGAGCCGGGTCGCGGACGCCCTGGGACTCTCCGGGCCAACCGTTGCGCGGCGCTGGAACGCGCTGGCCAAGGAAGGACAGGCGTGGATCACTCCCTCTCCCGGTCAGCGTTATCTCAACGCGGGCTGGTCGGCTTTCATCCACCTGTCTTCCATGCCGGACAAGAGCGAGGAACTGCTCGAGCAACTGTGCGCGGAGCCGGCATTTGCCACGGTCTCCCTGGTCACCGGATCGCACGACATTTTCATGGACTGCTTCGCGTCCAGCCATCGGGAACTGATCGACATCGTCACCGGTTCCTTTCCCCGACTGCCTGGAATCACGCATCGCGAGGTGGTTTTTGTCACCAATCTGTACAGGCAGGCCTCGGAGTGGCGCAGTGGCACCTTGGAGCCGGCCCGGGCACGGCAGGTCTCAGCTGAACCATTGCCGGAACAAGCGGGATACTCACCTGATCGCCTGGATGCGGCGCTTTTGGCTGAGTTGGCGAACGATGGACGCGCCAGTTGGGCGGATTTGGGTACCGCCTGTGGAGTTTCACCACAGACGGCGCGACGACGGGTGGAGCGGTTCCTCGCTGCCGGCTACATTTCCCTGCGCTGCGATACGGCGACGTCGGCCCAGCAGGGCCTGCGGGAAGTGACCTTGGTGCTCAACGTCCCGGCTCACTTCGTTGACGACGTAGGCCGCTACTTTGCTGCCTTGCCAAACTGCCGCCTCAGCGCCCAGGTCCTGGGGGCCCAGAACCTGGTGGTAACCCTCTGGGTCCGCGACTATCTGGAGGTCCAGACCTACGAACGGGAACTGGCAGAGCGGGCTCCCGGGAGTGCCGTCATCTCCCGACAGGCGGTGGTACGGACGTACAAGAGGCTGGGCCACGTCCTGGATGAATCCGGTCGCAGCCGCCAAGTGATACCTCTGCCGTTGTGGAGAGAGGACTCCGGCCGGTAATTGTCCACATGGCCGCATCTCAGCTCTGGACGGGACGCTGAAACAACGGCAGGATCAGACGCATGACTACGTCCATTTTCGTGAATCTCCCTGTCAGCGACCTCGAGGCATCCAAGGCTTTCTACACAGCACTTGGATACACGATCAACCCGAATTTCACCGACGAAACCGCGGCATGCGTGGTTTTCAGCGACACGATTTACACCATGCTGCTCACGCACGACAAGTTCAGCCAGTTCACCAAGCAGCCCATCGCAGATACCAGGAACTCGACGGCGGCCATCGTCGCCATTTCGGCCGACAGCCGTGAAGACGTAGACGCGTTGGCGGGCAAAGCCCTTGAAGCGGGCGGCTCGGAGACCTATGACCCGCAGGATCTCGGCTTCATGTACAGCCGGGCCTTCAGGGACCTCGACGGCCACCACTGGGAAGTGCTGTGGATGGACGACGCCGCAGCCCAGGCAGGGCCCCCGGAACACTAAGCCAGCCCGAACACTAAGCCAGCCCGCACACTAAGCCAGCCGGAGAACTAACCCAGCGTCACAGCCAGGATGCCAAGCACGACGGCGAGCAGCGGCGTCGTGCCTTGGATGCTCGCTGCCCGGAGGTACTTTTTGCCGCTCGCCGCGAGAACCAGAGCCGCAAGAAGCATCGATCCGCAACTGCTGAAGACGAGGGTCCAACCCACCTGGGGTGCGCCCATGGCCACTGCGATGATCCCGACCAATGCCCCGATGGCGAGGAAGAGGTTGTAGAACCCCTGGTTGTACGCCAAGGACTTGGTGGTGTCGGCTTCTGCTTGGGACGTGATGCTGAAGGTTTTCCAGGTTTTGGGCTTCGTCCAGGTGATGGACTCCATGGTGAAGATGTAGACGTGGAGAAGGGCAGCAATCAGGGCAAAAATCAGGGAGGCCAGGATCATGGTCTGATCCTAGCCTCCCTGTGTTCCTGCGCTGCGTGTCAGGCGCGGAGCAGCTCCAGCGTGGCGCCGGCAAAGGACGCTGCCGAGCCGTTCCAGCGGGCCAGCAATCCCTGCAAATTCTCGCCATCGACCCGGTATGCCGCTGTTTCCGCCTCCAACGTGGCCAGGATCCCGGTCCGCAGCTCCGTGTTGAAGTTCACTTTTCCAACCTGCATCCCGGGAGCTTTAGCGAGCTCAGTGGCCGGGATTCCGGAGGCACCGTGGAGCACCAGAGGGACCTCGGTCCGCGCGGCAACCTGCTTCAGCACATCCCAACGGATGTTTGGCTCACCCTTGTACTTGCCATGCACGTTTCCCACAGCGACGGCCAGCAATTGGGCACCCGTTTGTTCAACGAAACCGGCCACCTGCGCGGGGTCGGTGAGGCCGTGGACGGAAGCACCGGCGTCGCGCGCTTCCACTGAGGTGCCGAACGCCCGGTCCTCGTCGCCTGCCAGTCCCCCCAGTTCCGCCTCCATCACGACGTCGGCATGACCCGCCGCGTCCAGCGCGGCACGTACCTCGCGGACCAGGGCAACGTTTTCCTCCAGCGGAAGCGAGGAGCCATCCGCCAGAACGGAATCCGCGCCGGCGTCCACGGAAGCGAGGATCACGGACACGTCCGAAGCATGGTCCAACTGGACCGAGACCTGAACGGAGGCGGAGTCAGCCAGGCCGCGGAGGGCGGAGATCAGGCGCAGCCCGTTCGGCGTGGAAGCAGTCTTGGGAGCGACCAGCAGGATCACGCCAAGCCGGGCTTCTTCCGCCGCCGAAACAACAGCCAGGGCGGTGGTGAAGTCGTAGCAGGTGAAGGCCGGAACTGCGGAACCCGAGGCAAGGGCGGAGTTGACCAGTTGATCGAGTGCAACGCGCATCAGTGGGCCAAGCCTCCCACCAGGATCCAGGCAACGTACGTCAGAACGAAGCCGGCCAAGCCGAGGATGGTGGTGAGGACGGTCCACGTCTTGAGGCCGTCGGACACGGTAAGGCCGTAGTAGCGGATCACGGTCCAGAAGCCGGCGTCGGTGACGTGGGAGAGACCGAGCGCGCCGAAACCGATGGCAATCACGATCACGGCGATCTGCGCCGGCGAGTAGCCGCCTTCCATGACCGCTGAGGTGAGCAGGCCCGTGGTCGTGACGATTGCCACGGTCGCCGAACCCTGTGCTGCGCGCAGGGCAAGCGAGATGATGAAGCCGAGCACGATCACCGGCAGGCCAAGGCTGTCCAAAGTGTGGGACAGTGCGGCGCCGATGCCGGACGTGCGGAGGACTTCACCGAAGACACCGCCGGCAGCGACCACCATCAGAATGGAGGCGATGGGAGGCAGGGCGCCCTCGAAGATCTCGCCTGTTTCCTTGAGGGACCAGTTTCGACGAACGGCCAGCAGGAAGAACGACAACGCTACGGCAACAAGGAGAGCGAAGAACGGGTTACCGATGAACGACGCCACGCCGTACCAGTAGTTGTCCTTGGCGATGGTGAGCGTGCCCACCGTACCCAGCAGAATCTGGACGATGGGAGCCGCAATGAGGAACATGATCAGCCCCGGACGCGGAGGAGCAATGGCGCGGGCGCCCGGACCTTCGTGGCCCACGCGGACCAGGGAATCGGAACCGAATTCCTCCACCTGCTGCTTCACGCCTGGGAGAAGTTCGTACTCTTTGCGGTTCATGATGCTGGCAACCCAGTAGGACAGGAAGCCCAAGGGAATGCAGATGATGAGGGAGATCATGGTGATCAGACCGATGTCGGCACCGAAAACGCCGGCGCCGGCAACGATGCCCGGATGCGGCGGAACTGCTACGTGGATGGACAGCATGATTCCGGCCATGGGCAGGCCGAACTTGATCGGGTGGACCTTGGCGATCTTGGCGAAAGCGTAAACGATCGGAACCAGGACGATCACGCCGACCTCGAAGAACACCGGGATCGCGACCAGGAAGCCGACGGCCGTCAAAGCGACAGCAACGCGCTTGGCACCCAGCTTCTCCGTGAAGTGGGTTGCCAGCGACTGCACGCCGCCGGAAACCTCGATCATGCGGCCAAGGATGGCGCCGAGGGCAATCAACAAAGCGACCTTGCCCATGGTGCTGCCGACGCCGTTGGTGACCACCGTGAAGATGTCCTTGAGCGGAATCTGTGCGGCTACACCCACCAGGATGCTGACGGCGAGCAGGGCAACGAATGCCTGGATCTTGAAACGGATGATCAGCACCAGCAGCAAGGCGATGCCCGCGGCGGCGATGGTCAGCAGCAGGGGTGTTCCCAGCTCCACTGCGGGCTTGATGGCCGGGGCATCGGCAGCCCCGACCATGAGGGAGTTGACGAGGGGATTCATTGGGGGCGTCTCCTTTGACATACCGGACCGTACAGCAGGCCGGCGGGAGGTGGCGCCGACGGCGAAGGGGGGATCGCCGTCGTCGCGCGTTCTGGTGGGGTGCTTAGGCGGTGCGCTTTGTGGGCGCAACAACCTTGATGACGGCGGAGTCGTCGGCGGCGGCGAGGCCCTGGGCCTGGCCGAGAAGGTAAAGCTGTTCAGCAGCGGCGGCAACGGGTGCCGCGAGCCCGGCAGCCCGGGTAGCCTTGCCAACGATGCCCATGTCCTTGACGAAGATGTCCAGGCGGCTGAGGACCTCGGCACCGTCTTCCGTGTAGGCCTCGAGGATGCGCGGGCCGCGGTTGGAGAGCATGAAGGAACCGGCGGCTCCGGCTTCGAGGGCAGCGAGGGTCTTCGCCTGGTCCAGGCCGAGGGCATCGGCGAGGGCCATGGCCTCTGCAGCGGCGGCAATGTGCACGCCGCACAGGAGTTGGTTGACGGTCTTGAGGGCCTGGCCGTCGCCGGGCTTGTCGCCCACGATGCTCAGGGTGGAGGCCAGCAGCTCCAGCGCGGGACGTGCCTTTTCGAGTGCTTCAGGCTCCGCCCCCACAACGATGAGCAGATCGCCTTCGCCTGCACGCTTGGGGCCACCGGAGAGCGGAGCGTCCACCAGCGAAACGCCGTACCCGGCCAGCTTGGCTACCGTGGCCGGGATGGCTTCGGTGCCCACGGTGCTGCCGAGGATCACGACGGCACCCGGCTTCAAAACGGAAGCGACACCGTTTTCACCGAACAGGACGTCGTTCAGCTGCTCGCCGTTGCGGACGGCGAGGAGCAGGGCGTCGGCGTCCTGGGACGCTTCGCGGGCCGTACCGAAGGTCTTGATGCCGGCCGCTGCGGCGAGCTCCAGTCGGGCCTCGGCGATGTCGAAGCCGTGGACGGTCAGCTCGGAAGCGAGCCGGGTTGCCATGGGCAGGCCCATGGCGCCGAGGCCCAGTACGGTGACGGTGTAGTTGCTGCTGGTCATGGTGTTCTCCATTGAATTTTCGCTGTTAGAAAGTGGCGCTGAGCTTGCGGGTGACCTGGGTCAGTGATTGGTCGTCGCCCACGTTGCCGGCGAAGACGATGTAGGGAATGCCCTTCGCAGGACCGTCCACCGGCTCCCACAGTGAGACGATGCCCGGGAGCATGGGGCCGCGGACGATCGCGTGGCGGATTTCCAGGCCGTGCGCGGCCACGTCCGAGGACGTGATCCCGCCCTTGGCGATGACGAAGCGCGGCGGGAAGGTTTTCAGCGTGCGGTTCACCACGGCCACGACGGCGGCGGAGACCGTGCGGGCGATCTTCAGGCTGGCTGCGGCGTCGTCGGTCTTGATGAGGAGGCGGCTGGTGTGGACGATCACGTCACCGCTGCGGAGGGCATCCACGACGTCGGCCACTACCGTTCCGATGTACGCGTCGGCTTCTGCTTCGCCTTGGGTTTTGGTTCCGGCAATGAGCTTCTCGACGTCGATTTCGATGGTCCTCGCCGAGCTGTGCTGTGCCGTGAGGTCGTTGAGTTGACGCGTGGTCACGCCCACGTGCGAGCCGACAACGATCAAGCCTCCGGCTGTGGAGGGAGTGTTGCCCGCGAAGGCCTCGTCCGACGTCAGTGCGGTGCGGATTTCCTGGCCGATGCGGCCCCTGACAAAGGGCGGGCCCACGCGGTAGAGGAGCTTCTTGCCGCGGCGTTCCGCTTCTTCGAGGCCAAGGGCCAGGGCGCGGAAGTCGTTTTCCGTGACGATATCTGCCACGATCGGCGTGGAATCCGTGGCGGACTCGAGGGCGTCCGCGATTGCCTTTGCGGAGATGGCCGGGTCCTGGGCCGAGGCACCTGCACGGATGATGTTGAGGTCCAGAACGATGACGTCGCTGGCGGGGAACCGGCCCTTCGACTTCTCCTCCACATACTTTGCGAGCTCGGAGTTGGTGAAACCGAAGCTGGCGTCCTTGGCGAATTCCGTCTCTGCCACCGGGGTGAGGCTCCCGGCGTCGCCCCGCATGTAGTGCACGCCGCCGATGGTGACCCGGCCGGCGTCGGGGAACGCGGGAACGATCACCACGCCGTCAGTGTTCTCGCCGGTTTCCGCAGCCACGGTGGCGGCGATGACATCCGGCTCCAGCGGGTAGTGGCCACGGAGCGTGGAATCACTGCGGCTGACGAAGCCCAGGCGCAGTCCGTTCGCGGAAGCTGCGGCGGCCAGCGCGTTCCGGACGATTTCCTCGTTGCGGGCTGCAGCTTCTGCCGGGTCCAGGCTGCGGGTGTTGGTGAGGACGTAGACGGCTGGTTTGGTCCGGTTCTCGCGGATATAGGTGAATGCCCAGGTGAAGTCGGCGACCTCCCAGCTGGTGAGCACGGCGAGATCCGCGACGGACTGAGTGCCCGTGGGGTCGTCGTCGAGAACCACCAGAACGCGGGGCGACTCTGCCGAGGACGCGGCAACGGCGTCGGCCACGAGCTGAGCGGGGATCCGGACTTCCGCCGGGAAGGCGGACAGAACGTCGGCTTCAAGGGTCACTGTTCACTCCATCGTGGGAAATCTTTGCTGCGGTTCGTGAATGTAAGATGTCAGACATCTAACATTTGAATTAGTGTGACACACGGCTCTTGACCACGCAAGGTGCTCCGCCTCACTAGGCTGGGCGTATGGCTGACAGCGTTGTCCCGCTCACCTTCGTGAAGGTTCTCACCCCCGTCGTTTCCGCAGGTGACGGGGCTCCCGCAGTACTGATCCACGGCTGGGCGTCCGGTTCCATGTACTGGGAACCACTCGCGGAAAGACTGCTCGACGCCGGACGCGACGTCTGGATTCCCGACCTCCCCGGCTACCATCCAGGTGACACATTGCCGCCTGGCTTCCCCTGGACGCTGGACTCGGCGGCAGCCTCGGTAGCGGCCGCGATCGAGCTCCGGAGCGACAGCCCCGTCCACCTGGTGGGGCATTCCATGGGCGGGAGTGTCTCACTGACCCTTGCAGCAGCCCGCCCCGAATTGGTGGCAACCCTTACCCTGGTGGGCATGGCGCCGGTGCCGCAGAACCAGGGATTCAAAGAGGTGCTCAGGTCTCAGCTGGACCAGGGATTTTTCGATCCCGAAACCGTGGCAAAGCTCATGAACGCCTGGTACGGCGAGCTGCCCGCAGCAGACATGGAGAGGCTCAGCACAGGGTTCGAGGTGCCCTTCCCGGTCCTGTCCGCCAGCGCAACGGCGGCCATGACCGGCGTCGAACCTTCAGTGCCCCGACGCGTCCACGCGCCGCTGCTGGTGATCGCAGGAACAGAGGACCGGGTGCGGCCTATGGAGCAGATGCGCTCTTTCGTGGCCGAAAGTCCGCAACGAGCACTGAAGGCGATCCCGGGTGCCGGCCACAACGTCCACTGGGAGCAGCCCGAAAAGTGCGCCGCCGCTCTCGTCGGGTTTTGGAAAACAAGCCGGCCACTGCCAGCGTAAGATGTCTGACATCCATCCCGCCCCGGGTAACGCGGGCACAAGATGGGCGGGAAAACAGGAGTGGGGATACATGGCACGCAAGTCGCTGGTTGGCGTCGTAGCTGATGAGTTGCTGGACCGGATCATCGCGGGAGAATTTCCGCCAGGCACAGTTGTCCCGGGCGAGCTGGAGCTCAGCGCCAGACACGAGGTGAGCCGGATGACCGTGCGTGAAGCCATGAAAACCCTGGAAGCGCAGCGGATCCTCAGTGTCGAACGGGGCCGGGGCACGTTCGTGAATCCGCTGAATCAGTGGGCATCCCTGGAAGCTGTGCTGCGCGCAGCGTCGGAGGGCACCAAAGATGCCGCAGCGGCAATCCAGCTGATCGAACTCCGCCGCATGCTGGAGACGGGCGCCTGCGAACTGGCCGCCGAGCGTATCTCAGACGACGAACTCGTCACGCTCAAAGAGCATGTGGAAAAGATGCAGTCCTCCCACGAAGTCAATGACCTGGCAGGGTTTGTGGAAGCCGACCTGGCCTTCCACGACGTGATTCTGCACGCCTCCGGCAACGTCTTCGTGGCCGTGCTTTTCGAACCCCTGCACAGAGTGCTGGAAGCCCGGCGCGCTGAGACTTCAGCGTTCCCGGAGATCCAGGAACACGCCATCGGACACCACCGCAAGATTGCCGCGGCGCTGGAATCCCGCAACCCCAACGAGGCACGGCTCGCCATGGACGCCCATATGCAGCAGACCCTGGATGACCTGAAGACATACGTCCTGGAGGCGTAGCTAGCGGCGGAGCGTCTCCGACGGCAGCTCCCCGAAGGTCTTCAGATAGAGCGCAGAGAACCGGCCCTGGTGCGTGAAGCCGCACAGCTCCGCCACCGCCGTCACGCTTTGCTCACGTGGACTGGCTTCCAGGAGCATTTCGCGGGCGCGGTCCAGCCGGATGCTCCGCAGCAGGTCCGACGGCGTCGCCCCGGTTTCGGCCCGCAGAGCCGTTTGCAGCGTGCGGACCGAAACGCCAAGGCACTCGGCGATATCGGGCACCGTGAGTTCCTCGGTAGCGTGACGCTCCAGCAGTTCGCGGCACTCCCGGACCAGCCGGCCCTCCGCTTCCGCACTCCGGGCTTCCCCGGTGGGCGGCTGCATCGCCATCAGCAGCCGGGACACCATACTGTCCGCCAACAAGCCCTGTACGAACGCCGGCGCGGCGGACTGCGGCTGGCTGATCAGGTCGTCATGAAGCTCGACGACGGACCTCAGGAAGGCGCGACCGGCGGCGCCTGACAGATCCATGCCGTAGCCAAGCTCCACGGCGCCCTCCCCATACAGTTGTTCGGCCACCCGCTCCAGTGCTGTTCGACGCACGTAGACGATGAGATGTGGACTGCCGCCGTCCCAACTCATGGAGAATGGCCTGTCGATGGGCGGAACGGTGGCCATGCGCGGACTCGATTCCACAGTGCTCGCCCCCACCTGCATGGACGCATGCCCGGCCAGCGGGATCTGCACCAGATGGAAATCCTGCAGTCCTTCGGGTTCAATCCGGACATCGGCGCCGTAGTCCAGGAACTCAATCCCCACATCGCCCCGGTGCAGGGAACGCAGCTTCATGTCCACCGTGGACGTCCGGGTCCGCGGTGCGAGTTCATGGCTGCAGAACAGTTCGGCGATCCTGGCGTGGGCTTCATCCACGTCGGTTGTGGCCGTTGTAGGCCGCCCCCGCAGCACGTCACGGGGAAGAATCTTCACCATTTGGGCACCCACTCCACACTTCTGCGCTTTTCGGATGATCCCCGCGCACCGTGGATATTCCGGATTTCAGCGGCCACCTAGAGTCGCCTTTAGGACAAGTATGACCCAGCTCACATCACGATAACAGCAGCGGAAGCGAGGTGAGGACCAATGAAGAACATCAAGCTCGTACACGACCGGCGGGAAGAGTGGGATCGCCACCACTTCGAACTCTGGGCGGCGGAACTCCGGGCCAAGGACGCCCAGCTCACCTCCGCGGCCTGGGTTGGTTGGCACGAGGAAGAGGAAGACCCTGCGTAATCCGGATGATGCCTGCGCTTAGTGGATAGTCCCGCCTGCAACGACTGCCTAGAGTCACTTGTTGAACAACCATGACGCACGTCACATTTCTTCAATATCATCAGAACGGGAAAGGTTTGGACCATGCCAGGACTCGACGGCAGGACAGCAATTGTCACCGGTGGGGCAACCAAGGTGGGGCAGGGCGTGGTGACCGCTCTGCGGGACGCCGGGGCCACGGTGGTGGTTGCGGACATAGCTCCCGACGGCGGCACCCTCACCAAGGCGCTGGGGGAAGGGATCCACTACTCCCACACGGACATCACCGACGACGACGCAGTCCGGTACCTCGTGGAGGAGGCTGCAGCCATCCACGGAAGCCTGGACATCCTGGTCAACCTCGCCTGCACCTACAAAGACGATGGCGCAGCATCCGGCCGCAGCGACTGGCTCGAGGCCCTCAACGTCAACCTCGTGAGCGCCGTGATGACAAGCAACGCTGCCCGACCCCACCTCAAAGCCTCCGGCCATGGCGCGATCATCAACTTCACCTCGATCTCCAGCTCTGTGGCACAGACCGGCCGCTGGCTGTACCCGGCCAGCAAAGCGGCCCTCGTTCAAGTCACGCGCAGCATGGCCGTGGACTTCGCGGCAGACGGCATCCGGGTGAACTCCGTCAGCCCGGGATGGGTGTGGAGCAACATCATGGACTCCCTCAGCAACGGTGACCTCGCCAAGACGGACTCCGTGGCCGCCCCCTTCCACGCACTCAAGCGCGTCGGCCGCCCGCACGAGGTGGGAGACGTCGTCGCGTTTCTCGCCGGCGACCAGGCAAGTTTCGTGACCGGCGCCGATTGGGCGGTCGACGGCGGCTACTCCGCTTTGGGTCCCGAACGCGCCGAAGAGACCATCCCCCTGCTGGCCGCCAACTGACGCCCAGGATTCAAGAGCAACTTCCACCACAGAGAAGGGCAACACCATGACGCAACGCCACATCACCATCGTCGGAGCCGGCCAGTCCGGGCTTCAGCTGGGCATCGGACTGCTGGACGCCGGCTTCCACGTGACCACCATTTCCAACCGCACGCCCGAAGAAATCCGGGATGGCAAGGTCGCTTCCAGCCAATGCATCTTCCACAACGCGCTGGAACACGAACGGGCGCTGGGGTTGGACTTCTGGCCCGACGCCCCCACGGTCGACGGCATTTCCTTCACCATCCCCCACCCCGAACTCCCGGGCGAGAAGGCCATCAGCTGGGCATCCCGCCTGGACAACCACGCCAAATCCATTGACCAGCGCGTTAAGTTCCCGCGGTTCATGGAGGAGTTCACGGCACGCGGCGGGGAACTGGTCTTCGAAGACGCAGGCGTAGCCGAGTTGGAGAAGTACGCGCAGAACTCCGAGCTGGTGATCGTGGCCGCAGGCAAGGGCGAGATCGCCCAACTGTTCGCCCGCGACGCCGAACGCAGCACGTACGACGCACCGCAGCGCGCCCTGGCGCTGACCTACGTGAAGGGCCTCAAGCCCCGCGAAGAGTACTCCGCGGTCTCCTTTAACCTCATCCCCGGCGTGGGCGAGTACTTTGTTTTCCCCGCCCTCACCACCACCGGTCCGTGCGAAATCATGGTCTTCGAGGGCGTGCCCGGCGGCCCCATGGACACATGGAAGGGCCTCTCCCCCGAGGAACACCTGGAGAATTCCAAGAACATCCTCAAGACCTTCCTGCCATGGGAAGCCGAGCGTGCAACGGAGGTGGAACTCACCGATGCCAACGGCGTACTCCAGGGCAGGTTTGCGCCCACCGTCCGCCACCCGATTGCCACCTTGCCGAGTGGGCGGCAGGTCCTTGGCCTGGCCGACGTCGTGGTGTTGAACGATCCCATCACCGGCCAAGGTTCAAACAACGCCAGCAAGTGTGCGGCGTCGTACCTGGACAGCATCATCCGGCACGGCGACCAGACGTATGGCGCAGAGTTCATGCAGGCCACTTTCGAGCGCTATTGGGATTACGCACAGCACGTTGCACACTGGACAAATGCCCTCCTGGCCCCGCCGCCGCCCCACGTCCTTGAACTCCTGGGCGCGGCCAACAACGAGCCGGACATTGCCCGCAGGTTCGCCAACGGCTTCAATCATCCACCGGAATTCCAGGAGTGGTTCATGTCTCCTGACAAGGCAGCCGACTACCTGGCGAGCCTCTCTGCTGCCAGGGTTTCCTAGGCTCATTTTTCCAGCACAGCCCTGCTAAAAAGGACCCATCATGCGAAAAATAGCAATCGTCGGCGCCGGCGAATCCGGCGCCCAACTGGCCCTGGGCCTGCAACGGGAGGGCTACTCCGTAACGTTGCTCTCGGACCGTTCCGCAGCACAGATCCGCACCGGGAAAGTCATGTCCAGCCAGTGCATGTTCTCCACGGCGCTGGACGCCGAAGCGCAGATGGGGACGGCCCTCACGGACTATTACGAATCCGGATCAGTCCCTGCCATCACCTCCATCCAACTCCGTGTGGACGCTGCGGAACCCATCGAGTGGGCAGCTCCTTTGGACGGAACTGCCCACTCCATAGACCAGCGGATCAAGAGCGCCCTGTGGATCGAGACCTTTGTTGCTGCCGGCGGCGATTTCCGCATCGAGAAGGTCACCCCACGCATGCTCGAGGAGCTCGCCCGCGACTACGAACTGGTCATCGTGAGCACGGGCAAGGGCGAAATCGGCCAGATCTTCCCTCGGGACAAGGCGAAATCACCTTTCGACCGCCCGCAGCGCGTCCTGGCGCTGAACTACGTCAAGCCCGACGCCGGCGCCGCCACCGGCACGGTTGGGGACGGCACTGGTGGGGACGGCACTGTTGGGGACGGCACTGGGGGTAACGCCATCCGCATGTCCATGGCACCCGGCGTCGGCGAATTCTTCACGTTCCCTGGCCTCACCGTCTCCGGCCCGTGCCGCATGATGGTGTTCGAAGGCGTGGTGGGAGGCCCCATGGACCGGTGGACCGACGTCGGAAGTCCGGAAGAGCAGCTCGAACGGTCCTTGGAGATCCTGCGCGAGCATTTTCCGCACGAAGCGGAAAACTTCGCCGGAGCCGAACTGACTGATGACGGCGCCACCCTCCTGGGACGCATCACGCCCACGGTGCGGTCCGCGGTCGGGGAGCTCAGCAACGGACAACTGGTGTTCGGGCTGGGCGATGCCGTGGTCCTCAACGATCCCCTCACCGGTCAGGGCTCCAACAACGCAACCCTGGCCGCAAAGTACTACCTGGACTCGATTGTCCGCCGCGGCCAGCAACCGTTCGACCGCCACTGGATGGAGCGCACCTTCGATGAATTCTGGCGCGGCTGGGGGCAGTGGGCCGTTGAATGGACCAACGATCTCCTGAAACCACGCCGCGACCACCAGAAGACGCTCCTCAGTGAAGCCGCTGAACACCCAGCGTTGGCGGCGAGCATCGTAAACGGTTTTGACGATCCCCGAACCTCCTACCCATGGTGGTTCGATCCCACCGCTGCCGCCGACTTCATGCAGGCCCGGAAGGAAGAAGACACCTCCGCTTTCGACGTCCGGGATTTCCGGAGCGCCCTGGGGCAATTCGCCACCGGCGTCACGGTGGTCACCACTGTCTCCGCGGACGGCAGAAAAGTGGGCATGACAGCCAATTCCTTCACGTCGGTATCCATGGATCCGCCGCTGGTGCTGTGGTGCCCCAGCAAACGGGCACCAAGCCTGGGCGACTTCGAGGAAGCCACGCACTTTGCCATCAACATCCTGGCCAGCGACCAGCACGTCCTTTCGCGCCAATTCGCGACTCCGGCCACGGACAAGTTCGCCGGCGTGGAAACGGTCGAAGGCATCGCCGGTGTGCCGCTGCTGGACGGCGCGGTGGCAACCTTCCAGTGCCGGACCGTCTCGCGACATGACGCCGGGGATCACGTCATCTATGTGGGTGAAGTGGAAAGCTACAACCACGACGGCGGCGCTCCCCTGGTGTTCCACGGCGGCAAGTACCACGCCACTGCCAGCCACCCTGATTTCTGAGCACTCTTGAAAGGAACGGTTATGGACGAATCCTGTGATGTCGCGATCATTGGCTCGGGTATCAACTCCCTGGTGGCCGCAGCCGAGCTTGCCTTGGACGGAAAACGCGTGTGCATCATCGAGCGCTCGGACCGGCTGGGTGGGTTCATCCACTCCTCCGAGCGGACCTTGCCGGGTTTCATCCACGACTCGTTCTCCTCCTGGCATCCGCTGTTCGTGTCCGGCGGCGCCTACGAGGCGCTGGGCAAGGAACTGCACGCCAGGGGCCTTGAGTACTGCAACACCTCGGGGCCAGTGACGGCGAGCGTAGCAGCGGACCCGGCGACCGGGACGCACCGCGTAGTCATTGCGCACCGGGATCCAGCCGAGACAAGCGCCGCGTTCAAAGAGCCACGGGACCAGGCCGCCTACCTTGCGATGCTCGATGACCTGGGCCGTAACGCGGGCACGGTTTTCGGGGCTTTCGGGGCCGAGCTGCGGTCCTTTCCGGACGTCGCAAAGATAGCCGTCGGTGCCCTGCGGCGTGGGCGCCTGGCCGCAAACGAGTCATTCGTCCGGGACTCCGTGATGAGTGGCCGAAATTACGTCCGCAGCCGTTTTGACGGCTGGGAAACGGACCAGTTGTGGTCGCCGTGGCTCCTGCACGCCGGCTTGGGTCCGGACCAGGCCACCGGCGGGGTGATGCTTCCCGTCATGGCCATGAGCATGCACGGTTTTGGGCTGCCCGTAGTGAAGGGCGGGGCATCGCGTTTCGTTGCGGCGTTCGAGTCGCTCCTGAAGGACAACGGCGTCAGGATCATGCTGGGGGCTGAAGCCGGGGAGATCCTGGTTTCAGGCACAGCGGTCACGGGTGTCCGGACGTCGCAGGGCAGTGTTTCCGCCGGCACCGTGCTGGCCAACGTCTCCCCGCAGGCCCTCTACACATCGCTGCTCCACAACCCTCCGGCCGTGGCTGCCCGGGCCGCTGAAAGGTACCAGAACGGCCGCGGAGCCATGCAGATCCATCTGGCCTTGGACAAGCCTGTCGAGTGGCTCGATCCCCGGCTCAACACCGTGCCGCTGGTGCATCTCAGCAACGGTTCGGACAGCACGGGAATTGCCTGCGCCCAGGCCGAGGCCGGACTGCTGCCCGGCGAACCAACGGTGGTGGTGGGACAGCAATACGTGCTGGATCCGTCGCGGGCACCGGAAGGGAAAGCCACGCTGTGGTTGCAACTGCAGGAGGTGCCGTTCGCACCCGTGGGCGACGCCGCGGGTGAACTGGACGTAACCAATGGCTGGAGCGGGGAACTGAAAGAGGGCTACCTGGAGCGGGTCCTTGCCCGGTTGGAACAGTTTGCGCCAGGGACCCGGGCGAGTGTCCTCGCCTCCGACATCCTGGCACCGACGGACCTGGCCTTGGCCAATCCCAATGCCGTCAACGGGGATCCCTACGGCGGCTCGGCTGAACTCTTCCAGAACCTTCTCTGGCGGCCTTTCCCGGAGGCGGCCGGACACCGCACGGCCATCCAGGGGCTCTGGCACATTGGGGCCTCAACCCACCCCGGCCCCGGCCTCTCCGGCGGTTCCGGACACTTGGTGGCGCAGAAACTGACCGCGCCGCCGTCACGATTTTCCCGTATCCAAGCAGCACTGAAACCACGTAAGCGATAGGAGAACAATGTCTGTTCTGGCCGGGCTCACTGCAGCCCTTTCGAATGGTTCGGTGGAGATCATCGACCTCACAACTCCCCTGAGCTCCGAGACGCCCATCTTGAACCTGCCGCAGCCGTTCGCGAATACGGTTGGGCTTTCTGTCTCACCGGTGAGCAACTTCGACGACGCCGGACCCGCCTGGGCCTGGAACGACGTCACGGTGGGCGAGCACGCAGGAACGCACCTGGATGCTCCGGTGCACTGGATTACCGGCAAGGATGGCAAGTCCGTTGACCAGATCGAACCGCACCGGCTGGTAGGTCCCGTTGTGGTGATCGACAAGACTGCCGAGGCGGCGAAGGACCCCGATTTCCTGCTGGAACCGGAGCACTTTGAACAGTGGCAGGAAGAGCATGGCGCGTTCCCGGAGAACTGCTGGGTCATCTTCCGGACCGGTTGGGCTGCCCGCGGCGCGGACGCTGCGGCCTTCGTCAACGCGGACGACGCCGGTCCCCACACTCCCGGCGTTTCCGCGGCAGGTGCCAAGTGGCTCGCCGGAAACAGCGCGATCAGTGGTTTCGGCGTGGAAACCGTGGGCATCGACGCCGGCCAGGCCGGGGCTCTGGATCCCATGTTCCCGGTCCACTCGTTCTTGCTGGGTGCGGACAAGTACGGCGTAACGTCGCTCCGGAATGTGGATCGGCTTCCCGCCACGGGCGCCACTCTGGTGGTTGCTCCCCTGCCAATCGTGGGCGGCACGGGCAGCCCCAGCCGCGTGTACGCGCTGGTGGAAAAAGCCGTGGTGGAGAAGGCATGAGTGAGCAAGTACTGGTTTCCGCGCTGGTCGGCAGGACGTTGGCCAAGTTGGGCGTCGGGCATGTTTTCGGGGTGGTAGGTTCCGGCAACTTCGATGTCACGGGCACGCTCATGGCCGAGGGCATTCCGTTCACCGCGGCCCGGCATGAAGGTGGAGCGGCGACCATGGCGGACGCCTACACGCGGATGTCGGGCAAGGTTGGCGTTGTCACCACCCATCAAGGCTGCGGGCTGAGCAATGCCATCACCGGAATCGGTGAGGCGGCCAAAAGCCGCACCCCCATGATCGTACTGACCGCCGACACCCAGGCCGCAGCCATCCGCTCCAACTTCAAGATCGACCAGGACGCCCTGGCCCGCAGCGTTGGTGCCATCGCGGAGCGAATCCACTCCCCCGCCACCGCGATCGCCGACACCGTCAGGGCTTTCCGTACCGCAGTGAACGAGCGGCGCACCGTGGTGCTCAGCTTGCCGTTGGACATCCAAAGCGGCACCGCTGCGGACGAGGTGGGTGCCGCCGTCGTACCTCAACCGCTCAAGGTGCGCCCCGATGCTGGCGCCGTCCAGCAGCTGGTGTCACTGATTGCCGCAGCCGAACGTCCGGTGTTCGTGGCCGGGCGCGGAGGGCGCGGCGCGCGCGAGGAAATCCTCGCACTGGCACACCATGCCGGAGCCCTCGTGGCGACATCCGCGGTGGCGAGCGGGCTGTTCAACGGCGACACCCATAACCTGGGTATTTCCGGCGGGTTCTCTTCGCCTGCCACGGCGGAGTTCATCAGCGGCGCCGACCTGATCGTGGGGTGGGGCTGCGCCTTGAACATGTGGACCATGCGGCACGGACGGCTCATTTCGGCAGGCACCAAAGTGGTGCAGATCGACGTCGAAGATTCCGCCTTGGGTGCCAACCGACCCATCACGCTAGGGGTGCTGGGCGATTCGGCCCTGACAGCCGGGGATGCCGTGGCCGCACTGGCCGGTTCACAGCCTGAGCCCGTGGAAAAGTACCGCACCGAGGCCAATGCCCTGGCCATCAAGCAGGGCTCACGGTGGCGCGATGTGGAGACTGAAGATCTGTCCACGGCCACGTCCATCGACCCGCGCGTCCTCACCCGCGAACTCGATTCGATGCTCCCTGCCGAGCGGATCGTGGCAGTGGATTCGGGCAACTTCATGGGCTACCCCAGTCAATACCTTGCGGTGCCGGACGAATTCGGATTCTGTTTCACGCAGGCTTTCCAGGCAATTGGGCTGGGCCTGTACACGGCCATCGGCGCCGCTCTGGCCCAGCCGCACCGACTGCCCGTACTGGGCGCTGGCGACGGCGGGTTCCTCATGGGCATCAGCGAACTCGAGACCGCCGCGCGGCTGAAGCTGCCGCTGGTGTGCATCGTCTACAACGACGCCGCCTACGGGGCCGAGGTGCACCACTTCGCCGGGCAGCATCCCGAACAGGACCTGTCCAGCGTGGTCTTCCCGGATACCGACATCGCCGCAATCGCCCGCGGATTCGGGGCCGAAGGCGTAACCGTGCGGACCGTGGCCGACCTTGAAGCTGTGCGCCCTTGGATCGCGGCCTTCGAGGCAGGAACCCAGGACCGCCCGCTGGTCATCGACGCCAAAATCGCCTCCGACGGCGGCTCGTGGTGGCTCGCCGAAGCTTTCCAGGGCCACTAAGTGCCGGGGACCCAACTGGGTAGCAGAAAAGGCCGTTCTGAACGCTCAGAACGGCCTTTTCTGCTACTTACTTGGGTGTTACGCGTCCACTTCCGTGTTCACGATGTACACGTCGCACGGAGCGCCGTGCGCCACGCTGTTGGCGATGCTGCCCAGTACGCGGCCCAGGCCCTTCATGCGCTTGTTACCCACCACGATCAGGGAGGCGTTGTTGGTTTCGGCGTAGTTGATCAGGGCGTTGGCCGGGTTGCCACGGGCAGCGTAGTACTTGATGTTGCCGGCCGGAACGTCGAGTTCTTCGGAGACCTTGCGGGCCACGTATTCCGCGGAGTCGGCCGAAGAAACCGTGATGCGGTCGCTGCCGCTGCCGAATTCTTCGATGCGGTCGTCCGAGAAGCCGCTGATGACGTGCAGTTCGGCACCGAGGGCGGTGGCGAGTTTCGCTGCCGCCATTGCTGCACGCTTGGCCGTTTCACTGTTGTCAACGCCGACGACAATAACTTCTGACATGGGAACTCCTGGTTGTGGGGATTAGCGGGTGCTGCTGCAAGAAATCTACACTCCATGGCCGCACACCGGGGTGACCCTTTTGCGCCGGGAGTGTTTACTGCCGGTGCCAGGGGGTAGGGATAAATCACGGGCACCACCACATCACTGAAAGGCAGGACCATGAGCGACGCATCATTCTCCCCACAGACCGCCATCGTCACGGGCTCGGATTCAGGGATCGGGCGTGCCACGGCGGTGGCGTTGGCACAAGCCGGCATGGACGTGGGAATCACGTGGCATTCGGACCAGCAGGGCGCCGAGGAAACAGCTGAGGAGGTCCGCAGCTTGGGACGCAAAGCTGTGGTGCACCAACTGGATACCACCGATGTCCACGGGACGGCGGCCGCTGTTGACACGCTCGCCGAGGAACTCGGTGGCGTGGATGTCTTTGTGAACAACTCCGGAACCGGTGACGGCACCAAGTTCCTGGACCTCGACTATGAAACCTGGATGACCACGCTGGACACCAACCTCAATGGCGCCTTCGTGGCCATGCAGGCCGCCGCCAAGCGCATGGTGAAGGCGGGCCGCGGCGGGCGCATCATCGCCGTCACCAGCGTCCACGAGTTTCAGCCGCGCGTCGGCGCGTCGGCTTACGACGCCTCCAAGCACGGCCTGGGTGGGCTCATTAAGACCATGGCCCTGGAACTCGCCGGGCACGGGATCACCGCCAACAATGTGGCACCCGGCGAAATTGCGACCCCCATGACGGGTCAGGAGGACGATGACCCCACCAGGAAGGAGCGGCCCGGGGTGCCTTTGGGACGCCCCGGTGACGCCCGCGAAGTCGCCGCCGTCATCGCTTTCCTGGCCTCCCCGGCGTCCAGCTATGTCAACGGCGCATCGTGGCCTGTGGACGGCGGAATGCTGCAGATGGGGCCCCAGGCAGGCTCGCACATCACCAGCAACGACTGGCGCGAAAGCTAGCCCGCGGGACCTCTGGCCGCCAAGGGATCCGTGGGCTAGTCTGCATGGACAGCCCGCCCTGCGGGTCTGATTTCTTTTCCAAAGATTCGTAACACGTTGATGAGGAGCACCATGGCTGGCCACACGTATAGCGTTTCCGAAATTGTAGGAACTTCCACAGAGGGCGTGGACGACGCCATCAAGAATGGCATCGCCACAGCGTCCCAAACGTTGCGGAACCTCGATTGGTTTGAGGTCAAAGAAATCCGCGGTCACCTCGAGGACGGCGCGGTTGCCGACTGGCAGGTCACCATCAAGCTCGGTTTCCGCCTGGAGCGCTGACCGACCTCACCGCGAGTTGCCAGTTAATGCCAATGTTTCACTGGAACATTGGCATTAACTGTCTTCCCGGCGGGCAGGTTCGGGCACGGACAACTCAGCCGGGGTGCCCACCTCACCAAAGTTCAGCAGCGTCAAAGCGTCCGACGACGGCGAGCCGGCCTTGGCGGAATAGATCCTCAGGAGCTGGTCGGGGTCGTCCGGGAGACTCATCGTCTCAAAGTTCAGTTCCAGGTCCCCCACCACCGGGTGGTGCAGCCTGACGGTACCCGCGGCCCGGGTGGCCACCCTGTGCCCTGCCCACCACTGCCGGAAATGTTCGCTGTGGACGGCAAGTTCACCCACCAACTGGTTTGTTTCAGGGTCATTGGGGTGCCGGCCCACGTCCATGCGCAAGGCTCCGACGGCTTCCGCGGCAACGGTCTTCCAGTCACGGAACAAGGCACCGGCTGCAGGGTCCAGGATGAGCCAACGGGTGAGGTTGCGTTCAGCGGCCGGCAAGGCGGTGAAATCCGTAAACAAAAGGTGGGCCATCCGGTTACCCGCCAGGACATCGGCACGCCGGCCAAGAACCATGGCCGGGACGTCTCCCACAGCATCGAGCAACTGCTGGAGAGCTGGACGTACCTTCTGGACAGGCCCGGGGTTGCCTGCAGAACTGGCGCAGTGCTCGAGCAGATCCATCATGTGGGCCTGCTCCCCCGCATCCAGCCGCAACGCGCGGGCAACGGCATCGAGGACCGCCCTGGAAGGGTGGATATTGCGGCCCTGTTCCAGTCGGGTGTAGTAGTCCGTGCTCACTCCGGAGAGCCGCGCCACCTCTTCGCGGCGAAGCCCTGGCACTCTGCGTGAACCGCTGGATTCCTGTGTTCCGGCGTCCTCCGGCTGGAGGCGGGCACGCATGACTTTGAGGAATTTACCGAACTCGGCGCTTTGACCCATTCGTCCATTCTGCCGTCCCCGATGTGTGAAAGGCCACCGTTGTGGGTAGGACTACCAGACCTAGGAAAAACAGGATCAGGCTGTAGTGCTGACTCTGCCGCCAAAACTGCATAGGCTCAGTACAGAGCCTCCGAAAACGCTTTCTGGAAACCGTTCCCCGGTTGCAGCCGGAAGCCGGAGTGCCACGGCCATAACCATCCCGTCGAAGGAGACCGTCATGCCAGAGCTGACACTGAACAACGGCGTCACCATCCCCCAGCTGGGTTTTGGTGTCTTCCAAGTGCCTGCCGACGAAACGCAGAAGGTGGTGGAAGATGCCCTGGAAACCGGCTACCGCCACATCGATACCGCTGCCGCCTACCGGAACGAGGCCGGAGTTGGCGCCGCCATCAAAGCCTCCGGCATCCCCCGGGAAGAGCTCTTCGTGACCACCAAGCTTCGCAACGGTGAGCAAGGCGAAGCCTACGATGCCTTCCAGCGGAGCCGGGACGCCCTGGGCCTGGAAGTTGTTGACCTCTACCTGATCCACTGGCCGGTCCCGTCTCAGGGCCTCTTCACGAAGGCCTGGAAGGAAATGGAGAAGCTGTACCAGGACAAGCAGATCCGCGCCATCGGCATTTCCAACTTCCTGCCAGATCACGTGGACACGCTGCTCAGGGAAGCCGAAGTAGTGCCCGCGGTTAACCAGATCGAGCTCCACCCGACGTTCCAGCAGGCAGATCTGGCCAACAAGTGCCGTGACCTTGGCATTGCCGTTGAGGCATACAGCCCTCTGGGACAGGGCAAGGATCTGAACGCCGAGCAGGTGGCCCTTGTCGCGGCAGCGCACGGCACTACTCCTGCACAGGTGATCCTCGCCTGGCACCTCGCGCAGGGAACCATAGTGATCCCCAAGTCTGCGGACTCGTCCCGCATGCGGGAGAACTTCGGCGCGGCGGACCTGAGCCTCACCGAGTCCGAACTGGCAGCAATTACGGCACTGGAGGCGGGCGCCCGCATTGGTTCCGATCCCGCCGTCGCCGCTTTCACCCAGCTCTAAACCACAAGCCAAACAAAAGGACCCAACAGACATGCAGTACACCCATCTGGGCCGTTCCGGCCTGAAAGTTTCACGCCTCTGCCTTGGAACCATGAACTTCGGCCCTCAGACGGACGAGGAAACAGCCCATTCGATCATGGACTCCGCGTTGGACTCCGGCATTAACTTCTTCGACACCGCCAATGTGTATGGCGGGGTGGAGCACCGGGGTTGGACCGAGGAAATCATCGGCCGCTGGTTCGCCAAGGGCGGCGAGCGCCGCGAAAGGACCGTGCTTGCCACCAAGCTCTACGGCACCATGACCGACCGCCCCAATGAATCTAAGCTGTCCGCCCTGAACATCCGGCGCGCACTGGATGCGAGCCTCAAGCGGCTGCAAACGGACTACATCGACATCTACCAGTTCCACCACATCGATCGGGATACTCCGTGGGATGAGATCTGGCAGGCGATTGAAGTTGCCGTCCAGCAGGGCAAGATCCTCTACTCCGGCAGCAGCAACTTTGCCGGCTGGCACATCGCCCAGGCGCAGGAAGCAGCACGGCGCCGGAACTACACCGGCTTGGTGAGCGAGCAGTCCATCTACAACCTCTTCAAGCGTGAACTGGAGCTCGAGGTCATCCCGGCCGCGCAGCAGTATGGCTTGGGGCTGATCCCGTGGTCCCCGCTGCAGGGTGGGCTGCTGGGTGGCGTGCTGAAGAAGGAGGAGCAAGGCGTCCGCCGCACTGAGGGACGGGCCCTGGAGACCTTGAAGAAGCACGAGGACCAGATCCGCCAGTACGAGGATTTCGCTGACGAGCTCGGCCACGCACCCGGCGATGTTGCGCTGGCTTGGCTGCTTCACCAGCCTGCCGTGACGGCACCGATTGTTGGCCCGCGTACACAGGAACAGTTGGACGCAGCCATCCGCGCACTGGACGTTTCCCTGAACGAGGACGCCCTCAAACGCCTCGATGACATCTTCCCGGGCCACCGCCCCGCCCCCGAAGACTACGCCTGGTGAGCAATCTCCTCCCCGTCAGTCCCGGAGCGGCGGCGGACACGGTTTCGCCGCGGAACATCCTGTTCATCGGCGGGACCGGGGTCATCAGCGCGGCGGCGGCTGAACGCGCCGTCGCGCTGGGCCACCGGCTGACCATCCTCAACCGGGGGCGGTCAGCCGGTCGGCTGGTCCCGGATGCCGCGGAGGTACTGCACGCGGACATCCGCGATCCCCAGGCCGTGCGTGAGGTACTGCAGGGGAGGGAGTTCGACGCCGTTGCGGACTTCATTTCCTTCACCCCGGATCAGGCGCGGGCCGGGTTGGAGATGTTCCGTGGGCGGACTGGGCAGTACGTCTTCATCAGTTCCGCTTCGGCGTACCAGAAGCCGCCCACGACGCTGCCCATCAGGGAGTCGACACCCCTGAAGAACCCGTTCTGGCAGTACTCCCGGGACAAAATTGCCTGCGAGGAGCTGCTGTTCGAGGCGTACCGCGAACTTGATTTTCCGCTGACGGTGGTTCGCCCGTCCCATACCTATGACCGAACGAAGATCGCCATGGTGGGCGGTTGGACTGACATCCACCGGATGCGCGCCGGGATGCCGGTCATGGTTCATGGGGATGGGACCTCGCTCTGGACGCTGACCCACAGCCGGGACTTCGCAAAGGCCTTCGTTGGCCTCCTGGGCCGTCCGCAGGCTGTAGGCGAGAGTTATACGATCACCTCGGACGAGTTCCTGCCATGGAACCAGATTTACCGCTTGTTCGCACGGGCTGCGGGGGTGGAGGAGCCGGAGCTGTTCCACGTTTCCTCGGAGACCATCGCGGCGAACAGTCCGGAGCTCGGTCCCAACCTGCTGGGCGACCGTTCCCACTCTGTGGTGTTCGACAACTCCAAAATCAAGGCCCTGGTTCCGGATTACCGGGCCACCATCCCGTTTGCCGATGGCGCCCGGGAGATCGTGGCGTGGCATGATGCCCACCCGGAACTGCAGGTGGTGAGTGAGGACTACATGGAGCTGAGCGACAAACTCCATGACTGGTCCCGTCGGTAGCTGTTGCCAAGCAGCAAGCGGCCAGCGTAGAAACGAAGAAACCCGGAGGAGACCCAGCCCATGACACGTGCACCGCTTATCGAACTCAACGACGGCCATAAGATCCCGCAACTGGGCCTCGGCACCTGGCCTTTGAATGACGCCCAGGTTGCCGATGCCGTGGTGGAGGCGGTGTCCCACGGCTACCGGCACATCGATACTGCGGTGAAATACGGCAATGAGAAGGGCGTGGGAAACGGCATCCGCACGTCCGGAGTGGACCGTGGGGAGCTGTTCATCACTACCAAGCTCGATGGCGAATTCCATGGGTCCGGCAAGGCCATTGCCGGACTGGACGGCTCGCTGGAGCGCCTGGGATTGGACTACGTTGACCTGCTCCTCATCCATTGGCCCCTTCCGCGCCGGGGCGAGTTCCTTTCAACGTGGAAAACGTTTGAGGAGCTCCAGGCTTCCGGCAAAGTGCGTTCGATTGGGGTGTCCAACTTCAAGCCGGCGCACTTGGACCAGTTGTTCCGGGAGACGGAGGTGGTTCCGGCCGTCAACCAGATCCAGGTGAGCCCTTCCATCCCCAGGACCGCGGCCCGCGCCTTCAACGAAAGCAACGGAATCGTCACTGAGTCCTACAGCCCGTTGGGCGCCAGCAGCGACTTGCTGAACGCCCCGGTCCTGGCCTCAGTTGGTGAAAAGTACGGAAAGACACCGGGCCAAGTAGTACTCCGCTGGCATGTCCAGCAGGGATTGGTTGCCATCCCCAAAACCGCCAATCCCCAGCGCATGCAGGAGAACCTGGACGTCTTCGACTTCGAACTGGACCAGGACGACCTCAGCAAACTGCAGACTCTCGACGCCGGGCCGGATGCCGGCGTCGACTCGGACGTTCAGGGACATTGAGATGACGACGCACGAATCACTGATCTGGGCCGGTTCCTACACCGCTGACAGGAACGGTCACGGCAAGGGCATCGCCGCGCTTTCGGCGGACGATGACGGCCAACTGACATCCGTTGGCTTGGCCGTCGAGGCCAATTCGCCATCTTTCCTGGCGCTGCACCCGACGCTTCCCGTGGTTTACGCCGTGGCGGAGGAAGGCAAGACGGTGCGGGCGTATCGCCGGAGCGGTGCAGCCAACCTCGAGGCTTTCGGAGATCCCTGGCCCGCCGGCGAAGCCACGTGCCACGTCGCTACGGATCCGCAGGGCCGCTTCATTGTGGCCACCTGCTGGGGCGACGGTCAGGTCATCCTCTACGAGTTGGACGACGACGGCGCCATCACCTCGCGCGCCAGCGCTGCGGCCGCCGTCGATCCCCACTCTGCTGCAGCCCCCGCTGGTGAGCGGCCCAGCAGGGCCCACTCAAGCTTGATGCTTCCCGACGGGAGGGTCATGACCACTGACCTGGGGCATGACTTGGTGCGGGTGTGGCGATTCGTGCCGGGTGAAGGCCTGAAGCCCGATCACCAGGTGGTCCTCCCTCTGGGCTCGGGTCCCCGACACATGGCCCGCCACCGGAGTGGCACGGTCTTTGTCGACACGGAGTATTCGGTGGAGGTGGCAGCGGTCCGGATGGAACCGGATGGTACGTACGAGCTCGCAGCCGTGGTTCCGGCAAGCGCCACGGGAGCCAAGGACGGAGACGCCGGCGCGGAGATCGCGCTCTCCCCGGACGGCCGCTTCGCCTATGTGGGCGTGCGGGGAACCAACCGCATCTGCGTGCTGGAGGTCGCCTCTGATGGCGTCGGGCTTGAGCCACGCGGCGAGGTGCCGTGCGGCGGCGAGTGGCCCCGCCATCACCTGGTCCGCGAAGGCTGGCTGTACGTGGCGAACGAAGGTTCGGACGACGTCGTGAGCTTCAGGCTGGACCCGGGAACCGGGCTACCGGATGGTCCGGTGGGCCGGGTGGAAACCGGCTCCCCCAGCATGTTGCTCGTCGCCGGTTAACTGACGCCGAGATGGCACTTAATACGTATGATCCGCTCAGACATTGGTATTAAGTGCCATCCCGGCGGGTCTTTCAGACGGACCAGACCTCGACGTCGTCCGTGCCGCAAATGAGTTTGCGACCGGTCGGTTCGAGGACCACCCAGAGCAACTCCTGGTGTTTGGACACGTCGTCCACGCGGCCCGTGCCGGCACCCCACGCGACGTCGTAAATCCACACGGGATCGCCGGCGCTGAGCTCGGCCCACTCGGCAGCGGGTACGTGGCGGTAGTCGGCCGGCCTGTTCAGGATGGAGCTGGTCATGCCGGGACTTCAGCGGCAGCCTGCCGCCGCCATACAGTGGCCACACCGTTGTGGGCGGGCAGCACATGGCCTTCAGCAAAAACCTGGACGGCATCGGGGTCGCAGTCCGGGCTCCACAAGCCCGACGCCGGGCAGTGGGAACCGGTGGGCATGACGCGGGTGGCTCGTTCGCGCAGGAGGGCGATGCTCTTCATCGTTGAAACTCATCCTTGGGTAGTTCGCGGTACTTTGTGAAGCAGATCTCTTCAACCCTATGCAAGCGAGTGGCGCTTTGTTATGGACGGCCGCACAACGTTCTGAATCATGGCTGGTCAGTAGCACAGGGGCTGACAGCGCTCAATCCCAAAGAGGCTCTTCCCGGCTTGGACGGTCAGCCAACCGCCTCCGCCCCTTTGGCCTGTCAGGCCTCGATTGCAGTGATGGCGTAGTGGGCGATACGGAGGAGATCCTCTTTGCTGGCCCCGTCCCGGGCTTGCTGGCTCATTCCCTGCAGCGTGGCTCCAACGAAGGCCGCCATCGCATGGGTATCGGTTGACTGGGGGATCCTGCCGGCGTCGCGGTCCCGCGTCAGCGCTTCCGCCATGGCCAGGATGTTGTCGTTGCGCATCTTGGACAGGCGGTCTGCGACGTGGCGGTTCGCGGACGTGACCGCGACGGCGGAACTGATCACCAGACAGCCCCCCGGAAACGTCTTTGACGGGTAATGGTCGGCAGCTTCAATCAGCAGCCGCCGCATGAGGTTCAGACCCGAATCCTCCTCTGCAAAAGCCACGGACATGAAGTTTCCGTGGGTGGCGTTGTAATGGTCCACCACGGAGAAGAAGAGGTCCTCCTTGGAGCCGAAAGCCTTATAAAGGCTGGGCGGATTTATGCCCATGGCCTTGGTGAGCTCAGCCAAGGAGGTGCCCTCATACCCACTGTCCCAAAAGACAAGGGTGGCCGCTTCCAAAGCATCGTCGATATTAAATTTCCGGCCTTGGCCCGCTTTTCCTGACATCTTCGTCCTCTCGTTGATCCTCTCAAGAAGAGCCCCCAGCAGCTTGTTTCTATTCCAGCCGCCTCCACGAGAGTGGTTTGATCTGCTGTGGCCAGCGCCACAAATAAGTTTTCGACATCTTTCTTGTAGTGATCGCTAAACGTATGCAAGTATCTCATTCATGAGCGAAACACACAAAGAACACATCGCCGTTGTCACCGGAGCCAGCCGAGGTATCGGCGCGGGAATCTCATCCCGCCTTGCCGCAGCAGGCCTGACTGTCGCCGTCCACTACGGAAAGGACAAGGACGCGGCCGCCGCAGTTGTGGCCTCAATCGAAGCTGCGGGTGGCAAGGCCTTCCCTTTCCAAGCAGACCTTGGAGCCGATACCGCGGCACAGGATTTCTGGGCGGCCTACGACAAAGCCGCGGCCGAAGCCGGCGTCTTGAACCAGCCGATCCACGTTCTCGTGAACAATGCCGGGGTCACCCTGCGAGGAGCGATTGAGGACTTCAGCCGGGAAGACTTCCTAACCCAGCAGGCCATCAACGTCAATGCGCCGTACTTCATCGTGAAAGAAGGGCTGACCCGGATCGCTGACGGGGGCCGCATCATCAACATCTCCTCCGGCGTGACCCGCATAGCATTCCCGGAAATCATTGGTTACGCCCTCACCAAGGGCGCTATCGAAGCCTTCACATTGACCCTCGCCAAGCACTTGGGACCCCGGGAAATCACCGTGAACTCGGTAGCCCCTGGAGTGGTGGACACGGATATCAATGCTGGTTGGCTCCGCGGTAACGACGAAGCCCAGGCCGGGGTCGCCGCCAGCAGCGCTCTGGGCCGCGTGGGCCAGCCCGACGACATCGCAAGCATTGTGGCATTCCTTGCCTCAGACGAAGCGCGCTGGATCACAGGGCAGAAAATCGATGCCACCGGCGGCACCAACATCTAGGTGACAGCAAACGCCGCTCCTGGCTGTCAGAGCGACGTCTGCTGTTACCTGGTTGGGCTATTTGTAGCTCAGGCTCAGGAGCATGGACTTGAGCTGGGCATACTCGGTGCTGCCCATCCAGGCCTTGGCTGCTTCAGGGGTGGCGAAAGCTGGCTGCTTGTTGATGTCAAACATCACGTAGGCGCTCATGATGCCGTTGGGAACACGGACCTGGTTGGTCCCGGAGGAACTGATTCCGGCCTTGAGCTCCGAGGTCTTTCGCACATCCATGATGTACGTCGGAGGACCTTCTACAGGTCCCGTTCGGGGTGAGGGCATGCCCTCGTAGGGCGGTCCTTCATATGGAATGTACTGCGACTGATTCGAGGAGAAACCGAGCTCCACCTGCTCACCCGAGTTGTCCCGAACACCGGGAACCACTGCCCTGTCCAGGATGGTTCGGTCCACCAGTCCCCCTGTACCGTCGCCATAGTTGCCGTTGAATATCACGGCAACCTCAGTACCGGCACTGTTCAGGACCTTGGCGATGGTGGACGCAGCTTTGTCCGCCTCGTACGCATATGGCCCAGGCTCCGTCTTCACGCTCCAGCCATTAGGAAGATCGAAGGAGAGGTGCCCGTCAGGGAAGGTGAACCTTTGGGGGTTCGCCACCGGCGGCTGCGTCGGAGCAGTTGTTGGTGCCACCGCCGGAACAGTGGGTGCCGCAGGCGCAGTGGTGACCGGAACAGTCGCTTCCGGGGTGGCCGAGGGCGTGGGCGTGGGTGTAGGTGTAGGTGTTGGGGAAGCGGAAGCACTCGGCGTAGGTGTCGGCTCAGTCGAGTTGACGGTCACCGCCGGCGCTGGAGCCGTGGTGAGCGGGCCAAAGTTGGCTGCCACGAGCACGCCTGCGGTTACGGCAGCAGCGCCGAGCAGCAATCCGCCAGCGATCTGGGCTTTGCGGTGCCTGCGCTGCTCCAGGGACGTCACTGCCGCGAGGGGGCGGTTGTCGCTGAACACAGTGCTGCCCGAGAGAATTTTGTGGAGTGCTTCCTCACCGTTGGGTTCCGCTACTGGATCAATAGTGAGCGGGTCAATCGCTGATATCTGGTTCTTGATCGGATCCATTGTCTTCAGACCCCCATCTTTTGTGTAGTCGTTTCGGCGCCGGCCGGGAGCTGTTTCCGGAACGCGGTCCGTGCCCGGTGGAGACGGACCTTGGCTGCCGATTCGCTGCACTGCAGCACTCCGGCAATGTCAGTGGTACCCAGGCCGTCCCAGTAGGCCAGCTGCAGAATTTCGCGGTCCTGCACCCGCAAGCGGTCCATCGCATCCTGTACCGCGACGTTCCCGGAGTCATCGCCAAAGCGTTCCACCGCCGTCGTCCGCAGTTTTTCCTGCAGAGCCTGCTGGCGATCGCGGCTGCGGTAGGCATTACCCACCAGGTTGCGCGCAATGGCGAGCAAGTAGGCGAGCTCCGGCCGGGCGTCATCCGACCATTTTTGCCAGACGACCCGGAAAACGTCGGCGGCGATCTCTTCAGCCATCTCCGCCGATTCGACGCGTCGGCGCACGAACCTGAAAACGGATGGATAGCTGTCTTTATGAATGGCGATGAACGCCAATTCGCGCTCTGAAAGCACGATTGTCCCCCTGAAATGTAGAGCCCTGAACTGCAGGATACTTGTATAGTTTCCGGTCCGGGCCCGGGGGTTACACGTGGCGGTAAGTTTCTTCGCAGCGCCATCACGATAGATTCGAGACACCGACCCCCGAGCGAAAGCGTGGCACAGCAATGGTGCAGACAGGACCCGCGGCAGAATGGGCCCGCAAGCAGGTAGATCTCGGGCGCGTGCCCGTTGCGGTGCTGGGGATCGCCTCCAGCCAGGGCATCGAGGACGTTGTGGCGTTCGGGACCGACGGCGGCAGGCAGGCAACAGCGGAGGACCACTTTGCGCTGTTCTCGGTGACAAAGCCGATCACTGCCATGACAGTCATGCGGCAGGTGGAGCTCGGGAAGTTGTCGCTTGGCAACGCGCTGAGTGACGCCCTGCCCGGTTTCGGCGCCGGCCGCACAGACACCGTCACGCTGGAACACCTTCTCAGCCACCGCTCGGGGATTGCCGATCCAGCGCTCGACGGCGGCGCTCCCCTCCGCGAAAACCTCACCTCCGCGACGCAGGCCTTCTATGCGGGTTCCCTGGTCCAGTACTGCAACATCGCTTTCGAAGGGGCTGCGGCGATGGCCGAGTGGGCCGACGGGCGCCCGTTCGAAGAGCAACTCCTGTCCCTGGCTGGGGATACCGGCGCCAGCGGCCTGACGTTCGACGCCGGCTGCAACCCGCACACCATCCACGGCACCGATGCGGCGGGATTGAACGTCGACGCCATGTACCTGAAGAGGCATCCGGGTGCCGGGTTGTTCGGCACTGCCACGGACTTGCTCAACCTGGGCTCGGAGCTCCTGCGGGATTCCGGAAAGGCTGTCCGGCCCGCAACGTTGGCTGCCATGCGTCGTCCGCGGACCACAGAGGTTTCCCACATCACCACCCGGCCCAAGCCGCTGCGCCACACAGGTTTGGGCTTCCAGTTGCCCGCCAACGAATCCGAACTGTTCGCACGGGGAATCTACGGGCACCCGGGGTGGGCGGGAACAGAGTGGTGGATGCTCCCGGAGCAGGACCGCTGTGTGGTGTTCCTGACCAACGTGCTGGATACACCCGACCTCGGCGTGGACACTGCCGGGCTGTTCAATGCGGTGGCGGTTTCCTAGCCCCCGTTCCTGACCTTCCGGCCACGCCCGGCTGATACGGCCCACACAAGCACGAAGAGTCCCACCAGGATCAGCCCGGCGTCGCCAAGGTCGATCTCCCCGAGCCACGTTGTCAGCGGGTCCTTGAGCCCGAATGCGGCGTTGATGAAGCCGCCCAGCGTGATCACGGAGATGAACAGCGCCGAAGCGGCGGAGATGCCTGTGATCACGGCATTGAAGCCGAGCTTGCGCTGCGGGTTGTGGATGGCGGTCTTGTACATCTTCATCATGGCCACGCCGTTGGCGGAATCGCAGAGTGTCATGGCTGCTGTGAACGCGAGAGGGAGGGCCATCAAGGCGAGCGGAGAGACGCCGGCGAGTGACGCCGTCGTCGTGAGGACCAGCAGCCCGATGGTGGTGGCGGTGTCAAAACCCAAGCCGAACAGGAACCCGATCACGTAAATGTTCCGCGGCCGCTCCACTTTGGACAGTGGCTTGGCGAGCAGCCGGGCCACCAGGCCTTTTGCCTCCAGGTCTTCGGGACGCACGTCACCGCCTGCTTGGACCTTCCGGTACGCCTGAGTGGCACGAACGAAGGCCGAGCCGTTGAACAGCCCCATGGTCAGCAGGAACAAGCCGGAAACGCCGCTGCCGATGAGGCCCAGGACCTTGTTGCCCGTGGTGCCGTCTTCCATGAACTGCCCGATCAGCGTGGCGCCGGCTACCACCAGCACACCCGCCAGTATCACCACTGAGCTGTGCCCCAGGCTGAACGCGAAGCCCACACTGACGGGGTCCTTGTGCTGCGCCACGAATTTGCGGGTGGAGTTGTCGATGGCGGCGATGTGGTCCCAGTCGTAACTGTGCTTGATGCCGGCCACGTACGCGGTGACCACCAGCCCGAGTGCCAGCGGCTGCGCCCCACCGACGGAACCGAACAGTAGGAGCACGACGGCGGCAACATGCAACGCGGCCACGGCACCGAAGGTGAACAGCAGCCGGGTCCGCAGGGACAACCTCTCCCGTTCCCGGTACATCGTGGCGAATCCGGTCAACGCAGTCATCAGTACTTCCTCAGGTTCAAGGGCGCCTGTCCGTACCAACGGTCGCGCAGAACGCCCGTACAAGCACCCAGCAATGTGTTGAGCTCCTCGGTGCTGTTCGACAACGATCGCAGCACAAGCCCGGTGGTCCCGGCAATAGTCGTCGTCAAAGAAACTCCGGAATACGCGTCAAAATCCTTGACCAGCCCATGCAGTTCGTCAGCGAGCCCCTGGTCCACCCGCGGATCCACCACCACCAACGACCCCAGGTGGCTGAAACCCTCCATGAAACCCATCCCGGTCACATCCCCCATGGGCGGCCGGATCAGGAGATTATCCAGGGCCAACAGGTCCTCATGGTCCCCGGTTTGGACGTGGATCTCATTCCGCAGCCGCACTTCTTCGTATTTGAAGGATGCGCCGTCCGGCGACCATCCCGGCGTGACCACTTCAGCAATGACAAGGCTCGACGTCGGGTGGAGGCTGATGCGCGAATTCTGCCGATAGCTCGCCTCCCGGTAGGCGATCAACTGGTCGGGCATCAGCTCCAACCGCGAGCCCTCGCCCAGCTTGATATTCATCCGCTGCTCGGCAAAGGATCCCGGAGTCCGGTAAACCTTGGTGGCCGACTGCGTCGTCAACAGCAGCTCGGCCCCCGCGTGAACCTCCACCTCAATGACGAACACATCCGCCCCAAGATACGCCCCGCCGGGATTGACCATGACGTAGCAAACCTGCCCGGACTCATCCAGGTAATGCGGCCTGAGCACCCGCAAAGCACCCTCATGAAACTGCCGCGAAGCAACAGACCGCCCACCCCGCACACTGACGCCAAGCTCCAACCGCCCCCGCACAGGGCGCTCCGCGGGCGCCGCCCCCGGTGAGAACAGCGCGGACTTGGGCAAGGTCATTGAGCCAAATCGAGCATCAGGACATCGCGGCGGATCCAGTTCAGGACTTCCTCCAGACCTTCGTCCGTTTTGAGGTTCGTGAAGCAGAACGGCTTGTTGCCGCGGAATTCCTTGGAGTCCCTTTCCATGACGGAGAGGTCTGCTCCGACGTGGGGTGCCAGGTCCGTTTTGTTGATGATGAAGAGGTCGGATTTGATCATGCCTTGGCCGGCTTTGCGGGGGATCTTTTCGCCTTGGGCGACGTCGATGATGTAGATGGAGAAGTCGACGAGTTCGGGGCTGAAGGTCGCGGAGAGGTTGTCGCCGCCGGACTCAACGAAGATGACCTGGAGCTCGGGGTGCCTGGCCTTGAGATCTTCGATGGCTGCGGTGTTCATGGAGGTGTCTTCGCGGATGGCGGTGTGGGGGCAGCCGCCGGTTTCGACGCCGATGATCCGGTCCTCGGGGAGGATGCCGTTGGCGGCGAGGATTTTGGCGTCTTCGATGGTGTAGATGTCGTTGGTGATGGCGGCCATGGAGATGTCGCGGCTCATGTGCCGGGTGATGCGTTCCACGAGCTGTGTCTTGCCTGCTCCGACGGGTCCGCCGATTCCGATTTTGATGGGTTCAGTCATGTGTCCTCCTGAGTTAGCTCATGAACATGCGGGCGCGTTGCCGTTCGTGCCGCATTTGTGAAATTTCCAGCCCGGGACTGACCGCCCCGAAGTCTTCCCAGCACAGCTGTGCTACATCCAGGACGGCGGCAGCAACGGCGTCGTGTGCTTGGCGAAGTACCCGCTGACCGGCGTTCTGCCCGAGCGGAATGGCGCGCACGGCGTTCTGCGTCAGCGAAGTAACGGTGGCAAACAGATAGGCAGAAAGCGCCTCCTCAAAAGGAACCCCCAAAGACCGCGCAATAACCCCGAACGCCAAGGGCTGATGCCCCTGGGCACGCCCCTCCCGGACCAGCTCCCGATAAGCATGCAACTCCCCGGACGGAAACACCTCCCCGCCAATCTCGAGCAGCCGCCCACCCATCTTCAAAGAAGCCTCCCGAACCTCCCGGGCCAACAACTGCCCCGTCAAAAGAGAATCCAACAAGCCCACATCCACCCCCTCATAAAGAAAGCGAATAGCCACCCCATCGGAATAAGTCAGCTGCTGCCCCACAAAAGCGGAAAGCCAAACCCCAAAAGACCCCTCATCAACAACAAGCCCACGCTCGATATAGCTCTCAAACCCCAAAGAATGAGCAAACGCCCCCGTAGGCAAAGCCGAGTCGGTCAACTGTTGAAGAGCCAGCTGATATGTCGCACTCAAGTCCCACCACCGACGGTGCGGACTGTGCGCTGGAGCGGAGCTGGGAAGGGGGCCGCGGCGTGGCGGGCATCGCGAAGCGGGCACGGCCCCCTTCCCAGCGAAGCGCAAGCGCGCGCACCCAACCTGACGCGACGCATGACTTTAGTGCGAATGTTCAGCATGGCGGAACGGCACCGGCATGACCCGCTCTTGCCTGTCGTAGGGGGCGCCGACGCTCTTCAGATAGTCCTCGACCGTGTGGTCGTACTGGCACACCATGACCTCGGCCCCATACTCGGAAGCAGAGTCGAAGAATTGTGCCTGCAAATGCCGGTTGCCGAGCGAGTGCGCCACGACACCCATTTCGTGGATGCTCCTGGGCGCTATCACCAGGACGTCTGTTGGCAGCACGGAGATGACGATGACGTTGTGGTCGTCCAGTGCCAGGATGTCGCCGTCGCGGAGGTCTCCGGTGCCGGCGGGCAGGCGGATGCCGAGTTCTTTGCCGTGGTCGGTGGTGACGCGTTGGATCCGTTTGACCAGGAGGCTGCTGGGGAGGACTACTTTTTCGGTGTGCCGGCCCGCATGGGTGCCCGCGGGCTGTTCGTGGACGTTGCCCAGGATTTGTTCGATGATCATCGGGCTCCTAGAAGAGGAAGTAGCGCTGCGCCATGGGCAGGACGTCGGAGGGCTGGGAGGTGACTTCTTCGCCGTCGACCGTCACTTTGTAGGTTTCGGGGTCGACGGCGATGTCGGGGGTTTCGCCGTTGTATTTCAGGTCCGCTTTGGTGAGGTTGCGGATGCCGGAGACGGGCTTGATGATGCGTTCGAGGCCGAGTTCGGCGGGCACTCCGGCGTCGATGGCTGCTTGGGACAGGAAGGTGATGGAAGTCTTTTGAAGTGCTTTGCCGTAGGTGGCGAACATGGGTCGCATGGTGCGGGGTTGTGGTGTCGGGATGGAGGCGTTGGAGTCGCCCATGAGCGCGTAGGCGATCTGGCCGCCTTTGATGACCAGTTCGGGTTTCACGCCGAAGAAGGCGGGGTCCCAGAGGACGAGGTCCGCGAATTTGCCTTCTTCCACGGAGCCGATGACGTCTGCCATGCCTTGGGCGATGGCGGCGTTGATGGTGTATTTGGCGACGTAGCGTTTGAGCCGGAAGTTGTCGGATTCAGCGGATCCGTGGGTGGTTCCGGAGGGATCCTGGAGAACTCCGCGTTGCCGTTTCATGGCGTCGGCTACCTGCCAGGTACGGGTCACTACTTCACCTACCCGGCCCATGGCTTGGGAGTCCGATGATGTGATGGCGAAGATGCCGAGGTCGTGGAGGACGTCTTCGGCGGCGATGGTTTCTGCGCGGATGCGGGAGTCTGCGAAGGCCACGTCTTCGGGGATGTCCGGGTTGAGGTGGTGGCAGACCATGAGCATGTCCAGGTGCTCTTCGATGGTGTTCCTGGTGTAAGGCAGGGTGGGGTTGGTGGATGCCGGGAGGACGTTGGGAAGCCCGGCGATTTTGATGATGTCCGGCGCATGCCCGCCGCCCGCACCTTCGGTGTGGAAGGTGTGGATGACCCGGCCGTCGATCGCCCGGATGGTGTCTTCGACGAAGCCGCACTCGTTGAGGGTGTCGGTGTGGATGGCCACCTGGATGTCGTATTCGTCGGCGACGCGCAGGGACATATCGATGGAGGACGTGGTGGAGCCCCAGTCCTCGTGGACCTTCAGTCCGACGGCACCGGCGCGGATCTGCTCTGCGAGGGGCTCGACGGCGGAGGCGTGGCCTTTGCCGAACAGGCCTATGTTTACAGGGAGTCCTTCAGCCGCCTGCAGCATGCGCGAGATGTGCCAGGCGCCGGGTGTGATGGTGGTGGCCTTGGTTCCTTCAGCGGGGCCGGTGCCGCCACCAACCATCGTGGTGATGCCGTTGCAAAGGGCGGTCGGGACTTGCTCCGGTGAGATGAAGTGGATGTGGGTGTCGATGCCACCGGCTGTGAGGATTTTCCGTTCGCCTGCGATGATCTCAGTGCTGGCGCCGATCACGATGTCCACGCCGTCGGTGATCTGCGGGTTTCCGGCCTTGCCGATCTTGAATATATGCCCGTCTTTGAGCGCGACGTCTGCTTTGTAGATACCGGTGTAGTCCAGGATCACCACGTTGGTAATAACGGTGTCCGGAACGTCTTCGACGCGCGTCAGCTGGCCGTTCTGGCCCATGCCGTCGCGGATTACTTTTCCGCCGCCGAACACCACTTCTTCGCCGTGGACCGTGTAGTCCTTCTCGATCTCAAGGAACAATTCGGTATCTGCCAGTCGGATGGCATCCCCGGTGGTGGGTCCGTACAGTTCGGAGTATTGCTTGCGGGATATCTCGAAGCTCACTGGTGGTCCCTTTCCGCTGCGACGCCCGGGCGGGGTTCACCGGCAACGCCAGTACCGCCGTCGAGCTTTCCGTTGACTGCGTTGCTGAGGCCGAACACTTCACGGGACCCGGCGAGTTCAATCAGCTGGACGGTTTTTCTGTCCCCCGGTTCGAAGCGCGCGGCTGTGCCCGCCGGGATGTCCAGGCGGCGACCGTAGGCGGCGTCGCGGTCGAATTCCAAGGCGTGGTTCGCTTCGGCGAAGTGGTAGTGCGAACCGATCTGCACGGGCCGGTCGCCGCGGTTCACCACCTCGACGGCGATCGCCTCACGACCGCTGTTGCAGGCGATGGAACCTGCCTGGAGCCTGTATTCACCGGGGATCATGGGGACTCCTAACGGATGGGGTTGTGGACGGTGACGAGCTTGGTGCCGTCAGGAAAGGTGGCCTCGATCTGGACGTCGTGGATCATCTCCGGAACACCTTCCATGACGTCGTCCCGGCTGAGCAGGGTAGTTCCGTAGCTCATGAGCTCGGCCACGGTTTTGCCGTCGCGGGCGCCCTCTATGAGCTCATAGCTGATGATTGCCACGGCTTCGGGGTAGTTCAGCTTGAGCCCGCGTTCCTGGCGTCGCCGTGCGAGGTCGGCGGCCACCACGATCATGAGTTTTTCCTGCTCACGGGGCAAAAGGTGCACGACATCTCCTTGTGGCTGGGCACAGCTGGGACTGATGTGACCAGCGTAAGGAGCGGAAGTTTCAGGCACGTTTCCAATCCGTCTCAGGCGGGGGTCGGATCGGACCGAATTGACCTCAACTAATGTTGAGGTTCTAGCATCGATTACTGTGCGCCCAGCAGCGTCGTTCCGAGCAAGTACCACCAAAGGTTTAGCGATGACCCATCACAATCCCCTGCCGTCCCCGGCTGTCGGCGAGCTCTTCAGGGCCGCGTTCCGTGCGCACCCGGCGGGAGTCGCCATCGTCACCGCCTCCGGACCGGAGGGAGCGGTGGGGCTCACGGCATCCTCGGTGGCGTCCGTCGCGGTGGATCCGCCAACGCTGGCCTTCTCAGTCACCGGGGGCCGGTCAGCCTCGGTTATCGCGGCCGCGGAGTCGATCGTGGTGCACCTGGTAGGTGCCGGGCAGTTGGAACTGGCACGCACGTTCGCAGACCCCGCAGCCCCGCGCTTCATGGAAGACATGGACTGGGAGCTGCTGCCTACCGGCGAGCCCCTCCTCCGCGAAGCCCAATGGGCTCTGCGCTGCGACATCGTCCACAGGGCACCCCTTGGCGGTTCCGTGCTGTTGGCAGCGACGGTCCTGGACATCCGGGCAACCCCCGGCGCCTCAGCCCCGCTGGTTTACCACAACCGTGAGTTCCACACGCTGCTCGAGGGCGCGTCGGCCGTAGCCTAGTTGTTGCGCCCGCGCGCCGCCACGGTCCACCTGTCAACCACGGACCCGTCGCGCACCACAGTGACCTCGTCCACGAGGTTCATGGCGAGGCAGACGTGGTTGGGGATCACCCTGAGCCTCGTCCCCAGTGCCGGAGGTTCAGACGAGTCCGGCCAAACGACTGTGGCGTGGTGCTCGGACAGTGCCGTTACCTTGGCTTCCGGGTATTCGGGGAGCCGCCCGTATCCGGTAGCCCAGTCCGGACGGTCACTACCCAGGATCTTGCTGCCCGCATCCACCACAACCCTGCGCACGTTTCCGCCGGCTGCCTCGTGGCGGCTGACAACAGTGGCTGCCACGGTCTGGGAGATGTCATCCCAAGTGCACCGTTCGAGTTCCAGTTGCTGGGCGTCGCCGAATACGTAGACGCCGGGGCGCAGCTCCGTGGCCACAGTTTCACCGTCAATCAGTGCAGTAGGCGTGGAACCCCCGCTGATGGTGGTCACCTCGAAACCGGCGGATGTCAGGGCCGTCGCGGCCAGGCCGAGTGCCTCGTTCTCATTGCCCGCCGCGCCAGTCGGCATGCCGGGCTTATAGCTGTGCCCGGGGAACGTGAAGACGCCCTGAACACTCAGCCCTGCGGCCGCTGCCGCCTCGGCAACCTCCACTACTTCGCCCGGAAGCACGCCGCTGCGATGATGTCCGCTGTCCACTTCGATCAGCACCTCAACGCTCGCCGCATCCGCTCCGAGGTGGTGCCCCATCGCCGTCGCGCTGTCCGCTGAATCCACACCGACAGCAAGGCGGCACGTGGCCGTCAAAGCCCGAAGCCGGTCCGCGTGGGAAGCTTCGACCCAGAGCGGGTAGGCAATGAAGATGTCTTTCACTCCATCTGCCGCGAAGACTTCGGCCTCGCCGATCGTTGCCACCGTGATTCCGACGGCACCCGCTGCAAGCTGCTTGCGCGCGATTTCCAACGTCTTGTGCGTCTTCACATGCGGGCGGAGGTTGAGTCCTCTACTGAGCATGGCGGCAGCCATCCGTTCGATGTTGCGGCCAAGGATGTCGGCGTCGATCATGACGGCAGGGGTGACGACTTCAGCGGGGATCACGTTCATTCCACAAACACTATCGGCCCGGATACGTACCTTTCAGGTCGCGGACTTCCTGACACGCAGCTCGAACGCCGCCTGCAGCTGCCGCACCTCTGGAGCGGCCATGGTGCTCTCAATCCGCTCGATCAAGAGTTCGACGGCGCGCTCCGCAATTTCCGCACGCCCTGGCGCCACCGTAGTCAGCGACGGCGACGCGAACCGGGCCTCCTCAATGTCGTCGAAACCCGCGACCGCGATCTCCTCCGGAACCCGCTTGCCCCGGACCAGGAGTTCGTGAAGGGCGCCCAGGGCCAAGGCATCGTTGAGTCCGAACACTGCGTCGAAATCCGCACCCGAGTCCAAGAGCCTGGCAACTGCACCGGCTCCCCCGTCCCGCCGCCACTCGCACCGCACCACCAACGCGGGGTCGTACTCCACGCCGGCGTCAGCGAGCGCAGCCTTGTAGCCGCTGAGGCGCAGGCCGGCACTGCCGGTTGTTTCGCCGTCGTCCGCGCCCAGGACAGCTATACGACGGCGGCCGCCCGCCAGCAGGTGCGTGGTGACGGCGGCGGCGGCTTCGTGGTTCTGGATGAGGACCATGTCCAGGCGCGGGTCCTGCACGAATTCGCCCAGGAGGACCAGGGGTTTCTTTCCGGCCGCGTCGATGATCTGCTGGGCGCCGAGGGTGAGCGGAATGAACAGCAGGCCGTCGGTGAGGCTCCGGAACTGGCCCTGAAGAGCTGCTTTTTCATGCTCTGCCTCATTGCCGGACTGCTCCACCAGGACCCTGTAGCCGCGGCTCCAGGCTGCCTTCATGATGTCCGAGGCCAGCTCTGCGTAGTACGGGATTGAGAGGTCTGCCAGGACCAGGCCGAGCATCTTGGTCTTTCCGGATCGGAGGCTGCGGGCCGTGAGATTGGTTTCATAGCCAAGCTCGTCGATCGCATCAAGGACGCGCTGCTTGGTGGCAGGACGGATGAACTCATAGTTGTTGATGACATTGGAAACTGTCTTCAACGAGACCCCGGCAGCTTTCGCGACGTCGTTCATGGTGACGGCCATGCAGGCACTCCTTCGTTGCTGGTGAAATACATCGTTGCAGACAAAGTAGCCGTCACACATCGCTCATACCCCTGCAACGCGCCCGCAACATAGATGCGGAAGGCTGGAACCAACACATCGCGGAGCCGGCTGAGGAGGCAACAATGAGCATCGCAAACAGGGACCTGTTCCAGGCACTGAAGACACAAGCCACGCTGGCAGAGGCGTTCGGCGCCATGCCGGGCAGTCAGGAAGAGCCGCATGCCCTGAGCCAGGGGGACTACATCGAAGCGTGGCACAACGGTCGGTTGTACCACCATGGCACCGTGGTCAAAACCGTGGCAGGCACAGACCTCTTCTGGCTCAACGACCACACCGGAACGCGGCGGCTGCTGGACATGGAATCCTTGGAGATCGTGACCGTTGACCGGCCGGCTCCGGAACCTGCATCGCAGTCACCAAAGCCGGCCCCCACGGCCACCGTCACCCCCATCTCCGCGTACCCGATGTTCCACGACGGCACGCAGCAGATCGCCTAGCTCCTCCGGCAACCTGGCTCTGCCCTGTTGCCCTAAGACTCCAGGGACAACCTGATCATGGTCCAGCTCACCGCTGGAAGGCTGGCGGTGAGACGGCCGCCGTCGAGCTTTGCACTGACGTTCTCGGACGGCAGGACCGACGTCGAATCGTCTGCTGTCGCCTGCCAGTACGGGTCCTTGTTCGTGTACGTGATGGCCTCGATTACTTTGTGCGCATTGAGGCTCCCGACGGCGGCGTCCAGGGTCAGCGTGTCAGTCGCCGAGCGGTTCACGGCGAAGACGACGGCCTCCTTGGCGTCGGCGTCGTGGGTTGCCACCGCCGACAGGGCGCTGAAGCCGAACGTCTTTTCGCTGTCCAGCTGCGGCGACTCGACAGCGAGGTTCAGCACATGGCCAGAGGCATGCTGCGCCGTGAGTGCGAACGGGTGGAACGTTGTCTGCTTCCAGGCACGGCCACCAGGCTCGGTCATGATGGGTGCGATCACGTTGACCAACTGCGCAAGGCTGGCTGAATGGACACGGTCGGTGTTGCGCAGCAGCGTTATCAGGAGGTCGCCCACCACCACGGCGTCCGCCACCGTATAGCGGTCCTCCAGCAGTACCGGCGCCACGGGCCAGTCATCGCCAGTGGGAGTCTTGGATTCGTCCCGGGACATGTGCCAGACATTCCACTCATCAAAGGAGATGTTGACCTGCTTTCCGGACTTGGTGGCCGACTTTACGTGGTCGATGTGGGAGACGATGTCCTTGATGAACGCTTCCATCCTGTGTCCGGCGGACAGGTGTTCCTGCAGGTCACCGAAATCCTCGAAGTACTGGTGGGCTGAGATCAGGTCCACGAGCTCGTAGGTCTCGTTGAGGACCACGCGCTCCCATTCGCCGAATGTGGGGAGGTCCGGGCCGGAACTTCCACACGCCACCAGCTCCAGGTCCGGGTTCACCATGCGCATGGCCCGGGCGGTTTCAGCCGCAACCCGGGCGTACTCGGCGGCCGTTTTGTGGCCGATCTGCCAGAAACCGTCCATCTCGTTGCCGAGGCACCACATGGTGATGTTGTGGGGCTCGACGGCGCCATTGGCCTTGCGCTGTTCGGACAGGGCCGTACCGCCCTTGATGTTTGAATACTCCAGCAGGTCCAGCGCTTCCTGCGTGCCTCTGGTCCCCAGGTTCACGGCCATCATGGGCTCAACCCCGGCCTTCTTCGACCACTTGGCGAATTCGTCCACGCCCACCAGGTTGGGGTCGCTGGAGTGCCAGGCGAGGTCCAGGCGTGTTGGGCGGTTTTCCTTGGGACCCACCCCGTCCTCCCAGCGGTAGCCGGAAACAAAGTTGCCGCCGGGGTAGCGGATTGTGGAGACCCCGAGCTCCTTGGTGAGTTCCAGGACGTCGGTGCGGAAGCCGTCCTCATCGGCGTTGGGGTGCTCCGGCTCGAAGATGCCCGTGTAGACGCAGCGTCCCAGGTGCTCCACGAAAGCTCCGAAGGTTTTTCTCCGTACCGGACCGATGACGAATGCGGGGTCGATGGTGATTTTGGCGGTGTTGTTCTGGTCTCCCAAAGCGTGGGTCCTTGTCTGCTGGGTTGTTCCGGGGCTTACGAGTCAATTTACAACGTTATAGAACCATGCTGTCGGTGTATCGGTGACGAGTCAAGGGATTTCTTTGCTTTCGCCCCGGCGCTTCTTCGCTTTGACCGCCGTCGTGCGGGAGATTCGCGCCCAATTGGGGTTTGGCAGCGGCATAGGCTGGATCCCATGTCATCCGGGATCACCGCCGCCTATTCCTCCCGCGCGGCGGAGTACACCTCGTTGTTCGGGTCCATCAGCAGCACCCACACCGACGATCGCGCGCTTGTTCAGGACTGGGCCGGCAGCCTGGACGGGAGAATCATCGACGCCGGCTGCGGGCCAGGGCAGTGGACGCACTTCCTGCACTCGCTTGGCCTGGATGCCGAGGGCGTCGACCTGGTGCCGGAGTTCATCGCAACCGGCCGGCAGCGCTACCCCGACGTCCGCTTCACACAGGGTTCCCTCGAGCAGTTGCCGACGCCGGACCAGTCACTCGCGGGGATCCTCGCCTGGTACTCCGTGATTCACACGCCCCCCGGGGACATCGATGAGGTGCTGGGCGAATTCGCCCGCTGCCTCATGCCTGGCGGCGGCCTCCTGCTCGGATTCTTCGAAGGCGACGCCGTGGAGGAATTCCCGCACGCCGTGGCACCCGCCTATTTCTGGCCCTTGGAGGAGATGTCAGTGCGGCTGCAGAACGCCGGTTTGACCGTGGTCAGCACACACTCCCGCGCAGACCCCGGAGTCCGTCCGCACGCCGCCATCGTTGCGCGGCAGGCGAAACCCTGACCCTCAGCACACCCTTGCTCCCTGCACACCAGTGTGCTGTGGGAACAAAAAACAGGCCGGAGACTCAGCGTCTCCGGCCTGTTTTGGAGGGTGGGCCCTGTGGGGATCGAACCCACGACCCACGGATTAAAAGTCCGATGCTCTACCAACTGAGCTAAAGGCCCTCCAGCTGTTGAAACAGCCATAAATACTGTACCCCAAGGTCAAGGCAGGTATGGAACCGAAAGCGCGGTGCGCCGTCGTCACCTTCTTTGAGCAGGAAGCCGACGACGGCGCGCGGCGACTACGGCGTGTCGGCTGCAGGGCGGCGGCAAAGTGGGTGGTGAAGGCCGCCCCCGGCGACAACAGCAGCCGAGAAACCCTTACTCGACCCCACCAGAGCACAGGAGTACGGTGAACTCATGAGCGAACAGCCAGGATCACGTGCGTACGGCGGAGCAAACAGGCACCACAAGCCAAAGCCCTTCGCTCCCATCGATTTCGAACCGTTCGCCGGTGGAGCCGACCCGGCACGCGTTTCCGAAGCAGCGCACCTCGCGGCCCAGGCTCTGGTGAAGCGCGGCCGCGACAGCGATGACCCCAAAGTCACCCGGCGTCTGGTGAAGCTGGCCGACGAGCAAGGCCTCGAAGCCATCGCCGAAATGTGGGCCGAAAGCCCTGCCCGCAGCCTGCCCGGAGCCCTCTGGCGGCTGTATGCCCTCCGCGCCGCCACCATCCAGAACCCGGAACGCATCTCCGTGTATTTCCGGGCCGGGCGCGATACCGCCCAGGTTTCGAACGTGGTGGCCGGGGCGGCTGAGCCGCCGGGAGCCGAGGAAATGAAGACCATGGCGGACGCGATACTGTCAGGCGCTTTCGACGGCGAGTTCGACGTCGCGCTGGAACGTTCCGCCGCTTTCTGCCGCGTGGTGGCGCTCGGCCAGGCGACCCTCGCCGACGGCGCCGAGCACACCAATGAGGGCCACGCGAGCAAGCTCACCCGCAACTCCCACCAGTTGGTGAAAACAGCGGAAGACCTCGAACACGCGGCCAACGCGTGGCGGTTGGGAGAGCTGGACTAACGCACCGGAAGGGCGAAACGTACCCACGCCCGGCCCGGACTGTCAATGTTGACTTAGCCAGCCAGACGGGGAAAACTAAAACTGGTGTCGAACCGCGAAACCCCCGGGCTTCAACTTATAGCCGCTTCGAGCGGCCTACCGCCGAGAGGCGTATCCGGTTCGGCACCATTTTTATGCCCGAACGCAGTTTGCCCGGACCCGTTCTGAAACGGGCCCGGGCAAACGCGGCAGGAACTACTTCAAAGTGACCGTGGTTTCCGCCTCTTCCTTCTTGTCGTGATCAAGGTCGCCGGCCGCGTCCTGCGGCGTCATGGTCGCCTTGATCTCTGTTTCCTTGCCGGCGGTGTAGGCGAAGTTCTCAGCGATGTTGAACGACTCACCCGGCTTCAGCACGAACGGGTCCTTTTCCTTCAGCTTGATGCCGGAGCTGGTGAGGCCATGCTTCTTGAAACCGTCACTGCTGGAATCGGACGGCATGCCGCCAAGGTACTTCCAGTCCGTGTACTTGGCATTGGGCGTCACCAGCGAGTGGCTCAGGGGGATGTCCGCCGATGAGGTGTTGGTGACAACGTAGTTCACGTAAACGATCGGAGCACCCTTCTTCAGCAGGTTCTCCTTTGTTTCCTTGTCCACGAACATGCTGTCCTTAGAGGCTACGTCCGTGGCCACCTGGAAGATGTCAACGGAGAAGCTGTCGCCCTTCATGCTGCCCAGCTTGTCGCCGGCATCCGAGATGGGAAGCGCCCAGGAGGCCACCTTGTAGGAGCCTGAGGAAGTGCCTTCGGACGATGCAGCCGAAGCGGAGGATGACGACGATGCCGAGGGCGACGCAGACGAAGACGAGGACGACGACGATTCGGAACCTCCCGGCGTCGGGCTCGACGCCGCGGGCCCGCAAGCACTCAGGGCCAGCATCCCGGCGGCCGCCAGACCGGAGATCTTCACTACTTTGTTGAAACGCATAGTTCCCCCATTGAATTTACTAACTAATTGACTTGCCAAGTGTTACATGAATGTGCAGCGCCTCGCGATGGGGACAACTTCCCGCAACGTTCCCGCGCGCATCCCGCACCTCACCGCCGGACCGGTAAAGTTGGGAGCGAAACGGGTCGCGTCAAGTCAAGCGGCCTGCGCCCACCCGTCCCCAGCCCGGAAGCGACATGAAGCTGCGCCTTTTCCCCCAGGAACCTGCCGGGCTCGTACTGCTCGCACAGATGGCCGGCGTCATCGTGGCCGCCACCGGAACCCTGTCTGAAATCCTCGGCGCCCCTGTTGGCGAACACGACCGCCTTGCCGAGGAACTGCACGAGCACGAGTCCAAGTCCCTGGACCTGCACTTCGCGCTGCTGACACACATGCGCACCAGTTTTGTGAATCCCCTCCCCCGCGAGGACATGTACACCCTCTCCCGACACCTCAACGAGGCCATGGAGAAGCTGGATGCCGCCGGCGACCTCGTCGCGATCTACAAACTGGACCGGCTTCCCAAACGTGCGGCCGACCAGCTCGAGATCATCAGCCGCCAGGCCGAGCTGACAGTGGACGCCATGCGGAAACTCGAAGACCTCGACGAGCTTGAGGACTACTGGATTGAAATCCTCCGGCTCACCAAGCGGGCAGAACGCACTCACCGGATTTGGGTTGCGGAGATGCTCAAGGACATGAAGTCCGCCCAGTACGCACGGCACCGGGACATCGCCAACCAATTGGTGGAAGTTACCAAGGACATGCGGAAGGTCGCCACACAGGTAGGCAGCATCATCGTCAAGGAATCATGACGTGACCATCGCCGCCCTGGTCCTGGTAGTTGCTTTGGCCTCCGGGTTCGCATTCCTCAACGGCTTCCGGGATGTCTCCAACGCCGTCGCGCTTTCCACACGGACCCGCGCCCTCACGCCGTCCATTGCCGTGCTCCTGGCTGCTGTCTTCAACTTCGTGGGAGCCATGCTCAGCGGCACGTTCGTCCTTGCCTTCACACAGTCTTGGATCACCTTGCCCGATGGCACCAGCGGCCTCACCATGCTCGCCTCAGCCTTGGCAGCGTCCATATTGTGGGGAGTTTATGCGTGGTGGCGGGGCATTCCTTTGTCTTCCACTAACTCGCTGGTGGGTGGCCTGATTGGTGCAGGCAGCGCGAGCATCCTGGTGGGAGGAAACTCGATCGGCGGGGTGGACGGCATTGTGGTCACGCAAGTGGTCCTCCCCCTGGTGCTGTCCCCGTTGATAGCCTTCGGGGCGGCCTACCTGCTGGTGTGGCCGGTGACCTGGGCCGCCCGATACACGCAGCCGAACGTGGTGAACAGGCGCTTCAGGCGTGCGCAAGCCGTTTCGAGTGCTGCTGTCGCCTTCGGCCACGGTCTCCAGGACGGGCAGCGAACGGCAGCGGTCATTCTCCTGGCAATCGTCGCCGCCGGGCTGTCAGGTGGCGACGACGTACCCCTGTGGATCCTGCTCCTCACCGCCGTCATGCTCACCGCGGGAACCCTGTTGGGCGGCTGGCGGATCTCCCATACCCTGGGGCACAAATTGATCCGGGTCGATCCGCTGCGTGGGTTCGTGGCCCAGACCCTGACGTCAGTGATGCTGTTTATCGGCGCGATCGGCTTTCAGCTACCGCTTTCCACCACCCACACACTCACAGCATCGGTGCTGGGCGGCGGTGTCAACCAGCGATTCCACACCGTGAACCGGCGCCTCGTCCGGAGGATTCTGTTGTTCTGGGTAGCAACGCCGCTGATCACCGCAGTGGCGGCGTTCATCCTGGAACTCGCGCTCTCCCCGCTCACCCACTTGTAGACCCAACTGGGTCGCAGATCAGGTCGTTCCCAGCGCTGAAAACGACCTGATCTGCGACCCAGTTGGGCAACGTCCCGGATCAAGGGCGGTCATGGTGTGCCCTAAGAATGCGGGGTATCGCCTTTAGAGCCGCTGTGCGGCCAAGTCGTCGCCGCTAAGTCTTTGCTTGCCTGCGTGACGGGCCGACCACACGCTTCTGCAGGAATGCACGACCGGGACGACGACGAACATCGCGGCTGCCAGGACAACTGTCGAAACGGCGATGACTATCACGCCGATGAGATGAACGAGCAGTACGCCGAAGATCACCACTGCGTGGGCGTCGATGGATTCCATGGTTAATTTCTTGTGCTTGGAGTGGAGGTGGTTACGGAGTGCCGTTTGCTGGCCCTGCACCAACAAGTTGTTCCCTCAACCGGACGGGGATGCCATTGGTGGCGAATTGATCGTCCATGGCATCCTGCACGGTGGCGTATCTTCCGTCCCGTACGTAAAAGGCAAGGAATTCCCAGGTATGGACGCTGGTCCACAACTGTGTGAAGTCGGTCAGGTATCGGCCATCATTTTGGAGTCGGGCCAGGCTGAAATAAACGTTGCCCCCGTCCAGCCCGGCAGCCCTGATCCCCTCATCTGAAATGGAGTACGCGAGCCAGCCTTCGGTGCAACCAAGGACCGTGTAGTACTGCTGTTCATTGGCCGGGATGGGCTTGATCGCACGGACCGTGTCGTTCCGCCGGATGTCGATGTTCGCCGGGGCGCACTCGCTCGCCGTGGGAGTGCCGTTTGCTGGCCCTGCACCAACAAGTTGTTCCCTCAGCCGGACAGGGATGCCATTGGTGGCGAATTGATCGTCCATGGCATCCTGCACGGTGGCATATCTTCCGTCCCGTACGTAAAAGGCAAGGAATTCCCAGGTATGGACGCTGGTCGCTAACTGCGTGAAGTCGGTCAGGTATCGCCCATCATTTTGGAGTCGGGCCAGGCTGAAATAAACGTTGCCCCCGTCCAGCCCGGCAGCCCTGATCCCCTCATCTGAAATGGAGTAAGCGAGCCAGCCTTCGGTGCAACCAAGGACCGTGTAGTACTGCTGTTCATCGGCCGGGATGGGCTTGATCGCACGGACCGTGTCGTTCCGCCGGATGTCGATGTTCGCCGCAGCGCACTCGCCCGCGGCAGAGCCGGCGGGTGCGGCGGGGCCGGCTGGGGCGGCGGGTGCGGTCGCTGGTGGTGCGGCTGGCGGAGCGGTCGCCTGTGTGACAGTAGCGATTGGTGGGGCAACAGCAACAGGAGCAGGCGCCACGGCTGGCACAGTACCTGACTGTTCCTGGGCGGGTGCAGCGGTAGCCGCGGGGACAATGACCGATGATGGGACTTCGAGCAGGACCGGCTCTTCCAGCCCATTGGTTGCGCCGGATTCAGGCGACGGCAGTATCTGATCAACAACCACGGCGAGAGGCTGGGTGGCGCGCATAGAGCCTTCTGATAATCCCCGGGCGCTGGAAATACCCGGCGGGGTTGCAGGAATGCAGGCTGTGAGTGTCAGCGCCAGCGCAAGCGATGCCAGAGTGGCGGACTTGGCAAAGCGGGTTCGGTGGTACTTCATTGGTCTGGGTCCTTCCCCCTGGAACAACTGAGCAGAATGGCCTGCTCGTATATGTTGTTTCCGGTTCGGGACGAATAATTACACCAGCAACAAAAATCATTGCACTGTCGGCTAAGGCCTCAGGCCCGGTCTAGCCGCAGAATTCGAACGTGGTCTCATCCGCGAATGCACCAACGCCGGGCTGGAGGCACCAGTGGCGGGGTTCATCCTGGAACTCGCGCTCTCCCCGCTCACCCACTTGTAGACCCAACTGGGTCGCAGATCAGGTCGTTCCCAGCGCTGGGAACGACCTGATCTGTCACCCAGTTGGGCAACAAAAAACGACGGCGGCCGTACCCCCAAGGCGACGGCCGCCGTCGTTCTGTGCCGACTCCCCCCATAGAAGCCGGAACCCGCGAAACCCGTTTATCCGAAGCGGCCGGAGACGTAGTCTTCCGTGGCCTTCTGCGACGGGTTGTTGAAGATGCTGGTGGTATCGGCGAACTCGATCAGCTTGCCGGGTTTGCCGGTGCCGGCAATGTTGAAGAAGGCAGTCTTGTCCGAAACACGGGCAGCCTGCTGCATGTTGTGGGTCACGATCACCACGGTGTACTGGTCCTTGAGCTCGTTGATGAGGTCTTCGACGGCCAGCGTGGAGATGGGGTCCAGGGCGGAGCAGGGCTCATCCATGAGGATCACCTGGGGCTCCACGGCGATGGCGCGCGCGATGCACAGACGCTGCTGCTGGCCACCGGAGAGGCCAGAACCCGGCTTGTCCAGGCGGTCCTTGACTTCGTTCCAGAGGTTGGCGCCAACAAGGGATTTCTCAACGAGGGCATCGGCTGCTCCCTTGGAGATCTTCTTGTTGTTCAGCTTCACGCCCGCCAGCACGTTGTCGCGGATGGACATGGTGGGGAACGGGTTGGGGCGCTGGAAAACCATGCCCACCTGGGTTCGGACAGTCACTGGGTCCACGCCGGGACCGTAAAGATTGTCGCCGTCCAGGAGCACTTCACCCTCGACGCGGGCGCCGGGAAGGACCTCGTGCATGCGGTTCAGCGTCCGGAGGAAGGTGGACTTGCCGCAGCCGGAGGGGCCAATGAAAGCCGTCACGGACTTGGCTTGGATGTTGATGTTGACGTCCTCGACGGCCAGGAAATTGCCGTAGTAGACATTCAGGTCTTTGACGTCGATGCGCTTGGACATGGTGTTCCTTTGTTCCTTGGGGGTTCTGGAAGTTTGTGTGCCGGGCCGGCCGGCAGACCCGGCTAGCGGCCCGTCTTGGGCGCAAACATGCGGGCGATGAGGCGGGCTCCGAGGTTCAGGAGCATCACCAGGATGATCAGCACCAGCGCGGCGCCCCAGGCACGCTGGTCCGAGGGACCAGGGTTGGACGGCGACGTCGGGTTGAGGATCTGCGTGTAGATGAACGTGGGCAGCGAGGCCATCCAGCCACCGAACACGTTGTTGTTGATGGTGGTGGCGAACCCGGCGGTCACCAGGATGGGGGCGGTCTCGCCGATCACGCGGGCGATCGCCAAGGTGACGCCCGAAGCGATACCGGAGATCGCCGTCGGGATGACCACCTTGGTGATGGTGCGCCATTTGCGTACGCCCAGCGCGTAGGAAGCTTCGCGGAGCTCGTTCGGGACGATCTTCAGCATTTCCTCGCTGGAGCGGACCACCACCGGGATCATCAGGACGGAAAGCGCGACGGCGGCTACGGCACCGGTCTTGGTGCCCGGGCCGACGATGGCGAAGAAGAACGCTGCCGCGAAGAGGCCGGCCACGATCGAGGGAATGCCTGTCATGACATCCACGAAGAACGTGATGGCGCGGGCCAGCGGACGGTCGTTGCCGTATTCCACGAGGTAGATCGAGGTGAGCAGGCCCACCGGCACCGAGATGACAGTGGCCAGGAGGGTGATCTGGATGGTGCCCATCAGGGCGTGGTAGATGCCGCCCAGCACGGGGGCGCCTTCTTCTGCCGCCTTGTTGTCGAACGCGCCGGTGACGCCGTTCATGGACGTGCCCAGGAAGCCGGGCGTGATGAGCCCCGGGATGCCGTTGATCAGTACGGTTACGATCACTGAGATCAAGGGCAGGAGCGCGATCAGGAACGCCCCCACCACCAGGCAGGTGGCCAGCTTGTCCTTGGCTTTGCGGGCACCTTCAACAGCGCCGCTCCAGGAAACCAGGCCGACTGCGAAGAGGATCGCGGCGACAATGCCCCAGCCGAAGGCGTTGAAGCCGATCAGTGCCATGATGGCCGCAGCTACGACGAGTGCGATGGCCAGCACGATGTAGGGCGCGAACTTTGGCAGTTGGCCCTTGGTGAGTGCGGAGCGCTTGCGGGCTACTGAGGCGGTCATTTAGTTGGCTCCCGAGAATTCTTTGTGCCGTGTGATGATCCAGCGGGCGATCATGTTCACGCCGAGGGTGATGACGAAGAGCACCAGGCCGGCAGCAATCAGGGTGTTGACCTTCAGGCCGCTGGCTTCAGGGAAGTTCAGGGCGATCTCCGCGGCAATGGTCTGGTTGCCGGATTGGATGAGGCTCGCGGTGAGGACACCCGAGGACAGCACCAGGGCCACAGCCATGGTTTCGCCCAGCGCGCGGCCGAGCCCGAGCATGATGGCGCTGATGATGCCGGGGCGGCCAAACGGCAACACGGCCATCTTGATCATTTCCCAGCGGGTGGCTCCCAGCGCCAGCGCTGCTTCTTCGTGCAGCTTGGGGGTCTGCAGGAAGATTTCGCGGGAGAGGGAGGTGATGATGGGAAGGACCATGACGGACAGGACGATGCCCGCGGTGAGGATGGTCTTGCCGGTGGCGGATGCCGGTCCTTCGAAGATGGGGATCCAGCCGAGGTAGGTGGCCAGCCAGTCGTAGGCGGGCGAGATTTCCTTGGCCAGGAAGGCAGCACCCCAGGCGCCGTAGACAACGGAAGGGATGGCGGCCAGGAGGTCCACCACGTACCCCAGGCCGGCGGCGAGCCTGCGCGGAGCGTAGTGCGAGATGAACAGGGCCACGCCGATTGCCACGGGGGTGGCAATGACCAGTGCGATCACGGCGGCGATCAGTGTACCCACCACGATCGGGGCGATGTAGGCGAAGAAGCCGTGTCCGCCCTGGATGTCGGCGGCCGGGGCGGTGAGTGCGGGGATCGCCTGCACCACAAGGAACAACGCGACTCCGAAGAGAACCGCAAGAATAAGGCACCCTGCGGCCATGGCGGCCCCGGAGAAAACCTTGTCCCCGGCGCGTCCTGCGCCTTGGGAGGTTGTCAGGGAGTTGGTGGTCACTTCACGATCCTTCAGTCTGGAGTGAACTGGTCATACATGGCTAAGTTCCCTGCCCCGCCCGGGCGGCTGTGCGGCCACTCCGTGCGGGACAGGGAACTTCAGTGTTCGGCCGGGTTCAGCAAACCCGCCGGGAACCTTAGGCCTTGGCCTTGATGGATTCGATGGCGGTCTTGGCCTTGTCCTGCAGCGTCTTGGAGAGCGGCGCGGACTTCGCGGCATCAGCGGCGGTCTTCTGTCCCTCATCCGAAACTACGTAGGTTTCGAAGGCCTTGACCAGGTCGGCAACTGCCTTGGTCTCGTAGGTGGTGCAGACAACGTGGTACGAGACGAGGACTACCGGGTAGGCACCCGATGCGGTGGTCTTGCGGTCCAGCTTGATGGCGACGTCGTTGCTGGCGCGGCCGTCAACGGGCTTGCCGGCTTCAACGGCCTTGGCGGCAGCGTCAGCGGAGATCTTGACGAACTCTTCGCCGACCTTGATGGAGGCGGTGCCCAGCTTGCCGGAAACTGCGGAGTCATCGGCGTAGGTCACGGCACCCGGGGTGTCCGTGACGGTCTTGACGACGCCGGAGGTTCCCTTGGCGTTCTCGCCCTTCAGGGAGGCCGGCCAAACGCCTGCAGCCTTGTCGGTCCAGACCTCGGGAGCAGCGGACGCGAGGTAGTCGGTGAAGTTGGAGGTGGTGCCGGAGTCATCGGAGCGGTTCACCGGGGTGACCTTGAGGTCCGGGAGGGTGACGCCTGCGTTGAGGGCGGCGATGGCGGGGTCGTTCCAGTTGGCGATTTCGCCGCGGAAGATCTTGGCGACCGTTGCGGCGTCGAGCTTCAGTTCCTTGACATCGGGGATGTTGAAGGCGACGGCGATCGGGGAGATGTAGACCGGGATGTTGATGGCACCCTCAGGGCCGCACTTGGCCTTGGAAGCCTCGAGCTCGTCGTCCTTCAGGTAGGCGTCCGAGCCGGCGAACTGTGCCGAGCCGTCGATGATGGCCTTGCGGCCTGCGCCGGAACCGTCCGGGGAGTACTGGACAGTGGCGCCCTGGTTTGCAGTGGCGAAACCGGCCTTCCAAGCGTCCATGGCTGCGCCAGTGGAGGAGGCGCCGATGCCGGTCAGGGTGCCGGTCACTTTGTTGCCGGCTGCTGCGGACTGGGTTCCGCCAGTGGTGCCGGTTGCGTTGTCAGAACCGCAAGCGGTGAGCGCGAGTGCGCCTGCTGCGATGACCGCGATTGCCGCGTTGCGGCCGAAGCGAGTTGCCTTCACTTGGATGTGCCCCTTCCAGGGATTTCTCAGATGCGTTCCGAACGGAGATTTCGGCGTGCGCGAGCTGTGGACCGTTTTGTTCCTTTACTGAAGGTAAGGAGCGCAGGTAACGGGATCTGCGGTGGCAGGTGAACGGAAGGTGAACGACGGCGGACCATTGGGTTATGTGGCGCGTGCCACCTTGAGCGGTTCTCCAGTTGCGCTCGTCGTTCTTCGGTTGAAGGCGGCCGGGCAAATAGACTGAAAGACATGGCTGCCGCTAAGGGACTGAACGCAAGCAAGAGGTTTCTGCGGGCCAGAGTCCGGACCGGCTTGGTCCGGAGCCGGAACTCGTTGACGCCGGCCATTCAAATGACGGTCTGCGCGGTGGGCGCTTATGCGTTCGCCGAATACGTGTTGGGCCACCAGGGGCCTTTGTTCGCGGCAACTTCTTCCTTGATTGCCCTGGGCTTCTCGCGCGATCCCCGGCTGCGCCGGGTGATAGAGGTGGGGCTGGGCTGCACACTGGGCATCGTGGTTGGCGATTTGCTGCTTCACTGGCTGGGCGCCGGGATCTGGCAGGCCGCCGTCGTCCTTCTTTTTTCCATCCTGTTGGCCAGGTTCCTGGACAGCGGGACTATTTTCACCACCCAGTTGGGGCTGCAGTCGTTGCTGGTGGTGCTGCTTCCGGCGCCGGCCGGCGGGCCTTTCACGCGAAGCCTGGACGCCGTGGTGGGTGGCGTGTGCGCGCTGCTGGTCACGATCCTGGTGCCCAAGGATCCACGCCGGGAACCGCGGAAAGATATCCAGAAGATCCTGCACGAGCTCGCCGAGGTTCTTCGTGAGTGTGCCACGGCCATGATCGAAAGCGACTCCACCACTGCCTGGCACGCCCTGATCCGCGGCCGCAACTGCCAGCCTTTGGTGGACCGAATGCGGCAAACGCTGCGTGCCTCCGGGGAGGTCGCGACACTGGCCCCTGCACATCGCCGGCACCGCGATGAGCTCGCCGGCCTGGAGCATTCGCTGGAGTACATCGACCTCGCCTTGCGCAACAGCCGGGTATTCGCGCGGCGGCTCACCAGCGCCATCAACCACGCTGCTTTGTCCGACGAAGCGATCGACAGCATCTCGGAGGTCCTGCAGGAAACCGCGGCCGCCATCGACGAGATGACCATTGGGCTGTCCGAGCAGAGCGAAGGCACGCGCAGGGTGCATCTGCGGCGGGCCCGGAACGACCTCTCGGACATTGCTGCCCGCTTGCACCCGAAGATGCTTGACGTCCAGAGGCTGGAGGGCGAAACCGTGGTGATGCTGTTCCGGCCACTCATGGTGGACTTGCTGGAGGCCAGCGGGATGGAACCTGAGGAAGCCCGGGCAGTACTCCCGGCCTTGTAGCCGTCGCCGGGCGTTCCCAGCCAAGTCCCATTTCCGCTGTGGATAATGGGCCGATGCTTTCCGCATTTTCCGCACGCCTGCCCCTGCGCCCCAAGCCCGCCCCTCCCCTTCGGGTGCGGCAGCGGGTCCTTTTCCTCTGGGCGGGCGCATTTTTTGTCGCCGGGGACGTGGTCTTCTGGTTGATGTTCGCTGCCGTGCTGTCCTCGAGCGGACTGGAAACGCTCGACGGCGCCGTTCATTCGTTTGTGGTCGATACCCGCAGCCCCCTGGGCACAGCTTTCATGGCCGGCGTCTCGGAAGCCACGTCTCCCACCGTGATGTCGGTCATCGGTGGCCTGGTTGCCTTGGCATGGGCTGTGTGGAAGAAGGAACTGTGGCGTCCTGCCATCCTGATGGGCGCAATGGTCCTTTCCGTGGTGCTGGCGGCGGTCATCAAGCTGGACGTGTCGCGGCCGCGGCCGTCGTCGTCGGACTTCCTCCTGGGCCCCGACGATGCCCTGTCCTTCCCGTCCGGCCACACGCTTGGCGCCGCGGTTATCACGCTGGGCCTCGCCTACTTGCTGGTGTCCCGTTCAGGAACCCGCACGACGACGGTGGCGGCCTACGCCGGGGCCGGCTTGCTGACGCTGGTGGTCGCTTACAGCCGGCTTTACCTCGGCTATCACTGGCTCACGGACGTGGTGGCCTCGATGGGTGTGGCTCTGGGCGTGTTTGGCCTGGCCGTGTTCGTTGACGCGGTGCGCTACGGCCGGGCCGCATAAGCGCGTTGCCCACAACGACGGCCGGGACTGCCAGCTTCCATCGGGATGCGCAGGCACCAAGTCACCGCGCGGCTGCTAGTTTGAGAGCATGAAACGTGGATTTGCATCAGCCGCACTCCTTCTGATGCTAGCCCCGCTATTGACAGGATGCCTTGGCGACTACGCTGCATCCGGAGAATGCGAAGATCTTTCAACTAAGCTATCGCCCGCTATTGGCCATGCCACCGGGGCCCTTCCAACCATCGACAGCGCTGGGGGCGACGGAGGAATGATGCCTTGGTGCGTCATGGAGTTCACCACGAGCAAGGACTATATGCCCGACGATGATCGAATCAGCGCGCTAAAAGCAAATGTCGAAGCAAGGATGGCGGACTGGTCAAGTGGTGTCGTCGTGACAATACATACAGGTAACAACCTCAGCCTCGAGTTTCGTTCACCGGACTCGTAAGCATCAGCTCGTGCAACCGAGCCAGCCCCATGGTCTGAACCTATCCGAGTCCAGGGGCTGGGGTTGCGAGGCTGCCATCTGGCCAGATTAGTGCTTTGAGCCTCGCCGCGGCATTTGAGGAGCAAGGTAGCCGGCCTGCGTTGCAACAGACACTCCCGGGCGACATGGTCCCTGAGCCAGGGTGATGCCTCGGACCGTCAAATGCGGTAAGATTGAATCAAGTTTTCAGAAGTTGATTCAGAGGGGGTTCTTGTGGCGACGGCTGACCTAGGACGTCGAATTGCCGTCCGACGAGCAGAAGCCGGGCGGAGCCAGCGGGACCTCGAGGCAGAAACGGGCATCTCACAGTCCACCCTGGCTCGCATTGAAAGCGGCCTCCGGACGCCGAGGATGGACGAGATAATTTCGATCGCTTGGGCTTTGGGCTGCCCGGCGGAGGCACTTCTCGCTGAGAACCCAGTCCGCGATCGTGTGCTTGTGGCCAGCCGGGCAAATCTTCCTACAGCCGATGCCGCGGAAGTGAAAAGGAAGCTGACCCAGTTCCTGGAAATGGATGCGTACCTGGCCAGTCACGGCATCGGCGCATGACACCGGAGCGCGCTCCAGTTCCGCACAGCATCGGACCAAGCGAGCGGGAGGCCTATCTCGCAGCTGAAGGCATCAGGAACAGCCTGGGACTGGGCCTCGGACCCATAGCAGACCTTCACGAACTCATAGGCCTTGTTGCTCCGGGAGTCGATGTAGCGATTCTGGAAATGCCGACAGGCATGGATGGCATGGTCCTGACAGATCCGGTACGCGAAAAATCTGTGATTGGTGTTGCAACAACCGGTGTTCCGGGCCGCCAAAGATCGTCCCTAGGCCATGAGCTGGGACATATTGTATTCAAAGACAACGAAGCCGGACTACCACATGACCCCTCAGCCAGAAGGCCGGAAGAGATCAGAGCCGACACCTTTTCGCGCCACCTCCTGGCCCCGGTTGGGGGAGTGTCAGCTTTCCTTGAAGATCTGAATATCGAGAAGGGTAGCGCCCGGCTCCGTGACGTTTCGTCCGTTGTGCGGCATTATCAGGTCTCCCCGAACTTCGCACTCATCCAAATGCACTCTGAAGGTTGGATCACAACCACACAGAAAACACAGTGGTGGCCCCAGACCGCACATTCGCTGGCACTTCGGTTCGGCTGGATCGGCGATTACAGAGCCATGGCCGCCGAAAGCCTCACCCCAAGACCACCGCAGCGCCTAGTTGAGAATGCCACGGAGGGGTATATTCGCAACTTGGTTTCGGTCCAAGGTCTGGCGGCACTCAGCGGCGTAGACACGGACCAACAGCTCCGCGAGCTCGAAGAGGCAGGCATCCATCCTGAAACCATCGACGTCGCATGGGCCGACCTTGACGCTTTCGGGGACTGAGCAATGGTCGCACAGATCACGATCCTCGATGCGGGACCCTGCATCACTTTCTGCGCGGCCGCCAAACACGCATTGCTCGTCGAAGTGCTCCAACGGGGTTCCAACCAACTGCATGTCCCCGACGTAGTGGATGGCGAAATAACCAATCGCGGGTCTAACCGCCGCGACTTTCCGGCCGCCACCGTTCCAAACTGGCAATGGCTTGTCAGCCACGACCATATTGGGATCATGGACTCCCAGGTCTCAGCGGAGGACCTGAACGCACTCTCAGAGGCAGTCGTAAAACTAACAGGGACACCGCTCGCTCAGCGGCTCATGGAAAGCCGCGATTTAGGTGAGGTTCTCGTGATCGCCCACGCAATGGTGCGGAAAGGCCGCGGAGAAGACGTATACGTGGTGATCGACGAGTACAGAGGCCAGAAGCTGGCCAGCAAGTTTGGACTCAAAATCATTGACACGCCTTGGATCCTCAGTAGCGCGGTGAGGCGCGGACTCATAGCGGATCGCGGCGAAATGAGGAAGGTCTACGACGCGCTAAGGCAATACGATGCCGGTCTGATTCACATCGACCAGACTCGCCTTTTGGGCAAACCTCTTTGGGCGCAGAAACCAACGTCAATGAGCGACGAAACGCCGGCACTCTCAGAGCCATGACGTCCGCCCTGCAACGAATCGCCCGCGCAGCAATAAATCTCCCAACGGCGAAGGCCGCGTTTCCGAGTGGGAATTGCATTTAGGGCAGTACTGACGGCCGGGCCAATACTGTCAGTCCCCACGACTAGTCTGGAACGCATGGCTTCAAAGACATCGCGCGCATCCAAGACACCCGCTTACAAGTGCGCCGAATGCGGCTGGACAGCCATCAAGTGGGTGGGGCGCTGCGGTGAGTGCCAGGCTTGGGGAACCGTTGAGGAGTACGGCGCCACTGTTGCCCGCACGACGGCGGCCGCCACCGTGTTGGAGCCGGCCCGCCGCATCGCTGAGGTCGACGGGACCACCGCCGCATTCCTGCCCACCGGAGTGGATGAACTGGACCGTGTCCTGGGAGGTGGGCTGGTTCCCGGCGCCGTCATCCTGCTCGCCGGAGAACCCGGCGTCGGGAAATCCACGCTGCTGCTTGATGTCGCGGCGAAGTTCGCGCGGACCGGGCAGGATGTCCTGTACATCACGGGCGAGGAGTCGGCAGCGCAGGTGAAGCTGCGCGCTGAGCGGATTGACGCCGTCGCCCATACGCTTTACCTGTCTGCGGAGACCGACCTCGGGCAGGCGCTGGGCCAAGTGGAGAAGCTTGAGCCCAAGCTGCTGATTGTGGACTCCGTGCAAACACTGAGCAGCGCCGACGTGGAGGGCAGCGCCGGTGGTGTTTCGCAGGTCCGCGAGGTTGCTGCTTCCATCATTGCCGCGGCCAAAAAGCGCAACATGACCACCCTGCTGGTGGGCCATGTGACCAAGGAAGGCACCATTGCGGGCCCGCGTTTGCTCGAACACCTGGTGGATGTCGTGTGCCAGTTCGAAGGCGAGCGCCATTCGCGCCTCCGCCTGTTGCGGGCCGTCAAGAACCGCTACGGCGCCACGGATGATGTCGGGTGTTTCGACCTCAACGAAACAGGCATCGAGGGATTGGCTGATCCCAGCGGGTTGTTCGTTTCACGCACCCGGGAGCCCGTATCGGGCACCTGCATTACGGTCACCATGGAGGGCCGCCGGCCGCTGCTCGCCGAGGTCCAGTCGCTCCTTGCCGAGAGCCCCAACTCCCAACCGCGCCGCGCCACCAGTGGGCTGGAGAGCTCCCGTGTTGCCATGCTGTTGGCTGTCCTGCAGCAACGTGCCGGCTGCATGCTCCACAAGGACGACTCCTACGTGGCAACCGTGGGCGGCGTGAAGCTTACGGAACCCGCCACGGACCTGGCGGTGGCCTTGGCCGTTGCCTCGGCCAAGTCGCGGAAGGCGCTCCCCCAGCGGCTCATTGCCTTCGGCGAAGTGGGTCTTGCCGGCGAGGTACGCCCTGTTCCCGGGATCAACCAGCGCATCCAGGAAGCCCACCGGCTCGGATTCACCCACGCGATCGTGCCGGCGAGCCCTGCCGGGGCCGGGGTCATTCCGGATGGCTTCTCCGTGCGCGAAGTAGGCCACCTTGCCGAGGCACTGGAACTGCTGATCACTTAACACTTTCGGGGTGTCGGGCCACTCACTGGCTGACTTTGGGCAAGGATTGGCCCATGACCAAGAGAAATGTGCTTATCGGGGGACGCTTCTTCTTTGGCCTTTTGACCTTGATAGCGGTGGGGACACAGCTGACGGTTCATCTGGGCATGCGCTACGACCCCTGGAACTTCTTCAGTTACTTCACCAACCTTTCGAACATCTTCGCTGCCTTGGTGCTCCTCATCAGCGGCTACCGGGTCCTGATCCGGAAACGCCCCTCGGAGGCCGACGACGTCACCCGTGGCACGGCCACCATCGCCATGGCGGTGGTGGGGCTGGTGTTCGGTGCCTTGCTTGCCGGCGAGGACCTCGGCTCCCTCCTTCCGTGGGTCAACTTCGTTGTTCACTACCTGATGCCTGTGGTGATGGTGGCGGATTGGCTGTTCCAACCTCCCCGGGCCACCCTCAAGCCCAAGCACATCTGGTACTGGCTCCTGTACCCCATCGGCTACCTGGTCTACAGCCTGATCCGTGGCGCCTTCACCAACTGGTACCCCTACTGGTTCATCGATCCTGCCCGCGCTGGTGGCTGGGGTGGCGTGGTGGTGTTCGCGGTGGCCATCTCCGTCGGCTTCCTCCTGGTGAGCCTGGCGATGCTTTGGTTGGGGAACAAGATGAAGCGGCAGGTTGATTACTGAGAAACATGGATGACCGGGCAGCATTGACCAGGGCCAGGCAATAAATACACCAACTTGTTATATACGCCCATGTCAACGCCCCGAATCCGCAAAGTGCACCTGCCGGGCATCTTCGAAAACCCACCTCCGGAGCACCGCCGAACATAACGAAATGGCCCACTTTGGGGCTTGCTGGTGCGGTTAACGATGCGCTGAAGCCCTATCATTGAGCTTGGCGTCACAAGGCCATTTTTCGAATGCGCCAACGGACGCCGCATTCAGCATGTCTGCGAGCCATGGGCTTGCACCTTCGAAGGGAAACCCTATGGCCCGGAGCCCGGAAGAGTCGCTCAAGGCGACTCTGGCCAGAGTCGCACCCGGAACTCCGTTGCGCGACGGCCTGGAGCGCATCCTCCGCGGGCGCACCGGCGCCTTGATTGTGCTGGGATATGACCGCACCATCGATTCCATCTGTTCGGGTGGCTTCGATATCGGCATCGATTTCTCTCCGACGCGCCTTCGTGAGCTGGCAAAGATGGACGGTGCCATCATTTGCGACAAAGACGCCAGCAACATTGTCCGCGCCGCCGTCCAGCTGGTCCCGGATTCCAGCATCGAAACCCAGGAGTCCGGTACGCGGCACCGAACGGCCGAACGCGTCGCGATCCAGACAGGTGTTCCCGTCATTTCGGTGAGCCAGTCGATGCAGATCATCGCGTTGTACGTGAACGGCCTGCGCCACGTCCTGGAAGGGTCGGAGAAGGTTCTGGCCCGGGCCAACCAGGCACTGGCTACGCTGGAGCGGTACAGTGCCAGGTTGGACCAGGTCACGAGTTCACTTTCGGCCCTGGAAATCGAGGCCTTGGTCACGGTCAGGGACGTTGCGGTGACTCTGCAGCGCCAGGAAATGGTCCGGCGCATCTCGGAGGAGATTGCCCAGTACGTTCTTGAACTTGGCGAAGACGGCCGCTTGTTGTCACTGCAGGTTGAGGAACTCACGGTGGGCCGCGGACCCGGCAGCGAAGTGATCATCCGCGACTACTCGGACCCCAACACCACGCCTGAAGAGATCGAGGAAGCGGTGCAGGCGCTGCTCAACCTGGGCCCCACTGAACTGATCGACCTCAGCCGCATCGCACACATCATCGGTTTCGCCGGTGGTGTTGAGCAGTTGGACGCGGTTGTCCAGCCGCGCGGCTACCGTTTGCTGTCCGGGCTGAAGTCCGTACCCAAGGCCGTGGCCGACCGCCTGGTGGACTACTTCGGCGGGCTGCAGAACCTGATGGCAGCCACAATTGATGACCTCATGACCGTGGACGGCATCGGCGATCAGCGGGCCCGTACGGTCCGCGAAGGCCTGAGCCGCATGGCCGAAGCGAGCCTGCTGGACCGGTTCCTCTAAGCCGCCGGTCGCCGTCGGGCGCTTTTCCCGGCTTTTATCAGTTCAGCTGGAAGACCGCTTTGGGACTGGCTTTGTTTCCCAGCCGCGCCTCAAACGTGTAGTAGGCGCCGCCCGCGCCGGGTTTGGCGTCGATCACGCCACAGCCCTCCAGCGACCTGTTCCGCTGCCAGGGGAAGTTCGCGGTCTCGCTCTTGCCGGGCTGGATGGTCTTGACCAGGTCCACGCCCCCGGTCTGGCAGTCCTTGGAGGAGAAGATGCGGTCCGATCCGCTCATCACCACGTATTCCATTTGGGACGTGCCAACGTTGACCTCACAAGGGGCAGCGTTGCCGTTGGTGATGGTCATGGTGAGCAGCGGCTTCTCATCCGCGCCGTAGGCCGGCTTATCGGTTTTCGCGGCTACGGTCATCAGGTTGAAGTCGCATACGGGAGTGGGCGAAGCCGACGGCGACGGCGTGGTGGACGGCGCGCTCCCCTGCGTGGGCACTTGCGTGGGGTCGGAGGTGGACACCGCTTGCGGCTCGGGATTCTTAGCGAAAGTGCCGGAAACAGCCAGTACTCCCACAACCACCAGGGCGATCACCAGCAGCAGGCCGCCGAAAACAACCTGCCGACGACGGCGGTACACGGCAGGGCTGGGCCGCCTCTTTTTCGCCGGGGTACCGGAGGCGCCGCGGGCAGCACCCTTCGGCCGCGCTGTTGAGCGCGCGGTCGACTGCTGCTTACCGTTGGTGGCCATGCTTCTAGGCTAGGCTCGCGGCTGTCAGGGCGCCTAACCTACACGCCGCAGGGCAGCAATCCGGGGCTGTGTGACGTCGGCCATGGGCCGGCCTTCGCGGCGGTTCCACTACAGTGGATGGCAGTATGACTCTTCCCGATTCCGTTCAGCTCGCCGGGCTCCACGACGCCCTGGACCAGTGGTTCGCCCGGACAGCCAGGGACCTTCCGTGGCGCGAGCCTGACTGCAGCCCCTGGGGCATTCTGGTCAGCGAAGTCATGCTCCAGCAAACCCCCGTAGTCCGCGTGCTCCCAGTGTGGCTCGACTGGATGGAGCGCTGGCCTGCACCGGCCCGGTTGGCCGCGGAGCCTTCCGGCGAAGCGGTCCGCCACTGGGGCCGCCTGGGTTATCCGCGCCGCGCCCTCCGGCTGCACGCTGCCGCCGTCGCTGTTTGCGAGCAGCACGACGGCAAAGTTCCCGACACATATCCAGAGCTCCTCGGACTGCCGGGCGTCGGCAGCTACACGGCCGCCGCCGTCGCCGCTTTCGCCTTTGGGCGGCGCGAGACCGTGGTGGACACCAACATCAGGCGCGTCCACGCGCGGCTCATTTCAGGCAATGCCCTTCCGGCGCCGGCGCTCACCGCAGCGGAAATGCGCCTTGCCGATGCCCTTCTCCCCGACGATCAGGCACTGTCCGTCCGGTGGAACGCCTCCGTCATGGAGTTGGGGGCCATGGTCTGCACGGCCCGCAATCCCAAGTGCGCTGAGTGTCCCGTCCGCTCCAGCTGCGCGTGGCTGGCGGCCGGTGAGCCGCCGCCGTCGTACACGCCCAAGGGGCAGTCGTGGCACGGAACCGACCGCCAGGTTCGCGGCGCCGTCATGGCCGTCCTGCGCGAAGCGGCCCACCCCGTTCCGCGCGACATGTTCGAGCGGGCGCCCGCGGACCTTGGATTCGAGGCGTCGGGCATCGGCGTTCCGCTGGCCGCCCTGCACCGGCTCAACTCGGCGCCCGAACAGCTTGAGCGGGCACTGGACGGCCTGCTGGCCGACGGTCTGGCGGAGATGCACGACGACGGGTTGCGGCTTCCGGCGTAGCGGTGCGGCGGTTGCCGTCCTACTCTGAAGCATGGGGAAGATCGGAGTGGCTTTCACCCTGGCGGGGGCGGCGGTGCTGCTTTCCGGCTGCGTTTTCGAGCCGGTGGCCTGTCCAGCGGTCGGCCACGTAGCGGGCGTGTCCGTGACTGTGGCTGCCGAGTACGCGGACCAGGTCGGCTCCCTGCGGTTGAAGGCCTGCCAGGACGCGGGGTGCACCGCGAAGGACGTCATACTGAACCCGGGGGCCGTGACTGCGGACGAAAGCTGCACGCCGGATGGGGTGTGCTCGGCCACCTCGTCTCCGGATGGCACCCTGCAGGGCTTCCTCGAATTGCCGGACCTGACTGAATCGCCCCTCGAAGTTACGGTAAGCGGTACTTCCACGGCCGGCGCTGCGCTGCCCACACGCACACTGGAGTTCACACCCAAGGGCGAGTACCCGTTTGGCGAGCAGTGCGGAAGGGTCATTTCGGCCGCTGTTTGGCTGGATGCAGCGGGACTGCGGCAACGCTAAACCACCGATCACATTTCGCATTGTGGAAACTTGCTTCCGATATTAAACACATCGGGAGCTTGGAATTAGCATTCCGGAAACAACCCTTCCATAGCGTCTTAGGTGATCCCGGGCCGTGACCCTGCGCGGCCGTTGCATAGATAGGCGCCATTGTGAAGACTCCACCACCCGCCACCGCCGTGAGCCCTGCGGCGAAGAAACCCTTGTACAAATCCTTGTTCTTCCAGATCCTGGTGGCCGTGGTGTTGGGGATCGCCATCGGCTATCTCTGGCCGGACCTTGGCTCCGCTCTCCGCCCGCTGGGTGACGGCTTCATCCAGCTCATCAAAATGATCATCGCCCCGCTGATTTTCCTGGTCATCGTCACGGGAATCTCCGCTGTGGGCGACGTGAAAGCCGTTGGCCGGGTAGGGGTGAAGGCGCTGATCTACTTCACTGCCGCCACTCTGTTCGCGCTGGCATTCGGGCTCGTAGTCGCCAACATCGTGCAGCCAGGCGCGGGCCTGAACATCGATCCCGCCACCTTGTCAGCGGATGCCGTGAACGCCAAGACCACAGCAGCTCCACCAAAAGACGCGGGGCAGTTCCTGCTGGGCATCATTCCCACCAGCGTGGTGGGGGCATTCGCCTCCAACTCGTTGCTCCAGGTCCTGTGCTTTGCCGTGTTCTTCGGGGCCGCAATCGTGGTGGTGGGCCGCGCGAAATGCAAGCCCGTCATTGACCTGATGGAGACCACGCTGGAACTCTTCTTCAAAATCATGGCCTGGGTCATGCGGGTTGCACCCGTAGGGGCTTTCGGCGCCATGGCCTTCATCATCGGACAGTACGGCCTCAGCTCGCTGGGTACCTATGCCCTCCTGATAGCGGCTTGCTATGGCTCAGCCTTGGTCTTCATAGCCCTGCTGTTCGTCGTCGCCTGGGTCTATCCGCGGGTCCCGTTGTGGCAGTTCATCAAGTACACCCGCGAAGAGTTCCTGCTGGCCCTGGGGACGGCCTCCACCGAATCGGTGCTGCCCCGCATCATGACCAAGCTGACCAACGCCGGCTGCTCCCGGGCGACAACAGGCCTGGTGGTTCCCACCGGATACTCCTTCAACCTCGACGGCGCCGCGCTCTACCTCTCCATCTCCCTCCTGTTCCTCGCCCAGGCTTTCGGCCACAACCTGGACCTTGGTCAGCAATTGGCCGCACTCGGAATCCTGATGCTCACATCCAAGGGCATGGCCGGCGTTCCGGGATCGGCCTTCCTCGCCCTCTCCGCTACGGCAGGCGCCCTGGGAATCTTCCCGGTGGCGGGAGTAGCCCTGCTCCTGGGTGCCGACCGGCTGATGGACTCCATGCGCGTGGTGGTCAACCTCCTGGGCAATTGCGTTGCCACCTTCGTAGTGTCCAAATGGGAGGGTCAGTTCGATCGCGAGGCCATGCTGGCGGCCTTCAGCGGAGAAAACACCACTCCCGGGGTCAGCGAAACCCCCGCAGAGTCTTCGGTCCCGGCACTCACGACTCCCCGGCTGACCTCCGATACGTACTCGGCGTAAAGCCCAGGTACTTCCGGAAGTCGTTCGTCAGGTGCGCATGGTCTGCGTAGCCAAGTTCGACGGCGATCGCGGCAAGGTCGGCTGCTGGATCGGACCTTGCGCGCTCGGCGGCATCCTGCAGCCTTCGACGCCGGATCAGGGCCGACGGGCTCAGGCCGACGTACTTCCGGGCAAGTCTTTGCAGGGTCCTCGGCGATACTGCCAAGCGGCGTGCTGCATCCTCAATCAGGAGCACATCCGGCTCGGAGGCGATGACGTCCACCATACGGTTGGCGAGCAGCGCCTCTTCGCCCGGAACCACATCACGGGAAGCCAGCCACCCGGCAAACGCAGCCACTGCACGCTCGCGGCGGGTGCCGCCGTCGGACCGTGTCCTTCCGGAAGGCGGCTCCATGGCGGTTGACACAGCGGAGACAAGTGCTTCAAGTGGCAACGCCACTTCCTGGTCCCGCAAGGCCCCGGGGTTGTCCGTGAAGAGCGGGACCGCAGCTGGGCGCAGCAGTGCGCCCACGGCCCATCCCTTGCCGGTGAGGTCCCGAAAAGCCGCCCGGGTTGTGGGTCCCGAAAAACCGGCAGTTCCGCTTTGCACCACCAGATTGGAGGCAGGGTAGGCGATCAAGTGCTGCCGGGAGGACCGGCCGGGCTCGATATCCCATTCGGGGATCCAGAACCACCGCACCAGATGGGAAATGTCATCGGGCGCCGGGAGGCGATGAAAGGTGGGCAGCCGCGCCGGATACAGGACGCCCTTGAAGGAGCTCTCCACAGGACCTCCGTTCGGTGTTCCTCCGTCAGCGACGAATATACCGCCCCCTGTGCCCAACTGCAGGGACCACCATCGGCACCGCCCGGCGAGAGCGAAAAGCCGCGCCCGCCATGGCCGGAATTGCTGCTAGATTATTGCCGGAACTTTCGTGCCACCGGGGGTCTGGGGCTTCATATTTTCCGGACCTTCGCGCACCAAAGTGTCCCGGGCTTCAGCAGGGAGGCCCCTTATTACTTGGTTCTTGTTTGCGAAGGGCGGGTGGCTTTTATGCGTTCCGGGGCCGCGGAGGACTGGTCGGATGACGCCAACAAGCTGGCTGATCTGCTTGCCAGTTCCGAAGACATCAGGATTTTCCTGAACGGGCTTACTGAACTGGGCGCGGCGGTGGCGTCCCGGTCCACAGGAACAGCAATTGAGTGCGCGGTGACGTTGGGCCGGCGCAAACGGACTGCAACCATTGGAGGCAGCAGCGAACAGGCGATGCTGCTGGACCGGATCGAGCAGTCACTGGAGCAAGGACCCTGCATCGATGCCTTGGAGAGTGGGCGCCCCGTCCTTCTCGATGACGCGCTGGCTTCTCCGCAATGGGAAAACTACTGCCATGAGCTGGCCGCCGTCGGAATGCGGAGCACCCTTGGCGTGCCGATGGAGCTGGAGCAGGACTCCGCAGCTGTCTTGAACTTCTTCGCCCCCAAGCCCGGCACCTTTACCCGCGAGGCGGTTGCTGACACGCTGACCTTCGCGGGAATCGCAGGCAAGGCGCTGCGGGTAGCCATCCGGATAACTACCCTGAACGAAGCAGCGGAGAACCTTGACGCCGCCATGCAAACCAGGTCGGTCATTGATACGGCATGCGGTGTCATCATTTCGCAGAACCGGTGCACCCCGGATGAAGCCTTCCGGATCCTGAAGAAAGCTTCCAACGACAGGAACCAAAAACTGCATGAACTGGCCCGGGCGTTGGTCAGCGGCGTGGCCGACCGTCGATCATAGCCAGGACGGAACCCACCGCGAAGAGCCCCCTCATCAGCGTCAACCGCCCTGCAGCCTTTCGGTGGCCCAGCCAAGAAGGGTGAGCTCGAAGGCAGGGGGCCTGAGCGCTTCATGAACGTAGGCATCCAGTTCCAGGAGATCGGCGCTTCCGCCTTCCGCCCAATACCGGATCCACAACCGTTCAATGGTCACCGTGTCCAACTGGAGAAGATTTCGAGCTGATTGGCGTGGATCGTCCGTCACTGTTTCCCCCTTAACGCGCGTGTAGGTCCTCGGTTCCGTCCAACCGCGACCCCGCCGGCCCTGAAGCTGTCGCGAATCTTCAAGCCTCAAAGCACAGCTGGCGCGTAGCGTCCTTGCCATGACCGACACAACCAGCACAGAGTCAACAACAGCGGCCAACGGCCAGCACACCACCCACGGGGTCCCCAATGGCCTGACCAGCCTTACGCCCTTCCTGGCCGTGGCCAATGCGAGGGAAGCCATCCAGTTCTATCGCGATGTCTTCGGAGCCCGCGTGGTAGGACAGACCGAGATGGGTGGTGTTGTTGTCCACGCGGAGCTGGACTTCGGCCACGGCCACGGCCACCTCCAACTCGGCGAGCCAAGCCCTGACTACCACCTGGTGCCGGCACCGGACGGGGAGGATGATTGCTACTCCATGGGCCTGTATTGCGCAGACGCGGATGGCCTGGTCCGGAAGGCCGAGCAAGCCGGTGCAACCATCCGCGAACCGCTGTCCACCTTTGTTTCAGGTGACCGGTATGCCAGCATCCGGGACCCCTTCGGCGTTCGCTGGTCCATCATGACCCGCGTCGAGGACTTGTCCGAAGAGGAAAGCAACCGACGTGTGGAGCAATGGGCGGCCCAGCAGGGTTAGCTAAGGCAGAGGCAGAACGGGTGTCCGGCCGGGTCAAGGAACACCCGGAACGTTTCGCCCGGCTGGTGGTCGGCCTTGGTGGCACCCATGGACAGCGCAACTTCCTCGCCCTTGTCCAGATCCTCCACCACCATGTCCAAGTGCATTTGCTGCGGGATGGTCTGGCCAGGCCACACGGGGGCCTGGTACACGTCCACCTGCTGGAATGAGATGCAGTTGCTGCCATCACTTGGTCGGATGTCGAACCAGTCGCCCTTGCCTTCGACTTCCCAGCCGAACAGCCCGGCGTAGAAGGAGGCCAGTGCGGCCGCGTCGGGACAATCGATGACAACACTCGGGAATTTAGCTATAGCCATGGGTTAAACCTCGTCAGCCGTCTTTTTCATGCGTGCCAGGGCACTCTTGGTGCCCCGTTGGGTGAGGACGTGGACCACTGCGCCAACGCCGGCGGACACAATGGCAAACACCAGGACGCCAGGCAAGGAATCATTGAGGTCCGTGCCGTCCTTGGGAGCGGGCTTGCCGGTCTTCTTTTCCCAAAGGCCTTCCAGCGTCTTGTTGGCGAGCGCACCGGCGCCCAGGCTTACGGCGAGTCCAAACAGCTTTACCAGTATGTTCACGTAGATCCTCCATCAAGTAGCTCACTGCCACGGCAGTGTCTCGCACAACAAGACAGGGCCGCTGCTACAGCAGCGGCCCTGTCCACATTCCTAGTCCTTCTTGAAGGCGTCTTTCACCTTTTCGCCGGCACCCTTGAGGTCTGCCTTGACCTGGTCGCCTTTGCCTTCAGCTTCGAGGCCCTTGTCGTCGGTCAGCTTGCCGGCAGCTTCCTTGGCCTTGCCGCCGAGCTTCTCGCCTGCATTCTCCATCTTGTCGTCTGCACCCATGTCGCACCTCTTTCGTCGTAGGAACCTTGTACCTCTACAACATCACTAATCAGCATACTTAGCAATATTTGGCGGAAAATCCACTCAAACTAGAGTTCGCCGAAGCCCTCTTTCACCAAGCGACCCACGTACTCAACGGCCTTGGAAGCGTCTTTCCCCCGCGCTTCGACGTGGAGGCTGGAGCCCTGCCCCGCGGCGAGCGCCATGAGCGCCATGATGGACATGCCGTCTGCGCCGTTCACCGTCACCTCCGCGTCCAGCCCGGACAGTCCCCCGGCGATCTTCGCAGCCGGACGCGCATGCATTCCCAAAGGGTTGATGAGTTCGAAGTCGCCGCTTGCATCCGGGACGACCCGGCCGTCGGCGTCGGCCTGGTCATCACCTCGGCCGGGTCCAGCCGCAGGACCGAAGCTGACAGCTTCGGCAGCCTTGCGCACATCGTCGACGCCGGCACCACCCTGCGCAGCCACCGCAGCCGCCACGAGCCCTTCCACCAGCGGCGCATCCGCCAGCTGCACGGCGTCCGGATTGCTGGCGAACTCCATTGCCGACTCAGCCGTCATTACCGCCGAACCGAGGTCCGTAAGCACCACCACACCGTCGCCACCGGAATCCACCAAAGACTGCTCGACGGCGGCCAGCACCTTCTCCAGGCTGGTCCCGATCCGGTCGTCGTCAGTTCCCCCGGCGGCGACGAGATCGACGTCGGGCGCCATCTGGGCGGCGAGTTCAACTGCTCCTTCAGCGATCTTGCTGCTGTGCGAAACAACCACAATCCCTACCGTCATCCGGCGTCAGCTCCCGCTCCGTCTGCTGGACCGGCCGCCGCTTCAGCGGCCGCCCGCAACAGGAGCGCGGTTGACGCCGCACCGGGATCGCGGTGACCGGCGCTGCGGTCGCCCAAGTAGCTCGCCCGGCCTTTTCGCGCCACCAAGGGGTCTGTTGACTTGGCCCCGGCCTCCGCGGCTTCCGCTGCCGCTTCCAGCACCGCCGATGGTTCCTGGCCGGTGGACGCGGCATTCATTGCTGCCTCCACCGCCGGAGTCCATGCGTCGATCATTGTCTTGTCGCCAACTTCGGCCTTGCCGCGTGCCACGATGCCATCCCTCGCAGCGATGAGGGCCGCTGCGAGCGCGTCGGCGTCGATCTCGGTGGCATCCCCCAGCGACGTGGCCGCACGCAGGTAGGCCGTTCCATAGAGGGGGCCGGCCGCTCCCCCCACCTTGGACATAAGCGCCATGGCGGCAGCCTTCAACGCAGCTCCGGCGGTTTCGGGCGGGCTTTCATCGAGCTTCTGCAGCACGGCCTGGAAGCCGCGGTCCATGTTTTCCCCGTGGTCGGAGTCGCCAATGGGCCGGTCCAGCTCAATCAGCTCCACCCTGTGCTCCGACATCGCTTTCGCGGACAATCTCAACCATTCCTGCGCCCATTTGACGTCAAGGCCCATGCTCAGGCCCCCCAGCGCAGGGCGGCGGTGTGAACAGGAGCGTCCCAGAGCCTGGTCATTTCCTCGTCCAGGCGCAGCACTGACACGGAACATCCCTGCATTTCCAGGGATGTCACATAGTTGCCCACCAAGGAGCGCTCCACCGTGGCGCCACGCTCCGCGAGGACGTGCGCCGCCCGCCGGTAGACGATGTACAGCTCACTCAGCGGCGTCCCGCCCATGCCGTTGACGAACAGCAGGACCTTGTCGCCGGAGGCCAGGCCGAGGTCCTCCAACACAGGGTCCAGCAGGCGGTCCGTGATCGCGTCGGCGCTTTCCATGGCGATCCGGTGCCGGCCGGGTTCACCGTGGATTCCGATGCCGATCTCAATCTCGTCATCGGCGAGTTCAAAGCTCGGCGTTCCTGCGTGCGGGACCGTGCAACCGGAAAGGGCGACGCCCATGGTGCGGACGTTGGCAACCACCCTCTCAGCGATGGCCGTGACGGCGTCAAGGTCGTCTCCGCGTTGCGCGGAAGCCCCCGCAATCTTCTCCACCAGGACGGTTCCACCAACACCACGGCGCCCCGCCGTGTACAGCGAATCCTCCACGGCTACGTCGTCATTGACCAGGACCGAACGCACCCGCACGCCCTCGGCCTGGGCCATTTCGGCTGCGGTTTCAAAGTTCAGGACGTCGCCGGTGTAGTTCTTCACGATATGGACGACGCCGGCACCTGAGTCGACTGCGACGGTCGCCGGAATGATCTGGTCCGGCGTTGGCGACGTGAAGACTGCGCCCGGGACAGCGGCGTCGAGCATGCCGAGTCCGACGAAACCGGCGTGGAGGGGTTCGTGGCCGCTGCCGCCACCGGAGACGAGGGCAACTTTGCCCGCAACCGGTGCACCTTTCCGGACGACGAACTTGGGGTCGGGGTGGACGTCCACGATGTCGGCATGCGCCATGCCGAACCCTTCAACGGACTCGTCCACCACGGCGCGTGGATCATTGATGAGCTTTTTCATTGGATGCTCCTGGCGTGCTGTGGCTGGTGCTCTGACCCTACTACCGGCGGCCGGGGCGCGGGTAGGTCTTCAGGGGTGGGAAACGGTACTTAAATAGCTGCAGGGACAGCCCCGAAGACCGTCCCTGCAGCAATCATTTGACGGGCCCTAGTCCTCGGCGGGTGGGGCCGTCACCCCGTCACCCTCCGGCCTGGCGTGGTATTCAGGCCAGAAGGCGGAGTAGAGGTCCGGATCGGAAGTCCTGTCCCCTGCCCAGTGGACTTCATGCGGCCACGGCCCGTGGGGCAGGTCGATCTGGAAAGCGGAGAAATCCGGGAACGTGACCCTATGGTCCATTGTCCGCATCCCCTTCAGCTGTTCAGCACGGCGTCGCCGCCGGTGGCAACGTCTTCCAGCAGGACGGTCTGGTCGATGACCGGCAGCCCTACCACGTGCCCGAAGCTGAACATGTTGTGCGGATCCAATTCGGCCTTGGCCTTGCGGAGGCGCTCACGGACGCTCGGTCCCCACGGCCGTTCCCTGTCCTCAGCGTCCACGAAATGTCCGTGCAGGTTAACGAACGTCCCACCGCTGGAGGCGTCGCGCAGGTCCTCACGAACGGCGTCGAACACTCCCGGAAGCAGCTCCGCCACAGGCGGGACCACCATGCCCGCCATGAAGAAGCTGAACGCGGCGTCGCGCGCTCCCACCATGTCTTCACCGTCGGCGCATACTGCCAAAGCCCCACCCAGGAGCCGGATTTCCGCCATCAACACTGGACTGGGGACACCGGGACCGAAGTGCCGCAGGATCGCGTCCTTGGCGCCCTGGTCCAGGCGGTCCAGCAGGAAACCCCGTTCCCGCACGGGCACAGGCTGCTCCGGGTCCTGATGGACCATGTCCAGCTGGGTGGATTCCAAGGGGCCGGTTCCGTCCATCATGAACGGAGCGCTCGTGCGCATGGGCTCCAGGAGCTGCGTGGCCACAGCAGCATCACCCTGATAGGCGTAGCGTAAGTGCACCACGAACTTGCCGCGCAGGGGCTCGGGGACGATCTCCATGTCCGGCAGCCGCAGGAACGCCAACGACGCCGATGCTTCCGGGGGCAGCCCGGGAACCCATTCGCTGAACTGCTGGAGGACAGCAGCGGCATGGGCACCGTCGTAGTACAGGCCGCCGGCAAAGAGGTCCGAGCTTGGGAACAAATGGAATTCCATGGCAGTGACGATGCCCAGGTTTCCTTTGCCTCCGCGCAGGAGGTAGAACAGTTCGGAGTTCTCGTCCTTGGTCACCCTGCGCTGGGTGCCGTCGGCCGTGACCAGCTCAAAGGCGATCACATGGTCAGAAGCGAAACCGTACTTGCGGCCAAGGATCGGCAAGCCACCGCCCAGCGTGTATCCCACCACGCCGACGTCGGTGGTGGAACCGCAGAGTCCCATCAAACCGAAGGTCGCGGCTTGGTCCACCACCGCCCTCCAGCGGACGCCCGCGCCAACGCGGGCCGTCTTCTCGATGGGATCAATGCTGAGTTCCAGCATGCGCCGGGTGCTGATCAGCAGCCCGCCTTCAATGGCATTGGTCGCGCCGTGCCCTGTGGACTGTACGGAAACGGGCATTTTACGTTCTGCAGCCCAACGAACTGCCGCTGCAACGTCCTCTGCGTCGAGGGCGCCGAAAGCAAGGTCCGGTTGGTGCTGGGTGGACAAATTAAAGGCCGCTACTTCTGCGGCGAAGCCGGGATCGGCTGGCGTGAACACTGGACCGCGCACGCTGAGTTGGAGTTCTGAAACATCTGAAAAGGACGCGTGGGACTGCATGATCTTCTCTCAAATTGACCGAGTGGTGGAAGCTTCCCCAGCAAGCCTCAATCAGTTTATCCATCAACTGGATATATGAGAAGAGTTAATAAATCACCCATAATCGGGCGCGGCCGGGTGACCCGCCGTGTCGTGCGGGTTTTTCAGGCAGGAAGTGCCGCGAACGTCCTAAAGCTGCTTGATCATGCGGGTGTTTCCCAGGGTGTTGGGCTTTACCCGGGCGAGGTCCAGGAACTCTGCCACGCCTTCGTCATGCGAGCGCAGCAGCTCAGAGTAAACCTGCGGATCCACGGCCGACTGGTCCGCCATGACTTCGAATCCGTGGCGTTTAAAGAAGTCCACCTCAAAGGTCAGGCAGAACACCCGGCTAACACCCAGGGCCCGCGCTTCCTCGAGGAGGTTCTCCACCAGGACATGCCCCACTCCCCGCCCGCGCCAGGAGTCAGCGGCGGCCAGGGTGCGGATCTCGGCCAGGTCCTCCCACATCACGTGCAAAGCTCCGCAACCGATGACTTCACCGGCGTCGGACTCGGCAATCCGGAATTCCTGAAGGCTCTCGTAGTAGGCCACGGTTTCCTTGGCCATCAGGATCCGCTCCTCGGCCAAGGGCGCCACAAGCCTCTTGATGGCCGCCACATCACTGGTGCGGGCAGGACGAAGGCTGAAGGACGAATTCACTCCCCCATCCTAACGAGGCAAGCAGATGTGGGCCGCCCCGGCGCCGCGAATGACGGAGTGCGGGCACGACGGCGACGACCGGGACATTTGTGTAGCGTGCGTCTAAGCGAGGAACGAGCGAGCACGCGACAAATGTCCCGGTTGTCGCACGGAAGGAATCGCCTATAAACCCAGTTCCTCCGGTAAAGCAACGTCCTCGCCCAGCACCTGCTTGGCCAGGAAGCTCTCCACCACGCCGTACCAGACCTTTGCGTGCTGCGGCTGCAGAACCCAGTGGTTTTCGTCCGGGAAGTAGAGGAAACGGTGCGGGCTTTGGCCATTCTCGTCAGCCGGAAGTTGCGATGAGGACAGAAGCTCGTACCAGAGACGCAGGCCTTCACCGATCGGCACGCGGTAATCCTTGTCACCGTGGATCACCAGCATGGGCGTCTTGATGTTGCCCACGTTCAGATGCGGGGAATTGGCCACGGCCATCTCGACTGTCATTTCCTTCAGCCAGTACTGGGCTGCATCCGTGGTGGGGCCGAACTGGTCAAGTGCCCACAGGCTCGCGTGGGTGACAATCGCCTTGAAGCGGTCGGTCTGGCCGGCCACCCAGTTGGCCATGTATCCACCGAACGATCCGCCCATGGCCGCGGTCCGCGACCCGTCAATGTCCGGCCGTGCCACCACCGCATCCGTGATGGCCATGAGGTCCGTGAACGGCTTCTTGCCCCATTCTCCCCATCCACGCTGGATGAAGTCCTGGCCGTAGCCGGTAGAGAGGGCAGGATCGGGCAGCAGTACGGCGTAGCCCTTGGCCACCAGCAGCCACGGGTTCCAGCGCCACGTCCACGCATTCCACGAGCCCAGGGGTCCACCATGGATCCACAGCAGCAGCGGCGCGGGGCTGTCCGCGGAGGCACTGTCCGGGAGCGCAAGGTAGGCGGGCACGCGCGAGCCATCCTCCGCCGTCGTCTCCACCCGCTCCAGCCGCCCCTTGTAGGCGGGACGTTCCGCAGGCGCCTGCAGCCGGACCACTTCTCCCGTGGCGAGGTCGATCCGCACGGCTTCTGCGGGGTACTCGTAGGAGCTGCGAAGCGCGTACGCTGTGGTTCCCTCGGGTGAAACGACGACGTCGGTGTACGCCGCGCCGTCCTTCGTCACCTGGGTGACCCCACCGTCGGCGACGTCGATGCGGAAAACCGGCGACGCGCCGTCGTCGTCCGCTTTGGCCAGGATGGCACTTCCGTCCGGGAGCCACGCGAGCGCGGTGGCCCATCGATCCCATTGGTGGGCCAGCGGCTCAAGGTCGGTGGTCTCCCCGCCCGCTACGCCCAGCAGGTGCAGCTTCACCTGGGGAGCTTGCGTGGGCGTGGTGTCGCTTTCGCTCTCCACCACCAGCGTGCGGTTATCCGGGCTGACAGGCCCCGGGAAATAGCTCATGCCTTCGTGGTCCAGCAGCACCTTGCTGACGCCGGTGGCGACGTCGACGGCGACGAGCACCTCGCGGCTGTCGGCCTTGGCCAGGGCTTTGGTCATGCTGGTGTAAATGGTTTTGCCGTCGGGACTCACCACCGTTTTGGCCTCGCGCAGCGAACCGCCGACGCCGGGCGTCAGGTTGCGGAGCGCGAGCGGCGCGGTGGCGTCCACAGTGGAGGGCTTGCCGGGCTCCTTCTCTGCACCCGGCTCCACCGCGAAGAGCCGCGGTCCGGCGGGGCCGAGGTCCGCATCCCAGTAGCGCACCGGGTAGCCCGTGTGCAGGATGGCGGAGACTTTTTTGTCCTTGCGGGCCTTGCGGCGTTCTTCGTCGTCGTCCTCGTCCGTGGAACCGGCCAGCACCTCGGCATTGACGAAGGTCGCGTCTGCGTCCTTCGCGGCCATGACGGAACTGATGCCGCCGGCGCGGGAGTGCACCACGCGGGCTTCTCCCCCGTCGGCGGGGAGCAGCCACAGCGCGCTCACGGGATCGGCGTCGGGGCTTTCCGGATCCGGGCGCGCCGAGGTGAAGTAGAGGTCGCCGTTGGCAGCGAAGACGGCGCCGGCCTCGCCTTTGGCGCTGCGGGTGATCCGGCGCGCGTGGTTCCGGCCGGCAGGGTCGAGCTCCCAGAGGGCCGTGGCGAACTCGGTTCCCTTGCTGTTCAGCGTCGTCACGGTGGTGACAAGGCGCTTGCCGTCCGGGCTCAGGGTAAGGCCGGCGACCCGCGGGATGGAGAGGTAGTGGTCCAGATCGTGGAACGGAGTTTCGGGCTGTTCGCCCAAGGCATGAGTGTCAGCAGAGTCCATACCTCGATTCAACACGGAATGTGCTCCGCATCACAGCCGGTTCACTCAGAGTGAAACAGTACTTTCACATATTCCTACCCAACTGGGTCGCAGCTGACGCCCTTATGAGCGCTCAAAAGGGCGTTTACTGCTACTTGGTTGGGAGTTTCCCCAGGGCATCGACCACCGGGGCCACTCCATCCTGGGTTGCGATTCTTGCGGCCAGCTCCCCCGCCCGTTCTGCATACGACGGCGTGTTGACGGCTTGGTTGATGGCGTCACCGAGCCGCGCTGCAGTGAGCTTTTTGTACGGGATCGGCGCGGGTCCGGCGCCGAGGACGGCCACCCGGGAAGCCCAAAGCGGCTGGTCCGTGTAGACGGGCACCGCTACCGTCGGCGCGCCGGCACGCAGACCGGCCGCTGTGGTTCCCGCGCCTGCGTGATGAACCACGGCAGCCATCCGCGGGAACAACCATTCGTGCGGAACATCTCCGATCCCAATCGCGTCCGCACCCAAGGAACGCTCTGCACCCTGCACCACCACCCTTACCCCGGCGCGGCGCGTGGCTTCGAGAATAAAGCCGGGGTCCACGTGCGCGCTGCTTCCAAAACCCACGTACACCGGCGGTGGACCATCGGCCAGGAAATCCACCAGCTCTGCCGGCGGGCGCCAGTCCGGCCTGGCAACAGGCCACCAATAACCGGCCATCACCAGGCCGGCGTGCCAATCAGCAGGTCTGGGCAGGACGGTGGGGCTGATGCCGTGAAGGATGGTGGCCTTCGCTTTCCTTCGCCGCCGCTCACCGGCGGCACGGCTTTCCTTTTTCAGCCCCAGCGCCTTTCGAAGTCGCGCACTGGGGGCGTCGTAGGGTGCCGGGCCGGCGGATGCGCGCTCACCAATGATCTTGTTTCCCAGAGGGCCAAGGCTTCGCGATGAATTCATCAGCACCGGCGGATACGCAGCACTGGGTTCAGTGGGCTGCAAATGGGCGCCGATGACGGGAATCCTGAATGCCTCACCAATGTCGTACGCGTAGGCCGCCACCGAGTTGGCCAGAATGACGTCCGCGCCCGCCTCAACCGCGGCAAGAGTTCCGGTAGCCGCATCCTCCATGTACCCCCGGAGCTTCCTCCAGAAGTCGAGCACGCTTCCGCCCTCGGCCTTTTCGCCGGGCGCCGGGTGCCTGATCAACCCGGCCAGATCACCGGGCAGAAGCCTGAATTCACAGCCCGAATCCACCACCAAAGGCGCATAGGCCGGGTTCGCCGCAATGGCAACCTCAAACCCCAGGCCCTGCAACCGGTTACCGAGCCCGGCCATGGGCGCCACGTCTCCGCGCGTGCCCGGAGCCACCATCAAAATGCGCATCAATTCCTTTCACGGATTGCAGAAAGCCCCGCCGGCTCCTTCCGGAGTGGGCGGGGCTTTGTGCAATGAGGCAGCGTGCCTTACGCGGTGGGCGCGATCTCGGGGATGCGCGGCTTGGCGTTCCCTTCGAACGTGAACTTGGCGTCGTCACCTTCGCCGTCCACATCCACCACGACGATGTCGCCGGAGTGGATCTCACCGAACAGGATCTTCTCGGACAGCTGGTCCTCGATCTCGCGCTGGATGGTCCGGCGCAGTGGCCGGGCGCCCATGGCGGGATCGTAACCGCGCGTGGCCAACAGGACCTTGGCTGCGGGCGTGAGCTCGATGCCCATGTCCTTGTCCTTGAGGCGGCGCTCCAGACGGGTGACGAACAGGTCCACGATCTCGATGATCTCGTCCTGGGTCAGCTGCGGGAACACCACGACGTCGTCAACGCGGTTGAGGAACTCGGGGCGGAAGTGCTGCTTGAGCTCTTCCGTAACCCGGGCACGCATCCGGTTGTAGCCGGTCTGGGTGTCCGTGCCGGACTGGAAGCCCGTAGCCACGCTCTTGGAGATATCGCGGGTACCAAGGTTGGTGGTCATGATGATCACGGTGTTCTTGAAGTCCACCACGCGGCCCTGGGAGTCGGTCAGGCGGCCGTCTTCCAGAATCTGCAGCAGGGAGTTGAAGAGATCGGCGTGGGCCTTCTCTACTTCATCGAACAGGACCACGGAGAACGGACGCCTGCGGACCTTCTCGGTCAGCTGGCCGCCTTCTTCGTAACCGACGTAGCCCGGAGGAGCACCGAAGAGACGCGAAACCGTGTGCTTCTCGGAGTACTCGGACATATCCAGCGTGATGAGGGCATCCTCTTCACCGAACAGGAACTCGGCAAGGGCCTTGGCGAGCTCGGTCTTGCCGACGCCCGTGGGGCCGGCGAAGATGAACGAGCCACCGGGACGCTTGGGGTCCTTCAGGCCTGCACGGGTGCGGCGGATAGCCTGCGACAGGGCCTTGATGGCCTCGTCCTGGCCGACGACGCGCTTGTGCAGTTCGTCTTCCATCTTGAGCAGACGCGAGGACTCTTCCTCGGTGAGCTTGAAGACCGGGATGCCGGTGGAGTTCGCAAGAACCTCGGCAATCAGGTCTTCGTCAACCTCGGAAATGTCGTCCATGCCGCCGGACTTCCAGTTGCGTTCCTTCTCCGCGCGTTCGGCAATGAGCTTCTGCTCCTTGTCGCGCAGCGAGGCAGCACCCTCAAAGTCCTGGGCGTCGATGGCGGATTCCTTCTCCATCTTCACTTCGGCAATGCGCTCGTCCATGGCCTTGAGCTCCGGCGGAGCCGTCATCCGACGGATGCGCAGGCGTGCACCGGCTTCATCGATGAGGTCGATCGCCTTGTCCGGCAGGAAGCGGTCCGAAATGTAGCGTTCGGCCAGCTGCGCGGCTGAGGCGAGGGCGCCGTCGGTGATCGTAACGCGGTGGTGTGCCTCGTAACGGTCCCGAAGGCCCTTGAGGATCTCGATCGCGTGCGCGACGGAGGGTTCCTTGACCTGGATCGGCTGGAAGCGGCGCTCAAGAGCGGCGTCCTTCTCGATGTGCTTGCGGTACTCGTCCAGGGTGGTGGCACCAATGGTCTGGAGTTCGCCACGGGCAAGCATCGGCTTCAGGATGGACGCAGCATCAATGGCGCCTTCGGCAGCACCTGCACCAACGAGGGTGTGGATCTCGTCGATGAACAGGATGATGTCGCCGCGGGTGCGGATTTCCTTGAGGACCTTCTTCAGGCGCTCTTCGAAGTCACCGCGGTAGCGGGAGCCGGCAACCAGGGAACCAAGGTCCAGCGTGTAGAGCTGCTTGTCCTTGATGGTCTCCGGTACATCGCCGCGGACGATCGCCTGGGCGAGACCTTCGACGACGGCGGTCTTGCCGACGCCCGGCTCACCAATCAGCACGGGGTTGTTCTTGGTACGGCGGGAGAGGACCTGCATGACGCGTTCCATCTCCTGCTCGCGGCCGATCACAGGATCGAGCTTGTTTTCGCGGGCAGCCTGCGTCAGGTTGCGGCCGAACTGGTCCAGCACCACCGAGCCGGCGGGGGTACCTTCGGGCTGGCCCTGGCCGGAACCGCTTCCTGCGGTCTCCTTGCCCTGGTAGCCGGAGAGCAGCTGGATAACCTGCTGGCGGACCCGGTTGAGGTCCGCACCAAGCTTAACCAGCACCTGGGCGGCGACGCCTTCGCCTTCGCGAATGAGGCCGAGCAGGATGTGCTCAGTACCGATGTAGTTGTGGCCGAGCTGCAGTGCCTCGCGGAGCGAAAGCTCAAGCACCTTCTTGGCGCGCGGCGTGAAGGGGATGTGACCGGACGGGGCCTGCTGGCCCTGGCCGATGATCTCCTGCACCTGCTCGCGGACGCCATCGAGCGAAATGCTCAGGGACTCAAGCGCCTTGGCTGCAACGCCTTCACCCTCGTGGATCAGACCCAAGAGGATGTGCTCGGTACCGATGTAATTGTGGTTGAGCATCCGTGCCTCTTCTTGGGCAAGGACGACCACGCGACGGGCACGGTCCGTAAATCTCTCAAACATTTCGCCACACTCCTAGCTACGACGTACTTTGATGCTACGTGCCCGGGCAACACTTTTGGAGCGTGTTCGCCACAGGGGAAACATGACGCTGTTGCGGAATAAATCCAGTTGGCACCCTTGACCGGATGCGCCGGCGGTGACACCCTCCCGCCAGGCCCACGGGAGGAGCGCGGCTTGGGGTTTCACGACCCATGCTCCCCGGGAATCGGATGGATTCCATAAAGGACTCAACGGAGCCTTTCCCGAGGGCACCCGATTCACAGAATATTCCCAGCCTTGGGCTGCCCGAGTCCAAAAAAACCCCGCTTAAACAACGAATGCCCCGGCATCATCTGCCGGGGCATTGAAGTGATGAATCAGGAATTGGCCTTTTGATAAGCTTCCTGAATTTCTGCCTGAATACGTCCGCGGCTGTTGACCGTGTAACCATTGTCACGCGCCCACTGGCGGATCTGCGCGGAATCCTGGTTACGGGCTGCAGTAGCGCGGCCCCGCGTTGCACGACCGGAAGTCTTCCGGGCTTTAGCGACGTAAGGCTCCAGGGCTTTCCGGAGGGAAGCTGCGTTAGCGGTGGACAGGTCCATCTCGTAGCTCACGCCGTCCAGGCCAAAGCGGACAGTTTCGTCCGCGGCCCCTTCATCCAGGTCATCGACGAGGATGATTTTTACTTTCTGTGCCATGAGTTGCCTCTCATTCGGAGGGTTGGATAATCAGAAATTCCCCGGGTTTCTTTCTTGATTATCTGTCACGGCAAGCATGCGCGTCAAAGCACAATTGGATTCCTGCGTTAGTGGAAGCCATTTGCGGGACTATTTCGCCGCCGGTCCTTCCGGAGCCGGACCCTGATTTCTCGAATTGGCCTCCTCCTGGGCGCGGGCTTCCGCCTGGCGCTCGGATTTGTCCGCATTGAAGATCGACTTCATGGCGAACCAGAAAATCAAACCGACCACCACTGACGGCGCCAGGACTGCGATGTACTCCATGATCAGTGCCCTTCGGGCTTCAACAAGGGGAAAAGAATGGTTTCGCGGATACCGGCACCGGTGAACAACATGACCAGGCGATCGATGCCAAGTCCGATTCCACCCATGGGCGGCGCGCCATATTCGAGGGCGCGGAGGAAGTCCTCGTCCAACTGCATGGCTTCTTCATCACCAGCGGCGGACCGGCGGGATTGCTCCGTGAGGCGTTCGCGCTGAATAACCGGGTCAATCAACTCCGAGAATGCAGTACCGCGCTCCATGCCGCCAATAATGAGGTCCCAGGCTTCGATGAGCCGGTCATCTTCGCGGTGCGGGCGGGCCAGCGGCTGGGCTGAAGGCGGGTAGTCATAGACAAATGTCGGGTTAAGGAGTGTGGGTTCGACGATTTCGCCGAAGAGTTCCACCACGATCTTCTCGGCATCCCATTTCGGGTCCACCTTGACGTCGTGCTTGGCGGCAATCGCCAACAACTCCTCCACAGTGGTATCCGGGGTAATTTCCACGCCCACTGCTTCTGAAATACCGGGGTATACCGCAAGCCAGGCCCATTCGCCGTCGAGGTTGATTTCGCCGGCCTCGGTCTGGATGGTGCGGGTACCGACGACATCTGCCACATTCAGGATGATTTCCTTCATGCGCTCGGCCATGACGAACTGGTCAGCCCATGCCTCGTAGCATTCAAGGGTGGTGAATTCCGGGCTGTGGGTGGAGTCCACGCCCTCATTGCGGAAGACCCTGCCCATGTCGTACACGCGGTCAATTCCGCCCACCACTGCCCGCTTAAGGAAAAGCTCGGTGGCAATACGGAGCGTCATTTTCTGGTCGAATGCATTCATGTGCGTTTCGAACGGACGGGCCGTGGCACCGCCGTGGACCAGCTGCAGGATGGGGGTTTCCACCTCCACGTATCCGTGGCGGTCAAGGGTGTCGCGGACCGAACGGGTAATGGCGGCACGCTTGTAAACCATCTCGCGGGCTTCGTCACGGACCATGAGGTCCACGTAGCGCTGGCGGACACGGGTTTCTTCGTTCAACTCCGCGTGCAGCACGGGCAGCGGGCGCAGGGCTTTGGAAGCCATGGACCAGGAATCGGCCATCACTGACAGTTCGCCGCGGCGGGAGGAGATGACCTCGCCCTTGATGAATACATGGTCGCCGAGGTCCACCAGGGCCTTCCAGTCGGCCAACGCTTCTTCGCCTACGTTCGCCAGGCTCAGCATGGCCTGCAGGCGCACGCCCTTGCCGTCCACTCCGCCTTCCTGGAGGGTGGCGAAGCAGAGCTTGCCGGTATTGCGTACAAACACCACGCGTCCGGTGATGCCTACGACGTCTCCGGTGGTCTCATCGGCCTGGAGATGCGCGTATTTCTCGCGGATTTCGCCCAGTGAATGGGTCCGTTCGACACCCACCGGATAAGCCTCTGTGCCCCGCTCGATCAGCTTGGCGCGCTTCTCCATGCGGATGCGCATTTGCTCGCTGGCATCAGAGGGCTCTGCGGAGGTGTTCAGGGCTGGGGTGTTTGCGGAAGTCACAGTCCTTAAGTTTACCGGTGATTACGGACCTTCATTTCCGGACTTCACCACAGGTGAAAAGCATAGACTCGGACGGTGGAAACATGGACAGTTGAAACGCACGACGGCGGCGGGCACCTTGAGGTCCACAGCTTCAAGCCTGCATCGGCTGCCACAATCCCCGGTTCCAAAGCGCCTGCGGAACCGGCCGGCGTCGTGCTTGTCCATGGCACCCTGGTAACCGACGCCCTCTACTGGCCGTTCGCGCGGACCCTGAGCGTTATGCTGGGCCGTCCGGTCCACAGCTACAACCGCCGCGGCCGCAGCCATTCGGCGCCGCAGCCCGTCGGCTATTCCGTTGACACTGAGATCGCGGACCTCCAGGCAGTCATGGAGAAGAGCGGATCCACCGACGTCGTGGCGCACAGCTATGGCGGGTTCGTGGCACTCCAGGCTGCCCGGCGCACCACCATCAACCGTCTGGTCACCTACGACGCCGCGGTGTCGCTGTCCGGCAACCTGAGCAGCCGGTGGCGGCCGGAGCTGGAGGAAGCGGTCACCGCGGGCCAGTTGGACCAGGCCTGGGCGCACCTTGTGCAGGGATTGGGGACTGCCGGCCCGATTTCCTATCTTCCAATGCGGGCCCTGCGTACTCTCAGCGTCCTGTCGGCCCAAACCAGGCTGGGACTGGAGATGCGCTCCCTGCTGCCCACCGCCGTCGTGGAAATGCGGGCGGTCCTGGACGCCGACGCGCACCTTGAGGACTTCATGAAAGTCTCGACGCCAACCCTCATGCTGAGCGGTGGATGGAGTCCTTCGTACTTTGCTGAAACAGGCCGGGCGCTGGCCGGCGCCGTGCCTGCGATCGAGTTCGCGGTGGTGCCGCTGCAATTCCACGAAGGCCCGCTGCGTCCGGGGCGGCGGCTTGCCGCACGGGTGTCCCGGTTCCTTTCGGGGACCCACCTCCCCGCAGGACAGGCAGAAGCCACCTAAGATGTTCCGGTGAAGGAACGCGGGATCAAGACGCACGACGGCGGCAGGCTCGCCTTGTACAGCTACGGTGCCGAAGAGGCGCTCGGGGAGCGCAGGGTGGTGCTGGTCGGGGGCGCGTTCCTGACGGCCCTCATCTACCGGCCGTTCTCCATCGCACTGGCCAAAGGCCTGGGCGATGGCTGGGCCGTGGACGTCTACGACCGCCGCGGCCGGGGAAAGTCCACGGGGCAGCCGCACGACTATTCCATGGCCACGGAAATTGAGGATGTCCGCACCATCATGGACGCCACCGGCGCGCGGAACATCCTTGGCCACAGCCTGGGCGGGTCCGTCGCATTGAATGCGGCGCAGGACTTCGCCGGAACCGGTCACGAGCCAAGCAAGCTCGCTGTCTACGATGCCGCCGTCAACATCGACGGAAGCATGGACCTGGACTGGTTGCCCGGCTTCGCGGATGCCGTAAACAAGGGTGACGTCAACCGCGCGATGGCACGGATGCGCCGCGGCATGGAGCCCGGAACCGCCTTGGCCCGTGTACCCGAGCCCATCCTGGCAGGACTCATGGCAGTGGTTTCACGCACCAAGGTGAACAAGGTCTTCCGGGAACTCCTGCCCTCCGGAGTGGGCGAGCTGAAAGCCGCCTTCGAGGACGCCGACACACCCCAGGACTTCGCGGTACTGCCGTCGAACACCCATTTCATGGTGGGCAAGAAAAGCCCGCAGTTCTACAAAGTTGCCGCGGCCAGGTTGAACAGGGCCGTCCCCGGGAGCACGCTGGAAGTCTCCCCCAAAGGCTTCCATGGCTCAATCCCTGCAGCAGTGAATGAACTGGTGTCGGATATCTCCGCGTACTTCAAGAGCTGATTCAGTATCCACATACGGGATGCCATGCGGCCTGCTGTCAGTTGGCTCGGCTAGGCTCAAGACATGACGCGCGACATCATCATGACCCACGACGGCGGACACCTCGAACTACTCACCACAGGTGGTGACCTGGCAGCGGCAGGTTCCGGCGTAGTCGTCGTTCCTGCCTCCATGGTGACCGCCTCCGATTACACGCGTTTCGCCCAGAAGCTCAGTGAGGCGCTCGGCCGGCCCGTTCACACCTTCAACAGGCGCGGACGGGGTGACTCATCGCCGCAAGCAGAGGATTACACACTGGAGGCCGATATCCGGGACCTTCAAACCGTCATGGAGCACACGTCCAGCACCGACGTCTTCGGTCACAGCTTCGGAGGTGCAGTGGCGCTGCACGCAGCCCGCACGCTCCCAGTGGAGCGGCTGGCAGTCTACGATCCCGCCGTTTCGGTCAACCACAGCGTCAAGGCCGACTGGACGCCCGATTATGAACGCGCGACGGCGGCAGGAGACTACGACCGCGCCCTCGCCGTCCTCATCAAGGGAGTTGAGACAGGCGGCGCTTTCGCGCGGATGCCGCTGTCCATGCTGACGCTGGCCAACAAACTGGCCGCTGGTACCCCCGTCGGCAAGCAGATGCGGGAGCTCATGACCTGCGGTGTCCGTGAAATCAAGGCCGTCATCGCGGCCGATATGCCTGCCGAACCATTCCTGGCTCTGCCGCTGGAAACTTTGATCGTGGTGGGGGAAAAGAGCCCCGCGTACTTCGGCGTTGCTTGCGGACAGATCCACGATGTTCTGTCCGGGTCCAGCTACACCATCCTTCCGGGCTTCGGCCATGACGGTCCGAACAAAGCGCCGGACAAGTTGATCTCGGAATTGTCGGAGTTCTTCTCGGGCTAGCTTGGGCGGCGCCCCTCAAGCTGCGTGCTGGCCTGTCCAGGCGCGATACGGGTTGTTTCTGGTTGTTAAATGGCAAGAGCCCCGACCCTTTTGGGGGGTCGGGGCTCTTGCTAATGGTTGTCCGGCGGTGTCCTACTCTCCCACACCCTCCCGGGTGCAGTACCATCGG